>Ga0222425_100022_pt1 | contig 512606 bp, 479 predicted proteins | sample 2B1ome_2_FD_180089 | JGI IMG/M metagenome (GOLD analysis project Ga0222425, IMG submission 180089) | Enriched microbial communities from leaf-cutter ant dump, University of Wisconsin, Madison, United States - 2B150A (version 2) | ecosystem: Environmental > Terrestrial > Nest > Insects nest >...
GCACCATCCAGCTTTCCTACGCGATCGGCGTTGCCCAGCCGCTGTCGGTCTATGTCGACCTGCACGGCACCGGCGCCGTGGACGAGGCCGTGCTGGAGAAGGCGCTGCGCGCGGTGATGGACCTGTCGCCGTCGGGCATCCGCCGGCATCTGGACCTGAACAAGCCGATCTACGCCAAGACAACGGCCTACGGCCATTTCGGCCGCAAGCCCGGCCGCGACGGCTCCTTCTCGTGGGAGAAGACCGACCTCGTCAAGGCGCTCAAGGATGCCGTTTCGAAGGAACGGGCGCTGGCCGCCTGACGCAGAAAGTGGCCCGCTCCATGGGATGATTTTGAACTTTCCACATGGAATGGACCAGGTGGGTTTCGCGGCGCGATTATCTTGCGTGGGTCGCTTCGTGGCCCGCTTGCGGTGCCTTTCTGTCACCTATAGAAAATGACAGAATGACGCCCGAAATAGATTTTCGTAAGAAGCTCATCAGTCTGCCCCGATGGCAAAAGCAGTTCCTTGCGCTTTTTGCCGATATCGTGATGTCGCTGGCGGCCATGTGGCTCGCCTTTTCCTTGCGGCTGGATATAGATCACTCGCCCCAGGCCTATGAATGGATCCCCTACGGTCTTGCTGCCTTTCTGTTCGTTCCGTTCTTCATCCGGCTGGGCCTTTATCGCGCGATCTTCCGGTACTCCGGAGCCTCAAGCCTCGCTTCGGTCGCTAGCGCCGTCTTCCTGTACGGAGTGCTTCTCAGTCTGATTCTCTTCATCGCCAAGTTTCCAGGCGTGCCGCGCTCGATCGGTATCCTCCAGCCTATCCTTTTTTTCACCCTAGTGTTCGGCGGCCGAGTGGTCGCCTCGCAATTGCTGGTTCGATCCGCTCTCGGGGTGACGACGATCAAGAACGTGCTGATCTATGGCGCCGGGCAGGCCGGGGCGCAAGCATGCGAGGCGCTTGCCATGACCCCGGAATACCGGGTTCGAGGTTTTCTGGACGATGATCCCGCCAAGCACAATTGGCGGGTGCACGGTCGACCTGTTATTGATCCAGCGCACGCAGCCGAAGTCGTGCTTCGACTCGGCATCAGCGACATCTTGATTGCTGTTCCTAGCGCTGGCGTCGAACGGCGACGTCAGATTGTTGATTCACTGGCCGATCTTCAAGTTCGTGTGCGAACAATTCCAGGCATCTTGGATCTCGCCCGCGGAACGGCTAGGGTCGACGAAATTCAGGAATTACAGATCATCGACCTGCTCGAGCGGTCGCCAATCGTTACGACACTCGATAGGTCTGCGGTTGTTGGTAAGACAGTGTTCGTTACCGGCGCTGGCGGGTCGATCGGTAGCGAACTGAGCCGCCAAATCCTTTCTCTGGGACCCGCCAAGTTGGTTCTGTTCGACCACAACGAGTTTAGCCTCTATATCATCGACGACGAACTGCGCAGACTGGCGCCGCAACTGAAAGTCCCGACCATCATAGTGTCCTGCCTGGGCTCGATCCGTGACGAGGTTCGGGTCAGGATGGTGATGGAGGGGCATAGGCCGCAGCTCGTCTATCATGCCGCCGCTTACAAGCACGTGCCGCTGGTCGAATCGAATCCGATCGAGGCGGCGACCAACAACATACTCGGCACGGCGATCGTGGCGCACCAGGCTGAGGCTTCAGGCGTCGAGCGCTTCACCCTGATCTCCACCGACAAGGCCGTTCGTCCTACGAATTTCATGGGCGCGAGCAAACGCTTGGCCGAGCAGATCGTCCAGGGGCTGGCGGCGAAGACGGGACAGCAGACCGTTTTCTCAATGGTACGTTTTGGCAACGTGCTGGGCAGCAGTGGCTCGGTGGTTCCGCTTTTCCGGCGCCAGATCGCGTCGGGCGGTCCGCTGACCGTGACCGATCCCGAGGTTATCCGCTATTTCATGACCATCCCGGAGGCTGTCGGCCTCGTCCTCCAGTCGTCGCAAATGGCGCAGGGCGGGGAGGTCTTCGTGCTGGACATGGGCGACCCGGTCAAGATCATCGATCTTGCGCGCAAGATGATCCGCCTGTCCGGTCATGTCGAGCGCACGCCCGCCAATCCCTATGGCGATATCGAAATCAAGATCGTTGGCCTGAGGCCGGGTGAGAAGCTCTATGAAGAACTTCTTATCGGCAACGATCCGCAACGCACGTCGAATTCGCATATCATGATGGCGCGTGAGAGTTTTGTCCCGCCCGAGCAGCTTGCCGGGGAGATCGAGATTATACGCCGCTGTGTCGAGCGGCAGGATGTCGCCATGCTCGCCGGCGTGCTGATGCGCACGGTTGCCGGCTTCAACTGGAACGGCGAAACAGCGCCGACCGCCGCGAATGGCTGGCGTCAGCCAGAAGACGAGCCGTTTCTGGACCGGAGGGCAGGCTCGTTCTGATCCGCGGTTGCGGCTCGTCCCATCTGCGTCGCAAGACAGGGGGATTTACGCCTGACGGTCAAGCCGTCCCGAGCCGATCACGTATGACTGTCTTTTGTACTATCGGGAAGTGGCTGGGGCGCCAGGATTCGAACCTGGGAATGTCGGTACCAAAAACCGATGCCTTACCACTTGGCGACGCCCCAACGTTCCGATCGCGTCGGATCGAATGTGAGCGGCCTTATAGGCAGAGCCGCCGAAAAGCACAATCACCTACGATCGCCAAAGCGCCTATTCTCCCCACATCGCCAGTTCGTTGCCGGCGGGATCAAGGAAGTGGAAACGCCGGCCGCCGGGGAAGGAAAAGATCGGTTTGACGATCGTTCCGCCGGCGTTTGTGACGGCAAGCAGCGTTTCCTCCAGCTTTTCCGAATAGAGGATCGGCATCGGCTTTGCCGCCACCTCCGCCGCATCGGCCTGGAAGCCGCCTTCCAGCCCTTCATCGAAGGCCGAATAGGTCGGCCCGTAGTCGGTGAATGACCATGAAAAAGCGGCACTGTAGAACGCCTTGACGCTGTCGAGCCTACCGTGCGCCGCCGGCAATTCCAGATAGTCGAGCTTGCCTGTCTGTTTCATGGCACCGTCCTTTTTGTTCCCTTTATGTTCTATATCTTGCATTCCAGCCGGGCAAGAGCAGGGGCAAGATTTTTTCTTAATCGATTGTACGCCGTCGCACTTCTTGCCTTTCGCACCGCAGCATTCTATCGCTCGCGGCGAACGTCCGCACAGGATGTCCGCCAACCTGGAAGACTAGGGAGCGAACATGACCAAGTGGGTCTACACCTTCGGCGACGGCGCGGCCGAAGGGCGCGCAAGCGACCGCAACCTGCTCGGCGGCAAGGGGGCCAACCTTGCCGAGATGTGCAGTCTCGGCCTGCCGGTGCCGCCCGGTTTCACCGTCACCACCGAAGTCTGCAACTGGTATTATGCCAACGGCCGTTCATATCCCACGGCCCTCGAAGGCGAAGTCGAGGAAGCTTTGAACCATGTCGGCCGGCTTACCGGCCGCCGCTTCGGCGATCCTGAAAAGCTGCTGCTGGTCTCAGTCCGCTCCGGTGCCCGCGCGTCGATGCCGGGTATGATGGACACGGTGCTCAATCTCGGCCTCAACGACGAGACGGTTGGGGCGCTGGCCGCAGATTCCGGCGACGAGCGCTTCGCCTATGACAGCTACCGGCGCTTCATCCAGATGTATTGCAATGTCGTGCTCGGTCTCGATCACGAGGTGTTCGAGGAAATCCTCGAGGATCGCAAGGCGAGCCTCGGTCACGAGCTCGATACCGACCTGACCGCGCTGGAATGGCAGGAGGTGATCGCGCTCTACAAGGCGCGGATCGAGGAAGAACTGGGCAAGCCGTTTCCGCAGGACCCGCAGGAACAGCTCTGGGGCGCCATCGGCGCTGTCTTTTCGAGCTGGATGAATGCGCGCGCCATCACCTATCGCCGGCTGCACGACATTCCCGAAAGCTGGGGCACGGCCGTCAACGTGCAGGCCATGGTGTTCGGCAACATGGGCGAAACCTCGGCTACCGGCGTCGCCTTCACCCGCAACCCCTCGACTGGCGAAAAGGCGCTCTATGGCGAATTCCTGGTCAACGCGCAGGGCGAGGACGTGGTGGCCGGCATCCGCACGCCGCAGAACATCACCGAGGCCGCCCGCATCGCCGCCGGTTCGGACAAGCCCTCCTTGCAGAAGCTGATGCCGGATGCCTTCCAGAGCTTCGTCGACATATCGTCGAGGCTGGAAAAGCACTACCGCGACATGCAGGACCTGGAGTTCACCATCGAGCGCGGCAAATTGTGGATGCTGCAGACCCGTTCGGGAAAGCGCACGGCCAAGGCGGCGCTGAAGACCGCGGTGGACATGGCGAACGAGGGCCTGATCACCCGCGCGGAAGCGGTGGCGCGCATCGATCCGGCCTCGCTGGACCAGCTGCTGCATCCCACCATCGATCCGAAGGCCAAGCGCGACGTGCTGGGCATCGGCCTGCCGGCCTCGCCGGGCGCGGCCACCGGCGAGATCGTCTTTTCCTCCGACGAGGCCGAGGAGGCCAAGGCGGTCGGGCGCAAGGTCATCCTCGTGCGCGTCGAAACGAGCCCGGAAGACATCCACGGCATGCACGCGGCGGAGGGCATCCTGACCACGCGTGGCGGCATGACCAGCCACGCGGCGGTGGTGGCGCGCGGCATGGGCAAGCCTTGTGTCTCAGGCGCCGGCTCGCTGCGTGTCGACCACAGGACCGGCACGCTGATGGCGATGGGGACCGCCCTGAAGAAAGGTGACGTCATCACCATCGACGGTGGCAACGGCCAGGTGCTGAAGGGCGCGGTGCCGATGCTCCAACCCGAGCTTTCGGGTGATTTCGCCGCCATCATGGAATGGGCGGATGCGGCTCGGCGCATGAAGGTGCGCACCAATGCCGAAACGCCCGCCGATGCGCGCATGGCTCGCTCCTTCGGCGCGGAAGGGATCGGCCTGTGCCGTACCGAGCATATGTTCTTCGACGGCCAGCGCATCGTCGCCATGCGCGAGATGATTTTGGCAGATACGGAAAAGGATAGGCGTGCCGCCCTTGCCAAGTTGCTGCCCATGCAGCGCGCCGACTTCCTCGAACTGTTCGAGATCATGGCAGGCCTGCCGGTGACGATCCGCCTGCTCGACCCGCCGCTGCATGAATTCCTGCCGAAGACCGAGGAGGAAATCGCCGAGGTCGCGGCGGCCATGAACGTCTCGGCCGACAAGCTGCGCCAACGTACCGAGGCGCTGCACGAGTTCAACCCGATGCTGGGTCATCGCGGCTGCCGCCTCGCCGTCTCCTATCCGGAGATCGCCGAGATGCAGGCGCGCGCGATCTTCGAGGCCGCCGTCGAGGCCGGCCGCAAGGCAGGGCAACTGGTGGTGCCGGAAGTGATGGTGCCGCTGGTCGGCCTGGTGAAGGAACTCGACTACGTGAAGGCCCGCATCGACCAGGCCGCGAAGGCGGTGATGGAAGAAACCGGCGTCCACATCGACTATCTCGTCGGCACGATGATCGAGCTGCCGCGCGCCGCGATCCGCGCCAATGTCATTGCGGAGACGGCCGAATTCTTCTCCTTCGGCACCAACGACCTCACCCAGACCACTTTCGGCATTTCGCGTGACGATGCTGCCTCTTTCCTGGAAACGTACAGGCACAAGGGCATCATCGAGCAGGACCCGTTCGTCTCCCTCGATATCGAGGGCGTCGGCGAACTGGTGCGGCTGGCTGCGGACAAGGGCAGGGCGGTCCGGCCGGGGATCAAGCTCGGCATCTGCGGCGAGCATGGCGGCGACCCGGCCTCGATCCGCTTCTGCGAGGAGGTCGGGCTGGATTACGTGTCCTGTTCGCCCTTTCGCGTGCCGATCGCCAAGCTGGCTGCCGCGCAGGCGGCGGTGCGCGGCAAGAGTTGACAGGCCGGGTTCAGGGTATAGGCCGGTCCGTCGCGGCTGCGGCCGTCGCCTCGATCGACACCTTCTCGGGGTAGAAGGCGCCGTGGTCGCGAATGATGAGCATCTCGTCGTAGCTCATAGGCCCACATGATATTGGGCGTGCTTCTCCTGCCGCGATCACGCTCCAGTAGCTCGCATCTCTCTTAAAGGGACAGTGCGTCGAGGTCTCGCTGCGGCGAAGGAAGTCGAAGTAGATGTCTTCGAAAGGGATATAGAGCACGTCGGAGTGCCCGGCCTCTTTCAGAACCTTTGCATTCTTCGTGGAAGCGATGACCGCACTGGAAAAGTGCACGGTCACCACGCCATCGAACGGTTCCACTGTAATGTGGTGCGAAGGGTTGCTTCTAAAACCCGGCGAAGGATTGTCCATGCGGCGTCTCCATCTTTGCCGCATAATGTGTGCCGGGCCAGCATGTTCCGCAACATCGCGGCTTTGCTGGATGCTTGCGCCATGTTCACCCTAGGTACATAGCCCCGCGACGGCCGTTATGCGGCCGCCTGGAAGACATCCATCAGGCCGGCATAGGAAGCGGCCAGGCTGGCGACCGGGTTCTCGCTTTTGGAGGCTGTCTCCACCTTCAGCGCCCCGCCGCTGGCGGGCAGGGTGAGCACGAGGAACTGGCGCTCGCCACCGTCGCCAATGGACGCGGCGGCCACATGCTCGCTCTCGCCGTTCCTGTCGAGCCGCATCTTGAACAGCAGCCTGCCACCGACGGCTTCCAGCGCTCCGCCGACGACTTCGGCGAATTCGCCTTCGGAAACGGTCCGCGCTTCCGGCACGAGGTCCGCCAGGCTCTCGGCCAGCTTTTCTTCCAAAACCCCGTCTTCGAGGCTCTTGTCTTCCAGGTCCTTGTCTTCGAGTTGCGCGCCCATGCGAACCTCATCCATTCGCCAACGGCACCCCGCCAGAAATTACGATTCCCGCCGACAATGGCCGGATTGTGACGCATTCAACCTTTGTTCAAGGGCAGAACAGGTCGCTGGACATTGTCGGCGTTCGCTTCACAATGCCTGAAAAAGGGGAGGAACGACATGCTCGGTCTGATGCAGGAATGGCCGCTGCTTTGCCACAAGCTGATCGACGAGGCGGCGATCCAGCATGGCGGGCGCGAAATCGTATCGCGCTCGCTGGAAGGTCCGATCGTGCGCACCACCTATGCCGAGTTACGCGGCCGCGCGCTCAAGGTGGCGCAGCGGCTGGAGCGCGACGGCTATGGGCTCGGCGACCGCATCGCCACGCTGGCCTGGAATACGGCCCGCCATCTGGAAGCGTGGTACGGCATTATGGGCATCGGCGCGATCTATCACACGCTGAACCCGCGCCTGTTTGCCGAACAGATCGTCTGGATCATGAACCATGCCGAGGACAAGGCGGTCTTCGTCGACCTCACCTTCCTGCCGCTGGTCGAAAAGATCGCCGGACAGGTGAAATCGCTGCAACAGGTCATCGTGCTGACCGACAGTGCGCACATGCCCGAGACGACGCTCGCCAACGCCGTCGCCTACGAGGAATGGCTGGCGGAGGTGGATGGCGATTTCCGCTGGAAGACGTTCGACGAGGGCACCGCGGCCGGCATGTGCTACACTTCCGGCACCACGGGCGAGCCGAAAGGCGTCCTCTACAGCCACCGTTCCAACGTGCTGCACGCCATGATCGCCGCCATGCCGGATGCCATGGGCCTTTCCTCGCGCGACGTGGTGCTGCCGGTGGTGCCGATGTTCCACGCCAATGCCTGGGGTCTTGGCCAGAGCGGGCCGATGATCGGCGCCAAGATGGTGATGCCGGGCGGCAAGATGGACGGCGCCTCCATCTACGAGTTGCTCGATACCGAGAGGGTGACGTTCAGCGCCGCAGTGCCGACGGTGTGGCTCATGCTGCTGCAATATCTGGAGGAGACGGGCAGGAAACTGCCCTACCTCAACAAGGTCGTCATCGGCGGCTCGGCCTGCCCGCGCATGATCACGAAGAAATTCCAGGACGACTACGGCGTCGAGGTTATCCACGCTTGGGGCATGACGGAAATGTCGCCGCTCGGCACGCTGTGCACGCTCAAGCCCGAATATGCCGGGCTGGAGGGCGACGCCCGGCTCGACGTCCAGCAGACGCAAGGCTACGCGCCGTTCGGCGTCGAAATGACTGTCACCGACGACGAGGACAACCACCTGCCGTGGGACGGCAAGACGTTCGGCCGCCTGAAGGTGCGGGGGCCTGCTGTCGCACGCGCCTACTACGGCGGCGCCGGCGTCGAGCAGTTCGACGGGGAGGGTTGGTTCGACACCGGCGATGTCGCCCATATCGACCCCAACGGCTACATGCAGATCACCGACCGCGCCAAGGACGTCATCAAGTCCGGCGGCGAGTGGATCTCGACCATCGAACTGGAAAACCTCGCCGTCGGCCATCCCGACGTGGCGGAGGCCGCGGTCATCGGCGTCGCCCATTCCAAATGGGGCGAGCGACCGTTGCTCGTGGCCGTGCGAAAGCCGGGCCGGGAGCCGTCGCGCGACGATATATTGGGCTTCATGGAGGGCAAGGTCGCGAAGTGGTGGATGCCGGACGACGTGACTTTCGTCGCCGAGATTCCGCACACCGCCACCGGCAAGATCCAGAAGACGGCGCTTCGCAAGCAATTCCGCGATTATCGCCTGCCTACGGATTGAAGGATCGCGCGCCTTTCGGCTTCAATCGCGCCGCAAAAGCCGGTAAGGCTTCGACGCGGGGTGAGTGGTGCGGCGCAGCAGATGACCGAATATCCGGAACGGCGGACGACGAGGGCGGCCGGATGGGCACGACGGACTGCGGCCTTCTCAGCCGTCCTGCTGATCTGCGTGTGGGGCGGCCACCATTTCGGCCTTGTCGAGCATCTGGCCTACCTGTGGGTTCTGGCGATCGTCGCGCTGCTCGCAGCCGTTGCGCTGATCTTCGCCGGCTTCGCCTTTTCGAAGCTGTGGCAGTACGGCGATCTCGGCGGTCGCGACCTGACGGTCGGTGCGCTGATCGCCTTGCTGGTTCTGGCACCCTATGGCGTCGCGGCCTATTGGATTGCGACTTATCCGCCGCTGCGCGACATAGCGACGGATACGGATGATCCCCTGCCGTTGGCGACGGCGGCTGAGCGGACGCCGGACATGAACGCCCTGGCGGAGCCGACTCCCGGCGAGCGGCGATTGCAGGACGAGACTTATCCACTTGTGGCGGGGCGCCGCTACGACCTGCCGTTCGATGCGGTGGTGGATGCGGTGACGGCCGTACTGCAACGGCGCGGCTGGCGGTTGGCCGCACCGATCCCGCCGGCAGACGAGGCGAGCGGCGAACTGGTCATCGCAGCGGTGGCGCCGAGTTTCGTTCTGGAACTGCCGGCAGACGTGGCGATCCGCGTGGTTTCCGAAGACGACGCCACGCTGGTGGATATGCGCTCCGCTTCCCGCTATGGCCGCCACGACCTCGGCGACAACGCCGCCCGCATCGTCGAATTCCTGGCTGAACTCGACCAGCAGATCAACGGCCAGATCGGTCCCGACGCGGCCCAGTAACGGCTCAGCGCACCGGCAGGAAGACCCCGTCGAGCGCCGGTTCGCCGTCCGTTTCGACCGCACCGCGCGCCGCCAGGTCCTCCAGGTGGGCGAGCACGGAAAGGCTGGCGGCGCCGTGCAGGCGCGGATCGGTTTCGCGGTAGATCGCCGCCACGATCTCGGGGATCGTCCGGTCGCCTTTCTCGATACGGTCCAGTATGGCCTGTTCCCGCATCTTCCGGTGGGCCTTGAGGCCGCGCATGAAGGTGCGCGGTTTGGTGACGGGACCGCCGTGCCCCGGCAGCATCAGCCGGTCATCGCGCGCCAGGAGCTTGTCGAGCGAGCGCATGTAGTCGGCCATCGCGCCGTCCGGCGGTGCCACGATGCTGGTCGACCAGGCCATGACGTGGTCGGCCGAGAAAAGGATTCCGCTGCCCTCCAGCGCGAAGGCGGCGTGGTTGGCGGCATGGCCCGGCGTCAGCACCGTGCGGATCGCCCAGCCATCGCCCGATGTCAGCGCGTCGTCCGCCAGCGTCACGTCGGGCCGGAAGGCAAGGTCGCCGCTGGCGTCGAGCCGGATGTCCTCGCCCGTCCGCAAGGCGCGGGCCGGCCTGTGCGGACCCTCGGCCAGCACCGTCGCGCCGGTTTCTTGCTGGAGCCGTGCGGCCAGCGGCGAGTGGTCCTTGTGGGTATGGCTGACGAAGATATGGCTGACGGGCCGCCCGCCGATCGTGCGAAGCAGCGTTTCCAGATGGGCGTCGTCGTCGGGGCCTGGATCGATGACCGCCAGCGTATCCTGGCCGACCAGATAGCTGTTGGTACCGTGGAAGGTGAACGGGCTCGGATTGCGGGCCGTAAGCCGCATGACGCCGGGCGCCACTGTGACGGCGCTGCCGTAGGCGGGATCGAAACTGGCATCGAATTTCAGGGACATTGCAGGCTCGCGCTGGGGACGGGAGGCAAAATGGATTGCCGCAGGACGCCGGACTCAATATAGGAAAATGCGACGCCTTGTCAGGCGCCGGATTGAAATCGGGAATGGAAAGACAAATGGCTCTCGCTACGACAATGCGTCCCCTCGTTTCACTGGCCCTGCCGCAGAATCGGGCGGCGCGCCTCGCCATGCAGTTCGGCCTGGCGCTGGGCGGAACCCTGCTTCTGACGTTGTCGGCCAAGACCAAGGTGGTGCTCGGGCCGGTGGACATGAATTTGCAGACGCTGGCGGTTCTTCTGATCGCCTCGGCTTTCGGCCTGCGCCTCGGCGTGGCCACGCTTCTGCTTTACCTCGCCGAAGGCGCCATGGGCCTGCCGGTCTTCCAGAGCACGCCGGAAAAGGGCATCGGCATCGCCTATATGCTGGGCACTACCGGTGGTTACCTCGCTGGCTTCGTCGTCATGGCGGCCATCGCCGGCTGGGCGGCCGACCGTGGCTTCGACCGCAACCTCTTCAAGCTGTTCGGCGCATTCATGGTGGCCGAGGTCATCATGATGGCCATGGGCTTCGCCTGGCTGGCCACGCTGATCGGAGCGGAAAAGGCATGGCAGTTCGGCGTCGCTCCCTTCATCGTGCCGGATCTGGTCAAGCTGGCGCTGGCTTCGGCTTCCGTGCCTGCCGTGTGGTCGCTGATCAGGAAATAGACTGAAGGCCCGCTTGGCGCGCCCGTGGACGCGACAGCAGCGGCAGACGATTTCAGATCGACACGCGGCCCGGCGATGACCGGGCCGCGTGTGCATCAGGCGTATGGTAGGAATTTGCGTCTTCGCGCCGAATGGCAAATATAATGTTCGCAAACCGGATCGATCCTGCGGGCGCCTTTCTGTAAGGAGGCATATCGACCTGCTAGAACGCCGGCACGACCGGACGCATACTGCCGAAGGCGCTACCGTCTGTACCCGCCTTGCGAGCTTTCCAGGCCAAAGCCATGTTGACCCATCTTCAGCGCCTCGAAGCGGAATCCATCCACATCTTCCGTGAAGTGGCGGCGAACTTCTCCAAGCCGGTGATGCTCTATTCCGTCGGCAAGGATTCGTCCGTGCTGATGCATCTGGCGATGAAGGCCTTCTATCCGGCCAAGCCGCCGTTTCCCTTCCTGCATGTCGATACCACCTGGAAGTTCCGCGAGATGATCGCCTTCCGCGACGAGATGGCGAAGAAGCTCGGCTTCGATCTTCTCGTCCATATCAACGAGGAGGGGGTGAGGGACGGCATCAATCCGTTCGACCATGGCTCGAACACCCACACCCACATCATGAAGACGGTGGGCCTTCGCCAGGCGCTCGACAAATACGGTTTCGACGCCGCCCTCGGCGGGGCGCGGCGCGACGAGGAGAAATCGCGCGCCAAGGAACGCATATTCTCCTTCCGCAACGCGAGCCACGCCTGGGATCCGAAGGCCCAGCGGCCTGAGATGTGGAACATCTACAATACGCGCATTTCCGCCGGCGAATCGATCCGCGTCTTCCCCCTGTCCAACTGGACCGAGCTCGATATCTGGCAGTACATCCTGCAGGAAGACATCCCCATCGTTCCGCTCTATTTCGCCAAACCGCGGCCGGTGGTCGAGCGCGATGGCATGTTGATCATGAAGGACGACGAGCGCATGAAGCTGAGGCCGGGCGAGCGCGTCGAAAACCGCATGGTGCGGTTCCGTACGCTCGGCTGCTATCCGCTGACAGGCGCCATCGACTCCGATGCCGAGACGCTGGAAGCCATCGTCGGCGAGATGCTGACGGCGCGTACTTCCGAGCGGCAGGGCCGCCTCATCGACCGCGACGAAGCCGGCTCCATGGAAAAAAAGAAGCGCGAAGGGTACTTTTGACGATGCGCTCGACCGCCGAGACCCTTTCCGAAGCTGGCACGGCCGCCGAAACAGACGGCGTGCGCGACTACCTGCTCGCGCAGGAGAAGAAATCGCTGTTGCGCTTCCTGACCTGCGGCTCGGTAGATGACGGCAAGTCGACGCTGATCGGCCGGCTTCTGTCCGATACCCGCCAGATATTCGAGGATCAGCTTGCCGCGCTGGAGCGCGATTCCCGCAAGCACGGCACCACCGGCGAGGAGGTCGATTTCGCCCTGCTGGTCGACGGGCTGGAGGCCGAGCGTGAGCAGGGCATCACCATCGATGTTGCCTATCGTTTCTTCGCCACGCCGAAACGCAAGTTCATCGTCGCCGATACACCCGGCCACGAGCAGTACACGCGCAACATGGCGACCGGCGCTTCCACCGCCGATCTCGCCATCGTGCTTGTGGATGCGCGCCAGGGCGTCCTGCGCCAGACGCGGCGCCATTCCATCATCGCCTCACTGCTCGGCATCCGCCACATCGTGGTGGCGGTGAACAAGATCGATCTCGTCGGTTTCGACGAGGCGGTGTTCGCCAAGATCGCGGAAGATTATCGCGCCTTCGCGGCCGACCTCGGCTTCAAGTCCATCGTCCCGATTCCTCTGTCCGCGCGCTACGGCGACAACGTCACCGCGCGCTCGCCGCGCATGAACTGGTACGCCGGGCCGACGTTGATCGGACATCTGGAAACCGTGGCTGTCGAGGACGAAGCACTCGCGCTTCCGTTCCGGTTTCCCGTTCAGTACGTGAACCGGCCCAATCTCGATTTCCGCGGCTTCGCCGGCACGATAGCGTCGGGAAGCGTTGCCGAGGGCGACGAGATCGTCGTCGCCAAATCGGGAACGTCGGCGCGCGTGAAGCGCATCGTCACGCGGGACGGCGATCTGAGGGAAGCCGTGGCAGGGCAGGCGGCTACGCTGGTTCTGGACGAGGAAATCGAGGTTTCGCGCGGCAACATGCTGGTGGCGGCGGCTGCAAGGCCCCAGGTTGCCGACCAGTTCGCCGCCAACATCGTATGGTTCGACGAGCAGGCGTTGCTGCCCGGCCGTTCCTACATCCTGCGCACCGCCACCGATCAGGCGGGCGCGACCGTTTCCGAGCTGAAGCATCGGCTCAACGTCAACGATTTCGCGCATGAGGCGGCGAAATCGCTGGCCATGAACGAGGTCGGTGTCGTCAGCATCGCCACGCGCGCGCCCATCGTCTTCGATCCCTTCGCGCAGAACAGGGCGACCGGCGCTTTCATCCTCGTCGACCGCATCACCAACGCCACCGTCGGCGCGGGCATGATCCTGCATCCCCTGCGCCGCGCAGAGAACATCCACTGGCAGTCGCTGGACGTCGGCAAGCGCGCCCGCGCCGACATGAAGAACCAGCGTCCGGCCGTCCTCTGGTTCACCGGCCTGTCGGGTTCCGGCAAGTCGACCATCGCCAATCTCCTGGAGAAGAAGCTTCACGCCACCGGCCGCCACACCTACCTGCTGGACGGCGACAATGTCCGGCACGGCCTGAACCGCGATCTCGGCTTCACCGACGCCGACCGCGTGGAGAACATCCGCCGCGTCGCGGAGGTGGCCAAACTCATGGCGGATGCGGGGCTGATCGTCATCGTGTCCTTCATTTCGCCCTTCAAGGCCGAGCGACGCATGGCGCGCGAGCTGATGGTCGGCGGCGAGTTCGTCGAGGTCTTCGTGGACACGCCCTTCGAGGAATGCGCCCGGCGCGACCCCAAGGGCCTTTACGCCCGCGCGCTGAAGGGCGAGATCAGGAACTTCACGGGCGTCGATTCGCCCTACGAAGCGCCTGAAAACCCCGAAGTCCGCCTGAAGACACTGGGCCGCACGCCCGAGGACATGGTGGATATCCTCGACCGCTGGCTGGCCGAGCGCGACCTTGCTGAGGATAGTTACGACGATGGCGGCGGTATCTGACGACGCGGCTTTGGTGGCCTTGTTCGAGCGGCTGGCGCTGGAAGCCGGCCGCGAGGTCATGCGCGTCTACCGCGAAGGCTGGGAAGTAGACCGCAAGGCCGATGCCTCGCCGGTCACCGACGCCGACAGGAAGGCCGAAAAAATCATCCTCGCCGGTTTGCGCGCCGCTTGTCCGCACGTCCCTTGCGTCGCCGAGGAAGAGGTTTCGGCAGGCATCCTGCCGACCGACCTTGGCGAGGAATTCTTCCTCATCGATCCGCTCGACGGCACGAAGGAATTCGTCAATCGCCGCACCGACTTCACCGTCAACATCGCCCTTGTTCGCGATGGCGTTCCGGAAGTGGGCGTAGTCTTCGCGCCTTGCACCGGCAAGCTCTTTTCCGGCCGGTCGGGCAATGCCGAGGCAGCCGAGGTCGATGCCGATTTCCGTGTCGCGGATCGCCGGCCGATCGCCACGCGCCAGGGCGTGAAGCCGCTCGCCGTCGTCGCCAGTCGTTCGCACAACACGCCCGAAACCGAAGCCTATATAGCGAGCCTCGGCGAGGTTGAGATCGTCTCGGTCGGTTCGTCGCTGAAATTCTGCCTGGTGGCGGGCGCGGAGGCAGATGTCTATCCGCGTTTCGGCCGCACCATGGAATGGGACACCGCGGCGGGCGACGCGGTGCTGCGGGCGGCTGGCGGCGCCACCGTCACGCTGGACGGCACGCCGCTTCGCTATGGCAAGCGCAACCAGTCCAACGACGCGGATTTCGCCAATCCGCATTTCATCGCCAAGGGCAGATAGGAAAGGGCGGTTCGCTGACGGCGAATCGAGCGTCTGGGGCCGCAGCCGAGGGTTGCGTTGGTGGCGCTACTCCGCCGCCTCAGCCGAGTTGGAGCCGACATAATTGCGGATCGTCTCGATGACCCGGTCCTGGTCGGACTCGCTGAGGTAAGGGTGCATCGGCAGGCACAGGATGCGGTTCGGCAGGTCCTGCGATACCTTCAGCCCGGTCGGCGTACGCGGATAGTCGCGATAGGCGACTTGCTCATGCAGCGGCTTGACGTAATAGATGACCGAAGGAATGCCCTTTTCCTGCAGGTGCGCCTTAAGCCCGTCGCGCTTCGGCGTTTCGATCGCATATTGTGCCCAGGCCGAGCGACCGTGGCCGGGATTGTTCGCGGCTTTGACCACATCGCCCAGGCCGTCCGCATAGCGCTGTGCCACATTCCGGCGCGCCTCCATCTCGTCTTCGAGAATGGCCAGCTTCTCGATCAGGATCGCCGCCTGCAGGGTATCGAGGCGTGAATTGAGGCCAACATGGACGTTGTCGTACTGGGTTTCACCCTTGCCGTGGAAGGCGAAGGAGCGCAGCCTGTCGGCCAGCGCGGCGTCGTTGGTGAACATCGCGCCGCCGTCGCCGTAGCAGCCGAGCGGCTTGGCCGGATAGAAACTGGTGCCGGCGACATGGCCGAACGCGCCGCACATCTTGCCGTCGGCCGAACCGCCGATGGACTGCGCCGCATCTTCGATGACCAGCAGGTTCTCTCGCTTGGCGATCGCCATGATGGCGTGATAGTCGGCGGCAAGCCCGAACAGGTCCACCGGGATGATCGCCTTCGGCGTCAGCCGGCCTTCCTTCTTTACCTGGGCGATCGCCGCTTCGAGGCTTTCGATGTCGATGTTGTAGGTGTCGGCATCGACATCGACGAACACCGGCTCGGCTTTCGCCAGCGCCACCACCTCGGCGGTCGCCGCAAAGGTGAAGCTCGGCACGAACACGGCATCGCCGGGTCCGATGCCGGAAGCATAGAGCGGCAGGAGCAGGGCGTCGGTACCGTTCGCGCAGGCTATGACATGCTCGACCCCGACATAGGCGGCAAGCTTCTTTTCGAACTCCGCGACCTGTGGACCGAGGATGTAGCGGCCTTCCTCGACCACTGCATCGATGGCCGCCTTCAACCTGCTGCTGATGCGTTCGCGCTGGGCGCCGAGATCGATGAATTGCATGACCGTTCCACACGTTTCAGCCTGATGTCGGGTCGCTGGTAGCAGAGTTGCACCGGTCACGAAAGGCGCGGCCCTGTGGTCGCAAGGCGCGCATGTTACCGAAGGACGGGAAAAACGGCCGGGTTTCGGCCGGATTCTCGTCCCGTCGCCAAGCTGGTGACGGTGCGCAACATATTGTGATTGGCGTCGTCTCGGTCGGCTTCAGGCGATCTCGTGACGCCAGGGCGGATTGGCGCCGGCGCGCGAAACCGTGACGGCCGCGGCGCGCGCGCCGAGGTCGAGCGCCTTCTCGATGGCGTCGCGCGGCAGGTTGTCGAGGGCCGCTTTCGTCAGAAGGCCCTGCTCGTGCAGCGAGGCCAGGATGCCGGCATTGAAGGTGTCGCCGGCGCCGACGGTATCGACGACTTCGACCTGTCGCGGCATAACGGTGACGGCATGGTTGCGTGTGTAGCCGATGGCGCCCTTGCTACCTTGCGTCAGTACAATGAGCTTGGGGCCGCGTTCCAGCCAGCCCCGGATGACATCTTCCGCAGAATCCGCTTCCCCGAACCAGGCAAGGTCCTCGTCCGACAATTTGACGATGTCGGCCATTGCCATCATGCGTCGGATACGCTCGGCGTGCCTGGCGCGGTCCGGAATGAAGCCAGGGCGGATGTTCGGATCGAGCATCGTCACCCGTTTCGCGTGCTCGCGCGCCATCAAGGCTTCATAGGTGGAACCGCAGGGTTCGGGAATGAGGCTGATGGCGCCGAACAGCAGCGCATTGACGTCGCCGGCGAGGTCGGGCAGGTCCTCGGGCGAAAGCATGCGCCCGGCCGTGCCTTCGTCGTAGAAGACGTAAGTAGCATGGCCGTCCTTCAGGTCGACGAAGGCGAGCGTGGTCGGTCGCGCCGAAAAGTGGGCGTAGCGCGTGCCGGCCTTGCTTTCGGCCAGGACGCGCGCGATCTGCTGGCCGAACAGGTCGGTGGAGAGGCCGGAGAAGAATTCGACCGGCACGCCGAGCCGGCCGAGGGCGATGGCCGTGTTGAACACAGCACCGCCGGCATAGGGCGCGAAGGCTGGTTCCCTGGCGTCCGAGCGGCGCGGCAGCATGTCGATGAGGGCCTCGCCGCAACACAGGATCATGATGGTCTGCCTTCTTCCATGTGGATGGCGCCGGTGAGGGCCGTGGCGCCGAGGAGGAACCGTTCGGAAAGAGGCAGGCTTGCTCCACCCAGCGCGCGCGCATGGATGCCGACGGTTCCCTCGCGCACCGCCGGTAGCTTGAGCCCCTCGGCGTCGATCCGGCCAATGGCTTTCGCTACCGCCTCGACCAGCCGGCGGCGCACCGCGGCCGGCATCCAGCCGTCGATGACGGCCGCCTCGAAATCGATCACCGAAGATGCGGCGACGATGGCGTAGGCCAGCGCGTCCGATGCGTCGGCGATCCAGGCGTCGAGTTCCGGGCCGATGTCGCCCCAGTCCTGGGGCGATGTCCACAGATGCGACGCTTCGATACCGCGCGCGGCGAGCATCCTTTCCAGGACGGCTATGGAGGCTCTGTCGATGAGTTGGGTCGGCCTGCCGTCCGGCCCCGGCACCGGCATGGAGCCGAGCGCCCCTGCGTTACCGGTCCTGCCGCCGTAAAGCCGGCCGTCGAGCACGATGCCGCCGCCGGCGAAAGCGCCGATGTAGAAATAGACGAAATCGCGCAAACCTGCCGCCTGTCCGAACACCATCTCGGCGCCGCAGGCGGAGGTCGCGTCGTTCTGCAGGTAGACCGGGAAGTCGCACAGGGCCTGGATATCGGCGCGTATGTCGCAATACCGCCAGGCGTCCATGACGTCGCGGGGCGCGCCGGCGGCGTCGATCCAGTTCCAAAGCTCGAACGGCATGGCGATGCCGAGGCCGGCGATGCGCCCGTCCTGCCTGGCGTCGAGGCCGCTGCGCAGCTCCTTCAAACCGGTGGCGACAAACGCCACCGTCTCGCCGGTCGTCGGGTAGCGATAGGAATGATGCAGCATGGAGCGCACGTTGCCGAGGAAATCGATGAGCACCAGTTCGGCGCTGCGCCGGCCGATCTTCAGGCCGATGAAGAAGGCGCCATCCGGGTCGAGCGCCATCGGCACGGAAGGCTGGCCGATGCGCCCGCGCACAGGTGCCTGCCGCACGAGCAGGCCGTCGGCTTCCAACTCGCGCATGATGACGGAGACCGTCTGCGCCGAAAGGCCGGTCATGCGGGCGATGTCGGACTTGGCAAGGCTGCCATGTTGGCGCACCAGCGATAGAACCAGTCGCTCGTTATGGGCTCGCATGCCGCTCTGGTTCGTGCCGCGATGGAGCAGGCCCGTCGCGGCTTCGCGCGAACCGTGCCTGATAACGTCGCCGTCCACCCCGTCCTCCCGCCGTTGCCTTCCGCGCTGTTTTCTCGTCAAATTGCGCAAGCTTGGCAAGGCTGTCAATAATAAATAAGAGTGATTTATTTATTGCCGGACTGATGCTAAGGCGTTCCTCACAGGCTGGCTTGGGTGGCGATCATGCAGCGCTATCCATTACAGTCGACAAAATTTAAATCGATTGAATATGACGAGAGATATCGGCTAGCATGAAACGGATGGGATGATAGAACGGGGTGAGCGGCCCGGCCGCATCGTTTCGAAAGCCAGCTACCAGAGGCGACATGGCGAGCGCAAAGACTGTTCAAATTCCGCAGGCTCTCCCGGAAGATCCGGACCCTCAGGCTCTCGCCGCCGAGATCCTCAGGGTGCTGCGTTATCGCGTCGGCAAGGACACCACCGTCGCCACCCGTTACGACTGGCTAACCGCCTCCATCCAGGTGGTGCGCGACCGCGTCATCGATCATTGGATGGAGGCGACCAAGGAAGCCTACGACCGGCAGGAAAAGCGCGTCTACTACCTGTCGCTCGAATTCCTCATCGGTCGGCTGATGCGCGATGCCTTCTCCAATCTCGGCATGATGGAGACGATGCGGCAGGCCCTTGTTTCGCTCGGCGTCGATCTCGATGCGATTGCCCAGCTCGAACCGGACGCTGCCCTTGGCAATGGCGGGCTAGGCCGGCTCGCCGCCTGTTTCATGGAATCGATGGCCACCGTCGACATCCCGGCGCACGGCTATGGCATCCGCTACGCCAACGGCATGTTCCGTCAGGAAATCCAGGACGGCTGGCAGGTCGAGCTGCCGGAAACCTGGCTCGATCATGGCAACCCGTGGGAGTTCGAGCGCCGCGAGCGCGCCTTCGAGGTCGGCTTCGGCGGCTCGGTCGAATCCGTGACCGACAAAAACGGACGTCTGGAGCGCCACGTCTGGAAGCCGGGCGAGCGCGTGCTCGCCGTCGCCTACGACACGCCGGTCGTCGGCTGGCGAGCCAACCGCGTCAACACGCTGCGCCTGTGGTCGGGCATGCCGGTCGACCCGATCCTGCTCGACAAGTTCAACGCCGGCGACCACATGGGCGCGCTGGCCGAAAGCAACAAGGCCGACGCACTGTCGCGGGTGCTCTATCCGGCCGACTCGCACAAGGAAGGGCAGGAACTCAGGCTCCGGCAGGAATATTTCTTCTCCTCGGCCTCCCTGCAGGATATCCTCCAGCGGCATCTGAGCCAGTATGGCGGCCTCGGGTCCCTGCCGGACAAGGCGGCGATCCACCTGAACGACACCCACCCGGCGGTCGCCGTGCCGGAACTGATGCGGCTTTTGATGGACGTCCACGGCATCGATTTCGATCAGGCCTGGGACATCACCAAGCGGACCTTCGGCTACACCAACCACACGCTTTTGCCGGAAGCGCTGGAAAGTTGGCCGGTGCCGCTGTTCGAGCGGCTTCTGCCGCGCCACATGCAGATCGTCTACGCCATCAACGCCGCCGTGCTTGTGGAGGCGCGCGCCACCGGCCGTTTTAACGGCGACCAGATCGCCCGCATCTCGCTGATCCAGGAAAATGGCGACCGGCGCGTGCGCATGGGCAATCTCGCCTTCGTCGGCTCGCATTCGATCAACGGCGTCTCGGCGCTGCACACCGAGCTAATGAAGCAGACGGTGTTCGCCGACCTGCACAGCCTCTATCCGAACCGCATCAACAACAAGACCAACGGCATCACGCCGCGCCGCTGGCTGTTCCAGTGCAATCCCGGCCTGACAGAACTGGCGCGCGAGACGATCGGCGACCGCTTTCTCGACGATATCGAGGCGATCCGCGATCTGGACCGGTTCGCCGGCGACGCTGCGTTCCGGGAAAAATTCGCCGCCGTCAAGCGCGCCAACAAGGCGCGGCTGGCCAACCTGGTCGCCGAGCGGCTGGGCATCAAGGTGGACCCGTCGGCGCTGTTCGACATCCAGGTCAAGCGCATCCACGAATACAAGCGCCAGCTTCTCAACATCCTCGAAGCCATCGCGCTTTACGACCAGATCCGCTCGCACCCCGAGCGCGACTGGGTGCCGCGCGTCAAATTCTTCGGCGGCAAGGCCGCACCCAGCTACCACAACGCCAAGCTCATCATCAAACTGGCCAACGACGTGGCGCGGGTCATCAACGGCGACCCCTCGGTGCGCGGCCTGCTGAAAGTTGTGTTCGTTCCCAACTATAATGTCAGCGCCGCCGAGGTGATGATGCCGGCGGCCGACCTGTCGGAGCAGATATCGACGGCGGGCATGGAGGCATCCGGCACCGGCAACATGAAGTTTGCGCTCAACGGCGCGTTGACCATCGGCACGCTGGACGGCGCCAATGTCGAGATCAGGGAACGGGTCGGCGACGACAACATCTTCATCTTCGGCCTGAAGGCTGACGAGGTGGCCGAGCGGCGCGCCAACGGTTATCAGCCGCGCGCGATCATCGAAGGCTCGCGTGAACTGTCGCAGGCCATCGCCGCCGTCTCGTCCGGGGTGTTCTCGCCCGACGATCCGGACCGATATCGCGACCTGATGAACGGCCTCTATGACAGCGACTGGTTCATGGTCGCCGCCGATTTCGATGCCTACGCCGCTGCGCAACGCTCCATCGACGACGTCTGGCGCGACAGTTCCGACTGGTACGCCAGGGCTATCCGCAACGTCGCGCGTGTCGGCTGGTTCTCCTCCGACCGCACCATCCGCGAATATGCGAAAGATATCTGGAACGTGCCTGCCTGATGTGATTGCATGGGACAACGGCAACGTGTTCTCGTGCCCGGAAAGGGGTGCCGCTTGACGAAGAAGCCGCGTGCGACCGCGACGGTGGGCGGAACGGACGGGCTGGCATCCGCCGGCGCTATCTCCGCCATTGTTGCCGGCACGCATGGCGATCCGTTCGCGGTTCTCGGCATCCAGAAGGCCGGCAAGAGCCTTGTCGCCCGCTGCTTTATTCCTCATGCGCAGGAAGTGACGGCGCATACTCTGGCCGGCAAGGAAGTCGGCCAACTCGAGAAGCGGGGCGATGCAGGCTTCTTCGAAGGAGAATTGTCGATCCGCAAGCGCCAGCCGCTGCGTTACCATGCGAAAAACACCGGCGGCGACTGGTGGCTGACTGATCCCTATACGTTCGGGCCGGTGCTGGGGCCGATGGACGACTACTACATCGCGCAGGGCTCGCATCTGAGGCTTTTCGACAAGCTGGGCGCCCATTTGATCGACCATGAGGGGGCCAGCGGCGTGCACTTCGCCGTCTGGGCGCCGAATGCGAAACGGGTTTCGGTTGTCGGCGACTTCAACGACTGGGACGGCCGCCGCCATCCCATGCGCGATCGCCGCGACATCGGCGTCTGGGAAATCTTTATCCCGGACATCGGCGCCGGCCGGCCTTACAAGTTCGAGATCATCGGCGCGCAGGGCGTGCGCCTGCCGCTCAAGGCCGACCCCTTCGCCTTCAAATCGGAACTGAGGCCGGCCACGGCGTCGGTGACGGCTGAGCCGCCGTCGCACGAGTGGGGCGATGAGGCGCACCGGACGTTCTGGCGCGAGGCCGATCCGCGCCGCCAGCCGATGGCGATCTACGAGGTCCATGCCGGCTCCTGGCGGCGCAAGGAGGACGGCACGTTCCTCACCTGGGACGAACTGGCGGACAGCCTCATTCCCTACGTGGTCGAAACCGGCTTCACCCATATCGAGTTCCTGCCGATCTCGGAGCATCCCTACGATCCGTCCTGGGGCTACCAGACGACCGGCCTCTATGCGCCTTCGGCGCGCTTCGGTGATCCCGACGGCTTCGCCCGTTTCGTCGACGGCGCGCACCGCGCCGGCATCGGCGTCATCCTCGACTGGGTGCCGGCGCATTTTCCCGTCGACCAGTTCGGGCTGGTGCGCTTCGACGGCACCGCGCTCTACGAGCACGATGACCCGCGCAAAGGTTTCCATCCCGACTGGAACACGCTGATCTACAATTTCGGCCGCCGCGAGGTGGTGTCCTTCCTCGTCAACAACGCCCTCTATTGGGCCGAGAAATACCATGTCGACGGCCTGCGCGTGGATGCCGTCGCTTCCATGCTCTACCTCGATTATTCGCGCAAGCAGGGCGAATGGGTTCCCAACGAGAAGGGCGGCCGCGAGAACCTGGAGGCCGTCGCCTTCCTCCAGAAGATGAATAGGGAATTGTACGGCCACCACCCCGGCGTCGTCACCATCGCCGAGGAATCGACCTCATGGCCGAAGGTATCGCAGCCGGTGCACGAGGGCGGGCTGGGCTTCGGCTTCAAGTGGAACATGGGCTTCATGCACGACACGCTGCAATATTTCGCGCGCGAGCCCATTCATCGCCAGCATCACCACGACGACCTCACCTTCGGGCTGATGTACGCCTTCAGCGAGAATTTCGTCTTGCCGCTGTCGCATGACGAGGTGGTGCACGGCAAAGGCACGCTGATTTCCAAGATGGCCGGCGACGACTGGCAGAAATTCGCCACGCTGCGCGCCTTTTACGCCTTCATGTGGGGTTACCCCGGCAAGAAGCTTCTGTTCATGGGGCAGGAGTTCGCCCAGCGCCGGGAATGGAGCGAGGCGCGGGCGCTCGACTGGGACCTGCTGCAATACGCCCCGCACAGCGGCATGCAGAAGGTGGTCAAGGACCTGAACCGCCTCTACCGCAGCCGCTCCGCCTTGCACGCGCGCGACTGTGAGCCGGAAGGCTTCGAGTGGCTGGTGGTGGACGACAAGCAGCGCTCCGTCTTCGCCTGGCTGCGCAAGGCGCCCGGCGCGAACCCGGTCGCGGTCGTTTCCAATTTCACGCCGGTGCCGCGCGAAAATTATCGCCTGCCCCTGCCGCATGCAGGCACATGGCGCGAGATCGTCAACACCGATGCCGCCGCCTATGGCGGCTCCGGCATGGGCAACGGTGGCTCCGTCACGGCGCATGCCGAAGGGGAGAGGGCGGCGGCTTCGCTCACCCTGCCGCCGCTCGCCACCGTCATGCTCGAATTCGTACCGGACTGAGTGCTTGGGGAGGAAACCATGGCCGATGTGAAACGAACCCAGCCGCTGGCCCGTGACGCCATGGCCTATGTGCTGGCCGGCGGGCGAGGCAGCCGGCTGAAGGAACTCACCGATCGGCGTGCCAAGCCGGCCGTTTATTTCGGCGGCAAGACCCGCATCATCGACTTCGCCCTCTCCAACGCGCTGAATTCCGGCATCCGCCGCCTCGGCGTCGCCACGCAGTACAAGGCCCATTCGCTGATCCGCCACCTGCAACGCGGCTGGAATTTCCTGCGGCCGGAGCGCAACGAGAGCTTCGACATTCTGCCGGCAAGCCAGCGCGTGTCGGAAACGCAATGGTACGAAGGCACCGCCGACGCCGTCTACCAGAACATCGACATCATCGAGAGCTACAATCCGGAATTCATGGTCATCCTGGCCGGCGACCACATCTACAAGATGGACTACGAACTGATGCTGCGCCAGCACGTCGACGCCAATGCCGACGTCACCGTGGGTTGCCTGGAAGTGCCGCGCATGGAGGCGACCGGCTTCGGCGTCATGCATGTCGACGGCAAGGACAACATCATCGCCTTCGTCGAGAAGCCGGCCGACCCGCCGGGTATTCCCGACAAGCCGGATTTCGCGCTTGCCTCGATGGGCATCTACGTCTTCCGCACGAAGTTTCTCATGCAGTTGCTGCGCGAGGATGCAGCCGATCCCAATTCCAGCCGCGATTTCGGCAAGGACATCATTCCCAAGATCGTCCAGGGCGGCAAGGCGATCGCCCACCGCTTCGCCAAGTCCTGTGTGCGCTCCAGCCAGGAGGCGCTGCCCTACTGGCGCGACGTCGGCACCATCGACGCCTATTGGGAGGCCAATATCGACCTGACCGACGTGACGCCCGAACTCGACCTCTACGACCGCGACTGGCCGATCTGGACCTATGCCGAACTGAGGCCACCGGCAAAGTTCGTGCATGACGAGGACGGCCGCCGCGGCATGGCCGTGTCGTCGCTGGTGTCGGGCGACTGCATCGTCTCCGGCGCCTCGCTGAAGCGCAGCCTGATCTTCACCGGCGCGCGCATCAATTCCTATTCGACGCTCGACCACGTCGTCATGCTCCCCGACTGCACCGTCGGCCGCAACGTGCAACTGAAGAACGTCGTCATCGACCACGGCGTGAAGATCCCCGAGGGGCTGGTCGTCGGCGAGGACCCGGCGCTGGACGCCAGGCGTTTCCGCGTCTCGGAAAAGGGAATTTGCCTGATCACCCAGCCGATGATCGATAAGTTGGAGGTATAAATTGTCAGGCGCATTTACCCCCACCCCTAACCCCTCCCCTCAAGGGGGAGGGGGAGCTGCCGCGCCCGAATCCCCCTCCCCCTTGAGGGGAGGGGTTAGGGGTGGGGGTAAATGCCCCGCGGTGCGGAGAATCTTCTGATGCAAGTTCTCTCCGTCGCCTCCGAAATCTTCCCGCTGGTCAAGACCGGCGGGCTGGCGGACGTGGCCGGCGCGCTGCCCGTCGCCCTGAAGGCGAAGGGCATCGCCATGCGCTCGCTCGTGCCCGGCTATCCGGTGGTGATGGAGGCGCTGAAACAGGCGAAAGTCGTGGCGGATTATCCGGCCCTGTTCGGCGGCAAGGCTTCGGTGCTGGCGGCCGAGGTGGAGGGGCTCGACCTTCTGGTGTTCGATGCGCCGCACCTGTTCGACCGGCCAGGCAGCCCCTATGGCGATGCGGCCGGCCGCGACTGGCCGGACAGTTGGCGCCGTTTCGCGGCGCTGAGCCGCGTCGGCGGCGACATCGCCGGCGGCTCGGTCGCCGGCTACGTGCCCGACGTCGTCCATGCGCACGACTGGCAGGCGGCCATGACGTTGGCCTACATGCGCTATGGCCGGGCGCCCGCCACGCCCTCGGTGATGACCGTCCACAACCTTGCCTTTCAGGGCCAGTTCGGTGCCGGCATTTTCGGCGAACTCGGCCTGCCGGCGGAGGCGATGACGCTGGACGGCGTCGAATATTACGGCGGCGTCGGCTATCTCAAGGCCGGCCTGCAGGCGGCCTGGGCGCTCACCACCGTCTCGCCCACCTATGCGCAGGAAATCCGCACGCCGGACTTCGGCATGGGCCTCGACGGCCTCGTCAACCTGCGCGCCGCCGACCTCCACGGCATCGTCAACGGCATCGATACCGACATCTGGAACCCGGCTACCGACAAGCATCTCGCCGCCGCCTATTCCGCGAAGACTCTGAAAGCGCGCGCGCGAAACAGAGCCGCCGTCGAGGAGCGCTTCGGCCTCGATCGCGACAACAGCCCGCTGGTGTGCATCGTCAGCCGGCTGACCTGGCAGAAGGGCATGGATATCCTCGCCGCCGTGGCCGACGGCATCGTCACCGCCGGCGCGCGGCTGGCGGTGCTCGGCTCCGGCGACGCCGGACTGGAGGGCGCGCTGCTCGCCGCCGCCGCCCGCCATCGCGGCCGCATCGGCGTTGTGGTCGGCTACGACGAGGCGCTGTCGCATCTATTGCAAGGCGGCAGCGACGCCATCCTCATCCCGTCGCGCTTCGAGCCCTGCGGGCTGACCCAGCTCTACGGCCTGCGCTACGGCTGCGTGCCGGTCGTCGCCCGCACCGGCGGGCTCGCCGATACCGTGATCGACGCCAACGAGGCGGCCGTCGAGGCAAGCGCCGCCACCGGCTTCCAGTTCTCGCCGAACAGCGGCGAGGCGCTGCTGCACGCCGTTCACCGGATGGTCGAACTGCATCAAAACCCGGTGATATGGGCGTCGATCCAGCGGCAGGGCATGAAAGCCGATCTATCTTGGGACAGGAGCGCGGAAAAATATGCCGGGCTCTACCGCTCGCTCCTATCGAGAAAGGCCATTTGAAGCATGATCCGCACCGTCGCCACCAAGCCCTTCGACGACCAGAAGCCGGGCACCTCCGGCCTGCGCAAGAAAGTGCCGGAGTTCCAGCAGCCGCACTATGTCGAGAATTTCGTTCAGTCGATCTTCGACGCGCTGGACGGTTTCAAGGGCAAGACGCTGGTGCTGGGCGGCGACGGCCGTTTCTACAACCGCGAGGTCATCCAGAAAGTGCTGGCCATCGCCGCCGCCAACGGCTTCGGCAAGGTGATGGTGGGCGCCGGCGGCATCCTGTCGACGCCGGCCGCCTCCAACATCATCCGCAAATACAAGGCCTTCGGCGGCATCATTCTCTCGGCCAGCCACAATCCCGGCGGGCCGAAGGAGGATTTCGGCATCAAGTACAATGCCGAGAACGGCGGCCCGGCGCCGGAAAAGATCACCGACGCCATCTTCGCCAAGTCGAAGGCGATCAAAGAATACCGCATCGCCGATATCGGCACGATCGACCTCGACAAGCTCGGCACCGTCGAGGCCGCCGGCATGACCGTCGAGGTCATCGACCCGGTGACTGACTATGCCGAACTGATGGAAAGCCTGTTCGATTTCGATGCGCTGAGACGGCTGTTCAAGTCCAGCTTCCGCATGGCCTTCGATTCCATGCATGCCGTGACCGGCCCCTACGGCAAGGAGATTTTGGAAAACCGCCTCGGCGCCCCGAAAGGAACCTGCCGCAATTATCACCCGCTGCCGGATTTCGGCGGCCATCACCCGGACCCAAACCTCGTCCACGCGAAAAAGCTCTACGACGACGTGATGAGTGCGTCCGGCCCGGATTTCGGCGCCGCCTCCGACGGCGACGGTGACCGCAACATGATCGTCGGCAAGGGCATGTTCGTCACGCCGTCCGACAGCCTCGCCATCATCGCGGCCAACGCGAAATTGGCGCCGGGCTACGCCAAGGGCATTTCCGGCGTGGCGCGTTCCATGCCGACAAGCGCCGCCGCCGACCGCGTGGCCGAAAAACTCGGCATCGGCTGCTACGAGACGCCGACCGGCTGGAAGTTCTTCGGTAATCTTCTGGATGCCGGCAAGGCGACGCTGTGCGGCGAGGAGAGCTTCGGCACCGGTTCCAACCATATCCGCGAGAAGGACGGGCTTTGGGCGGTGCTGTTCTGGCTCAACATCGTCGCCGCCCGCGGCGAGAGCGTGAAGGACATCGTCACGAAACATTGGGCGACCTACGGCCGCAACTACTATTCGCGCCACGACTACGAGGAGGTCGAGAGCGACAAGGCCAACGCGCTGATGAAGGACCTCGGCGCCAAGCTGGGCTCCTTGCCCGGAACGAAGGTGCGCGGCCTGACGGTGGAGAAGGCCGACGACTTTTCCTACCACGACCCGGTCGATGGCTCGGTCAGCGAGCATCAGGGCATCCGCGTGATGTTTGCTGGCGGTTCGCGCGTCGTCTTCCGGCTGTCCGGCACCGGCACCTCAGGTGCGACGCTGCGCGTCTATATGGAGCGCTACGAGGCCGACCCCGCCAGGCACGGGATCGAGACGCAGGAAGCGCTCGCCGACCTGATCGCGGCTGCTGACGATATTGCCGGCATCCATAGCCACACCGGCCGCGACAAGCCGAGCGTGATTACGTGAGGGGTGAAAATCCGCCGACACTTCCCCTCGGCGCCATCGTCACTTCCGAAGGCATCCGCTTCGCCGTCTGGTCTGGCGCGGCGGAGCGTGTCTGGGTTTGCCTGTTCGATGGCGGGCGGGAGACTCGGTTTGAGTTGGAGCCGGAAGGCGGGGGCCTCCATGCGCTGTCCGTACCGGGCCTGAAGGACGGCACTCGCTACGGTTTTCGCGCGGATGGACCTTACGCCCCCGAAAAGGGCCTGTGGTTCGATCCCGACAAACTTCTGGTCGATCCCTATGCGGTCGAGATTGACCGCCCCTATGTCTATGACGCGCGTTTGGCGGCAAAGCGCGGCGAGGGTGGCGATACGGCATCGCTGATGCCTAAGGCTGTTGCGCGTGCGCTGCCGGTAGTGGCGGCGCGACCGCCGCTGTTCGAGCCGGTCGGACTCATCTACGAACTGCCGGTCAAGGCGTTCTCGATCCGCCATCCCGGCGTGCCGGAAAAGGATCGCGGCACGCTGCGCGCGTTGAAGGCGCCGGCCGTCATCGACCATTTGAAAAAGCTCGGCGTCTCAGCCGTCGAACTGATGCCGGTCGCGGCGTGGATCGACGAGCGCCATCTGCCGCCGCTCGGCCTGACCAACGCTTGGGGCTACAATCCCGTCACCTTTATGGCGCTCGATCCGCGCCTTGCGCCTGGCGGATTGGCCGACCTGCGCGAGGTGGTGGACGCTTTGCACGACGCCGGCATCAGCACCATTTTGGACGTGGTTTTCAACCACACGGGCGAGAGCGATGCGCAGGGGCCAACGCTGTCGCTGCGCGGGCTGGACGCGCAGGTCTATTACCGGCACGACGCCGGCGCAAAACTCGTCAACGACACCGGCACCGGTAACACGCTGGCCTGCGACCGGCCGGTGGTCGAAAACCTCATTCTGGACAGCCTGCGCCAGTTCGTGCGCCATGCTGGCGTGGACGGTTTTCGTTTCGACCTTGCGCCGATCCTCGGTCGCGACGCTGACGGCTATCACAAGGATGCGCCGTTGCTGGAGGCGATGCGCGCCGATCCACTCTTGCAGGACAGGGTTCTGATCGCCGAACCTTGGGATATTGGCCAGAATGGTTATCAACTCGGCAATTTCCCGCCGCCCTTCCTCGAATGGAACGACCGCTATCGCGACGACGTGCGCCGTTTCTGGCGCGGCGACACCGGCATGGTCGGCGCGCTGGCGACGCGGCTGGCCGGCTCGTCCGACGTCTTCCAGCGCGACGGCGCGATCGGCTCGCGCACGGTGAATTTCATTGCCGCGCATGACGGCATGACGCTGGCCGATCTCGTCTCCTACGCAGGCAAGCACAACGAGACGAACGGCGAGGGCAACCGCGACGGCCACGACGAGAATTTTTCGTGGAACGATGGCGTCGAAGGTGCATCGGACGATCCCGCCGTCCGCGCGCGGCGGGACATGGACAAGCGCGCTCTGCTCGCCACCCTGTTCGCCTCGCGCGGCGCTATCATGTTGACGGCCGGCGACGAGTTCGGCCGCAGCCAGCGCGGCAACAACAACGCCTATGCGCAGGACAACGACACCACCTGGCTGGACTGGGCAGGGCGCGATAAGGCGCTCGAGGATTTCGTGGCGGCTCTGTCGGCGCTGCGCCGCGCGACGCCGGCCTTGCAGGATACGCGCTTCCTGACTGGCAAGCCGGATGGTGGGCAAGAAATCCCGGATGTCGAATGGCGGACCGAAGCCGGCGCCGCTCTCGATGATGTGACTTGGCGGGACCCGGCACGCCATCGCCTTGTCATGATCCTGCGGGACGGCAATGCGCAGGGCGGCCGGCTAGCCGTGCTGGTCAACGGCGACCGACGCGCCTCAACCTTCGCTCTGCCGGACCGCGAAGGCTATCGCTGGTGTGCGGCGCTCGAAGGCGGTCCGGCCCCGGATGCGGCGGTGCCGAGCAGGGCGGTGGCCTTCATGGTCGAGCGCGGGTGAGACAGGAGACGACGATGGCCGATGCGACGACGGGCGAATGGTGGCGCGGCTGTGTCATCTACCAGATCTATCCGCGCTCCTATCAGGACACGACCGGCGACGGCAGCGGCGATCTCGCCGGCATCACCCGCCGGCTCGGCCATGTCGCCTCGCTCGGCGCCGACGCCATCTGGCTGTCGCCCTTTTTCAAGTCGCCGATGGCCGACATGGGCTACGACGTGTCCGACTATCGCGCCGTCGATACGATGTTCGGCACGATGGCCGATTTCGACGCGCTGGTCGCCGAGGCGCATCGGCTGGGCCTCAAGGTCATGATCGATCAGGTGCTCGCGCATACCTCCGAAAAGCACGATTGGTTCGTCGAAAGCCGCTCCAGCCGCGACAACGCCAAGGCCGACTGGTACGTCTGGGCCAATGCGCGGCCGGACGGCACGGCGCCCAACAACTGGCTGTCCGTCTTCGGCGGCCCGGCGTGGGAATGGGACGCGACCCGCCGGCAATATTATCTGCACAATTTCCTGGCGGCCCAGCCGGCGCTCAATTTCCACAATGAGGCGGTGCAGGACGCGCTGCTCGACGCCGTGCGCTTCTGGCTGGATCGCGGCGTCGACGGCATCCGCCTCGACACGGTGAACTATTATTTCCAGGATCGCTGGCTGCGCTCCAACCCGCCGCTAGCCGAGAGCGTCGCTGGCACCAACGGCCAGAATACCACCTACCTCTTTCAGGAGCATCTGTTCGACAAGACGCAGCCGGAAAACCTCGATTTCCTGCGCCGCCTGCGCGGAGTGCTGGACACGGCTGGCGACCGCGCCGCCGTCGGCGAGATCGGCGACGAGGACCGTTCGCTGCAAACGCTGGCCGCCTACACGAGCGGAAGCGACAAGCTCAACATGTGCTACACTTTCGACATGCTCGGCGCGGATTTTTCCGCCGGCCATGTGCGCGGCTGCGTCGAGGCCTTCGAGCGGGAAGCGCCGGACGGCTGGGTCTGCTGGGCCTTCTCCAACCACGATGTCGTGCGCCACGTTACGCGCTGGACCCGGCCGGACGGCGATCCGGTCGCAGTGGCGAAGTTCGCCATCGAGCTGCTTTGCTGCCTGCGCGGCTCGATCTGCCTCTACGAGGGCGAGGAACTGGGGCTTCAGGAGGCGGAACTCGCCTATGCGGACCTGCGCGACCCCGTCGGCATCCGCTTCTGGCCCGGCAACAAGGGACGCGACGGCTGCCGCACGCCGATGGTCTGGGAAAAGGATGCGCCGAACGCTGGTTTTTCAACCGCAAAGCCATGGCTGCCGGTGCCTGACGAACAGCGCGCCCGCGCCGTCGACGTGCAGACCCCGGACGTGAATTCGGTGCTGACCCACTACCGCGCCGTGCTCGGCATCCGCCGGGCGCATCCGGCGCTGGTGCGGGGATCGATCCGCTTCCTCGATGCCGGAGATAGTGTGCTGGCCTTCGTCCGCGAACGGGAGGGCGAGAAACTGCTGTGCGCCTTTAATTTCGGCGAAAGCGACGCGCGCTGGCCGCTGCCTGCCGACCTTGGCCCGGTCACGGCTGTCGATTACGCCGGCTACGGCGCGGCCTTGCAGGGAAATGCCCTGGCGCTGCCGGGCCTGCGCGCCTTCATCGGCCAGATCGGGTAGCGGCTTCCTGCTGTCCTTATTGAACCAGCAGTGCACGCCCGCATGTTGCGCCGGTGACGCGCACGTCGGCTTCGCCGAGCCGCACGCCGAAAGCGGCAAGAACGTTGTCGAGCAGGATATCGACCGGCTCGGTGACTGACTTGAGCAGTGTCACGATGGCAGGCTTGACGGTCCCCAGCAGTCCGGTGACGTCGAGCCCGAGGCCGAGCGCATTGACCGACAGGGACAGGTCGTCGATCAGCGATATGGTCAAGGTCTCTGTGATGTTCTGCGTCGATGTGGACTTCACGGTCTTGTTGGCGATGTCGGCGCTGTCGAAGGTCATTACGGTCGGGTTCGTATTGGTCGATGCGGCCGAGGCCGAGCCGTCCACGCCCAGAAGGTCGAGCGTCAGAAACAGCAGCTTGAGGCTGACTTCGGCGATCCGTGCGTCGCGGAAGGATTGCGGCCTGCTGAAATCGGCGAAGCCCGCCGCGTCGCTTTCGGCGAGCCGGAGCGAGGCGAGGCCGGGGCGTACCGCGACGGAAACCCGCGTATTGCCCTGCCTGCCGGCCGGGCAGGAAATGTCCGCCAGCCGGGCTTCGGCGGAGGCCACTTCGACATGCAGGGGCAGCGTCACGGAGAGCAGCCTGATGCCGCCGCCGAGATTGGAGGCGGAGCCGCCAATGGTCGCCTTGAGGCGGAGCCGCGTCTGGGCGGTGCGCACCACCGTTCCCGTTTCGCCCACGGTCAGCCATGGCGACGATTGCGGCGGTTCGCCGATGGCGACGGCCACTTTGGTCGAGAGCAGGCCGGGCACCGATGCGCCGAGGTCGACTTCGACCTGGTGCGATCCGTTCGCCAGGGTCGCGGCCGCTGTCAGCAAACCGAGCGCGCTGGCGTCGACCGGCAGGCCCGCCGGTCGTTGCCCCAGCCCGAGGCGGCCGACCGAACCGAGGTCGATGACCTTGCTGAGAGGGATTTTCGCGTCGACCGCCGAGCGGGCCGCAATGGCCCGCAAGGCGAGCTTGCCGGCCTGGCCGACCCCGCTGGTATTGGCGAGAGCGGTGGCGATCTGCCCGACCGTGGCCTTGGATTGCAGCACGTCCGTATAGGTCGCCGCCGTCAGGTGCTGTTGCACGGCAAGCGTGTCGAGAAAGGAGAGCGCGCTGACATCGGCGGCGGCCAAGGCGTTGTAATCCATAACGCTGAGCGAGAGGCTTCCGCCGATCAGGCCGCCAAGAAGGGCATTGAGAATGCCGCCGTCGACTTTGGCCAATCGCGATCCGACGGAAAATGCGGCCTGCGCCCGGGTGCTGGCGATGGCGGTCGTCGAGATCGTCGGCGCAGCCATGATGGCCGAGCCGAAGAACAGGGTGCCCTTCTTGCGCAAAGTCACCTTCACCGCATTGTAAGGCTGGGCCTCCGGCACGAAACGATTGGCCGCCGCAACTGCCGGGTCGGGCGAATAATGGCCGCGCACGACGGTTGCGACCGGCATGCCGTCATCGGAGGCGCCTGCAGGCTGGCTGCCGCCGCTTGCGCTCTGCACGATGGCGGACGGCAGGCCGTTGTCCGTGAGTGTCGCAAGCACGGCCGCCTCGGCATTGCCGATGTTGGCGGCGGCGGTGATGGCGGCAATGTCGACCAGCGACTGCGCTGCCCGGCGTTCGGTGTAGAGCGATCCTTCGTCGACGGCGAAGGCCGCAAGTGTGATCGCCAGGGGAGCGGTGATTGCCGTCATGACGGCGAAGTTGGCGCGCCTGTCGGAAACGAACCGGCGGCGGATATCCCGAAGGATCGAGCGCTGCTGCATCACAGGCCCCCGATGCGGATGGTCGAGCGTTTGGCGATCGTCGTGCCGGGCAAGGGCAGGTTGCTGAGCAGGTTCCAGATCGGCAGGTCGCGCGCGTCGTATTGCACCGCGACGACGAATTGGTCGGCATCGGCCGCGCTGTCCTGCGCGGTGACCGAGAGCTTGCCCGGATCGATGAACGGATAGCCTGCGGCATTGCGCTGGACGAATGCCGCCACCAGCGATTGCCGCTCGGGCTGATCCAAGCCGGACAGCGCGGTTCGCGCGGCGTCGGCGGCGATTTGCTGGACAGAATGGCTTGCTCCGAAATAGATTCCATACGCAACCATACCGAGCAGGAGCAGGATGAAAATCGGTGCCAGCATGGCGAATTCGATGGCCGACGTGGCCGTTCCATCGTTTCGGAAGCGCGTGAAATTGGATCGGTGAAACAAGGGATTGTGCATGGTTGCAGAATGTACCGCCGGTGTGTTGGAAGATTGAATCGGATATGCAACCTGAAATTGATTGCGAGTTGTATCGATGAGGCTGTGGGAAAAGAGCGGGGCGGTTGGAAGAGAGCTTGCCTTGCGTCATCCAAGGAGGCTGTTGAAATAAGATTTCGTCGTGTCTAGTGTCCTGACACCAGCCGCGGCCAGGGACCGACGGCTCGCCAACGAAACCGGGTGAACCGGTTCGGGGCGTCAACACTCGCAAGGCGTGTTTGAGGGGCGCACGCCATCAGGGAGAACTTCATGCTGAAGACAATGCTCAAGGCGACCGTATTCGCCGCTACTCTGGCTGTTTCGGCCGGAGCGTTCCAGGCACCGGCTTTCGCGGATGTGGTCTACAACCGCGGCAGCGCCGCCGAGCCCGAATCGCTCGATCCGCACAAGACCTCGACCATCTATGAAGCCAACGTGCTGCGCGACTTGTTCCAGGGCCTCGTCATGCAGGACGAGAAGGCGAACGTCATTCCCGGTGCCGCCGAAAGCTGGACGGTTTCGGACGATGGCACGGTCTACACCTTCAAGCTGCGCAAGGACGGCATGTGGTCCGACGGCAGCCCCGTGACCGCGGAAGATTTTGTCTACGCGTTCCACCGGCTGGAAGATCCGGCGACCGGCGCCGAATACGCCTCGATGCTCTACCCGATCAAGGGTGCCGAAGAGGTCAACACCAAGAAGGGCAAGCCCGAGGACATGGGCGTCAAGGCGATCGACGCCACCACGCTGGAAGTCACGCTCAAGGCGCCGACGCCGTACTTCCTCGAAATGTTGACCCATCAGGCGACCTACCCAGTCAGCAAGGCCTCCATCGACAAGCTCGACGCCGATTGGGTCAAGGCTGGCAAGCTGGTCTCGAACGGCGCCTATACACTGGCCGAGTGGGTGCCGAACGACCATATCAAACTGATCAAGAATCCGAAGTTCTGGGAGGCGGACACCGTCAAGATCGATACGGTGAACTACATACCGACCGAAGACCGCGCCTCCGCGATCAAGCGCTTCGAGGCCGGCGAACTCGACAGCTACGACGACCTGCCGACCGAGCAGTTGGCGGATCTCCAGGCCAAGTTCGGCGACCAGATCAAGGTCGGTCCCTATCTCGGCACCTATTACTACGCCATCAAGACCGACAAGGCGCCGTGGGACAATGTCGAGCTGCGCAACGCCATCTCCATGGCCATCGACCGCGATTTCCTCGCTGAGAAGGTCTGGCAGAATTCCATGCTGCCCGGCTATTCCATGGTTCCGCCCGGCATTGAGGGTTACACGCCGGCGCTGGCCAAATACGCCGACATGCCGCAGATCGACCGTGAGGACGAGGCCAAGAAGATTCTCGAGAAGCTCGGCTACACGCCCGAGCATCCGCTGAAGATGGAGATCCGCTACAACACCTCGGAGAACCACAAGAACACCGCCGTGGCCATCCAGGAGCAGTTGAAGCCGCTCGGCGTCGAGGTGACGTTGCTCAACACCGACACCAAGACGCATTACAGCTTCCTGGAGCAGAAGGGCAACTACGACGTCGCCCGCGCCGGCTGGATCGCCGACTACAAGGATCCCGAGACCTTCCTCGGCATCTCGCGCAAGGCCAGCGGCAACAACTACTCCGATTTCGACAACGCCGATTTCGAGAAGGCCATGGACAAAGCCGCTGCAGCCGGCGGCAATCCGCAGGAACGCATGAAGGATTTGTCTGAGGCCGAGCGCGTGCTGGTCGACAATGTCGGCAACATCCCGCTCCTCTACTACAGCTACCACGACATCGTTTCGCCGAAGCTGCACGGCTTCGTCGACAACGTGATGGATGTTCATCCGTCCCGCTTCATCAGCAAGGACTGACTTAGTCAGCCGCCGTTCCCATGCCGGGAGCGGCGGCCCCTTGCTCAAGCGGGGAGGGGATGGTGCTTCTCTACGTGTTCCGGCGGTTGCTGACCGCCATACCGACGCTGTTCGTCATCGTGACGCTGGCGTTCTTTCTGATCAGGGTCGCGCCCGGCGGCCCGTTCAACCAGGAACGGGGCTTGAGCCCTGAGATCAAGGCCAATCTGGAAGCCCAGTTCGGCCTCAACGATCCGCTCTGGGTGCAGTATCTCCACTACCTGAAAAACCTGGCGCACGGCGATTTCGGCCCGAGCTACAATCTACCGGACTTCACCGTCGGCGAGCTTTTCGCCAAGGGCCTGCCGATTTCGATCCAGCTGGGCGCCTCTGCGCTCGTTCTGGCCCTGCTTCTCGGTTCCCTGCTCGGCACCGTGGCGGCACTGAACCAGAACAAGGCAGGCGACTATTCGGTGATCGCGCTGGCCACCGCCGGTTCCACCATCCCGACCTTCGTCATCGCGCCGATCATCCAGCTCGTCTTCGGCCTGACGTGGAAGATGTTGCCCATCGGCGGCTGGGGAGACGGGGCTTTCGTCAACAAGATTGGACCGGTTATCACGCTCGCCTTGCCACAGATCGCCATCGTCGCGCGCCTTATGCGCGGCTCGATGATCGAATCGCTGCACTCGCACCATATCCGCACGGCCCGCGCGCTCGGCCTTTCCGACTGGTCGGTGGTGGTCAAGCACGCGCTGCGCGGCGCTGTCCTGCCGATCGTTTCCTTCACCGGCCCGGCCGCTGCCGCGCTGCTGACCGGCTCCATCATCGTCGAGACGATCTTCGCCATTCCAGGCGTCGGTCGCTACTTCGTCGACGCTGCGCTCAACCGCGACTACACGCTGGTGATGGGCACGGTGGTGGTGATCGCCATCTTCACTATCGTCTTCAACCTCATCGTCGACATCATGTATGCCGTGGTCGATCCGAGGGTGCGCTATGACTGAGGTCGCCGCCGCCGCTCCCGCCGCCATCGTCGGCCGATCGCTCTGGGGCGATGCCTGGGCACGCCTGAAGGCGAACCGCGCCGCCATGGTCAGCCTGTGCTATCTGATCCTGATGGCGATCGTGTGCATAGCCGGCCCCTGGTTCGTGCCGCATAACTACACCACCATCTATTCCGACTATGTGCGAACGCCGCCGAGCTTCTCAGCCTATCCGAAGGCGGAGATGGTGCAGGGCGCGCTGGACGACGTGCTGAAGCGCATGCGCGTCGACCTCAAGGATTGGAAGCTGGAGGACAGCCGCGCCCTCGTTACCGTCACCGCGACCCGGCCGATCGACGAGCGCTATCTGCGCTACATCGACCGCTCCGACACCTTCGACGACGCCAAGGTGGAAGCGAAGTCGGCCGACGGCCTGGAAATGACGTTCAGCGCCGCCGTCAGGCAGCAATATTTCTTCTTCGGCACCGACAATGTCGGCCGCGACCTGCTCTCCCGCACCCTGATGGCGGGACGCATATCGCTGTCGATAGGTCTGCTCGCCGGCGTCGTCGCCGTCGTCATCGGCGTGCTCTACGGCTCGACTGCCGGTTTTCTCGGCGGCAAGGTCGACGAGGTGATGATGCGCGTTGTCGACGTGCTCTATTCGCTGCCCTTCATCTTCTTCGTCATAATGCTGGTCGTCTTTTTCGGACGCAATTTCGTGCTGATGTTCCTCGCCGTCGGCGCGGTATTGTGGCTGGATATGGCGCGCATCGTGCGCGGGCAGGCACTGTCGATCCGCCGGCAGGAATATGTCCAGGCGGCGGAAGCGCTGGGCATCGGCGCGCGCGGCATCCTTTCGCGCCACGTCATCCCCAACCTGCTTGGCCCGGTGGTGATCTACATGACGCTTCTGGTGCCGCAGGTCATCATCCTGGAAAGCTTCCTGTCGTTCCTCGGCCTCGGCGTGCAGGAACCGATGACGAGCTGGGGTGTGCTGATCTCGACCGGCGCCAAGAACATCGGCACCGCCAACTGGCTGCTTTTGTTTCCGGCCTTCTTCCTCGTCTCGACGCTGTTCGCGCTGAATTTCGTCGGCGACGGCCTGCGCGACGCGCTCGACCCGAAGGATCGCTGAGATGAGCGACGCAACGATCCTCGACGTGAGGGACCTCAGAGTCCGTTTCCGCACCCTCGACGGCACGGTCGAGGCGGTGAAGGGCATCAACATCCATGTCGGCGCCGGCGAGACCGTCGCCGTCGTCGGCGAGTCCGGTTCGGGCAAGAGCCAGACCATGATGGCCGCCATGCGCCTGCTTGCCTCCAACGGCGAGGCCAGCGGCACGGTCGACTATCGCGGCCGCAATCTTCTGGAGCTCGGCAAGTCCGATCTCAACAAGGTGCGCGGCTCGAAGATCAGCATGATCTTCCAAGAGCCGATGACCTCGCTCGATCCGCTCTACACCATCGGCAACCAGCTCGTCGAGCCGATCCGCCGCCATCGTGGATTGGGCGCTGCCGAGGCGCGCAGGGAGGCGCTGAGGCTTCTGCGCCTGGTCCGTATTCCCGACCCGGAACGGCGGATGAAATCCTATCCTTACGAGATGTCGGGCGGCCAGCGCCAGCGCGTCATGATCGCCATGGCGCTCGCCAACGATCCTGACATCCTGATCGCGGACGAGCCGACCACGGCGCTCGACGTCACCATCCAGGGCGAAATCCTGACGCTGCTGGCGGAGCTGCAGCAGAAGCTCGGCATGGCGATCGTCTTCATCACCCACGATCTCGGCATCGTGCGCCGCTTCGCCGACCGCGTCTATGTCATGCGCTCCGGCGAGGTGGTGGAGCAGGGGGAAACCGAGGCGCTGTTTTCGGCACCCAAGCACGACTACACCAGAATGCTCCTTGCGGCCGAACCGACGGGCAGCAAGGATCCTCCGCCGTCCAATGCGCCGGTGCTTCTGGAAGGCCGCAACGTCGAGGTGACGTTCAGGATCGGCGGGGGTTTCCTGGCCGGCGAGCCGATGCTGCTCAGGGCCGTCGACCGCATCTCGATCCGGCTGAAGCGCCGGCAGACCATCGGCATCGTTGGCGAGTCGGGCTCGGGCAAATCGACCCTTGGCCGTGCTTTGCTCAGACTGCTGCCGAGTGACGGCGTCATCCGCTTCGACGACAAGGATATTTCCCATGCCGACCGGCAGGCTATGCGGCCTCTGCGGCGCGAACTGCAACTGGTCTTCCAGGACCCGTTCGGATCGCTGTCGCCGCGCATGACGGTCGGCCAGGTCGTCACCGAAGGCCTGTTGGTTCACGAGCCCGAACTCTCGGGCAGACAGCGCGACCAGCGGGCGGTAGAGGCTCTGCGCGAGGTCGGCATCGACCCCAATGCCCGCAACCGTTATCCGCACGAATTCTCGGGCGGCCAGCGCCAGCGCATCGCCATCGCCCGTGCCATGATCCTCAAGCCCAAGGTGGTCGTTCTCGACGAGCCGACCTCGGCGCTCGACCGCTCGGTACAGAAGCAGATCGTTGACCTGCTGCGCCAGCTTCAGGCGGAGCACGATCTATCCTATCTGTTCATCAGCCACGATCTTTCGGTGGTGCGCGCCATGGCCGACTACATCATCGTCATGCGGCAGGGAAAGATCGTCGAGGAAGGGCCGACGGAAGCGATCTTCGACCATCCGCAGGACGCCTATACGCAGATCTTGATGGCCGCAGCTATCGACTCGACGCGCATCCGCGCCAGCGCGTGAAGGCGAGGTTCCACATGGGCGCGGGACGCTTCATGTGTTCCGTATGATTTTTCTCAGGAATACGTTTTAACGCACTGACTTGTCGCCGAAAAAGCCACCTCAAAGGGGGCTTTCAGCCTGGTCGGAGTGGCAGGATTTGAACCTGCGACCCCCTCGTCCCGAACGAGGTGCGCTACCAGACTGCGCTACACTCCGTGACCAGACGGCGGGCTTATAGCTGCCGTGTTGCTTTCCTGCAAGCACCAATGGCGACGATCACGGTGCAATTTGCGGCCTGCCTTGCGGCCGTGACAAAGATGACGGTCATTCTTCATCTTCGTGGCAGCGGTCGAGCAACACGTTGCCCTTGTGCATCGGAAGTTCGCGTATACCGATCTTGGCGCGGCGGAATCCCGCTCGCACAGCAAAGGCGCGATACAGCGGTGTGAGATTTCAAAAACGCCGTCTATCCAGGTTCGGAGACGAAGCAGACATTCTGCATCTCCAGGTGTATGAGGTATAACCGGGCAAGTCCGTGCGTTGTGAAATAATGTTTAGGGCCGAGACGGCCCCAAGATGAAAGGCTTCAAGCTGCTATATGTTCTTATAGGGTGTCTGATCCTTGAAGAAGCGCAGTCGGCACGATATCGTGCAGTTGAAGATCGAGAACCGGACCGATTGCTCGATTGCTTCGATCTGTTGCAGCCATATCGAAGCTGATCTCCCTCAGCCGTCGCGGTGGGCACGTCCGCATTTATCGGATATTCCTTCTTGGGGAACGCAGGTTAGTGCCGGCACATGAATTAGCCTGCGTTTTGGGGTGGAATGTGCAAAAACTTGGCGGCCGGGAGGATGGAAATTCGTTATCACAGCTTTGCTGTAGATCCACCTCCGTATTCGATCAGGATCACACGTCAAAATTTCCCACTCTTTGAAATTGGGAGCGAAAGTTCTCATTCAATGTAGCAATAGCCCAGGCGGCGGTAGAAATTGGAAATATTAGTATCCTTTGTTTTTCGCCGCATGGTCCTGATCGCCTACATGACGATAGCGACCTTGATTACCGTGGTTTTCCCACTCGTCTATTCGATCCGTCACAACGATGAGGTCGCGCTCTATATGGGATTAGTAGCGGCATCCCTGATCCTTTTTATTGCCATTGGGATTGCCGTGGCGGAATGGGTTCGACCTCGTGCATATGTTCCAGAAGTTTGGCGGCCGATTGACCCGACAATTCCGGTTGCACTCTTCGTGACCGGGCTGCTCTTCTATGCGGGACTGTTCGCATACGTCACGCTCAAGAATGGTCTTTTCTTCCGTCGTGTCGGCTTTGAAGGTCTTGTCGAACGCAGCCTTGCGATGCCTGGCTATCAATTGGTGATCCATCGATCGTTTATGGAGAACGCCACCACACTTCTTTGCGTCACGATCTTGCTGTTAATAACCGGCCGCCTTCGGCCATATGTCCGCATCTACGCGATTGTAGCTTGGATTCTGACCTTCGCGCTCTATTCATCATTTGTCGTCGCGAACAACCGCTTCCAAAGCGCGATCCTTTTTTTCGGATTGTCTATCGCACTCAGCTATGCGTGGAACGCCGCGAACTGGAGGAAATCATATTTGGTCGTTGCTATTGCGGCGGTTGTGGCATTTTCAGCTTATAGTTTCCGCGTAACGCAAAACATGCGAGATGAAATCTCTATCGCCGGTTGCGTCAACCCAACGGTTCTCGATCCAACTTTGAGTGCGATGGACATCTATAAACGCGCAGCCGCTGATCCAAATCTGTGCAAAAATGGCGTGCTCACCGACATAATGGCTCAGATACAAGCCGGCGCTAAAAATGGTACGGCCCCTGCGGCAGGCATGAACCCGGATGAAACTGCAAAGCGGGTCTTGGACTCGGAGGAGAGACCGTGGGACCAGCGGCTGAATAGCCTCGGCCTGATCTCGGCTATCATTCGTCCTGCTTTTTCAACCGGGTTCGGATACGGAACGTTCTGGATCAAGCCGCTCAGCCTCTATTACTATTACGTTATGGACCGCGATAAATACCTGGAGATCAAGAAGCAACTCCGTACCAATCCGAAAGTCTACATCGCGAACCATTATCTCGACAAACAGATTGCAGACACCCCTTCTTCAATCCTAACCGACGCATTCGCAAACTTTTCGTTCGTTGGGTTCATTCTTGCCGGCGTTCTGATGGGGACGGCCCTTGGGTGGACGGACGCAATATTGCGGTCGGCAACGAGTGCCGGTGCTACCGTTTTAGCGTTTTTCCTGATGGAAAAGTTGCTTTATACGGAAAAGGAAATGCTGACTTTGGTCGTTGATCTCATGAAGTTCTCGCCAGTTCCAATCGTGTCCGCTGCGCTGCTCTGGAGAGTGCAACTCCGCCGCCACCCACTGGCTAATGCGCCCACGATTCCGTAAGCCCATCGCCGTTAGCTTCGTAGTTCGTATTGGTTCCGAGGTGGCGCCAGCCGTCGCTGTTTTCCGTGTTCAGGCTCTGGCGTTCCATCACCCAAGCCAGAGCCCAGATATCATCGGTGGGCTTTTCTTCACCAACCTACCCAGGGCGGGTGATGCATGCCCAAGCCGCCTGGTTTAGCGATCCAGCTTGGGTACTGAGGGGGCGCGAATTGTTATTTAGGTCTGTCGCAAGGTAGTGCCAGAAAGGTTTTTTATATAGAATCAACTTCTTGCAGCGCGGAGGTTCATTGTGAAGACATATGCGTTCTACAGCGCTGGCGGATTCGCACGAGAGACCCGAGCTGGGTTCATTGCAAGCCTGAAACTGGGTGGAATGAACGACTTTGAAGTTGTATTCGTCGACGACGATCCGGCCATCATTGGAGACGTGATCCACGGCAGTCGGGTTGTATCCTTTGATGAAGCGCGTAGCGCGTTCAACTTAAGCATAAACGTGGCGTTTGCCGATCCTGAATTGCGTTATAGGAAGGTTGCACAGTGTGAGAATGCAGGGATGACGTTCTTTTCATCCTTCGCTCCCACATCAATCATCGGCGACAACGTGACTGTCGGAGATGGATCGATATTCTCGCACAACTCCATGGCGACCGCAGATGCAGTGATCGGCCGCCATTTCCACTGCAACATCTTCGCCTACGTGGCGCACGACTGCATCGTTGGTGACTTCGTAACCTTCGGCCCTCGTGTCTCGTTGAACGGGCGGGTCAAGGTGGAGGACGGAGCCTGCATCGGTTCTGACGCGACGTTCATTCAGGGGAAGCCTGGGAGATATCTGACGGTGGGAAAGGGTGCTGTTATTGGCGCTGGCGCTGTCGTGACAAGAGACGTAGAGCCCTACACCACGGTTGTCGGAGTTCCGGCGCGTCCCATCCACTAGTCTCGTATGTCGATGGCCCCAGATAGACCGTCGCCCTTCATTTCGTAGTTCGCGTTGGTCTTGGCGACCAGGCTTCTCGTATCCTCGTGACTTGCTTTGGTAGAACTGCTACCGAACCGCATGGATGCGAAAAGGCCACAACGGGAGGAGTTTGCGAACGCACTTCGAGGCGTTGCAGCGTTCGTTGTCATGATCGACCACTATGTCGCTTCGTTCGGCCTTCTCAACGGGCGATTTGGCGGGTTTCCGGATCTTGGCGGCAATCCATTTGCGATGATCATGCCTCACCTCTATCTGTGGATCCCCGGTCTATATTGGGGGCCCTTCGGCGTTGCTCTATTCTTCCTGATCAGCGGGTTCGTGATTCCGATCTCCCTACAAAGAATGGCGGGTACGCCATACTGGGTTCCTCGCTTCGCACTGGCGCGCCTCGTTCGGCTTTGGCCAACTTACACGACTGGGTTTTTCATCACCATCGTGGTGTTGCATTATTCTTACAGTTGGAACAACCTTGCTTTTTGGCCGGCCGCGAACGGTATCGCAAGACACCTATCGTTTTTCCGGGATTGGCTGGGTTATACCAACCTCGACGGAATCGTCTGGACTCTTGAGGTCGAGGTCAAATTTTACGTGGTGATGGCGCTTTTCGCCGGTTCGATTGCAGCTGGAAAGCTAGGCCCGTTCTTCTTCATGTGGATACTGGCGGCTGCGGCTCTCTATTTTAAAAACGGTGAGACCATCACTGTCACCGATACATGGTTATTTCCTATCCCCTATATCACCTTCATGATGATTGGCGTTGCCTTCAATTTCTTCTTTAAGCGCAAGATCAGTGTAGGTGTTTTTGTCCTCATCGGTATGATTTCTCTGGTGTTGTTTTGCGCATGCGTCTCGCCCGACCTTAGGCTTAATTATTCCTACGCCGTAATCGTCTTCGGTTGCTGCTATCTGCTGCGCAATCGGATAAAATTCAGCAACCCAGTGACCGACTTTTTCGCGAAGATCAGCTTCTCTCTGTATGTCTGCCATGCCTATTTCGGCTTTGTCGGCATACGCGTAATGATCGCATTCGGCGCGAATCCATATCTGGCGCTATTGATCCAAATCCCGGTGACCATCGCCCTTGCGACGCTGGTCAATAGGATTGTGGAAATGCCGAGTCACAAATGGAGCCATGCAATCAGTCGATGGTCTCCGGCGGTAACAGCAACTGCTTAGGCACCGGTCGGCCCTCGGGCAGCCATGCCCATTCGCCGAGAAACTCGGACTGGTGTCAGCCTACCTGGTTTTGTCGCCGGAGGCCGGGGTATCGGCGGTGACATGCTTCAACATGCCTGCTACCAAGCGGAAATTGGGAAGCGGAAAATGCCGCGGAAAGCTTTCGATGGAGTCCTGAGCGGAATATCACGGCGCCTTGCGCTCGTCGCCTATGTGGCAATCGCGACCCCGTTGACGATCATTTTCCCGCTTCTTCACGCGTGGAAGACGCGGGAGAGCGTCGGCCTCTATATCGGACTCTCGCTGGCAGCTCTGTTTCTCTTTATTGGCACCGCTGTTCTCGTAGCCGAATGGATACGGCCGCGGGTTAGGGTCCTTTCGGCTCATATTTCCGTGGAGCCGACCATTCCCATTGCACTTTTTGTGACGAGTGTGGCTGTCTACGCCTTGCTATTCGGCTACTTCACCATCGAGAATGATCTATTCTTCCGGCGCATCGGCTTCGAGCGGTTGGTTGAACGAAGTCTAGCGATGCCGTTCTATGCGCTGGCGATCCATCGGTCCTTCAGCGAGAACGCAACTTCGCTTCTGTGTGTCCTGACCGCGATCCTGTTTACCGTACGAGCACGACCGGTGCTACGGCTTTATACGATGGCGGTTCTGCTCCCTGTAGCCGCCCTTTATTTCACTTTCGTCCTGTTCAACAACCGGTTCCAGAGCGCCATTCTGGTCCTCTGTCTCTGCATCACCGCCGGCTATTCAGTGCGGCTCTCGATTCGCACAGTGCGTTACGCGCTGATTGCGATGTTGGCAGTGGCAATACTGGTCGCATACGGCTTTACGGTGACCAAACAAATTCGAAATCAAAAAGACATTTTGGGCTGCATCAGCCTTTCGGTACTCAATCCGTTCGAGCCGCCGATGGAAGTTTATCTTCGCGGTCGCGACAATCCGGATATCTGCGGTGGACCGGACCCGAGCACGATCATCGAAATGATCAAAAAGCGAGTTCGCAACCCCACCGACCCTGAGGTCAACCCATCGCTTTCACATGATGAGGCGGAACTTGCCTTGGCAAAAAAAATCCTGACACAGGGCATTGTGCGCCCGTGGGACAGCCGGTTGAACAGTCTTGCCCTTCTAGTCGACATCACGCGGCCAGCGATTCGAACTGGTTTTGGCTACGGCTCATTCTGGATAGGGCCGTTGAGCCTTTACTATTACGTCTTCACTGATCGCGGGAAGTACCGAGAGATTAAGCAAAGCCTGCGCACAAACCCGAAGGTTTACATTGCCAGTCGCTATCTCGGCACGACAATCGCGGATACCCCGTCATCTATCCTCACAGACGCCTACGCCAATTTCTTTCTTGCTGGCTTTATTCTCGCGGGCGTCCTGATCGGGACCGCGCTCGGTTGGATCGATGCAGTGCTAGGACGCACGACCCGTCTTGGTGCCTTCATGTTGGGAGCATACCTTTTGGAAAGGTCGCTCTACATCGAGAAGGAGATGCTTACTTTCGTTGTAGACACAATAAAATTTGGCATAATTCCGTTGATTTCGGCTGTCCTTCTCTGGCGAGTCCGAATAAGTCGGGACGACGCGGGGGCCATCGAGGGGTTAGGTTTCTTCTCGCATGGTTGAAGGCAGAACAGACATGCTCGTAAAAGAAATTTTTAGCCAGGATGGGAGCGTGATCGCCCATGTTTATGACACAACCGTCGTGGATAAGACGACTTTTCCGACGCCTGCTGAATTCCCACTTCAATTTAGTGTAGGGGTCAATGCTGAAGGAAGGGTCTTCATGCCTCATGTCCACCTGCCGATTGAGCGCGCGATCGTGGGTACATCCGAATTTATCTACGTGTTCGCTGGCAGAATGGACGTCAAATTTCTCGATTGCGACGGCAAGATACTGGACAATATAAGCCTGGAGCCGGGAATGGGGATGATTCAGATCAGAGGTGGGCACGCCCTTTCGACCATCGAGGGCACGCGATTTTTTGAAATCAAGCAAGGCCCCTACAGCGGCGTGACAGCAGATAAGATTCCTGTCGAACCCTACTGAAAGACCACTCATGCTTCGGAATTATTCTGTAGCGACCTTCAACTGGCTGGTCGCCATAGCTTTTGTCAGCGCCAGCATCAACAACATCGCGATTCGCAACGAATCGTTCGGCCTGTATCTGGCCGTGTATCCATTCGTCATCCTCTCGATGGTTTTTCTACCAAGCCCCTTTGTCGTTATCCGGGAGATGAAGTGGTTCGACTGGTTCGCGGTAGCCTTCACGGCTCTCGTTCTCGTGTCTGCCGCCCTTCACCCCAACAGCAAATCGGTCACGTATGTCGGACTCTATGGGCTCACCTTCATTTTCATGGCCATTCTCTTGCGCAACGCCATTTCTGTGTTCGGCTGGAGGGATTTTTTACAGCGCTCCAACGCCATTGGCTGCGGAGCGCTGTCCGTCATCGCCGTAGCGGAGTTTTTCTCCAGGTACATTTTCGGAATCAATCCGCTTCTCCGTCTTCCCTTTATCAATCCGCCGGTGGCAGTTTGCGGCTTTGACATTCCTCGCTCATACGGGCTTTCGGTCGAGCCTACCTATGTCGCCTGGTATCTGATTACTTTGGGTGTGGTTGCAATCTGGTACGTATGGAATCGATCTCTTGCCTGGGTAGTCCGAATTGCTTTCGCCGTATTGCTTGTTCTGGCAACGGTCCTCACTTGGTCGACTTCTGCATTGGTCGCATGTCTCGCTTCTGCAATCGGTGTATTTGCCTACGTTATACTTTTTGATAGATCGCACCTCTTGTTTTGGTGGCGAAATATCATCTCGGTTGGTGGCGGTTGGTTGGCGATTCTGGTGGTTGTGACCGCGGTCATCTTAATTACGATCCCGGGTCTGTCACTGGTTCCGTGTCTTGACTATGTCGGCATGAAGCCGATTTCGCAGGCACTCTACGGCTATCGTGACATGGAAACGCAAATTCTTGCACAAAAGGAGGTGTTGACCAGTCGTCAGTCTGCGGCGGAACAAACTGGCGACGAGATAGAGGTTGCAAGGGTTCAATCAGCACTTGATGCAACTGAAAATTCTCTGGCACAGATCCGCGGCGAAGACGGCGCCGAGAACTCGATGTCTCGGTATCAGATTTGGAAGCGCGATATTTCCAAAGCGATCGAGAAGCCTTTTCTCGGTTGGGGACCCGGCTATAATTCATCAATCGGAACATCGAGTTCGCTCAACTTTTATATCGCCGCATTCCTGGAGAGCGGTATTGTCGGTGCAGGCTTTCTTGGTTTGTTTCTCCTATCCGTTGGAATCCACATCGTGCTCTCAAATCTAAAAGGAAAGTATATCTTTCTGTTCGCTTATATGGCGGGTCTCGTTCATATGACCACGCAGACGCGATTCTTCTTCCCGTTTGTTTGGCTGCTACTTGCACTTTTTTGGTTGGAAAACAAACGACAAGCTGTGGAGCCTGCATCTTGATTTCTGCCGTCAAACGAGCACTTTACAATATTTATTTGGGTCTCAGCGCGACTAACAATGCGACGTTGGAGCGAGAGTATCGGGAATTGCGGGCACTGCCGCGTTATGCCGATCCGAAGCACCTCGCTCAGTCAGGCTATAAGATCTACTCTCAAGGCGAAGAGGACGGCATTATTGCCGAGATTTTCCGTCGGATAGGGACGGTAAACCGAAATTTCGTCGAATTCGGTGCAGGCAGTGGAATCGAAAATAATTCCGCCGCCCTTCTGTTGGACGGATGGAGTGGCCTTTGGATTGAAGGTTCCGGTGAACATGTCAATGCAATGAGGGCCGGACTTCCATCGCTAATCGGCTCTGGTCGTTTGAAGGTTCTCCAATCTTTCATCACCCGCGACAACATCGATGGACTGATCATTGGTGCGGGTATTGTCGGCGAAATTGACCTCCTATCCGTCGACATTGACGGCAACGATTTTGAGGTTTATTCGGCCATCAAAAGCATTCAGCCCCGGGTCATTGTTTTTGAGTATAATGCGAAATTCCCACCACCCGTCGAATACTGCATGCCTTACGACGAGAAGCACATTTGGCGAGGTGGGGATGCCTATGGTGCGTCTCTAGCGTTCCTCGAACGTGCGTTGAGGGAGCGCGGATACTATCTCGTTGCATGTAGCCTGACCGGCAACAATGCGTTCTTTGTTCGATCCGATCTTGTTGGTGACAAGTTCGCCGGCCCGCTCACCGCGGAGCAATTATACGAGCCAGGTCGCTTTCATCTCAACCACTATAGAACGGCACACCGCCCGAGCTACAAGGCACTGGATCAGGCAGCAACCCAATCCGATATTTGATCAATACTGATCTATATGTTCAGGAAAGAAGACCCGTTGACGTTCACGAAATGTGCCTCGGCCGCGCCAGTTTGCATTTAAACCGGTAGTCGATGAAGTATCAACCGCTGTTGCAACAGCCCTCGATCAACTCGTAGCTGACGCAGAGACTCGCCATCGCGGTTGAGCCATGAGTCGCTCCAGTAGATCAGGGACACTACTAGAGCGTTTCAGGTTTTGACGGGAGCGTATCCGACGTTTGCGAAATAGTTGGCGCATTCGTTGAGTTCGATCGCTGTGACGACAGCACCGATGTGTCGCCAGGTTTCCTTCACGGTGCGCTTCTGCGCGGCGTGCATTCAGTGCTTGATCTTGGCGAAGGCATACTTGATCGGATTGAGGTCGGGGGAATAAGGCGGCAGATAACAGAGCCTCGCACCGGCGAATCAACTGTCGGATGGCGGCCGACTTGTGCGAGCCGAGATTGTCCATGACGACGATGTCGCCGGGTTCGAGCATCGGCACGAGCTGCTGCTCGACATAGGCCTTAAAACTCCGGCCGTTGATCGGTCGATCGAAGACGCAAGGGGCAGTAAGATGGTCGAGCAGGCCGGCGCCGCACGTTGTCAGCGCCGGCCTGCTCATGGGCGAACAGCGTTTTTTGAACCGCAACCCTCGCCGCAGGAACTGCAATGCGGCATCGTGCGAGACCTTCACTCCGCGAGCAGCCAACTCCTCCGTCGGCCCGTGCTGTGACAGGTGGGGCATCTGGGCGAACCGCTCCGCGATGAAAGCCCGATGCGGCTCAAGCACACGTCTACGATCCCCGCCCATCTTTCCCGGCGCAACTGATCTACTCGTCGCATGGTAGCGGTTAGACCACTTTACCGTCGACGAAACGGCGATGCCGAAGCGACCAGAAACCGAACGGCAACTCTCGCCCGCCTCGATCGCTCCCACAACGCGCTCACGCGATTGTTCGAAAGAGGTCGCGTCATTCGATGCTGGCCTCCACCAGCCAGAATCTTGAATCACAAACCCATCTCAAAGGGGATCCATCGATCCGGTCAAAAACTGAACCGCTCTAGTGGATTGCTGATCTGGAGCATCGAATTGTCTCTCGCAAGGCGGAAGGCGAGCACGTGGTACACGGTAAGGCTGGCTTGCTAGGCTGGCGCGGATGAAGCTGGCCAGCATGCGACGATGGGCCATTGGCGGTCACCGTTCGAGCCGGTTGTTCAACCAAGCCGCGCCGACTTGGTGAGGATCGACCGCATCGATCGGCATGGCTAGCCGCTCGCGACGGAGGTGCCGGCGAGCATTCTCTATCATCTGGTCAGCGCCCTGACTGCCTATCTGGACTACAGCGCGGCCGTCGCTCAGTAGGGGCTGGCGACGTCGCCGGTCTCCACATAGACGGTCTTGATCTGTGAATAGTGCTCCAGCGCGGCGAGCGAGTTCTCGCGGCCGATGCCGGACTGCTTGTAGCCGCCGAACGGGATTTCCACCGGCGTCAGGTTGTAGGCGTTGATCCAGCAGGCGCCGGCCTGCAATTCGGAGATCACGCGGTGGGCGCGCGGTAGGTCGCGCGTGAAGACGCCGGCGGCAAGACCAAATTCGGTGGCGTTGGCGCGCTCGACCACTTCGTCCTCGTGGTCGAAAGACAGCACGCTCATCACCGGCCCGAAGATCTCCTCGCGGGCGATTCGCATGGCGTCGGTAACGCCGGTGAAGACCGTCGGCTCGACGAAAAAGCCGTCCTGGAAACCTTGCAGGCTCGGAACGCCGCCGCCGCAGGCGAGCGTTGCACCTTCCTCGCGGCCGATGCCGATATAGGACACGACCTTGTCATGCTGCGCCTTGTTGACCAGCGGTCCCATCTGCGTGTCGGGGTCGAGCGGATCGCCAAGCCGGATGGTCTTTGTGCGTTCGACCAGTCGTTCCACGAAGCGGTCGTGAATGCCTTTCTGCACGAAGACGCGGGTGCCGTTCGAGCAGACCTGCCCGGCCGAATAGAAGTTGCCCAGCATGGCGCCGCCGATGGCGTTTTCGATATCGGCGTCGTCGAAGACGATCAGCGGCGACTTGCCGCCGAGTTCCATCGTCGCGTGTTTCATCTTAGAGCCGGCGAGCGCCAGCACCCGGCGGCCGGTTGGCACCGAGCCGGTGACGGAAACTTTGGCCGTCACCTCATGCTCGACCAGGGCGGCGCCGACGTCGCCATAGCCTTGCACGACGTTGAACAACCCGTCCGGCAGGCCGGCCTCGGTGTAGATCTCGGCCAACGCCAGCGCCGACAGCGGCGTGTTTTCCGACGGCTTGAAGACCATGGCATTGCCCATGGCGAGCGCCGGGGCGGATTTCCAGCCGGCGATCTGGATCGGATAGTTCCAGGCACCGATGCCGACGCACACGCCCAGCGCCTCGCGCCGTGTGTAGGCGAACGGGCCGCCAAGATCGACCAACTCGCCGTTGAAGGCGGCGACCGCACCGCCGAGATATTCCAGGCAATCGGCGGCGGAGGGGGCGTCGGCCACCAGCGTCTCCTGCACCGGCTTGCCGGTGTCGAGCGTCTCCAGCCGCGCCAGCTCCTCGTTGCGGGCGCGCAGGATGTCGGCGGCACGCCTGAGGATGCGGCCGCGCTCCACCGGCTTCAGCCGCGCCCACGCCGGCTGCGCCGCGCGTGCCGCCTCGAGCGCCAGTTCGACGATGTTCGGCGTCGCCGAATGCAGCGTGGCGATCACTTCGCCAGTAGCTGGATAGATCACTGGCAGCACCGCGCCCTGTTCGTCATCGACATGGCGGCCGTTGATGTAGTGCGAGGCCGTGGGCTGGGCACGCATGGGTTTTCTCCGGATTTGTCGGCGCCGCCGGGCGGTCCGCGAATGATGCTCTATCTGTCGCTCTCGCGCCACCGCGGATTGATCCACGGTTCCTGGTTCGACGGCGCAAGCGGCGTGCGGCCGAGGATATGGTCGGCGGCCTTCTCACCGGTCATGATCGACGGCGCGTTGAGGTTACCGTTGGTGATGCGCGGGAAGATCGAGGAATCCGCCAGGCGCAGGCCCTCCACGCCGATGACCCGGCATTCGGGATCGACCACGCTCGTCCTGTCGTCTGCCCGGCCCATGCGGCAGGTGCCGCAGGGATGCAGAGCGCTTTCGGCATGGTCGCGGATGAAGGCGTCGAGGTCTTCGTCGCTCTGCACGTGGCTGCCGGGCGAAATCTCCTTGCCGCGATAGGCATGGAAGGCGGCCTGGCCGAAGATTTCGCGAGTGAGCCGGATGCAGTGGCGGAACTCGGTCCAGTCGTCCGGATGCGCCATGTAGTTGAAGCGGATAACCGGCTTGGCCCACGCATCGGGCGACCGCAGCGTGACGCTGCCGCGCGATTTCGACCGCATCGGCCCGACATGCGCCTGGAAGCCGTGCGTGTTGGCGACGGCCTTGCCGTCGTAGCGCACGGCGGCCGGGATGAAATGATACTGGATGTCGGGATAGTCGATGCCGGAGGCCGAGCGCACGAAGGCGGCGGCCTCGAAATGGTTGGTGGCGCCGAGCCCGCTCTTGAAGAACAGCCAGCGCGCGCCGATCAGCGCCTTGGAGAAGGGATTGAGCACCGAGTTCAGCGTGATCGGTTGGGTCGATTCCTGCTGGATGTAGAGTTCGAGATGATCTTGCAAATTCGCGCCGACGCCGGGACGGTCGGCGATCACCTCGATGCCGTTTTCCCGCAAATGCGCTGCCGGGCCGATGCCGGACAGCATGAGGATCTTCGGCGAGTTGATGGACGAGGCGGCGACGACGACTTCGCGTCTCGCCTTAACGAGTTGAATCTTTTTGTGAGCCTCGATCTCGACGCCGACGGCGCGTTGATTCTCGATCACCACGCGCCGGGCGAAACCCTTGACCACACTCACGTTCTGCCGCGCGAGCGCCGGCCGAAGATAGGCGTTGGCGGTGGACCAGCGGCGGCCGTTATGGATCGTCTGCTCCATCGGCCCGAAGCCTTCCTGCTTGCCGCCGTTGTAGTCGTCGGTCAGTTCGAAACCGGCTTGGCGTCCGGCCTCGATGAAGGCGGCGTAGAGCGGATTGCGGCGCTGGCCGCGCTGGACGTGCAGCGGCCCGTCGGTGCCGCGCCAGCCGTCCTCGCCGCCGTGCGCATGCTCCATACGCTTGAAGTAGGGCAGCACGTCGGCATAGCTCCAGCCGGCCGCGCCCTGTTCGGCCCAATGGTCGAAGTCGTGCGCATGGCCGCGCACATAGACCATGCCGTTGATGGAGGACGATCCGCCCAGCACCTTGCCGCGCGGCGTCGCCAGCACGCGGCCGCCGAGATGCGGTTCCGGCTCGCTGGCAAAGCCCCAGTCGTAGAGCGGCATGTTGAGCGGGATCGATAGCGCCGACGGCATCTGGATCAGAGGTCCGGCGTCGGTGCCGCCATATTCGATGACGATGACGGAATGCTTGCCGTCCTCGGACAGGCGATAGGCCATGGCCGAGCCGGCTGAGCCCGAGCCGATGATGACGAAATCCGCTTCTGCGAGAACGTCCATGCTACTCGCCTCGCGGGAAACGTTTGCTCTCCTCGAGCGTATCGAGGTTCATGTGGTTACGCATATAGCGTTCGGACGCCTTTTGCAGCGGCTGGAATTCCCACGGGTAGTAGGCGCCGTTGCGCAGCGCCGGATAGACCACCCAGCGGCGCGCCTGGCTGGCGCGCACCGCGGCGTCGAAGCCGGCCATGTCCCAGCGCGCCCGCACCTTTTCCATGAACGCTTCGACCATCGCCGCATGGGCCGGATCGGCGGCGAGGTTGGTCCGTTCGTGCGGGTCGGCTTCGAGGTCGAAAAGCTGCGGCGGGTCGAGTTCGCAATGGACGAACTTGTATTTGCCCTCGCGGATGCCGACCAGCGGCGCATAGCTGCCCTCGGCGGCGTATTCCAGCAGCACCGGCTCTGTCCGCGTCCCGCCTTCCATGAGCGGCTTCAGCGACTGGCCGTCCGTCCACGGCATGATGGCGCCAATATCGATGCCGGCGAGGTCGCACAGCGTCGGTGTCACGTCGAGGTTCGACACCGGCTTATCGATCCGCCCGGCCGGAATGCCCTTGCCGGCGATCATCAGCGGAACGCGGGCGGAACCCTCGAAGAAGCACATCTTGAACCACAGGCCGCGCTCGCCCAGCATATCGCCGTGGTCGGAGCAGAACAGGATGACGGTGTCGTCCAGCATCCGCGTGCGTTCCAGCACCGAGATCAGTTCGCCCACCTTGTCATCGAGATAGGAGATGTTGGCGAAATAGCCGCGCCGCGCGCGCCGGACCTGCTCAGGCGTGATGGCGAAACTGTCGTAGTCGCTCGCCTTATAAAGGCGCTGCGAATGCGGGTCCTGGCTTTCATAGGGGATGAAGCCGAACTCCGGCTCCAACGCCGGGCAGTCTTCGTAAAGGTCCCAATAGTGGCGCCGCGCCACATAGGGGTCGTGCGGATGGGTAAAGGAGACGGTCAGGCACCACGGCCTGCGCGCAGTATCGTTAGAGGCGCGCGACAGGTCGTAGAGCTTCTGCACGGCGTGGAATGCAACCTCGTCGTCATACTCCATCTGGTTGGTGATTTCGGCAACGCCCGCGCCGGTGACGGAACCGAGGTTGTGATACCACCAGTCGATGCGTTCGCCGGGCTTGCGGTAGTCGGGCGTCCAGCCGAAATCGGCCGGGTAGATGTCGGTGGTCAGCCGCTCCTCGAAGCCGTGCAACTGGTCCGGCCCGACGAAGTGCATCTTGCCTGAGAGGCAGGTGTGGTAGCCGGCCGCGCGCAGGTGGTGCGCGAAGGTCGGCACGGAGGAGGGGAACTCGGCGGCGTTGTCGTAGACACCAGTTCGCGACGGCAACTGCCCGCTCATGAAGGCGGCGCGGCCGGGCGCGCACAGCGGCGAGGCGGTGTAGTTGTTGGCAAAGCGGGTCGAACGCGCGGCCAGCGCCTTGAGATGCGGCGCATGCAGGAAGTCAGCCGGCCCGTCCGGGAACAGCGTCCCGTTCAGCTGGTCGACCATGACGATGAGGATATTCGGCTTGGCGGTCATCTGCGGGGCGCCTGTTTCGCCAGCATGGCGTCGACATAGTCTTCGACCAGCGAAATCGCGCTGGCAGGGTTCGGCAGGCCGTCGCGTAGCGCGCGGCGGATATAGAGGCCGTCGATCATCGCCGCGATCGCCTCGGCCATGCGCTCGGCTTGCGCGCGGGAAACGAGCGGGAGAAGGCCGCTCATCAGATTGGAATGCAGCCGCCGCGCATAGACGCTGAGCAGGCGGCGCAGCGGCAGCGAGTTCTGGGCCTCCACGTAGAAGGCCAGCCAAGCATGCACTGTTTCCTCACGGAACTGGCCGGCGTTGAAGTTGACGGCAGCAATGGCCGACAGCCGCTGGCGCGGTGTCGTCGCCTTGTCGAGCGCTGCCACGCTGTCGCGACCGAGATCGGCCAGCAACTGTCGCATCGTGGCCAGCAGCAGCTCTTCCTTCGGGCCGAAATAGTGGTGCGCCAGTGCCGAAGACACGCCGGCGCGCTCGGCGATTTCCGATACGGTGACGTTGAGCGAACCGCGCTCGCCGATCGCCGAGATCGTGGCGTCGATCAGCGCCTTGCGGCGCACCGGTTCCATTCCGAGTTTTGGCATGGTGAACCTCCCACCGCCAGTTTATTTTTTATTGACTCATCAATCAATAACCCATCGGCGGTGGCTCAATCGATTCAATCGCCTTCGCATGTGCGAAATCGCTTTACGCGGCTACGAAGGTGGTTCAGATTTGAACAAAGGCACGCCGCAGCCCTGCAAGACGCGGCGAAGGAGGCTGTCATGACCGCATGCATCGTCGGCTGGGCACATTCGCGCTTCGGCAAGCTGGAAGGCGAGACCCTGGAGGGTCTGATCACCAAGGTGGCGGCCGAGGCGCTGGAGCACGCCGGCATCGGGCCGGATGACGTGGACGAGATCGTGCTGGGTCATTTCAACGCCGGCTTCTCAGCCCAGGATTTCACCGCCAGCCTCGTCCTCCAGACGGATGACCGCCTGCGCTTCAAGCCAGCGACACGGGTGGAGAATGCGTGTGCGACGGGATCGGCAGCGGTGCGGCAGGGTATCCGCGCCATCGACGCGAACGCGGCGCGAGTTGTGCTGGTAGTCGGCGCCGAGCAGATGACGACGACGCCCGGCCCGGAGATCGGCAAGAATCTTCTGAGGGCCTCCTACCTGCCTGAAGACGGCGACACGCCGGCCGGTTTCGCCGGCGTCTTTGGCAAGATCGCGCAGGCTTATTTCCAGCGCCACGGCGACCAGTCGGACGCGCTGGCGATGATCGCGGCGAAGAACCACAAGAACGGTGTCGACAATCCCTATGCGCAGATGCGCAAGGATTTCGGCTATGATTTCTGCCGCCACGAGAGCGAGAAGAACCCCTTCGTCGCCGGGCCGCTGAAGCGCACCGACTGCTCGCTGGTGTCGGACGGCGCGGCCGCCCTTGTGCTGACCGATTCGACGACAGCGCTCGGCATGCGCCGCGCCGTCGCCTTCCGCGCCAACGAGCATGTGCAGGACTTTTTGCCCATGTCGAAGCGCGACATCCTCCTGTTCGAAGGCTGCGAGGAGGCCTGGGGCAGGGCGCTGAAGAAGGCCGGCGTGACGCTGGGCGACCTCTCCTTCGTCGAGACGCATGACTGCTTCACCATCGCCGAACTGATCGAATACGAGGCGATGGGGCTCGCAAAGCGCGGCGAAGGCGCAAAACTCGCCATGGAAGGTTACACCGCCAAGGACGGCAAGCTGCCCGTCAACCCCTCGGGCGGGTTGAAATCCAAGGGCCATCCTATCGGCGCCACCGGCGTCTCCATGCATGTGCTCACCGCCATGCAGCTTGCCGGCGAGGCGGGCGGCATTCAGGTGCCGGGTGCGAAGCTCGGCGGCATCTTCAACATGGGTGGCGCGGCGGTGGCCAACTACGTGTCCATTCTGGATCGGATCAGATAGGCCGGGACTGCGGTGCCGGACCATAGGGCCGGTCTCCCCGGAACGGCCCTTCCGTTCTTCACGATCGGCCATTCGACCCGCACGATCCCGGAATTCGTCGACCTCCTACGGGTCGCCGGCGTGGAGATGGTGGCCGATATCCGGACCGTGCCGCGCTCGCGCACCAATCCGCAATACAACAAGGACGTGCTGGGTGAAAACCTCGCGCCTTACCAGATCGGCTACGAGCACATTGCCGAGCTAGGTGGGCTGCGCGGCAAGGCACGCGACGTGCCCGAGACGACCAACGCCTTCTGGACCAACCGGAGTTTTCACAATTACGCCGACTATGCGCTGGGCGAACGCTTTCATCGCGGTCTGGTAACTTTCGTCGCGCTCGGCCGACGGCGGCGAACGGCGATGATGTGCTCGGAGGCCGTCTGGTGGCGCTGCCATCGCCGGATCGTCGCCGACTACCTGCTGTGCGGCGGCGAGACGGTCTTTCATCTCATGGGCGACGACCGCATGGAGCCGGCCACCATGACGCCGGGCGCCCGCTGCCAGCCGCCGGACCGGCTTGTCTATCCGGCAGAACCGTTGCAGGAATAAGGTCTCCAGTCTCCGTTTCCGGGCATGAACGATGACAAACCCTGTTCTGGTCGAAGTGACCCGCGGCAATGTGGTCGAGAGCGCCCATCGCGGCGCGGTGGCCGTCTATGATGCGGACGGCAAGCCGCTGCTGGAGATCGGCGATACCGCACGCCCTGTCTTCCCGCGCTCCGCCGTCAAGGCGATCCAGGCGCTGCCCTTCGTCGAAAGCGGCGCGGCGGACGCTTACGGTTTCGGCGAAAAGGAACTGGCGCTGGCCTGCGCCTCCCATTCCGGCGAGCCGGCGCATGTCGAACTGGCGCGCTCCATGCTGACAAAGGCCGGTTTGGATGAAACGGCGCTGGAATGCGGTGTTCATTGGCCGTCGAACCATGAAGCGACGATTGCGCTTGCCCGCTCCGGCGGCTCGCCTGGCGCATTGCACAACAACTGCTCCGGCAAGCATTCGGGATTTCTCTGCACCTGCCGGCATCTCGGTATCGATCATCGCGGCTATGTCGCGGCCGGCCACTCTGAGCAGGAGATGGTGCGCGAGGCGATGGAGAGCGTCACCGGGGCCGTCCACGATGCCGATCATCGCGGCACCGACGGCTGCTCCATCCCGACCTATGCCGTGCCCCTGCGCAGCTATGCCCTCGGCTTCGCCCGCATGGCGACGGGAAAGGGCCTGCCGCCGGAGCGCGCGAAGGCGGCGCAACGGCTGCTCAAGGCCTGCATGGCCGAACCCTTTCTGGTCGCCGGCACCGACCGCGCCGACGTCGCGCTGATGCAGGCCGCACCCAGCCGCATCTTCGTCAAGACCGGGGCGGAAGGCGTCTACTGCGCGGCCGTGCCGGAACTGGGTCTCGGTATTTCACTGAAATGCGAGGACGGTGCCGGCCGGGGTGCCGAGGTGATGATCGCGGCGGTGCTGGGCAAATTGCTGAAAGCCGACGGGGCGCTGGCGGCAAAACTCACCGAACTTGCCAATCCGGCCATCGAAAACCGCAGGGGCGTGAAGGTCGGCGCGCTGCGCCCGACCGCCATGCTCGCCTGAGCGGCGATCAGCTGACGTGGTTGCGCTCGACCGTGAGGTGGGCGTAGCCGGAGTTGCCAAGCGTTGCAAGGTCGCCCGTCACCGGGTCCGCCCAGCGGTGGCCGATGATGGCGCCATGCTGGGCGCCGTCGATGACGTTGTCTGAGATGACTGCCGAACCGGCGCCCTCGACCACGCTGACCATGATGCCGGTGCCGGCCTTGCGGATGACGTTGCCTGTGGCGGTGACATCGCGCAGGAACGGACCCCAGCCGAGTTGCAGGCCCGCCAGCGGCGCGTTTTCGACGACGTTGCCGGTGAGGGTGGTGTCCGCCTCGGCGCTGATACCGGTGCCGAAGCCGCCGTTTTCGGTGGGGTAGGGGCCGACGGTCGAAAGATTGCGCACGATGTTGCCCGAGCACACCGCCATGCGGCCGCCTTCGTTGAAATTGACGATGGAGATGCCGTTGGCGGCGCCGTCGACGATGTTGTTGCCGATCACCGCGCCCTCGAAGGAAAATTCCGAATAGAGGCCCGTCTCGCCGGAGCGCAGGCAGGTGTTGCCGTTGATCTGGATGTTGCTTGCGCTGTTGGCGCGGATCGCCGAGAAGGCGCAATCCGAAATCAGGTTGCCGGAGATGACGACGTTGGCGGCGCGGAAGGCGTTGATGCCGTTGCCGTTCTGCCCGGTGCCGCCGTTGCGTGCGCCGATGCGCTCGACCCGGTTGCCGGTCACCATCGTGCCGTCCTCCCCCGCCTGCCAGCGATGCACGAGGATACCGCCATTGGCGCAATCCGAAACCGTGTTGCCGGCGATGGTCAGTCCGGCCGCCTCGACCGACCAGATGCCGGCGTCCGCCGCGCCGGAGATTGCCGAACGCTCGACGCGGCCGGCGGCCCGCTCCAATGCCAGCCCGTTCTTGGCGCTGCCGGTGACGCTGCAATTGTCGATGGCCAGATATGCGGCGCCGCGCAGGTCCAGCAGGCCCTCCGTATAGTCGGCCAGCCATTGATTGGCGCCATCCAGCACCAGCCCGGTGAATTCGAGATGATCGAGTTTTTCTCCGCGCATGAAATGGCCACCGCCGCCATAAACGATGCGCGTGGCGCCCGGCACGCCGGAAAGGCGCACGCGACCGGGCAGCGAAAGATTGGAGACGACATAGGTGCCGGCGGGCAGGAAGATCGGCTGGTCGCGCTTGGCCGCGTCATGCAGCATGCGCGAAAACGCCTTGCTCTGGTCGTCGGACGTGCCGGGCCGCACGCCCAAGTCTGTGGCGCTGATTGAGCCGCGCAAAGACGCGGTTTCGATCGTGCCAAGGCTCTTCGCCGCCACCCGGGCAAGGGGAAAGCCGGTTGCCGCGAGGCCGGCGCAACCGGCAAGCAGGGCACGTCTGTTCAACATTGGCACAGTTTCCAGCGGTTTGCCTGCGCGGTGCAGGAACCGTGCCAGTTTCCGTCTTTCCCGGCATGGCTTGTGGCGGGTCGAGGTACGGCCTAAGCTCCTGACATGAGTAGAGCCTTCACCCGCGAAGAAGACAACGAGGCCATCGCCGATATCGGCGAACGGCCCATTTCCCCGCACCGCAACCTGGTGACGGAACGAGGATTGGCGCAGATCGAAGCCGAGCTGGAAAGGCTACGCAAGGAACTCGGCAAGGGCGAGCGGCAGGAGGATCGGGAACGCTTGGCCACGGCCTCGCGCGACCTGCGCTACTGGACGGCCCGTCGTGAAAGCGCCGAATTGTCCGTTCCCGAAGCCGACAGCGATGTCGTGCGCTTCGGCATGGGGGTCACGCTGGAAGGCGAGGAGGGCGGCAAGGTGCATTGGAAGATCGTGGGCGAGGACGAGGCCGATCCCGCCAAAGGCTCCATCTCGCACATCTCGCCGATGGCCCAGGCGCTGTTCGGCAAAGGCGTCGGCGACCTCGTCACCGTCAACGGCAAGGAATGGGAAATCGTCAAGCTGACGACACGGGATTAGGCCGCTTCCAGCTTGGCGTGGGTAGCGCCAGGGATTCGCCCCACGCAGTTCGTTTATGAAAGCAGCCGCTCGATCAGGCGTTCCGCCGCTTCCGGGATCGCCGTGCCAGGCGGGAAGATTTCGACGGCTCCGGCGGCGCGCACGGCGTCGAAATCCTGCGGCGGGATGACGCCGCCGGCGACGATCAAAATATCCTCGCGGCCGAGCTTCTTCAGCGCCGCCTTCAGTTCCGGAATGAGGGTGAGGTGGCCGGCGGCCAGCGAGGAGGCGCCGACGACGTGCACGTCGTTCTCCGCCGCCAGTCGGGCGATCTCCTCCGGCGTCTGGAACATGGCGCCGACGGTGACGTCGAAGCCGAGGTCGGCGAAGGCCGTGGCGATAACCTTCTGGCCGCGATCGTGACCGTCCTGTCCCATCTTGGCGACGAGGATGCGCGGCTTGCCGCCGGCCTTCTTCTCGAAGGTCGCGAGCTTTTCCTCGAACCGGTCTACGCTTTTGTTCTCGCCCAGCGCCTTGCGATAGACGCCCGAAATCGTCTGCACGGTGGCGACATGGCGGCCAAAGGCCTTTTCGATCGCCATGGAAATTTCACCGACCGTCGCCTTGGCGCGCGCGGCGCGAATGGCGAATTCCAGCAGGTTTTCGTTGCCGGCGGCGGCGCGGGTCAGCGCGTCCAGAGCGCTTTCAACGGCGGCGACCTCGCGCGTGCCTTTCAGCTGTTGCAACTTGGACAGTTGCCGGGCGCGGACCTCGGCGTTGTCGATCTTGAGCACATCGACCTCGATGTCCGTTTCCGGCTGGAAGGCGTTGACGCCCACCAGCGTCTGCTCACCGGAATCAATGCGGGCCTGCGTGCGCGCCGCCGCTTCCTCGATACGCAGTTTCGGAATGCCCTTTTCCAGCGCCGCCGCCATGCCGCCAAGCTTCTCGACTTCCTCGATGTGGCGCATGGCGAGTTGGGCGAGGTCGTGCGTCAACCGCTCGACATAGGCCGAACCGCCCCACGGGTCGATGATGCGCGTCGTGCCGGATTCCTTTTGCAGGATGATCTGCGTGTTGCGGGCGATGCGCGCCGAATGGTCGGTCGGCAGCGCCAGCGCCTCGTCGAAGGAATTGGTGTGCAGCGATTGCGTGTGCCCTTGGGTCGCCGCCATCGCCTCGATCATCGTGCGCATGATGTTGTTGTAGGGGTCCTGCGCCGTCAGCGACCAGCCCGACGTCTGGCAATGCGTGCGCAGCGACAGCGAGCGCGGGTCCTTCGGCGAAAAGTTCTTCGCCATCAGCTCTGACCACAACAGGCGCGCGGCCCTCAGCTTGGCGACTTCCATGAAGAAGTTCATGCCGATCGCCCAGAAGAAGGACAGGCGCGGCGCGAAGCGGTCGATATCCAGCCCGGCGGCGACGCCGGCCCGGGTGTATTCGATGCCGTCGGCGATGGTGTAGGCAAGCTCGAGGTCTGCCGTCGCTCCGGCTTCCTGCATGTGGTAGCCGGAAATCGAGATCGAGTTGAACTTCGGCATGTTGCGCGACGTGTAAGAGAAGATGTCCGACACGATCCGCATCGAGGGCTTCGGCGGATAGATGTAGGTGTTGCGCACCATGAACTCTTTCAGAATGTCGTTCTGAATGGTTCCGGCGAGATCCTTCTGCGCCACGCCCTGTTCTTCCGCCGCGACGATGTAGAGCGCCAGGATCGGCAGCACCGCGCCGTTCATGGTCATGGAAACGGTCATCTGGTCGAGCGGGATGCCGTCGAAAAGCTGGCGCATGTCGAGGATGGAATCGATGGCCACGCCCGCCATGCCGACGTCGCCGGCAACACGCGGATGGTCGCTGTCGTAGCCACGATGGGTGGCGAGGTCGAAAGCGATCGACAGGCCTTTCTGACCGGCGGCCAGGTTGCGCCGGTAGAAGGCGTTCGATTCCTCGGCCGTCGAGAAACCGGCATATTGCCGGATCGTCCACGGCTGCTGGACGTACATGGTCGGGTAGGGACCGCGAACGAAGGGCGGCAGGCCGGGCCATGTGTCGAGGTCCGGCAGGCCCTTGAGGTCGGATTCGCCGTAGAGAGGCTTGACCGGAATACCTTCCGGCGTCTGCCACCGCGCCCCGCCTGGCACCTTCGCGGCACGGTGCGACGCTTCCCATTTCATCTTGCTGAAATTGGGGATCATGGCGCTCACTCCGCCTGCTGATCGAGACGCAGCGGCACCATCGCCTCGCAGAACACCACGCCTTCGCTTGGCCCGGCGCGCCTGTCGGCGCCCAGGGTCTCGACCGGCCGTTCGTCGCGCAGAGGATGCAGCGTCGTGCCGACGATTGCGTGCTCGCCGGCTTGCACGGCCCGGGCGCGTTTTTCGCGGGCTGCCTTCACCCGCGCCTGGATGTGCCCGTCGCGCAGGCTGGCAAGCACGCCGCCCTCGGCCTCGATGCGCTGGAATTCCTCCCATGCGGCTTCGCACAGGCTCTCGGTCAGCGCCTCGATGCCGCCCGAGCCGGCGGCGGGGTCAGCGACGAAGCCGACATGGCTCTCCCGCGCCATGACCAGTTGCGTGTTGCGGGCGACGCGGCGGGCAAAGCCGGCCGGCAGGCCGTGCGCGATCGTATGCGGCAGGATCGAGATCGAATCGGCACCGCCCGTGGCGGCGGCGAAGCAGGCGATCGTGTTGCGCAGGATGTTGGTTTCCGGGTCCTTCGCCGTCGTCATCCGATAGGACGTCTCGGCATGGACCTCGGCTGCGGATGCCGGAATGGAGCAGACCTCCTGGATACGCGCCCACAGGCGCCGCAACGCCCTGATCTTGGCCATGGACAGGAACTGGTTCTGGTCCACCGACAGGGCGAAACCGATATGCGGCGCGGCATAGACGAGCGCCTGGCGCGCCTCTTCGAACAGCTTGAGGTGGGAGACAGCGGAGGCGAGCATGATGCCCAGTTCCTGCGCCTCGGTGGCGCCGGCATTGTGGTAGACGCGCCCGTCCGCTTCCAGCAGGATACCGGGGACGCCGAGCGCGAAGAAATGCGCCAGCGATTGCGGCATCGACGCCTGCAACGCCTCGATCGACATGCGCAGCCGCCCGGTTCCGGCGAAGATCGCCGCCGGATCGATGCCGAAGGAGAGGCTGAGCTTGGAGGGATCGGCGCGCCGCTTGGTCAGCACCGCCACCAGTTCGTCAGCCATGGCACGGCTGACCGGATGGACGTCGACCCGCAGATGAACCTGATTGAGGGATACTTGGGCGAGCACGCGCTCGAGCGTCTGTGGCGTGCCGGGCAGACCGTAACCGAAAGCGTTCGGCGCGCCCTCGAAGACAAGTGACAGGCCCGTAGCGCCCTGTGCCAGATCTTCGCTCGCCTGTGCGATGGCGCGGTCGACATCGGGGTCGTCGATTCGCTGGCTGACGATCCACGGTTGCGCCGGATTGTTGCGCAGGCAAGGCGCGGCATCGACCGCCCGGCCATAAAGCGGCTCGACGCGAATGCCGTCGTCGGTGTGGGAAACCAGCCGATCCTCGAAGGAGGCGCCGGCCAGCGCTTTTTCGGCAAGCACCAGCCAGCGCTGCCGCTCCGTGTTCTGCCGGTCTATGTCGATCGAGGCCTCGGCGCTCATCCATTCTTCCTGTCTGCCGGCCGCACCAGCCTGGACGGCACCACTCTACGGTCCCTGTTACCATATCGCAATGCAACCAAGGCACCGAAGGTTGCACCACGACCTTTGATTTTCACATGGGCGCCATTATACCCTGCGGCAAATGGCCGGCCTTGAACGGCGGTTGGGCGGAAGGGCCAAGAGATGGTGCAAGACACGGGCATTTTCCTGGGCGCGAGCCGCAAGCCGGACGACAGCTACCAGAAGCCCGAGGAACTGCTGCTGCGCTACGGCAACCGGCATGGCCTCGTCACCGGCGCGACCGGAACCGGCAAGATCGTCAGCTTGCAGATCATGGCGGAAGGTTTCTCCAATGTCGGCGTGCCGGTGTTCTGTGCCGACGTGAAGGGCGACCTGTCCGGCATCGCCATGATGGGCACGGCGCAGGATTTCCTTCTCAAGCGCGCCGGCGAAATCAGGCTCGATCCGTACGAATTCCAGGAATTTCCGGTCATTTTCTGGGACCTGTTCGGCGCGCAGGGCCATCCCATCCGCGCCACCGTCTCGGAAATGGGGCCGCTGCTCCTGTCGCGGCTGATGAACCTCACCGAGGCACAGGAAGGCGTGATGAACATCGCCTTCCGCATCGCCGACGAGGAGGGCCTGCTTCTGCTCGACATGAAGGACTTGCAGGCATTGCTGGCCAACATCGCCGGGCGTGCCGACGAGATTGGCGCACGCTACGGCAATGTCACCAAGCAGTCGGTCGGCGCCATCCAGCGCTCGTTGCTGATTCTGGAACAGCAGGGCGGGGCGAATTTCTTCGGCGAGCCGGCGCTGCGCATTTCCGATCTCATGCGCACCACGCGCGACGGCCGTGGTGCCATCAGCGTGCTGGCCGCCGACAAATTGATGATGAATCCGCGCCTCTACGCCACCTTCCTGCTGTGGCTGATGTCGGAACTGTTCGAGGTGCTGCCCGAGGTTGGCGATCCGGACAAGCCGAAGCTGGTCTTCTTCTTCGACGAGGCGCACCTTCTGTTCGACGATGCGCCGAAGGCGCTGATCGACCGCGTCGAACAGGTCGTGCGGCTGATTCGCTCGAAGGGCGTCGGTGTCTATTTCGTCACCCAGAATCCGCTCGACGTGCCGGAAACGGTCCTGGCGCAACTCGGCAACCGGGTGCAGCATGCGCTGCGCGCCTACACGCCGCGCGAGCAGAAGGCGGTACGCACCGCCGCCGATACCTTCCGCCCCAATCCGGATTTCGATTGCGCGACGGCCATCACCCAGCTCGGCACCGGCGAGGCGCTGGTTTCCACGCTTCAGGAAAAGGGCGTGCCCTCGATGGTGCAACGCACGCTGATCAGGCCGCCGTCCTCGCGACTCGGGCCGATCACCCCGGAGGAGCGGCAAAGGGTGATCGCCGCTAGTCCCGTGGCCGGTCAATATGACGAGACGATCGATCGCGAATCGGCCTTCGAGATGCTGCAGAAGAAGGCTTCCGAAGCGCAGGTGGCCGAACAACAGGCGCGCGAAAACGGCGGCTCGCGCTGGACCTTGCCGGATTTCGACGGTGGCGGTTCCGCGCCGGCACCGTCCCGTCCTCGCCGCTCCGCGCCGCGCCCCTCGAACCGCCAGACCGTCACCGAGGCCGCCATCAAGTCGGTGGTGCGCTCGGTCGGCTCCTCGCTGGGCCGCGCCATCGTACGCGGTATTCTGGGCAGCCTGTCGCGCGGCCGTTAACAGGGCCGAGGCGCCGGCGTGCCCGGCGCCGCCGTCAGATCAATAGGCGGGGCCGAGCAGTTCGGCATCCTGCGGCACGCCGGCATCGATCGGAATGGCGCGTCTGGAAGACGTCGCCGCGATCGCCGATTCGGCGTTGGGCGTCACGATCACCGTCGCCTTGCCGGGCACCCGGCTGTAGAGATCGATGATGTCCTGGTTCATCAGCCGCACGCAGCCGGAAGAGACGGACTTGCCGATGGATGTCCATTCGGGCGAGCCGTGCAGGCGATAGAGCGTGTCCTGGCCGTTCTGGAACAGATAGAGCGCGCGCGCACCCAGAGGATTTTTCAGCCCGCCCGGCATGCCGCCGTTGTCGGCGCTGTACTTCTTGAGTTCCGGCTGGCGGGCGATCATCTCTTCCGGTGGCGTCCACTTCGGCCATTTCTGCTTCCATTGCACCACGGCGTTGCCGGACCATTCGAAACCAGCACGCCCAAGCCCGACGCCGTAGCGGATCGCCTGGCCGCCCGGCCGCACCAGGTAGAGAAAATGGCCCGTCGTATCGACCACGATGGTCCCGGGCTTCTGGCCGGTCGGGTCGTCGACGATCTGTCGCAGGAATTGCGGGTCGATCTTCTGGTAGGGAACCGCCGGAATCTGGAACCCTTCGTCCTCGAGCGGGCCGTACATGGTCGCATAATCGGGCAGGTCCGGCTCGCGCGGCAACTGGGGCTGCGGCGGCGGTTCCGACCGGACGGTCGTGCATCCCGCCATTGCTATCGAGGCGGCGCCGAGCGCTGCGGTGCCAAGAAAGCCGCGGCGCGTCATCGCAGGCGGGGCAAAAATCGTCTTGAGCATGGTGGCCTTTCCGAATTCCGGGTCGAAGAGAACATGAGCCGACCCCGCTCCTTCCTCATCACATGAGAGGCGGCGATAAGTCTTGCCGATTTTGGCCAGAAGGTGGGCGAGCCTGCGATCAAAGCCGTTTTGCGCCGCAAAGAGGCCGTGACTGTGGCCGATCCGCAACGCTCGCGCCGAAGCCCTGCATGCAAAGGCCTCGTGCAGGTCGCTGCCGGCCGAAAGCTCGCGCCGCTTGTCCCAACGATTCCACGACCTTGTCGGTTGACGCGGACGCGCAAGCGCCTTCCAATGCAGCCGAACGAACGGGATGAAGCGATGACCCTGGCAACAGCGGCACAAACGACGACGTGGACTTATGTGGACGGCGATTGGCACGAAGGGAACGTGGCGATCATCGGGCCGCGCAGCCATGCCATGTGGCTGGGCTCGACCGTTTTCGACGGTGCCCGCTGGTTCGAGGGTGTCGCGCCGGACCTCGATCTCCATGCAAGGCGGGTGAACGCCTCGGCCGTCGCGCTAGGCCTTGCACCGACCGTGTCGCCGGAGGAAATCGTCGGCCTGACCTGGGACGGGCTGAAAAAGTTCGACGGCAAGACGGCGGTCTACATCCGGCCGATGTATTGGGCCGAGCACGGCGGCTATATGGGCGTGCCGGCCGACCCGGACTCGACGCGGTTCTGCCTGTGCCTTTATGAAGCGCCGATGATTGCGCCGAGCGGTTTTTCCGTCACCGTTTCGCCCTTCCGCCGGCCGACGATCGAGACGATGCCGACCAATGCCAAGGCCGGCTGCCTCTATCCCAACAACGGCCGTGCCATCATGGAGGCCAAGGGGCGCGGCTTCGACAATGCTCTGGTGCTGGATATGTTGGGCAACGTCGCCGAAACGGGATCGTCCAACATTTTCCTGGTCAAGGACGGCCATGTCCTGACGCCGGCAGCCAACGGCACCTTTCTGTCCGGCATCACGCGCGCCCGTACCATGGCGCTGCTCGGCGACTACGGTTTCCGCGCCATCGAAAAGACCCTTTCGGTGCGCGATTTCCTCGAAGCCGATGAAATCTTCTCCACCGGCAACCATTCCAAGGTGGTGCCGATCACCCGCATCGAAAACCGCGACCTGCAGCCCGGGCCCGTCGCCAAGAAGGCTCGCGAGCTTTATTGGGAATGGGCGCATTCGACTTCCGCCGGATGACCGGATAAAACGCAACCGCGCACCGGCCCGGCGTTGTCCCCGGCCGTAGCCGACCTATCTTTCTCCGGTAGACACCGGATTTTTTTGAGGAGTAGCACCATGGCTTTTGAACTGCCCGCCCTTCCGTACGACTACGAGGCTTTGCAGCCGTATATGTCGAAGGAGACGCTGGAGTATCACCACGACAAGCACCACAAGGCCTATGTCGACAACGGCAACAAGCTGGCCGCTGAAGCCGGTATGGGCGACCTGTCGGTGGAGGAAGTTGTCAAGCAGTCGTTCGGCAAGAACGCCGGCCTGTTCAACAATGCGGCCCAGCATTACAACCACATCCACTTCTGGAAATGGATGAAGAAGGGCGGCGGCGGCAACAAGCTGCCCGGTGCGCTGCAGAAGGCGGTCGATTCCGATCTCGGCGGCTACGACAAGTTCAAGGCCGACTTCGTCGCCGCCGGCACCACGCAGTTCGGCTCCGGCTGGGCCTGGGTGTCCGTCAAGGATGGCAAGCTCGCCATTTCCAAGACGCCGAACGGCGAGAACCCGCTTGTTCATGGCGCGAGCCCGATCCTCGGCGTCGACGTGTGGGAGCACTCCTATTACATCGACTACCGCAACGCCCGGCCGAAATACCTCGAAGCTTTCGTGGACAATCTCATCAACTGGGATCACGTCCTGGAGCTCTACGAAAAGGCGCGTGGCTGATCGCACAGGAAAGCCCCGGCAAGTCCGGGGCTTTTTCTTTTCAGGCATCGGGAAGGCGAAAATTCACGCTCGCGTGAAAGTGGCGGGAATTTCCGGGTACAGTCTTTCGTTGACGTCTGGGGCCGGATACGGTCCTCAACCGTCAACTGTGGAGCCTCCTGAATGAGAAAGCTTGTCATCGCCATCTCCATGCTCGCCTTCACCGGCGCCGCAGCGTCCGCCGATCCGATCGCGGATAGGCAGGCTCTGATGAAGGAACGCGGCAAGCTCGTCGGCACCCTGTCCAAGGTGGTGAAGGGCGAGCAGGCCTTCGACGCGGCCGCCGTCCTCGACGCGTTGAAGGGGTTGGAGGCGAACGCCGAGAAATTCGACACCGAGGCGCTGTTTCCTGTCGGCAGCGAGCAGGGTAGCGACACCACCGCCGCGCCGAAGATCTGGGAAGACAAGGCAGGGTTCAACGCCGCCGAAGACAAGTACCTGGCAGACGTGAAGGCGGCCGTTGCCGCCCCGCCCGCCGACGCGGACGCGCTCAAGGTGCAATTCGGCGCCATCGCCAAGGATTGCGGCGCCTGCCACCAGACCTATCGCATCAAGAAGGGCTGACCTCCCCTATGGGTCGGGCCGGCAAGCTTCTCGGCGCCGTCGTGATCCTCGGGGCCGCCGCCGCGGTCGCCGGCTGGTTCCTGTCGGCGCCCGCTAGGCTCGACGCAGCAACGCTCGCCGGGCTCGGGCCCGGCGACGCGGCAAAAGGCAGGCGCATCTTCTTTGCCGGTGGATGCACCTCCTGTCATGCCAGGCCGAAGGCGGAGGGCGATGCCCGGATGGAACTCGCCGGCGGCGTCGAACTGAAGACGGCCTTCGGCACTTTCGTCGCTCCCAACATCTCGCAGGACGCGAAGGACGGCATCGGCGCGTGGTCGATGGAGGATTTCGCCAACGCCATGCTGAAGGGCGTTTCACCGTCGGGCGAGCATCTCTATCCGGCCTTCCCCTATGCGTCCTATGCCCGCATGAAGCCGTCGGACGTAGCCGACCTCTATGCCTTCATGAAGACGCTGCCTGCCGTTTCCGGCAAGGCCCCCGACCACCAATTATCCTTTCCGTTCAACATCCGGCGGGGCATCGGCTTGTGGAAGCTCGCCTACCTCAGCGACAAGCCAGTCATCGACCTGCCCGCAGACGCGACCGAAGCCGTCGTTGCCGGGCGCTATCTGGTCGAAGGGCCGGGCCATTGCGGCGAATGCCATACGCCACGCGATTTCGCCGGTGGTCTGAAGAAAGCGCAATGGCTGGCGGGTGCCGTCGCCGCCGAGGGCGACGGCATCGTGCCCAACATCACCTCGGGGGACGGCGGCATCGGCGACTGGTCGGCCGAAGACATCGCATCCTATCTGGAAAACGGCTTGACGCCGGATTTCGATTCGGTCGGCGGCGCGATGGTCGAGGTGCAGAAGAACATGGCCGAACTCCCGCCCGAGGACCGGGCGGCGATCGCCGCCTATCTGAAGGCGATCCCGCCGCACCCCAACGGCTATCCGCCGCGCAAGCCGCAAAGCTGAGGGATCAGCCCAGCGGCTTGGCCTCCATGCGGCCTGTCACCTTGAGCGCGAAGGCGTAAGTGAAGGCGATCTCCTCCAACCGCGAGAATCGGCCGGAGGCGCCGGCATGGCCGGACTCCATGTTGATCTTGAACAGCACCGGATTGTCGCCCGTCTTGCGCTCGCGCAGCCGCGCCGCCCATTTCGCCGGCTCCCAATAGGTGACGCGCGGATCCGTCAGGCCGGCGACGGCCAGGATCGGCGGATAGGCGAGTGCAGCCACATTGTCATAAGGCGAATAGCCGGCGATCAAGCGATAGTCGGCTTCCGACTGGATCGGATTGCCCCATTCGGGCCATTCCGGCGGCGTCAGCGGCAGCGTGGCGTCCAGCATCGTCGCCAGCACGTCGACGAAGGGAACTTCCGCGACGATGCCGCCGAAGGCGTCCGGCGCCATATTGGCGATGGCGCCCATCAGCATGCCTCCGGCCGACCCGCCCTGAGCCACGATCCTGTCGTGCGCCGTATAGCCGGTGGCGGCGAGATGCCGGGCGGCGGCGATGAAGTCCGTGAAAGTGTTGGTTTTCCTGGATCGCTTGCCGTCTTCGTACCAGGCATAGCCCTTGTCCTTGCCGCCGCGCACATGGGCGATGGCATAGACGAAGCCGCGGTCGACCAGCGACAGGCAATTGGTGTTGAAGGCGGCCGGGATGGTGATGCCGTAGGCGCCGTAGCCGTAGAGCAGGCAGGGCGCGGAGCCGTCGAGCGGCGTGTCCTTGTGATAGATCAGCGAAACGGGAACCGTCTCGCCGTCCTCGGCCGGCGCCATCAGCCGGCGCGTGACGTAGCGATCCGGGTCGTGCCCGGAGGGCACCTCCTGCGTCTTCAGCAGGGTGCGTTCGCGCGTCCGCATGTCGTAGTCGAAGATCTGCGCCGGCGTCGTCATGGAGGAATAGGTGAAGCGCATGACCTCGGTGTCGTATTCGTAGGAGCCGGACAGGCCGAGCGAATAGGCCTCTTCGTCGAAGGCGATCGTGTGCTCGGCGCCGCTCGCCCGGTCGCGCACGACGATGCGCGGCAGACCGTCCTTGCGCTCGAGCCGCACCAGATGATCCTTGAAACCGATGACGGACAGGATCAGCCGGCCGGGCTCATGCGCCACCAGCTCGCGCCAGTTGGCGCGTACCGGGTCGTCGACCGGCGCCGTCATGATCTTGAAGTCCTCGGCCCCGTCGGCATTGGTCAGGATGAAGAAGACGTCGCCGCCGTCCTCCAGATCGTATTGCAGGCCGGTTTCGCGGGCCACCACCAGCTTCGGCTCGACGAGCGGATCGTCTGAGCGCAACAGCCTGTATTCCGACGTCTCGTGATCGTTGATGGCGATCAGGATCCAGCGGTTGTCGCGCGTGCCGCCGACGTTCATGAAGAAGCCGGGGTCCGCTTCCTCATAGACCAGGTGATCGCCCCGCCCGTCGCTGCCCAGCCTGTGGAACAGCAGCTTCGACGGGCGGTGGTTGGCGTCGAGCCGCGCATAGAAGAAACCGTCATTGTCCTTCGACCAGACGCCCGAACCGCCGCTGTCGGCGACGCTGTCCGCCAAGTCCTGTCCGCTCGCCAGATCGCGCACGCGAAGCGTGAAGAATTCCGAGCCCTTGTCGTCGTACGCCCAAAGCAGCCTTGCATGGTCCGACGAATGGTCGATGCCGCCGAGGCGGAAATAGGGCTTGCCGGCCGCTTCCGCATCCCCGTCGAGAAGGATGTGCTCGGTGCCGCCGTCGCGGGGCATGCGGAAATAGCGCGGCTGCTCGCCTCCGAGCTTGAAGGAAGAGCCGTAGGCATAAGGTCCGTCCTTCATGGGTACGGACGAATCGTCTTCCTTGATGCGCCCCTTCATTTCGGAAAACAGCGTCTTCTGAAGTTCGGCCGTGTCGGCCATCATGGCGGATTGATAGGCGTTTTCGGCTTCCAGATGCTTGCGGATTTCCGGATCGAGCAAGGAAGGATCGCGAAACACGTCCTGCCAGTTATCCGCACGCATCCAGGCATAGTCGTCCACCTGGGTGACATCGTGGTGCGTCTGCGAAACCGGACGCTTCTGTGCCTGCGGGGCAGTTGCTTGCGGAAAAACGGACTTGCGGGACATGGCAATTCACTATGCTGGTTCGGTTGATCATTCGGAATGAACACGCCTAGGCGCCTTGTTCAAGGCCTGGCTTTGAAGCCCTGGGCGTGTATGACGGATTCCAAGCATTGCCGCTTGGCTGGATAGGAGGCGGTTGTATTTGGTAACCTGCGCTCTATCACGCTGGTTGAAACGGAGGCCAAGTCGAGGCGGGGCGTTATATTAGGGACACAAGAACGAATACGCTTGGAAATATTGGCTATACGAGCCTGTCTATAATTCTCTAGATCAATTGACTTGTCAGATCATCCGGTTCATGAAAGGGCCGTACTGTGGGTCGTAAGGTCTCTTTCCTGCGACATGAAAAAAGCCCGACGATGGACGAACGGGCAGAAAAACACACTCACGTTGGGACCCTATAGAGATGGATATCGCCGAAACACCTGCTCGAAACAGCGACATGCTGATCGAACTGACCGCCGACGTCGTGGCGGCCTATGTCAGCAATAATCCCGTTCCGGCGGCGGAACTGCCGAACCTGATCGCCGATGTTCATGCCGCTCTGGGGCGCGTCGGCACCACCAGCGAGCCGCCGGTGGCCGACAAGCAGAAGCCGGCCGTCAATCCGAAGCGGTCGGTGCATGACGACTACATCGTCTGTCTCGAGGACGGAAAGAAGTTCAAGTCGCTCAAGCGGCACCTGATGACCCATTACGACATGACGCCCGACCAGTATCGCGAGAAGTGGGGCCTGGATCCGAGCTACCCGATGGTGGCGCCGAACTACGCCGCGGCCCGTTCGCAACTGGCCAAGAAGATGGGGCTGGGACGCAAGCGCAAAAGCAGATAGCCACGCGGTTCCGCTTTGCCCACTCATCGCAGGGCCCTGTTATCGATCACGGCGCCTTCGGGCGCCGTTTTCGTTTGCCTGTCCATCTGCCGATGGCGCCATCCGCCCTGTTTCGGCACGAGACGCTCCTGGCCGGGCGCCCGCACAGCCGGTCGAGAACCTGCTTCAGGGCTATGTGCCGGTTGAGGTCGTAACCCCAGTGCCGACGCACCCCTTTCAGGCGTTCGCGCTCGATCAGGCGCTCGATGTGATGGATCAGCTTGACCCGGCGTTCCGGTGAAACTGTGAAAGTATCGGCGATATCGATGCCGCACAGCAGGCTGAGCGCCACCCGTTGGCGCGCCTGATCCTCTTCTTCGGTTTTCGTCCTGCCGAAGGCTTTCGCCTCCTCTTCCAGTCGTCCCATGCCCGCCATCCCGTTCAGCCAGGCGTCAACTATCGGAGCGGTAGCGGAAGCGGGGATATCGGCAAGGCCGGAATTCCGTGGGAAGAAATAAAACTTATTTGTAACAGAGGCTTAGTGCGCACCGTACCGAATAAATGTTCTGTCTATGTTCACATACGGGCGGTCAGGAAATATAAAGGAACTTATTCCTAATGGAGGAAGTTCCGTGCATTCGACGCCTTCGATCCTTCGTCAAGAGCCGCCGGTTGAAAGGCTTCCCGACCGCGCAGCCTCCGATGGGTTCCACCCGACGTCCAAACGGCGGGACGAAGTGGCGATCGAGATGTGCGAATGCCTTATCGACATCGCCTCGGCTTTCTTTTCGGTATCCAGCAAGGAGCTGCGCAGCGCCGGCCGCAATTCCATGACCGCATCGCGCGTTCGCCAGATTGCCATGTATGTCGCCCATGTGGTGCTCAGGCTGACGCAGGCCGAGGTCGGCCGTGGCTTCGGCCGTGACCGCACGACGGTCGCGCACGCCTGCCAGGTGATCGAGGACATGCGCGACGACCTTGAGTTCGACCGTGTCGTGCTGACGCTGGAACGGATCGCGCACGCGGCTTTCCGCAGCCGTCTGGATATCTGAGCCTCGGGACCGTAAATCATGCAATATGCGACTTCCACGCCGGACGCAGGCCGGCGCGTCTTGCGCTTCCTGTCGCCCGGGCCGGCATCGATGCGACCGGCGGCAAGCGGCACGAAACTTTTGCTCGAGGCCGGCGAACGCGGCGTCATCGCCGTGGCCGGCGACCTCATCGATCTTCTGGCTTCTCGTGGCGTCGTGGTACGGGCTTCGCACACCGTCGGCCTGTCGGAGGAAGGCCATGCCCTTGCCAAGCGGTTGCTGGCCATGCGATCCGCGGAGCGGCAGCGCGATATCGGCGTCGTGGTTCTTCAAGGGGAGCCGGATGCGCCGGCTGTCCTTGCCAACCTGTCGGAATCGCCGCTGGGCCAGCTCGCCCGACGTCGCGCCAAGGACGGCACGCCGTTCCTGACGCCGGAGGAGTACCGGGCCGGCGAGCGGCTGCGTGTCGACTATACGCGCGGCCAGATCATGCCGAGACTAGGCGCCAACTGGATCGCCAGCGTCTCTTCGGGAAAGCGCGGCGGCGCAGGCGGCATGGCCGATCTGACGGACGCGGCTCTTGCAGCCCGCCAACGCGTCGAGAAGGCCATAGCCGCGGTCGGACCCGAGCTGTCAGGCGTGCTGATCGACGTCTGCTGCTTCCTGAAAGGGCTGGAACTGGTCGAGAGCGAGCGTGGCTGGCCGGTCCGCTCTGCCAAGATCGTCCTCAAGACCGCGCTCGCCGCGCTTGGACGCCACTATTATCCGCTGAAGCAAACGAGCCGGCCGCAAACCTTGCACTGGGGCACCCCGGACTATCGGCCGACGATAGACTGACGGCGGTTCGTGCTCAGGCAGTCTGTCTGAGTGCTGTTTCCGCGTCGCGCCGGATGCGCTTGACCATGGAGCGCAGGCCGTTGGCGCGCTGCGGTGAAAGATGCTCGTCGAGCCCGAGCGCCTTCAGTGTTGCTTCGGCATCCGTCGACAGGATCTCGCGGGCCTTTCGTCCGGAAAACAGGGCCAGCATGATGGCGACGAGGCCGCGCACGATATGGGCGTCGGAATCGCCCTGGAACGTCAGAGGCGGATTGTCGCCGGCGCCGGTCTCCGTCGTCAGCCAGACCTGGCTGACGCAGCCCGGCACCTTGTTGGTCGGTGTCCGCTCGGCCTCGGGGAAGGGTGGCAGCGCCTCGCCGAGTTCGATCACATAGCGATAGCGGTCCTCCCAGGCGTCGAGCAGGGAGAAATCGTCGTGGATCGTCTGGATCGTCGTGGCCATTGCCCGGATATAGTGAGACGGGCGCGCCGCGTCACGGAAAAAGAAAACGCCGCAGGCGCCGAGAGGGAAGGCGGCCTGCGACGGTGCTGCCCTGAAGCCAGGGCTGGCAGCGGGAATGGTCAGTTCTTTGCCGGCACGCTTCCGGTGACGGTCTTGGCGTCCAGCGTAGCCGCCTGTTGGGCGGTGTCGTCGTCCAGCATCTCGGCTGCGATCCGCGCCGTTTCCATGGCGCGGACGGTGATCGTGTGCATGGCGGACTTGCCTGTCGCGCAGACATCCGGCTTGCGCTCGCAGATTGCCGCGATGTCGCCGACGGCGTCGCGGGCGGCGACCAGCGCCTGCAGCGGCCCGACGCTCGGCTGCCCGGCTTCATCCGAGCCCGTGCCCAGCGGCAGCGCCAGAAGCACCAGTGAAAACCAGAATGCGGCCCTGATCAGAAAACCCATGTGACTGCCCTCTCGTTGTGACGGGACGCACGGCTATCGGTGCGGCCTCTTGATTGGTCCCCATGATGACATGGACACACGAAAAGGCGTTTGATCGGCGCGGCACAATTTTCTTCAAATTTTATCGAACCGGGAAACTCCGCTTTTACTCCTTTCTCCGTGGTTCCTGTCCATGAGCATCCGTTTACTTAAAAATAACCATACAATTTACTGATTATAATAAGAAAATTGCAGAGCGTGTGGTCGCGCTGGCGCATTGTCGCTGCGGCTACGGGCGAAGGGGCGGCTAACCTGCCATTTACTATGGCGGCAATCGGTCGGGCTTTTGCCGATCGCCGTGCCGATATTTGCCGGGATGGCCGGGCTCAGTGGCCCGGCCTTATCGTTTCTTTAAAGGCTGGATGCGAGTTTCGGATTAACCAAAAGCGATCTGCAAAGCAGACAGATGCGAGTGCGTTGCGTTGAGTTCCTTGCCGACCCGAATCGTTGACTTGTGCAACGCGATGGCCGCGGGTTGCGAGCGGCTCGTTCATCCTTGCGTTGCAGGCGAACCGCAGCGCCGTAGCCAACGGCGCTTCATCGGCGTGTCGATGGCCGCGCCTTTTCTTGCGGCGGGCGCGGCGGTGACATTGAGCGCCGCGCGCCTCGGCGCCGACATGGCGCTCCTTGCCATCTTCGCCACATTCGGCATCTGCTGGTTTATTGCCCTGCTGGTTTCGTCCAGCGGGAGGCTGGCGCTGCCGTCGAAGCTGGCCGCGGGCGCGGCGAGCGTCGGCCTGGCCTGCCTGATTGCCGTTGCCGGCGGTCCGGCTTCGCCGGTCGCCCTTCTGGCTTTGGCTCTGCCGGTGGAAGCGGCCTGGGTGTTCGGCACGCGCCGCGCGGTGATTGGCGCGGCCGTGGCCGCCGCAATCGCTATTATCTTGCAATTCGCTCTCGCGCCGCTCCTGCCGTTGGCTGCGGCTTCTTCCGCCGCATGGCACTGGCTGATCCCGATTGCCTGGGGGCTGTCGCTGGTGCCGCGCATGGCGCATTTCGATCTTGGCCGCGAGGCCGGACATCCTGCCGAAACATCGCTGGAAGACGTCATCGACGCGGTGGTCCTGCGCTTTGCGCGTACGGGTGAGGTTCTGGAGGCATCGGCCAAGGCAGAGCCCATGCTGGGATTGTCGCCGGACCTGCTGGCGGGAACCGGCTTATTCGACAGGGTGCATATCGCCGACCGGCTGGCCTATCTCAGTGCGCTGGCGGACCTGCGCGAGGGCGCGGACCTGCGCAGGCTGGAACTGCGCCTACGTATGCCGCGCGCTGCAACGGACGGGCATGGCGACCAATATCGGTCTTTTGCGCTGGACCTGATGCGGGCGGGAGATTCGGACACATTCCTCGCTCTGTTGCGCGCCAACGGCGAGCTTGCAGGGCTTCGTGACGAACTGGCCGCCGCCCGGGAGGCAGCCGCCGGCGCTGACGTGGCGAAGGGCCGGTTCCTCGCCGCCGTGAGCCACGAGTTGCGCACGCCGCTAAACGCCATCCTCGGTTTTTCCGACATGTTGCTGCATGAGATGTTCGGTCCCTTCAAGGACAAGCGCCAGAAGGAATATGTCGGGCTGGTGCGCGAATCGGGCCAGCATCTCCTCGATGTGGTGACCTCCATCCTCGACGTGTCGCGCATCGAGGCCGGCACCTATCGGGTTCAGCCCGAGCCGTTCCGTTTCGCCGATGCCGTGGAGATGTGCCAGTCGATGATGCGGCATCAGGCAGGCTCCAAGGACATTGCGTTGGATGCCTGCCTTGCGGCGGACCTGGGCGAGATCAACGCCGACCGCCGCGCTGTCCAGCAGATTCTCATCAACCTCGTCTCCAATGCGGTGAAGTTCACACCCGCCGGCGGCAGCGTCACGGTCGATGCCCGGCGCGTCGGCTCGCGCCTGCATTTTGCGGTCAGCGATACTGGCATCGGCATCGCCGAGCACGATCTTGCCAGCCTCGGCAAGCCGTTCATGCAGATACAGAACGACTATACGCGCCGCTTCGAGGGCACCGGCTTGGGCCTGTCGCTGGTGAAAGGTCTCGTCGCACTGCACGAGGGCACGATGTCGATCGAGAGTGCGCCGGGGGAGGGCACCAAGGTTTCGATCAGCCTGCCGTTGGAGGGGCCGAAGCAGGCAGCCGACGAGCCTGTCGTCCTGTCGATGCCGGCAAGGACGGAAAAGAGGGACGATTCTCATGGCACGCTCCGCAAGAGCGCCTAAGCGGGCTCCCCGCAGGCGGCGCAGCGCCTTCGGCAGCAGTGCCGTCGCGTTGGGTAGCCTTGTGGCGGCCAATCCCGTTCTGGTGGGCGGCTCGACCGCTTTCCTGGTGACGTTGTTCTACGTTTCGGCCAACGCCCTTTGGTATCAGCCGTTTCCGCATACGGGTGCCTTCTTCGCCACCCGCAGCGTCGGCAGTTTTCCGAGCATGGTGCCGGACGAGCCGGAGACGACGATCAACATCGTGCGGCCGGCCCCGGCGCCGGTTCCCGCCCCCAAGAGCGATCCGGTGGTCGAGCAGGTCCAGGGCATATTGAAGACCCTCGGCTTCTATGGCGGGACGGTCGACGGGCTCCAGGGGCCGAATACGCAAAAGGCGATCGATGCCTACCGCCAGAAGGTCGGGCTCGCCGGCGGCGGGATCGACGATGCACTCCTGGAACAGCTCGGCGCGGCGCCCACCACGGCTTCCGTGCCGCATCCGACGCCGCGCGACCCGGCAGCTTCGGCGCCGCCCGCGCCGGCTGCAACGGCAGCACCTGCATCCCAGGGCGACGCGCGCATCATCAAGATACAGGCGGGGCTGAAGGCCTTCGGTAACGACGGCATCAAGCTGGACGGCATGGTCGGCGCCCAGACGAAAGCTGCCATCAAGGAATTCCAGGCGCTGTTCGGTCTGCCTGAGACGGGAGAGCCCGACGAGGTCGTCTATACCAAGATGCGCGAGATCGGCCTGACCAACTGACGGCGCCTTTCCGCTCGCAGGCTGCACGCGATGCGTCTATGAAAAGCCGCGCAGCCGGAGTTTCGCCATGCGGGTGACCACCGATCTTTGGGTATCGGCGCTGATACGCCGGGTTTTCGGCGGTGGCGGCTTTGCTGCCGTCATGCGCAAGGGCGCGGCCGAATCGGGAGCTGTTTTCGTGCTGACCAGGGACAGGCTGGGGACTGTGCAACTGTTCGGCCCGGCGCCGCAAACCAGCTACGACCAAGCCCGTCCCGACGAACGGCTGTTCGTTCGTCTCGGCGACGGTGAGGACCAGGAAGCGCTCGAGGCGCGGCTGGAGCGGGAGCGGAAATTCGATTCCGACATATGGGTTGTCGAGGTCGAGGCTGGGACCGTGCCGGTGGAAGAGTTGCTGTCCGTCAGCCTGCCTTGAACCTCGCGGCAAGCCGCTCGGGCGCCGCAGGTGTATCCGAGTTGGCTCTCGCGTGCCTCGCTTCGATGATCGCCTGCGAGGCGGCCTCCGCCTTCCACTCGCGCACCTGTTCCGCAGCGGCTTCGCGGTGCTGCAGCCGGTAGCGGTCGAGGAACAGCCGGATCGCCTGCGGGTGCGGGAAATGCGACGGGAAGATCGCCACGGCGATCAGGAAGGCTCTGTCTTCGCCGATATCCAGCGCCCGCAGTGCCGTCAGCAGGGCGGAATAATCCGGCACGGACATGCGCGCCCGCACGGTGGCAAAGTCGATGTCGAGCGCGTCCGCCAGCGCGGTCTGGAAGAATACGGCGTTGCCGGTCAGCGCTGTTTCACGCAGCTTGGCATAGATGCCGGACCTGGCCGAAGGGTTGAGCGAGCCCTCGGCGGCCGCCTTGTCGGCCAGCATGATCGAGCGCAGTCTGTGCCTCGTCTCCTCAGCCGCCTGCCCGCGGGACTTTTGCCCGGCTTTGGCCGGCGCGGCTACCTCGACTGCCGGTGCCTCTGTGGGAAGTGGAGCGGTTTTCACCAGCGTCGGCCTTTCCAGCGCGTGGATGAGGTCGGCGATAGTCGGATTGAGGTCCCTGCGCCGCGCGATGGCGCGTGCATGCGGCAGGCCATGACGGCCGATGAGGGCGATCAGGTCGATATCGGTCAGCGCCAGCGATCGGACCAGCAACGGCGCGGCGACGTCGACGGGGGCTTCGCACAACCGGCGTACGAGTGCGGCTGGCGGATAGGCACATTCGCAGAGTGCCGCAGCGGCGAAACGAAGACCCTCGCTGGATACGCTGTCGAAGAGCGGGAGTGTCAGGTCCTCGATCTGCGCGATCTCGCGCCGCGAGGGCCGGGGCAGGCAACAGAAGGCGGAGATCGCCGCACGGAACAGACGCTCGGCCTTTCCTGCTTCTGTCCGCGCCGCAATGTGACGGAAATCCGAAGAAGACACGAGATACGCCTTACGCCAGTCCACACTGTCCGTCGCACCGGCCTTCGAACACTTCAGCCGCGCGACGGAACATCGGTCAAATTAGCGGCGATCCGTTAGCGTTCCGTTAACCCTCTGGTGGCCTTATCAAGAGATGGAGGCGTTGCGTTGTGCTCCGGGGCAACCGAGAGGAATACGCGAACCATGGGCAGGATACTGTCTTTCACGCCGCGAACGACGGCGACGAACCGGCCGCCGCCGACCGTTACGACGCCGGCAGCCGTCATCATCTTCCCCGGCGTGCGCTACGAGCCGCAATCGGGCGGCGGGCCGTCCGATCCGGCGCGGCCGCCGCTGAACAAGCCCGCGCCGCGGCACTGACCCGTCGAAGCGGTCAGTCCTCCAGGGTTTCGGGATCGCAGGTGGCGCCGCCCAGGAAACGGTCGACGGTCGGCTTCCAACTCGTGTCCGGCACGAAGGCGCGGACCACGACGATGCCTTCGCCGATAGGCGCCTCGACGAAGATGGAGCCGGCATAGTCTTCCGGCAATTGCTTGCGCACCTCGATCATCTGTGCGGGCGTCAGCACGACGGTATCCAGCTTGCCGCCGGTCGCGCTGTGATCGTTGAAGCTGTAGATGTTGTGGCCGTTGCGGTCGTAGATCGAGACCGACCAGAAGGGCACCTGGCCCGGTGCCGTTACCTGCACCATGCCGTCGCTCAGGTCGAACCGGCAGGCGGCGGCGAAGAACAGCGGGTCCACGGACTTGACGACGGGCGGCCCGCCGGCCTCGGCGTCGAAGCGCGTCATGCGGTAGAGGTCGGATGCCATGGCGAGCCGCGACCAGGCGTCCCGTTCGGAAAAATCAGGCACCAGAAGCAGTACGGCGATATGGACGATACCGGCGCCGAACAGGCCGAGCAGGATGGCGTAGATGACCTTACGCATCGCATCGGCCCTTCACGATTCCGGGCAGCGTCACGTCGGAGAGCCCGGTGCTGTTGGCGATCGGCGTATCGTAGAAGGTCAGCACGAAATAGAGGGTTCCGGTGCCGTTGACGAGGAGCCAGTTGCCGGGAGCGGGGCTGCTGGAGACCGAGATGCTGGCGGAATTGTCCGTCTGGCGCAGGACCTCGTAGGAATGCAGCGCAGCCGGCCTTGCCTTGCCCGTGGCGATGACGTCCAGCGACTGGTCGGCGGCGTACAGCGTCCAGAAGCGCGCCGTCGGGAACGCACCTGCGATGGTGTAGGCGCACTCCCGCCGCAGCTTCCGCCCGGCCGAATCGCTTTCGGCGACGAAGGCCAGCCCTTCCGCTCGTCCGAGCGCCAATACACCCTCCCTGGCGATGCGCGCCTGTGAATACGGGTCGGCGTTCGGCGTACCGATATCGGGGAACGCCGTCCACGGGCCGATGCGGATGGCGCCGACGCCGCTTTGCGCATGAAGCGCATACCAGACGCTGCCGCCGCCGAGACCGACGGCGATGGCGACCGCCAGAAGCGTCAGAAGTGCGTTCTTCAGCATGGGAAGCGGCTCGCAGGACACGGAAGATGCCGCCGCAATATCGCGGCCTGGGCGGCGCTGGCAAGCACCGGGCAGTCCGCCGTTCGTACGGCCGGGCCTGGGCGGATGCGAAGTCAAAGCGCTGACAGGGTTTCCGGCTCGGCGGCCATGGCGAGTGGCGGTGCCATCTGGAAAAGCCGTGTCAGCTCGCGTAGCATCTGCGTGGTGCGGCTGGACAATACCGGCGGCCGCTCGGCCGCCGCCTTTGCGGCGTCCTCTTCCGCCTGCTTCTTCTGCGCTTCTTCGGCCTTGGCCGCGACCGCATCGTCGACGAAGGGATGGTCGATGCCGGGGATCGGTTTGAGGTCGATGTTCTGGTGGGCGTAGGCCATCAGCCTTTGCCAGACCATCGCGGGCAGCGATCCGCCGGTCATGTTGCGGGTCTGGCTGAAGTCGTCGTTGCCCATCCACACGGCGGCCGTGTAGTTGCCGGTGAAGCCGACGTACCAGGCGTCGCGATAGGATTGCGTGGTGCCCGTCTTGCCGCCCGAGACGATGCCGGGCAAAGCGGCCCGGCGGGCCGTGCCGATCACCGGCACCTGCGTCAGCATGGTGTTCATGGAACGCAGTGCCTGCTCCGACAGAACGCGGTGCGGTGGTGGCGCATCCTTGGCAAAGTCGTAGACGACCTCGCCGGTGTGGGTGACCAGCTGCGTGATGCCGTGGCGGGTGCCGACGACTCCGTTCTGCGCGAACACGCTGTAGCCGGTGGCCTGGTCCATCACCGTCTCGCCGGAGGTGCCGAGCACCGTTGTCTTGAAGCGTTCAATTGGCGCCTCCACTCCCATGGCCTTGGCCATGTCGACGATGGCGTTGATACCCAGGTGATCCTTCGCAAGTCTGACTGGCACTGTGTTGATCGATTTCACGAAGGCGGTCAGCAGCGTGACGTTGCCGGAGAAGCCGCCGCCGTAGTTGTGCGGTGCCCAGCCGCCCCAGCTGATCGGACCGCCGGAAACGATTGATTCGGGCTTGAAGCCATTTTCCATGGCGGTGGCGTAGACATAGGGCTTGAAGGAAGAGCCGGTCTGCCGCAGCGCTTTCGTTGCGCGGTTGAACTGGCTGGCGCCGTAGTCGCGGCCACCGACGATGGCCCGCACCGCACCGTTGGTCTCGATGACGACGATGGCGCCTTCGCCGACGTGGTAGTCCTTACCGTACTGCCTGAGGTGGAATTCCAGGGATTCCTCGGCCGCGTTCTGGAGGTTGGCGTCGAAAGTGGTGTGCGCCACCAGCGAATGGGTGCCGGGAGGCGCCAGACGTTTGACCTCGTCGAAGGCCCAGTCGAGGAAATAGTCGGGGCTCTTGCGCTCGCCGCGGTCGACGACATCGGCCGGGTGGATGCGTGCCTGCAGCACCTGGCCCTCGGTCATGAAGCCGCTGTCGACAAGGTTGTTCAGAACGACGTTGGCACGCGCCCGCGCGGCCGGCAGGTTGATGTGCGGCGCGTATTTCGTCGGTGCCTTGAACAGGCCGGCCAGCATCGCCGCTTCGGCGAGGCTCAGATCTTTGACGCTCTTGCCGAAATAGAAATCCGCCGCCGCCTCGATGCCGAAGGTGCCGCCGCCCATGTAGGAGCGGTCGAGGTAGAGTTGCAGAATCTCTTTCTTGGAGAGATTGGCCTCCAGCCACAGCGACAGAAAGGCTTCCTTGATCTTGCGGTCCAGTGTGCGCTCGTTGGAGAGGAACAGGTTCTTGGCGAGCTGCTGGGTAATGCTCGATCCGCCCTGCACGACCGAGTTGGCGCGCATGTTCTCGGTCAAGGCGCGCACGAGGCCGAACACGTCGATGCCGTAGTGCTCGAAGAAGCGCCGGTCCTCCGTCGCCAGTACCGCCTTGATGACATGATCCGGCATCTGGTCGACCGGCACCGAATCGCGTTGGATGATGCCGCGCTGGCCGATTTCGTTGCCGTAGCGGTCGAGGAAGGTGACGGCGAAGTCGTCCTGGGCTTTCCAGTCGCCCTTCGTCACCTGGAAGGCGGGCAAAGCGAGCGCCAGCAAGACCACCGCGCCGCCGGCGCCCATGGTGAAGCCTTCGCTGAGCAGTTCGATGAGGGCGCGCCGCCATCCCTTGAGGCGGAAGCGCCGCGAGAGGATCGTCGCCGCTTCCCAGAACTCGCCGGCCTTGAAGCGGATCTCGTAGAGCGAGGAATCGAGCCACGCATCGACCGCCAGCAGCCACGCGGCTACGGGGCCTCTTTTCTTGCGTGGTTTGATGGGGTCGACCATGTGGCTTCCGCAATCCCTCGCCGACAGATTGAAAACGCTTGCGGGCGATTTCAGGGCGGTAAGGCCTGCTCCTTTTCCTCGATTTCCACGACGCCGACAAGGGACAACCGATAGCTGGGTTCGGCTTCGCTGAAAGACGGTAAAAAAGATAGGAATTTATTCTTGACACCGTGACGCTGGTCTGATAGGGTTTCGCTATCGTCACAAAAGTGTGGGCAGCGGCAGCCGGATAGCGAAAGCGGTCGGATATGGCTCGATGTTTGCCGGAAGCGGTAGCGTCATGTTTCTCCGGTCGCCTGCCGCCCGATCGTCCTCCGTCCGAAGATGGAAAAGATTTGATGGCTGCTTCGTCGGCGGTTGCCCGGCATCGTGCCCAGCGCGCGCTCGTCGAAGGCATGGATATCTCGCTTGGGCGGATCGCCGAGGCATGCGGGCGCTCGCCCGATGGGCTGAGGGCGCAGGCCGAGCGGGAAGGATGGGCTCTGCGCCCCGGTTCCGAACAGGACGTGGCTGCGCGCGTGCGGCAAGTGGCCGGCCAGCTTCTCGGCCGGCTGGAGGCGTTGGGAAGCGGCGCCGGCGAGGGAGGAAAAGGGATCAGCAAGGCCGAGATCGACGGCATTATCGCCATGGTTCGCGGCCTCGACAAGATCGGCGAAATCATGCGGCCCGATGAGGCCGCCAAAGAGAACCAGATCGGATCGGATGAAGACGTGGCCGCCGTGCTCCAGGCTATCAACGACAGAATTATCGCGCTTGCCCGTGAACTCGCAGCATCCATGGTTGCAGGAGAATGTGGGCGGGCGGAAGGCCTGGCTGATCCGCAACGAGTGGTTCCGTAGCGCGCGTCTCGCGCAGTATCCGCTGCTTGGCGGACCGCCCGAGACCTGGCTTCTGCTCGGCGGGCGCGGCGCCGGTAAGACGCGCACCGGCGCGGAGTGGGTCAACGGGCTGGTTCGGGCCGTGCCGCCCTTCGCTCGCCATAAGCATTTTCGCCTGGCGCTGGTCGGCGAGACGCTGGCCGACGTGCGCGACGTGATGATCGAGGGCATTTCAGGCATCGCCACGATCTCGCGGCGGGAACGGCCACGCTTCGAGGCAAGCCGTCGCAGGCTCGTCTGGAAGGACGGGCAGGTGGCGATGATGTTCTCGTCCGAGGATCCCGAAAGCCTGCGCGGCCATCAATTTGAAGCGGCCTGGTGCGATGAGGCATCGAAGTGGCGGCATGCCGAGGACTGCTTCGACATGCTGCAATTCGGTCTCCGGCTCGGCCAGCGTCCGCTGCAGTTGCTGACGACCACGCCCCGACCCACCCGGTTGCTGAAGCGGCTGCTGGCGGACCCGATGGTCGTCAAGACGCATATGGCCACGCAGGACAACAGCGCCAACCTGGCCGCCGGTTTCCTTGCCGCCGTGGAGCGGCGCTATGCCGGCAGCGTGCTTGGCCGGCAGGAACTGGGCGGCGAACTGATCGAGGACCGCGCCGATGCGCTGTGGTCGCGCGACATGCTGGAGCAGGCTATCGTCTCCGCGCCGAGGGAGTTGAAGCGCATCGTCGTGGCGGTCGACCCGCCGGCCAGTTCGCGCAAGACATCCGACGCCTGCGGCATTGTCGCGGCCGGGCTGGACGGCGAGAGCAGGGCGGTCGTGCTCGCCGACGCGACGCTGCGTGGCGCCCAGCCGCAACGCTGGGCCTCGCAGGCCGTGGCCTTGTTTCATTCGCTGCAGGCCGATTGCCTGCTGGTCGAGGTGAACCAGGGTGGCGAGATGGCTTCGGCGGTGGTGCGCACCGTCGATCCGGCCGTGCCGGTCAAGGCGGTCAGGGCGCGGCGCGGCAAGTGGCTGAGGGCCGAGCCGGTCGCAGCTCTCTACCAGCAGGGCAGGGTGCTCCATGCCGGCCGCTTCGCCGAGCTGGAGGACGAGATGTGCGAATTTAGCCGAGCGGCATAAAGGCAAGGAAAAACAAGAGCTTGCGATTTACAGCGCAGGCACGGAAAACCGTGAACATGGCCGGAACAAACGGCCTAACTGTAAAACGAAAACCGGGACGAAACCGCCTGACCCTGAAAAGCGAACCGCCGTCCAGGCTGGTCCCCTGAACGGCGGCAACTCGTTAGAAAAGCACGCGAGCGCTTTCGGGGGAAATTCCTACCACGGCGGTGCATCGGCCGCAACGCGCGCCGGCCACTGGTATGCGGAAAACCGCGAGAGTTGCCCGCGCCCGATCGTGCCGGCGCTCCGGCACATGTTCGACCTGTCGGCGCTCGAAGCCGTCCAGGCGATCCGCGTGGCGAACGGGGTGCAGCGATGAGCGCGCCCCTGCAAGCCAGCGCCGCGCTGCTCAACTCGCGGCTGGTCAAGAACCCTCCATCCAATCCCGAACTGTTCGCAGGCTATGCCTCCGGCGAGATCGCCACGCGCATGGCGCGGCCGATCGTCAATCGCGCCACGCGCCGGTTTCAGGGCCGGTTCGCCAAGCCACGTCCGCAGCGCTCGCCGGATCGGGAAAAATCCATCCATCGCCGCCGCACCCTCGCGGCAACCTGGCCCATGCCGCCTGTCATGGCCGGCATGCTCACAACCAGCCAAGTCGCCTATGCTCGCATCGTCGCGGATGAGGTTCACCGCACGGGCAGGTGCGAGCTGACGCTTGATGAGATCGCGGCGCGCGGCGGCATGTGCCGCAAGACGGCGAAGCGCGCTCAGGATCGCCTTGCCGAGCTGGAATGGATCACGGTCGCGGAACGGCCGGTAGAAGGCCGCAAGCACCTGTCGAACGTCGTGCGCATCGTGTCGGGCGAGTGGTCGACCTGGATCAAGATGGGGCCGAAGCCGCGCCCCATAGGGGGACATTCGTGTCCTACCACGGGAAACCAGTCATCTAAAACCTTCCACGTCGAGCCGGTTGAAAGGCCGCAAGGGGCTTATGAGGGGATGCGATGGCGAAGCCGAGCGCAACCGGGAACGGGGAGGCGCTGCGATGCTGCTTGAAACCCGAAGGCCGGTGCCATCGGGCCGGCAACTGTCGATCCTGCTGGACGAATATGCGCGCCAGATAGAGCGGCTGGCACCGTCGCCGCGCTGGCCTGAGCGCTTCCACGAGGACAAGAGCGAGATCGTGGCCGCGTTGCTGAGGCTGGCAAGCGAGGTGCGCCGTGGCTGACTGGCCCTACAACACGAAGACATGGAGGCGGCTCAGGCTGGCGAAGCTGGCGAGCAACCCGCTCTGCTACGCATGCGAGCTGAGAGGGCGCGCCGTACCCGCCGTGGCCGTCGACCATGTGAAGGCGATCAAAGCCGGTGGCGATCCGTTCCCGTCGCTCGACGGCCTGATGAGCCTTTGCGATCGCTGCCACAATGAGAAGACGAATGCGGTCGATCGGCCCGATCGCGCCGCGTCCGGTCGACGGTTCAAGGGCTTCGACGTGCACGGCAATCCGATCGATCCCGGCGACGATTGGCATGGTGGGGGTGCCTGAGATCACGGGAAACGCTGGGGTGAGAGACCGGTGTGGGAGTTGGGAAAATACTTAGTTTCATAGACTTAGCAGGATGAAGGGCAGGAACGAATGGCACTGAGAGGCGTAGGAGCGAAGCCGCTTTCGGAGCGTGGCAAGGTCGACGGTCGCGAAGTTTTGCCTTGGGATGAGCCGGGACTGAGCCGGCCCGCGCGCGTGATTGCGTTCTGCGAAGACCTGCCAATCACGGCGGGCAAGCTCGCCGGCTCGACCATGCAGCTCCGCGAGTGGCAGCGCGATTTCATCCGCGCCGTCTACGACGAGGACGCGGCCGGCCGGCGTCCGGTGCGCACGGCCGTGCTCAGCATGGGCCGGAAGAACGGCAAGACGCAGCTCGCGGCGGCGCTGGCGCTGTGCCACCTGCTGGGGCCGGAAGCCGAGCCGCGCGGCGAGGTCTATTCCTGCGCGCTGACCCGCGACCAGGCGGCAAAGCTCTACGCCGAAATGGCGGCGATCCTGCAAGGGCACCCGGAGCTTGACGACCGCTGCAATATCGTTCGCTTCACCAAGCAAATCGAGGTGCTGACCGGCGACGGGGCCGGCTCGATCTATTCCGCCCTGTCGGCCGACGCCGGCAGTAAGCTGGGCCTGTCGCCGTCCTTCGTCGTCTACGACGAATTGGGCAGCGCGCCGAACCGCGCCCTGTTCGATGCGATGGACACCGCGTCCGGCGCTCGCGACAATCCGCTGATGATGGTGATTTCCACTCAGGCGGCGGCGGATCACGCCGTTATGTCCGAGCTGGTCGACTACGGCTTGCGCGTCCAGTCGGGAGATATCGAGGATCCGTCGTTTCACCTGACGCTCTACGCCGCGCCTCAGGATGCCGACCCGTGGGAGCCGGAAACCTGGCTGCTGGCGAACCCGGCGATCGGCGATTTCCGCTCGCTGGAAGACGTGCAGCGGCAGGCCGGGCAGGCGCGGCTTGTGCCGTCAAAGGAAGCGGCGTTCCGCAATCTGATCCTCAACCAGCGCGTTTCCGCCGTCTCGCGCTTCATCCACAAGGCCGAATGGGATGCCAACGCCGGCACGGTCGACGCTGCCAGCCTCGACGGCCGCGAATGCTACGCCGGCCTCGACCTGGGCGCGACACGCGACCTCACGGCCTTCGTCATGGTGTTTCCCGATGAAAAGGGCCGCTATGACGTGCTGGCGCGCTTCTTCATGCCGGAAGCCAACATAGAGGACCGATCGAACGAGGACCGCGTGCCCTACGACCTATGGGCGAAGCAGGGGCACATCACGCTCATTCCCGGCGCGACGATCGATCCGGGCTTCGTCGCGGACGTGCTGGCGAACGCCGCGACCCGCTACAACATGCAGGCGCTCGCCTATGACCGTTGGCGCATCGAAGACCTGAAACGCGAGCTGGGCTTGATCGGCGCGGCGCTGCCGCTCACGCCGTTCGGGCAGGGCTTCAAGGATTTCTCGCCGGCCGTCGACATGCTCGAACGGTGCGTGGCCGAAAAGCTGCTGAGGCACGGCGGCAATCCTGTGCTCAACATGTGCGCGGCCAACGCCGTCGTGACGCGCGACCCGGCCGGTGGCCGGAAGCTCGACAAGTCGAAGGCGGCGGGCAGGATTGACGGACTTGTGGCGCTGGCGATGGCGCTCAGCATCTCGAAGCGGCACGAACCGGAAGCGCTGCCGGCGTGCCTGGCTGAGTTGGTGGCGTGACCTATTCCGGCTTTTCGCTCGCCCAATCCGGCAGTTCTAGAACCGGGCGCTTCCGCTCGCCTTGATGCTCGCTCAACTGCGCGCGCACAAACGATGGTGATGCGGTGTTCACGATCATGTCGTTGCCAATGTGCGGGTTGCGAAGCGTCAGCAAGGGGGATTGGAAGTCTACAACCTCATAGCTAAGGCTTCCAACTCCGTCGCCCTCATCCATCCAAACCGTATACCATTTGCCGATTTCGAACATGTTTATCCCTCTTGTGGCAGTGCGTTGACCGCGCCAGCGAACAAGCGCAAAGTGCGCGCCGGTCGAGCGCGCCAACGCCCGACCGGCACTTGCCACCGAAAGCCACGGACGGGCCGACGATGACCGACTCACCAAATACCATAAATCCATCTTCCGTCCTGCCGTGGCGTCTCAACTCCATGGAGGACAACTCATGTCACCGATCACCCGCCGCTCGTTCGTAGCCGGCCTTTCACTTTCCACCGCAGCGGCCACGACTGCGACCGTCGCGTCTGTGGCTCCACCGTCGGGCCTATCTTCGATGATGATCGACGGCCGTTCTGTGGCTGTCGACACGAATGCCTTGCCGAAAACCTTCCTCGTAACCCACGAAGACCAAGGTGCTGGCGGTTGGACCGAAAGACTAAGCCAGCCGGAACCTGGTGAGTATGTTGTGATGACTTGGGACGGCGATCTAAAAATCACGCCGCTCGTGGAAGGGCATACCGACAAAGCCAGGACCAACCGACGCACCGGCTTTATGCGCCGCCCTGCCGAAGGCTATCCGCCTGGCACGTTGGTCAGCGAACAAGTGCGGGTGATTGGCAAGGTGCTGTCGGAAGGCGGTGCAGCGTGACCCGTCTCATCCCGCATACCGACATGACCGCCGACGAAATTGTGAGGTGCTGCATTCAGGCGCGAGCAATCGCCTGCCTTTGCGAGCGCGCCGCGTGGTCTGATCTTCAGAATGGATCGGATGGCAAAATCCCACAAGTTGCCGAGGATATTCAGTTCGCGTTGCAACTTGTCGCTGATTTGCTGGTGCCGGTGCAAGAAGCGCTGGAAAGTCATGAAGGGCTGTCCAACGAACACCGACAATCCACAGGTTAAGCGACCTCTTGAAGCGTGTTGTTTGACACGGATTTCAATTCCGTGGTATCCAACACGAAATTCGAGGGTATGCGCTATGGAAACTCGTATCAGCTTGACTGTCTTCACGCCGCGTGAGGCGGAACGGATCACCGGCGTGTCGACGGTTATGCAGCGCGATTGGCGGCGTCACGGGTATCTTCCGGTGAACGAGGGCCACATGCGCTTCAACGTGTTCGGGCTGGCTGAGCTTCTGGCGCTTCGCCTTCTGGCAGAGCGCCGGATCGGCCCGCAGCAGGGGAAGCTGGTTTCCGATTGGCTTGCCGCCGGCATCACCCGCTTTGCTTTGCAGAGCCGCCGAGCCTACGAGGGCGATGCGGCGGAAATTCAGGACTTGCCGGAGGATACGAGCAGGGCGGCGATGCGCGCCGCGCTCGAAAACGCCGCTGCCAAGGCCGCGCCCGGCAATACGTTCAATCTCAGTGGCGCGCCGATTTCCTGGCTTGCTGGTGCCAACCGCCTTTCGAGGATGGTGCTGAAGGCGCACGACACGCCGAAGGGGATCGGTCGGGCGCTGCCGGCCCGCTTCTTCCTCTGGTTTTCCGACGACACCCACACCTGGCACGAGTCCGTCGACAAGTGCTTTGAGGAAGAGGGCGTCGCGGACGGCTTGCTTGCTGGGCCGATCGTGGTGCTCGATCAGCATGCCATCGGTGAACATCTGTTGAAGATGGCGGGGCGTCCCTTCGTCTACGTCGAGGACGTTCCCGAGGCTGAGGAATGATCCACAGGAATTTTATCCTCTCCCTGAATTCACGGCGCATCATGTGCGCCGCGATGCCCCGTCGTGAGACGGCACTTCCCAGCGCCGAACGTCGTGAGACGCCCGGCCCGATGGACCCTAACCCCGCCGTGAGGCGGCACAACCCCTAGATGGAGAAACGGCAATGCCGAGATTGCACGACCTGAAAGAGCAGCGCGCCGCCAAGATTGCGGAAATGCGGGCGATCAACGACAAGGCGATGAACGACAAGCGCGACCTCGACGATAGCGAGCGCGCGAAGTTCGACGCCCTGGACAAGGAAACCCGCTCGATCGGCGACCAGATCGACCGCGCCGACCGGCTCGCCACCTATGAACGCCTCGAAGCGGCCGGCGAGCAGATCGACGGCGGCGAAATGCGCCGCGAGCTGCGCAACTATTCGCTGGGCAAGGCGGCGACCGAAAGCCTCGCCGGCAAGCTGAGCGGCGTCGAAGCCGAGTTTCACCAAGAGCTTTCCAAGGGGCGCGAGACGCGCGGCCTGATGGTTCCGACCGAAATCCTGCTGGGCGGCGCGGAAACCCGCGCGATCACCACCACGACGCCGGTCGGCAACCCCGGTGGCAACCTGGTGCGCACCGACCTTGCCGCCATGACCGATCATCGCCGGCCGGCGCTGAAAGTTGAGGCGCTGGGCGCGACCGTGCTGCGCGGCCTGACCGGCAATCTCGACCTGCCGCGCCTCAACGCCAGCGGCTCGACCCACTGGATTGCCGAGCATGCCGCCACCACGGGCAGCGATGCCAAGTTTGAGAAAAAGAGCATGTCGCCGAATACTGTCTCCGGGCAGTATGAGCTTTCGCGCCGCATGCTGCTGCAATCGAACGAGGCGATCGAAACCATTCTTCGCCGCGATCTTGGCTTCATCCTCGCTCAGGCGCTCGACCTGGCGTCGATCAAGGGCGGCGGCACGAATGAGCCGACCGGCATCATGGCCGACGCGGGCGTGACGATGCTCGCCGACGCGGCGCTGTCTTCGGACGCCACCGCCGACATGATTGCCGCGCTGGAAACCGACGACGTGACAGGCACGCGGGCATTCCTGACGCATCCGGCCGTGATGGCGATCGCTCGCAAAATTCAGGACACGACGAACCGGGTTATCCCGATCGCCGAGACGTTCCACGGCGAGCGCGTCGAAAGCTCCACTCAGGTGCCGATTGTGACCGCTGAGGTTGCCGGCCCGCCCGTCGTTCCGGCAACCCGCGCGCTGATCTACGGCGAATGGGCCTCGCTCTATATCGGCTACTGGTCGGGCGTCGATATCCTGATGAACCCCTATGCCGACGCCGTGGCAAGCAAGGGCGGCGTGCTGCTGCATGCCTTCCTCGACACCGATGTTGTCGTTCGCCACCCTGAGGGCTTCCGCTGGATGGAGATCACGGGCTGATGACCACTCTCGCGGACGCAAAGCAATTCTGCCGCGTCGATCACGACGACGATGACGCCGTGGTCACGGCCGCGCTTGCGGCCGCGACCGATCACCTCAAGAGCATCGGCGTGGATACTGAAACCACGCCGGTGCCGCCGGCCGTCGAGCATGCAACGTTGATGCTGACGGCCTTTTTCTACGATCACCGCGACGACACCGAAGCCACGCCGGCCGGCATGATCGACCGGCTTTGCGCGCCTTACCGTGAGATGCATCTATGAGCGCGGCCCGCACGTCACCTGAGCGCCGCGCGCTCGCGGTGGAAATCCGCGCCAAGGGCCGCAGGCTGGAAGGCTATGCGGCCACCTTCAACAATCCGGCCGATATCGGCGGGCGCTTTGTCGAGACAATCGCGCCTGGCGCGTTCGCGGCCTCGCTCCGCGCCAAGGGCGATATCCTCGCCCTGGTCGACCATGACCCCGGCCGCGTGCTGGCTCGCACCCGTTCCGGCTCGCTCAGGCTTGCCGAGGATGCGCGCGGGCTGGCCTTCGACCTCGACGTGCCCGACACCAGCGCCGGCCGCGACGTGCTGGCGCTCGCCGAGCGCGGCGACCTGGGCGGCATGTCGTTCGGCTTCACCGCTTTCGATGAGCACCGCGACGGCGATCGTCGCGAACTGCGCGGCGTCGAACTGCACGAAATCTCCGTCGTGCTGGCATGGCCGGCCTATGACGGCACCGTCATACAAGCGCGTTCGCTCGAAACCGCCGCGCCCTTCCGGCGCTATGCCGAGCGCGCGCTCAAGCTTTTGGAGTTATCGCGATGAGCTGGCTTTCCCGTATCCTTGGGCGCGAGCAGCGCGCCGACACGATCACGCCGAGCGATCCCTACCTTGCCGAGTGGTTCGGCATGAACGGCACTGTCGGAGCTTATGTCGACCCGCAGCGCGCGAGCGGGCTTGCCACGGCCGGCGCGTGCATTGCGCTGGTGTCGCAGGCGCTCGCTTCCGTGCCGCTGAACCTCTATCGCCGTTCGGCCAATGGCGGGCGCGAGCGCGCGACCGATCATCCGCTGTATACGGTGCTGCACGATGCGCCGAACGGCGTCATGACGGCGTTTGAGGCGCGCGAAATGCTGATCGCGAGCCTTCTGGTTTCAGGCAACGCCTATGCCGCGCTCGAATGGAACGGGCGCGGGCAGGTGATCGGCCTGACGCCGCTCGATCCGGGCACCGTTGCCGTCGAGCGGCTGGAAAGCGGCCGGCTGCGCTACCGCGTCACCAATCGGGCGGGCGGCATCCGCGTCTATCTTCAAGATGAAATGCTGCATCTGCGCTATCGGCTCGCCCGCGACGGCGTGATGGGGCTTTCGCCGATCCAGCTCGCCCGCGAGACGTTCAACCTGGCGCTGACCCAGCAAGACACGGCGGCGGGGCTGGCGGCGAAGGGCAACCGGCCTTCCGGCGCGCTGGTGTTCCCGAACGCGATCGGCGGCGAAAAGAAGGAAGGCGCGCTGAGCGCGCTTGCGGCCAAGATCAACGCGAACACCGCCACGTCGAATGTCCTGGTGCTCGACGCGGGCGCGGAATGGAAATCCTTTTCCATGACGGCGAAGGATGCCGAGTTCCTCGAAAGCCGGAAGCTGACCAATCTCGACATTTGCCGAATTTGGGGTGTTCCGCCGACTGTCGTCGGGATCCTCGACCACGGCACCTATTCCAACGTCGAGATGGAAAGCCGCGCGCTTGTCGTGCGGTGCCTGGCGCCGATGGCGCGCCGCCTCGAGCAGGCCATGAACATGGCGCTGCTGCCGACTGGAAGCCGCCAGACGCTTTTTGTCGAGCACGATCTTGCCGGCCTGCTGCGCGGCGACATGAAGGCCAGATACGAGGGCTACAGGATCGGCCGCGAATGGGGCTGGCTCAGCCCGAACGAAATCCGCGGCTGGGAGAACATGCCCGAGATCGAGGGCGGCAACGAATATCTGTCGCCGCTCAACATGACGACGGCCGCCGAGCGCAACACCAGTACGGGCACGGGGGAGGCGGAATGACGACGGCCGGCGACCTCGACCGTCGCATTACGATCGAACGTTCTTCGATCATCGGCGACGACGGTTTCGGCAACCCGGTTTATGGCTGGGCACCGCTGGCGACCGTCGCCGCTTCTCGTGCCGACGTATCGGACAGCGAGCGCGTTGCCTATGGCGGAATCGTTGCCGAGCTGGTGAGCCGTTTCGTGATCCGGGCTGGCGGGCCTGCCGGCACCGTCCATTCCTTCGATCGGCTCGACTACGACGGCGAGAGCTGGGAAATCATGGGCGTGAAGGAAACCAAGCAGGGCCGCAACCGCTTCCTCGAAATCACGGCAAAGACGGGGGGATAGGACCGTGGCCGCCTTCGATCGCCCTCCTGCCTATGTATCGTGTGCGACCCTCGCGCGCGAGCTGGACGTGTCGGAAACGACCGTGCACGAAATGGTGCGGCGGGGCGTCCTTCCTCAGCCTGTGAAGCTGTCGAGCGGTTGCGTTCGGTGGCGCTGGGCCGATGTCGATATGGCGCTTGGGTCCATGTCGGCAAGCCGCGTAGCCGAAGCCGTGAACGATCCTTTCCTTGCGGGGGCGCGTCATGCCACGTCAGCGTAACCGTTCCGCCGTCAACCTGCCGAAGGGTGTCCACCGCGTCGTCGCTCGCGGCCGGGAATACTTCTACTATCAGCCGGGCAGGGGCACCGACCACGCCGGCCCGCGCATCGCCTTGCCGAACGATCCGCACTCGCCCGAGTTCTGGAATGCGATCCGGCAGGCTCAGGGCCTCGCGGGCGCGGTGCCCGTCGACACGTTCGGAGCGGTGCTCGACGGCTATCTCGAGTTCATCAAGACATCGGGCACGATCACGGCCGGCACGATCGACCAATACGAGCGCGCGTTGAGGATCGGCCGCAAGGCATGGGGGAGCCTGCCGGCGAAGGGCCTTCGTCCGGTGCATGTGCAAGCCGTCATGGACGGGCTGGCGAGCAAGCCGGGCGCTGCGAACAACTTCCTGAGCGCAATGCGGGCGCTGTCGACCTGGGCGCGCGTGCGCGATCACGTCGAGCACAGCTTGACCGAGGGTGTGAAGCCCTATGCGAAGGACACCGGGCACAAGCCTTGGACGCCAGTCCAGATCGAGGCGGCACTGTCGAAGCTCACGGGCGTGATCCGTCGCGGCGTCGTGCTCTACATGTGGACGGGCATGCGTGGCAGCGATGCCGTCCGGCTTGGCTGGACGGACATTGACGAAGGCGGCTTCTCCTACCGCGCTCAGAAGACGGGCCGGGAAGTCTACTGCCCGATCGTGCCCGAGCTTGAAGCGGAAATGTCGACCTGGACGAAGCGGCCGGGGCCGTTCCTGTTGCAGGAAGGCGGACGCGCGGACGGGCAGCGATACACGCGCAAGCTGTTCTCCAAGCATTTCGCGGAAGCCCGCGACAAGGTGCCCGAGCTGGCCGGCGTGACGCTGCACGGGCTGCGCTGCACGGCCGTGATCCGGCTTCGCCGCGCCGGCCTGTCGACGGCACAGATTGGCGACATCGTTGGCATGTCGCTTCCCATGATTGAACGCTATTGCCGGTTTGCCGATCGGAAGACCAGCGGCAAGGCCGCATTGCTCACACTCAAGAGAACGAGCGAGGAACAGAACTGTAAAACACGGCAAAACCGTAAAACATAAATCCAGCAATACCAATATGTTAAGGGCCGAAAGATGAAATGTGCGACTTCGGCCCGGAAGGGCTGTCGAACGGCCGATCGCCGGACCGCGTGGACGCGCTGGTCTGGGCCGTCACCGAACTGATGCCGAACCACGCGGCCGAGCCGCGAATCCGTGAACTTCGCTGACAGGATGGGATATGGCTTGGACATGGCCTTGGCCCCGCAAGGGGAACGCCGCTGGTGTGCGCGTCGAAACGAAGGGCGCCCTAGGCGGTTTCATCGCCTTCCAGGCGCAGGCCGAGGCGCGCTGGACGCGCCGCGACTATGCCGCGCTGGCGCGCGAAGGGTTCATGAGGAACCCGATCGTCCACCGCTCGGTGCGGCTGATCGCCGAAACCGCTTCGGCGATCCCCTGGCTGCTCTATGACGGCGTGGCCGAGATCGAGGAACACCCGCTGTTGAGGCTGCTGGAGCAGCCGAACCAGCGGCAGGCCGGCGCCACGTTCTTCGAGGCCCTGTATGGCCATCTTTTGCTTGCCGGCAATGCCTATGTCGAGCTGATCGAGGCGGGTGGCGATGCGCGCGAACTCCATCTTCTGCGCCCCGACCGGGTGACGGTGGAAACGGACGCGACAGGCTGGCCGGTCGCGCTCGACCATCGCGAAGGATCGGCTCGCCGCAAGGTGCCGCTCGGCACCGGCGAGGGGGGCGGCGCGCTGCAACTGCGGCTCTTCCATCCGCTGGATGACCACTACGGCTTCCCGCCGCTGGAAGCGGCTCTGATGGCGCTCGACACCCACAATGCCGCCGGCACCTGGAACAAGGCGCTGCTCGACAATTCGGCGCGGCCCTCCGGCGCGCTGGTCTATGCACCGAAGGACGGCGGCAATCTGACCGACGAACAGTTCGATCGCCTGAGGGCGGAACTGGAGGAGGGCTATTCGGGTGCCCGCCGGGCGGGACGGCCGCTGCTTCTGGAAGGCGGGCTGGACTGGAAGGCGATGGCGCTATCGCCGAAGGATATGGATTTCATCGAAGCGAAACATTCGGCCAGCCGCGATATCGCGCTCTCTTTCGGTGTGCCGCCGATGCTGCTCGGTATTCCCGGCGACAACACCTATGCCAATTATCAGGAAGCCAATCGCGCCTTCTACCGGCTGACCGTGCTGCCGCTGGTGGCACGCACCGCCAGGGAACTGTCGGCCTGGCTGGCGGGGCCGTTCGGCGAGGGCCTGCGCCTCTGGTTCGACGCCGACCGCATCGAAGGCCTGTCCAGCGAGCGCGACGCGCTGTGGAAGCGCGTCGATGCAGCCTCCTTCCTCACGGAGGACGAGAAGCGCGAGGCGGTCGGCTATCAGCCGCGCGGTCTCGGCTGAAGAACGGAATCAAAATCATGAACGATCTCTCCCAGACGGCTTGGCTGTGGCTGGCCAAGGTGGGCGGTGCCGTCGCCGGCTCCGCCATCTCGCTCGCCTACATGTTGCCGCATGGCCGGCGCGAGGCAGCCGCTCGCTTCGCGGTCGGCGTCGTGTGCGGGATGGTATTCGGCGGCACGGCCGGTCTCAAGGTGGCGTCCGAACTCGAGATCGAGGCGGCGATCGGCCCGACGGAGCTCATGCTGATGGGGTCTGCTGTGGCGAGCCTGTGCGCCTGGTGGGCGCTCGGCTTCGTCGTGCGGGCCTTCCAGCAGAACGGCATCGGAAGCCTCTTTGGCAAGAAAAATCAGGAGAATGCCGATGATCGGTGAGGCGAGGCGGACTGAACGCAAGTTCGTCGATCTGGTGCTTGACAAGATCGAGACGGACGGCACCTTTTCCGGTTACGCCAGCCTGTTCGGCGAGGTCGATCTCGGCAAGGATGCAGTGGAGCGCGGCGCTTTCGCCAATTCGCTTCGTCGACGCGGCGCCGGCGGCATCCGCATGCTCTACCAGCACGATCCGAACGAGCCGATCGGTGCATGGACGGAGGTGCGGGAGGACCGGCGCGGCCTGTTCGTGCGCGGCCGCCTCGCGACGGGCGCGGCCCGTGCCCGGGAAGTGCTGAGCCTGATGCGCGCCGGCGCGCTGGATGGCCTCTCCATCGGCTTTCGCACCGTTAGAGCACGGCGAGACGCCGCGACCGGCGTGCGCCGCATCCTGGAAGCCGACCTCTGGGAAATCTCGGTCGTCACCTTCCCGATGCTGCCAGGCGCCCGCATCGAGACGGTCAAGGGGCGCAGGCCGCTGCCGACCGTGAGGGAATTCGAATTGTGGCTCACGCGGGATGCGGGGCTTTCAAGAGGCGAGGCCCGCGCCGTCATTGCGAAGGGTTTCGCCAGTCTGGCGCGCGGGCGGGATGCCGCGCCGGAAACCACGCACAGCCTGGCGCAGCGTATTCGCCGGGCGACACGGTCACTCAAACCACAGGGACATGCTCTATGAACGCAACGCTTGCAGCGGCGCCGGAAACCAAGGCGGCGGCCGACGATTATCTCGATCTGAAGGACGCCTTCGGCGAGTTCATGACCACCTTCGAGGCCTTCAAGGACAGCAACGACGAGAAACTGGCGCAGCTCGAAAGCCGCTTTGGCGCCGATACGCTGACCGGCGAGAAGGTGGAGCGCATCTCGCGTGCGCTGGATGAGCAGAAGCGGGCGCTCGACAGTTTGGCGCTGAAGCGTATCCGCCCGGCCCTGAGCCGCGAGGACCGCGCCGTGCCGAGCGAACACAAGGCCGCATTCGACGCCTACATGCGCTCCGGCGACGACCGTGGGCTGCGTTCGCTGGACACCAAGGCGATGTCGACCAACCTGGGCGGCTCTGGGCAGGACGGCGGCTATCTGGTGCCTGACGAGGTCTAGACCGAGATCGGCAAGCGGCTGGCTGCCCTTTCGCCGATCCGCTCCATCGCTTCGGTGCGACAGGTCTCCGCGGCGGTGCTGAAAAAGCCGTTCTCGGCCGCCGGCCCGGCGGTCGGCTGGGTGGCGGAAACGGCGGCGCGGCCACAGACCGATTCCACCACACTGGCCGAGTTGTCGTTTCCGACGATGGAGCTCTATGCCATGCCGGCGGCGACGGCCTCGCTGCTCGAGGATTCCGTCGTCGATCTCGACCAGTGGATTTCGGCGGAAGTGGAAGCGGCCTTCGCCGAGCAGGAGGGAAAGGCCTTCGTGTCCGGTGACGGCACCGCCAAGCCGAAGGGTTTCCTGAGCTACACGCAGGCGGCCGAAAGCGCCTGGGCGTGGGGCAAGATCGGCTACACGCTGACCGGCGTTTCCGGCGACTGGCCGGCGGACGACCCGTCCGATGTCCTGATCGACACCGTCTACGCTCTGAAAGCCGGCTATCGGCAGAACGCCAACTGGGTCATGAACCGCAAGACCCAGGCGGCGATCCGCAAGCTGAAGGACGCCGACGGCAACTATCTGTGGCAGCCGCCCGCCGCACCCGGCCAGCGCGCAATGCTGATGGGCTTCCCGCTGGTCGAGGCCGAGGACATGCCCGATATCGGCGCTGACGCCACACCGATCGCCTTCGGCGATTTCGGCCGCGGCTATCTGGTCGTCGACCGCGCCGGTGTGAGGGTGCTGCGCGACCCGTACTCCGCCAAGCCTTACGTGCTGTTTTACACGACCAAGCGTGTCGGCGGCGGCGTGCAGGACTTCGACGCCATCAAGCTCTTGAAGTTTGGCACTGCCTAAGCTTCTTCCGTCGCTCCCAGGAGCAGGCGGGAGTTGATGGCGGCTCCGGCGTTTCCTCCCCACCGGAGCCGCTTTTTCTTTTTCTTTTCGAAAGCTGACGCATGACGCTTATCCGCACCGTAGACCCGGTCGCCGAACCGGTGACACCGGCCGAGGCAAAGGCCCATCTGCGCATCGATCACACCGCCGACGACGACCTGCTCGCAGGTCTCGTCCGCGCCGCTCGCCAGGAGGTCGAGCGCAGCACCGGCATGGCGCTTCTGACGCAAAGCTGGCGGCTCGTCCTCGACGATTGGCCCGAGAGCGGCTGCGCGCTCGTCAGAATTCATCCGCTGCGCGAAGTGCAGTCCATCACCGTCTTCGGCGGCGAAGGCGAGGGATCGGTGCTCGATCCCGCCACCTACCAGGTCGATACGGTGTCGCGGCCGGCGCGGATTCATTTCGGCACCGCCGTCGCACCATTGCGCGCCATGAACGGCCTGGAGATCGACTTCACTACCGGCTTCGGCGAAGCGGGCACCGACGTGCCCGATCCATTGAAGTGGGCGATCCTGCTTCTGGTCGCGCACTGGTACGAATTCCGTTCCGGCTACGGCCCGGCCGACCAGCCCGTTTCCTATCCCGCCGGCTTCGATCGCATCGTCGCGGGCTATCGCGCGGGACGGTTGTGATGGGCGCGACGTTCGTCGATCCCGGCGCGCTGCGCCATCGGCTGGTGCTTCAGGCGGTGACGACCGTGCCTGACGATCTCGGCGGGTTTGCCGAAAGCTGGAGCGACGTTGCCACCGTCTTTGCCCGCATCGAGCCGGTTTCGGCCGACAGCCGCTTCGGCGCCGGCCAGACGCTGGAGGAGATCACGCATCGCATCGTCTTGCGCCGCCGTGGCGATATCGAAGCCGACATGCGCTTTGCCGGCGGCGGCCGCTTCTTCCGGATCATCACCGTGCACGATCCGGACGAGAGCGGCCGCTACCTTTTGTGCCGGACGCGGGAGGCGACCATATGAAGGTGACGATGGCGATGACGCTCGACGGCCTCGTGCGTGCTTTGCGCTGGAAGGCGGTCGATCTGGTCGAGCGGACTGAGCGCGGCGCCCTTTCGACAAGGCAGGCGCCGGCGGAGAGGCGGAGCGTCGCCCCAATAACGAACCTGCGCGGCAAGGAGGATGATGATGATCGCGGCCGCGGCTGATCTTCAGAAGACGATCTTTGCCGCGCTGGGCGCGGAGAGTGCGCTGACGGCGCTGCTCGGCGGCGCGAAGATTTTCGACCAGGCACCGGCGAACGTCCGCTTTCCCTACGCGACGTTCGGCATGACCGGCATCTACGACTGGAGCACCGCCACCGAAAGCGGTGCCGAACAGCTTTTCACCCTGCACATCTGGTCGAAAAGCCAGGGCAAGAAGGAAACGCTGGATATCATGGAAGCCATCCGGGCGCGACTGGACGGGCCGCTTGTGCTGGAGGCACATCGCCTGGTCGCCCTGCGGCTGGACTATTCGGAAGCGCGCTATGACGAGGATCTGCTGATCCACCACGGCCTGCTGCGCTTCCGCGCCATGATCGAGGACAACGCCTGAGCGCTTCAGATCAGATCCCACAATCGACAGTACAATCAGGAGGCCTGCATGGGCGCGCAGAAGGGCAAAGACCTTCTTCTCAAACTCGATTCCACCGGAGCCGGCAGCTTCGTCGCCGTGGCCGGCCTGCGGTCGAAGCGTATCGCCTTCAACAGCGAGACGGTGGACATCACCGATGCGGATTCGGCCGGCCGATGGCGCGAACTGCTCGCCGGCAGCGGCGTGCAGCGCGCCGCCGTCAGCGGTTCGGGCATCTTCAAGGACGCCCAGTCCGATGCGTTGATCCGGTCGAAGTTCTTCGCCGGGGAAATCGCCGCCTGGCAGATGGCGGTTCCGGATTTCGGCATCGTCTCCGGTCCGTTCCAGATAACGTCGCTCGAATATTCCGGCGCCCATGACGGCGAGGTCACTTTTGAAATGGCGCTGGAGTCGGCCGGCGCCATCAGCTTTGCGGTGGCGGTATGAGCGTGAACCGGCGACGCGGCGAGATTTCGGCGGAACTCGACGGCAGACCGCGCCGGCTGTGCCTGACGCTCGGTGCGCTGGCCGAACTGGAGGCGACCTATGCGGTCGACGACCTGACCGCCCTAGTCGAGCGTTTCTCGGCCGGGCGGCTGTCGGCGCTCGACATGATGCGCGTTATCGGCGCCGGCCTGCGTGGCGCAGGCGAGGACATCGCGGATGAAGAAGTCGGTGCCATGCAGTGCGATAACGGCGCCGCCGGCTTCGCGGCGATCGTGTCGGAGCTGTTGATGGCGACCTTCGGTTCCGCCGGTGGACAGGCTCCGACGCCAAACCCTTAGACGCCGCAGCGGGCGAGCGGCCGGCCTTTCCGTGGGAGGAGGCGATGGCCGTCGGGTTCGGCCTGCTGCGGCTTTCGCCGGATGCGTTCTGGGCGATGACGCCGGTCGAGTTCGGCCATGCGGTCCGTGCCCGCTCGCCTGGACGCGGCCCGGTTCCCTTGCGTGCCGATCTGGCCGCGCTGATGCGCGCCTTTCCCGATCGTTCTGAAAAGGAGGCCTGACCTTGGCCGAAGACGTTACCGTATCCGTCCGGGCCGACACCTCGCCGTTCGAGGCGGCGCTGACGGATCTCGGCAAACTCTCGGAGAGCTTCGGCACCCAGATGGCCGGTGCGCTGAAAGGGGCCGTCGTCAGCGGCAGGGAGTTCGACGATGTGCTGCGCCGCATCGGGCTCAACCTGGCCGGCCTGGCATTGAAGCAGGGGTTGCAACCTCTGCAATCGCTGGCCGGCTCGCTGTTTTCCGGCCTTGTCGGAGGGCTGGCGGGCATCCTGCCCTTCGCCAAGGGCGGCGTGCCCGGCCACGTCGTGCCGTTCGCCGGCGGCGGCGTTGTGTCGGCGCCGACCTATTTCCCGCTCGGCGGCAATCTCGGCCTGATGGGCGAGGCGGGGTCGGAAGCGATCCTGCCGCTGCGTCGCGGTGCCGACGGCAGCCTGGGAGTGGCAGCCGCTGGGACTGCGGCGCCTGTCAATGTCGTCTTCAACGTCACCGCGCAGGACGCCGCCTCCTTCCGCAAATCCGAGGCGCAGATCACCGGCATGCTGGCGCGCGCCGTCTCGCGCGGCACCAGAACCTTTTGAGGTTATTCGTGACCGAACTTTCCAGCTTCCATGACGTGCTGTTTCCGCTCGGCGTCTCTTTCGGCGCGACGGGCGGACCGGAGCGGCGCAACGAGATCGTCACGCTGACGTCCGGTCGCGAGAAACGCAATGCGCGTTTTTCGCAGTCGCGGCACTACTACGACGCAGGTACAGGCGTGCGCTCGCTCGACGATCTGCAGGAGGTGATCGACTTCTTCGAAGCGCGGCGCGGTTCCCTGCACGCCTTCCGGTTTCGGGACCCGTTCGACATGAAATCCTGTCGGCCAGATGGCGCGCCGTCCGCGCTCGATCAGCCGATTGGCGTGGGCGATGGCGCGACCGACCGCTTCACGCTGGTCAAGGTCTATGGAACCGGTGACGATGCCTATCGCCGACACGTCATGAAGCCACGCCCGGCAACCCTCAGGATTGCCGTGGCGACCGTTGAGCAGGATGCGCCGTCCGCGTTCAGCTTTGACACGGTTACTGGAGAGATCGTCTTTGCGCCGGAGCATGTTCCGGCGCCCGGGGCGACCGTCACGGCAGGCTACGAATTCGACGTGCCGGTGCGCTTCGATACCGAGCGCCTCTCCATCAACCTGAAGGCCTTCAAGGCAGGGCAGATCCCTTCCATTCCCCTGGTCGAGGTTCCGTTGTGACGGTCTATCCAGCTGCGCTCACCGCGCATTTCTCGCGCGAGGTCACGACGGTCTGTCATTGCTGGCGCCTGACCCGCAAGGACGGAAGCGTCACGGGCTTTACCGACCATGACCACAGGCTGGTGATCGGGGGCTTGAGCTTCGAGCCGGAAACCGGATTTTCCGCCAGCGAGGCACGCGACACGTTGGGCCTTGCCGTCGATACGGTCGACGTCGAGGGTGCTCTTTCGTCCGACCGTATCCGCGACGAAGATATCGCCGCCGGCCTCTACGACGGCGCCAGGGTGGAAACGCTTCTGGTCAACTGGCGCCAGCCTGCGGATTTCGCCGTGATCCGGACGGCCACCATCGGCAAGATCACGCGCAGCGACGAGCGTTTCGTTGCCGAGCTGGAAAGTCTCGTGACGGCGCTCGACCAGCCGAACGGGCGCTACGTGACGCGCTCGTGCGATGCGGAACTCGGTGACGTGCGTTGCGGTTTCCTGCTTGCCCAGCCGGGTTTCACCGCAGCCGGCAGCGTCGTCGCCACCGGCGCCTCGGAGACGATGGAGGTCGCCGGCCTCGACGCCTACGAATCCGGGTGGTTCTCTTCCGGCACGCTGACATGGACGAGTGGTGTGCGGACGGGATGGGTCGAGCGCATCGTTGCCCATCGCAAGGCGGGAAACGAAACGGTGTTCGTCCTGCTGCCGATTGTCGGTCCCGCTGTCGGTGTCGGAGATACCTTTTCCGTGACGGCCGGCTGCGACAAGAGTTTTGCGACGTGCAAGGCGAAATTCGGCAATGCGCTGAATTTTCGTGGCTTTCCGCATCTGCCCGGCAACGATGCGGCCTATTCCTACGTGACCGACGGCGGGGCTTTCGATGGCGGACCGGTCGTCCCATAGAATGGTGCACGACACTCCGCTGGCGGAGGCGGTCGTCGCCGAGGCGCTGGCCTGGGTTGGCACGCCCTACCGGCATCAGGGTTGCCGCAAGGGCATAGGCTGTGACTGCCTGGGGCTGGTGCGCGGCGTATGGCAGGCAGTCTATGGCCGGGAACTCGAACACCCCGGCATCTACGCCGCCGATTGGTCGGAAGCCGGCGAGGGCGATCGGCTGGCCGGCGCGGCACGCCGGCACTTCCGTGAAAAAGACATGGCGGGCCTCGCGGCGGGAGACCTGCTGCTGTTTCGCTGGCGGTCGCATTGGCCGGCGCGGCATGTCGGCATAGCCGTGGGCGCAGACGATTTCGTCCATGCCTATGAAGGCGCGGCCGCCGTCGTGCGGTCGCCGCTCGTTCCGCAATGGCGCCGCCGCATCGCGGCGGTGTTCGCCTTTCCAGATAGCTGACGTCCGGGAGCCTCGATGGCGACTATTCTTCTGCAAGCGGCGGGTGCCTATCTCGGTGGCCTGCTCGGTCCTGTCGGGACGGCCATAGGCACTGCTGCCGGCGCTCTGGCCGGCTATGCTGTCGACCGGGCGCTGATCAACGGCACCAACCGCATCGAGGGACCTCGTCTCAGCGGTGCGCGTCCATTCACCGCCGAGGAGGGGGTGGCGCTGCCGCGTCTCTACGGCACGGCGCGGCTTGGCGGCATACTGATCTGGGCGACGCGTTTCGAAGAGAGCAAGGCGACCCGGCGGCAGGGCAAGCTCGGCCCCAAGGTCACCGAATATTCCTACTACGCCAATGTCGCCTTCGCGCTGTGCGAGGGCGAGATCGCCGGTATTCGCCGCATCTGGGCGGACGGCCGCGAGATCGATCGCGAGACGATCGAACTGCGCGTCTATCAGGGTACGGCTTCGCAGCCGGCCGATCCGCTGATCGAGGCCAAACAGGGTGCCGGCAATACGCCCGCCTACCGGGACGTCGCTTACGTCGTGCTCGACAGGTTGCCGATCGGCGACTACGGCAATCGTGTTCCGCAGGTGCAGTTCGAGATCATCCGTCCGGTGGGCGAACTCCATCGGTCCGTGCGCGCCGTCGCGCTGCTTCCGGGCGCCATCGAATACGGCCTGTCGCCGGCGCTCGTCAGCCGGCAGCACCGGCCCGGCGAAGCGGATGCGGTGAACCGCAACGTCCTCTTCGCCGGGACCGATATCGCGGCCTCGCTCGACGAATTGCAGGCGACATGCCCCAATCTTGAGCATGTGGCGCTCATCGTTACCTGGTTCGGCGACGATCTGAGGGCAGGGCATTGCCGCATCCGCCCGGCGGTGACGACCGCTGGCGGCAGTGGGCTGTCCAGCGATTGGGTCGTTTCCGGCGTCCAGCGCGCCGATGCGCCCGTCGTTTCTCAACATGACGGCGGTGCTGCCTATGGTGGCACGCCGTCCGACCGTAGCGTGATCGACGCCATCGCCGAGATCAAGGCGCGCAGACTGGGCGTCACGCTCTACCCCTTCCTGATGATGGACATACCGGACGGCAACGGCTTGCCCGATCCCTATGGACGGCCCGCACAGCCGAGCTACCCCTGGCGTGGCCGCATCACCGCGGATACCGCTCCGATGCAGCCTGGGAGTGCGGATCGGACCGCCGCGGCTCGCGCCCAGGTCGATGCATTCTGCGGCGCCGCGCTACCCGGCCAGTTTTTCGTGTCCGGCGATACGATTACATTTTCCGGATCGGCCGATGACTGGGGATACCGGCGGCTGATCCTTCACTATGCCCATCTGGCCGCGCGAGCGGGCGGCGTCGATGCTTTCCTGATCGGCAGCGAACTGCGTGGGCTGACGACGTTGCGCGACCAGGCAGATGTTTTTCCCTTCGTCGAGCAACTTTGCGCGCTGGCCTCTGACGTACGGACGGTACTTGGGACCGGCGCGCGCATCACCTATGGCGCCGACTGGAGCGAATATTTCGGCCACCATCCGGCCGACGGCAGCGGCGATGTCTATTTCCATCTCGATCCGCTGTGGGCGCATCCGGCCATCGATGCGGTCGGCATCGACAATTACATGCCGCTGTCCGACTGGCGTGATGCCGACTATGCCGGCGGCAATCCGGACGGCTTCGCAAGCCCTTACGATCCGGCGGGCCTTGCCGGCGCTGTTGCCGGTGGCGAGGGCTTCGACTGGTATTATCCCGACGCCGCGGCGCGCGAAGCCCGCGCCCGCGTACCGATCACGGACGGCACCTACGGCAAGCCGTGGATCTATCGCTACAAAGACATTGAGAGCTGGTGGTCAAACCGGCATTTCGACCGTATCGGCGGGGTGGAGAAGGCGTCTCCGACTGCCTGGGCGCCGCAAGCCAAGCCGATATGGCTGACGGAATTGGGCTGTCCGGCGGTCGACAAGGGGCCGAACCAGCCGAATGTCTTTCCAGATCCGAAATCTGCCGAGAACGGCATGCCCTATTTTTCGGACGGCGGCCGCTCGGATGCTGCCCAGCATCGTTTCCTGGAAGCGCACGCCCGCCACTGGGATGCCGCTGCCGTCGGGTTCGACGATGCGGCCAATCCGCTTTCCACCGTTTATGGCGGCCGCATGGTGGACTTCTCGCGCATTTACCTGTGGGCGTGGGATGCCAGGCCTTTCCCTGCCTTTCCGCTACGCGGCGACCTTTGGAGCGACGGCGCGAACTGGAACCGCGGCCATTGGCTGAACGGTCGCATCGCCAATCCGGCCTTGGGCGATCTCGTCAACGCGATTCTCGCAGACCATGGACAGCCTATGGCCGACACCGGCGCCGTGACGGGTTCCGTCGCCGGTTACGTGGTCGATGATCCCACCTCCGCGCGCGCTGCGCTGGAACCGGTGCTCGATCTGTTCGGCCTTGTCGTGGCGCAAGGGGCCGACCGGCTGGTGCTGCGGCAAACAGGCGCTTCCGGTACCGCTGCTCTGGCGGTAAGCGAATTCGTCGCGGCATCGGACGAGCCGGTGGTCGAGACGAAGCGCGAGCCCGATCACAATCTGCCGGCCGAGGTGATCCTGACTTTCCGCGATCCGCTCGGCGAATACCAGGCGGCGTCGGTCCGCAGCGTTCGGCTTGGCGCGCCGGGGAGCAGGCAACACGCGCTCTCCTTTCCCGGCGTGCTGGAGGCCGGCCAGGCCCGAGCCCTGCTTGACGATTGGCTGAAGCGCACCTGGTACGGCCGCGAGACGACCATCTTTTCCCTGCCGCAGCCACAGATCGATGTGGCTCCCGGCACCATCGTCACGGTCGCAGCTTCTGGCAATCCTTCCGAATTCGTCGTCACCGAGGTCGAGGACGGTCTGGTCCGCAAGGTCTCGGCCCGACAGATCACACGCGGTGCCCCGGCGGTCTGGTCGGGCGTGCCGCCTTCGGGAACGGTGGGAGCACCAGCGATCGTCGGCCAACCGCACGTCCTTTTCCTGGATTTGCCGGCGGCGGTGGGAAGCGGTGCGCCGCAGGACCAGTTCCGTGTGGCCGCTTGGCAAAAGCCGTGGCGCAGCCAGGCGCTTTTCGTCGCTCCGGAAGAGTCCGGTTTCACGGCTCGTGCACTTGTGACAAAGCGCGCGAGCCTCGGTCGCCTGACGGCCGCTCTGGGTTCCGGCTTTGCCGGGAGGATCGACCGCGCCGGCTCGATCTTCGTCGAACTGTTCGATACGGGGATGGCCAGCATCAGCCATCTTCAGTTGTTGAACGGCGCCAATGCGGCAGCTGTCCGTTCGGCGACCGGCGCTTGGGAAATCCTGCAATTCGAAGCCGTCGAGGAGGTGGCTTCGCAGGTCTGGAAGCTGTCCGGTTTGCTGCGTGGCCAGCTCGGCACCACCGACGCCATGGCCGCAGGCGCACCGGCAGGCACCGATTTCGTAATCCTGGACGATGCGGTGATCCCGGCCGGCCTGCTGGCGGGCGAGGTAGGCCTGTCGCTGAACTGGCGTGCCGGACCGTCTTCCCCGGATTTCTCCGCTGACAATTTCGTCCAGACCGTGCAGGTGGGTGGCGTGCGGGCGCTGTTGCCCTATGCGCCCGTCCATCTCAGGGCGACGCGCAGCGGCGGCGACGTAATGCTGTCCTGGATCCGGTGCGGCCGCATCGACGCGGATCAATGGGAAGGCAGCGACGTGCTGCTGGGCGAGGAGAGCGAGCAGTATCGGCTGGAAATCGCGCCTGTGGGCGGCCCGGTGATCCGGACGGTGGACGTGGCGGAACCGCGCTGGACCTACGCCGCCGCCGCGATCGCGAGCGATTTCGGTGACCTGCCGGCGGCTATCGACCTGACGGTTCGACAGCTTGGCACGTCGATCGGCTGGGGCCTGCCCGCCAGCCGTCGTCTGGCGCTCGCCTGAGCGACCGCAATTTTCTCAACGAAAGGATCCTGCCATGACCAGTAGCAAGCCCTGGTATCTGTCCCGCACCATCTGGGCGTCCATCGTGACCGTCCTGACCGGTGCCGCCGGCCTGACGGGCCTGCCCATCGATGGCGTCGACGGACAGGCGCTGACCGAAACGCTGCTTCAGATCGTCAGCGCGGTATCCGGACTGGTGGCTATCTTTGGCCGGTTGTCGGCGAAGGCGAGGATAGGTTAGTATAAGCGCAGGGGAGGCCGGGCAACGTTGCGTCCGGCTTTGTGGCGCGTGATTTCAGGGCGGGTGCTTTGCGGGCGTTGCTGTGTTCATTCCATGTTCAGCACCGGTATATTAGAACGCTCGCCATGAAACGGCTGACCTCCCTTTTTGGAACTGTCGCGCTGGCTTTTTGTGCCGGCGCCTTGTTCCTTGCGCAAGCCAGCGCCCTGCCGGTCGCCGTGCCGCATTATGTCGATCCGGTGCATACGGTGGCCGCCGACTGTTACGCGGTGGGCCAGCAGGTGGCCGCGCAGAATGGCGGGACGCTCGCCAAGGCGTCGTCGGCTACGCGAGGCGGGCAGGCGGTCTGCGTGATCGTGGTGCTTGTGCCGGGCAAGGAAGGCGAACGTCCGCGCCGGGCCGAGATCGTCGTGCCACAAGGCTGAGCCGCAAGGACAGGACCTCGTTTCCCAAGGTTTTGGAATCGCCTTATATCTGGTGTCTGGCGGGCAGAAAGGATACGATGCGCGTACTCGTCGTCGAGGATGACAAGGAACTCAACAGGCAGGTTTCCGACGCCTTGTCGGATGCCGGCTATGTCGTTGACCGGGCCTATGACGGCGAGGAGGGGCATTTTCTCGGCGATACCGAACCCTACGACGCCGTCGTACTGGATATCGGCCTACCGCAGATGGATGGCATCAGCGTGGTCGAGCGCTGGCGGCGCGACGGCCGCAAGATGCCGGTGCTCATCCTGACGGCGCGCGATCGCTGGAGCGACAAGGTCGCCGGTATCGACGCCGGCGCGGACGACTACGTCGCCAAGCCGTTTCACATCGAGGAGGTGCTTGCACGCTTGCGCGCGCTGATCCGCCGTGCCGCCGGGCACGCCTCTTCGGAACTGACCTGCGGCCCGCTGCGCCTCGACACCAAGGCATCGAAGGCCGACATCGATGGTGTGCCGCTGAAATTGACGTCGCACGAATTCCGCCTGCTCGCCTACCTGATGCACCACATGGGCGAAGTCGTCTCGCGAACGGAATTGGTGGAACATCTCTACGATCAGGATTTCGATCGCGATTCCAACACGATCGAGGTTTTCGTCGGCCGCCTGCGCAAGAAGATGGGCATAGACCTCATCGAGACGGTGCGCGGCATGGGCTATCGCATGCGCGAGACGGAGGCTTGAGGCGGAACCGCTCCTGACCAGACCTCGTGCCGGAATGGCGCCGACGGTGCGTTTCTGGCTCCGCTCGTTGACTTTCCGGGTCGTCGCCTTCTCAACCGTATGGGCGATCCTGACGCTGGTCGTCATCTTCACCCTCATCACCACGCTTTACCGTCAGACGAGCGAAAGGGGCTTCGAGAGCCTGCTTTCGGCTCACCTGTTCAATCTCATCGGCTCTGTCGGAATTTCGGAAGCGGGCAATCTTACCGGCTCGCCGGACCTTGGCGATTTGAGGTTTTCCCAACCGAAATCCGGCTGGTACTGGTCGGTCGAGCCGGCATCGCCGGGAGTGAGCGGCAACTTGCGGTCGTTTTCGCTGACCCAGGCTATTCCCTCGCCGAGCGTTGCCGAGGTGCCGTTCAACTCCGCCTTTCAGCGTAGATACACGACGGAAGGCCTGAACGGCGAGGAACTGGAGGTGTTCGAGAGCGAATTCGTGCTTGACGCCAAGAACCGCGCGGCCCGCTTTCGGGTCATGGGCAACCGCAGCGAACTCGAAACCGAGATCGCCACGTTCCAGCGGCGCCTGCTGACCTACCTGTCCATGTTCGGCGCCGGCATGATCGCCATCAACGCGATCGCCATCGTTCTCGGACTCCAGCCGCTGCGCCGCGTCAGGAACGCGCTGGCCATGGTGCGCGAGGGAACCGCGCGTCGCCTCGACGGTCGCTTTCCGACCGAGATCGAGCCGTTGGCCAACGAAACCAATGCCTTGATCGAGAACAACAAGCGCATCGTCGAGCGGTCGCGCACGCAGGTGGGCAATCTCGCCCATTCCCTCAAGACACCGCTGGCGGTGCTGCTGAACGAAGGTCGCGCCCTTGGCGATGCGCGCGGCCAGCTGATCGTCGACCAGGCTGCGTCGATGCAGAAGCAGGTCGAGCACTATCTGCAGCGTGCCCGCATGGCCGCCCAGCGCGACAGCGTCGTCTACCGGACCCCCGTCGGGCAGTTGGTGCAGCGGTTGGGGCGGGTCGTGCAGAAGCTCAATGCCCAGATCGCCGTTTCCTGGACGCTGCCGGCCGAGGAGGTGATTTTCGCCGGCGAGCGCGAGGATCTTGAAGAGATACTGGGAAACCTGCTTGAGAATGCCGCCAAATGGGCAAGGAGCAAGGTGGCGATCGTCGTTAGCCCTGCCTTGCAGGCGGCAGGCGGAACGGAATTGTTCGCGATCGCCATCGAGGACGACGGGCCGGGCATACCGGCAGACAAGGCGCGCGAGGCTCTCAAGCGCGGCAAGCGATTGGACGAGACCAAGCCGGGCACGGGCCTGGGACTTGCCATTGTCGCCGATCTCGTCAACGAGTATGGGGGCGAACTGGCGCTTGAACAGTCCGCGATGGGCGGCCTGAGAGCCGTGGTCAGGTTGCGGAGCCTGCAATGATCGCCAGGAGGAGCCTTGTGGGTAGCCCAATTTCGGCCAAATATTGGCACTACCGCGGCGCTGAAGCGTGGGACGGCGCCTTGGAAACCGGTGTGGCATGAGAATTCGTTTGGTTCTGGTTTCCGGCCTTCTTGCCGGCATCGCCGGGTGCAGCACTACTGGCTCGAACCAGGGCTCGGGCCTGCTCGGCGCGAATGCGGCCGGCGGCAAGGTTTCCTCGTCAGTTATTGCTGCCATGGGCGGCGGCCTCGTCAGCGGTTCCATCGGCGCCGGTCTGAGCGCCGGCGAGAAGCGCAATGCGCTTGAGGCTGAATACAAGGCATTGGAATACACCGCGAGCGGACAGGCGGTGAACTGGAAGGGCGATCAGGCTAGCCATTACGGCGAAGTCGTCGCCGCGCAACCCTATCGTGTCGGCTCGCAGGACTGTCGCCAATATGCCCAGACCGTCCATGCCGGCGGCGGCGGCGTGACCGCGCGCGGCACGGCCTGCCGCAATGCCGATGGAAGCTGGTCGCTGCTGAACTGAACGGCACCGGATAGGCCTTGGCGGGAAGCGATTGGCCCGAATTCGGCCAAAGCGTCGCAGGACGCTGTAGTTGGCAGATCGTGGCCACGCGTCTATTTGGAATGCCATGCTCTTTTGGATCATCGCCGCCGCTTTGACGCTGGCCGCCAGCCTGTCGGTGCTGCTGCCGCTGGCTGGTGGAGCTTCGCGTCGTCTGGTCGGCGGAAGTCCCGATGTGGCGGTGTATCGCGACCAACTCACCGAACTCGACCGTGATCTCAGCCGCGGCCTGATCCAGCCCAGCGAAGCCGAGCAGGCGCGTGCCGAGATTGGCCGTCGTCTCCTGCGTGCCGATGCAGCCGCCTCCGATGGTGGCGTGGCTCGATCGAACGGAGGCGCGCTCAGGGTCATCTCGGCGGCGGCCGTGCTTGCCATCCCGCTGGTCAGTTGGGGTCTTTATGGGATGCTGGGTTCGCCCGATCTGCCGTCGCAACCGCTGGCAGAGCGGATGGCGAAAAATCCGGCGGACAGTTCGGTGGACGAATTGGTGGCGCGCGCGGAAGCGCATCTGGCGGCCGATCCTTCCGATGGCAAGGGATGGGACGTGTTGGCCCCGATCTATCTGCGCCTGCAGCGCTTTCCGGACTCTGTGACGGCATACCGCAACGCTATCCGCCTCGAAGGGTCAACGGCGGCCCGCCAGGCAGGTCTGGGCGAAGCGTTGGCCTATGTATCGAACGGCATTGTTTCGGCTGAGGCGCAGGCCGCCTTCGAGGCCGCGCTGAAGCTCGATTCCATGAATCCCAAGGCCGACTTCTATCTGGCGATGGCCGCATCGCAGGAAGGCCGCACGGGGGACGCCAGGGCCGGCTGGCAGCGGATGCTGGCCGCGCTGCCGGCAGATTCGCCGTGGCGCCGCGCCGCACAGGAAGCCCTGGCGGAAGCGGACGGTCGGCAGGCGCCGGCCGCCGGCGACGGCCCCTCGCAGCAGGACATGGCGGCAGCGCAGGCCATGTCGCCGCAGGATCGTGCCGCCATGATCGAGACGATGGTGGCAAGCCTGGATGAAAAATTGCGCCGCGATCCGCAAGACACGGAAGGCTGGATGCGGCTTGTTCGTTCCTATCTCGTACTGGGCAAGACGGACCAGGCGCGCGACGCGCTGACGCGCGGTGTCAACGCCCTCGGAGCCGACAGCGACGCCGCGAAGAAAGTGTCCGCTTTTGCCGCGACGCTCGGACTGGCGGCGACGGAGTAGGCCATGACACGCAAGCAAAAGCGGCTGTCGGTGATCGTGGGAGGGTTGGCGTTCCTTGCCGCGGCGACGGGACTGACCTTCTATGCGCTGGGGCAGAAGGCGTCCTACTTTTATATGCCCGCCGATCTTGCTACCGCGACCGTCCAGCCCGGACAGCGCATCCGCCTGGGCGGGCTCGTCGAGAAGGGCAGCATCGTTCGCGGCCAGGGTACGAAAGTTGCTTTCGCGGTGACTGACCACGAAAAATCCGTCAAGGTGACCTATACCGGCATCCTGCCCGATCTCTTCCGGGAAGAGCAGGGCGTCATCACCGAGGGTGTGTTCGGTCCGGATGGGACCTTCGTCGCTGACAGCGTGCTCGCCAAGCATGACGAACGCTACATGCCGAAGGAAGTCGCCGACGGGCTGAAGGCCAAGGGTGTCTGGGTCGAGAGCGAGAGCCAGTAGCGGCCATGGTTGAAATCGGACATTTCGCTCTCGTTCTCGCCCTCGCGCTGGCTTTGGTGCAGATGATCGTGCCGCTCGTCGGTGCGCGCGTCGGCAGCCAGTCGATGATGGCGGTTGCCGGCCCGGTGACGGTAACCGGCTTCGCGCTGACGGCGCTGTCCTTCGCGGCGCTGGCGATCGCCTATGCGCGTTCCGATTTTTCGGTCGCCAATGTTTGGGAGAATTCGCACTCCCTTCAACCGCTCATCTACAAGATCACCGGCACCTGGGGAAACCACGAAGGATCCATGCTTTTGTGGGTTCTGATCCTCACCTTCTTCGGCGCGCTGGTCGCCGTCTTCGGTACCAACCTGCCCGCCACGCTAAAGGCGAACGTGCTGGCCGTGCAGGGCGCCATCGGTACCGCTTTCTTCCTGTTCATCCTCATAACCTCCAATCCGTTCGCACGGCTTTCGCCGGCGCCGGTCGAGGGACGCGATCTCAACCCGATCCTGCAGGATTTCGGACTCGCGGTTCATCCGCCGCTGCTCTATCTCGGCTATGTCGGTTTTTCCGTCTGCTTCTCCTTTTCGGTCGCAGCCCTCATCGAGGGGCGCATCGACGCCGCCTGGGCGCGCTGGGTGCGTCCGTGGACGCTTGTGGCCTGGATTTTCCTGACCGGCGGCATCGCCATGGGCTCCTATTGGGCCTATTACGAACTCGGCTGGGGCGGCTTCTGGTTCTGGGATCCGGTCGAGAACGCCTCCTTCATGCCGTGGCTGGCCGGCACCGCGCTCCTGCATTCGGCCATCGTCATGGAAAAGCGTTCCGCACTGAAGATCTGGACGCTACTTCTGGCCATCCTCACCTTCTCGCTGTCGCTGCTCGGGACCTTTCTGGTGCGGTCGGGCGTGCTCACCTCCGTCCATGCCTTCGCCACCGACCCGACGCGCGGGGTCTTCATCCTGGCGATCCTGATGCTGTTCATCGGCGGCTCGCTGGCGCTGTTTGCGCTGCGCGCCTCGACCTTGGCCGCTGGCGGCCTGTTCCAGCCGATTTCCCGCGAAGGCGCGCTGGTGCTCAACAACCTGTTCCTGACGACGGCCACCGCGACCGTGCTGATCGGCACGCTCTACCCTCTCGCCGTCGAGGCACTCTCGGCCGACAAGATTTCGGTCGGCGCTCCCTTCTTCAACATGACTTTCGCCCCGCTCATGGTCCCCCTGCTGCTTCTGGTACCTTTCGGCCCGTTGCTTGCCTGGAAGCGTGGCGATGTCCTGGCCGCCGCACAGCGCCTTATGGTCGCCTTCGCAGCGGCTTTGCTGGCAGCGCTGGTGACGCTGGTCTTCATCGACGGCGCCTCCGTGCTGGCCGCACTGGGCGCCGGTCTGGCCTTCTGGCTGATTTGCGGTGCGCTCACCGATCTTGCCGTCAAGGCCGGCGTCGGCAATGTCGCCTGGAATGTCTCGGCGCGGCGGTTGGTCGGTCTTCCCCGCTCGATCTTCGGCACGGCCATAGCCCATCTCGGCCTTGGACTGACGCTGCTCGGCATGGTCGGAACGCTGTGCTTCGGGGCGGAGCGAATCCTGTCCATGCACGCCGGCGAGACGGTCGAGATCGCCGGCCGCGCCTTGCGTTTCGATGGACTCTACCCTGCGCCTGGACCGAACTACACCGAACAGAACGGGCGCTTCGCCATCCTGAACGCGGCTGGCGCGGTCTCCGGCGAGGTCACGTCCTCGAAACGGTTCTATCCCGTAAGGCAGATGACCACGACGGAAGCCGGCATCAGGACGATCGGCTTCAGCCAGCTCTATATTTCGCTTGGCGACGAAGCCGCAGACGGTTCCGTGGTCGTGCGCATCTGGTGGAAGCCGCTGGTCACGCTGATCTGGGGCGGCGGACTGGTGATGATGGTCGGTGGCGCCATGTCGCTGGCGGATCGGCGCCTGCGTGTCGGCGCGCCGGCACGACGCCGCAACAAAACGGTCGCGGCAGACGGAGCCGGCGTCTCGTGAACCGCGCCCGCACCGCCCTGCTTTCCCTGTCCTTGCTGTTCGTGCTGGCGCTGTCGGGTGCCGCGCAGGCGGTCAAACCCGATGAGATGCTGGCTGACCCCGCGCTTGAGGCGAGGGCTCGAGCTCTATCCGAAGGGCTGCGCTGCATGGTCTGCCAGAACCAGTCGATCGACGAATCCGACGCCGACCTCGCCCGCGATCTCCGCATCCTCGTTCGCGAGCGCTTGAAGGCGGGGGACACCGACAAGCAGGTCATCGACTATATCGTCTCGCGCTATGGCGAATTCGTCCTGTTGAAACCGCGCTTCGAGCTTCGCACGCTGCTTTTATGGGGCGCTCCGGTGCTGCTTCTTCTGGCCGGCGGTCTGTTCGTGTTTCGCGCCAGCCGGGTCGGAAGGTCCGCTGAAACAGAGGCGTTGACCGAGCAGGAAAAAGCCGCGCTCGAGACCCTGCTCAAACGCGAATAACCCGCGTCCTCCCCGGCTCTCGTCCTCCAACATTACGATTTTGTCATGTACCGGCCATCGCCCGGTAATGTGGTGCTCTCTATCTCTGTGGCTATCGGATGCTTCCAACGCATTCTGCCCCCGAATTCCTTCTCAGAGGAAAGAGATTGATGAACACCGCTCCCAAGCTCCCCCGCACCCGCAGCCGCCTGTTGGCCGCCGCCGCCTCGTTGGCAATCGCAGGCGCGATCGGGTTCGGCGCCGTCACCACCGGGACCGCTCCGGTCCTGGCCGATGCCGTCAAGGTCGAGGCTCCCCAGGTTCCGAGTTTCGCCGACGTCGTTGAGCATGTCTCGCCGGCCGTCGTCAGTGTCCGCGTCAAGGCCAAGGTCCAGCCGGCCTCCGACGACGGCCCGGACTTCTTCCAGGGCCCCGACGGCTTGCCCGACAATCCGCAGCTTCGTCGCTTCTTCAAGGAATTCCACTTTGGCGACCGCAACGACAATCGCTGGCATCAGCGCCGCGACCGTCGCGGCGACAAGCCGCGGCCGGTTGCCCAGGGCTCCGGCTTCTTCATCTCGGAGGACGGCTACGTTGTCACCAACAACCATGTCGTCGAGGAAGGCTCTGCCTTCACGGTCGTGACGGACGACGGCAAGGAACTGGACGCGAAGCTGATCGGTACCGATCCCCGCACCGATCTCGCGGTGCTGAAGGTGGACGGCAAGGACCAGAAATTCACCTATGTCGATTTCGCCGATGATTCGAAGGTTCGTGTCGGCGACTGGGTGGTTGCCGTCGGCAACCCGTTCGGCCTCGGCGGCACCGTCACCGCCGGCATCATCTCGGCGCGCGGCCGTGATATCGGCGCCGGTCCCTACGACGACTTCATCCAGATCGACGCCGCAGTCAACCGCGGCAACTCCGGCGGCCCCGCCTTCAACCTGAACGGCCAGGTGGTCGGCATCAACACCGCCATCTTCTCGCCCTCGGGCGGCAACGTCGGCATCGCGTTCGCCATTCCCGCCTCGACCGCCAAGATGGTCGTGCAGGATCTTATGAAGGACGGCAGCGTCGAGCGCGGCTGGCTGGGCGTCGAGATCCAGCCCGTCACCGACGACATCGCCGAATCGCTTGGCCTGTCGTCAGCCAAGGGCGCGCTGGTGGCGAGTTCGCAGGACGGCAGCCCGGCGAAGAAGGCCGGCATCGTGCCCGGCGACGTCATCACCCAGGTCGACGGCAAGGACGTCGCTTCGACCAAGGAACTGGCGCGCCTGATCGGCGCCTATGCGCCTGGCAAGTCGGTCGACGTCACCGTCTGGCGCAACGGCAAGGCCGAAACCGTCAAGGTCGATCTCGGCACGCTGCCGAAAAGCGACAAGCAGGCTTCCAACGACGACCAGCAAAGCGCGCCGGTGAAGCCCGACAGCCTTGCCGATCTCGGCCTCACGGTCACGAAGTCCGATGACGGCAAGGGGCTCGTCGTCACCGATGTCGACCCCGACAGCGATGCCGCCGACCGCGGCATCCAGGCGGGCGATGTGATCACGGCCGTCAATTCGCAGGACGTGGCCGGGCCCGACGACATCACCAAGGCGATGGCGGAAGCCGCCAAAGCGGGCCGCAAATCCGTGCTGGTACAGATCAGCCGCGACGACAACAACCGCTTCGTCGCCCTGCCGGTCGCCAAGGGCTGACCGGGACCCTTTTCCCATGCTGCGGTTTCAACACCCCCGAGCCGCGGCATGGGAAAGCATGGAACCGGGTACGTTTGTCAGTCATCGCATCCGGTTCCAGCGGCAGCGGGTCCCATCACCCGCTGCCGCAAAGCTTTGCGAGGTTTGAGCCATGGCTGCCGCCAGAACCGCAGGAATCGCGTATAACGATGCCATGAAGATTCTTGTCATCGAAGATGATCGCGAGGCTGCCAACTACCTGGAAAAGGCTTTTACCGAGGCCGGCCACACCGCGCACGTCGCCGGTGACGGCGAGACGGGTTTTGCGCTGGCCGATGCCGGTGACTACGACGTGATGGTGGTGGATCGCATGATGCCGCGGCGCGACGGTTTGTCGGTCATTGCCGCATTGCGCTCTCGCGGCAACACCACCCCGGTGCTGATCCTGTCCGCGCTCGGCGAGGTGGACGACCGCGTCACCGGCCTGCGCGCCGGCGGCGACGACTATCTGACCAAGCCCTACGCCTTTTCGGAACTGCTGGCGCGTGTCGAGGTGCTGAACCGGCGTGCAAGCGCCAAGGAAAGCGAGACCGTGTATCGGGTCGGTGACCTGGAACTGGACAGGCTGTCCCATTCGGTCCGCCGTGCCGGGCGCGAGATCACCCTGCAACCGCGCGAATTCCGCCTGCTCGAATACCTGATGCGCCATGCGGGGCAGGTGGTGACCCGCACCATGCTCCTCGAAAACGTCTGGGACTACCATTTCGATCCCCAGACCAACGTCATCGACGTGCACGTCTCCAGGTTGCGCGGCAAGATCGAGAAGGGGTTCGACACGCCGATCCTGCATACGGTCCGTGGCGCCGGGTATATGCTGAGGGGCGACTAGCTTTCATGGCGCTTTCCGTGCCCGCCATCATGAGGACGACGGCTGCGCGGCTATCGGCCCTCTATCTGCTGCTTTTTGCGCTGTGTGCCATCCTCCTGGTCTTCTACATGACCTCGCTGTCGTCGCGCATGCTGACGGCGCAGACGCAGGAAACCATCAACGACGAGGTGCTGGGGCTGGCGCGTGCCTATCAGCGCGGCGGGTTGCCGACGCTGGTGCGTGTCGTCGAGCAGCGTTCGCGCCAGCCCGGCGCCAATCTCTACCTGATCGCCGACACCAACGGCCAGATACTCACCGGCAACGTGCGCAGCCTTGAACCGGGCGTTCTGGAGACGGACGGCTGGACCACGCGGCCTTTCGCCTATCAGCGTTACGGCGAGGGGGAGGCCGACCGCCAGCGCGGCGTTGCCTCCGCTCCCGCGGCCACCGGCCACAACGCCATAGCGGTCGTGCTGCGCCTGCCGAACCAGATGATCATGCTGGTTGGCCGCGACCTCGGCGAGCCGGAGCGTTTCCGCGCCGTCGTCAGCCGGGCGCTGATGCTGGCCGTCGGCATGATGGGGCTGGGCGGCCTGCTGATCTGGTTCTTCGTCGGCCGCGCGGCGCTGAAGCGCATCGACGGCGTTTCGGAGGCGAGCCGCCGCATCATGGGCGGCGATCTCACCGGCCGCCTGCCGGTGGCGGGGGCCGGCGACGAATTCGACCGTCTGTCGGAAAACCTCAACGCCATGCTCGCCCGTATCGCCATGCTCAACGAGGGGCTGAAGCAGGTTTCGGACAACATCGCCCACGACCTGAAGACACCTCTGACCCGGCTGCGCAACCGCGCCGAAGCGACGCTGGCCGGCAATCACAAGGTTGCCGACTATCGCGCGGCGCTGGAGGGAACGATTGCCGAATCGGATCACCTCATCAAGACCTTCAACGCCATCCTGATGATCTCCCGTCTGGAGGCGGGCTATTCCTCCGAGCACACGACGAGGGTTGATCTCGCCGCCGCCGTGCGCGACGTGGTGGAGCTTTATGAGCCGGTGGCCGAGGAGGCCGGCGTCGCGCTCGAAGCGGACGCCGGAACGGCCTGCATGGTCGACGGCAACCGTGAACTGATTGGCCAGGCGCTGTCCAACATCGTCGACAACGCCATCAAGTATTCCCAGGATGCGACCGCCAAGCCAGCCGTGCGTGTCGCGCTGGCGCGCGGCGACGGGCGAATCCGGCTGACGGTGACCGACAACGGCCAGGGCATTCCAGATGCCACCGACCGCGAGCGCGCGACCGAGCGTTTCGTGCGGCTGGAAAAGAGCCGCTCGCAGCCCGGCTCCGGCCTTGGCCTGAGCCTCGCCAAGGCGGTGATGAAATTCCATGGCGGCCAGCTTGATCTTGCCCCCGCCGATCCCGGACTATCCGTGACGATGGATTTTCCTGATAAGGAAGATCGTCCGAAATAGTTGGGTCGTACACATGGCGGATACGGTGGAGCGCACGAGGGGAGGGTGGCTGCTGAAGCCGGCGGTGACGCTGGCGCCCCTTGATGTCGGCCGGGTCGAACGCGAGCTGGCTGAGATCGCCGACGCCGCGGCTGAAGACGGCGTGGCGCGCGTTGCCGGGTTGCTGACCGCGAAGTCCCCCGCCCGCGATTTCCTTGGCGCCGTCTTCGATCTTTCGCCTTTCCTGCGCGACCTGGCACGCCGCCGTCCGAGCATGCTCGACGCGCTGTTCGATCAAGGCGTGGAGGAACGTCTTGCCGCTATCGTTGCCGAGATCAGCCGTTCGGGTCTCGTGCAGGATCTCACCGAGCCCGCCCTGATGGCCGGTCTACGCGAACGCAAGACCGAGGCGCATTTCCTGATTGCGCTTGCCGACCTTGCCGCCGAAGCCGACACTCAGGCAACCGTGCGGCGGCTGAGCGGGCTTGCCGACGCTTGTGTCGGCGCAGCCAGCGATTTCCTGCTGCGCGATGCGCATCGCCAGGGCAAGCTCGGCCTCGCCGACCCGGAAAACCCGGCCAAGGGATCGGGCTGGATTCTGCTCGGCATGGGCAAGCTCGGCGCGCGCGAGCTGAATTTCTCTTCCGATATCGATCTGATCTCCTTCTTCGATCCCGAGCGGCCGGCCGTGACCGACCCGCTCGATGCCACCGACCTGTTCTCGCGCCTGACGCGGCGGCTGGTGCGCATCCTTCAGGATCGCACTGAACACGGCTATGTCTTCCGCACCGATCTGCGATTGCGCCCCGATCCCGGCTCGACGCCGCTGGCGATCCCGGTGCTGGCGGCGCTGAACTACTACGAAGGCCGCGGCCAGAACTGGGAACGGGCAGCCATGATCAAGGCTCGTCCGGTGGCCGGCGATATCGAGGCAGGAACGGCCTTTCTCAAGGAACTCCAGCCCTATGTCTGGCGCAAATACATGGACTATGCGGCGATTGCCGACGTCCATTCCATCAAGCGCCAGATCCACGCGCACAAGGGCCATGGCGAGATCGCCGTTCGCGGCCATAACGTCAAGCTCGGCCGCGGCGGTATCCGCGAGATCGAGTTCTTCGTCCAGACGCAGCAGCTCATCGCCGGCGGCCGCTTTCCCGAACTGCGCGGCCGCGAGACGGTGGCGATGTTGGCCGAATTGGCTAGACGCAACTGGATCACGGCGGAAGCGCGCGATGCGCTGACCCGTCAGTACTGGTTCCTGCGCCGGGTCGAGCATGCCATCCAGATGGTCGCCGATGAGCAGACGCATACGCTGCCGGAGGATGACGAGGGGCTGGAGCGCATCGCCCACATGCTCGCTTTCGCGGATGCCGAAAGCTTTTCCCATGCTTTCCGCGCATCCCTCCAGCAGGTGGAGGCGCACTATGCCGCGCTGTTCGAGGCGGCGCCCGAGTTGTCGTCCGGCATCGGCAACCTGGTCTTCACCGGCGACGTCGACGATCCGGACACCTTGCAGACGCTGCATCGGCTAGGCTTCCAACGCCCGAGCGACATCTGCCGCGTCATCCGCAGCTGGCATTTCGGCCGCTATCGCGTCACCCGTTCAGCCGAGGCGCGCGAACGGCTGACGGAGCTGACGCCGGTGCTGCTGGAAGCCTTCGGCAAGACGCGGCGCGCCGACGAGGCGCTGATGCGCTTCGACGAATTCCTCGCCGGCCTGCCGGCGGGCGTCCAGCTCTTTTCGCTGCTGCAATCCAATCCCGCGCTTCTGAGGCTGCTCGCCACGATCATGGGCGCGGCGCCGCGGCTGGCCGCCGTCATCACGCGGCGCCCGCACGTCTTCGACGGACTGCTCGATCCGGCGCTGCTCACGGAACTCCCCAACCGAGCCTATCTGGCCGCGCGCCTTGCTGCATTCCTGGAAGGCGAGCGCGCCTACGAGGATGTGCTCGACCGGCTGCGCATCTTTGCCTCGGAGCAGAAATTCCTGATCGGCGTGCGCCTGCTGGCCGGTTCGATCGACGCCGCCCGCGCCGGCAAGGCGTTCTCCGATCTCGCCGACCTCACCATCGGCGCTGCGCTGGAGGCGGTGGAGGCGGAGTTTTCCATCCGCCATGGCCGTGTTCCGGGCGGCAGGATCGTGCTGCTCGGCATGGGCAAGCTGGGCAGCCGCGAACTGACGGCCGGTTCCGATGTCGACCTGATCCTGCTCTACGACCATGACACCGATGCCGAGGAGTCCAACGGCGACAAGCCGCTGGCGCCGTCGCATTATTTTAGCCGGCTGACCCAGCGCCTCATCGCCGCCGTTTCCGCGCCGACCGCCGAAGGCGTGCTCTACGAACTGGACCTTCGCCTGCGTCCCTCCGGCAACAAGGGGCCGGTGGCGACCCATGTCGAGGCCTTTCGCAAATACCAGAGGCAGGATGCCTGGACCTGGGAGCAGATGGCGCTGACGCGCGCGCGCGCTATCGCTGGCGAGCCGGAACTGGCGGCCGAGATCGACGCGGAGGTCGCCGCGATCCTCGCCCTGCCGCGCGATGCCGCCAAGGTGCGAGCCGAGGCGGCGGAGATGCGCGCGCTGATCGAGGAGGAGAAGCCGCCGCGCGACCTGTGGGACATCAAGCTGGTTCCCGGCGGGCTGATCGACCTCGAATTCATCGCGCAGGTGGCGACGCTGACCGGTCAGGTTGAAGGCGAGGGCCGCACCGCCAACACGGCCGAGACGCTGGCGCGGCTCGCTCCGGCGTTTGCGGACGGATCGACGCGGCAGGACCTTGTCCGGGCGTGGTCGCTTTATCTCGCACTAACGCAGATAATCCGGCTCTGCTTGGATAGTCCCTTCGATCGCAAGGATGTGCCGCCCGGTCTTGCCGATCTGCTACTGGCGGCAACCGATCTGCCCGACTTTTCCGTGCTGGAGGCGCATCTGAAGGAGATGGCGGGCGAGGTGCGCGGAATTTTCGGTCGGCTGCTGAAGAAGCGGAAATAGAGCGTCGGGCCGAAAACCGGAACCCGGTCTTCTGGAAACCCGGCTCAGGCCGCCTTTTTGATCTGTCGCGGCGATGTCGGCTTCTTGCCGGCCGGAATCCGCACCGAGACGATGGTTCCGGAGCCTTCCGTCGAGCGTATCTTTAGTGCGCCGCCATGCAGTTGCGCCAGCGAACGCGAAATGGCGAGGCCGAGGCCGGAACCGGTGTGGTTCTTCGAAAACTGGTTCTGCACCTGCTCGAAGGGTCGGCCGAGTTTGCCCAAGGCGTCCTTCGGGATGCCGCAACCGTTGTCCTCGATGGTCAGGATCATGGCGCCGGATGCGTTGCGGGCGCGCAGCGTGATGCGGCCGCCCTGGCCGGTGAACTTCACGGCATTGGACAGCAGGTTGATGACGATCTGCTTGATGGCGCGGCGGTCGGCGAACAGCGTCATGGTGTCGGCGATGCGCGTTTCCACGGTGATCGCCTTCTGCGCCGCCTGAAGCGAGACGACACGCACCGTCTCCTTGATCAGTGGGCAAAGGTCGATCTCTTCTCGATCCATCGAGAACTGGCCGGCCTCTATCTTCGACATGTCGAGTATGTCGTTGATGACGCCGAGCAGGTATTTGCCGCTGGAGTTGATGTCGCTCGCATATTCGTCGTAGCGCGTCGAGCCGAGCGGGCCGAACAACTCCTGTTCCATCAGTTCGGAGAAGCCGATGATGGCGTTGAGCGGCGTGCGCAATTCGTGCGACATGTTGGCGAGGAATTCGGACTTGGCCCGATTGGCCGCCTCGGCGCGGTCCTTCTCGCGAATGTATTTGCGGTTGAGCTCGACCAGTTCGTGCGAGCGGTCTTCCTCGGCGCGGCGGGCCAGGCTGAGGTCGTGGATGGTCGCCATCAGCCGGCGCTCGCTGTCGACCAGCTTTTCCTGATGCTGCTTGATCTGCGTGATGTCGGAGCCGACCGAAACGGTGCCGCCGTCGCGGGTGCGCAACTCGTTGACCTGCAACCAGCGCCCATCGGCCAGCTGGCGCTCGTAGGTGACGCCGCCGTTCGGCCCGTTGGCATTGGCAAGCCGCCGCTCCGAGGCGAAGGCGAGCATGCGTTCCTCGACCTGCGCGCGCGCCGTGCCGGGCATCACGGCGCGGTCGGACAGGCCGTTGTCCTGCTGGTATTTCGAGTTGCACATCACCAGCCGTCCGGCCGCGTCCCACAGCACAAAGGATTCGTTGATGTTTTCGATGGCTGTGCGCAGCCTGAGGTCGGCGGCTTCCGAGCGGAGCGCCAGGTGCCGCTGCTCGGTGACGTCCACGGCGATGCCAATCAGCTGGATTTCTGGTGCCTCCGGGTCCATTACCTGGGCGCGGGCGCGCATCCACACCCATTGGCCGTCGGCGTGGCGCATGCGGAATACCTGGTCGATCTGGTCGATCTCGCGCGCGACGATGCGGTTGGCCAGATCGAACAGGTTGCCGTCCTCGGGGTGGATGATGGCGTCGACCTCACCGAAGGACAGCATCGCCTCGCAGGGCTCGTAGCCCAGCATGTCGTACATGGAGCGCGACCAGTACATCTTGCCGCGCGCCATGTCCCAGTCCCACAGACCGCAGCGGCCGCGCACCAGCGCCATGTCGATGCGCTCATGGGCTTCGAGATACATGCGGTCAGCCGCCTGGGCGCGCGAGGCCTGGGTGAAATAGGCGTAGAGGATGACCAGAAGGACGCCCGCCGTCAGCACGAACAGCGAGACGTTCAGCGAGACGGTTCGCCGCCATTCGGTGAAGACGGCGTGCTGCGGAACCATCACGGCGGCGGCGCCCTTGCCGTCCGGCTTCAGCGCCACAGCGGCGTACCAGTCGCTGCCTCCGATCCGTACCGACATGACGCCGGCCCGTTCGCCGAACAGGAACAACGGCTGCCCACCCGATACGACGGCGTCGAGCGCCTGGCCGTGCCAGCGCGTCGATGTCGGCGAGACGGCAAGCACCTTGAAGCGGGCATCGGTGAGCACCAGCACATGATCGGTGCCGAGTTCGCCGCGGCGTCCGACGCGCTCCAGCAGCGCTTGCAGGTCGCCGGCCGACATGCCTCCCGCGCTGGCCGCGAGTTCACCGGCGCCGAGCGAGAGAAGGGCCTTGGCGTTGCGTTCGGCCTCGTCGTGCCAGTTCAGCAGCGACAGCAGGCGCAGCGTCGCCACGACGAGCAGGAAGATGACGATGAGCGTCGGGATCAGCTTGCGCAGGAAGGGTTCGGCTGCGAGCAGCTTGCGATAGGCAGGCTCGGCGATCAGCCGCGTGCTGCCGGCAAGGCCGCGCTCGCGCAGTCCCGCCTTGCGCCGCTCAAAAACCGTCCCGCCGGGCGCGCCCCACGCGTCCGCCTTCGCCACCACTGGCTTTCTCCCCGAACTTTGCTTGACGATCCGGCAACGCCGCACTTCCGAATCTTCGCCTAAAGAATCAGAGGTGATTCGGCTTGTCCAGTGGTCCGTCGAAGAAATGATTCGCGGCCGGCGGTGGCCCGCTCTGACGACGGGTGCGGCTAGACCTGCCTGTTCAGGCCAGCATCCGCTCGACGATATCGCGCAGGTCCGTGGAAAGGCCCTCTGTGCCCGAAATGGACAGCAGCGTTGCGCGCGCCTTGTCGCGCCGTCCGGCTTCCAGGGAGCGCCACGAACGCATCGCCGTCGCCAGCCGCGCAGCCAACTGCGGATTGCGTCGCTCGGCCTCCAGTACCATCTCGGCGAAAAAGCGGTAGCCTTCTCCGTCGGCGCGGTGGAAACCGGTTTGGTTGGCGCTGGCGAAGGTGCCGACCAGCGCCCGCACGCGGTTCGGGTTGCTCATCGAGAAGCCGCGATGCGACGTCAGCCGGCGCACCGTCTCGACCGCCTGAGCCCCCGGCACGCTGGCCTGGACGAGGAACCATTTGTCCATCACCAGGGGATCGTTCGCGTAACGGGCCTCGAAGGCGGCAAGCGCTTCGGCGACTTGCGGTGTACCGGCATGGCGATGGGCAAGCACCGTCAAGGCCGCCGCGCGGTCGGTCATGTTGGCGGCCAGGCGGAAATGGTCGGCGGCAAGCGCTGCGCCGTCCCTCAGCAACGCCAGATAATCGAGCAGTGCATTGCGCAGGGCCCGCCGTCCGGCGCCGGCGGCGTCCGGGCTGAATTCGCTGTTGTCGCGCAGCCGCTCATAGAGATCGTGCAGCACCGCGCTGTTCTCCTCAGCGATGTGCCTGGCCAGCGCCTCGCGGGCGATGAAGATTGCGTCGGGGTCGATGTCGTTGCCGATCTCGCGCGCGATGTCGGCTTCGCCGGGCAGCGCCAGCGCCAACGCGCGATAAGCCTGTTCCAGAGCATCGTCACAGGCGACCTGCCCGGCCAGAGCGGGAAGCCGGTCGGAAAAGACCGGTCGTTTGCCGCCTCGAACCTGGCGGGAGGCCGCTATGAGCGCCTCGGTGAGCAGTGTGTTGAACGCCTGCCAGCGCGCCACGGGATCGCTGTCGTGGCCGGACAGGAATATCCGGTCTTCCGTCTTCTGTTCGACCGAAAGCGTGACCGGCGCGGAGAAGCCGCGGTTGAGCGACAGGGCAGGGCGCTCGGCGATACCGGAAAAGCGGATGCTGTGGCGGCGCTTGCGCACATGGATGACGCCGTCGTCCACCGTGGCACCCTCGACGCTCTCATAGGCCATGTCGCGGCCATCCGCGCCGACCAGGCCGAAGGCCAGCGGAATGTGCATGAGCCGCTTGCGGCTTTCAGACGGCGTCGGCGGCACCGACTGCTCGATCTCGATGGTGAACTCGCGCGCCGCCGCGTTGTAGGCGGATGAAACGGTCAGGTTCGGCGTGCCGGCCTGATGATACCACAGCGCAAATTGCGACAGGTCGCGCCCGGAAGCGTCCTCGAACGCCTTGAGAAAATCCTCGATCGTCGCCGCCTCGCCATCGTGGCGCTTCAGGTAGAGGTCCATGCCGGCGCGAAACGCCTCCGGCCCGAGGATGGTGCGGATCATGCGCACCACCTCCGAACCCTTCTCGTAGACGGTCGCCGTGTAGAAGTTGTTGATCTCGCGGTAGCGGCGCGGCCTCACCGGATGCGCCAGCGGCCCCTGGTCCTCCGGGAACTGGTGCGCACGCAGCGTGCGTACCTCGGCGATGCGTTTGACCGGCCGCGAGCGCTGGTCGGCGGAGAATTCGTGGTCGCGGAAGACCGTCAGCCCTTCCTTCAGGCAGAGCTGGAACCAGTCCCGGCAAGTGATTCTGTTGCCTGTCCAATTGTGAAAATACTCGTGCGCGATGATCGCCTCGATATTGGCGAAATCGGCGTCCGTCGCCGTTTCGCGGTCGGCCAGCACATATTTGTCGTTGAAGATGTTGAGGCCCTTGTTCTCCATCGCGCCCATGTTGAAGTCGGACACCGCGACGATGTTAAAGACGTCGAGGTCGTATTCGCAGCCGAACACGTCCTCGTCCCACTTCATCGAGCGCTTCAGCGCGTCCATGGCATAGCCGGCCAGCTTCTCCTTGCCGTGCTCGACATGGATGCCCAGTTCTACCTCGCGGCCCGAGCGGGTGACGAAGCGGTCGCTGACGATCCCGAGGCTGCCCGCGACCAGCGCGAACAGATAGGACGACTTGGGAAAGGGATCGTGCCAGACGGCGTAGTGCCAGCCGCCCGCCTTCTCGCCCCGCTCGAGCGGATTGCCGTTGGACAGGAGGAGCGGCGCCTCCGCCTTGAGTGCCTCGATGCGCACCGTGTAGACCGACAAGATATCGGGCCGGTCGAGAAAATAGGTGATACGGCGGAAGCCTTCCGCCTCGCATTGGGTGCAGTAGACGCCGTTCGACAGGTAAAGCCCCATCAGCGCCTCGTTGCGCGCCGGCGCCACTTCCGTTTCGATGGTCAGCGTGAAGCGCTTGGCTTCCGGCGGGCGGGCGATCTCCAGCCGGTCCGGTGTCGCCGCATACATGGCGGGCGCGACTGCGGCGCCGTCGATCTCCAGTCGCTTCAGCACCAGGCCGTCGCCGTCCAGCACCAGCGGAGCGGTCGTCGCGACGCTGTCGTGCCGCTCGATGGTCAGCACTGCCTTCACCTCGGTCGCATCCGGCGACAGGCGGAAACTCAGCTCTGTCCGCGGAATGAGATAGTCGCTGGGACGATAGTCCTCGAGCCTGAAGACCTGGCCGGTGTCTGTACGCATGCTGCTGTCCCGCTTGCCGACCGGCGGGGCCGGATGGCTCAAGAAAATTCAAGGTGGCGACCCTTTACACGAAACCACCCCTCGACAAAACTGCGACGGGCCTTGTCTGGAAGCTCGTTTCCAACCCGAACATTGTCGCGAGGTCGTCACGGCGGCAGCCACACCGAGGTTTGGCATGGGCGCTTCCGTGTTGTTGGCTGGGCGGTGACCGACGCGCTTTACCGCGCCTGCGGCATCGGTCATATCGAGATGCCGGCCACGCCGGCTCGGATCTGGGCGGTGATTGGGGGATTGGGGACAAGTGAAGGCGCATGAAGCTCCCGGTTCACGCGGAGCGCTGACGGCGATAGTGCTGAAGATGCTGTCGGTGACGATTTTCGTGTGCATGTCGTCGCTTATCAAGGCGGCGGGCACGCTGCCGGCGGGCCAGATCGTTTTCTTCCGGTCCTTCTTCGCCATCTTTCCCATCCTGCTGTTCCTCGGTTTCAAGCACGAGCTTGGCACGGCCTTCGCCACCAAAAGGCCGATGGGGCATGTGGCACGCGGCGTCATCGGCGTCTGTTCCATGGCGCTGACGTTCTTTGCACTGACCCGCCTGCCGCTGCCCGACGCGATCACGCTGAACTACGCGCAGCCGCTGCTGGTCGTCGTTTTCAGTTCCATCTTCCTCGGCGAGGCCGTCCGCATCTATCGCTGGAGCGCGGTGGTGGTTGGGCTGGTCGGTGTCGTCATCATCTCGTGGCCGGAGCTGACTTTGCTGACATCCGGCTCGGCGCTGGACGATCAGGAGGTGCTGGGCGTCATCGCCGCCTTCGCCGGAGCGGGTTGTTCGGCTATTGCCGCCATCCTGGTTCGCAACCTCGTCCACAGTGAAAAGACCGCCACTATCGTCCTGTGGTTCTCCCTGATGGCGAGCGTGCTGGCACTGCTTTCCCTGCCGTTCGGCTGGCAACCGATGACCTGGACGCAGGCCCTGCTTCTGATAGGCGCCGGCTTCTGCGGCGGCATCGCGCAGATATTCATGACTTCGGCCTATCGCCATGCGGAGGTTTCGACGGTGGCGCCGTTCGAATACACCTCGATGATCCTGGCGATCATCGTCGGCTACTTCGCTTTCGGCGACGTGCCGACCCCTTACATGCTGGTCGGCGGATTGATCGTCGTGGGGGCAGGCATCTTCATCATCTGGCGCGAGCGCCAGCTCGGCCTGTCTCGCGGTGCAGCGCGGCGGGTCGTCTCGCCGCAGGGCTAGGTTGAACGGTTCCTGGCCATATGCGTCAGGATCGCCGCGGTCTCCGGATCGGCCGGAAAGAACGATTCGATTGCCAGTTCGGACAGCGTGACGTCGAGCGCCGTGCCGAACACGGTGATCGTCGAGATAAACGACAGCACATCCTCGCCAACCCTCATCTGCAATATATGGGCGATGGCCGTGCCCTCGTCATGGACGATCCGGCCCTGCGAGACGCCGCCCGGATAGGCGCGCAGTTCCTCCTCGAGCTCTTCCAGCGAGGGATCGGCGAAGGCTTCGTTCTGCCGCTTCAGCCGCGCCAGGAGGTGCGCCCGCCACTCCGCCAGATTGACGATCCTGGATGCCAGCCCCTTCGGGTGCAGGCACAATCGCAGGACGTTGACCCGCGGCTCCATGAGGGCAGGGTCCTCGACGCCGGCGATGAGCGGACCGACCGCATCGTTCGCCGTCACCATGTTCCAGTGCGAATCGACGGCGAAAGCGGGAAAGGGTTCATGTCCTTTCAGCACCAGTTTCACAGTCTCCAGCGCCGGCGACAGCGAGGGGTCGGCCAATGGCCGTTCGCTGTAGTGCGGGGCGAAGCCGGCCGCCAGCAGCATGCGGTTGCGATGGCGCAGCGGCACGTCGAGCCCGTCCGCCAGTCGGATCACCATATCGCGCGACGGCGCGGCGCGACCGCTTTCCAGGAAGCTCAGATGCCGCTGCGAGATATCCGTTTCGCTGGCGAGGTCCAACTGGCTCATGCGGCGGCGGGTGCGCCACTCGCGGATGAGGTCGCCGACGGCGTTGGCATTTCCGTTCACGGTCGATCTCCCGGTTCGAAGTCGACCGAACCTATCCAACGACGACCGTCGTTTCCATTACCTGCCAGGTAATCGCTTCGACCCTGCATGCCGGGCATGGTCGGCGCATTCCGGCAACCGGACAACGGATTGGCCGGATGGATCGCGAAGCTGAAGGAGGCTGACATGCCGGTCACAATGACGAAATACCTGCGCACCGTTCTTTACGCGGACATCCTGTTCAGCGCAGTAGGCGCCTTGCTCATGGCTGCGGGCGCGCCTTTCCTGTCGCCGCTGCTGGACTTGCCGTCGACACTGCTGGTCGGCGCCGGACTTGTGCTTATTCCGTGGGTTCTGGGGCTCGGCGTGGTCGTGCGGCGTCGCCATGTACCGAGGATCGTGATGGTCGATGTCGTCGCCATCAATTTCCTGTGGTGTGCCGCCTGTCTCGGCCTGCTCGCCTCGGGAGCGATCATGCCGGACGGGCTCGGCATCGCCTTCGTCGTCGCGCAGGCGCTCGTCGTCGCGCTGTTCGGCGTGCTGCAGTTCCTCGGCTTGCGCGAAGCCGCGGCTGCCGCCTGATCCTATCCCTGCAGGCTGCGCAACTTCATCTTCACTTCGATGAAGTCCCGCCAGGCCAGCCGTTTGTGCGCCGGCGTCCTGAGCAGATAGGCGGGGTGAAGCGTTGGCATCGCCGGAATGGCGGTGCGGGAGGGCGTAGTGTGGACGCGCCAGTTGCCACGCAGCCTGAGGATACCCTCGGTGGTGTTCAGCAAGGTCTTGGCCGACGGGCCGCCGAGATTGACCAGCACCTTCGGGTTCACCAGTTCGATCTGCCGTTCGATGAACGGGCGGCAGATCTCCGTTTCGTGCGGCGTCGGCGTGCGGTTGCCGGGTGGCCGCCAGGGAATGACATTGGCGATGTAGGCCGAGTTGCGGTCGAGACCGATCGCCGCCAGCATCCGGTTCAGCAACTGGCCGGAGCGGCCGACAAAAGGCAGCCCCTCCAGGTCCTCGTCGCGGCCCGGCGCCTCGCCGACAAGCATCAGATCGGCTTCGGGATTTCCGTCGGCGAAGACGAGGTTCTTGGCGGTGAACTTGAGGTTGCAGCCGTCGAAGGAAGCCATCGCTTCGCGCAATTCGGCAAGCGTCGATGCCTTGCCCGCCAGTTCGCGCGCCAGTGCCGCCTGCGCCTCGTCGGGGACGGCGGCTGCCGGGCGAGCCGGTGTCGGCGCGGGGCGGGGCGGATTTTCGGTCTGGGCGGGCGCCGGTGGCCTCGACTGGGACTGGCCGGGTTCTGCCCTTGCCGACGGCTCGGGCATCTGCGCCGGCCGCGATACGACCGCCGCAAAGCGGTCGGCCGGTTCTTCCGCCAGCGCTTCGTCGACGCCTGCCTCGGCATAGAAGGCGAGGATATCGCGCAGGTCGGCTCGGTGGTCGGGGGATGCGGCAGTCATGCCGCACAATCGTTCCCCGGCCGCCGATTTGCAAGCGCGGAGCCACTTTGAAAAACCGTCGGGCTGCGTTTGCAGCCCGCCTCAGGAGGTTTTCAAAGGGCTCTCAACTCGACGGGATGCGCGGGTCCTGCACCAGATAGAACGTCCAGCGCGGCGTATAGTCCGTCATCAGGAACTCGAACTGTACGGTTTTCAACGGGTCGACCTTGCCGTCCTTGAACAGCAGCTTGTCATAGGGCTCGAAATTGCGGTCGAAGTGGGCGTAGCGATCCGAAACAATGTTGTCGGGGCTTTTGTTGCGCTGGTCGAAGGAAAGGCCGTCACCGAAGACGCTCGGCTGGCCGAGCGTCTCTTGGAGTTCGAACTCGAACTCCACCCAGGGTTGGCCGCTGTTGTTGAGCGCGACGATGCGCATGTACATGATGCCGTTGGCGAAGTCACCGCTGGGATCGAAGGCCTTGATCGGCTTCGTGGTGCGGATGGTGAGCGTCACCGGCGTCGCCGATTCCAGTTCTTCGGTGATGACCAGCGGGTCGTCGTGCGTCCCCTTGCCCGAAGCGCCGGTGATGCGGAAGCCGCCCTCTTCGTCGGAAAAGGAGTAGGCGCCGGCCGCCCACACTTTTTGCTGGTCGGCATAGGCAACCGTGGACAGAAGCAGGGGCAAGACGGCGTACATCGCGCGGCACACCGGGCGAGGCCGATACGATAAGAGCCTGCCTCCGGACGAACCCGCCTGCTGGGTGCTCATGATCCGACTATGACCGATCCGGGCGGCGGCGGGAAGCGCCTTGGATCTCCGATCAGTATTGACGTTTACGTAAATGTAAAACTATCTTAGCTGGCGCGACGATTGGTGTGGGTCTGGAACAGGGCTTGTTGCGCTTGCCTCGGTTTTCCCGCAAGCATTCCTGCGCTATGGAGCGCAGGAACCAGCAGATGCCGATGCGGCCGAGCCAGTGCGGAGGGACGAGATGAGCGACGACATCGAACGCGAGAGCATGGAATTCGACGTTGTGATCGTCGGCGCGGGTCCTGCGGGCCTTGCGGCGGCGATCCGCCTGAAACAGGTCAATCCCGATCTGTCCGTCGTGGTGCTGGAAAAAGGCGGCGAGGTCGGTGCGCATATCCTGTCCGGCGCGGTGGTCGATCCGATCGGCATCGACCGGCTGTTGCCCGGCTGGCGCGAGGAGGGCGACCATCCCTTCAAGACGCCGGTGACCGCGGATCATTTCCTTGTCCTCGGCCCGGCCGGCTCGTTCCGCCTGCCCAATTTCATGATGCCGCCGCTGATGAACAATCACGGCAACTACATCGTCTCGCTCGGCAACGTCTGCAAATGGCTGGCGACGAAGGCCGAGGCGCTCGGCGTGGAGATCTATCCGGGCTTTGCCGCAGCCCAACTCGTCTACAACGACGAGGGCGCGGTGACCGGCGTCATCACCGGCGACATGGGCGTCGAGAAGGATGGCACGCACGGTCCGAACTTCGCGCCCGGCATGGCGCTGATGGGCAAGTATGTGCTGATCGGCGAAGGCGCGCGCGGCTCGCTGGCCAAGCAACTCATCGCCAAGTACGGCCTTTCGGAAGGCCGTGAGCCGGGTAAGTTCGGCATCGGCCTGAAGGAGCTTTGGCAGGTCAAGCCGGAAAATCATAAGCCGGGGCTGGTCCAGCATTCCTTCGGCTGGCCGCTCGACATGAAGACCGGCGGCGGCTCCTTCCTCTACCATCTGGAAGACAACCAGGTGGCGGTCGGCTTCGTCGTCCACCTGAACTACAAGAATCCGTATCTGTCGCCCTTCGAGGAATTCCAGCGCTTCAAGACCCATCCGGCCATCGCGCCGACCTTCGCCGGCGCCAAGCGCATCGGCTACGGCGCGCGCGCCATTACCGAAGGCGGCTGGCAGTCGGTGCCGAAGCTATCCTTCCCGGGCGGCGTCCTGGTGGGTTGTGCTGCGGGGCTGGTCAACGTGCCGCGCATCAAGGGTTCGCACAATGCGGTGCTGTCGGGGATGCTGGCTGCCGAGCATGTCGCCGAGGCGATTGCCACCGGCCGCGCCAACGACGAGCTTTCGGCCTACGAGGACGCCTGGCGCGACACCGCCATCGGCAAGGACCTGAAGAAGGTGCGCAACGTCAAGCCGCTGTGGTCGCGTTTCGGCACCATCGCCGGCATAGGCCTCGGCGGGCTGGACATGTGGATGAACACGCTGTTCGGCTTTTCGCCCTTCGGCACGCTGAAGCACGGCAAGACCGACGCCGCTTCGCTGGAGCCGGCGGCCCAACACAGAAAGATAGACTATCCCAAGCCGGACGGCGTCCTGACCTTCGACAGGCTCTCGTCGGTGTTCCTGTCGGGCACCAACCATGAGGAGAACGAGCCGGTTCACCTCCTGGTCAAGGACATGGATCTGCAGAAACGCTCGGAGCACGACATCTACGCCGGGCCGTCGACGCGCTATTGCCCCGCCGGTGTCTATGAGTGGGTGGACAAGGACGGCAACGCCGCCGCCGATCCGAACGCTAAGGACGTACGGTTTGTCATCAACGCGCAGAATTGCGTCCACTGCAAGACCTGCGACATCAAGGATCCGAACCAGAACATCAACTGGGTGCCGCCGCAGGGCGGCGAGGGACCTGTCTATCAGGGCATGTGATGTAGCGCCGTCGCGAGGCGGCGACGGAAAGGGATAAGCGACGTTGCCGGACGTTGAATCCTTGTGCCCCTCATGGTCTGTTTGACCGTTGCTGCGGAAACAGGCCATGCGCTCGATCGCCGTTAAGACGATGCTTGCCGCCGTGATCGGCGGTTGCCTGACGGCTCCAGTCCAAGCCGGCGTCAAGGTCGTGACGCGCACGCAGACCTATCCGATCGTCGGCGGCACCGGAGAGGCGCTGGTCGACGCCATGGACCACAACGGACCCAGGCAAGGTTTCATGACGCGCGCCATCGCCCAGACCACATACACGGTGGATTGGCGGTCCGAGGTCAGGTCGACCGGCAAGGCATGTCGCCTGACCGCCGCCGACGGCACATTGAACCTCACCTATGTGTTCCCGCGCGTAACGTCACCCATGCCAGCGTCGCTCGCCGCCCGCTGGAAGCGTTTCTTCGCCGGGGTGCGCAAGCACGAACACACGCATGGACGCATTGCCCGTACCATGGTGGCGGCCGCCTCGAAAGCGGCGCGCGGCGTTGCCTATGACGATGACCCCTCCTGCCGGCGCACGCGCCGCGAGGCGAAACGGCGCATCGATGCGGTCTATCGCACCTACGAGGCACGGCAGGTCGCCTTCGACAGGCGGGAACATGGCGACGACGGGCCGGTCGAGCGGCTGGTCTCCGCCTTCGTGCGGGAGCGCTGACGCTTCAGCCGTTGGCGCCGAGCCTGGCGATGCGCTCCGGTTCGGCCGACACCGTGGCGGTCTGGTTTTCGTCCTGCGGCTTTCTCGGACGCACGCTGAATTCCACCAGGATCGGTAGATGGTCGGAGCCGGCCGGCTCCAGCTTGCGCGCCGAATGGATGGTGACGCCGCCCTTGGAGAAGACTTGGTCGATGGGCAGGCCGACGGAGCGCAGGGCATCCGGCAGTCGTCGCCACAGCCAGGTGGCGCCGACGGACGGCATGATCGTGAATCCGCCCTTGCCGGCCAACCGGTGCACCGCCGCGCTCCAGGCGGCGGCATTGCAGTCGCCGGCCATGATGGCATCGTCGCCGAAAGCAGCCAGTGGCGCCGACAGCTTGTCGATCTGGCGCACCTGCCGGCGGGGCCAGGGCCAGCCGAGATGGACCGCAGCCACGTCGATCACCGTGCCGCCGAGATCCACCTTCGCCGTGGCCAAAGTGCCGGAGTCATAGCAACCTGGCTCGCTGCCCTCCACGAAGGGCCGCCGCGACATGATTGTCGTCCCGAATTCACCGCCGCAACCGATGTGATAGGGATAGGCATGGGCGACCAGCGACAGCTTGTCTTCCCACATCTGCGAGGTTTCCTCGAAGGTGATGATATCGGGCTGCACGGAGCCGATCAGCGACAGCACCTTTTCCGGGGCGGGATTGTTGAAGCGCAGGTTCATCTGCAACAGCCGGTAGATCGGCTGGCCGTTCGCCGCGGCTATCGAGCCAGCCTGTACGGGAGCCGCCAGCCCGAACACGCTGGCGGGAAGGGTGGCGAGGCAGGCGACGGCGAAGATGAGCACCGAGCCTGCCGTCAGCCGGAATCGCGTCGCCAGAAGCAGCAGCGCCAGCAGCGCCGCCGCCGCGGCGAAATGCACGCGGAAATGGCTGAACGCATCAAGGAAGGACGAATAGGCCCCGAAATAGCCGGCCAGAACCATCAGCGCCAGCGCCAGCATGGCGGCGTAGGCGGCCAGAACGATGAGATGCGGCTTCGACGCGGTTTTCATAACGCCGGATCGACCTGAAAAATACGGCTCATTGATGGTAGGCGATAGAGCATTTTGCAGCCGGACGGAACCGTCGGGCGTCGTATGAATCCGGCAAAGGACAATGGCTGGGAGCGACGGATTGCGTTCGTCGCGGCCGCCGCTCTGGCGCTCGAAGGCTCGATGAGGCAATGAGAAGCGTCAACGGAAGACCGATCATGCCGCATACCCGCCTCCTGCCCATCCTTATGCTTCTGTCGATGATCTCTTCGCCGGTATGGGCCGATGGACAGATTGCCGAGAAAGTCGCCACCTATCCGATAACCGGAAAGACTGGCGAGGAACTCTATGTCTCCATCGGGGAGAACGGCCCGACGGCCGGCGGCAGCCGCGCCATCGCACACACGACCTTCGACCTCAAATGGTCGCGCAAATACGAAAAGCGCGGCAATGCCTGCGTTCTGGCCGCGGCCAAGCCGTGGCTCACCATCACCTACACGGTGCCGAAGCCAACCACCCGTTTGCCGGATGCCGTGCGCCGGCGCTGGGATACGTTCGCCGCCGGCGTTCTGGCACATGAAAAGGTGCACGGCGACACGATCAAGGCGATGGTCAGAACGATCGAAGGCTTTTCCGTCGGCTTCACCGTCGAGAACGATCCGAACTGCAAGGTCATCAGGCAGGAACTGACCAAGCGTCTCAAGGCCGCGTCCGACGCGCAGCGCCAGCAGGGCCGCGACTTCGACCGCGACGAATTCCGCGACGGCGGCAACATGCACCGCCTCATCCTGGGGCTGGTCAACGGCGGTTGAGGCCGGCCGCTACTGGAAGGCCGTCTCCGAAAAGCTCCTGAGCTTGCGCGAATGCAGCCGCTCCATTGGCATGTCCGCCAGCTTCTCCATCGCCCGAATGCCGATGGTCAGGTGCTGCGCCACCTGCCGCTTGTAGAATTCGGTCGCCATGCCCGGCAGCTTCAACTCGCCGTGCAGCGGCTTGTCGGAAACGCACAAAAGCGTGCCGTAAGGCACGCGGAAGCGGAAGCCGTTGGCGGCGATGGTGGCCGATTCCATGTCCAGCGCGATCGCCCGCGACTGCGACAGCCGCTGCACAGGCCCGCGCTGGTCGCGCAGTTCCCAGTTGCGGTTGTCGATGGTGGCGACCGTGCCGGTGCGCATGATGCGTTTCAGGTCGTAGCCGGAAAGCCCGGTGACTTCCTGCACCGCCTCCTGCAATGCGACCTGAATCTCCGCCAGTGGTGGGATCGGCACCCAGATCGGCAGGTCGTCGTCAAGAACGTGATCTTCGCGCACATAGGCATGCGCCAGCACGTAGTCGCCCAGCGCCTGCGTGTTGCGCAGGCCCGCGCAGTGGCCGAGCATCACCCAGGCATGCGGCCTGAGCACGGCGATATGGTCGGTAATCGTCTTGGCGTTGGAAGGGCCGACGCCGATATTGACCATGGTGATGCCGCCATGGTTGGCCTTCTTCAGGTGGTAGGCCGGCATCTGCGGCAGGCGCAGCGGGGCGATGCCCGCCGAAGGCTGACTTTCCCCGGCGCGCATCACCAGGTTGCCGGGCTCGACGAATTCGGCATAGCCTTCGCCGCCATTGGCCATCTGCGCGCGGGCGCGGGCGCAGAACTCGTCGATGTAGAACTGGTAGTTAGTGAACAGGACGAAGTTCTGGAAATGCTGCGGGCTGGTCGCCGTGTAGTGGGTCAGCCGATGCAGCGAATAATCGATGCGCTGCGCGGTGAACGGCGCCAGCGGCCGCGATTCGCCCAGTCCCACCTCGAATGTGCCGTTGGCGATCTGGTCGTCGGTCCCGTCGAGGTCCGGCACGTCGAACAGGTCGCGGATCGGCCGCTTGATACGCTCGGCCGCGGTGCCGTCGACATGCGTGCCTTCGAGGAAGGCGAAATGCAGCGGGATCGGCGTTTCCGATTCCGACACCGTCACCGGGACGCCGTGGTTGCGCATGATCAGCCGAAGCTGCTCGACCAGATAGCTCTCGAACAGGTCGGGCCGGGTGATGGTGGTGGAGAAGTGACCCGGCGTCGGCATATGGCCGTAGGCCTGGCGTGAATCCACCAGCGTGAAGGACGTCGTCGTCACCCCGACTTCCGGGTAGAAGGCCCGATAGCGCTTCGTGATGTCGCCGTCGGCGGCCAGTTTCGCGAAAGAGTCGCGCAGGAAGCGCGTATTGCGATCGTAGAGCATCTGGAGTGCCGCGACCGCCTCTTGGGCGTCGTCGAAGCTATGCCGGCCGTAGGGCTCCGGCGTGACGATCGATTCGATGGCTTGGGGATAGATTCGCTTTTCCATGGCCCATTATATAGGGCCGGCGGGGCGCTGGGGAGGGGCGTGGCGCTGCGTTCCTTTTGGATATGTTGGCGTGCTCAACCGCGCTGCAGGCTGACCAGAAGGACGAGGCCGGCGCCGCTTTTCTTTATCGTCGGCGCTTCGATGGTGTGGCTGGGGGCGGACTTGACGACGGGAACCGCCAGCACGGGCGCCGCCAGGCATAGAAGAATGACGGCGGTGCGCGTCAGCAGGCGGGAAATGCTTGTGATCGATTTGTTCATGATTGCCATCCTTCCGCTTCGAACTCACCTGCCGTTGCGGGACGGCAACTGGCCAAGGCAGTCCACACCGCAGCTGCGCGCGCTGGCTTCGCCCCAGTTGCGCTGCGGCCTTCCGGCCTCGGCGACCAGGATGGCGAAGAACATGCCGAACAGCGTCATCAGCAGGCAGACGATGGTAAAGCGGCGGGCGAGCATCGGTTGTCTCCTTGGTATGGACACAACAATGCCAGGATTGGCCTGAACCGCCTCTGAGGTGGCCGTTCATGTGCCGTTCAAATTGATTAAAACATGGCGAAAAGCGGAGGCAGCCGCTACCAGGCTGCCCCTGCGGGTCGTGCGGGCAGCCAAACGCAAACGGGCGGAACTCTCGCCCCGCCCGACTATCGGAAAACTCTGCCTGTTCGCTTCAGAGCTTATGCCAGGTCTGGCTCTCACACAGGATGCCGAGAACGCAGCCGCTCAGTTTCAAGGAACTGCCGGAAAGCGCGGCGCTACCCGAATAGGTTTTGCCGTTCGACGGTTTGGTGATCGTGCCGCTGTATTTGCCGCCGCCGCTTGCCTTCATGCTGCCGATCGCCTGGCCGGCATATTTGCCGGTCTTCAAGGTGATGCAGAAAGACCCGCCGCAAGCGCCGATCACGGCTGTATCGCCGTCCTTGGTTTTCCAGTTGCCTTCGATCGGGTCGGCCAGGGTCGAACCCGTCATGATCAATATGGCTGCGAGAGCCATGCCTGCCTTGCGAAACATCGAGGACCTCCCTTGCTGCGGCCACCGGCCTGTCCATCCCTTACGCAAACGTAAGCTATTCCGGGAGTCGGCGAAGCGAAAGCCGGTGCCGTTGCGGAAGCCCGCAACATTTTTCAAGGCTGCGATGGACGTCGGGCGCGGCCTTTTTCGGGTGCGGCGACCGGGGCGATGCTTTTGCGTGGTTAGCGAAGTCTTGCCTCTCGTCGTTCGCATTTTCATCGAAATCGAGACGAAAACCCAGCAAAGCCGCGGCTTGCCATCCTTAACGATTTGTCACGTTTACCTCTTGTTTTAGCTTTGTTTTCTCCAAATTAAGCACGCCATTTAACGCGCAATTCAAGGCTCGCAGCCATTCTCGGAAGCATCGCAAGGGCACGTCTCCAGGGGACAAGGCAGACGGCTCTCGGGAGCAGACAGGGATCGGAAAAGGGGACTGGAAATGGCACGTTTCGAAATGTTTGAAGCCGGCTTCGGCGCCATGGGCACGACCGCGCAGGCCGACATTCTGTTCGAATTGGGCATGATGTATGCGACCGGCCGCGACTGCGAGACCGATGTCGTCGCCGCCCACAAGTGGTTCAACATCGCCGCGATCAAGGGTTCTGCGCACGCCGCCGAACTGCGCTCCGAACTGTCGGCGACGATGACCAAGACCGAGATCGCCCGGGCGCTGCGTGAAGCACGCGAATGGATGACCATGCATTGATTTCTTCTGCGCCGCTTGGATGGCGGCGCCGGCACCATGACAGGGAAGGCGGATGACACCGGATCGCGGGGGGCGCCGGGAGTGTTCGTCAGGGGAAAGCCGCGACCGGCCAGATAAGGCCGGCGCGGCTTTCTCCTTTCATTTTCACCATGTTGGCGCAGGTTCTGACCGTAAACCGCCAAACCATCTGGACATCCGCTTCCGGCGATGGAATCTTGCGGCCACAACGCCGACGCGGGCCAAGGGGGCTTCGCGCGCTTTGGGGAGGTTTGGACTATGATTGGAAAGAAATATCTGGGCGCGGCGCTGCTGGCTGCGGCGCTGTCCAGCTCGGCGGCCTACGCCGACGACATCACCTTTGCCGTCGCCGGCCCGATGACCGGGCAGCTCGCCACCATCGGCGACCAGTTCAAGCAGGGCGCGCAGGCCGCGGCCGATGCCATCAACGCCAAGGGCGGCGTCATGGGCAAGCAGATCAAACTTGAGATCGAGGACGACCAGTGCGATCCCAAGCAGGCGGTATCGATCGCCAACCGCATCCTCGCGAACGGCGTCATGTTCATCGACGGTCATGCCTGCTCCGGTTCGAGCATTCCGGCTTCGGCTGTTTATGCGGAGGGCGGCGCGCTGATGATGAGCCCGGCCTCGTCCAACCCGGTCATGACCGACGACGCGGCCGCCAAGGGCTGGAAGACCATCATGCGCCTCTACACGCGCGATGATCAGCAAGGCGCCTTCATCGGCCCATGGATCGCCAAGAAATATGCCGGCAAGAACGTGGTTGTCCTGGATGACAAGAGCGCCTACGGCCAGGGCGTCGCGGATGCCGTCGCAAAAACGATGAACGAGAACGGCCTCAAGGAAATCCTGCGCGAAAGCATCAATGCCGGCGAGAAGGACTATTCGGCGCTGGTGACAAAGCTGAAGGAAATGAAAGCCGACGTCGTCTATTTCGGCGGTTATCATCCGGAGGCCGGCCTGATCCTGCGTCAGGCGGCTGAGCAGGGCTTCAAGTTCCAGCTCATCATGCCCGATTCCATCGCTTCGCCTGAATTCTGGCAGGTCGCCGGCCCGGCCGGCGAGGGCACCATGTTCGTCTTCCCGTCCGACCCGCAGGCCAAGCCTGAGGCCAAGGAAGCGGTCGAGAAGATCAAGGCCGGCGGTTTCGTGCCGGAAGGCTTCACCCTGTTCTCCTACGCCGTCATCCAGGCGTTCGCTCAAGGCATCGAGCGCGCCGGCAGCGAAGACCCGGCCAAGGTGGCCGAAGCGCTGAAGAACGGCGAGGCGATCCACACCGTGGTCGGCGACGTGGTTTTCGACGAGAAGGGCGACATGAAGAACGCCAGCTACGACATCAACCAGTGGCACGACGGCAAGTACGCGCCGATCCAGCCCTGATCGATCGTTTCGGGAACGGAAATGGCCGGGCTCGTCCCGGCCATTTTCATGTCTGCGCGCCAACTTCCTCAGCAAACTGCACCAGCACGGTGCCATCGCTGACCTGTGCGCCCTCGGCCGCGATCTCGGCGATCGTACCGTCGTGCGGAGCGGCGATGGTGTGCTCCATCTTCATGGCTTCGAGAACGAGTAGCGGCTGGCCTTTCGCCACGCGCTCGCCCACGGCCGCGCGCACGATCTTGACCAGTCCCGGCATCGGCGCGCGCAGCGACCCGGTGCCTGCCGCCGCTTCATCGGCGCTCGCCAGCGGGTCCGGCACGATGAATGTATAGCTGGCCGCGCCGTCGAACACCGTTACATGGCCCGGCCAGCAGGTGAGAGGAAGATGGACCGGACCGACGCTCGCCGTTGGAGAAAGATCGACCCGATATTGGCCGTCTTTCACCGAAACGCCTGCCGCAATCTCCTCCTCGCCGAACTTCAGCTTCACCGTTTTCGGCACTGCATGGAAATGCGCGTAGCCGGCGAGCGCCGACCAGGGATCGTCCGAAGCGGGCAATTCTTCGACCCCCGAGGCTGCAAGTGCGGCCGCCGCCACTATTTCTGTGCCGGGCGGCGACACCGCAGTCAACACTTCCTGTTTGCGGCCGATCAGGCCGGTATCGACGTCTCCGGCGGCGAAGTCGGAGTCGGCGGCAAGTGCTGCAAGAAAAGCGGTGTTGACGGTCGAGCCGGCAACCTCCGTTTGCGCCAGCATTGAACTGAGCGTCGCCAGTGCCGCTGCCCGGTCCGGCCCATGCGCAACCAGCTTGGCGATCATCGGATCGTAGTAGGGAGAGACGGCGTCGCCTTCGCGCACGCCCGTTTCGACGCGGATTTCCGCACCGACGGGTGCGACGGTAGGAAAACGCAGATGGTGCAGCGTGCCGGTGGCCGGCAAAAAGCCCTTGGCGGCGTCCTCGGCATAGAGCCGTGCCTCGAAGGCGTGGCCGTTCAGCGCGATCTCGTCCTGTTTCAGCGGCAGGCGTTGGCCGGCGGCCACCCGCAACTGCCATTCCACCAGATCCAGCCCGGTGACCATTTCCGTCACCGGATGCTCGACCTGAAGGCGCGTGTTCATTTCCATGAACCAGAACCGGTCAGGTCTCAGCCCTTCCGACGCATCGACGATGAATTCGATCGTGCCGGCACCGGAATAGGCGATGGCCTGCGCGGCGGTGACGGCCGCCTCGGTCATCGCCGCACGCAATTCGGGAGTCATGCCGGGCGCGGGCGCTTCTTCGATCACCTTCTGATGGCGGCGCTGCGCCGAGCAATCGCGCTCGTAGAGATGCACGACATTGCCGAAATCGTCGCCGAACACCTGCACTTCGATATGGCGGGGCTTCTCGACGTATTTTTCCACCAGCACGCGGTCGTCGCCGAAAGCTGTTTTGGCTTCGCGCCGGGCGCCGGAAAGCGCCTCGGCGAAATCGTCGGGATTGTCGACGCGCCGCATGCCCTTGCCGCCGCCGCCGGCGCGCGCCTTGATCAGCACCGGATAGCCGATCTCGCGCGCCTTGGAGGCGAGCACGACGATCTCCTGCGCCTCGCCGTGGTAGCCGGGCACAACCGGCACGCCGGCCTTCTCCATCAACCGCTTGGCCGCGTCCTTCAGCCCCATCGCGCGGATCGAGGCCGCCGACGGGCCGATGAAGGTCAAGCCCGCCGCCACGACCTTGTCGACGAAATCCGGGTTCTCCGACAGGAAGCCGTAGCCGGGATGGATCGCCTCGGCGCCACGTATACGCGCCGCCTCGATGATGTTTTCCGCCACGAGGTAGCTCTCGCCGACAGGTGCTGCGCCGATGCGCACCGCCTCGTCGGCCATCTCCACATGCAGGGCGTGCGCATCCGCGTCGGAATAGACGGCGACGGTTGCGATACCCATGCGCCGCGCGGTGCGGATGATGCGGCAGGCGATCTCGCCGCGATTGGCGATCAGGATTTTCTCGAACATCGGCGTGGCGTCTTTCCAATGACTTGCCGGACTTGGCCTGGTCAGGCGCTTTCGGCGAATTCCTTGAACAAGCGATTGAATTCAAAAGGCTGCTGCCGGAACGGGGCATGGCCGGCATCTTCGATCCGGACGATTTTGCCGCGCCATAGGGAATTGCAGCTCAGCGTGTCGAAGTAGTCGGCGCGGATGAAGGGGTCTCCGGCGCCGTTCACGATAGCCAACGGCGTGCGCATCGTCGCCACGATCTCGCGTTCGTCAAGGAACAGCCCTTGCGCGGCCGAGGCGAACATCAGTTCTCGTGCGAGGCCGTCGGTGCGGCGGCACATGGCCAGCAGGTGAGGATCGAGGCCATCCGCCGTGGCGGAGGTATGCGTCGCATAGGCGATCGCGTCCACCTCGGTGAAATCGCGCTTGCCGGTCAGGTTTTCTGCGTTCGGATCGATGTTGAATCCGGCCATAAGGCTTTCGAGGTTCGGCGAGATGGGCGGTGTTCCGCTGATCATCACTCCGGCAAGTTCTGTATCTCTTCCCACCATTTCCAGCGCGATATGGCCGCCCAGCGACCAGCCGAACACGATCGGCCTGTGCAAGGCGAGTGCGCGAAGCAACTGTTCGGCCGCGTCGGCATAGCCTGCGAAATTATAGGTTCCAGCAGGGTTCCTGGCATTCTCCGATGCGCCATGACCCGGAAGATCGAAGGCGATCAATCGAAAATCGGCCAGAGACGGATCGGCAAACTGCCGATCAAAAACCTCCTTGCTGCTCGAATTGCCGTGGATAAACACGATGGGCTGGCCCTCGCCACCGGAATCGAGCGCGGATAACGCCGCGTGTTCAGTTTCGATGGTGATGTTTCCTGGCTTCATGTCTGCTCCCCTATGTCAGAACGCTCGTGGTCGCCACCCTGCGACAATCCGGTTGTCGGCGCCGTTCACATCCTGAACAGGCCGAACTTCGTTTCCGGCACCGGCGCGTTGAGCGCGGCGGAAAGCGACAAGGCCAGCACGTCGCGCGACTTCGCCGGGTCGATGATGCCGTCGTCCCAAAGCCGCGCCGAGGAATAGAGCGGATGGCCTTCGCGCTCGTATTTCTCCAGCGTCGGCTGCTTGAAGGCCGCTTCCTCTTCGGCGCTCCAACTGCCGCCCTTGCGCTCGATGCCCTCGCGCCTGACCTGCGCCAGCACCATCGCCGCCTGCTCGCCGCCCATCACCGAAATGCGTGCATTCGGCCACATCCACAGAAAGCGCGGGGAGTAGGCACGGCCACACATGCCGTAATTGCCGGCGCCGAAGGAGCCGCCGACGATCATCGTCAGCTTCGGCACCTGCGCCGTCGCAACCGCCGTCACCAGCTTGGCACCGTCCTTGGCGATGCCGCCGGCCTCGTATTTGCGGCCGACCATGAAGCCGGTGATGTTTTGCAGGAAGACCAGCGGGATCTTGCGCTGGCAGCAGAGTTCGATGAAGTGCGCGCCTTTGACCGCGCTTTCGGAAAACAGCACGCCGTTGTTGGCGAGGATGCCGACCGGCATGCCGTAAAGATGCGCGAAGCCGGTCACCAGCGTGGTGCCGTAATTGGCCTTGAACTCGTCGAACTCCGAGCCGTCGACGATGCGGGCGATCACCTCGCGTGCGTCGTAGGGCTGGCGCAGGTCCGTCGGCACGATGCCGTAAAGCTCGTTCGGATCGTAAAGCGGTTGAATCGGTTTCTGGAGAGATAGGCTTACGGTCTTGTTCCGATTCAGGTTTCTGACGATGCGTCGTACGATCGCCAGCGCATGGGCATCGTCCACCGCCAGATGGTCGGCCACGCCGCTCTCGCGCGTATGCAGGTCGGCGCCGCCAAGCTCCTCGGCCGAGACGTCCTCGCCGGTCGCCGCCTTCACCAGCGGCGGGCCGCCGAGGAAGATGGTGGCCTGCTTGCGCACCATGATCGATTCATCCGCCATCGCCGGCACATAGGCGCCGCCCGCCGTACAGGAACCCATGACGCAGGCTATCTGCGGAACGCCGGCCGCACTCATGTTGGCCTGATTGAAGAAGATGCGGCCGAAATGCTCGCGGTCCGGAAACACCTCGTCCTGGTTGGGAAGGTTGGCGCCGCCGGAATCGACCAGATAGATGCAGGGCAGATTATTCTGCGCCGCGATCTCCTGCGCGCGCAGATGCTTCTTCACCGTCATCGGATAGTAGGTGCCGCCCTTCACCGTGGCGTCGTTGACCACCACCATCACTTCCCGCCCCTCGACACGGCCGATGCCGGCGATCATGCCGGCCGCAGAGATGGCGTCGTCATACATGTCCCATGCGGCGAACTGGCCGATCTCGAGGAAAGGCGATCCGGTATCGAGCAGTTGCGCCAGTCGCTCGCGCGGCAACAGCTTTCCGCGCGAAATATGCCGCTTGCGCGCTTCCTCGGAGCCGCCGCGCTGGACGGTTTCGGCCTTGCCGGCGATATCGGCGACCAGAGCCCGCATCTTTTCGGCATTAGCGCGGAAGGTCTCGGAGGAGGGGGAGACGGAGGAGGAGAGGACGGCCATGGCTTGCCTTTCGCGACTGCGCGGGAAGTTTGCGCCGAGTGACGGCTGGTTTGAAGCGTCTAGGACGCTTCCGCCATCATCTCGCGGCCGATCAGCCAGCGGCGGATTTCGCTGGTGCCAGCGCCGATTTCGTAGAGCTTGGCATCGCGCAGCAGACGGCCGGTCGGATTGTCGTTGACGTAACCGTTCCCGCCCAGCAGTTGGATGGCGTCGAGCGCCATCAGCGTCGCTTTCTCTGCGGCGAACAGGATGCAGCCGGCCGAATCCTTACGCGTCGTCTCGCCCCGGTCGCAGGAGGCCGCCACCGCGTAGACATAGGCGCGCGCGGCGTTCATCGTCGCATACATGTCGGCGAGCTTGCCCTGCACGAGTTGGAAGTCGCCGATCGCCTGGCCGAACTGGCGCCGCGTCTGCACATAGGGCATGACGGTGTCGAGACAGGCGGCCATGATGCCGAGCGGCCCGCCGGCCAGCACGCAGCGCTCGTAGTCAAGGCCCGACATCAGAACCTCGACGCCCCGGTTCTCGACGCCCAGCACGTTCTCGAACGGCACCTCGACGTCCTCGAACACCAGTTCGCCGGTGTTGGAACCGCGCATGCCGAGCTTGTCCAGCTTCTGCGCCACCGAAAAGCCCTTCATGGAGCGCTCTATGATGAAGGCCGTGATGCCGCGCGACCCCATCGTCGGCTCGGTTTTGGCGTAGACCACCAACGTGCCGGCGTCCGGCCCGTTGGTGATCCACATCTTGGTGCCGTTCAGGATGTAGCGGTCGTTGCGTTTGTCGGCCCGCAGCTTCATCGACACCACGTCGGATCCCGAGCCGCTTTCCGACATGGCGAGCGAGCCGACCGTCTCGCCCGAGCACAGCGAGGGCAGGTACTTTTCCTTCTGTGCCGGCGTCGCCCAGCGGTTGATCTGGTTGACGCAGAGATTGGAATGCGCGCCGTAGGAGAGGCCGACCGAAGCAGATGCACGGGAAATCTCCTCGATTGCCACGGTCTGCGCCAGATAGCCCATGCCGGAGCCGCCGAAATCCGGGTCAGCGGTGATGCCGAGCAGGCCGAGCGCGCCCATTTCCTGCCAAAGGTGCATGGGGAACTCGTTGGAGCGGTCGGTCTCGGCCGCCAGCGGCGCGATACGGTCCTGCGCGAAGCGGCGCACCGTGTCGCGCAGCGCCTCTATGTCGGCATCAAGCCCGAAGTTCAGCGTGTTGGTGTACATGGTTTTCCTCCCGGCCTTCATTCGCGCCGACGAGGCGCATGGTCATCCTGAGATAGGTTTCGGTCACGCCCGCGACGGAAAGCCGTTCATCCGGCCGGAACCAGACGATGACGCCTGTCATCATCTGGATCAAAGCCATGGCGGTCAATTCGATATCTTCGGCTGCGAAGGCGCCTGTCGCCGCGCCGTTGCGCAAGATGGTGCGCAGTTCCTTTTCATAGGTTGTGCGCAACTTAAGGATACGCGTCAGCCGCTCCGGCGACAGACTGCGCAACTCCATGTTGGAGACATGCGTGGAGTGCCGCCGTTCGATGTGGAAGGCGATGTGGTTCTCTACGAAGGCCGAAAGCAGCACCTGGGGCAGGGTGCTCGCCGGCCGCGCCTCCTGCCAGGCGGCGAGCAACGCCTCCATGTGCGCCAGCATCAGCGAAAACAGCAGGTCTTCCTTGGTCGGGAAATAGCGGTAGAGCGCGGCCGCCTGCACGCCGACCTCGCCGGCCAGTTGGCGCATCGACATCGCCTCGTAGCCGTGACGCGCGATCAGCGCGGTCGCTGCGTCGCGGATCGCCGCCTCGGTTCTTTCGCCGTCGGACCCTGTCGTGCGTGCCATCTCTGCTCTCCGGAGTTATTAATAAAACGAACGTTCAATTCTTTCAAGGGGTAGTCAAACGCCTCTTTCGACGAATGCAACTGCTCTTGACGAGCGTGGGCAGATGCCGATGGCCTGGCAGTGGCGGAGTTCGTCGAAAATCGGAGAAAAAGAACGACTACGCCGGACGCTGGGGCGCCGTGCCCTTCCGGCGCAGACCGGCAAAGCCGGCACCGCCCACCGCGATCGTCAGCATGGCGAAGGAGAGCGCACTCGGCGCATGATAAGGCACCGCCGTCCAGTCCGGCCGGATCAGTGTCGCGGTGTTGAAATCCTCGCTGCTAAACTGGCACAGCACGAAAGAGGCGCCATTGCGCACCATGTCCGCGTCGATGCGTGAAATAAGCGCTGCGATATCGGCCGTGAGCGCAGAGCGGCTGTCATTCATGCCGCGCATATGGATCAGCAGCGCCTGCGCGGTAGACAGGTAGGCATGGCTGCACTCGTTGAAGGGGCTGGCTTCGTCGCCAAGGCTGCCGGGCACCAAGCCCCAAAGGCAATAGGTGTACTGGATGTTGCCGAAGGTGAAGAGCCGGCGGAACGTCTCGTCGGTGCGGACCTGCCGGGCGGCAAGGTCGAGGATTTCGCCGCGATAGGCGGCGATTACCGCCATCTGTCCATGGGTGAGAGCGGGGATGGCAATACCGCTGTCGTCGGCGTTGGCCCCACTGCGGTGCGCCTGTGCCATGCCGGCCGGCACCAGGAGAGCCAGAAGGCATGAAAAAGCCACGGCGCGAACATGGGACATGACGCGCCGCGGCATGGTTCGATCAGCGGGTAGCCGGGCGCGCCTGGATCGCGGGCCTATATCCGGCAATGCTGCGCTCGGCGAGTGCCCCGAAACCGAGGCCGATCACCGTCCACAACACTGCATGCAGGCCGAGCGACGCCGTACGGAAATACCACAGAAGCGTGGCGGGGAAGCCCTCCGGCACCTCGTTGACGGTCGGCAGCGCATATTGAGCGATCGCGATCACGACGATGAAGGCGAGCCCTGCGATGATCGATGCGTTCCAGCTTCCGTGCCGTGCCCACAGCCTGTGCGCAAGGCTGACGCAGGCGACCGCGGCGATCAGCGAAACCACGATCATGACGAAGAACAGTTCCGTCCTTGCGCCGATCGTTTCGGGATTGCCGACTGCCGGCGGTGTCGCCGGATATTTCAGGAAAGGCACGAGCACCACGGCGATGAAGCCGCCCAGCGCCAGCAGCCCGGCGGTCCCGCGGGGACCAAGCCGGCCTACGCGACCGTAGGCGTAGGCGAAGACCAGTGAGAACAGGCCGCCGACGGCGGCGCCGTAGACCACGAGGCCGGTGAGCAGCCCGATGCCGGCCTGCGTCGAGCGCGATACGATCTCGGGCTCTTCTTCGGCGGCGGGCTGGTTGCTTGCCGCCTGTTCGGTTGCCGCTGCCTGTTCTTCGAGCGCGATGGCCCAATCGACCTGCGGTTCCCCGAAAATACGGGCAAGCGGAAATGCCAGCAAGCCGGCGATGACCCCGACAATCATGCCGCGGAGCAAAAGATTCCCAACCATGTCGGTGTCCCCTTTAGTGGCAGGGGAAGCCGAGGAGGTGACGCCCGTCATGCACGAATTCGTGGATGTACATGCCGGAGATCAGCGAGGTGGCGCCTTCTTCCGCGCCAACGAAATAGATGGCGATCAGGAGGAGAAGGCCGCCGAAGATGGCCCACGGCAGAAGTTCCCGAACCGGAATCGGCCGGACATCCGGCATTGCGGTGGCGATGTTGGACATGATTTCCTCTCCTGGATCCTGCGTCCCATTGTCAAAACATACAGGGAAGATCTGACTTTCGGCGGCCGGAAAACGACAACCGATCACAGTGGCGCGACCGCGCCGGATTTCCACCGGCTTCCACACCTGTATATCGATTTGGACACTATGCCTGCGCATCGTCGCCTGTCAATGAAAGTCGGGTCGACCGACAAATCTGTTCAGGATCGCCGCAATAAGCTTCCATGGCGGCGGACAGAAGGATGCCGAATCGAATGCAGACGCGTCTCACACTGGTTTGCAGCGGCGCTGCCCCGGCGGCACGGCGTGGCGCCTTCCCCGCCGACGAAGCGCTGGACGAACGGATGCTGGGAATGGCCACCGCTTTGAAGCCGTTGCTGGCGCGAGCCGATCGCATCCTGACCGGTCCGGAACTCAGGGCGAAGCAGACCGCGGAGGCGCTTGGGTTGGCGGCCGCACCATCGGAACTATTGCGCGATCAGGATTTCGGTCGCTGGGCGGGCAAGGATCTGGCAGAGGTCGGGCAGGCCGAACCGCAAGCGCTTGTCGCGTGGCTCGGCGACCCCGAAGCCCCGCCAGGCAACGGAGAATCGTTCTCAACGATCATGGATCGCGTCGGCGGCTGGCTGGAACATCTGCGCGGCGAGCCCGGCCACACGCTCGCCGTCACGCATGCGGCAGTCATCCGGGCGGCGATCCTTGCCGTCATGGGCGCGCCGGCCGCCTGCTTTGCCCGCATCGACGTTACGCCGCTCAGCCTGACGGACCTGCGCGGCGATGGCCGGCGCTGGACGTTGAGGGCAATGGGTCTGACCGCGCGTTAATGTGTGTCCCGAAGATGGGACGGGTCTCAGGGCAAAGACTGTGCTTAGAGGCAACGACCTGAAGCTGCGGAACGAATCTGAAAGATCGCGCCGCGCTTCAAGCGGTCAGTTGCCGCGTGCGGCCGCCAGCACGCCGGGCAGTTCTTCGGCGAAGATGTCCAATTCGTGGTCGAGCCCGACGCTGACGCGGATGCACCGATCGAGCACGGGCGCCATCGGCTTGCGGATAAAGACGTCGCGCGACAGCATGCCCTGCATGATCCTGGCCGCGAAGGCGCCGTCGCCGCCGCAATCGATGGTGACGAAGTTGGTGGCGGAAGGGAGCGGCATCAAGCCGTTTTCGGCAGCGATCGAAGCGATACGCCGCCGCCCCGCTGCGACCTTCGCGACGACCTCGGCCAGCCATGCCTGATCGGCGAGGGCCGCTTCGCCGGCCACCTGCGCCATGCGGCTGACGCCGTAGTGGTTGCGAATCTTCTCGAAGTCGCGAATCACCTGCGCCTCGCCGAAGGCGTAGCCGCAGCGGATGCCGGCCAGCCCGTAGGCCTTGGAGAAGGTGCGCATGCGGATGAGGTTCGGCCGAGAGATGTCGATGGCCGGCAATGCAGAGGCCGGACCGAGTTCGCCATAGGCTTCGTCGAGCACCAGCATGGTGGTTTCGGGAAGTGCGGCGATGAAGTGGTCGATCTCGTGCGCTTCCCACCAGCTTCCCATCGGGTTGTCGGGATTGGAAAGATAGACCAGCGGCGCCTTTTCCCGCCGCGCGGCGTCGAGCAGTCCCTCGAGGCTTTCGCGATCCTGTTCGTAGGGGACCGTCACCAGTCGCCCGCCGACGCTGGCGACATGGAAGTTGAAGGTCGGATAGGCCCCGAGCGAAGTGACGACCGGGTCGCCCGGGCCGACATACATGCGCGTCAGAAGGCCAAGCAGGCCGTCTATGCCTTCGCCGATGACGATGTTCTCGACGCCGACGCCAAGATGGGCTGCGGTGGCCACCTTGAGATCGAAATTGTCGGGATCGCAATACATCCACTGGTCGCGCGCCACCTCGGCCATGCGCGCGATTACCCTCGGCGAGGGGCCGAAACTCAGTTCGTTGGCGCCGATGCGGGCGCGAAAGGGGCGGCCGCGGTCGCGTTCCTGCGCTTCCGGCCCCACGAAGGGAACCATCTCCGGCAGCGCATCGACGACCGGCGTGAGGGGAGGGCGCTTGGGCATGGCGGTAGACACCTGTCGCTTTGTTGGTTCCTGCAGGCCGGGGCCGCAGGCGGCAACCTTGCTACAGCGGGCTTTTGATAGAGGCAAGCGGGCGGACCAATTCATGCCGGCCGGTCTTTGCCTTCGTCTTCCTCCGGCCAACAAAAAACCCGGCGGTTGCCCGCCGGGTTCTCGTTCAAGACAGAAAAGCCTGTCTTAGAAGTCGCGCTGGAAGCGGATGATGCCGCCGATAGCGTCGTCGCTGACAGCGTGCCAATCGCTCGCCGACTGGTTGATGTAGTCCAGTTCGGTGGTGATCGTGAAGCCGGGCACCAGTTCGTAAGCAACGTTGGCAGCCAGACCAAAGGTCTTGCCCTCGTCATACGAAGCCTGCAGGTTGAACGAGGCCTTCTCGTTGAACTTGTAGGTACCGCCGCCCCAGACGGCCCAGTTGCCATCCCACAGCTTGTAGTAGTTGTAGCCTTCGACGGTCTCGTCGTCGGTGCCGTAGCCGCCCATCACCCACAGCGAGAGCTGCTCGGTGGCGTTGACGTCGAGGCGAACCTTGCCGGCCCACTCTTCGTGGTCGCTGTCATAGGCAGCGACGGCGCTGATGCCGCCCCAGCCCTGCGTGTACTTCGCGCCGACGACCACGTGCGGGACGTAGCTGTCGATGGTGAAGTCATGAGCAGCGTTGTAGCCACGGCCGCCGGGGATCGAGCCTTCTTCGAGCGAGACCACGGCCGAGAAGCCGTTGCCGCCGTCGAAGTAGTACTGCACGACGTTGGTGCCGAACGGACCATAGGGGACCAGCGTGTCGTCGATGACGTTGCCGGCATAGCCCTGGAAGGTGTCGAAGGCCGACTCGTCGTGACCGACGCGGAAGCCGCCGAGCTGGATCCAGGCGAAGTTCAGCGAAACGTTGCTGCCGTTGTCGATGCCACCGCTGTTGTTATAGTTGAAGCGGGTCTCGGTGTAGGTCTTCAACGTGCCGAGCTCGGTCTCCTGACCGGTCCAGGTCTTGAGCGTGAAGCGGGCGTTCTTCGAATAGGTGTCGTTGGTGTCACCATCCAGGTGGTCGACAGCGGTGCTGCCTTCCGAATCGCCCAGGCCGATGTCGTAACGGACATAGCCGCCGATGCGCAGGCAGGTCTCGGTGCCGGGGATGTAGAAGTAGCCAGCGCCGTACACGTCGCAGATCTTGACGTATTCAGCGGGCTCCGGCTCGGCGACGACGACGGCGTCGGCGGCGCGCGCACCGGAGACTGCGACCAGAGCCGCAGCGGAGCCGAAAAGAAGGCTCTTGATGTTCATTTTCTGACCTCCAGTCTGAATCGCGGCAGACATGGCGGTTCGCGGAGGGAATTCCGTACCTTCGTATGTCGCAAACGCTTGTGGCGCCTGGGTTTGCGTGGCCGGCACATGCGGCGGGCACCGGTCGGAGCAACGGCGATGCGAAGCTTGCAAGAAAGATTTTTAGCCAGGAGAGGCTTCGAACCGACATGTTCGCAAGCCCGACCTTGCGTCGTCTTCGGAGCCGTCCGCATTGGTGCGTTGAACGCAGCGAAACTGCTGTGAGCAGAAAAATGGCGGAGAGGATGGGATTCGAACCCACGAGGCCCTTTTGAGGCCTACGCCCTTAGCAGGGGCGCGCCTTCGACCACTCGGCCACCTCTCCTTAGCGGCGCTGGATAAAGAAAAGGTCAGGCACAATCAAGCCGGGCGCATTGATTAAGCGGCGACAGGCTGGAGTGGGGGAGTTCATGCGGCGAATCGGGCCGAGACAAGGGCGGAATCGGGCTGCGACGCGGCAAAATCCCGGCGCTGCGCGGCGCGCCGGTACCGTTTCAGGGGCGTCCAGGATTCGAATCGTCAGGGCGATTCCCGGTTAAAAGCCCGTTTTCGAAGCCTCTGCGGCGCTCAATCGGGCGCCCAAGGTTAACGAGACCTTTCTGGCCGTGGCGAAATCGTGTCATTTGTGCAACATCGCTTCCGGATAGCATCCCGGTTGTCGTTTCGCTGACACGATCCTTGTTGAACCATGCCGACCGATGGGTAATGTCGGGATCGAAGAAGGGGCGCGGTGCGCATCTTTTTCGATAGTGGGGATGGGGCAGGGAACGCTGTCCTTCAGCAAAGAATACCCAGACCCGTTTTTAAACTTTTGACTGGAGGTCAGAAAATGAACATCAAGAGCCTTCTTTTCGGCTCCGCTGCGGCTCTGGTCGCAGTCTCCGGTGCGCGCGCCGCCGACGCCGTCGTCGTCGCCGAGCCGGAGCCCGCTGAATACGTCAAGATCTGCGACGTGTACGGCGCTGGCTACTTCTACATCCCCGGCACCGAGACCTGCCTGCGCATCGGCGGCTATGTCCGTTACGACATCGCCGCCGGTGGCGTTGCAGGCGGCCACGAGAACGTGACTGACAAGCTGGATGGCACCGCCAACGACACCTGGCACAAGCAGGGCCGTCTCTCGCTCAGGACCTGGACCGGTCAGGAGACCGAGATGGGTACGTTGAAGACCTACACCGAGACCCGTTTCAACTTCAACGACGGCTGGGAGAGGAACTCCACTACCGGTGCAAGCACTGCCGGCAGCCAGTGGTCGCTGAACTTCGCCTGGATTCAGCTCGGTGGCTTCCGCGTCGGTAAGGACGAGTCGGCCTTCGATACGTTCATCGGTTATGCCGGCAACGTCATCAACGACACGATCGTTCCCTACGGCACGTTCGACACCAACGTGATCCAGTACTACTTCGACGGCGGCAACGGCTTCTCGGCCGTGATCTCGCTCGAAGACGGCTCGGGCACCAACACCATCGACAGCTATGTTCCGCATATCGTTGCGGGTGCGAAGTACACGCAGGGCTGGGGTGGCATCACCGGCGTCTTCGCCTATGACAGCAACTACGAAGAGTGGGCCGGCAAGGTTCGCCTCGACGTGAACGCCACCGAACAGCTCTCGCTGTTCATCATGGGCGGCTACGGCAGCGATGAAAACGCGCCCGGGAACTTCTACAAGCTTTGGGAAGAAAACTGGGCCGTCTGGGGCGGTGGTACGTACAAGCTGAACGAAAAGGCCAGCTTGAACGCCCAGCTCTCCTATGACGAAGGCGAAAACTTCGGTGCCGCCGTCAACGTTGCCTACGATCTCGTTCCCGGCTTCACGGTCACGGGCGAAGTCAACTACTACAACGACGGCAAGGCCGTTGGAGACAGCGACTCTTGGGGCGGCATCATCCGCTTCCAGCGCGACTTCTAAGAAATGTCGTCCTGACGACGATAACGATGAACCCGGGCACGCAAGTGTCCGGGTTTGTTTTTAGGGCTTGGATTTCGGGGGAATTGAGGCGGATGGGCGATAGCTGAAACGCGTTTGCGGAAACGGTCCTGTGTTCTTCGCGCCACAAGGAGCGGTTTGCTCGCAAACTGAGCTCTTGAAAGGACGCCTCCGAATGGATAGGGAGACTCTATCCATCGGGGGGTGGAATATCGATGATCAACGATTCGCTTCGCGGAGAAGCTTGTGCGGACTATCTGTCCGACTTCATTTCCGGCAACGCCAAGATCCGCTATAACTTCGGGATCAAAGAGGTAAAAGCTTACAGGATTGGCGAGCTATTTGCGGCCTATCGTGATATACTGTGGGACGATGGTAGGCACAAATATAACGTCAGCTCATTTATCGGTGAGATAGATGAGATCTTGTGCGGTCGACGGTTCAGTGCATTCGACCAGGAGACACTGGACGGTTTGATCGCGGCACTACGCGAGCGCGGCAACAGCAATGCGACGATCAATCGCAAGATGGCCGCACTCAGCAAATTGCTGCGCAAGGCTTACAAGATGGGGGATATTCACAGTCTGCCGGAGTTCCGCCGCCAAAAGGAGCGGTCCGGACGGATTCGTTTCCTCGAACGTGACGAGGAAGAACGCCTGTTCGGCGCCATCCGCAGCCGCGACGAGAACGCTTACCGGCTTGCGGTCTTTCTGGTCGACACCGGTTGCCGGTTGGGAGAAGCGATCGGCCTGATCTGGAACGACATCCAGGGCAGCCGGGTCAGCTTCTGGATCACGAAATCGGGCCGCAGCCGCACCATCCCGCTGACCGCGCGCGCCATGCAGGCGCTGGTGCTGGACGGAGATGGTCCGCGTGGCAAAGGCCCCTTCGCCATGCTGACGCAGCCGCAGTTCCGGGCCGTCTGGAACGAGGCGAAGAAGGAAGTCGGTCTCGCCAGCGACGATCAGGTCGTTCCCCATATTCTGCGCCATACCTGCGCCTCGCGGCTTGTTCAGGGCGGCATCGACATTCGCCGTGTGCAGATGTGGCTCGGCCACCAGACATTGCAGATGACCATGCGCTACGCGCATCTGGCCACGCACGACCTTGACGGCTGTGTCACGGTGCTTGAACCGCACCGCATGCCGGATCCGCCGGCCACTGCAGGCTGGCAGACTCAAGCAGCCGGCGCAGCGCAGAGCACGGCGGCAAGGTCGTCGAAACCGGCGGCTCGTACTGCGGCGGCCAAGGCGAAACCGGCAAAGGAATCCGGCAAGAAGGTGAAAAAGCAACGCTTGCCGGAATCCACGCTTTCGTCGTCCGCCGAAAGACTGGGCACTCCGCGCGCCGTGGCGAAGGCCCGTGGCAAATAAGCGAGCTGATGGAGAGGTCGCGACGGACGGATTTGGTTCTGTCCATCGCTGGCCGCCGCGTTACCGTCGTGATCGGCGCTGAAAATTATACTTGAGGTTATTTCGTCTATATTTGTCTGCGAGCGGCGACGAGAGCGTGCTCCGCGTCGTCGATAAAGTCCGCGATGGCGGCGGGAAGGTCGCCGGTTTCCAGAAACGGCGCATGACCTTGCCCGGCGACGGTCGCTGTTTTCAATGTAGGATGCCGTCGCGCCATTTCGGCCAGCGTGGTTTTCGACAGCAGCCTGGAGTTTTCGCCGCGGATCGCCAGCATCGGGATGTCGCTCAACGCATCGAATTGCGGCCACAGCGCCGGCACGGGCTGCGAGAAGTCGATGCCGGCCAGCGTTTCCACAAGTTTCGGATCGAAGTCGGGGATCAACCCCTCAGGTCCGGCGCGATAGAGGGCGTCGACCATGGTTTCCCAGTCGGCTTCGCCGAGCGCCGGAAAATCGGCGCCGTGTGCGGCTTTCTGCGCGGTAATGGCGCCTGTTCGCGTCTGCGGTTTTGGCGGCCCCTTGCCAAGATAGTCGCTGATATGACGCAGGCCGTCAGCTTCGATTGCCGGGCCGATATCGTTGAAGACGATGGCTTTCAGCATTGCCGGCTGCATGGCGCCGAGGAGGTGGATGATCAGCCCGCCGCGCGACGTGCCGATGAAAGCGGCCTCGCCGATGCCGAGCGCCGCGAGCCCGGCCAGGATATCGGCGGCCTCGATAAGGACTGTATAATTGCCGATGTCAGGATCGTAGTCGGATTGGCCACGACCACGATAGTCGAAGGTGATCACCTGGCGCGGCGCCGGGACGTGACAGGCCAGATGCAGTGCCAGAAGATGAAAATCGCGCGCGTTGCGGGTCAGCCCGGGCAGGCACACCACCGGCCAGCGACCTTCCCGCGCCTCGCCATAGATGCGGGCATGCAGCGTCAGGCCACCGGGCGCCGTGTAGAAAAAGTCGGAAAACTCGGCGTCGCCGGCCCTGTCGGGCGCCGAACTCACTTGCGTCCCTCGACGAGGTCGGCCGCAATGTCGTACTGGCCCGAAATGCGCATTCTGTAGACCTCGTAGTTTTCCATGACGCGCTGCACGTAGGAGCGCGTCTCAGTGTAGGGAATGCGTTCGATCCAGTCGACAACGGCGTCGAGATCCATGCCGCGCGGGTCGCCGTATTTCGCCATCCACTCCCGCGCGCGACGCGGGCCGGCATTGTAGCCGGCGAAGGTGAGCACGTAGGAGCCGCCGAAGCGGGCGAGCTGCTCGCCGAGAAAGGCCGCGCCCAGCGTGGCGTTATAGCCGGCGTCGCTGGTCAGCCGCGTCTGCGAGAAGGGCAGGCCGGCCTTGCCCGCCAGCTGTTCGGCCGTTGCCGGCATGAGCTGCAACAGCCCGCGCGCGCCGGCCGCCGATACGGCGCCGACGTTGAATTCGCTCTCCTGCCGGGCGATCGCATAGGCGAGCGCCTTGCCGGAGCCTGAAATATCGGCGGTTTCGGGAATGACGCCGAGCGGATGCGACAGCGCGCCGACATCGACGCCGTTGGCGACGGCGATCTTGGCGATCTTCAGCGCCAGGAAGTGGTTTCCCTGTTTTTCCGCCATCGCCGCCAGCAGCGCCAGTTCGCCGGGGCTGGTCAACTGGCCTGCGAGGTCGAGATAGAGCGTGCCGGCATAGCGTTCGTAGCCCGCCTGTTGCAGGCGGCCGATGGCCGCCACCGCCTCCCGGGCGGCGAAATTTCGTCGGTCGTCGGCGCTCGGCTGGGGATCGTCGAGGTTGAGGGTGTGCCGGCCGATCCGCTCTCCCGCAAGCTGGCCGTAGAAAGTGGTGCCATAGGTGGCCGCCTTGGCGAAATAGGCCTTGGCGTCGCCAGGACCGCCCGCTTCGGCGGCGCGGCCGAGCCAGTAGTAGCCGCGCGACAGCGAGATCGGTCCCTGCGCAAGGCTGATGATGCGGCTGAAATGGCTGGCGGCGGTCGCCGGGTCTTTCAGGCCGCGCAGCGCATACCATCCGGCATGGAATTCGGCCTCGACGGCGCTTGCCGGGCTTTCCGCCGCGTGCACGGCGGCGATGCGGTAGGCCGTTTTCATGTCGCCCTGGTCGGCCAGTGCACGCGAAAGCACCCGCCGCTCCACCCACCAGGCATCCGGGTCGACAAGCGCGGCGCGGTCGGTCGGCGCCTTCATCACCACGGCTGCCGCTTCCTCGAAACGCTTGCGTTTCCTCAAGTACTCGGCCCGGGCAAAGAAGTAGCCGGCGGAGCGCTGGGCGGCAGGAACCGCCTTGAGCAAGGCCGGTGCAGCTTTGTCGCCGCGGATTGCGGCGCTCCAGGCCGCCGCCAGTTCCCTCGCCCCGGCAAGGGCCGCGACGCGGTTGGCTGCCTCCACGCGGTCGGCATAGAACATGCGCTCCATGCGCATGCGATGGTCGGTGGCGGGAATGATCGCGCCGAATTCGGCGATGATCGCCGCCTCGTCCTTCGCCTCGAGTTTTTCCGCACGCCAGAAGGGGGTCAGCACTGATAGCGCCGCCTCGGTGTTTCCCTGCGCCCGATAGGCGCGTGCCAGCAGGATGCCCCCCTCTGCCGTCAGCGGCTGGCTGCCGCCGAACGCCTTTATCACCGTTTGCGGGTCGGGATTCTCGCGATAGATGGCGCGCTCGCTGTTTTTGCGCAGCGTCGTCAGCCCGGGCCAGCCGGGCAGCGAAGCGGCGGTGGCAGCGATCTCGCCGCTCGGCACCTGGTCGCCGCCATAGAGCGCGATGGTCCAGGCCAAAACATGCCGGTCAAGCGAGCTGGCAGGCAGGCCGTCGCGAATGGCGCGTGCGGTGGCGATGTTCCGTGCTGCCAGTGCGTCCAGTCCGCTTTTCAGGGCTACGATATCGTTGGCGTCGGCGGCGGAAGGGGGTGTGGGCTGGTCCGGCGCCGTCATGGGGATGGCAGCCGTCACCTGTTGCGCATCGACCCCGGCGTCGCCCGTCACGCCGGGCAGCAGGATCGCTGCGGCAACCAACGAGGCCGGGTAGTAGAACCATCTGGCGGTCATGCGCACCGTCTGTGCCGTTCCTCGTTGTCAACCATGGCGCATGCCGAATCCTAGGCCGGGGGCGTGAAGGCCCGATGAACGACGGATCGATCCGGTACCCGGAACTGGCCTCATCGTCGATTCTTGCCCAGCAACGGTGTCGAGACTATGGTGCGCGCCCCGGCTTTCGGCTAGAAGGCCCTCAACCCAGATAGGCAAGGAATCCACGGGATTCCATGGAGTAGGACGAAAATGCTGAGAGGCTCGCTTACCGCGCTCGTGACGCCGTTCGATCAGAGCGGACGTTTCGACGAGAAAGCCTTTCGCGATTTCGTCGCCTGGCAGATCAGCGAGGGCAGCAACGGGCTGGTGCCGGTCGGCACCACCGGGGAATCGCCGACGCTGTCCCATGACGAGCACCGTCATGTCGTGAAGGTCTGCGTCGAGGTGGCCAAGGGGCGCGTGCCGGTCGTCGCCGGCGCCGGTTCCAACAATACGGTGGAGGCGGTCGGCCTCGTGCAGTATGCTGAGAAGGCGGGCGCCGACGCGGCTCTCGTCGTCACGCCTTACTATAACAAGCCCACGCAGCGCGGGCTTTACGAGCATTTCGCGGCGGTGGCGAAGGCCACCAGCCTGCCGATCATCATCTACAACATCCCGCCGCGCTCGGTCATCGACATGAGCCCGGAGACGATGGGGCGGCTGGCGCACGACTTCAAGAACATCGTCGGCGTCAAGGACGCCACCGGCAAGGTCGAGCGCGTGTCGGAGCAGCGCGCCGCGTGCGGCAAGGATTTCATCCAGCTTTCGGGCGAGGATGCCTCGGCACTCGGCTTCAACGCGCATGGCGGCGTCGGCTGCATTTCCGTCACCTCCAATGTCGCGCCGCGCCTGTGCGCGGAATTCCAGGCGGCGACGCTCGCCAACGACAAGGACAAGGCGCTGGAATTGCAGGACCGGCTCCTGCCACTGCACAAGGCGATCTTCATCGAACCCGGCGTCTCGGGTGCCAAATACGCGCTGTCGCGTCTCGGCAAGATCGAGAACGTGACCCGCTCGCCGCTGGTGACGGTGGAGGAGGGGACCGCTGGTAGGATCGACGATGCGATGAAGGCGGCAGGCTTGATTAACTGACCCGCAGGCCCTACGTCGGGCCACCATGAACCAGGTCCGGAAGTCCGATCCCAACAGCAAGGTCGCCGCGGAAAACCGCAAGGCGCGCTTCAATTATGAGGTTCTCGACACGCTCGAGACCGGCCTGGTGCTGAGCGGCACCGAGGTCAAGTCGCTGCGTGGCGGCCACGCCAACATCCAGGAAAGCTACGCCTCCTTCGAAGGTGGGGAGCTTTGGCTGATCAACTCCTATCTGCCGGAGTACCTGCAGGCTAACCGCTTCAATCACGAGCCGCGCCGGCGCCGCAAGCTCCTGGTGTCGAAGCGCGAGCTGGCCCGCCTTGCGCAGGGCGTCGAGCGCGAGGGCATGACGCTGGTGCCGCTGAAGATCTATTTCAACGATCGTGGCCGCGCCAAGCTCCTGCTCGCCGTCGCGCGCGGCAAGAAACTGCACGACAAGCGCGAAAGCGAAAAGCAGCGCGACTGGAATCGCGAGAAGGGCCGGCTCTTGAAGGAACGGGGGTGAAGGCCCGGTCCGCTCGAAGAGCAGGGAGCCATCGCGCAGGGCCGTCAAAGAACTCAGGCCGTGGTCGCCCGTTGCAGTTCCTGCTGTGCCTTGGCCGAAGCCGCGTAGTCCAGTTCCATGTTGTGCATGCTTTCGACCAGCCATTTGCCCTCGCGTGCGGCGATAACGAGGCTGATCAAGCCACTGCGGTCAGGCCACGCATTGCCCTTCGGGTCGCGCGCCCCGCTCATCGACCAGCGCAGATCGACCGTTCCGACGTCGGCGCGGATCTGCCTGCTCGATACATCTTCTATGTTCAACCGGCTGTCGCGGAACATCGTTGCGAAGAGAGGGGCATGGAACCGCTCGATCTCGGCACGACCGCTGGCCTTCATGCCGAAGACGTTGGTGAAATCCGCGTCAGGAGCGAAAATGGACGAAAAGGCCTTCGCGTCGTGACGATTCCATGTTTCGACGAACATGGTGGCGATCTGGCCGGCTACCTGCTGGACTGACGACATCGCTTTTCTCCATATAGTATGGATACCATATTATATGGGAAACGAATTAGGTGCAATGTGGAACGTCCCTACACCCAGTCCCTGCTTCTCTATGCCTACCAGGCTTCGGCGCGATCCCTCGTCGCGGCTCTGAGGGAAGCCGGGCACGAGCGCATCAAGCCGAAGCACGGGGCCGTCTTCGCCAACATCGACGCCGCCGGCACCCGCGCCAGCCTGCTGGCCGAGCGGGCGGGGATAGGCAAGCCGGCGATGGGCGAGATGGTCGACGAGCTTGAGCGCCTCGGCTACGTGCGCCGCATCCCTGACCCCGCCGACAGGCGCGCCAAGCTCGTTCTTCCGACCGACGCGGCAAAGGCCGTCACCGATACGGTCCATCGGTTCAATCAGGCCCTGGAAGCCGAGTATCGCGGCAAGCTGGGAGACAGCGCATATGAGGCCTTGCGCGCCGCGCTCCTCGAACTGGCTCCATCTCGGGGCCCGCAGCCGCGCATGCCCCAGAGTGCCGCCGATTGATGACCGTCAGGACTGCGTGCCGTTGAGAAACGCTCGTATCCCGCTGAATACATTGACGAACATCTCTTCCGTCAGCACGCCTGTATTGGTGTTGTAGCGCGAGCAGTGGTAGCTGGAAAACAGCGTCACGCCGCCTACGTTGTGACGTCCGCCGTGCCTGAAGGGTGCCGCTGCCACGCGGCCGCCCAGCGCCCGCACCGTGGATTGATGCGCGATCGTTCCAAGCGTCAGAATGGCCCGCAGGTTGGCGAACCGCTCGATGGTCGGGATGAGGAATTGCCGGCAGGTGGCGATCTCGCCGCCGGTCGGTTTGTTTTCCGGCGGCACGCAGCGCACCGCATTGACGATGGCCGTGCCGGTCAGTCGCAGGCTGTCGTCGGGCCGCGCCTCGAATTTTCCGCGCGCGAAACCGAAGCGGTTCAGCGTCGAGTAGAGCAGGTCGCCGGCATAGTCGCCGGTGAAGGGGCGACCTGTGCGGTTGGCGCCGCGCAGGCCGGGCGCCAACCCGACGATCAGCAATTGCACGGCATCCTCGCCCTCCGGCGGCAGGAAGGCCGGCACCGGCGCGTTGTGCCACGCCGGCTCGCGCAGCCGCCAGCCGGCGATAAAATCGTGCAGACGCGGGCAGAGAGGGCAGTCGTGGCCCGGTTCGGGAGAGGCCATCGCAATGGCCTCAGTAGTCGTCATCCTCGTCTTCCGGTGGTTCGGCCGGTTCCGGCTTACGGACCGGCCGTTCGGAGGGATCGCGGCCGATTTCCGCCTTCAACGTCGTCAGGTCGATGAAATGATCGGCCTGTCGGCGCAGGTCGTCCGAGATCATCGGCGGCTGCGAGGCCATGGTCGAGACGATGGAAACCTTGCGGCCGCGCCGTTGCAGTGCTTCGACCAGCGTGCGGAAGTCGCCGTCGCCGGAAAAGATGACGTAGTGGTCGACCACATCGGCGAGTTCGAGCGCGTCCACCGTCAGCTCGATGTCCATGTTGCCCTTGATCTTGCGCCGTCCGGTGGAGTCGGTGAATTCCTTGGCCGGCTTGGTGACGACCTTGAAGCCGTTGTAGTCGAGCCAGTCGATCAGCGGGCGGATGGAGGAGTATTCCTGATCCTCGACCAGCGCGGTGTAGTAATAGGCGCGCAGCAGATAGCCGCGCTTCTGGAAGCTTGCCAGCAGCTTGCGATAGTCGATGTCGAAGCCGAGCGAGCGGGACGTTGCGTAGAGATTGGCGCCGTCGATGAACAGGGCGATCTTCTCGCGGGGATCGAACATGGAAAATATCCTTTGTCGAAATAGCAATACGGATAAATATTCGGTCGCCGCGCGGGTTCCGCGTGGCGACGCGGCTGGATTGGCTACGAAACAATGTAGTTTTGGAATAATGCCATGATCATGGCAATCCAAGCCGCCACAATGCCGCGCAAGCGATTGTGATCGCGGCCTTTCCGCCATCCGGTGGCGCAGGGCTTGTAAAGCTTGTTTTTCTGCGGCATCCGCGCTATGGAGCCCGCCAACTTTCCGTTACATCCAACGCATGAAAGGGGCATTGAATGGCCCGCGTAACCGTTGAAGACTGCATCGACAAGGTCGACAACCGCTTCGAGCTGGTTCTGCTCGCCGGCCACCGCGCCCGCCAGATCAGCCAGGGCGCGCCGATCACTGTCGGTCGCGACAACGACAAGAACCCGGTCGTGGCGCTGCGCGAGATCGCCGACGAGACGCTTTCGCCCGACGACCTCAAGGAAGACCTGATCCACTCGCTGCAGAAGCATGTCGAGGTGGACGAGCCGGAGGCGCCCGAAAGCGAGGCGATTGCCGACCAGACCGCGGCAACCGCCACCGATGCCGACGAGCCGGAGGAGAACATCGCCTTCGACCGCATGTCGGAGGAAGACCTCCTGGCCGGCATCGAAGGCCTCGTGCCGCCGGAAAAGAGCGACGACTTCTGATCTTGGGCGGCTGCGGCACTTTCGTGCCGCGTCGTTCATAGCTATTTATGACATGCGCCGTAACGTCTTGCGGCGCATGTTCTATTTCTGCTCCGCGAGAAACCGCCCATGATGCGTCAGTACGAGCTTGTCGAGCGCGTTCAGCGCTACAAGTCGGACGTCAACGAGGCGCTGCTTAACAAGGCCTATGTCTATGCCATGCAGAAGCATGGTCATCAGAAGCGCGCCTCGGGCGATCCCTATTTCTCGCATCCGCTGGAAGTCGCCGCCATCCTCACCGACATGCACATGGACGAGGCGACCATCGCCACGGCGCTTCTGCACGACACCATCGAGGACACCACCGCCACCCGTGCCGAGATCGACGAACTGTTCGGCCCGGAAATGGGCAAGCTGGTCGAGGGGCTGACCAAGCTCAAGAAGCTTGACCTGGTCTCCAAGAAGGCCGAGCAGGCGGAGAATTTGCGCAAACTACTGCTCGCCATCTCCGAGGACGTGCGCGTGCTTCTGGTCAAGCTCGCCGACCGGCTGCACAACATGCGCACCCTCGATCATATGCCGGAAGCCAAGCGGCTGCGCATCGCCGAGGAGACGATGGACATCTATGCGCCGCTCGCCGGGCGCATGGGCATGCAGGGCATGCGCGAGGAACTGGAAGATATCGCCTTCCGCTACGTCAATCCGGAAGCCTATCGCACGGTGACCGAGCGGTTGGCCGAGATATTCCAGCGCAACAAGGGCGTGCTGGCGGAGATCGAGAAATCGCTGTCGGCGCTGTTCGAGAAATATACCATCCACGCCACCGTCACCAGCCGCCAGAAAAAGGCCTGGTCGGTGTTCCGCAAGATGGAGGCCAAGGCGCTCTCCTTCGAGCAGCTTTCCGACATCTTCGGCTTTCGTGTCGTCGTCGACACCGTCGAGGACTGCTATCGCGCGCTGGGCGCCATCCACACCACCTGGTCGATGGTTCCGGGCCGCTTCAAGGACTACATCTCGACGCCCAAGCAGAACGACTATCGCTCCATCCACACCACCATCGTGGGGCCGTCGCGCCAGCGCGTCGAACTGCAGATCCGCACCCATGAGATGAACAAGATCGCCGAATACGGCGTCGCCGCCCATTCGGTCTACAAGGATTTCGGCTCGAAGGAAGGCAACGGCAAGACCAACGGCGTTGCTCCGACGATCTCCAAGGATACCAACGCCTATGCCTGGCTGCGGCGTACCATCGAGCAATTGTCCGAAGGCGACAATCCGGAGGATTTCCTCGAGAACACCAAGCTGGAACTGTTCCAGGACCAGGTGTTCTGCTTCACGCCGAAGGGCATGCTGATCGCGCTGCCGCGTGGCGCCACGCCGATCGACTTCGCCTATGCGGTGCACACCGATGTCGGCGATTCCTGCGTCGGCGCCAAGGTCAACGGCCGCATCATGCCGCTGATGACGGAACTGAAGAACGGCGACGAGGTCGAGATCATCCGCTCCAAGGCGCAGGTGCCGCCGGCCGCGTGGGAATCGGTGGTGGTCACCGGCAAGGCCCGTTCGGCCATCCGCCGGGCCACCAAGAACGCCATCCGCAAGCAGTATTCCGGGCTCGGCACCCGCATCCTCGAGCGCGCCTTCGAGCGCGGCGGCAAGCGTTTTTCGAAGGAGAGCCTGAAACCGGTGTTGCATCGGCTGGCGCGCAAGGACATCGAGGATGTGCTGACTGCCGTGGGACGCGGCGAGATCGCTTCCTCGGACGTCCTGAAGGCAGTGTTCCCAGACTACAAGGACGAGCGCGTCACCGTCGCACCCAAGCAGCAGCGCGAAGAAGGCTGGTCGCGCATCCGCAACGCCGCCGGCATGCTGTTCCAGATTCCCGGCCGCTCGCGCCGCGACAAGACCAAGCGGCCGGAGGATTCGGCCGTTCCCATCCGCGGTGTGCGCGGCGACCTGCCGGTGCGCTTTGCGCCGGAGGGCGCGGTGCCGGGCGACCGCATCGTCGGCATCATGCAGCCGGGCTCGGGCATCACCATCTATCCGATCCAGTCGCCGTCGCTGACCGCCTTCGACGATCAGCCGGAACGCTGGATCGACGTGCGCTGGGATATCGACGAGAACAGCAAGGAGCGTTTTCCCGCTCGCGTCTCCGTTACCGCCATCAATGCGCCGGGTTCGCTTGCCGATATCGCCCAGGTGGTTGCATCCAACGATGCCAACATCCATACGCTGTCGATGATCCGCACCGCGCCGGATTTCACCGAGATGCTGCTCGACCTCGAAGTGTGGGACCTGAAGCACCTCAACCGGCTTCTGTCGCAGCTCAAGGAAAACTCCAGCGTCAGCGACGCCAAGCGCGTGAACGGTTGAAGATAAGGAAGCAACGATGCAGAACGGCCAGACGGGAAACGGCAGCGGAATGAGCACGGAGGATGTGCTGGCCGTCTTCCGTTCCGCCGGTGCCGTGCTGGAGGGGCATTTCATTCTCACCTCCGGGCTGCGCAGTCCCGTCTTCCTGCAGAAGGCGCGCGTCTTCATGCATGCCGACAAGACGGAAAGGCTCTGCAAGGCGCTGGCGAAAAAAATCCGCGAAGAGGTGCCCGGCCGTATCGACTATGTGGTCGGTCCTGCCATCGGCGGCCTGATCCCGGCCTACGAAACGTCGCGCCATCTCACCGTGCCGGCGATCTGGGTCGAGCGCGAGCAGGGCGTCTTCCGGCTGCGCCGCTTCGATATGGAGAAGGGCGCGCGCGTCGTCATCGTCGAGGATATCGTCACCACTGGCCTGTCGATCCGCGAGACCATCGAATGCCTGCGCGGGCTTGGCGCCGAGGTGGCGGCGGCGGCCTGCATCATCGACCGTTCCGCCGGCAAGACCGATGTCGGTGTACCGTTGATCGCGCTCGCCGAATATGAGGTTCCAGCCTATCCGGCTGACGATCTGCCGCCGGAACTGGCGGCCATACCGGCGGTTAAACCGGGTAGCCGCAACATATGAGGTGAGAAAGGGCGGTCGGGCGGATGCTGTTCAGGCGTAGGAAAACGGAATCTCTTGGCGAGCGGGTTCGGCTGTGGCTGTGGCCGCGCCGTTCCTTTTCGCGCTCGTTGCAATATTTTTCCAAGCGCATCCTGCGGCTGAACGCCACGCCCCATGCCGTCGCGGCCGGTGTCGCCGCCGGCGTGTTCGCCTCGTTCTTTCCGCTCGGGCTGCATTTCGTCATCGCCGCCGCAGTCTGCTGGCTGATCGCCGGAAACCTGGTGGCTGCCCTTCTGGGGGCGGCCGTCGGCGGCAACCCGCTGACCGTGCCGCTCCTGTGGGGTGCGTCCTGGGAAACGGGCAAGCTCATCCTGCACCACCACGTCACGCACGGTCCGCCGGCCCATCTCAGCGCCATGATGCACAACCTGAGCTTTGCCCAGCTCTGGGTCCCGGTGCTGAAGCCGCTGACCATCGGCGCCATATTGCTCGGCCTCGTCTTCGGCCTGCTGTTTTATGCCCTGACCCGCTGGGCCATGGCGGCGTTCCGTGAACAGAGGCGCCGCCGCCTTGCCGAAAAGACACGCCTGCGCCAGACGGGCGCCCACGACGTCGGCAGCGCGGCACGATGATCGTCGGAATCGGCTCCGATCTGATCGACATCCGTCGCATCGAGAAATCGCTCGAGCGGCACGGCGAGCGCTTCGTCCAGCGCATTTTCACCGAAACCGAGCAGGCGCGCGCCGAAGGGCGGGCGCATCGCGCTGCCACCTATGCCAAGCGCTTCGCCGCCAAGGAGGCCTGCGCCAAGGCGCTCGGCTGCGGGATCGCCGATGGCGTGTTCTGGCGCGATATGGGCGTGGTCAACGAGCCCGGCGGCAGGCCGACGATCGAGCTTTCCGGCGGCGCCGTGGCGCGGCTGGCCCGCCTGCTGCCCAAGGGCCACAAGGTTGCAATCCACCTCACGATGACCGACGACTATCCGCTTGCTCAAGCCTTTGTGATCATCGAGGCCCTGCCGGCCGCACAAGCGCCACAGTGATAGGACCATGCCCGTCTCATTGAGCGTTGCCGGCCGGGCGCCGAGCCCTTATAGAGCCAGACCATGAAAGAGGACGATATGAGCGCGGCGGACAAGACCGAGAAGAAATCCGGAGGTCTTGGCGAGACGGTTTCCGTCATCGTCCAGGCTTTGCTCCTGGCGCTGGTCATCCGCTCGCTGTTCTTCCAGCCTTTCTCTATTCCATCCGGCTCGATGCGGCCGACACTTCTGGAAGGCGACTATCTGTTCGTCACGAAATGGGCCTACGGCTATTCGCGCTATTCGCTGCCCTTCGGCCCGAACCTGTTTTCGGGCCGCATCTGGGGCGCGGAGCCGAAGCGCGGCGACGTGGTCGTCTTCAAGTTCCCGCCCAACCCGTCGATCGACTACATCAAGCGCGTCGTCGGCCTGCCGGGCGACCGCCTCCAGATGAAGGACGGCCAGCTGTTCATCAACGGCGTCGGCGTGCCGCGCGAGAAGGTCGGCCAGATCGACAATCCCGACATCACAGAGGTCAACCGCCCCGTCGATGTCTACCGCGAGACGCTGCCCAACGGGGTGAGCTACGACACGCTCGACCTGTCGCCCAATTCCATCGGCGACAACACGCGCGAATTCGACGTGCCGCCGGGTCATTATTTCATGATGGGCGACAACCGCGACAATTCGAGCGACAGCCGCTTCACCGTCGGTTTCGTGCCGGCCGAGAACCTTGTCGGCCGCGCCAACATCATCTTCTTCTCGATCGCCGACGGCGCCAGCCCGCTGGAGATCTGGAAATGGCCGTCCGACATGCGCGCCTCGCGCCTGTTCCACTTCGTCAGGTGATGGCGCTGAATCGGCCGACCGGCGAGGCATTGGCGAGGGCGATAGCCGACAAGACAGGCTATGCGTTCAGGGATGTGCGCCTCTTGGAAACCGCGCTCACCCACTCCAGCGCCGCCAAGGCCAAGGCCAACAACGAACGCCTCGAATTCCTGGGCGATCGCGTGCTCGGCCTCGTCGTAGCCGATATGCTGTTCGCCCGGTTTCCCGATGCTCCGGAAGGCGAAATCGCCCCGCGCTTCAACGCGCTGGTCGATGCCCGCACCTGCTCCGAGGTCGGGCTTGAGCTGGACCTGGAGCATGACATCCGCGCCGATGCCGCGCTGAAGGCCCGCTCGCGTGGCTCAGGCGGCAACTACCTGGCCGATGCGGTCGAGGCACTGATCGCCGCCATCTACATCGACGGCGGACTGGATGCCGCGCGGCGCTTCATCCTGCGCTGCTGGGAGCCGCGCATCGACACGGTCGTCGCCAAGCCGCCGAACCCGAAATCCGAATTGCAGGAATGGATCGCCAGGACGAGCGAGGCTCGTCCCGAATACGTCATCGACAGGCGGGAGGGGCCGGACCACCAGCCGGTCTTCACCGTCTCGGTCCGGGTGGCCGGCTTTGAGCCTTCAACCGGCACGGGCGGTTCCCGCAGGGCGGCCGAGGAAGCCGCCGCCGCGGCGCTTCTGGTGCGCGAAGGCGTATGGAGCGCGGAAGGAACCTCTCGATGACCGCTGCCGACGAAGCCGCCGCCCAGCCTTCGACCCGTTCCGGCTTCGTTGCCCTGATCGGCGCGCCCAATGCCGGCAAGTCGACGCTTGTAAACCAGCTGGTCGGCACCAAGGTGTCGATCGTCACCCACAAGGTGCAGACCACGCGCGCGCTGGTACGCGGCATCGCGACCCATGGCGCGGCACAGATCGTTTTCGTCGATACGCCCGGCATCTTCAAGCCGCGCCGGCGGCTCGATACGGCTATGGTGACGACCGCCTGGGGCGGCGCCAAGGATGCCGACATGGTGCTGGTGCTGATCGACGCCGAGCGCGGCATCAAGGGCGACGCCGACGCCATCCTCGACAGGCTGGCCGACGTGCGCCAGCCGAAGGTGTTGGTGCTGAACAAGGTCGACCGGGTGAAGCCGGAGGCGCTGCTGGCGCTGACGCAGGCCGCCAACGAGCGCGTCGCCTTCGCGCGCACCTTCATGGTGTCGGCATTGACCGGCTCCGGCTGCAAGGACCTGCTCGACTATCTTGCCGAGGCGCTGCCGGCTGGCCCCTGGTATTATCCGGAAGACCAGATTTCAGACCTGCCGATGCGCCAGCTCGCCGCCGAGATCACGCGCGAGAAGCTCTATTTGCGCCTGCACCAGGAGCTTCCCTATTCTTCCCATGTCGAGACGGAGAAATGGGAGGAGAAGAAGGACGGCTCGGTGCGCATCGAGCAGGTCATCTATGTCGAGCGCGATAGCCAGAAGAAGATCGTGCTCGGCCACAAGGGCGAGACGATCCGCGCCATCGGCGAGACCTCGCGCAAGGAGATCGGCGCCATTCTGGAACAGAAGGTCCACCTGTTCCTGTTCGTCAAGGTGCGCGAGAACTGGGGCGACGATCCCGAGCGCTACCGCGAGATGGGGCTGGAGTTCCCTCACTAGCCAGACCTTGATTTCGCCGCCGAAGCCGTCGAAGTTCCGGCCATGGAGTGGCACGACGAGGGAATCATCCTGGGCACCCGCAGGCATGGCGAAACCAGCGCCATCCTCGAGGTGATGACGCGCGCCCACGGCCGCCACATGGGGCTGGTGCGCGGCGGCCGCTCGCGCAAGCTCCAGCCGGTGCTGCAGCCGGGCAACCGCGTCGATCTGGTGTGGCGCGCCCGGCTCGACGAGCATCTCGGCCTGTTCCAGGCCGAGGCGCTGGAGATGAACGCCGCGCGGCTGATGGACAGCGCAATCGCCGTCTACGGCATCCAGCTTCTGGCCGCGCATCTGCGCCTTCTGCCCGAGCGCGACCCGCACGACGCGCTTTACGAGACGCTGGGCGTCATGGTCGCCCATCTCGACGATCCCGATGCTGCCGGCGAACTGGTGGCGCGCTTCGAACTTCTGGTGCTGGACGAACTCGGCTATGGCCTCGACCTGACGCAGTGCGCGGCGACCGGGACGGGCAGCGATCTGGTGTACGTCTCGCCGAAATCGGGCCGTGCCGTCTCGCGCGAGGCCGGCGCGCCGTGGCATGACAGGATGCTGGCGCTGCCGGCCTTCCTGCGCCGCGGCACCGGCCTGCGCGGCGATCCGGTCGCGGTGGTGGAAGCCTTCCGTCTCACAGGATTCTTCCTGCATCGCCATGTCTATGAGCCGCGCGGCATCGAGGAGCCGGGCGCGCGCGCCGGTTTTCTGGCCGCGTTGACCCGCCATCATGCCGCGCCCAAATCGGCCGAAGGCGCCGCATCCGGGGAAAGTGCTGCGTGAGCAGGGCGATTTTCTCGCCGATCCGCACTATTCGATGACGGTTTGAGGGAACTGCCATGACCACCATGTTGGATAGCCTGATCGGCCTCGCCGTCATCGTCGCGCTGTTCGTCATCCTGTCGCGGCAACGCAAGCGGCTCGACCGGGTCGAGCGCGAGCTGGCCGCCTTGCGCGGGCTGGTCCTGTCGGGCGTACCCGCGCCCGGCGCTGTCACGGCATCCGCCAAGACGAAAGAGGCTGAGCTGGCTTCGGCGCAGCCCGATGCCGAGCCGGGAGCCTCGCCTGTGGTGGCCGATGCAGCCGTGGACGAGCAGGCCGGCGCGCCGGTTCCCGGCCCATGGGCCGCCAAGGTTCCCGCTATGGTGACGGCCGTTTCGACCGAGACGACTCCGCCGGTGCAAGCCGAAGCTGAGCGGCAGGAGACACCTGCCCAATCGGCCGCTCCGCCGCCGAAGGTACGCGACATCGAAACCGCGCTGGGCACCCGCTGGGCCGTCTGGGTCGGTGGTCTGGCGCTGGCGTTGGGTGGCCTGTTCCTGGTGCGCTACACCATAGAGGCGGGTGTCTTCGGCCCCGAGGTTCGGCTTGCCATGGCGGCGGTGCTGGGCCTCGTGCTGGTCTGCGGCGGCGAATTCATCCGACGCACCGGTTTCCGAATGCCGGTCGAGGGCGCGGCGAGCGCGTACATTCCGGCAATCCTGACGGCCGCCGGCGCCTTCGTCCTGTTCGGCACGATCTATGCCGCGCACGCCGTCTATGGCTTCATAGGCCCGACAACTGCCTTCCTGCTGCTCGGCGTCATTGCGATCGGCACCATCGCGCTGGCACTGGTGCACGGCCAGGCACTGGCCGGCATCGGCCTGCTCGGCGCGCTGGCCACCCCGTTGCTGATCGACACCCAGTCGCGCAACGACTGGGCGCTGTTCGGCTATCTGGCGATCGTACTGGCCGCCGCCGGCTTCGTCGCGCGCATCAGGTCGTGGACCTTCCTGATGACGGCGGCGTTCGTCGGCATCGGCCTATGGACGCTGCTTTATGTCGGGCAGGCGCCGGATCCCGATTATCGCATCGTCGGCTTCGCCGGGCTCGTCACGCTGGCGGTCCTGGCCTTCGCCTGGCTGGGACGCTCGCAAACCAGGCAGGGCGGCTTCGATCTCCCTTCCATTGGGCCCGGCCTGTTCATCGGCCTTTCGGTGCTGGCGCTGTTTTATGCACCCGCTCTGGCCGGAACGCCGGCGATCTGGACCGGCGCGATTCTGGTTGCCGCGATGCTCGCTGTCGCGCTCTATCGGCAGCCGGCGTTGGCGCTGGTCCATGCGGCGGGCGCGACTGTCGTGCTGACCTTCCTCGGCATCGTGCCGTTCGTTGTCTTCTACCCGGACTTCGGCGGCGATTTCTTCATTCCCGGACAGGGCGTTGATCCTCTGTTTGACGGTACAGTGGTCGACGGCGGAACGATGCTGCGCCTCGGCGCCGTTTTCTGCGCGCTCTTCCTTGCTGCTGGACTCTGGAGCGCCCGGCGTCTGGCGGCGCCCCTTCCGGTCTGGGCCGCGACATGGGCGATCTGGGCCGTCGCCGTGCCTCTGCTCGTCGTGCTGGCGCTCTGGGTCACCTATGGCAACATCGATCATGACTACTTCTACGCGGCCATCGCCGCGCTGCTCGGCATAGTCTTCGTCGTTGGCGACGAGTGGATTGCACGGGCGGAGCGGCCGCCGTTGACAGGCGGCAATGCCGTTTCCCTTGCCTTGATCGGCGCCGGCCTCGCCGTGCTGCTTTTCCTGCACATGGCCTTCGGCTCGGGCCTGACGACCGTGCTCGCGGGGGCCGCGGCCTTCGTGCCGGCCCTGGCGACACGCAAGCGCTCCTATCCGGTGCTCGGCTGGCTCTCCGTCGGTGCCGCAGTGGCCGTTCTGGCGCGCGTTGCCTTCGATCCTACGATCGTCGGCGCCGATGCGCTGTCGCGCACGCCTGTCTTCAACTGGCTGCTGCCGGGCTACGGCATTCCAGCGCTCGCCTTCGCCGCCTCGGCCTGGCAGCTTGCGCGCACCACGGCCGGTCGGCCGCGGCTTACCATGGAGGCGGCCGCGGCCCTATTTGCCTTGCTGCTCGCGGCCATGCTGGTCCGCCACGCCATGCACGGCGGCGTCATCGACGACGGCGCGCTGACGCTGGCCGAACAGGCGATCTATACGCTGATCACCCTCGGCTTTGCTGCGATCCTCGTTTCGATCGATATGCGTTCGCCGAGTTCGGTGCTGCGCTACGGTTCGCTCGCCATCGGCGTCCTGTCCGTGGCCTCCATCGCCGGCAGCCATTTCCTCTGGCTCAACCCGCTGTTCACCGACGAATCGACTGGTTCCATCCCGGTGTTCAACCTTCTGTTCCTGGCCTATCTGCTGCCGGCGATCGCGGCCGGCCTGCTTGCCCTCTACGTTCGCGACAAGCGGCCGAAATGGTATTCGGCCATGCTGGCACTGACCGCGGCACTGCTCGCCTTCGTCTATGCTACGCTGTCGGTGCGCCGCTTCTTCAAGGGCGAATATATCGGCCTGTGGAGCGGGCTGGATCAGGTGGAAACCTACAGCTACTCCGCGCTCTGGCTGCTGCTCGGCGTCGTCGTTTTGGCCATCGGCGTCAGGCTCGGCTCGCAGGTGTTGCGCATCGCATCGGCGGCGCTGATCGCAGCGGCGGTGCTGAAGGTCTTCCTGTTCGACATGTCGGAGCTGGAAGGCGTGCTGCGGGCGCTCTCCTTCATCGGCCTCGGCGCGGTGCTGATCGGTATCGGCCTGTTCTATCAGAAGCTTTTGACCGGCGCGGCGCGGCGCAGCGGAGAGCCAGCCACCTGATGAGCCGGGAATAAATGCGCCACAGCGTTCGTTGTCTTCTCGCGCAAGATGCGGCCAAGGCCGCATCTTGCGACGGGCGACGAACCGGCGTTCAATCGGCGGTAGCAGCGGGCGGCGGGCAGGCGCGGGCGTAAACGGCAGCGATGGACGACAGGAAGGCAGCGATCGTCAGCGAGATACCGCGCCTCAGGCGCTATGCGCGCGCTTTGCTGCGCGACCGCGACGGTGCCGACGATCTCGTCCAGGATTGCCTCGAACGCGCGCTCACCCGGCTCGACAACTGGCAAAGCGGAGAAAGCCCCCGGAGGTGGCTGTTCACGATCATGCATCATCTGTTCATAGACCGGATGCGCAAGGTGAGCCGGCGCGGCGAGACGGCGATGCTGCCGCTCGATGCCGACGAGGCGATGGCGGCGCCCGCCGAGCAGTTCGGTAATGCCGCCTCGCGCGAGATCGTCGACGCCTTGCAGGCCATCGGGCCTGATCGCCGCGCGGCGCTGGTGCTGGTCTCGATCGAAGGCTTCTCCTATGCCGAGGCCGCCAACATCCTTGGCGTGCCGGCCGGAACGCTGATGTCGCGCATTGCCCGCGGTCGCGAGGAACTGCGCGGATTGCTGGACGATTCGTCCCGCCGTCGTGCCATCAGGATCGTCGAATCATGAGCGGGCGCGATTTCACCGAGCGGGATATCCACATGGCGCTCGACGGCGAGCTGCCGGGCGAGGATCGCGCCGGCTACGAAGCCTGGCTGGCCGCCAACCCGGACATGCAGGCCAGACGCACCCGCTATGCCGGCGATGCCGAAGCACTGCGCGCTGCTTTCGCGGGCGTGCTCGATGAACCGGTCCCGGCGCGGTTGACGCGCGCCGCGCTCGGCGAAAAACCCGTGGTGGTGGAGCGCCGGCACCCGCGCTGGTGGTTGGCCGCGGCTGCCGCCCTGCTTTTGGCCGTTGGCGGAGCCGGCGGCTACGTCGCCGCTTCGCTGGGAGGCGGGGCTCACGACGACAGCGCGCAGGACCAGCTGGCCGAGGAGGCGATCGCCGCCCATGTCGTCTATGCCGCCGAGAAGCGCCATGCCGTCGAGGTCCCTGCCAGCGATCTGGACCATATGGAAACCTGGCTGTCCAACCGCATCGGCATGAAGCTGGTCGCGCCGAACCTGAGCGACGACGGCTTTCAGCTTGTCGGCGGCCGGTTGCTGCCGGCGGGCGGCCACCGCGCCGCCATGCTGCTCTACGAGGATGCGGAAGGAAACCGCATCTCGCTGTTCGTCACGACGGAGCCGGCAGCGCATGGCAAGGGTATCTATGCGCAGTCCGGCGAGGGGCCTCGCGCGGTCTATTGGCTCGACAAGGGCTACGGCTGCGCGGTCGTCGGCTCGCTTCCCGACAACCGCTTGAGCGAGGTGGCCAAACGGGCTTACGAGCAGCTCGTGGCGGGCATGATCTCGTGAACGCCACGCATTTCGGAGTGACCTTGGTGGACCTATGCAGGCGCCACAATTCAGCCTGATTTCAAGCGCGATAGCGCGAACTTCGCAGGGTTTTTCGCCCTGCTTCCTGAGTCGGCAAGCCGTTCCCAGCAATCGCCTCCGAGGGTTCTAGCGCCTTCATGCCTGTCGAGATTCGCAAGGCCCGCGCATCTGACGTCGACGCCCTCGCCGCCATCGAGAACGCTGTTTTTCCCGGCGACCGTATCTCCCGCCGGTCCTTCCGCACGCTGATCGAGCGCGAGACCGCCGAGGCGCTGGTCGCCGAGGCCGACGGGCGCGTCGCCGGCTATGCCATCGTCCTCCTGCGCACCGGGTCCGGCGTCGCCCGCCTCTATTCGATTGCCGCCGCACCGGGGTTCGGAGGGCAGGGCGTCGGTCGCCTGCTCCTGGACGCTGCCGAGGAGGCGGCTTTTAGGCACGAGCGCATGCTGCTCAGGCTGGAGGTGCGCGAGGACAACGCTCGCGCCATTCAGGTCTACGAAAAGGCCGGCTATCGCCGCATCGGCCGCGAGGCCGACTACTACGAGGACGGCGCGAGCGCCCTGCGCTACGAAAAGACGCTGCGCGGCGGCGTGCCGGTAACCACCACCGTGCCGTTCTATGAGCAGACCTGCGACTTCACCTGCGGCCCCTGCTGCCTGATGATGGCGATGGCGCATTTCGACCGCGCTTTCGTGCCCGATCCGGTGATGGAAATCCGCCTGTGGCGCGAGGCGACCACCGTCTTCATGATGTCCGGCCCCGGCGGCTGTGAACCGTTCGGGCTGGCCGTCGCCGGTCATGAAAGCGGGCTGGCCGCCGAAATCTACGTTTCCTTCTACGGTGCGCTGTTCCTGCAATCGGTGCGCAGCGTCGAGAAGCGGCGGGTGATGGAACTGGCGCAGGTCGATTTCCGCCGTCGCGCAGAAGCCTACGGCATTCCCGTCAACACCCGCGCTTTCGTGCTGGACGACATCCGCGCGGCGATCGCTGCCGGCAGGCTCGTGCTGGTGCTCATCAGCGGTTTCCTGATGTTCGGCAAGAAGGTGCCGCACTGGGTGCTCGCCATCGGCGACGACGGCGACCACATCCTGATCCACGATCCGTGGGTGGAGGACGAGCGGCAGGAAACCACGCTCGACGCCGCCAACATACCGGTTCCCCACGCCATCTTCATGGCCATGGCGCAGTTCGGCCGCGACGGACTGCGCGCCGCCATCATCCTCGGGAAACGTGAGCCATGACCTGGGTCGTCCTTACCGGCAGGCAGAACCATCTCGACCAGGCGGCGACGCCGCACAAGGTCATCACCAACCGCGATTATCTCGCCCATCCGGCGCTGTTTCGCGGCCAGCGTCCCAAAGTCATCAACCTGTCGAACAGCTACGCCTATCAGAGTCGCGGCTACTATGCCTCGCTGCTGGCCTCGTCACGCGGCCATCGCGTCATTCCCACCGTCGAGACGATGATCGACCTGTCCGAGCGCAAGCTCTACGAGCACGCGCTGCCGGAACTGGAACTGGCGCTGAACAAATGCCGCAAGGACCTTGGCGGGTCCTTTCCCGTCAAGGCGCACGTCTTTTTCGGCATCGGTCCTTCAAAGGCGTGGGACCGCTTCGCCAAGCTCCTGTTCGACTGGTTCAGGGCGCCGGCATTGGAGGTTTCCATCCTCGATGGCGGCGAATGGGCATCGATCCGCAAGATCGGTTTTTGTCCGCTCGGCCGCATGAGCGAGGAAGACAAGAAGCGCTTCCTCGACGCGATGGATGTCTATACGGCCCGCGAATGGCGCGATTCGAAGGCGCGTACGCCAGCCCGCTACACCTTCGCCACCTTGGTCGATCCCCACGAGGAACTGCCGCCGTCCGAGATCGCCTCGCTACGCCACTGGGCTCGTATCGCCGAGAAGATGGGCGTCGAGGTCGAGCCGATCACCAAGAAGGACCTGGCCCGGCTCGCCAATTACGACGCGTTGTTCATCCGTGAGACGACGACGATCTCCAACCATACCTATCGCTTCGCGCGGCGTGCCCAGCAGGAAGGCATGCCGGTGATCGACGACCCTCTGTCGATGATCCGCTGCACCAACAAGGTCTACCTGAATGAACTGATGACGGCCAACAAGGTGCCGGTGCCCCCGACGGTGATGATCGCCGGCCCCGCCGATTTCGAACTGGCGGCCGAGACGCTGGGCTTCCCGCTGGTGCTGAAGATTCCGGACTCGTCCTTCTCGCGCGGCGTCAAGAAATGCTCGACCTTCGCGGAATTGAAGACGCTCGCGACCGAATGGATGCAAGATTCCGATCTTCTAATCGCGCAGAAATTTATCCCGACGGAATACGACTGGCGCATCGGCGTTCTCGGCGGCCAGCCGCTGTTCGCCATCCACTACCTGATGGCCAAGAAGCACTGGCAGATCGTCCATCACAAGGCGAGCGGTAAGCCGGACCAGGGCGGCATCAAGACCTTCACGCTGAAGGAGACTCCGGCGCATGTGGTCGACACCGCCGTGAAGGCGGCGCGCTGCATCGGCGACGGGCTCTACGGCGTCGACCTCAAGGAGACGAAGGACGGCATCTTCGTAATCGAGGTCAACGACAATCCGAACCTCGACCATGGCTGCGAGGATACCGGCGAGAAGGACGAGGTGTGGGTGCGGCTGACCCAGTGGTTCCTCGACCGGCTGGAGCGGCAGGGACGCTGATCAGGCGCCTCTCAGCATGTCGATTGCCGCGAAGCGCTCCAAGAAGGCACTCTGCGCCCACGTCACCGGGCGCGGCGCAAGATCCAGCCGGTCGGCGGAAAAGCCGCGCGGCCGCCCGAAGAACTGCGTCGCCTCAGCCGTGGAGAAGCCGGCGAGCCGCGTCGCCTCGAAATAGGCGGCGATCTGGTCGGCGCGCTTGATGTCCTTCTTCAGTCCGGCCGGGGTTTCGCCGGGCAGAGAGAAGCGCAAATGGATGGCGCGTTGCAGGCGGTGCTCGCACTCCTTGTAGCTGCCGCCCATCACCGCCTTGAACGGTGAGATCATGTCGCCGATGACGTATTCGGGCGCGTCGTGAAGCAGGGCGGTCAGCCGCTGGATCGGCGTCGCGTCCGGGATCAGTTGGCCATAGATCGCCTCGACCAGCAGCGAATGCTGGGCCACCGAGAAAGCGTGTTCGCCGCCGGTCTGGCCGTTCCAGCGCGCCACCCGCGCAAGGCCATGAGCGATGTCGGAAATCTCGATGTCGAGCGGCGAGGGGTCAAGCAGGTCGAGCCGGCGGCCCGACAGCATGCGCTGCCATGCGCGCGGTGGCGCGCCGGCGCGGTCGGCCGCCATCAGGCCTCCTCCGCGCCGGCCTGTTCGGGAAAGCGGAAACTTGCCCAATCGGGAATGGCAAGCGTGACGGCCGCATCGCCGGCAAGGATCGGCTTGCCTTCGTCCATCGCCGCCTTCACCCGGTCGATGCGGGCAACTGCAAGGCCGTTGTGGCCGGAACTGGAGCCAAGCGTGCCGACGCTGCGTCCATCCACCGTCAGGTCGGTGCCGGAAGAGGGGAGAGGGCCGTCGGCCGAAACCAATAGCACGCGTCGCCGTGCCGTGCCGCGATGCTGCATGCGCGAGACGACCTCCTGGCCGACATAGCAGCCTTTCTGGAAGCCGACGCCGCCTGCCTGGTCGAGCAGAACGTCGTGCGGGAAGGCATCGCCGAGCTGGTAGTCGCTGCCGCTCTCGGCAACGCCGGCGGCGATGCGCAGCGCGTGCCATGCTGCGCCGTCGCCGTCGCCGGCTTGTTCGCCGTAGCGTCGCCTGACGGCCCCGTCGGCGAAACGACTGTCGGTCACGGAGGTTGAATCGGGTTGTGAGGCGCCTGAATCATCGCCCCAGTCGACGGAGACAAACACCTGTTCCTGCTTGGAAATATCCGCCTTGGCTCGCAACCGGTAGAGCATCAGCCGGCGGATGAAATCGTCGGCGACGGCGGCGCGGCAGTCGAGCCGGAAGGCATTGTCGCCGGTACGCGAGATCAGGAAATCGAACAGGATCTTGCCCTGCGGCGTCAGCAGCGCGCCGGGCCGCGCTTCGCCGGGCGTCAATCGATCGAGATCCGTGGTGAGGATGTTCTGCAGGAAATGCTCGGCGTCCGGGCCCGAGACGAGAATGACTGTACGGTCCTTGAGCAGGGCAGACGGCATGGCGGGAAGCGGGGTCCAAACTTGCAAAACGGTCGGCCATTACGTAAGCCGCTGGCATTGTCCCCGCAAGAGAGCAGACCCGCCATGGCAACCACCTTCGATCTTATCCTGACAGGTGGCACGGTGGTCAATCAGGACGGCAAGGGCGTCCGCGATGTCGGCGTCAAGGGCGGCCGCATTGCCGCGATCGGCGACCTTGGCCAGGCTTCCGCCGGCGAGACGATCGACTGCACCGGCCTGCATGTATTGCCGGGCGTCGTCGACAGCCAGGTGCATTTCCGCGAGCCGGGACTGGAGCACAAGGAGGACCTGGAGACGGGCTCGGCTGCTGCGGTGCTGGGCGGCGTCACCGCCGTCTTCGAGATGCCCAACACCAATCCGCTGACGACCAGTGAGACGGCCCTCGCCGACAAGATACGGCGCGCAACGAGCCGCATGCATTGCGATTTCGCCTTCTGGGTCGGCGGTACGCGCGAGAACGCCGCTGATGTCGGCGAACTGGAACGCCTGCCGGGTGCGGCCGGGATAAAAGTCTTCATGGGCTCCTCCACCGGCGATCTTCTGGTCGAGGACGACGAAGGCGTCGCCTCGATCCTGCGCAACACGCGCCGCCGCGCCGCCTTCCATTCCGAGGACGAATTCCGCCTGCGCGAGCGGTTGGGCGAGCGCATCGCCGGCGATCCGTCCTCGCATCCGGTCTGGCGCGACGAGATCGCGGCGCTCACCTGCACGGAGCGGCTGGTGCGCATCGCCCGGCAGACCCGCGCGCGCATCCATGTGCTGCACATCTCCACCGCTGAGGAGATCGCTTTCCTCGAACGGCACAAGGATGTCGCCACCTGCGAGGCGACGCCGCATCACCTGACCTTCACGGCAGAGGACTATGCGCGGCTGGGCACGCTGTTGCAGATGAATCCGCCGGTGCGCGCCGCCCGCCATCGCGACGGCGTCTGGCACGGTATCGCGCAGGGCATCGTCGACGTGCTCGGCTCCGACCATGCGCCGCACACGCTGGAGGAAAAGCAGAAGCCCTATCCGTCCTCGCCCTCAGGCATGACGGGCGTGCAGACGCTGGTGCCGGTGATGCTCGACCATGTGAATGCCGGCCGACTCACCATCGAGCGCTTCGTCGACCTCACCAGCCACGGTCCGCAGCGCATCTTCGGCATGGCGCGCAAGGGCCGCATCGCCGCCGGCTACGACGCCGACTTCACGATCGTGGATTTGAAGCGGCGCGCCACCATCACCAATGCAAGCCAAGGCTCCAAGGCCGGCTGGACGCCGCATGACGGCCGCACTGTCACCGGTTGGCCGGTCGGCACCATCATCCGGGGCCGGCGCGTCATGTGGGAAGGCGAGATCGTCACCCCCGCGCAGGGCAGGGCGGTGGAGTTTTCCGAGGCGGTGCCCGCTGCCTGACGGCGGCGGCGTCAGTCCCCCGCCACGAAGAAGGCCCAGTGGCCCTGCGGCGTGATGCCCAGCCGATAGAAGATGTAGGCGCCGAACTGCTTCATGTCGTCGTAGTCGCCGGCGGTGACGAGCTTGAACAACTCGACCCGCTGGCGCGCATCCAGCTTGTCCAGCGGCATGGCGAAGAAATAGGGCCAGACGTAGAGGTCCTGCGGCGTTCCGGCATCGAGATGCACGTAGCCGGCATTCAGCACCTCCTCCATGATGGCGAGGATTTCCTGCCCTTCCGAATCGCCGGACAGTCCCTTCAGGAAGGCGATGGCGTCGCCGTCGATCTCGGTCAGAGAAAGCTGGGTCATGCTGTCGCCCGTGCCGATCAGCGGCCTGAGTTTCTCGATATCGCCGCTCTTGCAGGCCTCGACCAGAAGGCTGTGCATGCGCCGCACCGGTTCGGGAAGCGACTGCAGGTCATAATGGACTTCCGGCAGCGGCTGGGCGGCCTCGGGCCGCGGATTTTCGGTCTTGCCGTCGTCCGGCTTGGCCGGCTCGGCCTGTTCGGGCGCCTGGCCGTCCTCGGGCGAGGCGGGTTCGCTGCCTGTGGCGGGCGGCGCCTCGACGGGATCGGGCATCGGCACCGTCATTTCCGGCTGCGACGCGTCCTCGCCGGTGGGCGACTGATTGGGCGCCGGCAGTTCCTCTCGCTGGATTTCGGAAAGGGCAAACGCCGGGCCGGTGCAGAGGACGAGCGGGGCCATCGCGCTCAGGGACATGGCCAGCCAGAAGCGAACGGCAAGACCTCGCCGGTTGTCTGACGGAAAAGCACGCACTGCCCGCATCTCCATGTGCCGGGCGAAAGCCCGAACGTCATTGCCTTCTCGCGGCCGGGCTGCGAGCCGGTTGCCGTTCAGTGCCGCAACTGCTCGGGGCCGAACGCGCCGGCAATCACCTTTTCACGCATCCGGTCGAGCAGGGCAAGGGCCGCCGTCTCGCCGTTGGTGCGCAGAATCTCGCCGAACGCTGTTTCCAGTGCCGCTTCGGCGATGATCTCGGGCTCGATGCCGGCCGAAAGCCCCTCGGCCCAGGCCTCGTTATGGCTTTCAACTGCGGTCAGGCGCTTTTCCTCCCTGACCAGGGCATCGATATCGCTGACACTGTGTTCCATACGCAACTACCACCCGTTTCAAGCAGCGATCCTTCAAATGCGGATCAAACTTGAGGCGTCCCTTTAATGTCCCGTTAAGACTTTAGCACAGGATGGCGCGACTGCACGCTGCCTTTGCCGGAAAAGTTAACGGCCCCTTAATTGCCATAACTCTTAATTGCCATAGCGCGAAGCGATATCGCGCGACAGGGCCTCGCCCTCCTTCATGTAGCGATTGATTGCTTCCGTGGCGGAAGCGGTACACCGGCTGTAGCTGGAGCCGAAGGAACGGTAGCCGCGATTGAAGGAGGCGATGAAACGGGCGCGGCGGTCCGGGTCCGGGTTTTCCGATTCCAGCAGCTTCTCCATCTCGATGCGCCACTGGTCGCCCTTTTCCCCGCACAGGTTGCGCAGGAAATGCAGCGAGCCGAGGATTTCCGCCAGCCGCATCAGGCCGGGTTCGAACGGCGCCTCGACGGCCTCGGCGCGCACCGCCGAGCCGCACAGGGCGGCGGCAAGGCAGACGCAGAGAAGGGGCGAGGCGCGCATGATTAAGCCTTTGTGGCGAAACAATTTGTCGGCTGCAAGGCGGGTCGCGGCGTTAGTCTCCGGCTTTTTCGCCGCGCGCCAGCAATTCGGTTGCGATGGTAAAGACCGAATCGGCCAGCGGCAGTGCCGCCATTTCGGCCAGCGTGTAGAAGGCGGCGGTTTCGGCGTCGTCGCTGGCCTGCAGTTCGCCGCCGTCATGGTCGGCGCCGAAGACGGTGAGCCGATAGTCCACCGGATGGCCTTCCGCAGCGCCTGCGATGAAGATCGTCTCCAGCGGTCGGAAATTTCGCGCCGCGAGCGCCGTTTCCTCCATGAGTTCGCGCCGCGCCGCTTCCTCCAGCGTTTCGCCGGCCTCCACCTTGCCGCCGGGAAAGGCATAGAGTCCCTGCGACGGCGGCAGCGCGCGCTTGACCAGCAGCACAGTGGCATCGCGCACCACGGCGACCGAAACGGCCGGAACCTCCTTGCGCGGACCTGTCATGCCAGCCATCTGCCCAAAACCTTCTGGAGGCAGCGGCCTGTGGACCGGTGCCCGTGACCGACCTTTAGCGGTTGCACTTGAGCACTTCCATCGCCACCTTGTGGCGACTGCGAATTCAGAGGCGAAAATCATGTGCGGACGCTTCGCGCTGACCGCGACGCCGGACCAGACGGCGGCATTTGTCGGGCTTGGCGAGATCGAGGATTTTCCGGCGCGGTACAACATCGCGCCAACCCAGCCGATCCTCGCAATTCTGTCGGCCGGCCCGCGTGAGCCTGGCTCCAACCTGCCGGATCGCATGGCCATGCTGGTGCGCTGGGGCCTGATCCCGGCCTGGGTGAAGGACACGCGCGATTTCCCGCTGCTGTTCAACGCCCGCTCGGAGGAGGCGGCCGGCAAGGCCTCCTTCAAGGCCGCCATGCGCCACCGCCGCGCCCTGGTTCCGGCGTCCGGCTTCTACGAATGGAAGAAGCAGCCGAACGGCCGCAAAGGCCAGCCTTACTGGGTGCGTCCGCGACAGGGCGGGCTCGTCGCCTTCGCGGCGCTGGTCGAAACCTATGCCGAGCCCGGCGGCTCGGAGATGGATACCGGCGCCATCCTGACCACGAACGCCAATGCCGACCTGGCCGGCATCCACGAGCGCATGCCGGTGGTGATCGAACCGCGGGATTTCGCGCGCTGGCTGGATTGCCGCCGCCAGGAGCCGCGTGACGTGGCGGACCTCCTGCGGCCGGCCGATCCGGGATTCTTCGAGGCAATCCCGGTTTCGGAGGCGGTGAACAAGGTCGCCAACAGCGAACCGTCGATTCAGGAGCGCCATGTCGCGCCTGCTGTTGCGGCGGAGCCTGAAAAAGCGAAGCGCCGGAACCCCGGCGCCTCGGACGATCAGATGACGCTGTTCTGAGAACTTCTACTCCGACGGTCATCTGACGGCGTTTTCTGCGCTTCCGTTGCTCACGGACCCAATGTCCGCTCCGCTACGGTTCTCGAAACCACCGCCATATGGCTCGCCTGAGCGAATTTCGAAACGGGTTCTAGGCGGCGTCGCCTTGCGTTGACCGGTTACGGTCGGAGGCCGACGTCTCAGGCCGCGCGCGGCGCGATGATTTTCTGCTCGGTCTTCTTCTTCCTGGTCACATGGAGAAGTGCGGCGGCTACCGCGGCAGGCCCGATGGCCCTGTATTGATTGGCGAGCGCCGGTTGTTTGGCGCGAACGTCCTTCTTGCTGCGTTTCATTTGCTCTGTCCCTTGTGTCCCCAGGGGAAGCTTCCCCCTTGGGCGTTGCACATGATGGGCGATTTCGCCCAAATCGTGACAGTTCTTGCAATGTAGGACCTAAATGCTCCGACACCGTGGCGGGATGCTTAACAATTTGTTTCGGCGGCTTGCCATTCGCGACTCGGACTTGACGGCAACGGCGGCCAAGGCGATAAAGCGCGCGCATGGAAACGTCTTTCGCCATTTGCGGCATTTCGATTATTGGCTAGCGCACGCGCTGGTCCGGACGTTTTCGCCTCATCTTCATAGACAGGACAAACGCCCCGGCCAGCAGGCCGAGGGAGCTTTATGTCCGGTTTCAAGGGACTACGCCTTTACAACACCCTGACCCGCGCGAAGGAGGACTTCGTCCCCATCGATGCGGACAATGTACGCATGTATGTCTGCGGGCCGACGGTCTACGACTTCGCCCATATCGGCAATGCGCGGCCCGTCATCGTCTTCGACGTGCTTTACCGCCTGCTGCGCCATCTCTACGGCGCCGACCACGTAACCTATGTGCGCAACATCACCGACGTCGATGACAAGATCAACGCGCGCGCCTTGCGCGACTTCGGTGCCGAGATCGGCGCCGGCACCCTTTCGCTGAACGAGGCCATCCGCCGCGTCACCGAAAAGACCGCCGACCAGTTCCACAAGGATGTCGCCACCCTTGGCTGCCTGCCGCCGACGGTCGAGCCGCGCGCCACCGAGTTCGTCCAGCCCCGTTCCGACGGCAAGACCGACATGATCGGCCTGATTCAATCTCTCATTGAGCGCGGCCATGCCTATGAATCGAATGGCGAAGTGCTGTTCGACACCGCCTCGATGCCGGACTACGGCCAGTTGTCCAAGCGGCCGCTGGACGAACAGCAGGCCGGCGCGCGCATCGCGGTGGACGCGCACAAGAAGAACCCGCAGGATTTCGTCCTGTGGAAGCTGTCCTCGCCGGAGGAGCCGGGCTGGAATTCGCCGTGGGGCAGGGGGCGTCCCGGCTGGCACATCGAATGCTCGGCCATGTCGTCGGCCTATCTCGGCGAGGTGTTCGACATTCATGGCGGCGGGCTCGACCTGATCTTTCCGCACCACGAGAACGAGATCGCCCAGTCGCGCTGCGCCCATGGCACGCATGCGATGGCGAATGTCTGGATGCACAACGGCTTCCTGCAGGTGGAAGGCCAGAAGATGTCCAAGAGCCTGGGCAACTTCTATTCCATCCACGAACTGCTGGAGACCGACACGTTCGGCGGCCGCAAGTGGCCGGGCGAGGTGCTCAGGCTCGCCATGCTGATGACGCACTATCGCGAGCCGATCGACTTTTCCGTGCGCAAGCTGGAGGAAGCCGAAAATACCCTGCGTAAGTGGAAGCGCGCCGCCGATCTGGCCGAAGGCCGCGAGGCGGCCGTTCCCGTTGCCGTCCTCGAAGCGCTGTCCGACGACCTCGCCACCTACACCGCCTTCCAGGCACTGACGCTGCTGGCGGGCGAAGCCGGTGAGGACGTCGCTGCCGCGTCGGCGGTCAAGGCGGCGCTCGCCTTCCTCGGTTTTGAAACCGGAGCAGCCGAGGTCGACGAGAAGGCCGTCGCGGGGGCGATCGCCCGCCGTCTGGCGGTGATCGCGGCGAAGGACTGGGCTGAGGCCGACCGCATCCGCGACGAGTTGCTGGCTCAGGGTATCCAGCTGAAGGACGGCAAGGACCCGGCGACGGGCGAACGCATCACCACATGGGAGGTAAAGCGATGATCGACCATACGGGCATTGCGGTGAAGGATTTCGATGCCGCCAAACGGTTCTACGACGCGGCGCTTGCACCCCTCGGCGCATCGCTGGTGATGATGGTGCCGGAGGAATACACCGGCGGCCTCAAGGTCGGCGGCTACGGCTACGACCGGCCGCAGTTCTGGCTGCACGAGTCGGGCGAAGCTGGTCCCGGCCGGCATTACGCCTTCACCGCCGATACACGCGCTGAAGTGGACGCCTTCTACGAGGCGGCGGTTGCTGCGGGCGGCCGCGACAACGGCAAGCCCGGTATTCGCGTGCACTACCATCCCAACTACTACGGCGCCTTCGTCTTCGACCCCGACGGCAACAACATCGAGGCCGTCTGTCATAATCCGGAGTGAGATGCGATGAGCCTCGACAACAGGCCAACCTATTCCGGCGGCTGCCAGTGCGGCGCGGTCCGCTTCCGCGTCGAGGGCGCGCTGGGCGATGCCTCGGTCTGCCATTGCCGCATGTGCCAGAAGGCGTTCGGCGCCTTCTACGCGCCGCTGGTCTCGGTGCGCGGCGCGCGGCTGGAATGGACGCGCGGCCGGATGAGCACCTTCCGCTCGTCGAACCATGTGAAGCGCGGTTTCTGCAACAAATGCGGCACGCCGCTCGCGTTCACCGCGCCTGACGGCACTGCACTCGCCATCGGCGCTTTCGACCATCCTGAGGAGATCGTGCCGTCGATCCAGTGGGGCACGGAAGCGAAGCTTCCCTATGTCGATGCCATCGGCAGCCTTCCGCAGGAGGAGACGATGGCCGACCTCGGCGAAGCTCCCTATCTCGCCGACCTCGTCTCCTACCAGCATCCCGACCACGACACCGAAACCTGGCCGCCAAAGAAAGAAGCATCGAAATGACCTTGCGCACCCTCTATCCCGAGATCGAGCCGTTCGAGACTGGCATGCTCGACGTCGGCGACGGCCACACCATCTACTGGGAGCGCGTCGGAACGAAAGGTGCCAAGCCGGCGGTGTTCCTGCATGGCGGGCCGGGCGGCGGCGTTTCGCCCAAGCAGCGGCGCCAGTTCGATCCGAAGCTTTACGACGTGATCCTGTTCGACCAGCGCGGCTGCGGCAGGTCCACTCCCTACGCCTCGCTCGATGCCAACACGACCTGGCATCTGGTCGCCGACATCGAGCGGCTGCGCGAACTGTGCGGCTTCGACAAATGGCTGGTCTTCGGCGGTTCGTGGGGCTCCACTCTGGCGCTCGCCTATGCCGAGACGCACCCGGAACGGGTCAGCGAACTGGTCGTGCGCGGCATCTACACGCTGACGCGGGCCGAGCTCGAATGGTACTACCAGTTCGGCGTGTCCGAAATGTTCCCCGACAAATTCGAACGCTTCCAGGCGCCGATCCCGGAAGCCGAGCGCGGCGACATGATGGCCGCCTATCGCAAGATCCTGACCGGCAGCGACCGGCAGAAGCAGAGCGAGGCCGCCATCGCCTGGTCGAGCTGGGAAGGCCAGACCATCACGCTGCTGCCGGAGCCCGAAACCAGCGACCGCTTCGCCGAGGCCGACTACGCGCTGGCCTTCGCCCGCATCGAGAACCATTATTTCGTCCATGGCGGCTGGTTCGAGGAAGGGCAGCTGCTGCGCGATGCCGGCAAGCTGAAGGACATCCCGGGCGTCATCGTCCATGGCCGCTACGACATGCCGTGCCCTATGAAATACGCCTGGGCCCTGCACAAGGCGTGGCCGAAGGCGGAGTTCTTCCTCGTCGAAGGCTCCGGCCATGCCTTCACCGAACCGGGCATCCTCGACCGGCTGATCTACGCCACGGACATGTTCGCGGGGAAGAAATGACTTTGGCCTTCAGCCAGGCGCAACGACCATGAAAGAACGCCTCTACCTGTTCGACACCACCTTGCGCGACGGCCAGCAGACACCGGGCATCGACTTTTCCGTTGAGGACAAGACGGCAATCGCCCGGCTGCTGGACGACTTCGGCATAGACTATGTCGAGGGCGGCTATCCGGGCGCCAACCCGACCGACACGGCCTTCTTTTCTGAGAAGCGGACGCGCGCGGCGAAGTTCGTCGCCTTCGGCATGACCAAGCGCGTCGGCGTCTCGGCCTCCAACGATCCGGGCATCGCCGCCCTGATGCAGGCGAGGTCGGATGCCGTCTGCTACGTCGCCAAGAGCTGGGACTACCATGTGCGCGTGGCGCTGGGCTGCACGGAGGAAGAGAACCTCGACGCCATCCGTGCTTCCGTCGAGGCGGCCTGCGCGGCGGGCAAGGAGCCGATGGTCGATTGCGAGCACTTCTTCGACGGCTTCAAGGCCAATCCCGCTTATGCGCTGGCCTGCGCCAAAGCGGCCTTTGAGGCCGGTGCGCGCTGGGTGGTGCTGTGCGACACCAATGGCGGCACCCAGCCCTCGGAGGTGCGGGTCATCGTCGGCAAGGTGATCGCCGCCGGCATTCCCGGCGAGAATCTCGGCATCCACGCCCATGACGACACTGGCCAGGCGGTCGCCAATTCGCTCGCGGCAGTGGAGGCCGGCGCGCGCCAGATACAGGGTACGCTGAACGGCATCGGCGAGCGTTGCGGCAACGCAAATCTTATCACCCTGGTCCCGACGCTGATGCTGAAACCCGCTTATGCCGAGCGCTTCGAACTCGGCATTTCGGCCGAGCAGCTTGCCGGCATATCGCGCCTTTCCCGCGCCTTCGACGAACTGCTCAACCGCGCCCCGGAGCCGCAGGCACCCTATGTCGGCGTTTCCGCTTTCGCCACCAAGGCGGGCATCCATGCCTCGGCGCTGGCCAAGGATCCGGCGACTTACGAGCACGTGCCGCCCGAGACGGTCGGCAATCGCCGCCGCGTCATGGTGTCGGACCAGGGCGGCAAGGCCAATTTCCTCGCCGAACTGAAGCGGCGCGGCATTGACGTGCCGAAGGACGACCATCGGCTGGACGCGCTGATCGCTGTCGTCAAGGAGCGCGAGTCGGAAGGTTATGCCTACGAGGGCGCCGACGCCTCCTTCGAGCTTCTGGCGCGGCGCATGCTGTCCGGCATCCCGGAATTCTTCGCCGTCACCTCCTTCCGCTGCATGGTCGAGCGGCGCTTCGACGCCAACGGCCATGTGAAAACCGTCTCGGAAGCCATCGTGAAGCTGCTGGTCGACGGCGAGGAAAAGATGTCGGTGGCGGAAGGCCACGGCCCGGTCAATGCGCTGGATATTGCGCTCCGCAAGGACCTCGGCCGCTATCAGGCCGAGATCGCCGACCTCGAACTCGCCGACTACAAGGTGCGTATCCTCAACGGCGGCACCGAGGCGATCACCCGCGTGCTGATCGAATCGCACGACGGCACCGGCGCCCGCTGGTGGACGGTCGGCGTCTCCGACAACATCATCGACGCCTCGTTCCAGGCGCTCATGGATTCCATCGTCTACAAGCTGATGAAGAACCGCGAGATGGCCGGGCTGGTGGCGGCGGAGTAGGGCCGTGGCGCCAGCTTCCTCCCTTGATGGGGTGAGAAGCGGTCCGCGTAGCGGACGAAAAGCCGACTGTTTGGCTTTTCGAGAGACGAACGCCTGAAGCGGCGCCAGCGTCCCCCTCCTCCTTGAGGGGGAAGGCGGCGAACTTCTTCGTTGCCACGCCCGGATTTTCGTCCGTCTGGCCATTGTCAAAGAACTGACCTCGGTGGGCTGAGGTCGGGAAGCGGGCGCGGTGGCCGTGCCTGCTTAAGTTAAAGTATGGCGCGGCTTGCCGCGCCCGCCGACGATTTCTGTTCCCGTCCGTTCCGCTTCACCGCAGCTCACGATGGCGGCATTTGCGCCGACACCGGCCGATGGCTTGCAGCGCTCGTCCAGCGCGCGGGGGCCGTAATACCCCCAGGGGAACCCTTGGACGGAACCTCCCCGGGCGGTTGCTTACGTTGAGCAACCACCGGAGGCGCCGACTCCCCGCCACGCAATCACCGTCATGACCGGTGTTCCCGCGCGGGAAGCTGGGGCCAAGTATGGGGCGGGTTCAAAGGACGGGGATAAGTTTCGGGAAGATTTTTTTGGAGAGTTGTGGAGGGCAACGTTAAAGCCACCCATCGCCAAAAATCCATTGAGCCATCAGAAATTTGCGATGGTATCGATGCCTGCTCTGGGCCATAGGGTTAGGCCATGACCGCGCAAGCACTTTCAGCCGACACCGACAACGGCGCCCGCCGGGGCTTCGTGCTGGCCCTCGTGGCCTATTTCCTGTGGGGCCTGCTGCCCTTCTTTATGAAGGCGGTGGCCCACCTGCCGCTGGCCGAGGTGATCGCGCACCGCATCGTCTGGTCGCTGCCGATCGCCGCCGCCGTGTTGGTCTGGCTCGGCCGGACCGCCGATTTCAAGGCCGCTCTGCGGTCACCGCGCATGCTGGGCATGGCCGCGCTGACGGCGGTGCTGATCACCATCAACTGGAGCATCTACGTCTGGGCGATTGCCGTGGACCGCACCGTCGAGACGGCGCTCGGCTACTACATCAATCCGTTGGTCAGCGTCTCGGTCGGCGCCATCTTCCTCGGCGAGCGGCTGAGCCGGCTGCAGATCGTCGCCGTCGGGCTGGCGACCGTCGCCGTGGTCGTTCTGACGATCGACAGCGGCACGTTGCCCTGGGTGTCGCTGGCGCTGGCTTTCTCCTTCGCCGCCTACGGCTTCTTCCGCAAGACGCTGCCCATCGGCCCGAGCCAGGGCTTCCTGCTGGAAGTGCTGATCCTGTCGATCCCGGCGATCGGCTATGTCCTTTATCTCGCCGCCACGGGACAGAGCCATTTCGCCACGGGCGCCTGGCAGGATACCGCGCTGCTCCTGTGCTGCGGCCCGATCACGGCGGTGCCGCTGCTGATGTTCGCTTTCGGCGCCAAACTGCTCAGGCTGTCCACCATCGGCATCATGCAATACATCGCGCCGACCATGGTGTTCCTCATTGCCGTGCTGATCTTCCATGAGCCGTTCGGCATGACCCAGGCCGTCGCTTTCGCCCTGATCTGGGCGGCGCTCGCCATCTATTCCTGGCCGATGCTGACCGCATTGGCGGGCGCGTCGCGCGGATCGGCCTCTGGCACGACGTCCGGCCCGACGCATTGACGTCGCCTCCACATCGTCTAGGCTCTCGCTTCCGAGGCGGCCGGCAAGAGCCGCATGCAACGACGGTTGGGAGTGAAGCGGCATGATCCTGACGGCATCGCTGCTTGCCGGTCTGGCTTTTGCCTGGCTGCTGATCGGGGTGATCGAGAAGATTCGGCTCGGAATCACCTTGCCGCAGGCGATTCTCTACGTCCCGCTCAAGCTTGCCTGGCGCGTCGCCGACCAGCGCATGGCACTCGCGCGCGATGCATCGGCGCCGGTGATCTACATCGTCACGCACCGTTCGCGCATCGATCCCGCGCTGATGCTGTCGCTGCTGCCGCACGACACCTTGCATATCCTCGACGAGAAATCGGCCGCCTCGACCTGGCTGGAGCCGTGGCGCGAACTGGCCCGCACCATCGCCTTCAACGCCGAGCACGTCTTCGTCAGCCGCCGGCTGGTGCGTGTCCTGAAGGGCAGGGGGCGGCTTGCCGTCTACATGCCCGAGGCCGTCGAGCCGGACGTCAAGTCGTTCCGGCTCTACCGCGCCGTCACCCGCATCGCCATGCAGGCGGAGGCCCGCATCGTGCCGATCTTCGTCGGCGGCGCGAATGCGCTGCCCTTTGCCCTGAACCCGCCGAAGGGCTTGCGTCGCCGCTGGTTCCCGCGCCTTTCAATCAGCGTGCTGGAGGCGAAGACGGTCGACGAACTGGTGGCGCTGAACGGCGACGGTTCGGCAAGCACCAGCAACGCCGTGTTCGACCGCCTGGCCGAGGCGCGCCTTGCCGCCGCCGACCTCGACCGCGGGCTGTTCCTGGCGATGCGCGATGCCGCGGACCGTGTCGGTCCCTCGCATCCCGTGGTGGAGGACGTCGTTTCGGGCGCGCTGAGCTATCGCAGGCTGTTCACCGGCGCGCGCGTGCTGGGTTCGCGCTTCGAGAAGGCGACGGCGCCCGGCGGGGCGATCGGCGTGCTCCTGCCCAACACCAACGGCCTCGTGCTCTCGCTGCTCGGCCTGTGGTCGGCCGGCCGCGTGGCGGCGATGGTCAACTATACGGCCGGGCCGGCGAGCGTCATGGCGGCGGTTCGCACCGCCGTGATCCGCAAGGTGGTGTCGTCGAGGGCGTTCATCGAGAAGGCCGATCTCGGCGATATCGTCAAAGCTGTTGAAGCCGGCGGCGCTGAGTTTCTGTGGCTGGAAGATCTGCGCGCCGGTGTCGGCACGGTGGAAAAGCTGTTCGCCGCGCTTCTGTGGCGCCGGCCCTTGCAGCGGCAGGACGCGGGCAAGCCTGCGGTCATCCTGTTCACCTCCGGCTCGGAAGGCTCGCCGAAGGCGGTGGTGCTGCCGCATACCAGCCTGCTCGCCAACGCCATGCAGGCGGAGGCGCGCATTTCCATCTCGCCGGCCGACACGCTGCTCAACGTGTTGCCCGCCTTCCATTCCTTCGGCCTGACCGGCGGCACCATCCTGCCGCTGGTGACGGGCGTAAAACTGTTCCTCTATCCCTCGCCGCTGCACTACAAGCTGATCCCCGAAATCGCTCGCAAGGTCCGGCCGACCATCATGTTCGGCACCGACACCTTCCTCGCCAACTATGCGCGCACGGCCAGGGACGGCGATTTCTCCAGCCTGCGTTTCGTGGTGGCGGGCGCCGAGGCGGTGAAACCGGAGACGCGAAAAGTCTGGCGCGAGCGCTTCGGCGCCGAGATCATCGAAGGATTTGGCCTGACGGAGGCCGCCCCCGTTGTCGCCGTCAACACCGCCATCCACGGCCGCGACGGCACGGTCGGCCGCCTGCTGCCGGGCATGCGCATGCGGTTGGAGCCGGTCGAGGGCATTGCCGAGGGCGGGCGTCTCTGGCTCGCCGGCCCGAACCTGATGATGGGCTATATGAGCGGTGACCGGCCGGGCGAATTGCAGCCGCTGGCGGACGGCTGGCATGACACCGGCGATATCGTCTCCGTCGATCGCGAGGGCTTTCTCACCATTCGCGGCCGCGCCAGGCGTTTCGCCAAGATCGCCGGCGAGATGGTGTCGCTCGGCGCGGTCGAGATGCTGGTGCAGGCGCTGTGGCCGGAGGAACGGCACGCCGTCGTCTCGGTGCCGGACAAGCGGCGCGGCGAGCGCATCGTGCTGGTGACCACAGCCGGCACCGCCGATGCCGAGCAGCTGCGCAAGTTCGGCAAGGCGCATGGCGCGGCCGAGCTGATGGTGCCGGGCGATATCGTCAAGGTGGACGAGATTCCGGTCCTCGGCTCCGGCAAGACCGATTATGTGGCCGCACGCGGGCTGGCGATCAGCCGGCTCGGCCTCGGCGAGGCGGCCTGACGCTACTCGCGCGAGCCTTCGTCGACGTCCGGCGGCAGGATGGCCTCGCCCTCCTTCTTGGCGCGGCGGGAATAGGCGAGCACGCTGAACGGCAGGAAGATGAGGTAGGCGGCCACCGAGGCGGTGAGCGTGTACCACGGATAGCTGACCAGAAGCAGGATGTAGAGCGCGACCGCGAGGATGACCAGCAGCACCCGGTCGCCCGGGATCTTCAGGCTCTTGCCCGAATAGACCGGCAGCCGGCTGACCAGCAGGAAGGCGATCAGCACGGTGAACGCCGTGGCGGCGAAGGCGATCGGCCGCGTCGGCTGCAGGCCGAGGAAGGAGAGGTAGAGCGGCAGCATCACCAGCATGGCGCCCGCCGGCGCCGGCACGCCGACGAAATATTCGTTCTGCCAGGCCGGCCGGTCCTTCTGCTCGTCCAGCACGTTGAAGCGGGCGAGCCGCATGCCGCAGGCGATGGCGAACAAAAGCGCCGCGATCCAGCCGGGCGAGCCGGCGCGGTCGAGCAGGTAGGCATAGAGGACGAGCGCCGGCGCCACCCCGAAATTGACGATGTCGGCCAGCGAATCCATCTGCGCGCCGAACTTGGAGGTGGCCTTGAGCAGCCGCGCCAACCGGCCGTCGATGCCGTCGAGGAAGGCGGCGAGCAGCACCATCACCGTCGCCGTCTCGAAGCGGCCCTCGAAGCCGAAGCGGATGCCGGACAGGCCGGCGCAGATCGCCAGCACCGTCACCAGGTTGGGGAACATCAGCCTGAGCGGAATCTCGCGGATGCGCGGCCCGCCCTGGCCGTGCGGCTCGAAGCGCTTGAACGGCTTGTCCATCGGCGGGCTCAGGAAACGCGCACCAGCGGCGCGCCCTCGGCGCCGCCGAACTCGGCGATGACGGTTTCGCCGCCGACGGCCGTCTGGCCGATGGCGACGCGCGGTGCTGCACCCGCCGGCAGGTAGACGTCGACGCGCGAGCCGAAGCGGATCAGGCCGAAGCGCTCGCCGATGGCCAGCGCGCCGCCGGTCTCGGCCCAGCAGACGATGCGGCGCGCCACCAGCCCGGCGATCTGCACCGCCACGACCGTCCCGTTGGGGCTGTCGATGACGAGGCCGTTGCGCTCGTTCTCGGTGCTGGCCTTGTCCAGTTCAGCGTTCAGGAAGGCGCCGGGCCTGTGCTCGATGCGGCTGACGCGGCCGCGCACCGGCGCGCGGTTCACATGGCAGGAAAAGACGTTCATGAACACCGAGATGCGCGTCATCTCCGCACTGCCGAGGCCGAGTTCGCGCGGCGGCACGGCCGGCCCCACCGCCGAGACGATGCCGTCGGCCGGGCTGATGACCAGCCGATCGTCCACCGGCGTCACCCGCTCGGGATCGCGGAAGAAATAGATGCACCAGGCGGTGAGGATGAGGCCGATCCAGAACAGGATCGAGGAAAAATAGCCGAGGACCAGCGTCACCACGGCGAAGCCGGCGATGAAGGGATAGCCCTCGCGGTGGATCGGAACGAGCGTGTTCTTGATCGTGTCGACAAGAGACATCGGGCTGGGGGCGGCTCCGTTTCAGGGTGCGGCATGTCTATCGGAAACGCCTGCCCGCCGCAACGCGACAATCGGGCAGGGGGTCAGGGGGAAAGCGGCGCGCCGGGAACGTAGAGCGCGATCGGCCGGATCTCGTAGACGGCGGTGGGGTTGGCGCCGCGCAACTGCCGCGCCATCTCGGCCGCCGCACCGTCGTCGGCGCAATCCACCACGTAGAGGCCGAGCAGCTGTTCCTTGGTTTCGGCGAACGGACCGTCGAGCACGGTTCCCTCGCCGGGGCCGCGCAGCGTGCGGGCGTCCACGGTCGGTCCGAGCCGCGCGGCCGGCCCCATGCGGCCCTCCCTGACCAGTCGGTCATGCACCTTGAGCAGGTCGTCCATCAGGGCCGCGTCCTCGTCCGGTGTCCAGGATTCGACGACGCCTTCGGCATGGTAGGCGAGGATGGCGTAGAACATGCGGGTGATCCTCCGTCATTCGCGATGCGCGGCGCACCATACGGCAAACGGAGGCCGGGCGACACCGCCTCAGCTCACCTCGGCCGTGCGCCGGCGCACGATGATGCCTTCCTTGTCGCTTTCGCGGGCGATGCGCAGGCGCTCCTCGGCCTCGGTGGCTTCGCGCTGGCGGTCCCACATGGAGGCATAGAGCCCGTGTTCCTTGAGCAGCGCGGCATGGGTGCCGCGCTCGGCGATCCGGCCGTCCTTGAGCACGATGATCTCGTCGGCGGAAATGACGGTGGAAAGCCGGTGGGCGATGACGATGGTGGTGCGGTCGCGACTGACCAGGTCGAGGGCTGCCTGGATTTCCTGCTCGGTATGGCTGTCGAGCGCCGAGGTCGCCTCGTCGAGGATGAGGATCGGCGGCGCCTTCAGGATGGTGCGGGCGATCGCCACGCGCTGCTTCTCGCCGCCGGACAGCTTCAGGCCGCGCTCGCCGACCATGGCGCGGTAGCCATCGGGAAGCTGTTCGATGAAGGGGCCGATCTGTGCCAGTTCGGCCGCACGCCTGACGTCCTCTTCGCTAGCGTCGGTACGGCCGTAGCGGATGTTGTAGGCAATGGTGTCGTTGAACAGCACGGTATCCTGCGGCACCATGCCGATGGCGGCGCGCAGGCTCTCCTGCGTGACGTCGCGGACGTCCTGCCCGTCGACCAGCACGGCGCCCGACTGCACGTCGTAGAAGCGGAACAGCAGCCGCGAGATGGTCGACTTGCCGGCCCCCGACGGGCCGACGATGGCGACCGTCTTGCCGGCGGGCACGGTGAACGAGATGCCTTTCAGGATCGGCCGGTTGGCGTCGTAGGCGAAATGCACGTCGCGGAACTCGACGCGGCCGGCTTCGATGGCGAGCGGTTTGGCGCCGGGCTTGTCCGTCACCTCCTGCCTGACGTCCAGCAGGTCGAACATCTGCTCGATATCGGTCAGCCCCTGCCGGATCTCGCGGTAGATGAAGCCGATGAAGTTGAGCGGCACCGAAAGCTGGATCAGCATGGCGTTGATGAAGACGAAATCGCCGACCGTCTGCGTGCCGGCCTTCACCTCCAGCGCCGACATCACCATGACGATCGTCGTGCCGAGGCCGAAGATGGCGCCCTGGCCGAAATTCAGCCAGCCGAGCGAAGTCCAAATGCGGGTGGCGGCGATCTCGTAGCGCGCCATCGAGCGGTCGAAGCGCTCGGCCTCCATCGCCTCGTTGCCGAAATACTTCACCGTCTCGAAGTTGAGCAGCGAATCGATGGCCTTGGTGTTGGCGTCGGTGTCGCTGTCGTTCATGTCGCGGCGGATGCCGATGCGCCAGTCGCTGGCCTTGACCGTGAACCAGACATAGATGGCGACCGTAAGCGCCACCACGGCCACGTATCTCCAGCCATAGGTGAAGGCGAAGATGCCGGCCGTCAGCGCGAACTCCAACACCGTCGGTGCGGTGTTGAGCATGATGAAGCGCACGATCGTCTCGATGCCTTTCGTGCCGCGCTCGATGATGCGCGACAGGCCGCCGGTGCGCCGCTCCAGATGGAAGCGCAGCGACAGTTCGTGCATGTGGACGAAGGTGCGAAAGGCGAGCTGGCGCACCGCATGCTGGCCGACGCGGGCGAACAGCGCGTCGCGCAGCTGGTTGAAGCCGAGCTGCACCAGCCGCAGGAAATTGTAGGCGATGACCAGCGCGACGGCGCCCGTCAGGATCGCCGGCAGTGGCGGGCTGTACTTGCCGGTGCCGGCCAGCGCGTCGGTCGCCCATTTGAAGAAATAGGGGCCGGCGACCAGCACGAGCTTGGCCACGATCAAAAGCAGCGTCGCCCAGGTGACGCGCCAGCGCAGGTCCGGCCGGTCGGACGGATACATGTAGGGCCAAAGGTTGCGCAGCGTCTTCAGCGTGCCGGATTCGGCGGAAACGGTCTTGTCTGCCACTGGGGTCTGCCTTGTGGTTTAGGGTGCCGTCAGTCGGCGCAGCAGGTATCGACCAAGGCCGCCACCGAGGAGGAAAGCTCCTTGAGGGCCGCGTGGTCGAGTTCGTAACGGGAGCGCTGGCGGTCGGGCGAGAAACGCACCAGCCCCGCATCCACCAGTACCTTCAGGTGCTGCGAGACGGTCGATTGCGCAAGGTCGAGCTTCTCGACCACGTCGCGGCAGCAGCAGGCGCGGGCGCCCGCAAGCTGCCTGACGATCTCGACGCGCGCGGGATGGGCCAGCGCGGCCAGGCCGGCGGCCAGCCTGTGCTTGTCGTGCGTGCAAGTGCCGATCGTGCCGAACGTTTCCATCGTTCATCGCCGATAAACGATGGAATGACTTTGCGCAAGGGACGGAAGGAAGAAAATCTATTCCGTTTTTGCCGGCGCCGTCGTCATCTGGTCGCCCAGCACGGTCAGGTCTGCGGCTTCGCCCTCTCGCGATTTCTCCGGCAGCTTGAACACCTGTCCGGGCCAGATTCTGTCGGGATCGCTGATCTGGTCCTGGTTGGCGAGATAGATGGTCGAATAGCGGATGCCGTGGCCGTAGACGCGGCGCGAGATGCGCCAGAGCGTATCGTGCCGGCGGATGATGACGGCGCTGTCGGCGTGCTCGAGCTTCGGCGCGACCGTTTCGGGAACGGCGCCGGCCGGCGGCGTGGCTGCGGCCACTTCGGCCGGCTTGCTCTCGCCCGCAGGGGCGGTTCCGGCCTGCTCGGCAGGCGCGACGGCGGCGATGGCCTCGCCCGGTTCGCGCTCGAACGGCACCGTGGCGCGGGCCACCACCTTGGCGCCGTCGGCGTCGAGCGCGTCGACGCGCACGTTGTAGGTGCCGACGGGCAGGTCACGGTTGGCCTCGACCAGGAAATGGCCGTCGGGCGAGGTGGTGGCGTCGCCGAGCAGAATCTCGTTGGCGTAGGCGCGCACCTTGCGGCCGGCATCGGCGATGCCGGCGACGAAGATCTTGCCGCCGTCGATCTCGACGGCCTCGACCACGACTTTGGCCCCCGCCGCCGGAACGGCAGGGGAGGCGGGTTGCGCCGGGGCAGGCGTCGCCTCGGCCGCGGCAGGCGCCGTGGCCACGTCGGCCGGCTTGGATTCGGCCGGCGCTACCGCCGTGGCCTCGGTTTCGGGCTTGGCGGCGGCGTCGGTCGGCTGGGAGGCCGCCTCCGCCGGCGTTTCCGGCTGCTTTGCGGGCGCGGGCACATTCAGCAGTTCGGCCGGCTTGCCCGGCTCCTCGACCATCGCCAGGACCTGCCCGTCCGGCTTCTGCGGGATCGAGACGACCGCCGTTTGCTGCGACGTGGCGGTGACGTTGTCCGGCGTGGTGGAGCGCAGCGTGATCTGGTAGTCGCCCGGCTTCAGCGGCGTATCGAGCACGATGGCGAAGGCGCCGTCCGCCCCCGCCTCGGCCGAACCGAGCACCGTATCGCCGTTCAGCGCCTCCACCTTGGCTTTCGGCGCGGCATTGCCGGCGATCACCACCGATCCGTCGCCCTCGACGCGCACGACGTCGAAACTCGGCACGACGCCTTGCGCGGCCGGCGCCGTGGCGGGCGGGTTGCTTGCCGGCGCCGGGGGTTGCGCTTCGGGGGCGGGCGTCGCGGCCGCGTCGGTCCCCTTGGCCGGAAGCCGGTCGGTCGTTCCGGGAGCCTTCGCCGTATCGGCCGGCTCCAGCGCCGCGATCTGCGCCGGCGGCACCGTCTGGAAAAGCGGGTCGAGCGCACCCGACACGTATGCCGTCCCGGCCACCGCGGCGACGCCGCCGCCGGCGAACAGGAAAGCCTTCAAAGGGTTGATTGCCATGTTGTTCTTGAGCCCCCTAATTACCCGAATCCCTAGCCCGTTTTTTCAGGGGCGACAAGAAAAAGCCAAGTCTGGCCTTGACCGCGCTCCCGCGTCCCATCACCAATCTTCGCCATGAACACGATTCGATCCGTCTGCGTTTACTGCGGCTCGTCTCCGGGCCGCGACGAAGCCTATCTCGAAGCCGGCCACCTGCTCGGGCGCTCCATCGCCCGCGCCGGCCTCAGGCTGGTCTATGGCGGCGGCACCAAGGGCATTATGGGCGCCGTTGCCGATGGGACGCTCAAGGCCGGCGGCACCGTCATGGGCATCATCCCGCGCTTCCTGGTCACCAAGGAAGCGACCGAGACGGCCCTGCAACGTCTCAACCAGCTCGTGATCACCGACAACATGCATGAGCGCAAGCACAGGATGTTCGAGGAATCCGACGCCTTTGTGGCGTTGCCGGGCGGTATCGGCACTGTCGAGGAGATCGTCGAGATCATGACCTGGGCCCAGCTCGGCCATCATCGCAAGCCGATCGTCTTCGCCAACGTCAAGGGATTCTGGAACCCCATGCTGGCGCTGATCGACCATATGGCGGAAGAAGGCTTCATCCATACCGCGCAGCGGGTGAAGCCGCTGGTCGTCGACGACCCCGAGGCAATCGTCGCCGCCGTCATGGCTGCCGCCAGCGCCGACCAGACGCCGACCGGCGGCGAAAGCTCCGTCATCGACAAGATGTAAAGGCTGCCGCCGTCGCTCCAAAAGAAAAAGCCGGCCTTTGGAGCCGGCTTGTGGAGGGAGACGGGTCGAGGGGGTTTGGGGGGACTTGGGGATGACCCGTCGCCCCAATAATGCGCGGGCGCGGTGATGGTTCCATGAAGCCGTAAAAAATTTTCAGGCAACCGCACGGCGCCGTGCCGCACGCCAGTCGTGGCCGGCATGGGCGAAGACCGCGAGCAGGACGCCGCCGCCGCCAACGAAACTCGCCGCAGGCGGCAGTTCCGCCAGGAACAGCCAGCCGAACAGGATGGCGAACGGCACCTCGGCCGAGCCGAGCAGGCCGGCTTCCGCCGCCGGCAGCAGGCGCGCGCCTTCCGTCCACAGCACCGAGGCGATGGCGAAGGAGGCGCCGAAGGCGGCCAGCAGCCATGCGTCGCGCGCCGAGACGGCAAGCGGCTCGGCCACGAGCCATCCGAGGACGAACAGCAGCAGTCCCGAAACCGCGCCCGCCCACACCACCGGCGTGTCGCGGAATTTGCGGATCATGACCATGTAGAGGGCGCTGCCGAAGGTCATCAAAAGGGCGAGGCCGTCGCCGAGCGGCCGGCCGCTGCCGAGGCCGGCGGAGACGATCAACCCGACGCCCGACAGCGAAAGCACCGCCGCCACCAGCGTTTTGGTCCGCGCCCGCTCGCCGAGGATGAGCCAGCCGAGCAGGCCTGCGATGAAGGGTGCAGTGGCATAGATGATGGCGACGTTCGCCACATAGGTGTTCTTGAAGGCGGCGATGAAGGCGATACTGGCGGCCGCGCCGACCACCGCCATCAGCCAGCCGCGCCAGCCGAGCCGCAACGGCCCGGGCGTCCGCTCCCGCCGCCGGCGCCATGCGACGTAGAGGCCGATCAGCAGCCCGCCGACCAGCCCGCGCCAGCAGTTGATGACGAGCGGATCGGCATGGATGGATTTCGTCAGGACGCCGGCAAGGCCGAAGACGGCCGCCGACGCGCTGACCAGCATGATGCCCAGGGGGCGGTCAGATACGGACGTTTCGGTCATGGCGGTTCCCCGGCTATCCTGCCGCCAATCTAGCCCATCGCTCCTGCCAGCAAGGTGGCAGGAGTTTGCCGGTTGTTTCGCCGATAGGCGGTAAAGCCGCTATTCCTGCGGCGTGACCTGCGCGCCGCCGTCCTCGCTCATGTCGTCGGCATAGGGCGAGGCGCTCGGAATGCAGGACACCGACCAGCCGGCGGGCACCGGCTGCTTCTGGTATTCGGTGATCGCCGAGGTGCACTGGTCGCGCGTGTCGAAGGTCGAGGGCAGCACGACCATGCCGCCCTGTGGGCCGGCAACGACCAGGTACCAGACCAGCGCAATGGTGGATGACATGGAAATTCCTCACGGTTTGATGGGAGAGTCGCGCGGACTCTAGCAATTCTCGCGAGGCGGCGGAAGCGCGGCATTGGGCAGCGGTGCCGACTGCCTGGAGGCGACCGAACAGGACGCCTCCCTCAAGGCGAGGGCCTGGCACACCCTCGCCTTGAATGAAGAGCGTTGGAAAGCCGTTGCCGGACCTGCGCTCAATCGGCGGCGAAGCAGTAGAACAGGCCGTCGCCGCCGGTGCCTTTCAGCGCCTCCTGGCTGCAGCCGCCGCGCGAGGCGTGCGAGGAGTTCCACGATTTCGCGGCCGCCGAATCGTCCAGTCCGGTGCGATCCGAATGGCCCATCATCGCCGCCCCTTCGGCGCCGCTCATGGTCCAGTCGCCGCAGGTCTGGTCGGCGACGCGGGTGCCGTCGGGCTTGGAGCCGGTCAGGATATCGTGGCGGTTCGGCGTGTCGCCGCGGCCGTTGATGACCTCGCCCTTTTCGTTGAGCGCCGTCTGCTTGGTCAGGTTGTTCTTGTCCGAGTGCAAGGAGGCCACGTCGTCGGCGATCTTCTCGCCCTTGGCGTTGACCCACGGCCCCTTGCCGATGCGGTCCCTGGCGTCGGTGTCGCCGGTGGAAAGATAGGCGTGCCACGTCTTGCCCTGCACGCCGGCGGCCTCGGCCAGCGAGGCGCAATGGGCGTCGGCGCCCTGCAGGCCGCCGAGGTCGGCGCCCTTGCCCGAGCCTGCGCTGGTGACGAAGAAACTCATCGTCGCGTCCTGCGCGACGGCGCCGCCGCCGGTCGCGGCGAGGATGAGGGTGGTGGCGACAAGCAATCTGCGCATGGATTTCCTCCGCTGGTTGGATGACCGCTTAACGGGAAACGCGGCACGGACCGGAATTATTCCCGGTCGCCGTCGGATAGTGCGGAGGTTTGACGGCCCGATGTCAGGCCGGCTGCTGGTATGACACCCAGCGATCGTGCTTGGCCTGATAGGTCTGGCCGGTGCGCGTCAGTTCCGGGCTCGCCATCGGCACGATGCGGGCGGCTATCTCGGAGGGGGGCGGCAGCGTCTCGGGATCTTCGCCGGGCACCGCCTGCGCGCGCATGGCGGTGCGGGTGGCGCCGGGATCGGCGGCGTTGACGCGCAGCGGGTAGTTCTTCGTCTCATCCGCCCAGGAGCGCATCATCGTCTCCACCGCCGCCTTCGAGGCCGCGTAAGGCGCCCAGAAGGCACGCGCCGAATGAGCGGCGTTGGACGACAGGATGATGGCGCGCCCGGCGTCGGACAGGCGCAGCAGCGGGTCGACCGAGCGGATCAGCCGCCATGTCGAGGTGACGTTGATCGCCATAACCTTCTCGAAGGTTTTTGCTTCGACATGGCCGATCGGCGAGATGGTGCCGAGCACGCCTGCATTCGCCACGAGGATGTCGAGTTTGCCCCAGCGCTCGTGGATGGCGCCGCCCAGCCGGTCGATGCCTTCCATGTCGGCGAGGTCGAGCGGGACCAGCGTCGCCTCGCCCTTGCCGCTGCGGGCATGCTCGGCCTTGATCTCGTCGTCGAGTTCCTCGAGCCCGCCGACGGTGCGCGCCACCGCGATCACATGCGCGCCGGCCGCCGCCATGTGCTTGGCGATGAAGTAGCCGATGCCGCGTGAGGCGCCTGTGACGACGGCGAGACGGCCGGTGAGATCGGGAAGGGGATCGGTCATGAAAACTTTGCTGGATTCAAAAACGGCTTACGATCCGCCCACCGCCAGCAGCGACAGCGTGCGTACGTTGTCGGAATGCTCGAAATCGGCGAGGCGCGTGGGATACTGGCTGGTGAAGCAGGCATCGCAGAATTGCGGGATCTCGTCGTTGCGGGCGGCCTCGCCGACGGCGCGATAGAGCCCGTCGATGGTGAGGAACCCCAGCGAATCGACGCGGATGAACTCCGCCATCTCCTCGACCGACATGCGGGAAGCCAGCAGCTTGGATTTCTCCGGCGTGTCGACGCCGTAGAAGCAGGAGGCGCGGGTTGGCGGCGAGGCAATGCGCATGTGCACTTCCTTGGCACCGGCATCGCGCACCATCTGCACGATCTTCTGGCTGGTCGTGCCGCGCACGATGGAATCATCCACCAGCACCACGCGCTTGCCCTCGATCATCTTGCGGTTTGCGTTGTGCTTCAGCTTCACGCCCATGTGGCGGATGGAATCGCCGGGCGAAATGAAGGTGCGCCCGACATAGTGGTTGCGGATGATGCCGAGCTCAAAAGGCAAGCCCGCTTCCTGCGAAAAGCCGATGGCCGCCGGCGTGCCGGAATCCGGCACCGGCACCACGACGTCGGCCTCGACCGGGCTTTCGCGCGCCAGCTCAGAGCCGATGCGCTTCCTCACGTCATAGACGTTGCGGCCCTCCACGCTGGAATCCGGGCGGGCGAAATAGACGTATTCGAAAATGCAGAAGCGCGTCTTCTGCGGCTCGAACGGGAACAGGCTTTCGATGCCCTTCGAGGTGACGACGACCATCTCGCCCGGCTTGATGTCGCGCACGAAGCGGGCGCCGATGATGTCGAGCGCGCAGGTTTCGGAAGCGAGGATCCAGGCGCCGTCGAGGTCGCCCAGCACAAGCGGGCGGATGCCCAGCGGGTCGCGGCAGCCGATCATCTTCTTCGACGACAGCGCCACCAGCGAGAAGGCGCCCTCGACCTGCCGCACCGCGTCGATGAAGCGGGCGTTTAGGTCGCGCTCCTTCGACATGGCGACGAGATGCAGGAGCGTCTCGGTGTCGGAGGTGGAGGAGAAGATCGCGCCCTGCTTCTGCAGCGTGCGCTGCACGGTCATGGCGTTGGTGAGGTTGCCGTTATGGGCGACGGCGAAGCCGCCGTCGGCGAGCTCGGCGAAGAAGGGCTGGATGTTGCGCAGGCCGGCGCCGCCGGTGGTGGCATAGCGCGTGTGGCCGATGGCGCGGTTGCCGGGCAACCGGTCGAGCACCGACTGCTTGGTGAAGGTGTCGCCGATCAGGCCGACATGCCGCTCGACGTGGAATTGCGCCCCGTCGTAGGAGACGATACCAGCCGCTTCCTGGCCGCGATGCTGGAGGGCGTGCAGGCCCAGCGTGACGATGGCCGCCGCGTCCTGCCGGCCGAAGATGCCGAACACACCGCATTCGTCGTGGAAATGATCGTCCGCCTCGGCCGAAAGTCCGTCGTCGGAAGGCACGTCGCCTGCGTCTGCCATGGGCCGGAAGCCTCTCATCCGCTAAAGCCGCGATATAGGCTCATGACGGCCGGAAAGCAACGCACGCGACGCCGCGCCCCGATGCTTCTCCGGCGACCCGGTCAATTGTTTGCCGGCGGCGCGTCGGCGGGGGCGCTGTCGTCCGGTCCGTCGGCCGGCGCGTCGCCGTCCGTCCCGTCGGCAGGGGCGTTGCCCTGGTCTGCGGGTGCTGCCGCGGGCGGGCTGGCCGTATCGGCGCCCGGCGTGGCGGGTTCCTCGGGGCGCAGCTTCTTCAGGATGGCGTTTTCCGGGTCTTCCGGCAGCAGGGCCTCGATCCGGTTGCCGATGGATTCCAGCAGTGGCCGGGATTTGGCGTTGGCGATCCAGCCGGGCACCTTGTCGCCGGCCAGCCAGTTGAAGAACATCAGCGCCACGGCGACGACGAGGATGCCGCGCGCCGCGCCGTAGAGGAAGCCCAGCGTGCGGTCGAGCGCGCCGACCCTGGAATCGATGATCCAGTCGGCGATCTTCATGGTGATGACGGTGACGACGATGAGCGCGATGATGAAGACGATGCCGGCGGCCGCCGCCATCGCGATCTTGTCGTTGTCGATATAGGGCTGCACGTAGGGGATGACGGGTTTGTAGAAGAAGAACGCCGCCGCAGCGGCCGCCGCCCACGAGGCGATGGAAAGGACCTCGCGCGACAGGCCGCGCACCATCGCAAGCATCGCCGAGACAAGGGTGAAGCCGACGAGGATTCCGTCAAGCAGCGTAATCGGCATGTGTTCCCAACTCCATGAGCCGTCAGTCGTCCCCGGTGTCGCGGCTGCGGCGGGAGCCGGCGATGCGCGCCACAAGATCGGCAAGCTCGGTCGGTCGAAAAGCGCCGGCCCCTATTCCCCCGGCTATTTCCTCGCCGCCCTTGGGACTTCCCACGGGCAGGACCGCGCTTCCAAAACCCAGCTTTTCGGCCTCCTTGAGCCTCTGCTGCGCATGCGCAACCGGCCTCACGGCGCCCGAAAGGCTGATTTCGCCGAAATAGACGCAATCGGCGGGCAGGGCAAGCCCGGTGAGCGACGACACCAGTGCCGCCGCCACCGCGAGGTCCGCCGCCGGCTCGGAAATGCGGTAGCCGCCGGCGACGTTCAGGTAGACGTCGTGCTGGGAAAACCGCACGCCGCAATGCGCCTCCAGCACGGCGAGGATCATGGCCAGCCGCGCGCTGTCCCAGCCGACCACGGCCCGGCGCGGCGTGCCGAGCGGCGAGGGCGCGACGAGCGCCTGTATTTCCACGAGCACCGGCCGCGTGCCCTCCATGCCGGCGAAGACGGCCGCGCCGGGCGCCTTGGCGTGGCGCTCGCCGAGGAACAGTTCCGAGGGGTTAGCCACCTCGCGCAGGCCCTTGTCGGACATCTCGAAGACGCCGATCTCGTCGGTCGGGCCGAATCGGTTCTTCACCGTGCGCAGGATGCGGTAGTGGTGGCCGCCTTCGCCCTCGAAATAGAGCACGCCGTCGACCATGTGCTCGACCACGCGGGGGCCGGCGATCTGGCCTTCCTTGGTGACGTGGCCGACCAGAACGACGGCCGCGCCTGTCGATTTGGCATAGCGGATCATCGCCTGGGCCGCGGCGCGCACCTGCGTGACGGTGCCCGGCGCCGAATCGGCAAGGTCGGTCCACAGCGTCTGGATCGAATCGAGGATGACGAGGTCGGGGCGCCGACCCTCGCCGATTGTGGCGAGGATGTCCTCCACATTCGTTTCGGCGGCCAGTTCGACCGGAGATGCGGCAGCACCCAATCTCTGCGCGCGCAGCCTGATCTGCGCGACGGCTTCCTCGCCCGAGACATAGACGATGCGGTGCCCCTGCCGGGCCAACGCGGCCGCCGCCTGCGTCAACAGCGTCGATTTGCCGATGCCGGGGTCGCCGCCGACCAGCAGCGCCGAGCCCCGCACGAAACCGCCGCCGGTGGCGCGGTCGAGTTCTCCTATGCCCGACGCTATGCGCGGCGCGTCCTCGATGTCGCCGTCGAGCGAGGTGAGCGCCACGGCGCGGCCCTTGCGCGCGCTTTTCAGCGCACCCGGGCCGGAGCCTATGCCGCCGGCCGTGCCTTCCTCGACCAGCGTGTTCCACTCGCCGCAGGCCTCGCACTTGCCGCTCCATCGCGACGAAACGTTGCCGCAGGCCTGGCAGATGAACTGTGTACGGGATTTGGCCAAAAGACTACTCGAACCGCTCCGGCAGGTGGCTGTCGTCGGCGAGGTCGGAAAAGCGGGTGAACTCGCCCTGGAAAGCGAGGCCGACCGTGCCCGTCGGGCCGTGGCGCTGCTTGGCGACGATCACCTCGGCCTTGCCGCGGGCCTCGTTCATGTCGGTTTCCCACTTGATGTGCTCTTCGGTGCCGAGCTTCGGCTCCTTGTTCTTCAGGTAGTATTCCTCGCGGAAGACGAAGATCACCACGTCGGCGTCCTGCTCGATGGAGCCTGATTCGCGAAGGTCCGAAAGCTGCGGGCGCTTGTCGTCGCGGCTTTCCACCTGACGCGAGAGCTGGGACAGTGCGATGATCGGCGTCGACAGTTCCTTGGCCAGCGCCTTCAGGCCGGTCGTGATCTCGGTGATCTCCTGCACGCGGTTCTGGCTGGCAGCCTTGGAGGAGCCGGTCATCAGCTGGATATAGTCGATGACGATGACGTCGAGCCCGCGCTGGCGCTTGAGGCGCCGGGCCCGCGCCGCCAGTTGGGCGATCGAGATGCCGCCGGTCTGGTCGATGTAGAGCGGCAGTTTCTGCATGGTCTGCGAGCAGGCCACCAGCTTTTCGAAGTCGTGCTCGGAAATCTCGCCGCGCCTGATCTTGGAGGAGGGGATTTCCGTCTGCTCCGAGATGATGCGGGTGGCGAGCTGTTCCGACGACATTTCCAGCGAGAAGAAGCCGACGACGCCGCCGTTCGCCGCCTTGAAGGTGCCGTCCGCCTGCTGGGCCGGCACATAGGCCTCGGCGATGTTGAAGGCGATGTTGGTGGCGAGCGAGGTCTTACCCATGCCGGGCCGGCCGGCGAGCACGATCAGGTCGGACGGCTGCAGGCCGCCCATGCGCGCGTCGAGGTCGCGCAGCCCGGTGGCGATGCCCGACAGGTGGCCGTCGCGCATGTAGGCGGCGTTGGCCATGTCGACGGCGGTCTTGACGGCATCGGTGAAGCTCTCGAAGCCGCCGTCGTAGCGGCCCGTCTCGGCCAGCTCGAACAGACGCCTCTCGGCGTCCTCGATCTGGTCGCGCGGCGCCATGTCGACCGGCGCGTCGTAGGCGATGTTGACCATGTCCTCGCCGACGGTGATCAGCGCGCGCCGCGTGGCGAGGTCGTAAATGGCGCGGCCATAGTCGGCGGCGTTGATGACGGTGACGGCCTCGGCGGCGAGGCGGGCGAGATACTGCGCCACCGTCATGTCGCCGACCTTTTCGTCGGCCGGCAGGAAGGTCTTGATCGTCACCGGATTGGCCATCTTGCCCATGCGGATCAGTTCGGCCGAAACCTCGAAGATTTTTCTGTGCAGCGGCTCGTAGAAGTGGCTTGCCTTGAGGAAGTCCGAGACGCGGTAGAAGGCGTCGTTGTTGACCAGCATGGCGCCGAGCAGCGCCTGCTCGGCCTCGATGTTGTTCGGCGCTTCGCGATAGAGCGGCGTTTCCGCCGCCACCGTGCCGAACTTTCTTGCCGCTTCCGCCATGATATCCCCGATTCGATCCCGTCTGTCGGTATCAGAACAATGGCCGTTGCGCGCTGACCTGGATGCATCACCGCCGATTCAACCGACGAACTTTCCCGTGATCCACAGGATGCCCGCGCCGTCCACAGGACTGAATTCCCGTAGCCGGATTCCTGTTGACTCGAATATGCGGCAATCCTAGCGATATTAAGGAACATATCAAGAACATATCCGACGGGTTGACCGCCCGGACCGCGGCTTCCAAGTTACGGTCGGGCGGGGCTCAATCGGGAGCCCTCATATGAACAGCAACATCGCCGCCGCCTTTGTCTCTATCGCAATGCTCGCCGCGTCCGGCCCGGTGCCCGCCCGGGCCGCCGACCCGACGGCCGCGCAACGCATGTCGGAGGCGGGACCAGAACGGCAATCGCTGGAGAAGCAGACCGGCACCTGGGACGTGGTCGCCAGCATCTGGCCGGCGCCGAACGCCCAGCCGATCGTCAGCCGTGGCATCGTTGCCGAACGCAAGATGGTCGGCTCGATCCTGCAGGAGACGATGCATCCGGGGCCGGGTTCGCAGACGCCGGCCTTCACGCGGCTGGACTATCTCGATTTCGACCGGGTCGAGGGCCGCTGGAAATACGTGTCGATGGATACCCGCTTTCCGGTCAGCATCATGCCGGCGGCGAGTTTCGGTCCCGCCGAGCACGGCAGGATCGACGTCCACTTCACCCCGCAGGGCTTTGTCGGTTTCGGGCCGGAGGTCGAAGGCCGTTTCATGGTTTCCGACATGGCGATCTCCAGCCCCGACGCCGACCACGCGCTGAAGGAACAGCACGTCATGATGGCCAACGGAACGGGCAAAAGCTGGCTGTTCGTGCGCTACGAATACACCCGCCGCCATTGATCGTGGAGCGGCGTCGCTGTTCTACAGCACGTCGCCCCAATCGGCGCGCCGGGCCGTCTTGAAGACGACGCCGTCGCGCTTGGTGAACAACCGCTCGGCGGCATTGCCGTCCGGCTGGCACAATTTCAGCGTCACTTTTCCGGAGCCGCTTTTCGGCGGCGCCAGCACGCGCGAGCCATGTTCAGGGGCGGGTTGGCGCGACGCGGCGAGATAGATGAATTTCTCGTCCTCCCACGGAACGTCCGCGTCCTTGGCGAGCCGATGCAGGCGCGAGCGCGCCACGCGGCGCGAGAAATGGCACCAGTCGGGCGCGGCGAGCGGGCACGGCTCGTGGTGAGGGCAGGGCGCCAGGATATGCGCGCCGGCGGCGATCAGCTGCGCGCGCGCTTCCAGCATGCGTCGCCAGCCGGCCGGCGTGCCGGGTTCGACGATGAGCAGCGTATCGGCAGTCAGCGTCCACAGCCGCTCGACCAGCTTCGGCAGGGCGGGAGGTGGCAGTTCGTCGAGCACATAGGCGATGGCGACGAGGTCCGCCGGCTGGATGCCGGCCGGGAAAAGCGTCGCGTCGCCGGAAAGCCAGTCGCAGCGGACGGGCAGGGCGGCGGCAAGCGATTGGCCCGCGGTCCGCACCGGGGCGCTGGCTTCCAGCAGCACGGCACGGCCGAGCGCCGGCCACGCATCGGCGGCGGCCCACAGCATGGTGCCGGGACCGGCGCCGACATCGAGCAGGGTTTGCGGCGAAAAATCCGGCCGGGCGGTTTCCAGCGCCTCGATCGCCGCGCGCACGGCGGCGTAGGTCGCCGGCAACCGTTGCGCCAGATAGGCTTTCACGGCGAGGTCGTCCGCCATGTGCAGGCGTCCGTCGCGCACTTCCGCGCGGTAACGGTCCGACAGCGCCTTGCCGGCAGTCCTCAGCGCGGCTAGCGGCGTGCCCTCCAGCATCGCATCCACGCCTTGCCTGAGCGGTGTCGGCAGTTCCACGGATCAGGCTCCGCGCGGTGCCAGAAGGATGATCGAGGCTCCGGCAATGCAGACGGCGGCGCCGATCACGTCCCAGCGGTCCGGTCGCACGCCTTCGGCCAGCCATAGCCAGACCAGTGAGGCGGCGATGTAGATGCCGCCATAGGTGGCGTAGGACCGGCCGGCGGCGTCCGCCGGCGTCAGCGCCAGCAGCCAGGCGAAGGCCAGCAGCGACAGCGTTCCCGGCACCAGCCAGGCGGCCGATTTGCCAAGCCGCCACCATGCCCAGAACGAGAAGCAGCCGGCGATTTCGGCAACCGCTGCCGCGATGTAGAGAAGATAGGCCATGAAACCCTGCCGGTATGACGATCCCTTATTCGTCTCCCGGCAGGCAAAGGCAAGTATCTATGCCAGCTCGGCCGTTACGGCCGCCGAGCACGGACTTCAGTCCTTGCCGGTCACCCTGCGGCGGCGGGGCTTCCCCGACGTCTTGGCGCTGGCCTTCGCCGCGGGTGCCGCCTTTTCGGGCGGCGTCGCGGCGGGTTCGACCGTGCTGTGGCCCATCTCGTGCAAGGCGATCGCCTTTTCGCACTTGCCGATATAGTCGCGCGTCATCGGCAGCACGTCGTTGCGACGGGTGAGCTGGATCTGGAAATTCACCAGGTCCTGCCAGCGGAACGAGGCCTCGGAGCCGGCGAGATAGAATTCCCACATGCGGCAGAAGCGTTCGTCGTAGATGGCCTTCACCTGCTCGCGCTTCGCCATGAAGCGCTCGCGCCAGGCCTTGAGCGTTTCGGCATAATGCAGCCTGAGGATCTCGACGTCCGTCACCATCAGGCCCGAACGCTCGATGTGCGGCATCACCTCCGACAGCGCCGGGATGTAGCCGCCGGGGAAGATGTGCTTGCGGATGAAGGCGTTGGTCGTGGTCGGCGGCCCGACCCGGCCGATCGTGTGCACGAGCATCACGCCGTCGGGCTTGAGCAACTGGGCGCACTTGTCGAAGTACGTCTTGTAGTGGTTGACGCCGACATGCTCGAACATGCCGACCGAGACGATGCGGTCGAAACGCTCGGTCAGGTCGCGATAGTCGCGCAACTCGAAATGCACACTGCTTTCGAGGCCTTCGGCATGGGCGCGGTCGGTCGAAACCTGATGCTGCTCGGTCGACAGCGTGACGCCGAGCACGTCGGTCTCGAAGGTGCGGGCGATGTAGAGCCCGAGCCCGCCCCAGCCCGAACCGATATCGAGCACCGTCTGGCCCGGCTTGATCTTCAGCTTGGCGGCGATGTGGCGCTTCTTGGCCAGCTGCGCCTCTTCCAGCGTCATGTCCGGACGCTCGTAATAGGCGCAGGAATACTGCATGTCGTCGTCAAGGAACAGTTTGTAGAGCTCGCCCGACAGGTCGTAGTGGCGCTCGACATTGCGCTTCGAGCGCCGTTCCGTGTTCCACTGCTGCAACGGCCGCGCCTTGAGGCGCATCGTATTGAGCAGCTTCCCCCAGCTCGAATCGATCCAGGAAATGCCGATGTTGCGATAGATCAGGTGCAGGAAGGACAGCACGTCGCCTTCGGCGAAGTCGATCTGCTGTTCCATGTACATTTCCGGCAGCGCGAGCGAGGGATGCAGCATGATCGCCCGCTCTGCCTGGTGCGTATGGATGACAAGATGGACCTTCTCACCGTCGCCGTCGCCGAAGTGCCGGGTGGTGCCGCTCGGGCCGGTGATCGAAAGGTTGCCGATGCGCACGGTGCGCTCGACGATACGTTGCAAAAACAGGTTCATGACCGCGCCCTCGCGAGAAAAGGCAATGTGACAGCCCCGCTGCCACAATCCTGCCTCAAAACCTTAGGGCTTGAAAAGTTCCATGTTCACAAAAAAACCGGGCACGAAGGCCCGGTTTCTTGGTCCAGATGTTCAGGGATGAACAGAAGGGAAGAGGGGGATATGGGAATAGGGGAGTACGGGAACAGGGAATACATAGTCCCCTATCGCTCCATTCCCTTATTCCGCTACGACCTTATTCCTCTTCGCCGCCCTCGAACTCCGCGTTCGGGTCGAAGAAGTTCTCCGGCCGGGCGGCGTCGTTGATGTCGTCGCCGTAGATGGCTTCGGCGGTGGTCAGCGTCTCACCCTGCGCCTGGCGCTCGGCCTCGTCGGCGGAACGGGCGATGTTGAGCGTCACCGTCACTTCGACCTCCGGATGCAGCGCGATCGCCACGTTGGTCAGGCCGATGGTCTTGATCGGGTGGTTCAGCTCGACCTGGTTGCGGGCGACGCTGAAGCCGTCGGCGGTCAGGATGTCGGCGATGTCGCGGGTCGAAACCGAGCCGTAGAGCTGGCCGGTCTCGCCGGCCGAGCGCACGATGATGAAGCTCTTGCCGTCGAGCTGGTCGGCGATCGTCTGGGCTTCGCTCTTGCGCTCCAGGTTGCGGGCCTCGAGCTGCGCGCGCTGGCCTTCGAACTTTTTCTTGTTGGCTTCGTTGGCGCGCAGCGCCTTGCCCTTCGGCAGCAGGAAGTTGCGGGCGAAGCCGTCCTTGACCTTGACGGTCTCACCCATCTGGCCGAGGCGGGAAATGCGTTCGAGAAGAATGACTTCCATGGTCTTGTCCTTTCAGAACCGCAAGCGGTTGAATCAGAATGTGAAGGACAGGAAGCTGAAGCGGCGATTTGGCCGGGGTCGCTGTCCTGCCCGTTCGGGCAGTTAGGGACGGCGAACCGCCCCAACTCGGATTTTCATGCGCCTGACCGGGCCGAACCCGGAAAGGAGAGCGGGCGGCGAACCGCCCGCTTGTTGGTTAGCGAACCACGTAGGGCAGCAGGCCGAGGAAGCGGGCGCGCTTGATCGCCTGGGCGAGTTCGCGCTGCTTCTTCTGGCTGACGGCGGTGATGCGCGAGGGCACGATCTTGCCGCGCTCGGAAATGTAGCGCTGCAACAGACGCACGTCCTTGTAGTCGATGCGCGGCGCGTTGGCGCCGGAGAACGGGCAGGTCTTGCGGCGGCGATGGAACGGACGCCGGGTCGGGATCTGGTTGATGTCGACCATTATTCTGCGCTCCCTTCAAAGCTGCGCGCCGGGCGCGGGCCACGGTCGCCGCCGCCATCGCGGTCGCCGAACGAGCGGGCCGGGCGGTCGCCACGATCACCCCTGTCACGGTCGCCGAACGAGCGCGGACCGCGATCGCCGAAACCGCGGTCGCCGCGATCCGAGCGCTCCTCGCGCTTCTGCATCATCGCCGAGACGCCGTCCTCGTGCTTCTCGACCTTGATGCTCATGAAGCGCAGCACGTCCTCGGAGATGCCCTGCTGACGCTCCAGCTCGGCAAGCGCTGCCGGCGGGCAGGTCAGGTCCATCAGCGTGTAGTAGGCCTTCCGGTTCTTCTTGATCCGGTAGGTGAGGGACTTCAGTCCCCAGTTCTCGACCCGGCCGACCGAGCCGCCGCCAGCGGTGACGATGCCCTTGAAACGTTCAACGAGCTCATCGACCTGCTGCTGCGACAGATCCTGCCGGGCAAGGAACACATGTTCGTAAAGAGCCATAGTTCTTTTGCCTTTCTTCGTTTCTCTCCCGGTTCCCGGCGGCTAAAGCCTCTGCAACTTCTCTGATCCGCAAATGCGGAGAAGAAAGGAGCATGACGAGACGGTCGAGAGCGGAGACACGGGAGGCGGAAGCCTTGTGGCTCCACGACGAAAGCTTTGTTTTCAGGGAAAACGGCCTTCGGCCCTCCGTTCAGCCCCCAGTCGGGACCGGCAGATTGCGGCTGCGTATACAGGATTCTGGCCGCAACGCAAGCCTGCGGCTCAGGTCTTGCGCTTGCGCAGTGCCAGCCGCCCGATCGCCAGCACCATATAGGCGCCGAAGAACAGCGCCAGCGACCAGCCGAAGCCGGAAGGCCCGGCGATGTCCATGCCGATGCCGATGGCCTGCGGGCCGAGCACCATGCCGACCCCGTAGCACAGCACGAAGGCGGCGTTGGCCGAGGCGAGCTCGTGGCCGGAGAGCTGCGAGCCGAGATGGGCGAGCCCCACCGTGTACATGGCCGCGACGACGCCGCCCCAGACGAACAGCAGCGTCGCCATCAGGTGCCAGTTCTGTGCGAACAGCGGCATGAAGACGGTGCCGACGAGGCCGACGAAGGCGCACAGGAGCAGGAGGTAGCGGCGGTCGCCGACCCGGTCGGAAATCATGCCGATGGGAATCTGCAGCAGCACGTTGCCAAGGCCGATCATGGTCAAAAGCAGTGCCGCGTCCGCTTCCGAATAGCCGATGCGGTTGCCGTAGACCGGAAACAGCGCGAAGCCGCCCGTCTCGACGGCGCCGAAGACGAGCACGGCCGCCGTCGCCGTCGGCACCAGCCAGATATAATGCAGGAAACCGCTGGTTTCCTCGCCTTCGGCGCGAATCGGCGGGCTTTCGTTGCGCGCGGCCAGAACCGGCACGGCCGCCACCGCCACCAGCGCCACTGTCACGCCGAAGGGCAGGAAGCCGGTGCTGCCGAGATTGGCGAACAGCCACGGGCCGGCGGCGAAGCCTAGGGAAAGCACGGTGGCGTAGACGCCGAGCACCAGCCCGCGCCGCGACGGCGGCGCCGAGGTGCTGATCCAGAACTCGGACAGGATGAACAGGATGGTCAGCGACACGTGCAGGAGCACGCGCAGCGGAAACCACATCCAGAACGCCGGCGCGAAATGGAAGCCGACGAAGGCCACGGCGCCGGCCGCGATCATCAGAAGCATGGTCCAGGCGACGCCGAGGCGCGAGGCGAGCGGGGTCGCCAGCGGCGCGCCGGCGATCGAGGCGATGCCGGCCACGGCCGTATTGAGCCCGATCATCGAGGCCGAGTGGCCGCGCGATTCCAGGATGACGGACAGAAGCGGCATGCCGAGCCCGATGGCGATGCCCACCACGCTGATCGAGGAGATGGCCGCGATGATCGACAGCCAGCGCACGCGTTCTGCGTCCTGAGGCTCGGTTGCGACCGTCATGAAAGACCCTGATGCTGAACTGACTGACTAGAGGACTTCGCGGATGAACCGCTTGCCGATCATCCGGTAGAACGGCACCTCGCCGCCGCCGGGCTTGAGCAGCGGATCGAAGGCGAGCCGCCGCTCCAGTTCTTCCAGGATCGTGCGGGTGATCGCCGGAATATCGGCCTGCCGGGCCTCCGCGAGCGGCAGCCAGACGAGTTCCTCCAATTCGTTCGTCGGCCCGCCCTCGGGCAATTCCACCGCGACGTCGCTGCGCCACGCGGCGAGGAAGCGGGTGTCGAAGCGGCGCACCCGGCCGGGCGGCGTAATCGCGCGGGCGATGAAGCGCATCGCCTCCAGCGAAGGGGCGACGCCATGCTCTGCAAAACCCTGCCAGTCGCGCTTCGCGGTGCTGAACGGAGCCCGCCGGCCGATGAGCAGGCCGGCTTCCTCATAGGTTTCGCGGATGGCGGACAGCGCGATGGCCCGCGCCCGCGCCGCGCCCACTTTTCCGGCGCGCGCCGTCAGCCGCGCCTCTTCTTCGGGGGGCAGCGGCGTCGCCGCCGGGATTCGGCTGTCGGCCGGGTCGGTGCGGCCGCCGGGAAACACGAATTTCCCCGGCATGAAGGCGTGGCGCATGTGGCGGCGCCCCATCAGGACGCGGGCCGCGCTGCCTTCGCCGTCGAGCAGGATCAGGGTGGCGGCATCGCGCGGCCGCTTGGGACCAGCGCCCAATGCGATGCGTTCGACCGCGTCCACTTCCGCCTTGCTCATCCCGTGCATGTGTCCGACCTAGCCGAAAGTCGCCGGCTGGGAAAGAGGCGAATGTCCGCCGGCCATTGCACCAATGGCGGCCTACAGTTCCGGATGCGTTTCCAGCTTGTCCTGTTCACCGCCGAAGCCGTGCATGTAGCAGGCCCATTGCAGGCCCACGACCGCTCCCTTGACCGGTTGCAGCAAGGCAAGCGACATCAGCACCGTCAACGGCGCCCAGACGGCGAGATGCTGCCACATCGCCCAGTTGGAGGTCATCTCGACCGCCATGAAGCCGCCGAGCACGACGTGGCCGACGATGACGATGACCAGATAGGCAGGCAGGTCGTCGGCGCGGTGGTGGGAAATGTCCTCGCCGCACACGGCGCACTTGTCGACCGTCTTGACGAAGGCGCGGAACAGCTTGCCCTCGCCGCAATGCGGGCAGCGGCCGAAAAAGCCGCGCTTCATCGCCTCCCAGATCGGCCGGGCCGGCCGTCCGGAATGGTTCTCACCGCCGAAAACCTGCGCTTCCATGCCTGCGTTCGTTGCCATCGTTATCGTCTCCTGCCGCGCTGGCGCCCTTGCGAAGCCCGGGCACGGCCCTTTGCCTTGTGGAACGACCGCCGCGAGCCGGGCAGGGGCTTGGGTTCCGTCAGCATCTCGAAGCGCATCGCGCCGGCCATCGGCGCCACTTCCACGAGACGGACCTCGACACGGTCCGCAAGCTGATAGCCTTTCCCGCTGCGTTCGCCGAACAGCGATCGCGCTGTTTCATCGTAGATATAGTAGTCGCCACCCAAGGATGACACCGGAATAAAGCCATCCGCACCGTACTGCGGCAATGTGACAAACAGCCCGGCCTTGGTGACGCCGGAAATGCGGGCGTCGAAACGCTCGTCGACGCGCTCCGCCAGATAGGCGGCGATCAACCGGTCAACCGTCTCGCGCTCCGCCGCCATGGCGCGACGTTCGGTGGCCGAGATCAAGGCGGAAATCTCCTCCAGCCGCGCTTCGTCGTCGCGCGTCAGCCCGCCCGCGCCGAGGCCGAGGGAGGCAATCAGCGCGCGATGCACGATCAGGTCGGCATAGCGGCGGATGGGTGAGGTGAAATGCGCGTAGCGGCGCAGGTTCAGGCCGAAATGGCCGATATTGGCCGGCGAGTATTCGGCCTGGCTTTGCGAGCGCAGCACGACCTCGTTGACCAGCGCCTCGTTGTCGGCGCCGCGCACCCGCTCCAGAATGCCATTGAACTGGGCCGGCCGCATCTGCGCGCCGCGCGCCAGCGACAGGCTCAGCGTTTGCAGGAATTCGCGCAGCGATTCCTGCTTGGCCAGCGATGGCGCGTCGTGGATACGGTAGATCAGCGCCTGCTTCCTGCCTTCCAGCGTCTCGGCCGCCGAGACATTGGCCTGGATCATGAATTCTTCGATCAGCTTGTGGGCGTCGAGCCGTTCCGGCACCACCACGCGATCGACGGTGCCGTCTTCCTTGAGCAGGATTTTCCGTTCCGGCAGGTCGAGTTCCAGCGGCTGGCGCGCGTCGCGGCCGCGCTTCAGCACGGCATAGGCGTCCCACAGCGGCTTCAGCACCGTATCGAGGATCGGCCGGGTCTTGTCGTCAGGTGCGCCGTCGATTGCAGCCTGCGCCTGCGGGTAGGCGAGCTTGGCGGCCGATTTCATCATCACCCTGTGAAAGGAGTGCCTGATTTTCCGCCCCTCGGCTGAAAACGTCATGCGCACGGCGATCGCCGGCTTTTCCTCGCCTTCGCGCAGCGAGCACAGGTTGTTGGAGATGCGCTCGGGCAGCATCGGCACGACGCGGTCGGGGAAATAGACCGAATTGCCGCGCTTCAGCGCCTCGCGGTCGAGCGGCGTGCCCGGTCGCACATAGGCGGCGACGTCGGCGATGGCGACCGTTACGATGACGCCGCCGACGTTGTTCTCGTCGGTGTCCGGCACGGCGAACACGGCGTCGTCATGGTCCTTGGCGTCGGCCGGGTCGATGGTGACCAGCGGCAGGTCGCGCCAGTCCTCGCGCTTCTCCAGCGTGACCGGCTTCAGCGCCTCGGCTTCCGCCAGCACGTCCGCCGGGAAGATATGCGGGATGTCGTGGGCGTGGATGGCGATCATCGAGACCGCCTTCTCGCTGGTCAGCGAGCCCAGCACCGAAAGCACCTTGGCCTTCGGCAAGCCGTAGCGCCCGGCCTTCGACGCTTCGACCTCGACGAGGTCGCCGTTCTTCGCGCCGTTCTGGAATTCCTTGTCGACGATCAGTTCGGGCTGTCGGCGCTCCACCGGCTCGATGCGGAAGGTACCGTCCTTGAGCACGCGGAAGATGCCGAGTACGGCTTCCGAGCGCTTCTCGAACAGCTTCATCACCCGGCCCGTATAGGCCGGACCGGTCTGGTCGTCGGTGGGGAAGGTTTTCGCCAGCACGCGGTCGCCGATGCCGGGGGCCGGGCCGCCGTTGCCGCGCGACGAGCGCAGCGCGACGGTCGGCGGCTGATCGCCCTGATATTCGATCGGCCGCGCCAGCAGGCCGCCTTCGCTGTCGCGGCCGAAGATTTCGAGCACGGTGACATGCGGCAGCGCACCGGGGCGGATGTGGCGCTTGCGGCTTTTTTCGAGAAGACCCTCGTCGGCGAGGTCGCGCAGCATGTCCTTCAGCCAGATGCGGTCGTCGCCGCGCAACGCGAACGCCTTGGCGATCTCGCGCTTGCCGGAACGGTCCGGGTTCTCGGCGATGTAGCGCAGGATTTCGTCGCGCGAGGGACGATAGGCATCCTTGCCGCGACGGGTATCGGTAGCGCGCGGATCGCCGTGGTGCCGTCCGGAGATCCTGCGTGCCAAGCCGCTACCCTTTCTTTTTCTTTGCCGCGGGCTTCTTCGCCGCCGCCTTGCGGGCCGGCTTCTTGCCGCCGCTCTTGGCGGCCCTCTCGGCGATCAGCGCAAGCGCCTCCTCGACCGTCACAGACTGCGGGTCCTTGCCCTTGGGCAGCGTCGCGTTGACCTTTTCCCAGTTTACGTAGGGGCCGTACTTGCCGTCGCGCACGGTGATCTTGCCGCCGTCGGGATGCTCGCCAAGTTCCTTCAGCGCCGCCGGCGTGCCGCCGTTGCGCCCGCCCTTGCCCTTGGCCTGCTTCTCGGCGATCACCGAGACGGCACGGTTGAGGCCGATGGAGAAGACGTCCTCGATCGATTCGACATTGGCGTAGGTGCCGTCGTGCAGCACGAACGGCCCGTAGCGGCCGAGCCCGGCCGAGATCATCTTGCCGGTTTCGGGATGCTTGCCGACGTCGCGCGGCAGCGAGAGCAGCGCCAGCGCCTTCTCGTGGTCGATGGAATCGGCCGTCCAGCCCTTCGGCAGGCTGGAGCGCTTGGCTTCCTTGCCTTCGCCGCGCTGCACATAGGGGCCGAAGCGGCCGGAGCGCAGCGTGATCTCCTCGGCGGTGTAGGGGTCCTTGCCGAGCACCTTGGCGCCGTCGACCGCGCCGCCGTTCTCGCCGTTGCCGTTGGCCTCGCCGCCGAGCTGGCGGGTGTAGCCGCATTCGGGATAGTTCGAGCAGCCGACGAAGGCGCCGTATTTGCCGAGCTTGAGGGACAGGTTGCCGGTGCCGCATTTCGGGCAGATGCGCGGGTCGGAACCGTCTTCCCGCGCGGGGAACACCAGCGGCGCCAGTTCCTCGTTCAGCGCGTCGAGCACGTCGGTGACGCGCAGTTCCTTGGTCTCGTCGACATGCGCCGAAAAGTCCTTCCAGAAGTCGCGCAGCACGTCCTTCCAGGCGAGCTTGCCGTCGGAAATCTCGTCCAGCTTCTCTTCCAGTGAAGCGGTGAAGTCGTACTCGACATATTTGTCGAAGAAGTTCTCGAGGAAGGCGGTGACCAGCCTGCCCTTGGATTGCGGGATCAGCCGGCGCTTGTCGATCACGACATATTCGCGGTCTTCCAGCGTCTTCAGCGTCGCCGCGTAGGTGGAGGGACGGCCGATGCCGAGTTCTTCCAGCTTCTTGATCAGCGAGGCTTCGGAATAGCGCGGCGGCGGCTCGGTCGTGTGCTGCGTGGCATTGACGGTCTCACGGTCGAGTGCTTCGCCCTGGCGGATTTCCGGCAGGCGGCGGTTCTCCTCGTCTTCCGAATCCTCATCCTTCTGGTCGGTATAGGCGGCGATGAAGCCGTCGAAACGGACGACCGAGCCGACGGCGCGCAGGCCGGCGGTGCGGGCACCGTTCGTTGCCTCGATCTCGACCGTCGTGCGCTCGATCTCGGCGGCGTTCATCTGGCTGGCGATGGCGCGCTTCCAGACCAGTTCGTAGAGCCGCGCCTGGTCTGCATCGAGATATTGGCGCACGGAAGCCGGCGTGCGGAAGAAGTCGGTCGGGCGGATCGCCTCGTGCGCTTCCTGCGCATTCTTGGCCTTGGTGGTGTAGTGGCGCGGTTTCTCCGGCAGGTACTTGTCGCCGAATTCCTTGCCGATCGCGGCACGGGCTGCCTCAATCGCCTCCGGCGCCATCTGCACGCCGTCGGTACGCATATAGGTGATGAGGCCGGCCGTCTCGCCGCCGATGTCCATGCCTTCGTAGAGGCGCTGCGCCACCTGCATGGTGCGGTTGGCCGAGAAGCCGAGCCGCGAGGAAGCGGCCTGCTGCAGGGTCGAGGTGGTGAAGGGCGGAGCAGGGTTGCGCCTGGTCGGCTTGGCCTCGACCGACAGCGCACGGAAGGAAGCGCCCTCCAGCATCGCCTTGATGCCGTCGGCCTGGTCCTTGTTCTTGATGTCGAGCTTCTGGAGCTTCTTGCCCTCATAGGCCGTCAGCCGCGCCTCGAACGTGTCCTTGCGCGGCGTGTCGAGGATGGCGGCGATGTTCCAGTATTCCTCGCGGACGAAACGCTCGATCTCCGATTCGCGGTCGCAGACGAGGCGCAGCGCCACCGACTGCACGCGGCCGGCCGAGCGGGCGCCGGGCAGCTTGCGCCACAAGACCGGCGACAGCGTGAAGCCGACCAGATAGTCGAGCGCGCGCCGCGCCAGATAGGCGTCGACCAGCGGCACGTCGATCTCGCGCGGGTTGGCCATGGCGTCGAGCACGGAATTCTTGGTGATGGCGTTGAAGACGACGCGGCTGACCTTCTTGTCCTTCAGCGCGCGCTTCTGCTTCAGCACTTCCAGCACATGCCAGGAAATCGCCTCGCCCTCGCGGTCCGGGTCGGTTGCGAGGATCAGCCCGTCGGCGTCCTTCACCGCCTTGGCGATGTCGGCCAGCCGCTTGCCCGAGGCCGTATCCACCGACCAGGACATGGCGAAATCCTCGTCGGGCTTGACCGAGCCGTCCTTTGCCGGCAGGTCGCGGACATGGCCGAAGGAGGCCAGAACCTTGTAGTTGCGGCCGAGATATTTGTTGATTGTCTTCGCCTTTGCGGGCGATTCGACGACGACGACGTCCATGGATGCTCTTGGTGCAGGCGCTGCGGCAGGTGACGAGCCGCGGGCGAATTGTCATTCGGATCGCCCGTCAAATGGCCGTGCTTTTCGATCCGGTCAAGAGCCAGGGCGAAAATGGCCTCGTCCTCGCGATACAACCATTGCGCGATTATCATTAAAGTTTGCAATTTTAGATAATAGGAATAGATTGTCCCTGCCTTGGCGAAAGCGCTTCCGATTTGGCCAGGGCGACGACGCAGACGGCAGGCGAGGACGTCCGAAATGCGGCAGATCTATACCAGAAGGCGGACCGAGACGCTCGACTACATGCAGTCCATGCTCGGCCAGTTGCGCACCATGGCGGAGGCCGAACGCTGCGACATGCTCGCCTACCTGATCGAGATGGCCTATCTCGAGGCCTCCGACATCATCCGTGGCGAGCGCCCGGCGCGGGTCCAGCAAGGCGGCCGGCGGGGCGTGGCCTGACGACGGTCCACCGCGCCTGGGCGGCGAACCGGCAACTAATCCTTATGGGCGAATTGATGGATCGCGGGCTTGAGCCCATGATACGGGCTTCGGCGGTCCCTGCGCTGCCTCGCCCGGCCAGCCTCACCGGCATGTGAGCGGCCGGGCATCATCTTGAGGCGGATCAATCGGCCTTGGCGATGTGCCAGACGTCGCCGACGCCGTCTCCTGTCGTATCGCCGGCCTTCTTGTCCTTGATGAACGTATAGAGCGGGTGGCCCTCATAGGCCCACATGGCGGTGCCGTCGGTGCGCTTGACCACGGTCCATTCGCCTTCGTCCTTGGCGTCGGCCTCGGCTTTCAGCGGCGGCCAGTTGGTCGCGCATTTGTCGTAGCAGTTGGACTTGCCGGCCTCGTCCTTGTCGTAGGTGTAGAGCGTCATGCCGTTGGCGTCGGTGTAGATCTTGGCGCCGTTGACCTCGGCTTCCTTCCACGCGTCGGCGGCATGGGAGGCGGCTGTGCCGGCCAGCAACATGGCGAATCCAAATGCGATCGCTTTCATCGAAAATCTCCCTGTCTGGACAACCGCGGGGATCGCGGCCCACGCGGGGTAAACGTCGCGGGCGCGATGTTTCGTCCCCGACGGGATATTCGGCAGCGGGTATGGTCGCCCGGCCGCGAATTCCGGATGCGACTGGCCTGTTTGCCCTGCCGTCGATTGGACCAGACGTCGTGGCGCTTGCCGCCATGTTGCGGCTCTGGTTCTGTCTGCGAATGCAACAAGCCCCGTCCATTTTCCGTGGCCCGCTTTTCATGATCCTGTCGACCGGGTCGTACATCATCAACGACACGCTGATGAAACTCGCCACCGAGGGGCTTCCGCCCTATGAGGTGCTGTTCCTGCGCGGCGCCGCGGCGACATTGTGGGGCATTCCGATGCTGCTTGTTCTGGGCTACGGCAGGCAGTTCCCGCTCATTGTCGAGAAGCGCGTGCTGGCCAGGAACCTGTTCGAGACGGCGGCGATCCTCGCCTATATGGTCGCGCTCGCCAACATGCAGATCGCCGACTCGACCGCGCTCGGCCAGGTCACGCCGTTGCTCGTTCTGCTTGGCGCTTCCCTCCTGTTCGGCGAACGCATCGGCGGCCTGCGCATGGCGCTGATCGGCGCCGGCTTCGCGGGCGCGCTGATGATCGCGCAGCCGACCATGCAGGGGATATCCGTCTACGCGCTGCTTGCACTCGCCAATGCCGCGCTTTCGGCCGCGCGCGATCTGACCGGGCGGCGTGTGGCCGCCGAGATACCGGGCATGATCGTGGCGATTTCAGCCGTGCTCGTCGTCCTCGTCGGTGCCGGCTTCGCCCATCTGGTCACCGAGCGCTGGGTCATGCCGTCTGCCCATCATCTGTTGCTGATGGCAGGCGCGGGATTCTTCCTGATCTTCGGCCACTTCTTCATCTTCATGGCCTATCGCGTCGGGCCCACGGGGGTGGTCGCGCCGTTCTATTACTGCTTCACCGTCTGGGCGGTGATCTCCGGCCTGCTGGTGTTCGGCCAGTTCCCGAACGCGCTCGCCGTTGTCGGCATCCTGCTGGTCGTCGCCAGCGGGCTGACGATCGTGCTCCTGGACGGGCGCAGGCGGCGGCCGGCGATCGTCGCCTAGAGCATTTTGCAGCCAGACGCTCTGGGCGTACCGCGATGTTGCGGCGCGGGCACGGGATGGTGATTGGCGTGCCGTAGTGACTGCGGCTATATCGCGGTCGCGAAACTGGAGCGGCACAATGGCATTGGATATCGGCTACGTCAGCGCCGTCGGGGCGGGAGCGCTGTCGTTCCTGTCGCCTTGCGTGCTGCCGCTGGTGCCGCCCTATCTGTGCTACATGGCCGGCGTGTCGGTGGACGATTTCCGCGGCGACGCCGGCGTGGCGGCCAGGACCGGCGCGCGCGGCGCGCTGCTGGCCGCTTCCGTCGCCTTCGTGCTCGGCTTCTCCACGGTGTTCGTCGCACTCGGCGCCGGCGCCTCGACCATCGGCCATTTCCTGCGGGTCTGGCAGGAGCAACTGGCCTTTGCCGCCGGTATCCTGATCATCGTCATGGGCCTGAATTTCCTCGGCGTCCTGAAAATCCCGCTTTTGTCGCGGGAGGCGCGCTTCCAGAGCGAGGGCAAGCCGGCGAGCGCGGTGGCGGCCTATCTGATGGGCCTTGCCTTCGCCTTCGGCTGGACGCCGTGCATCGGCCCGGTGCTGGGGCCGATCCTGACGCTGGCCGGCGGGCGCGAGACGGTGGGCGAGGGGGCCGCGCTCCTTGCCGCCTATTCGCTCGGCCTCGGCATTCCCTTCCTCGTCGCCGCGCTGTTTTCAGGCGCCTTCATGCGCTTCCTGCAAAAATTCCGCGTCCATCTCGGCCGCGTCGAGAAAGTGATCGGCGGCCTGCTGGTCGTGGCCGGCGTTTTCTTCCTCACCGGCGGCGTGCAGAGCCTGTCCTATTGGCTCCTGGAGAATTTCCCGGTCCTCGGCCAGCTTGGATAGTTGCCGTTGCTCACCCGAATTTAACCGCATTGGTAGACAAGCAAGCCAATGCTATTGAGCTTTGCGATTCCCACCGTCCCGGAACCGGTCCAACTTCATGAATAGTCGTTCGTGCCTGTCCATTGTTCTTGCCGCAGGCGAGGGCACCCGCATGAAAAGCGCGCTGCCCAAGGTGCTGCACAAGATAGCCGGCCTGCCGATGGTGGCGCATGTGGTCAGGGCGGCGGAAGCCGCGGGCGCTGGCGAATTGGCGCTGGTGATCGGCCACGGCGCCGACGAGGTGCGCAAGGCGGCGGAAAAATTCGCGCCAGCTGCGAAGCTGTTCGTGCAGGAAAAACGCCTCGGCACCGCCGACGCGGCACTCGCCGCGCGTGAGGACATCGCGGCCGGCTACGACGATGTCCTGGTGATGTTCGGCGACACGCCGCTGATCGATGCGGGCGCGCTGGTCGCGGCGCGCGAAAAGCTGGCCGAAGGCGCGGCCGTCGTCGTGCTCGGCTTTCGCGCCGACGAGCCGACCGGCTACGGCCGCCTGATCGAGAAGGACGGCAAGCTGCTCGCCATACGCGAGGAAAAGGACTGTTCCGAAGAGGAACGTCGCATCACCTTCTGCAACAGTGGGCTGATGGCGATTGCGGGCGCCCATGCGCTGGCGCTGCTCGATGCGGTCGGCAACGACAACGCCAAGGGCGAATACTACCTCACCGACATCGTCGAGATCGCCGGCGGCCAGGGGCTTTCGGTCGTCGCCACCGAAGCGAGCTTCGAGAATGCGCTGGGCATCAACAACCGCGTCCAGCTCGCCGAGGCCGAGGCGATCTGGCAGAAGCGCCGTCGCGAGGCGGCCATGCTGTCGGGCGTTACCCTGATCGCGCCGGAAACGGTGTTTTTCTCCTTCGATACCGAGATCGGCCCCGACACTGTCGTCGAGCCGAACGTCTTCTTCGGCCCGGGCGTCACCGTCGGAGCGGGCGCGAAAATCCACGCCTACAGCCATTTCGAAGGTGCGAACATCGGCCCCGGCTGCGACATCGGCCCCTTCGCGCGTCTGCGTCCGGGAGCGGCACTCAAAGCCAGGGCCAAGGCCGGCAACTTCGTCGAGATCAAGAACGCCACGGTGGAGGAGGGCGCCAAGGTCAACCACCTGACCTATATCGGCGATGCGCGCATCGGCGCCGGAGCCAACATCGGGGCGGGCACCATCACCTGCAACTACGACGGCTATTCCAAGTTCTTCACCGATATCGGCGAGGGCGCCTTCGTCGGCTCGAACTCCTCCCTGGTGGCGCCGGTCTCCATCGGCACGGGCGCCTATATCGCTTCGGGAAGCGTCATCACCGAGTCCGTTCCGGACGACGCGCTGGCGTTCGGCCGCGCCCGCCAGAAGACGCTGCCCGGCAAGGCGAAGGAACTGCGCGCGCGCCGCGCGGCGGCCAAGAAGGCATGAGGGCGCCGGCTGGACTTGGGCTCAGGCCTGCCATAGTGAGGCCGCAGACGCGGCGTCTTGCCGATACGAAGCGAAACGTAATGTGATTTCAACGCTGCCGTGCCGCCTCCTAGATAGGCGCCACAGAGCTTTCATCGGGGGCAGTCCATGTGCGGAATTGTAGCGATTGTCGGCCATACGCCGGTGGCGCCTCTTATCGTCGATGCGCTGAAGCGGCTTGAGTATCGCGGCTACGATTCGGCCGGCGTCGCCACCATCGAGCGTGGCGAATTGGGCCGCCGCCGCGCCGAGGGCAAGCTGGTCAATCTTGAGCGCCGGCTCCAGGACGAGCCGCTCGCCGGCACCATCGGCATCGGCCACACCCGCTGGGCCACCCACGGCGTGCCGAACGAGACCAACGCGCACCCGCATTTCTCCAACGGCGTCGCCATCGTCCACAACGGCATCATCGAGAATTTCGCCGAACTGCGCGACGAACTGAAGAAGGACGGCTACGAATTCGCCTCGCAGACCGACACCGAGGTGGTCGCCCATCTGGTGTCGCGCGAAGTGGCGCGCGGGGCTTCTCCGACCGAAGCCGCGCATCGGGCGCTGAAGCGCCTGCAAGGCGCCTTTGCGCTCGCCATCATGTTCAAGGGCGACGAGGACCTGATCGTGGGCGCCCGCAACGGTCCGCCGCTGGCTGTCGGCCACGGCGAAGGCGAGATGTTCCTCGGCTCGGACGCCATCGCGCTGGCGCCTTTCACCAACGCCATCACCTATCTGGAGGACGGCGACTGGGCGGTGGTGCGCCGCAACGAAGTCGCCATCTACGACATCGACGGCAACAAGGTGGAGCGCAAGCGCCAGCAGTCGCTCGGCACCAGCTACATGGTCGACAAGGGCAACCACCGGCACTTCATGGAAAAGGAGATCCACGAACAGCCGGAGGTGATCTCGCACACGCTGGCGCATTACCTCGATTTCGCCAATGGCACCTCGAAGCCGCTCGACCTGCCGTTCGACTTCGCCAGGATCGACCGCCTGGCGATTTCGGCCTGTGGCACCGCCTATCTGAGCGGCCTGATCGGCAAGTACTGGTTCGAGCGCTTCGCCCGCCTGCCGGTGGACATCGATATCGCCTCGGAATTCCGCTACCGCGAGATGCCGCTGTCGAAGAATGCCGCCGCGCTCTTCATTTCGCAGTCGGGCGAAACGGCCGACACGCTGGCCTCGCTGCGCTATTGCCGCTCCGAAGGCCTGCCGATCGGCGCCGTCGTCAACGTGCGCGAATCCACCATCGCCCGCGAAAGCGACGTGACGCTGCCGACGCTCGCCGGCCCCGAGATCGGCGTGGCTTCGACGAAGGCCTTCACCTGCCAGCTTTCGGTGCTGGCCTCGTTGGCCGTGCGAGCCGCCAAGGCGCGCGGCACTGTTTCGGCGGATGAGGAAAAGGCGATGGTGCGCCAGCTTGCCGAAGCGCCGCGCTTCGCCAGCCAGGTGCTGAAGCTCGATGCGCAGATCGAGAAGGTTGCGCGCGAACTCTCGCACTACAAGCATGTGCTCTATCTCGGCCGCGACACCAATTTCCCACTCGCCATGGAAGGCGCGCTGAAGCTCAAGGAAATCTCCTACATCCACGCCGAGGGCTATGCGGCGGGTGAGCTGAAGCACGGTCCGATCGCGCTGATCGACGAGAACATGCCGGTCATCGTCATCGCCCCGCACGACCGCATCTTCGACAAGACCGTCTCCAACATGCAGGAGGTCGCCGCGCGCGGCGGCAAGATCATCCTCATCACCGATGCCAAGGGTGCCGCCCACTCGACGGTGAACACGCTGGAGACCATCGTGCTGCCGGACGTGCCGGAAATCATCGCGCCCATCGTCTACGCGCTGCCGATCCAGATGCTGGCCTATTTCACCGCCGTCTTCATGGGCACCGACGTCGACCAGCCGCGCAACCTGGCGAAGTCCGTGACGGTGGAGTAGCAGCCGGGAAACTTCCCGGTTCCAAACTTTGTCCCGCTCCCTTAATGTTGCGACGCAACGAGACGGCGGGGCATGTCGGACAGTCTGAAACCTTCTGCGATGACGCGGTTGAGGAACTATTTCCTCACCGGTTTCATCGTCTGCGCGCCGCTGGCGATCACCGCCTACATCGCCTGGTCGTTCATCGGCTGGGTCGATTCGTGGGTGAAGCCCTATATTCCGGCCCGCTACAGCCCAGACACCTACCTCTCGTTCCGCATTCCCGGCTTCGGCCTGATCGTGGCGCTGGTGCTGATCACCCTGATCGGCTTTTTGACCGCCAACATCGTCGGTCGTGCCGTGGTCGGTTTCGGCGAGCGGCTGCTCGGCCGCATGCCGCTGGTGCGCGGCATCTACGGCTCGCTGAAGCAGATCTTCCAGACCGTCTTTTCCGACAAGGGCAACATGTTCAGCCAGGTCGGCATGGTGGAATATCCACGCAAGGACGTCTGGTCGCTGGTCTTCGTTGCCGGCGAAAAGGAAACCGAGATCGGCGAGAAACTGGATAAGCCGGGCGATCCGCTGATCGCCGTCTTCATGCCTTGCACGCCGAACCCGACCACCGGTTTCCTGATGTACGTGCGCAAGTCCGAGATCGTCATGCTCGACATGTCGATAGAGGATGGCGCCAAGCTGATCGTCTCGGCCGGGCTGGTCGCGCCGCCGGTGAAGAAGAAAGTGCTCGGCCCGGACGGCCTGCCGATCGAGATCGCCAATCCCGAAGAGGGTACCTTGCCTCAGCCGGCGCGCAACAGGCGCACCGCCTCGTCGCGGCCGAACAGGTAAAGCAACAGGCGGATCGCTTCGCCGCGTTCGGATTGCAGTTCGGGATCGCGCGACAGGATCAGTCGGGCGTCGTCCCGGGCGGCTTCCAGCAGGTCCGAGTGGAACTCGATGCGCGCCACCTGGAAGCCCGGCGTGCCGGATTGGCGGGTACCCAGCAACTCGCCTTCGCCGCGCAGTTTCAGGTCCTCCTCGGCGATGACGAAGCCGTCCTCCGTCTCGCGCATCACCGAAAGCCGGCGCTTCGCCGTTTCGCCGAGCGGGTCCTTGTAGAGCAGCACGCAGGAACTCGGCTTCGAGCCGCGCCCGACCCGCCCGCGCAGCTGATGCAATTGGGCAAGGCCGAAACGTTCGGCATGTTCGATCACCATGATGGTCGCGTCCGGCACGTCAACGCCGACCTCGATGACGGTTGTGGCGATGAGTACCCGCGTCTCGCCGTCCTTGAAGGCGCGCATCGCCTCGTCCTTCTCGGCACCTTTCATGCGACCGTGGACGAGGCCGAGTTGGTCGCCGAAAACGGACTGGAGCGCCGCGAAACGCTCTTCCGCCGACATCAGCTTCACCTCCTCGGATTCCTCGACCAGCGGACAGATCCAGTAGATCTTCTGGCCTTCGGCCACCGCGTCGCGAATGCGGCCGACGAGTTCGGAAAGCCGCTCCATCGGCAGCGTGACGGTGCGGATCGGCCGGCGGCCGGCGGGCTTTTCGGTGAGCTTGGACGTGTCCATGTCGCCGAAGGCGGTCAGCACCAGCGTGCGCGGGATGGGGGTGGCCGTCATCACCAGCATGTCGGGCGCGTCGCCCTTGGCGGTGATGGCGAGCCGTTGGTGGACGCCGAAACGGTGCTGCTCGTCCACCACGGCGAAGACCAGGTTCTTGAAGGTCACCGCCTCCTGGAACAGCGCATGCGTGCCCACCACGATATCTATGGTGCCGTCCGCCAGCCCGGCCAGCGTCTCGCTGCGCTCGCGGCCCTTTTCGCGGCCGGTGAGGATGGCGGTGCGCAAACCGGCTTGCGCCGCCAGCGGCGCGACGGTGGCGAGATGCTGGCGGGCGAGGATTTCCGTCGGCGCCATCAGGGCCGCCTGTCCGCCGGCCTCGACCGCGCGCGCCATGGCAAGCAGGGCCACCACCGTCTTGCCCGAGCCGACGTCGCCTTGCAGCAGGCGCAGCATGCGCTCCGGCTCGGCGAGATCGGCGAGGATTTCGGCGAGTGCCGCTTCCTGAGAGCCGGTCAGCGAATAGGGGAGAGCCGTGCGCAGCTTTTCGATAATGGCGCCGTCGCCGGTAAGCGGCCGGCCGGACAGTCGCCGCACCCGCGCCCTGACCAGCGCCAGCGAAACCTGCCCGGCCAGAAACTCGTCATAGGCGAGCCGGCGCCACGCCGGATTTTCCGGCGACGCGTCGAGCGGGTTTTCCGGGCTGTGCAGGCGGGCGAGCGCGGCATCGAAGGACGCAAAACTGTGCTTGCGCATGAAGGCGGTGTCGAGCCATTCCGGCAGAGCCGGCACGCGCTCCACCGATTGGCCAATGGCGCGGCGCAGCACCTTGGCCGAAAGCCCCGCCGTCAGCGGATAGACCGGCTCGACCAGCGGCAGGTTCTCCGCCTCGCTGGCCAGCGCGATGTGGTCGGGATGCACCATGGAGGGCCGGCCGTTGAACCGCTCCATGCGGCCCGAGACGATGACCTGCTCGCCTTCAGGCAACTGCTTTTCCAGATAGGCGGCATGGGCATGGAAGAAGGTCAGGGCGATGTCGTCGGTGTCGTCATGGGCGTAGACGCGATAGGGGACCGAGCGGTTGCCGCGCGGCGGCGGTTGGTGGCGATCCACGACGAGATCGAGCGTGACGATCTGCCCGTCGATGGCGTTGGCGATGCCGGGACGGCTGCGGCGGTCGATGACGGAGTTCGGCAGCACGAACAGAAGGTCGCCCGCCCGCGCTTCGCGGCCGCCGAGGTCCAGCGGCAGCACGCGTTCGATCAGGGCGGCCACCTTCGCGCCGACGCCGGCGAGCGTGGTTATGGGAGAAAACAGCGGATCGAGCAGGGCAGGGCGCATCCTGTCAGTCTATGGCGCTACAATGGTTGCGCAAAGGCTGACACTTGCGGCTATCCACGCTATATCGCGCCCGTAACCGAGGATCGTGTCATGACCGGAACGGCAGAAGCGGCAAACCCCGTGACCGGCGACCTGCACCCCCGCCGCAAGAAACTCCTGTTCCGCTCCTGGCATCGCGGCATGCGCGAGATGGATTTCATCCTCGGCCGCTTCGCCGATGCCGAGATCGCCGGCTTGACCGGCGACGAACTCGACCAATATGAAAGGCTCCTCGACTTTCCCGACGACCAGTTCTTCCTGCTGGTGACCGGCGACCTGCCGGTGCCGGCGCATCTGGACTGTCCGCTGCTCGACAGGATTTTGGCTTTCGGCCGGACATCTCAAATCTGAAACTACGCAAATGAAACTCATTCCCTCCATCGGCCTGCTGAAAGGCCGCGCCGGCTCCTTCATCGTCGATGAGGTGGCCGACGGCTACGAAGCCTTCGCGCTGGCCGAGATCGCCGGCGAGATCGCGCCCGACCGGCCGCTGGTCTTCGTCGCCCGCGACGGCCAGCGCCTGCCGGCCATCGTCGAGGCGCTGGCCTTCGCCGCGCCCGACCTGCCGGTGCTGGAGCTTCCGGCATGGGACTGCCTGCCCTACGACCGCGTCTCTCCCGGCTCCGATGCGGCCGCGCGCCGGCTCGATGCGCTGGCCGGCATGGCGGCGCTGGCGAACAAGCCGCACCGCGCCGTCGTGCTCACCACCGCCAACGCGCTGTTGCAGCGCGTTCCGCCGGCAGCATCGATCGAAGCGCAGACCTTCCGGGCCAAGCCTGGCAACCAGATCGACATGAAGGTGCTGATTTCGCGGCTGGAAACCTCCGGCTTCGAGCGCGTGCCGACGGTGCGCGAGGTCGGCGAGTTCGCCGTGCGCGGCGGCATCCTCGACCTGTTCGTGCCGGGTGCGGAGGACGCGCTGAGGCTCGATTTCTTCGGCGACACGCTGGAATCGATCCGCGCCTTCGATCCCGCCAGCCAGCGCACCACCGGCCAGCGCAACCAACTCGTGCTGCAGGCGATGAGCGAGGTGGCGCTGACACCGGACACCATCAGCCGCTTCCGCCGCGCCTATATCGAGACGTTCGGCGCGCCCTCGCGCGACGACGCGCTCTATGCCGCCGTTAGCGAAGGCCGCCGCTTCGCCGGCATGGAGCATTGGCTGCCGTTCTTCTACGAGCGGCTGGAAACGGTGTTCGACTACCTGCCGGACGCGCCGGTTGTCTTCGACCATCTGGCGCATGAGGCGCTGGCCGAGCGCCGTAAGCTGATCCTCGATCACTTCGAGGCGCGCCGCAACCAGGGCGCGCTCAAGGATGCGGTGCCCTACAAGCCGGTCGCACCGGACCTGCTCTATCTCTCGCCGGAGGGCGTCAACGAGGCGACCGCCGGCCGCGAGGCCATCGAACTGACGCCCTTCGCTGCGCCGGAAGCGAGCGACCGGAAGGTGTTCCACGCCGGCTCGCGCGCCGGCCGCAGCTTTGCCGAGGAGCGCGCCGACCCGAACGCCAACGTCTTCGAGACGGCGGTGAAACACATCGCCGACGAGCGGGCGAAGAAACGCCGCGTCGTCATCGCCGGCTGGACCGACGGCTCGCTCGACCGGCTCGGCCAGATCCTCGCCGAACACCATCTCGGCAAATTGAAGACAGTCGCCACGCTGGCGGAGGTCGAGAAGCTGGAGACGGGACAGGCGGCGCTTGCGGTGTTGCCGCTGGAAACCGGCTTCGAGACGGATGGCCTCGTCGTCGTCGCCGAGCAGGATATCCTCGGCGACCGGCTGGTGCGCCGTGCCAAGAAGCGCAAGCGCGCCTCAGACTTCATCGCCGAGGCCGCCTCGCTGTCGGCCGGCGATATCGTCGTCCATGCCGACCATGGCATCGGCCGCTTCATCGGCCTGCGCACCATCGAGGCGGCCGGCGCGCCGCACGACTGCCTGGAAATCCACTACGCCGGCGACGACCGGCTGTTCCTGCCGGTCGAGAACATCGAGCTTCTGTCGCGCTACGGTTCGGATTCGGCCGAAGCCACGCTCGACAAGCTCGGCGGCGGCGCCTGGCAGGCCCGCAAGGCGCGGATGAAGAAGCGCCTGCTCGACATGGCGGGCCAGCTGATCCGCATCGCCGCCGAGCGGCAGATGCGCTCTGCCCCGACCATGATCCCGCAGGACGGGCTCTACGGCGAGTTCGCCGCCCGCTTCCCCTATGAGGAGACGGACGACCAGCAGAACGCCATCGACGCCGTCGCCGGCGATCTCTCAGCCGGCCGGCCGATGGATAGGCTGGTGTGCGGCGACGTCGGCTTCGGCAAGACCGAGGTGGCGCTGCGCGCAGCCTTCGTCGCCGCCATGGAAGGGTTTCAGGTGGCGGTCGTGGTGCCGACCACGCTTCTGTCGCGCCAGCACTATAAGACCTTCAGGGAGCGTTTCGCCGGCCTGCCGGTGCGGGTCGCCCAGGCCTCGCGCATGGTCGGCGCCAAGGAGCTTGCGCAGGTCAAGAAGGAGGTTGCCGAAGGCACGGTCGATATCGTCGTCGGCACCCATGCGCTGCTCGGCTCGTCGATCTCCTTCAAGCGCCTCGGCCTGCTGATCGTCGACGAGGAGCAGCATTTCGGCGTCAAGCACAAGGAGCGGTTGAAGGAGCTGAAGTCGGACGTGCACGTGCTGACGCTGTCTGCCACGCCGATCCCGCGCACGCTGCAGCTGGCGCTGACGGGCGTGCGGGAGCTTTCGCTGATCGCCACGCCGCCGGTCGACCGCATGGCGGTGCGCACCTTCATCTCGCCTTTCGATCCGCTGGTGATCCGCGAGACGCTGCTCAGGGAGCGCTATCGCGGCGGCCAGTCCTTCTATGTCGTGCCGCGCATCAGCGACCTGGCCGAAATCCAGGATTTCCTGAAGGCGGAAGTGCCGGAACTGAAGGTCGGCGTCGCCCATGGCCAGATGCCGCCCGGCGAACTGGACGACATCATGAACGCCTTCTACGACGGCCAGTACGACGTGCTTTTGTCCACCACCATCGTGGAATCCGGCCTCGACATCCCGACCGCCAACACGCTGATCGTCCATCGCGCCGACATGTTCGGCCTGGCGCAGCTCTACCAGTTGCGCGGCCGCGTCGGCCGCTCGAAGCTGCGCGCCTATGCCCTGTTCACGCTGCCGGCCAACAAGAAGCTGACCGACACGGCGGACCGCCGCCTCAAGGTCCTGCAATCGCTGGACACGCTGGGCGCCGGCTTCCAGCTTGCCAGCCACGACCTTGATATCCGCGGCGCCGGCAATCTTCTGGGCGAGGAACAGTCCGGCCATATCAAGGAGGTCGGCTTCGAGCTCTACCAGCAGATGCTGGAGGAGGCCGTGGCCGAGGTGAAGGATTCGGGCGAGACGCAGGATACCGGCTGGTCGCCGCAGATCGCCATCGGCACCGCCGTCATGATTCCCGAAAGCTACGTGCCGGACCTGCAACTCAGGCTGGCGCTCTACCGCCGCATCGGCGACCTGGAGACGCCGGAGGAGATCGACGGCTTCGGCGCCGAGCTGATCGACCGCTTCGGCCCGCTGCCGGAGGAGGTCAAGCACCTGTTGAAGATCGTCTTCATCAAGGCGCTGTGCCGCAAGGCCAATGTCGAGAAGCTGGACGCCGGGCCGAAGGGCGTCGTCATCCACTTCCGCAACAAGACTTTCAGCAACCCGGCAGGGCTGGTCAAATACATCGGCGAGCAGGGCTCGCTGGCCAAGATCCGCGCCGATCACTCCATCGTCTTCATGCGCGACTGGCCGAACGCCGAAAAGCGCCTGTCCGGTTCCGCAGTGGTCATGACGCAACTGGCGAAACTGGCTGGATAGGACGCCAACTCTGGATTGGCTCTTCGGATTGCCCTAAGCCTTGCGGACGGATGACGTCCGCAAAAGGCCACGGAGGAGCGTTTGCGCAACCTGGACTTCAGTTCCTGGCACAGCGTCCTGCTGACGGTTCTCGGCCTGGCGCTTTTCACCCTCATCAGCATGGGTGTGCGCCTGGTCATGATGATGACCATCCAGCAGCGCCGCGAGCGCATGAACCGGCAGATCAATGAGCGGCTGCGCACGCTGATCGCCGCCTACAAGGTGCTGGGCGGCTCCTTTACCGGCACGCTGACGGTCGATCCGCGGCATCTGCGCGATCTGCGCCAGCTTCCTTCCGACCCGCTCGGTGCGCCGCCGGCGGAAGAAGACGACGCGGCGGTGGAAACCGTGGTCCTTGCCGAGCCAGCCGGCGGGGAGGCGTCGGACCGGCCCCGCCGCATCCGCGATGCCGTCGAGGCGGTGCTGTCCGACATCATCCTGCTCGGCACCGAGGAGCAGGTGCGGCTGGCCGAGCAGGCGGCGCGCGAACTGGTTGCCGGCCGGCCCGTCCATACGCACGAACTGGTGGTGTCGTTGCGCGATTTCATCCGCAAGGCGCTCGACCTAGATCCGATCCCGGCCGGCCTTGCCATCCCCATGCAAGGCCCCGCGCGGCCGTCCGGGTCCCCTGCGCGCGGCAAGGGCGGCAAGGAAGGACAAGCCTCCGGCGGCCGGGGTGGTGGCGGCGGCATGGGCGGTGGGATGGGAGGAGGAATGGGCGGCGGCGGAATGGGGATGGGCCTCGGGATGGGTGGCCCCGACGACACTTCCGGCCATCGTCCCTGATCTGCCGGCCGCCGGCAGACGATTTCCAGCTTCGAACCGCTTACTTGCGCCGATTTGGCCTCAGGCCGGCGCGTCCAGTTCGCCTCGCGCCTTGGCCGCTGCGATCTGGCGGATGGCATCTGCCAGCACGCCGGTCTCCTGCGCGCCCATGACGGCGTATTTGCCCTCCAGCAGGAAGCAGGGCACGCCGGTGATGCCCATGCGCGCAGCGGTGTTGATCTCGGCGCGCACCGCATCGGCGTCGGCATCGGTCGGCAGAAGCGTCTCGACCACAGCGGTGTCCATGCCGGCGGCCTTTGCCGCCTCGATCAGCACGCCGGCGTCGCCGGTATTCTCGCCGCGCTCGAAATAGCGGCTGAACAGTTCCTCGACGAGCCTGTTCTGCTCGGCCGCGCCCATCGTCCCGGCCCAGCGGATGACGCGGTGGGCGTCGAGCGTGTTGGGGGAGACGCGAATAGCGTCGAAATCGAAGGAAATGCCGTCGGCGGCGCCCAGCGAGACCAGGTTGGCATGGATCTGATGCAGCCGGTCGCCGTCGCCGAACTTGGCGCGCATGTATTCCTTGCGGTCCTTGCCCTGCGGCGGAATGGTCGGGTCGAGCTGGAACGGGCGCCAGCGTACGGTGACGTCGACGTCGCCGACCGCAGCGATGGCCGCCTTAAGACGCTTCTCGCCGAGGAAGCACCACGGGCAGACGACGTCGGACACCACGTCGATGCTGATCGAATTGTCGCTCATGGGCCTGTCCTTTCGCCGTTCGCGATCAGTTCGCCTTCCGCCACCATGTCGGCAACTGGTAGCCGTACAGCGACGTCTTTTCAGGATGGGCCAGATAGGCCCAGTAGGCAATCCACTGCTCGGTGTTGTGCTGCATCGGCACCATGTAGTTGCCCGAGATCAGAAGCCGGTCGAGTACCCTGACGGCGGCGACGAAGTCGTCCTTCGTGCGTGCGTTGAGTATGGCCGAGATCGCCGCGTCGACGGCGGGATCGGCGACGCCGGCCAGATTGAACGAACCCTCGACATTGGCCGAGCTCGAGCTCCAGCGGTTGATCAGCTCGATGCCCGGCGACAGCGTGTTGGTGAAGCCGGTGGAGCCGATCAGCATGTCGAAGTCGAAGCGCTGCTTGCGCGACTGGATCTGGTCGCCTTCGAGCGCCCGGATCGTCACCTCGATGCCCAGCTTGCCCAGCGTGCGCTGGTAGAGCGCGGCCAGCCGCTCCTCTTCCTGGCTCGACGTCAGGATCTCGAAGCCGAAGGGCTGGCCCTGCGGATCGAGCATCTGCCCGTCTTCGATGCGGTAGCCGGCGGCCTTCAGCACGTCGTAGGCGGCTTTCAACACCTTACGGTCCTGCCCGGAGCCGTCCGTCACCGGCGGCCGCCATGTGCCGTCCATGACATCCGGCGGCACGCGGCCGGGGAAGGGCGCCAGCAGCGCCTTTTCCTTTTCGCTCGCCGGATGGCCGAGTGCCGACAGTTCCGAGCCCTGCCAGTAGCTCATGGTGCGGGTGAACTTGCCGCCGAACAGGTTCTTGTTGGCCCATTCGAAGTCGTAGAGCATGCCGAGTGCGCGCCGCACGGCGGGATCGGCGAACTTCTTCAGCCGCGTGTTGAACAGGAAGCCGTTCACCACCGGCGGTATGCCGCTCTTGAAGGTTTCGGCCACGACCTTGCCTTGCTTGTAGGCCGGGAAATCCAGGTCGCGCTCGCGCTTGACCGGGTCCGTCTCGGTGTCGATGGCGCAGATGCCTTTCTTGAAAGCCTCCGTCATCGCGTTGGCATTGAGGAAGTACTGGATGACGATCTGGTCGTAGTTGTCGAAACCGCGCTTGGAGGGCAGGTCCTTGCCCCAGTAGGCGGGATTGCGCTTGAAGACGATGCGGTCGCCCGGCTTCACCTCCGCGATCGTGTAGGGGCCGGAGCCGACGACCGGCTTAAGCGTCGTCCGGTCGAAGGTTTCCTTGTCGAAGGCGTGCCTGGGAATGATCGGCGTCATCGCGATGATCAGCGGGAATTCGCGGTCGGCCTTTTCGTTGAAGGTGAACTTGACGCTGTGCTCGCCGGTCTTTTCCAGCTTCGCCACCTTCTTCATGCGATCCGAATAGGGCGGTCGGCCCTTTTCAGTGAAGGTGTCATAGGTGAACAGCACGTCCTCCGGCGTCACCGGCTCGCCGTCCGACCATTTCGCCTTGGGGTCGAGATGGAACTCGATCCACTTGCGCTCGGGGTCCATCTTCGCGTCGTCCGCGAGCAGACCGTAGAGACCGAACGGCTCGTCGTAGTTGCGCGCCATCAGCGGCTCGAAGACGAGGTTGCCGTAAATGGTGTCGATCACCCCGCGCGCGGTGGTGCGCAGGCTCTTGATGATGAACGGGTTGAGGTTGTCGAAGGTGCCGACCACGCAATAGGTGATCGCGCCGCCTTTCGGCGCGTCCGGATTGGCGTAGGGAAAGTGCGTGTAGCCGGGTGGCAGTTCCGGTTCGCCCTGCATGGCGATGCCCTGCGCCGCCCGCGACGGGACGGCTGCGACGATGGCCGAAAGGACGGCGCCAGCCAGCCAGAAAGAGATGCGGCCCATGACCGGTTTGCCTCGACACTCGAATGGGTGATTCGGTTTCGAAACTAGCATGCGCACCCTGATGGCATCTGCCAAAGAAATGAAGCCGGTGGACTGGATTCGGCGGCGCGGGCAGTGTAACACGCCGCGCAAGTCATTCTGTTGCCTCATTTCGGCAAGAGGTAGCACATCACGAGGCCCGCTAGCCGGCATCGGACCATTTCAGAGGATTGCACCATATGACGAGCCTGAACAGCAACGCATTCCGCCTTTCGCTCGTGGCCGCAGGCGTGGCCGGCGTGCTCTGCGCGGCCGTTCCGTCCGCTTCGGCGCAGGAGCAGATCCCGCAGGGCTGGTTCAAGGCTTGCACCAAGCAGGAAGACGTCGACATCTGCAACGTGCAGAACATCACCACCGCGGGCAACGGCCAGCTCATCACCGGCGTCAGCCTGATCGACCTGCGCGGCAAGGTGAACCGCAAGGTCTTCCAGGTCACCGTGCCGACCGGCCGTCTGGTGCAGCCGGGCATCGGCCTGCAGGTCGACGGCGGTAAGACGCAGAAGCTCGACTACGTCATCTGCTTCCCCGACCGCTGCGTGGCCGAGGTGCCGCTGACCGACCAGCTCGTCACCTCCTTCAAGAAGGGCCAGCAGATCACGCTGACCTCGATCAATTTCCAGAACCAGCCGAACCCGATCAAGGTCGCGCTCACCGGTTTCAGCGAAGCGTTCGACGGCCCGGCCATGAAGCAGTCCGATATCGAGGACCGGCAGAAGAAGCTGCAGGACTTCGTTGCCAAGAACAACGAGGACTTCGCCAAGAAGCTCAAGGAAGAGCAGGACAAGGCCAAGGCCGGCAACTGATCCCGAGCGTCGCCGGTTTCGCGGCGGCTCGAAGCGGCATGAGAAAAGGCTCCGGTTCGCGCCGGGGCCTTTTTTAGTCGGCAGGCGCAAGTTTCCTGCCGACAGGATGCTGTCAGGAGCCACGGCCGCTTCGTCTTGCGTGGCGGGGCGTCCGGCTTACTTGGCGGACAATGCCCGCCGCACACCATCGCCCCCTGTCATCCCGTGCCCCGTATGCCCTGGCCGTGGCGACGACCAGCCTCGGCTTCGTCGTCGTCCAGCTCGACATATCCGTCGTCAACATTGCCCTGACGCGGATCGGCGCGGCGTTGTCGACCAATGTGGCGGGATTGCAATGGGTGGTCGACGGCTATGCGCTGGCCTTTGCCGCGCTGCTGATGGCGGGCGGGGCGCTCGGCGACCGCGTCGGCGCGCGCCGCATCTTCAACCTCGGCATGGCCATCTTCACCCTGGCGTCGCTGGGCTGCGGCCTTGCCGCGAACGGCGTCGTGCTGGTGGCGGCGCGGGCAGTGCAGGGAGTGGGCGCGGCGATGCTGATGCCGTGTTCCCTGGCGCTGCTCAGCCATGCCAGCAACGGCGACAACGCATTGCGGGCGAGGGGCGTTTCGATCTGGACGGCGGCGGGCGCGGCCGCCTTGGCCGCAGGCCCGCCGCTCGGCGGCCTGCTGGTCGACCGGCTTGGCTGGCAGAGCATTTTTCTGTTGAACCTGCCGATCGGTATCGCCGCCATTGCGATGGCCACGGCGTTTCTCGACGAGACGCCGGTGAAGCCGGAGCGGCCGCCCATCGACATCGCCGGCCAGGCGCTTGCCGTTCTTATGCCGTTCGTCCTGGCGGCGGCGGTCATCGAGGGCGGCACGTCCGGCTTCGGCGCTCCGCTCGCTCTTTCAGGCTTCGCGGCGGCTGCCGGTGCCGGTGTGGCGTTCATCGTGGTCGAACGCCGTGTCCGGCATCCTTTGCTGCCGCTCGGCCTTTTTCGCATTCCCGCCTTCGCCGTCGCCAATTTCGTCGGACTGGCGGTGAACATGACCACCTACGGCCTGATCTTCCTGCTGAGCTTCTATTTCCAGCAGGCGAAGGGCTATTCGCCAATAATCGCCGGCGCCGCCTTCACGCCGTTCCTCGCCGCCGTCGTCATTGCCAACGTCGCGGCCGGTCCGGTGGTGGCCCGCTATGGCGTGCGTCTGCCGCTGATCGTCGGCCCCGCTATCGCCATGCTCGGCTTCGTCCTGCTCCTGTCGGTCGATGCAACGACGACCTATCCCTCGCTGATCTGGCGGCTTCTGGTTCTCACCATCGGCCCCGGCCTTGCCGTGCCGGCGATGACGACCGCGGTTCTTGAAGCCGTGCCGCCCGGCATGGCCGGCATGGCGTCCGGCGTTCTCAACACCATCAGGCAGACCTCCGGCGCCATCGGCGTGGCGCTGTTCGGCGCGCTGACGTCCTTCGGCCTCGTTGCCGGCATGCACATGGCCCTGGTCATTTCGGCGGTGCTGATGGGGCTTGCGGCTGGCGCCGTCGCGATCTTCCTCGCGCGTTCCGGTGAAGCGGAAGAGCCCGCGTAACCCCATATTGCACGCCGGACATACGAAAAAGGCCGCCCGAAGGCGGCCTTTCCGAATTGAGCCAGTTCGTATCGTTTAGCGCTTGGAGAACTGGAACGAGCGGCGGGCCTTGGCCTTGCCGTACTTCTTGCGCTCGACCACGCGGCTGTCTCGGGTCAGGAAGCCGCCCTTCTTGAGCACGCCGCGCAGCGTCGGCTCGTAATAGGTCAGCGCCTTGGAGATGCCGTGGCGGACGGCGCCCGCCTGGCCGGACAGGCCGCCGCCGGCGACGGTGGCGACGATGTCGTACTGGCCATCACGGTTGGCCGCGACGATCGGCTGCTTGAGGATCATCTGCAGAACGGGACGGGCGAAATAAGCGCCGAATTCCTTGTCGTTGATGATGATCTTGCCGGAGCCGGGCTTCACCCAGACGCGGGCGATGGCGTCCTTGCGCTTGCCGGTGGCGTAGGCACGGCCCGACTTGTCGAGCTTCTGGACGTGCACGGGGGCGGCCGGCTGCTCAGCAGCGACGGCGGTGCCCAGTTCTGCGAGCGAGGAAAGCTCAGCCATTACGAAGCCCTCTTGTTCTTGGCGTTCAGCGCGCCGACGTCGAGCGTCTCGGGCTGCTGGGCGGTGTGCGGATGCTCGGCGCCTGCATAGACGCGGAGGTTCTTCATCTGGCGACGGCCGAGCGGGCCGCGCGGGATCATGCGCTCGACGGCCTTCTCGACGACGCGCTCGGGGAAGCGGCCCTCGAGCAACTGGCGCGCGGTGCGCTCCTTGATGCCGCCGGGATGGCCGGTGTGCCAGTAGTAGACCTTGTCGGTGTACTTCTTGCCGGTGAAAACCACCTTGTCGGCATTGATGACGATGACGTTGTCGCCGTCGTCGACATGCGGGGTGAAGGTGGGCTTGTGCTTGCCGCGCAGACGGTTGGCGATGACGGTGGCGAGCCGGCCGACGACGAGACCCTCGGCGTCGATCAGCACCCACTTCTTCACCACGTCCGCAGGCTTCTGCGAAAAGGTTGCCATGGTTCGTGCTCTCTTTGGGACCCTCCGCCCGAAGGCCGAAGGCGTTTCTTGTTGCTTGGCTTGGCGGCCTGCGCCGCCAATAACAAAACGGCGGCCTTTTCGGGCCGCTGTTCCGGTGGTGCTTATAGGGGAGGGCGGAAACAGCGTCAAGCCGAATGAAATCGGTACTGACGAATAAAATATAGCAAAATCAATAGATTGGCAATGAGGTATTATTTTACCTCATTGATCATGCCGTTCTTTTCGGCGGGATCGAATAGGTGCCGGTCGCATGCGCCACCGTCTCCCCGTCCGGTCCGGCCATGATGTCGATGTCGAATACCATCAGGGTCTTGCCGAGCTTGAGGATGCGGCAGCGGCCGTCGATCGGCCCGGCCTCGGCCTTGCGCATGAAGTTGATGTCCAGGTTCACGGTGACCGACAGCGCGTCCGGCCCGGCATGGGAAAGCACGCAGGCGTAGCCGCCGATGTCGGCCAGCGTGAATAGCGCCGGGCCGGATACCGTGCCGCCGGGCCTCAGGTGCCGTTCGTCGGCGTTGAGGCGGACCGTGCAGCCGCCCGGAAAGACCTCGATGGCTTCGTAGAAATGGCCGCCCCGGTTGAGCTGCGGGAACGCCGAGGCCATGAGATCGTTGACCTCTTTCGCCGTCAGCACCGGTGTCAGGTTGGCCTGCGCGGGCATGTCGCCTCCTTTCGTTCCGCTGCCTGTATGGCGATGCCGGAAACGTTCGTCCAGCACGCCTTTGGTTCTGGCACAGACGAACACGGTTGGACCGCGTGGCGGGGCGTATTAAGGTCGGGCCACCCAGCCGCTGTCGCAGCCATGGAGGAGAAATTGGCAGAAGTCGTCGCCATCAAGCGCCAGGATGCGCAAGGCCCCATAGCCATCGACCAGACAGGTGGCACATTGCGCCTGACGCTGGCCAACCCGCCGGCCAATGCGCTGTCGCTGGCCATGATGGCCGCCCTGCAGGCCGAGATCGAGCGCGCCGGCGACGACAAGTCCGTGCGCGTTGTCGTCCTCGCCGCGCCGGGAAAAGTGTTCTGCGCCGGCCATGACCTCAAGGAACTGACCGCGCACCGCGCCGACGCAGACCGGGGCAGGGCGTTCTTCGAGCGCACCTTTTCCGACTGCTCGGACCTGATGCAGGCCATCGTCCATTGCCCGAAACCCGTCATCGCCGAGGTCGAGGGGCTGGCCACCGCCGCCGGCCTGCAGTTGGTGGCGAGCTGCGACCTCGCGGTCGCCGCGCATGAGGCGACCTTCTGCACGCCGGGCGTCCACATCGGCCTGTTCTGCTCGACCCCGATGGTGGCGCTGTCGCGCAATGCCAGCCGCAAGCAGGCGATGGAGATGCTGCTGACAGGCGAGACGATCGACGCCGCCACCGCCAAGGAGTTCGGCCTCGTCAACCGCGTCGTGCCGCGCGAATATTTGAATCAGGTCGTGAACAAATACGCCGAAACCATTGCGTCCAAATCGCCTTTGACGCTGAAGATCGGCAAGGAGGCCTTCTACCGCCAGGTCGAAATGGGGCTGTCCGACGCCTACGACTACACCGCCCGCGTCATGGTCGAGAACATGCTGGCGCGCGACGCGGAGGAAGGCATCGGCGCCTTCGTCGGCAAGCGCAAGCCGGAGTGGAAGGGCGAGTGATGGCACGCATTGAAAAGTTTATTCCAAAGACCTTGGAGCGGGTCACACTACACAAGCCCATCCTGGCCGATTTGATTGCGTACGAATTGGACGGGCGCAAGCTGCTTCAAATTAATACATCTGGCAGCTCTGATCGGGAAATGCCGGGCAAGATCAGTCAATCAATTCAACTGGATGAGGAATCGGCTGAGCAACTTTTCAGTGCTCTTCGTACTCACTTTGGTTTTAAATAATATGCAGCCCCGCATCTCGATCATCACTATCGCCGTCGACGATCTCGACCGCATGGCAGCCTTCTACGAGGCGATGGGCCTGGTGCGCCATCGTATCCGCGACGGCGTCGCCTTCTTCCAGATGGGTGGCGCGATCCTCGGGCTTTTCCCGCGCACCAGCGCCGAGGAGGACGCCGGCATCGCCTTCGGCACGGCGCCGCCGCGCGTCTATCTTGCCTACAACACCCGCTCGGATGCCGAGGTGGATGACGTTTTGGCCGAGGCCGAGAAGGCCGGCGGCCGCGTGGTGAAACCGGCCGGCCGCGCCTTCTGGGGCGGCTGGTACGGCTATTTCGCCGACCCGGAAGACAATCTGTGGGAGGTCGCCCACAATCCCGATTTCCCGATCGACGCGGAAGGCCGTATAGCGTTGCCCGCATGAATCACGACAGCTACGACAACGCCTACATCGCCGGCATTCTCAATTCCGTACGGACGATCGCCATCGTCGGCGCCTCGGCCAACGAGGTGCGGCCGAGCTTCTTCGTGCTGAAATACCTGTTGGCCAAGGGTTTCGAGGTCTTCCCCGTCAATCCCGGCCATGCCGGCAGGGAGATCCTCGGGCGCATGACCTATGCCAGGCTGGCGGATATCCCGGTGGCCATCGACATGGTCGACATCTTCCGCGCCTCCGCCGCCGTTCCGCCCATCGTCGATGAGGCGCTGGCGCTCGACCCGCTGCCCAAGGTGATCTGGATGCAGCTGACGGTGCGCCACGACGAGGCGGCTGCGAGGGCCGAGGCGGCCGGCGTCAAGGTGGTGATGAACCGCTGCCCGAAGATCGAATATGGCCGGCTGTCGGGCGAGATCGGCTGGAACGGCGTTTCGTCCGGCGTCATTTCTTCGAAGCGGCCCATCATGCGCGGCGGCTTCCAGAGTTTCGGCATCCGGCAGAAATAAAGCATGTCTCCCGAAAGTGGTTGCCGGTTTCGGGACAAAGACATGCGCATGGCCAGAAGCCCGAAGCTCGTGCAGCGAATCTAAAAGATCGCAGCGCGCTTCGGACGGAAGAAATTTCCAAGATCGACCGTTCCGTCGCTTCGATCTGCGTCGAAATATCCGGCTTCGGGAAATTTTCTCCTTTGCATTCCGGCGGCGGCTTCGCCAAGAATGCGCCGCGAGTTCCGTGCAGGGGTAGAGGGAGATTTTTCATGAACCAGCGCGCACCAGGCTTCAACACGCTTGCCGTCCATGCCGGCGCCAAGCCCGATCCGGCCACCGGCGCGCGCGCCACGCCGATCTACCAGACGACGTCCTTCGTCTTCGACAATGCCGATCACGCCGCCTCGCTGTTCGGCCTCAAGGCGTTTGGCAACATCTACACCCGCATCATGAACCCGACCCAGGCGGTGCTGGAGGAGCGCGTCGCGGCGCTCGAAGGCGGCACGGCGGCGCTTGCCACCGCCTCGGGACAGGCCGCGCACCTGCTGGTCTTCCACACGCTGATGAGCCCCGGCGACAACTTCGTCGCCGCGCGCAAGCTCTATGGCGGCACCATCAACCAGTTCGGCTCGTCCTTCCAGAGCTTCGGCTGGGAAGTGCGCTGGGCTGACGTCAACGACCCGTCGAGCTTCGACAAGCTGATCGACGACCGCACCAAGGCCATCCACATCGAAAGCCTCGCCAATCCCGGCGGCGAATTTGTCGACATCGCCAAGATCGCGGAAGTCGCCCGTAAGCACGGCCTGCCGCTGGTCGTCGACAATACGCTCGCCTCGCCCTATCTGGTGCGGCCGATCGAGCACGGCGCCGACATCGTCGTCCACGCGCTGACCAAGTTCATCGGCGGTCACGGCAACTCCATCGGCGGCATCATCGTCGACGGCGGCACCTTCGACTGGTCGAAGTCGGGCAAGTATCCGCTGCTGTCGCAGCCGCGCGCCGACTACGGCGGCATGGTGCTGCACGAGACCTTCGGCAACTTCGCCTTCGCCATCGCCGCGCGCGTGCTCGGCCTGCGCGACCTCGGCCCGGCGATCTCGCCGTTCAACGCCTTCCTCATCCTCACCGGCCTGGAGACGCTGCCCCTGCGCATGCAGCGCCATTGCGATAACGCCGCCACCGTCGCCGCCTGGCTGTCGAACCATCCCAAGGTGGCGTGGGTGTCCTATCCCGGCCTGCCGAACGACAAGAACCACGCGTTGCAGCAGAAGTATTCGCCCAAGGGCGCCGGCGCCGTGTTCACTTTCGGCCTCAAGGGCGGCTACGACGCTGGCATCAAGCTGGTCGAGTCGCTGGAACTGTTCTCGCACCTCGCCAACATCGGCGACACCAAGTCGCTGGTCATCCACCCAGCCTCGACCACGCACCGGCAGCTGTCGGACGAGCAGCGCGTCGCTGCCGGCGCCGGGCCGGAAGTGGTTCGGCTCTCCGTCGGCATCGAGGACGTCAACGACATCGTCGCCGACCTCGACCAGGCGCTGGCGAAAGTCTGAGCCGCATGGCATGAAAAGGCTCCGCAGCAACCGGAGCCTTTTTCATGGACGAGCCCCGTTTCCTGACGATCGACACCGCCGGCGTCACGCCGGAGGAGGGCGCGCCCGCACCGGATCGCCTGGTTGCGGGCGATCCGAAATTCCGCACCTGGAACGTCGAGGAGCGCGAAGGCGGCCTCTATGCCGGCATCTGGGAAGCGACGCCCGGTAAGTGGCGTATCGAATACGACGAATGGGAATTCTGCCATATCCTGTCCGGCGTCTCGGTGATCGCCGAGGACGGCGGCGAAGCGCGCACGGTGCGCGCCGGCGATTCCTTCGTGTTGAGGCCCGGCTTCAAGGGAAGCTGGGAAGTCGTTGAAACGACCCGCAAGGAATACGTCATAAAGCTTTAAGGCTGCGGTTCACGCCTGGACACGCAGCGCCTCTAGCCCATGGAAATGGTAGCTGTCACGGAAGCGCGGCTCGCCGGCCAGCTTGATGCCGGGCAGGCGCTCGAACAGCACTTTCAGCGAAACCTGCAACTCCAGGCGCGCCAGCGGCGCGCCGATGCAGAAATGGATACCGGCGCCGAACGACACGTTCTTCTGGTCGGTGCGGCCGGGCAGGAAGGCGTGCGGATCGGCGAAGGCTACCGGGTCACGGTTGGCCATGCCGAGCAGCAGCCCAACCTGCTCGCCGGGCTTCACCGTGATGCCTGGCGCCGCCTCCATCTCCTGATAGGCGTAGCGGTTGAACATATGCAGCGGCGCCTCGAAGCGCAGGCATTCCTCGACCGTCGCCGCCGTCGCTTCCGCTGTCGTAACGAAGCGGCGCGGGTCGCCGCCCTGTTGCAGCACGGCGCGTACGGCGTTGCCGGTCTGGTGCACGGTCGCTTCATGGCCGGCGTTGAGCAGGAGGATGACCGACGAGACCAGTTCGTCCTCGGAAAGCTTCTGGTCGCCTTCGTGCGCCGCGATCAGCAGCGACAACAGATCGTCGCCCGGCGCGTCGCGCCGCTCGGTGACATAGCCGCGCAGGAAGGCGGAGAAATCGTGCGCCGCGCGGTTGGCGGTCTCCTCGGTCTCGCGCGTGCGGCCGAGGGTGTACATCGCCACCAGTTGATGCGACCAGTCGAGCAGTTGCGGCCCCATTTCGACCGGCACGCCGAGCATTTCGGCGATGATGGTGATGGGCAGCGGCGTCGCGTAGGCGGGGATCAGGTCGAACGGTTCGCCTTTGGGAAAGCGGTCGATCAGTTCATTGGCCAGTGCCTCGACACGCGGGCGCAGCCGCTCCACCTGCCGGGAGACGAAGGCGCGGTTGACCAGCGTGCGCAGCCTGGTGTGGATCGGCGGCTCCAGTTCCAGCATCGAATGGGCTTCGACCGCGTCGAAGGAAGCGAGATGGCTGCGGTCCTGGTCGACGCCCCGGCTGTCCGGCACGCCGGCCGGGTTCTGGCGGCCGAAGCGGCGGTCGCGCAGCAGGCGGTTGACGTCGTCGTAGCCGCCGAAGCACCAGTGACCGTAGTCCTCCCAGAAAAAGGCGGGGCTCGCCGCATGCAGGAAGGCATAGGCCTCGTAAGGCGCCTGCACGAAAGCGGGTTCGCGCGGATCGAGCCGGACCCGACGGCTCGCCGGGTTGAAGGAGAGGTAGGGCGGAGGAACGGCTTTCTCGGTCATGCCGGATCATTAGCCCGGTTTGCCGCGCCGATGCCAGACCGTATCATGATGCCACGTTCCCGCGCCCTGTGAGTGGGCGCTGCGGGAGCGGGGAAGTGCGATCCTATGCGGCTTTCTGCGCTTCGATCCTCAATCGTCGCAGTGCCGGCGGATATGCACGCGCCGCCAACCTTCCGAGCCTTCCTGGACCAGCACCTTGCGGGCGACGCGCTGGTAGGAAGGCGGCACTTCGACCAGACGCCGCTGCTCCGGCTGGACCACCACCTGTTCTTCCACCGTTTCGTAGCGGGCGGGGATGACGTAGCGCTCGGTGCGTTCCGGCCTGACCATCACCTTGCGTTTGCGGTAGCCGTATTCGGCCGGCACGGTTTCGTAGACGGTGCGGGCCTCGCGCACCACCACCGTCTCGGCGACACGCTGGTAGCGGGCCTTGCGCTTGATCCTGCACAGCACCTTGCGGCCGTCGATCCAGCGCCATTCCCAGTCGTAGCCGCCGTCGGCGAACTTGACGGTGCGGTAGCGTGTGCGCACTTCCGCCGGGATTGTGCGCGCCACCCTGGTGGCCGGATAGATCTCGACCCGCTCGCGCTGGTAGGCGTATTCGGCCGGGATGGTGCGGGTGCCGACGCTTTCCTCGCGCACCACGACGGTGCGGCTGCGCGTGCCGTAGATCGCCGGCGTCACCTCGACCCGGCTGTAGCCGGGATTGACCTCGACGTTTTCATAGACCGTGTCGTAGACCGGCGCGGTCCGGTAAGGCTCGTAGCAGGCGACCGCGCGTCCGCCCGCCGCCGTTTCCGATACCGTGCCGAGCACGGCGAGCGCCGATACGGCGATCATCAGTTTCTTCGTCGACATTGCGCCACCCCTTGAACGCGAACTGAAGCTCCTTTTTCAACCTAAGCGGACAGACGGGCGGCGGAAAAGCGGATTCGTTAAAATTCGTTAACGGGCAACCTTAACCGGAAGGCGGTTCCGGTCGGCCTTGCGCAAGGGTGAGGGGCCATCCTATCTACGCATCAAGGCTCCTGCGCCCCGATTCGGCCTCAGCCTCAATCCTGCGTGTCAAGGGACAGTCCATGAAAGATCCGTATGAAACCTACATGAACCTCGTCCCGATGGTGGTCGAACAGACCAACCGTGGCGAGCGCGCTTACGACATCTTCTCGCGCCTCCTGAAGGAGCGCATCATCTTCATCACCGGCCCCATCGAGGACGGCATGGCCTCGCTGGTGTGCGCGCAGCTTCTCTTCCTCGAGGCGGAAAACCCGAAGAAAGAGATCAACATGTACATCAATTCGCCGGGCGGCGTGGTGACGTCGGGCCTGGCGATGTACGACACCATGCAGTTCATCAAGCCGCCGGTGTCGACGCTGTGCGTCGGCCAGGCGATGTCGGCTGGCTCTCTGCTCCTGACTGCCGGCGCCAAGGACATGCGCTTCTGCACGCCGAACGCCCAGATCATGATCCACCAGCCGTCGGGCGGCTATCAGGGCCAGGCGACCGACATCATGATCCACGCCCAGTTCACCGAGCGGCTCAAGCGGCGGCTGAACGAGATCTACGTCAAGCACACCGGGCAGGATTACGAGACGATCCACAACGCCATGGAGCGCGACAACTTCCTCACCACGGAGCAGGCGCTGGGTCTCGGCCTGATCGACAAGGTGATGACGTCGCGCGACGAAAACGAAGGCGAGGCCAAGGCCTGAGCCGGACTTTGCCTCCGGGCTGGCCGACAAAGGCCGGCCGGCCTGGAACTTTTGCGTGGATTTGCGGCATTTCCGCCACAATTGGCTGTTCCCTCGGGAAGCCCGACCGCCTACGTTAAGGCTCTATTGAGCTTCGGCGGCTTAGCTTTTTCGCCGGGGAACTGCGAATCGGCTGGTGCTTTCCGGGTTGTGCCTTGTACGGAATGCGCTACGGGGGCCGGGTACTGGAAAAGGCGGTTTCCCGCGATAGGTTATCGGGTGTGTCCGCTTGGCGGGTGCCCATGAAAAGGACTGGACGATGAGCAAGGTCAGCAACGGCGGCGGTGATTCCAAGAACACCCTCTACTGCTCGTTCTGCGGCAAAAGCCAGCATGAGGTTCGCAAACTCATTGCCGGCCCCACCGTCTTCATCTGCGACGAATGCGTCGAACTGTGCATGGACATCATCCGCGAGGAGAACAAGACCTCGATGGTGAAGTCGCGCGAAGGCGTGCCGACACCGCAGGAGATCCTGAAGGTTCTCGACGACTACGTGATCGGCCAGCCCTACGCCAAGCGCGTGCTGTCGGTGGCCGTCCACAACCACTACAAGCGCCTTGCCCACGCCGGCAAGAGCAACGACGTCGAACTGGCGAAGTCGAATATCCTTTTGATCGGCCCGACCGGCTGCGGCAAGACGCTGCTGGCGCAGACGCTGGCGCGCATCATCGACGTGCCCTTCACCATGGCCGACGCCACCACGCTCACCGAAGCCGGCTATGTCGGCGAGGACGTGGAGAACATCATCCTCAAGCTGTTGCAGTCGGCCGACTACAATGTTGAACGTGCCCAAAGGGGTATCGTCTACATCGACGAGATCGACAAGATTTCCCGCAAGTCCGACAATCCCTCGATCACCCGCGACGTGTCGGGCGAGGGTGTCCAGCAGGCGCTTCTGAAGATCATGGAAGGCACGGTCGCCTCCGTGCCACCGCAGGGCGGCAGGAAGCACCCGCAGCAGGAATTCCTGCAGGTCGACACCGCCAACATCCTGTTCATCTGCGGCGGCGCTTTCGCCGGCCTGGACAAGATCATCTCGGATCGCGGCCGCAAGACCTCGATCGGCTTCGGCGCCACCGTCGCCTCGCCGGAAGACCGCCGCACCGGCGACCTGTTCCGCCAGGTCGAGCCGGAGGACCTGTTGAAGTTCGGCCTGATCCCCGAGTTCGTCGGCCGCCTGCCGGTGCTGGCGACGCTGGAGGATCTCGACGAGGCCGCGCTGATCCAGATCCTGACCGAGCCGAAGAACGCGCTGGTCAAGCAGTACCAGCGGCTGTTCGAGATGGAGAGCGTCGACCTGACCTTCCACGAGAACGCGCTGTCGGCCATCGCCAAGCGCGCCATCGAGCGCAAGACCGGCGCGCGCGGCCTGCGTTCCATCATGGAGGCGATCCTGCTCGATACCATGTTCGAGCTGCCGGCGCTGGAAGGCGTGCGCGAGGTCGTCATCTCGGAGGAAGTGGTGACGGGCAGCGCGCGCCCGCTCTACATCTACTCCGACAGCAAGGAAAAGAAGGGCCCGGTCAGCGCCTAGGCGCTGCTTGCCTTTTCCCCGGAATGCATGGCGGCGCCGAAAGGCGCCGCTTTGCTGTGCGGACACCGCTTCTGTTCCGCGCCCGGCAAGTTAGTCGCCTGCCATTTGCCCTTGATCTTTCCGTCGCCAGCATCCACCTATCGACGGAAGGCCGATGGGCTGCATTCCGTGCTGACAAACTCCCGTCACAAAGGATGATAGGCGGAACGACCCGCGGTCGTTAATATGAGATTCGCGATTGGCTTAGAGCGGTCGCGACAGAAAGGTTGGACAATGGCCAAAACTTCCAGGTCCCCCGCCGACGGCGTCTTCGCGGTCCTCCCGCTGCGCGACATCGTCGTCTTCCCGCACATGATTGTGCCGCTGTTCGTGGGCCGCGAGAAATCCATCAAGGCCCTTGAAGAGGTGATGGGGCAGGAAAAGCAGATCCTGCTCGCCACCCAGAAGAATGCGGCCGATGACGATCCGGAGCCGGACGCCATCTATGACGTCGGCACGCTCGCCAACGTGCTTCAGCTCCTGAAGCTGCCGGACGGCACCGTCAAGGTGCTGGTCGAGGGTGCCGCGCGTGCGCGCATCTCGGAATTCACCGATCGCGGCGATTTCCATGAAGCCCGCGCGACCATGCTCAACGAGCCGGGCGAGGAGGAAGTCGAGATCGAAGCGCTGGCGCGCTCGGTGGTCTCCGACTTCGAGAACTACGTCAAGCTGAACAAGAAGATCTCGCCCGAGGTGGTGGGTGCCGCCAGCCAGATCGAGGATTACTCGAAGCTGGCCGACACGGTCGCATCGCACCTCGCCATCAAGATCCCCGAGAAGCAGGAAATGCTCGCCACGCTCTCCGTCAAGGAGCGGCTGGAGAAGGCGATGGGCTTCATGGAAGCCGAAATCTCCGTCCTGCAGGTGGAGAAGCGCATCCGCTCGCGCGTCAAGCGCCAGATGGAGAAGACCCAGCGCGAATACTACCTCAACGAGCAGATGAAGGCGATCCAGAAGGAGCTCGGCGAGGGCGAGGACGGCCGCGACGAGGCCGCCGAGATCGAGGCGCGCATCAAGAAGACCAAGCTCTCCAAGGAGGCCCGCGAAAAGGCGGAGGCCGAGCTGAAGAAGCTGCGTTCGATGTCGCCGATGTCGGCGGAATCGACGGTGGTGCGCAACTACCTCGACTGGCTCTTGTCGATCCCGTGGGGCCGTAACTCCAAGGTCAAGCAGGACCTGAACTTCGCCCAGGAAGTGCTCGACGCCGATCACTTCGGCCTGGACAAGGTCAAGGAGCGCATCGTCGAGTACTTGGCCGTGCAGAGCCGCCAGAAGAAGCTGAAGGGGCCGATCCTGTGCCTCGTCGGCCCTCCCGGCGTCGGCAAGACCTCGCTCGGCAAGTCGATCGCCAAGGCGACGGGCCGCGAGTTCGTGCGCATGGCGCTCGGCGGCGTGCGCGACGAGGCCGAGATCCGCGGTCACCGCCGCACCTATATCGGCTCTATGCCCGGCAAGGTCATCCAGTCGATGAAGAAGGCCAAGAAGTCCAACCCGCTCTTCCTGCTCGACGAGATCGACAAGATGGGCCAGGACTTCCGTGGCGATCCGTCTTCGGCCCTGCTCGAGGTCCTGGACCCCGAACAGAACGCGACGTTCATGGACCATTACCTGGAGGTCGAATACGACCTGTCCTCGGTGATGTTCGTGACGACGGCGAACACGCTGAACATCCCTGCGCCCCTGATGGACCGCATGGAGATCATCCGCATCGCCGGCTACACCGAAGACGAGAAGGTCGAGATCGCCAAGCGGCACCTGATGCCGAAGGTGGTCCGCGACCACGCGCTGCAGCCGAAGGAGTTCTCGGTTTCCGAGGACGCCATCCGCGGCATCATCCAGACCTACACGCGCGAAGCGGGCGTCCGTTCGCTCGAGCGTGAGCTGATGAAGCTCGGCCGCAAGGCGGTGACGGAGATCCTGAAGACCAAGAAGAAGGCGGTGAAGATCACCAAGGACAACCTGGCCGACTATCTCGGCGTGCAGCGCTACCGCTTCGGCATGGCCGAGACGGACGACCAGGTCGGTGTCGTCACCGGGCTTGCCTGGACCGAGGTCGGCGGCGAGCTGCTGACGGTCGAGGGCGTCATGATGCCCGGCAAGGGCAAGATGACGGTCACCGGCAACCTGCGCGACGTGATGAAGGAATCGATCTCGGCGGCGGCCTCCTATGTCCGCTCCCGCGCTATCGATTTCGGCATCGAGCCGCCGCTCTTCGACAAGCGCGACATCCACGTCCACCTGCCGGAGGGCGCGACGCCGAAGGACGGTCCGTCCGCGGGCGCCGCGATGGCCACGGCCATCGTTTCGGTGCTGACCGGCATCCCGGTCAGGGCCGACGTGGCGATGACGGGCGAGATCACGCTTCGCGGCCGTATCCTGCCGATCGGCGGCCTGAAGGAAAAGCTGCTGGCTGCACTTCGCGGCGGCATCAAGAAGGTGCTGATCCCGGAAGACAACGCCAAGGACCTGGCGGAGATCCCGGATAACGTGAAGAACGGCATGGAAATCATCCCGGTCTCGCGGGTTGGTGAAGTGCTGCAGCACGCGCTGGTGCGCGTGCCGGAGCCGATCGAATGGGTGGAGCCGGCCACGGCGCCCGCCCCGGTCGATGCGGCCGAGGATGCCGGCAAGTCGCTCGCTCATTGAGCGTTTTGCGACGCTGCATTGCAATAAACGGAAAGCCGGGCTTCGCGCCCGGCTTTTTCATGTGAAAAAGCCCGGATTTCCGGGCTTTTTTCGCCTTCGGGCCAGCATTTCCGCTTGGTTGTCGGACCGCTTCTCCATAAAGTCCGGGCCCAGCCGGATGAGTCGACGTGTTCCGGCATTCTCATGGAAGGGAAACCTTATGAACAAGAACGAACTGGTGTCCGCCGTCGCCGATGCGGCCAAGATTTCCAAGGGTGACGCTCAGTCGGCGGTCGATGCGGTGTTTTCCGTCATCACCGGCGAGTTGAAGAAGGGTGGCGATGTCCGGCTGGTCGGCTTCGGCAATTTCAGCGTCTCGAAGCGTGCGGCTTCGACCGGCCGCAATCCCCAGACCGGCGCCGAGGTGAAGATCCCCGCGCGCACCGTGCCGAAGTTCTCGGCCGGCAAGGGCCTCAAGGACGCGGTCAACTAAGATCGCCTTTCCTTCGGTTCCATGCAGGAAGCCGGGCATTGCCCGGCTTTTTGTTTTGCCGGGGCACGCGAACGGGTGGAGGCGAAGGAGGCCGCTCAAGCCAGAACGAGGCCGCGACCGCGGCCCAAGCTTTCGCCCGCCCCGTCGGAGGCGTGAACGAAGCGAACTGCCGTGAGATATAAAGTGGTGGGCGATGACGGGCTCGAACCGCCGACCCTCTCGGTGTAAACGAGATGCTCTACCAACTGAGCTAATCGCCCGCGGGCCGGAGCTTTAAGCGGTTGGTCTCCGCTTCGCAAGGCCAAATACGGCGTATCCCTCGCAGGACACCGCCACTGATGAGGTCGAAATCGCTTCTTTTCCGGACAGGTCGGCCGGATGAAAGGCGGATGCCGCGACAGGCGCGGAACGGCGTCGTGGAAAAAAGCTTCGGCCGGTGAGAATAGCGCCAAAGGTGCGCTTGACACCCAGCGGTGAACCCCTTATCCACCGCGCAACGACGCACCGGACGTGTCCTGTGCGCCGCAAGCGCGGGTGTAGCTCAGTCGGTTAGAGTGCCGGCCTGTCACGCCGGAGGTCGCGGGTTCGAGCCCCGTCACTCGCGCCATATTTTTCAAGGGCTTCACTGTCCACCTCCTGAAAGTTTCAACTTTTCGCCAGACGGCAGTTTCAACTTTTTGTATTCGTTGCGTTCCTCGCCGAGGAGTTGACGGCCCTTCCGGCGCGCCTCGTCGGCGGCTCGGACAGCGGCGAGATTGACCGGCATGTACGTCTTCTGGAGCGCCTTGCTCTCGTCGATGGAGTTTCCCATCTTGGCCGCGATCGCCTCGACCGATCCGCCGCCGGCATTCGCCTCGACCGCGCCCGAGCGACGCAAATCCATCATGCGCCGCTTCTCGTCCGGACCGAACACGAGCCGCCGCAAATCGGCGAAATCATCGATCAGGGTATCCTTGGTGTAGGGAACGCCGGCGCGTGGCCGACCGCCCTTTGCACCCGGCGTGTGGCCGCGCGAACGAAAGATCGGCGCATCGTCGAGCAACGTCACCCCGAGACCGTCGACATAGGCCAGGATGAGGCGCTGCGTGCGGCGTGACAGCGTGCCGAAAGCCGGCTCGCCGCTCTTGGTCCGGTTGATGAGAAAGCCCCAGTCGCCACCTGCCTGCACCGCCTGGGAGGGCGTGAGCGTGCGAGCATCGACCGGCGCGAAACTGGCGTCCCATGCGATGGCGATGATGCAGGCGAGACCGCGGTAGCCAGCACGCCAGGCTGCCTTGACCATCCGGACAACCTCTCCTGCCCGCCAGGTCTGCGAGCGACGTCGCTGCGACCGGCGCCGCACGGCGCGCGATGGATCCTGCCCGGCCGGGCAAAGCTTCATCCCGGCCATAATGGTGTAGAGCGAACGCCACGTCTTCATTGCGCGATAGGCAATGTCGACGCCGTGCTTGCGCAGCAGCGCGTGATACCACTCGTCGAGTAGCTCGTATGTGACCGCCAGGGGCGGCTGGTCTCCGAACACCGGATTGATGTACGACCAGCCTCGCTCCCAATCCTCCCGCGTGCGCGGCGCCCGTGTCCGCCAGCTGTCGGTTTTCCGGTAGCGCTCGAAAGCGTCGCCGACCGAATTGACCGGATAGCGGCGTGCGATCGCTGCAGCTGGTTCTATGCCGCGCCGATGCGCCTGCCAGCGCTCTTCCCACTCCTGGGCGATCTTCCACGCCTCAGGGCCATCGGGGCCACAGGGAACAGGCTGGAAGCCCGCTGCGACCATTTTCGGCGTAGGGAGCCAATAGCAGAAGCGGCCACCCTTGCGCTTGACGTAGTGCTTGAGTTTGATCCTAGCCAAGGTTCGCGATCCTCTCGCGCATGACGGAGGCGCGGTCCTCGACCGGCAGGCCGCCGGCGAGACCGGAGCGTTTATCTTGCCATGCCTCCAGTGCGCGCATGTCGTAATGGCCCGTCACTGGGCAAGCCTTGGGGAAGCCCTCTTTCAGCAGCGCGGGCAGAGCTTCCCTGAATTCATCGAGAGAGAGGAATAGCCACCGAGCGACCTTGGACGGCGGCAGCATGCGCGGCTGCACCGGGAAGCGAATGGAAGGCGCGCGCGGCACGGATCCGCTGCCCTGCTCGATTGCTTCGGCGCGACGCATCTATCAAGCCTCCACCTTCTCCGGTGCGAAAAGCCCGTGCACCCGGCGCACGATCTCGCCGACACGCACGACGAAAAACGCCGGAACGTCATTCGGCGATATCGCTTGCAGCGCATCCCAATCGATCTTGTGGATGTCATCGGCCATGCGCCCGGAAGCATAGTTTCCGGCCGCCGTCGCAGCCCACTCGCAAACCTTGCGGCCGGCAACGGCTGACTGAACGTGACCATCAGCCATGGCAACAGCGACCTGCAGCGGCACGCCAACGCGGATGAAGGCACCGATCAGAGCCAGCTCCAAGGCATTGGCGAACGAGTAGCGTTGCGCACTGCCAGCGACGGTCGGTGTGAAAGCCGTCCGGAGTTCGACGCGGCTGCGCCAGTTGGACACATCGCCGGACGTAACGCCGAGCGTGGGGCCGATATCGGAAAACTTCTTCAGCATGTAATGCTCCTTCATTTGATGTAGCTTCGCATACCGCAGAAGCTTCGTCAAATGAGGCAGGTTGTTTGTGGATAACCCCTGCCGATATACCGGCAGGGGTGCAAAGCGCCGGCTCACGCCGGAAGATCGAGCGCATCGTCTTCCAATTCGTCGCCGTCGCCGACGTAGCCGTCGTAACTCCAGGCGCCTTGGCTATGATGGTCATTGAGTGCGCCCAGCGATGGTTCGCTATCGGCATCCGGCTCATCGTCGCCGCCGTCCTCGTCGTCAACGTCCGGCTCTCGGTCCAGATCGCCATCGACCTCGTCGAGCAGCGCGATCAGATTCTCGATCGTCGCTTCCAGCCGGAGCCGCATAGAGGCTGTCATCGGCAGGAACAGGATCGGCTGCGGGCGGGCGTTCATGTCGATTTGCCCTGCGACATCGCCGAGCCAATCGACTTCATTGCTTCGGCGAGTTCGTCTTCGCCGATATAGCCGCGCCCCTCACCGCTAAACACAGAGAAAACCCATGTCGCCTGTTTGGCCGCAGCGCGAATCGTCGCCGGCACAAAACTAACGATGGCATTTTCGATGTCGGTAACAACCTTGCTGGCAAGCTCGGCGCGACGTTTTGCAGCAGCGTAGCCGCTCTGTTCCTCAATCCGATCCGCTTCGGCTTGCGCCACTGCTAGCTCTGCCTTCTTGGCCGATATCAATTCGTCGAAGTGGGCCCGCGTCTCCTGCTTCCGTTTTTCGCACGGGCCACATATGGAAAGGCTTGCCCTCAGATGCGGCTCTAGACGGCGCTCGATATCCTCGTCTGAATAGGCATATATTGGCGAGTAAATCCGCTCGCCATCATCGTCGACTCCTTGCAAAAGACGGCTGACCTGAACACGGGCGACGACATATCCTTTCATCGCCTCTCCTTCTTCGATGTCGGCAGCCTCGTTCCATTCGACGGCTTCACGTTCATAAGCCTCCGCATGCGCCAATATCAAAGCCTCAACGGCGGTGAGCGAAGCGTCGTTTTGCTCATGGTCCAATTCGCGCCAACGGCGATCCTCCGCCTCCTCGGCCATGGCGGCAACTGATGCGCTCATGGCGGCGATCGCTCCAACGGCAGGAACAGCAACGTTGCGGCGGCTGATGGGCATGCTCATGATATCCTCCAGGAAAGACAGGCGTGATTGCCTACGTTCCACGGGAGAGCCGGAATCGCTTCCGTCCGGTGCACAAGGATTCGTGGTCCCCGATATCCCCTCAATTGCCCGGGAGGTTTCGGCGTCAGGGTTTCCAAGGATTGAATCCTGTCCCTCAATTGTTGACATAGCTCCGCCGGTGGCGGGAATCCTTGCGATCCGCATCGTTTGCTCCTATGATTGTGCCAACGGCACAGCAGTGGTGACAGATGCACCATACAGGAAACTATGATGGTGACAAGTGCACAAATTCGTGCCGCAAGAGGGCTCTTGAATTGGACGGTTCGCGATCTCGCTGAGCGTTCCGGAGTCCACCGCAACACGATCACCAGGATCGAGACGGACACGACTGGTCCGGGCTATTCGATCGAGGCGATCCAGCGGGCGCTCGAAGCGGCCGGCGTGATCTTCATCGAGGGCGATGGCGAAGGCCCAGGCGTCCGCCTGCGCAATACGCCTCAGGCGGCCGAGTAGCCACGCCGACCGCGATCCGGACGACACACTGCCTGCCGAGGATCTATCGAGGATCGAAGGCTTGAATGATCTGGAGATGGTCTCGAATGCGCTGAACCTATATGCACTAGGTCACATATTGCCGACCGTTTACGGCGGCCTCGTGCCACTTTTAGGTCTCCTTCACCCTGGAATTCTGGACTGGGAGGCGATGGAGCATGATCAGCCGGGCCTAGCAGCGGCACGCAGGCAGATCGCAAATCCAAGCGACCGAACGACGTCCATGATGGCGCTTAGGCATCTACTTCGACAAGCGGGAGAACTTCCAACCTGACTGTTTCAGTGGTGGTCACGTGAAACCGTTCCGGACGGGAACGGTTTCACGTCGATTAGAATAATTGGCCATCGACCTGGATGAACAGGTCGGTAGGCGCGTCGAGGGTGAGGAACTGGAAATAGGTGGACGTGATCTGTGATATCTGCGGCGAGCAGACGAGCGGTCCAGTAGCATTGCGGCCGGTAACGACTGGCACGTAGTTTCCGACAAGCGGCACCGCGAAATCGACCTGATATCGGCCCGTCGAGACAAGACTGACCGACGTGATGTTTTCAGTACCCACCTGCGCGACGAAGCCGGACCCGCCGTCAACCAGCAGCCCACGAGCTGCCCAGCGGCCGCTAAGGTTGGCCGAGCGTGTCCCAGGTGTTCCGATGCTGGTGACGCCGAGAACGTCTATGGCGCGGCACACGCTGTAGCCGGGGATCGCGGCAACCGATGTGAAGAACCCACCGGTATAGTTGCCGTTGAACAGACCTCCGGTGCAGATGATTTCCGAATTGTAGGTGGAAATGGGCTGTTGGCCAGCAAAGACCGCCTCCGAGCCGAACCGAACGCCGAACGTCTCGATGTGCGAATTTTCCCCATCCACCAGTCGGTGCCAGCGCCCGTCCGCCACCGGCCCGCCGTCAGCATCGAATTTGCCGCTCTCGATGTAGCCGCCCATGATGGTGACAAGTTGGAGGTTCTGGAAATACGTCTCGGTGGCGCCGTAGTTACCTTCTATGCAGCCACCGAAAAAGCGCAGATGGTTGCCCCTGCCGCCGCCCGATGGGCCGCGCAGGAACATGCCACCCGAAATCGACTGCGATCCTTCATCGTCACCGTTGTGACCGCATCCCTCGATCGCCAGCTCGTAGAAGCTGACGGAGTATTCAGCCGTGTCGGGCGCAATATAGAAACCCGTGTTGCCGGTGCCGCCCGCCTTGTTGGTCCCGCAGGCGAACAACCGCACGTTGTCCCATGCGTCGATCCAGTGATTTCCCTCGATCTCGATGCCATATCCCCCGAAGTTGGCTATGCGGACGTTGCGCAGCCCGATGTCGTTGCGCGTGACGTTGCCATAATGCAGCCCGCGTGCTGCCGGGTCGGCGTTCTCGCCGCGCAGCTGCAGGTTCCACAGCCGGCCGTTCGTGGCCGCCATAGACGTCCCGAAGATCTCGGCGGCATAGTCGTCGCCCGTGTAGTAGAGCAGCGTCGAATTCGGCCCGTCGCCGATCCAGTCGACCCCGAGCGAGGGCTTGAGCGTCCCGGCGTGGCTGAAAGCGCCGCCCGGTAGCTTCAGCATCTTGCCCTTCGCGGCGCAGAAGCCATCGAAGTCCGCCAGAGCGGCCGAGACGTCCGAAGCCGATAGAGACGGCACGAGGCCGTTCTTGCCGGCGTCGAAGAAGCCTTGCGGAAACTCCTGCTCGTACCAGTGACCCGCCACGTCCTGCTTGCTGAAAGCATGGCCGGGGTCCGCTGCGGCCCGGATATAGGTCGGCCGGCCGAGCGTGCGGGTGCGCACCACGGCGTCGTCGGGGACGGTTACGCCTGCAATGTCGGCCGGCGTGTCGACTTCGAAAAACTTGGTCGCGGCTGCAGCGGATTCCGCAGCCGCTGCTGCCGCAGAAGCAGCAGCCTCAGCTGCCGCCTGGATAGCGCTGGCATCGCCATAACTGTACAGGCGGTAATTGCCGGCGCTATCGATCTGGACGAGAGCAGACATTCCGGCGGTGACGTAGCCAGTCGGCACCGGGGAACCGACATTGAGCACCAGCGCGCGCGGAGCCTCGCCATTGATCGAGAGCGTCATCGCGCCGGTGTTGGCGGCGGTGAACGGCACCGAAACGAGTTGCGAATAGGCTGTGGCCGACACAGGGACGCTCGCCGTGGCGACGACAGTGTTTGCCGTGCCACTGCCGTCGTTCTGCGCATAGATGACCGAATATGGCAGATCGGCGACCCTGACCCACGAGCCGGAGCCAGAACCGCCAGACTTGCGATAGATGCCGTTGCTGGCCGCAGTCGCGTCATCAACCACCCACGCCGACGCATTCGCCGGGTGAGCCAGATCGGCGTTCATGTTCGCCTTCGTGTCGTAGATCAGGCCACCATTGGACAACCCAGCCATCACCTGATCTTCCAGCCATCGTTGCTGGCGACGGATTCTTACTTTTTCCGGCATGTTGGGAGCAGATGAAGGTCCGTCTGCCCATATCTGTTCAGCACGATCTTGTAGCATTTCAGAGCTTCTCCTCGAATGAGGCGCCCATCTGCTCAAAGTTTGCGGCAACGGCTGAAGCGATAGCTAACCAGCTCTCGTCATCGGTGAGCTCATGGGCGAATGTTGCAGTTTGAATGCAAATCTCTCGCGCTTGGACGCGCGTTAGAGTTCCGGCTTCAACGAGACGAATGAGGAGCGACTCGTCAAAATAGCGTTGCACCATCGCGATCACAGCAATGGCGCTTGATGGCGAAGAGGACGGTTGGCTGATGTTCGCGTTCATCCTAGCGATCCTTTAGGTTCGAATTGGCGTGGCCCGACGGTTTCGAAAAAAGCGGCGACACGGGCGAAATTCCGTGCCGCCGCCAGGTAACGCCGCGGTTCAGCTGCGCGGCGCCACCTGTCAGCCGCTCGCGGCGAACCGTAGCAGCTTGATCGCCTCGCCATTCTGCACCTGACCGCCGATGCGGTGATAGCCATAGAACAGCACGTAGGGCTTCCTGGTGTAGGGATCGATGAGTATCCTCGTTCCCGGACGGTCGATGACGATGTAGCCTTGCTGGAAGTCGCCAAAGGCGATCGGGACAGTGTCATCTCCGATGTCGGGCATTTCCTCGTCGATCTCGACGGGATAGCCGAGCAGCAACGCGGGCTGGCCGGCCGCAAGGCTGTTTGCCCAGATGTTGTTGCCTTCGGTGTCCTTCATCTTGCGAACGACGCCGGCCGTCTTCAGGTTCATCAGCCAGCGCGCGTTGGCGCGATAGGGCGCGCGGAGCGTGTAGACCAGATCGATGAGCACATCGGCCGGATCAGAGGCAGGCCAGCCGTCGCCGACGCCGGTGTTCACATGCTGGAGCACGAAGAAATCACGCTCGCCGTCCGGCAAAGGGCTCGAGGGCCGGAACAACAGCCCCTCGGGTTTCTTGTTGCCATCGCCATTGATGAACGCCTGCCCAGCCTTGCGGGCGAACTTGTCGGAAATCTTCTCTTCGATGTACGCGCCGAGATTATAGGACGAATCGTCCATGAGGCGCTGAGTGATAGGCTGCAGCGTGTATATCTCGTTCAGCGGCACCCTCATTTTCTTGAGTTTTGTCGCGTCGAGTTCCGGGCGAGCTTCCTTCTCTTCGACCCATTCCGCGCCGATGTCCGAGGAGTCGACGGTTTCCTCGAAGGCGTCTCCCGTCGCCAGCGTGACCCGCCGCGCCAGGCGGGCGATCGGGGAAACATCGAACTGGCGACGGCGGATCGCGTCCGCCATAGCCGGCGTCACGAGATAGCCGCCATCTGGGTCGCTGCTCACCGACATGCCATCGCGCGTTTCGAGCGCGCCCAACTCCGTCGCCAGTTCATCGATATCAGCACCGCCTGACCGGATGAATTCACCGATTGCCTCACGCTCGGCGCGCAACGCCTCGGTGTTGGCGGCGTTCTCTACGACAGAGCCCCGAGGACGCTGGTCAAGCCCGACGCTACGCCGGGCTGTCGTCAGCGTAGGTTCGATACCGGCCCTTCGTGAGACGGCCGGGATCACGCGGTTGAGGTAATTGTTGACGTCGCGCTCGATGACCGTCTGACGCTCCTGCATCGTGCGGAGCTGCTCCATCATTGCCTGGTTGTTTTCCGTGATCGTGCGCGACAGTTCGGAGATCGGATCGTCGTCGCGGGTATGGAGGATGGCACTGGACGCCATGAGGGCGGCGATGCGCCCTGTAGTACGAAAGTGAGTGTTCATTTTAAGCTCCTGATCTGCTGGGTTTGGAGTTTGAGCTTGTTCGAGAGGTCTCGAACCTGCTGTTCATCGATCTTGGAAAGGCCGGACCATCCTGAGGTGGCAATCCGCTGCGCGGCTGACTTGGCGAGGCCGCCCTCGCGGAGCAGTTCGACAAGCTCGGCTTTGGATTGGAGGTTCCGCACCTGCTGAATGCGGGCGCGGCGATTGGCGGGGACACCAACAACGCTGATCTCGAACAGGTCCGCCCTCACAATGGTGGCTGTGCCGTCGCCATTGCGGCGAACGTCCTTCCGGGTGTCCATGTAAACGCCGACGGACAGGCCGGAGAGATCGCCGGCCTTGAGGTGGTTGAAGGCGTTCCGGCCCTGATCGGTTTCGAGGTTGAGACGGCCCTCAACGAAAAGCCCGTACTCATCCTCCCGAACTGAGGTCCACCGTCCGATCAGATCGGCTTTGTTGTGTGCCCATAGCATCACGGGAGCGGTGTTTTCCCGTGCGTGTTCTGCGAGGCTTCCGGAGAACGCCCCCTTGGCGAATACAGTGCCGTAGCTGTCGGGAGGTCCGCCCCAGGTTGAGGCGTAGCCAGTGATGGCTCCGGTGCTCAACTGCTGACCGAAGCGAACTTCGCTCAACGGCGAAACACGGACGTCCGAAGTATCACGATTTGCGGAAAACATGGCCCTACCTTCGATCAAACGAAAACACCGGGCATGAAAGCCCGTCCTGTGCTCCGTTGCCCGGTCCAGCCGGTGCGTCGAAGGTGGTTCGATGGGCATGCACCCCGGCCAGCCGGTGATGCGCTCCATTCGAGCCAGCCCTATCGCTGCCACGGATCAACGGGACCGCGCAAGTCATGACCAATAGTTCTCCACAGCAATCACCGTTGGCATGCGATGCTCGATCTCCGCGAGCCGCTCGTTGAAGCCGGCTTTGGCGGCGTCGGTCACATCGCCGGCAAACGGAAGAAACATCGAGGGGCCACCGGGAAACGTCTCCACCAGGGCGGTAGCCAGACTATCGAGGATCCTGTCAGCCTGGTGTTCGTCCCAAGGAGGCGGCATCGCCAATACCGCTGCTTCGGCACACTCACGGCCATTCCGGAAGGCCGCTTTCCGTAGGCTTTCGCGATAATCCGCCATGCTGAAACCTCCATTAAACCTTTCTTTTTGCAGGAAAAAATCTATCCGCTATTTTCGCGGCGATACACGCTTTGACACCCACCGGTCCCGGCCCTCAGGGGCCTAGACTTCCGACCCCCCATCCCCCTGGCCTTGCTTGACGCGCCATCGACGCAGCCAGACCAAGGATCGCGAGTTCTTGCACTCGACGGAGCAAAACCGGGAATGCCGGCCGCGCCTCTTCTTCGGCCGTACGATGATCCTCCCGCAGACCAGGCACCGCGTTTCGACCTCATCGAATGGAAGGCGATCCTGCGTCATCCGTTTGCCTTCATCGCCGCCAGCCATGCGGCCTCCCGTTCATGCTTCGGCAGCTTGCCGATCTGATCTGTCATCCGGCGATCTCTTGCCGCGTCAGCAGCATCTTGGCGCGAAGGCGGCTTACCACCTGCGATTGCATGGACGAGGAAGCGCTGCCGTTGCGGCTCGATCTCCCTTTTCCTGAGCCCCTTGCGACCCTCTTCGGAGGCAGAACGGTGCGGAAATTCCGCAGTTGCCTCCGACCCCTCAACCTGCACCGTCGGTTCCTTCTGCCGGTTCCTTCTGTCGGTTTGTGTCGCAATCTTGCGACCTTCAACGTCGCATTCTTGCGACCTTGAACGTCGCAGTTCTGCGACCTTTCGCGGAGGACTTCCGTCCTTCATCCTCAGGTCCCAATCATCCACGATCATGTTGAGGCGATCCCACCTGGGCAGGTAGGCGGTTCGGTGAGATCGGCCGCCATGGGTGACGCGCTCGAAAAGCCCATCGACCTCGCAGAGTTCGCCCGTCGCGCGCATTACGGTCGCACGGTCGATCCCGAGCATGCGCGCCAGGCGCTCGATACTGGGGTCACACTGGCCCGTTTTCTTGTTGTAGTGCTCGATGATCGCCGAACCGACGCGGCGCGCCGACAGCGAAAGCCCAACGGCAAAGTGCAATGCCATGTGGGCGAACATCGTGTCCGTTTTTGCGAGGCGAGGCATCAGGCATTTGCCTCGCGCAGCGCCATGACAGCCTCGTGCGCGGAGAGGCCGAAGCGACGCCGCAGCGCGGGGATCAGCGGTCGCTCGACCGAGTCGCGGTTGTCGCGATACCAGGCGGCGGCCTGTTCGATCGAAACGTTGGACTGATGGCAAAGACCCGTCGTGCCACCGACCGGGAGCGCTGAAAAATCGGTTTCAACTTTGCTGGAAAATGCCGCCAAATGTCGGGTGGCAGGAGTTGAAACGAAAGATGGTGCGGATTTCGATTTGGTCTGGCCTGTCACGCCGGAGGTCGCGGGTTCGAGCCCCGTCACTCGCGCCATTCTTTCAAAGGGTTAGCGCAAGCCGCATCCCATCGATTCAGATTTTTCATCGGCCGGTTTAGCCGGCTCGTTCGCATGTATGCGAGCCACGATGTCTGGTATGGGACGTGCCGTCGCAAACGGATTCAGAGGTACTTCTGCACCTTCTTGCCGACGGCGAGGAAGCGCAGCGGATTGACCGCTTCGCCATTGTGGCGCACCTCGTAGTGCAGGTGCGGGCCGGTGGAGCGGCCGCTCGACCCCGTCTCGCCGACCTCGTCGCCGGCCTTGAGCTTTTGCCCGACCGCCACCAGGATCTTGCTGAGGTGCCCGTAACGGGTGGCGAAGCCGTTGCCATGGTCGATCTCGACCATGCGGCCATAGCCGCCGGCCCAGCCGGCGCGCGTCACCACGCCCGCCGCAGTCGTGCGCGCCGGCATGCCCCTCGGGGCGCGAAAGTCCATGCCCGAATGCAGTGCCGCGGTGCCGAGGATCGGATCGGTGCGCACGCCGAACGGGCTGGTCACCACATGGCCGGGCGCCGGGTTGGCCAGGGGCAGGCGGCGCGCTTCCGACTTGAGCTGGTCCAGCGTGTTCAGCGCCTCGTCCAGTTCCTTGACCTTGCTGTCGAACATGGCGGCCTTGTCGATCGGGATCAGCGGCCCGCCGACGTCGCTCTCGTCCTTGCCGAAGTCGCTGTCCACCGGCAGGCCGGCGCTGGCGAGCGCGTCCTTGATGGCGTCGGCGTTCTCGTAGGCTGTGTCGGCCAGCCGGCTTACGCGATCCAGTTGCTCGTTCTCGATGGTGCGCAGTGACTGGTTGATCGCCACGAAAAGCTTGTCGGCACGGTCGGCCGATGATTCGTTCGTCTTGGTGTCGGTGCGGGTCGACCACAGCGAGAACGGTTTTGTGTCGGCCGCGCCGAGGCTGGCCAGCGAGACGGTGGCGGCCTCGCCGTCGGCGGGAGAGCCGATCTCGGCGCGCACATCCGGCTTCTGCTGCGGGGTAGGGGCCGCGTCCGGCAGGCTGGCGCCGACTTCCTTCTCTGCCCGCTCGATGACCGAATCCAGCCGCCCGTGGCGCTGGCTGAGCTGCGTCTGGCGCTCCAGTAGTTCGCTGACCTTCGTTTCCATCAGTTGCTGGTCGAGTAACTGGCGGCTGGTGATGCGGTCGACCTGCGAGCGCAGCGCCGAGATGCGATCCTCGTAGGCCTGCTGCATGCGCGCCTGGCGTGCGGTGGCCGCGCCGATCAGGTCGTCGCGCAGCACGAGGTAGCTGGTGGCCAGCAGGTAACCGATGGCGACGGCGGCGAAGGCCGAGCCGATGACAGCCGTCATCCACGGACGCACCGTGAAGTGACGGATCTCGTCGCCATGGGCGATGATGACGGTGTGCGGTTCCTTGCGCTTGCCGAAGACTGCGGACTGACCGGTTGCGTTCACGGGAGCAGGCTCTTGTTGCTATGCCAACGACGAGCCCGATTTAAACATTGTTAGGGTTAACAAAGCTTTTCCGCGCGGCCGTCGAAGGCGATGTGCCCGCGTCGGTCCCGCCGGCTCAGGAGGGTAGGCCTTTCACCGCTTCCAGAACGGCTTCCGCGTGGCCCTTCACCCGCACCTTTCGCCAGACCCGGGCGATGCGGCCGTCCTTCCCGATCAGGAAGGTGGCGCGTTCGACGCCCATGTAGCGGCGGCCGTACATCTGCTTTTCGACCCACAGGCCGAAAGCCTCGATGACTTTTCGCTCCTCGTCTGCCACCAGATCGACGCCGAGGCCGTGCTTGGCCTTGAATTTGTCATGTTTCTTGGTGCTGTCGGGAGAGAGGCCGATCACCGCAGCACCTGCCTTCTCGAATTCCGGCCTGAGCCGCGAGAAGTCGATCGCTTCGGCGGTGCAGCTTGTCGTGTCGTCCTGCGGATAGAAGTAGAGGACGACGGGCCTGCCGCGGAAACCGGAAAGCCGCAGCGAGCCGCCGCCATCGCGCGGAAGATCGAAATCGGGCGCCATGTCGCCCACGTCGAGATCAGCCATGCCGGGGTGCCTTGTTTGAGGTTACTGGACTTTAAGGTTACGGGGCATGGCGCCACCGATATAGTGTCGAACGGGGATTCGTCCACGATCGAGTTCGCAAAACGGAAGATTGCGTGGATCAGGAGCTGCCACGGCACGAAAAGATCAGGTTCCGGCGCCATGAGATAACCAACCTCGGCGCCTTGCCGTCGGCATGTACGGTGCCGCCGCTTGGGCAGGCGGCGATTGGCCGTGGATTTCGCATCCTGGCCAGGACCGCTTTCGCCGCGATCATGCTGGCTGTCGTCCTGGTGCTCGCCGTCTACGCCATCGGCGCCTCAGGCATCGGCTCCGAGCGGTTGCGCGCGACGGCCGAGAAAGCCATCGAGGACCTCGCCGGCATCGACGTGAACATGACGCTGGGACCTGCGCGCATCACGCTGGACGGTTCCAGCTTCCTGGCGCTCGAGGTTGGCGACGTCAGCCTGAAGACTGCCGATGGGAAGCCGATGGTCGACGCCGCTTCCATGCGCTTCGGCGTCCGCTTCCTTCCCCTGCTGTCGGGTGAGGTGCACCTGACCAGTGCACGCATAGCCGACGCGCATATTTCGCTTGGCGCCATGCCTGCGGGCGATGGCGACTGGGCCGCGCATTTGCGCAATGCCGACGGATTGCTCGATCCGGACAAGGTGTCGGCCGCCGTGTTCGATGCAGTGCGCGAAGCGCTCGGCGCCGTTCGCCGGGATTCCTTGCGCGAAATCGGGCTGACTGACGTCGAGTTCGCCTTGCCGGCCGGGGCGGGCGTGCAGACCGTCCATGTCGCCTCCGCCACTGTATCCCAGACCGGGCCGGGCAAGATGGACGTTGCCGCCGAAGTGGCCGTCGACGGCCGCGCGCTTTCCCTCAAGGCCACCGCCGTGCGCGATCCCGCCACGTCGCGCATCAGCAGCCTGAGCGCGGACGTCACCATGGCGCCGCCGGCAAGCCGCGCGGACGCCAAGATGCTATCCGGCGGCGGGCTGGGCGAGTTTGCCCTGCACCTGACCGGTTCTGAAGGCGGCGACGACGCCGATTCCCGCCTGGCGGCCTCGCTGTCGCTCGCCCATAGTGCGCTCGACTTGGGCAAGCATGGCGTGGTCGCCGGCGACCTTTCCGTCGATGCCAGCCTGACGTCCGGCACGAACAAGATCTCGCTCGACCGCCTGCTGGTGAAGACGGGGCGCTCGGCATACAATTTCGCCGGGTCGATCGGGCCGAAGCCGAGGGATGCCGCGGCCGGCGGGGAGGAACCGTCCTACCGCTACGACATCACCAGCGACGGCTCGACCTTGGCGCCGGAGGATTCGCCCGAACCGGCGCTCGCCTTCCTCGCCCGCATCGCCGGCGAGTACCGGACCGAAAGCCGCAAGCTGGTCGCCGACACCATCGCGCTGCGCTCCGGCCCGACCGGCGAGGTGCGGGGCGATGCGGCCGTCGCCTTCGTCGCCGGCGAGGCGCCCGGCGTATCGCTGGATCTCAGCGTGCACGACATGCCGGTCTCGCACGTCAAGCAACTGTGGCCGTGGTTCTCTGCCCATGGTGCCCGCACCTGGGTGCTGCAGAACCTGTTCGGCGGCAGGGTGGTCGACGGCAACGTGCAGTATCACGTCGCGCCGGGCCGCGCCGGCAACGGCGTGCCGCTCGGGCCCGACGAGGTGTTCGGCCGGTTCCGCATCGACGGCTCCCGCTTCGATACCGCCGGCACGATTCCACCCGTGCGCGATGCCGTCGGCGCGGTCGAGTTCCATGGCAACAGCGTCGACATCACGCTGGATTCGGGCAGCGTCTACATGCCGAGCGGCCGCGTCGTCGCCGCGTCCAACGGCATCCTCAAGGTGCGCAACGCCAACGAGCCGCCAGTCGTCGGCGCCCTCGACATCGATGTCGAGGGTGATGCGCCGGCCATCGCCGAACTCGCCTCCTACGAGCCGATCAACGCCATGCGCCATGTCGGCATGGTGCCCGAGGATCTGTCCGGCACGGTCAAGGGCAACGTCAAGGCCGATATCCCCCTGCAGCACGGCGTCGACACCAGCAAGCTCGGTTTCCTGGTGTCGCTCGACTATCGGGACCTGGCGCTGGCCAAGCCCGTGGACGGCCAGATGGTGACGGAAGCCGACGGCACCATCGTCGTCGATCCCGACAAGGCGCTGGTCGAGGCCGACGCGAAGCTGAACGGCATCCCGGCCGAGATCGACATCACCGAGCCGCTGGAAGACAGCGGCCCGCCGCGCAGCCGCAAGGTCCTGCTGGTGATCGACGACAAGACGCGCAACGCCGTCATGCCGGGCCTTTCCACGCTGCTTTCCGGTACGGTGAAGGTCGCGCTGGACAAGAACGACGACGGCAGCCAGGCCGTCTCGGCCGACCTGACGGCCGCCAAACTGATGATTCCCTGGGCCGGCTGGAGCAAGGGCGCCTCGGTGCCGGCCGACGTGACCTTCACCATGAAGGATACCGGCGCCACCACCACGCTGTCGGACTTCGATCTGTCCGGGAAATCCTTCCAGCTGGACGGCAAGGTCGTGCTCAGCGGTGGTCGCCTCGTCTCGGCCGATTTCGACCGGGTGAGGCTCAACCGGGGCGACGACGTCGCCGTCTCGGTCAAGCATTCGGCCAAGGCCTACGCCGTCAGCATCGACGGCGATGCGCTGGACGCGCGTCCGCTGATCAAGCAGTTCATGTCCGACAGCGGCACCGCGAGCACCGGCGCCGGCTCGGACCCCATCACCGTCAGCGCCAATGTTGGCTCGCTGACCGGCTTCCATGACGAGAAGCTGTCTAACCTGACGCTGAACTACAGCACCGCCTCCGGCAAGGCGGCCGGCCTGCAGGCGAATGCCACGACGAGCGCGGGGGCTGCGTTCACCGTCAGCGATACGGGCGGGCAGGGCCGGTCGCTGTCGATGAAGTCGGCCGATGCGGGCGCGGTGCTGCGCTTCCTCGATATCTACGAGCACATGCAGGGCGGGGCGATCGCGCTGGCGTTGTCGGGCAGCGGCAATGGGCCGCTGACGGGAACGATCGACGCCCGCAACTTCCTCGTCGTGAACGAGCCGAAGCTCGCCTCCATCGTGTCGACCAGGCCAGCCAATGATACGCGCAGCCTCAACCAGGCGGTCAAGGGCGATATCGACACCTCGCGCGTCAGCTTCGAGCGTGGCTATTCGGAGGTCGAGAAGGGCGCCGGCTACCTGAAGCTGAAGAACGGCCTGCTGCGCGGGCCGACCATCGGCACGACCTTCCAGGGCACGCTTTACGACCAGAACAACGACATGGACATGACCGGCACCTTCATGCCGATCTATGGCCTGAACCGCATTTTTGGCGAATTGCCGCTGGTCGGCGCACTGCTCGGCAACGGCCGCGACCGCGGCCTGATCGGCGTCACCTTCCGGCTGCGCGGCAATGCAAACAAGCCGGTGCTCGACGTCAACCCGCTCTCCGTCATCGCGCCGGGCATCTTCCGCTCGATCTTCGAGTTCCGGTGAGGGGGGCAGCGTCTCCCTCCCACTTGAGGGGAGGGTGGCCGCGTAGCGGCCGGGAGGGGTCGCCGGCCGTAGAGCGAGGGGCTTTTCTTTATGTCGAATGGTTGAGGTTACCCCTCCCGACAGGCCTCCGGCCTGCCACCCTCCCACCCTCCCTCAAGGGGAGGGGGACGTCGGCGCTCCTACACCGCCCTGACCAGAATGTGTTTTTTCTTGCCCAGTGAAAGCTTTAGCGCGCCTTCCGGACTCAGGTCCTGAAGCGTCACAGCCCGACGGTCGTCCGAAACCGTCTCGTCGTTGAGCTTGACCGCGCCGCCCTGCACATGGCGGCGCGCCTCGCCGTTCGAGCCGGCGAGCCCGGCCTTCACGAACAAGGCAAGGATGCCGACACCGGCCTCCAGTTCGGCGCGGGGCACCTCGACCGAAGGCAGGCTGTCGGCGGTAACGCCGTCCTCGAAGGTCTTGCGCGCCGTCTCCGCCGCCTGCTCGGCAGCCGGCCTTCCGTGCAGCATGGCGGTGATCTCGGTCGCCAGCACCTTCTTGGCCTCGTTGATCTCGGCGCCGCCGAGGGCTGCCAGCCGCGCTACCTCATCAAGCGGCAGCGTCGTGTAGAGTTTCAGGAAGCGACCGACGTCGGCGTCCTCGGTGTTGCGCCAGTACTGCCAGAAATCGTAGGCCGACAGCATGTCCGGGTTGAGCCAGATCGCGCCGCTGAGCGACTTGCCCATCTTGGCGCCGGAGGCGGTCGTGAGCAGCGGCGAGGTCAGCGCGAAGAGCTGCGGCGTGCCCATGCGGTGGCCGAGGTCTATGCCGTTGACGATGTTGCCCCACTGGTCGGAGCCGCCCATCTGCAGGCGGCAGTCGTAGCGCTTGCTGAGTTCGACGAAGTCGTAGGCCTGCAGGATCATGTAGTTGAATTCGAGGAAGGACAGCGACTGCTCGCGCTCCAGCCGCATCTTCACGCTGTCGAAGGAGAGCATGCGGTTGACCGAGAAGTGGCGTCCGACGTCGCGCAGGAACTCCAGGTAGTTGATCGACGTCAGCCAGTCGGCGTTGTTGATCATCAGGGCGTCCTTCGGCCCGTCGCCGTAGGTCAGGTAATTGGAGAACACCTTCTTGATGCCGGCGATGTTGGCCGCGATGGTCTCGACGGTCATCAACTGCCGCGCCTCGTCCTTGAAGGAGGGGTCGCCGACCATGCCGGTGCCGCCGCCCATCAGCGAGATCGGCCGGTGGCCGGTCTGTTGCAGCCAGTGCAGCATCATGATCTGGATCAGGCCACCGGCGTGCAGGCTGGGCGCCGTCGGGTCGAAGCCGATATAGGCCGTCACGGTTTCCCTGGCGAGGAGATCGTCGAGGCCGGTTTCATCCGAAATCTGGTGGATGAAGCCGCGCTCGGACAGGATGCGCAGGAAATCGGACTTGAAGGCGGACATGGTTTCTACTTTCGGGACGGACCGGCCGCATGCGGCGGTGACAGCAACGATGGCGCGCGTTTAGCATCCTGCGGCAAGGAATCACAAGAACGGTGGAAAGATGAGTGAACTCTGCGCCATCGGCCTGATGAGCGGCACCTCGATGGACGGCATCGATCTCGCCGTGCTGCGCACCGACGGCGAAAACGAGGTCGAGCGCGGCCCCTCCTTTTTCGTTCCCTACGAGGCGGCCTTCCGTCGCCGTATCGAGGCGGGGCTGGAAGACGCCAAACGGATTGAAAAGCGCGACGAGCGGCCGGGTGACTTGGCAGCCCTTGAGCGCGACCTGACGCTTCGCCATGCCGAGGCGGTCGCCGCATTCCGGGTGGGACTGCGCGACGATCCCAAATGGAGTCGGCCGGACCTGATCGGGTTCCACGGACAGACGGTGCTGCATCGCCCCCATATCGGCCTGACCGTGCAACTGGGTGACGGGGCGCTGCTGGCCGAGAAGACCGGCCTGCCGGTGGTCTACGATATGCGCGCCAACGACATGGTTCACGGCGGGCAGGGCGCGCCTCTGGTGCCGGCCTATCACGCGGCGCTGGCGCGCGCGCTACCGGCGGTGGCGTCGTTCCCGGCGGTGTTCGTCAACATCGGCGGCATCTCCAACGTCACCTTCGTGCCGGAAAAGGGCGATCCGGTCGCCTTCGACACCGGTCCCGGCAACGCGCTGATCGACCAGTGGGTGCAGCGCGAGGGCGGCGTGCCCTTCGACGCCGGCGGAGCGATTGCCAGCGAGGGCGGCGTGGCGCGCCCGGTGGTGGAGCGCTATCTGGAAAAACCGTTCTTCGGCAAGCCAGGGCCGAAATCGCTCGACCGCAACGATTTCACGCTGGCCGAGGCCGAAGGTCTGGCGCTGGCCGACGGCGCCCGCACGCTGGCCGCCGTCTCCGCCGGGGCGATCCTGAAATCGGAAAAACATCTGCCGGAGCCGCCGAAACTGTGGATCGTCTGCGGCGGCGGCCGCAAGAACCCGCATATCGTCGGTGACTTACGGGAAGGCGCCGCGCGGCATGGCGCCGAGGTGATGCTGGCGGAAGATGCCGGTTTCGACGGTGACGCCACCGAGGCGGAAGCCTGGGCCTATCTGGCGGTCAGGGCGCTGAAAAGCCTGCCGCTGACCTTCCCGGCCACGACGGGATGTCGCAAAGCGGTCAGCGGCGGGGTGATCGCGAGGGCGGACGGGGTTTCGGGTGGATTGGACTGACTTGGCTGTGAGGATCGACCCCCACTCCGTCTTGCTTCGCAAGCCACCTCCGGCCCTTCGCTACGGCTCAGGGCGTTCGGCTCTCGAAAAGCCCGTTTGAGGGCTTTTCGTCCGCTTCGCGGATCGCGCCTCACCCCACCGTTCGACGGGGGAGAGGAACCGCCGGCCGTAAACTTGGCGTCCTTCCTCTCCCCTTTTGAGGGGGAGAGGTGGCTTGCGAAGCAAAACGGAGTGGGGGTGACAGCGTCGCGTTATGTGATTTGCTCAAGACGCGTGGAACACCGCTCGCCCTACGCCCCGTCCAACCCGCCGAACCTCCGCACCAGTCCCGCCATCTCATGCGCCGTCGCATTGCCCTGCTCGGCTTCCAGTCCGGTCACGACGCCGGCGCGGTCGGCGGTGGGGCGGTTCTGGCTGACCTTCCACTTGCCGTCGATGGCCGTGATGTCGATCTCGATGCCGACGATGCCCTTGATCTGTGAGGCGATGTAGGCGTCCGGCGCATCGGAGACCGCCCATGGCTCGGCGCGGCCGCTCTCGTGGCGCGTCGTCAGTGCGTGGATCTGTCCGGCCAGCCAATCCGCGTCCTCGATGACGCGCGCCGTGCCGCGCACCTGCACCATGGCGTAATTCCACGTCGGAACCACCTTGCCGGTCTCGCGCTTGGTCTCGTACCAGGACGGCGTGATATAGGTGTTGGCGCCCTGGAAGACGACCAGCACCGGCAGCGCTGGATTGTCCGCGATCTGGCGCCAATGCGGGTTAGCGCGGGCGACATGGGCGTTGAGTCGTCCGTGCGGGCCGGCATCGGCGTCGAGCAGGAACGGCACCGGATCGGCCATCGGCCCGTCCGGCGCAGCCGAGATCAAAAGGCCGAGCGGATGGGCGCGGATCAGCGCATGCAAGATGTCGGGGCGCGTCTCGCGGAAAAGCGGTGGCTGATACAAGTAAGCCTCCAGTGCGGGCCTTCAAAGGAAGGCCTGCACCATAGTCTCTACTGTGCCAATTTCTTGAGCCAGATGACCTTGGTAGCCTGCCCTAGCGCAGCCGCTTCGGCCGCGGGTCGGCGAGCTCGCCGTTGAGGCGCCGGTCGAGATAGTCGGCGCATTCATCCAGCAGCAGCGCCGAATCGTTGGAGAAGAAGTGGTTGGCGCCGGGAATGGTCTTCTGCGTGATGGTGATGCCCTTTTGCGTGTGCAGCTTGTCCACCAGCCCCTGCACGTCCTTGGCCGGCGCCACCTTGTCGGCGTCGCCGTGGATGATGAGGCCGGACGACGGGCACGGGGCCAGGAAGGAGAAGTCGTAGATGTTGGGCTGCGGCGAGATCGAGATGAAGCCTTCGATCTCCGGCCGGCGCATCAGAAGCTGCATGCCTATCCACGAGCCGAACGAATAGCCGGCCACCCAGCAGCTCTTGGAATCGGGGTGCAGCGACTGCACCCAGTCGAGCGCGGCTGCGGCGTCGGACAGTTCGCCGGTGCCGTGGTCGAACTCGCCCTGGCTGCGGCCGATGCCGCGGAAATTGAAGCGCAGCGTGGTGAAATTGCGCTTCTGGAACATATAGAAGAGGTCGTAGACGATCTTGTTGTTCATCGTCCCGCCGAATTGCGGGTGCGGATGCAGGACGATGGCGATGGGCGCGCTCTTTTCCGTCGAAGGCTGGTAGCGGCCTTCCAGGCGTCCGGCCGGTCCGGCGAAAATGACCTCTGGCATCGAATACTCCACTTGGCATACACTGGCGGCGGCGCCTTCAACAATTCCGCCCCTGGACAATTCCGATCTGCGTCAGATCGGTTCTTGACGCAGGGCCAGCGCCTTCTTAGAAGCTAGTTTAGAATTGTTCAAAACTTTGGTGGACTGTCCACCAGTGCCGCGAACGCGTAGATAGGACGGCTCGCCTTGGAATTTCAAGGAAATAACGCGCTGTCCTGACGTTGCGACATGACAGGATGCCCGATGGCCGCACGCGCCTATCTCGACCATAACGCCTCCGCGCCGCTCAGCGACGCGGCGCGGGCGGCCGTGGTCGCGGCGCTCGAAGCGGCCAACCCTTCGTCGGTGCACAGCGAGGGTCGCGCCGCTCGCCGCATCGTCGAGGACGCGCGCCGCGCCGTGGCGGCTCTCGTCAACGGCAGGCCCGAACATGTCGTCTTCACTTCAGGCGCCACCGAAGCCGCCACGACGCTTTTGACGCCGGACTGGCAGATGGGCCGTGCGGCACTGCGCATGAGCCGTCTTTACGTCTGCCAGGCCGACCATCCCTGCCTGCTCTCCGGCGGCCGCTTTCCGGCCGGGCAGATGACGCGGATCGGCGTCGACGGCGACGGCATTCTCGATCTTGCAGCCCTTGAGGCAGCACTTGTCGCGCATGACAAGGCGGACGGCCTGCCGCTGGTGGCGATCCACGCCGCCAACAACGAGACGGGCGTGATCCAGCCGGTCGATGCGATCAGCCGGATCGTCAAGGCCGCCGGCGGTGTTTCGGTGCTCGACGCGGTGCAGGCGGCAGGACGCATTCCGCTCGATATTTCAGCCGGTTCCGTCGATTACCTGATTCTGTCCTCGCACAAGATCGGTGGCCCGAAGGGTGCCGGCGCCGTCGTCGCCGCTGCCGACCTGATGATGCCGAAGCCGCTGGTTGCCGGCGGCGGGCAGGAGAAGGGCCATCGCGCCGGCACGGAAAACCTGCCTGCCATCGCCGGCTTCGGCGCGGCGGCTAAGGAAGCGCTCGCCGCGCTGGATGCCATCGAGGCGGTGCGTGCCCGCCGGAATGCCGTGGAAAGCGTCGTTTCCGAGCTGGTGCCGGATGCGGTTTTCTTTGGCGCCGGTGCGCTGCGTCTCGCCAATACCAGCTTCTTCGCTATTCCCGGCATGAAGGCCGAGACGGCGCAGATCGCCTTCGATCTCGCCGGCGTGGCGCTGTCGGCCGGCTCGGCCTGCTCGTCCGGCAAGGTCGGGCCGAGCCATGTGCTGAAGGCGATGGGCGTCGGGGCGGAACAGGGCGCGCTGCGGGTGTCGATCGGCCCGGCGACGACCGACGAGGATATCGAATTGTTTCGCACGGCGCTGGCAGGCATCGCCGCGCGCCGGGCGGGAACGGAAAAGGCGGCGTAAGCCGCCGGACGGCGGCCTTCGGGCTGCGTCCAGGGAGGAAAAAAGCCGGGTTTCGCCTGGCAGAGCGGTGCGTGTCGAATTGGCCGGGTGAATTTCCGGTGCGGACGCACTATATCGAACTTACTCCGCTGGCTTGGCTGGCGGTGCCAGAGTTCAAAAACGGCCGGGCCTTGAACCCGGCATGGATGGAGAACGCCGATGCCTGCCGTGCAGGAGACGATCGATCAGGTCCGCCAGATCGATGTCGATCAGTATAAATATGGATTTGAGACCGAGATTGCCGTCGACAAGGCGCCCAAGGGCCTGTCGGAGGATATCATCCGCTTCATTTCGGCCAAGAAGAACGAGCCGGACTGGATGCTGGAATGGCGCCTCGACGCCTACCGCCGCTGGCTGACCATGGAAGAGCCGACCTGGGCGCGCGTCGAGTATCCCAAGATCGACTTCCAGGACATTCACTACTACGCCGCGCCGAAGAACCAGTCGGGTCCGAAGTCGCTGGACGAAGTCGATCCCGAACTGCTCAGGACCTATGAGAAGCTCGGCATTCCGCTGAAAGAGCAGGAAATCCTCGCCGGCGTGAAGAAGGCCGCTCCGGTCGAAGGCGTGGACGACGAGGACGCGGACGCGGCCAACGACAATGTCTACAAGTCCGGCCGCGTGGCGGTGGACGCCGTGTTCGATTCCGTCTCGGTCGTCACCACCTTCAAGAAGGAACTGGCCAAGGCCGGCGTCATCTTCTGCTCGATCTCGGAAGCCATCCGCGAGCACCCGGAACTGGTGAAAAAGTATCTCGGCTCGGTCGTCCCGGTGTCCGACAACTTCTACGCCACGCTGAATTCGGCGGTCTTCACCGACGGGTCCTTCGTGTTCGTGCCGAAGGGTGTGCGCTGCCCGATGGAGCTTTCCACCTATTTCCGCATCAACGAAAAGGGCACCGGCCAGTTCGAGCGCACCCTGATCATCGCGGAAGAGGGGGCCTACGTTTCCTATCTGGAAGGCTGCACGGCGCCACAGCGCGACGAGAACCAGCTTCACGCCGCCGTGGTCGAACTGATCGCGCTGGACGATGCCGAGATCAAGTATTCGACGGTGCAGAACTGGTATCCGGGCGACGCCAAGGGCAAGGGTGGCGTCTACAACTTCGTCACCAAGCGCGGCGACTGCCGCGGAGACCGCTCGACGATCTCGTGGACGCAGGTCGAGACCGGCTCGGCGATCACCTGGAAGTACCCGTCCTGCATCCTGCGCGGCGACGACAGCCAGGGCAATTTCTATTCGATCGCCGTGTCGAACGGCTACCAGCAGATCGATTCCGGCACCAAGATGCTGCACCTCGGCAAGAACACCAAGAGCCGCATCATCTCCAAGGGCATCGCCGCCGGCTTCAGCCAGAACACCTATCGCGGGCAGGTCTCGGCCCACCGCAAGGCGACGAATGCGCGGAACTTCACCAACTGCGACTCGCTTTTGATCGGCGACAACTGCGGGGCGCACACCGTGCCCTACATGGAGGCCAAGAACTCGACCGCCCAGTTCGAGCACGAGGCCACTACGTCGAAGATTTCCGAGGACCAGAAGTTCTACGTCATGCAGCGCGGCATTCCCGAAGAGGAAGCCATCGCGCTCATCGTCAACGGCTTCGTCAAGGACGTCATCCAGGAGCTGCCGATGGAGTTCGCCGTCGAGGCGCAGAAGCTCATCGGCATCTCGCTCGAAGGCTCCGTCGGCTGACCAACGAATTTTCAGGAAGAACAAATGCTTGAGATCAAGAACCTGCACGCCCGCATCGCAGACGAGGGCACCGAGATCATCCGCGGCCTGAACCTGACCGTCGCCAAGGGCGAGGTCGCCGCCATCATGGGCCCGAACGGCTCGGGTAAGTCGACGCTGTCCTACATCCTCGCCGGCCGCGAGGACTACGAGGTCACCGAGGGCGACATCCTGTTCAACGGTGAATCCATTCTGGAGATGGACCCGGCCGAGCGCGCGGCGAGCGGCATCTTCCTCGCCTTCCAGTATCCGATGGAGATACCGGGCGTTGCGACGATGGAATTCCTCAAGGTGGCGATGAACGCCCAGCGCAAGGCGCGCGGCGAGGAGCCGCTGAAGGTTCCGGAACTGCTGAAGAAGGTGAAGGATGCCGCCGGCACGCTGCAGATGGACATGGGCATGCTGAAGCGTCCGCTCAATGTCGGCTTCTCCGGCGGCGAGAAGAAGCGCGCCGAGATCCTGCAGATGAAGCTCCTGGAGCCGAAGCTGTGCGTCATGGACGAGACGGATTCGGGCCTCGACATCGATGCGCTGAAGATCGTCTCGGACGGCGTCAACGCGCTGCGCTCGCCCGACCGCGCCATCGTCGTCATCACGCACTACCAGCGGCTCTTGGAGCACATCGTGCCCGACAGCGTGCACGTCCTCTACAAGGGCCAGATCATCAAGTCCGGCGACAAGAGCCTGGCTCTTGATCTCGAGGCCAACGGCTATGCCGGCGTGATCGGAGAGGCTGCGTAAGGCCATGAACATCCAGACGCCCATCAAGAACACGCCGGCCGAGCTGGCGCTGATCGACGCCTTCGGCGAGCGACTGGCGCTGCTGCCGGGCGACGGCGAGGTCATGCTGAAGCGTGACGCGGCGATCGAGGCCATCAAGGCCGGCCTGCCGACGCGCCGCATCGAATCCTGGCACTACACCGACCTGCGCCGCCTGCTGACCAAGGTTCCGGCCTTCGACGGCGGCCTTGAGGCCAAGCCGGTCGCGCCGCTCATCGAAGGCTCGCCCGTGCTGACCGTGCTCAACGGCGTCGCCGGCAAGCCGGTGACAGTCGAAGGCGTTACCGCGACCCCGGTGGCCGAAAAGCTCGGCGACGGCACCTATGCGCCGGCACTGGGAGCCCAGGGCGCGGACGATGCCATCGGCGCGCTGAACAGCGCCTTCGTCGCCGACGGCTGGCTGCTTGAGATCGCCGACGGCACCGTGCTCGAAAAGCCGGTGGAAGTGCAGAACGTGCAGGCCGGCGGGCAGGTCCACACGCGTTTCGCGGCGAAAATCGGCAATGGCGTGACCGCCACCATCGTCGAGCGGCAGACCGGCAGCGGCGATGCGCTGGTCTCGTCGGTCGACAACGTCGTCATCGGCGACGGCTCCGAGGTGACCTGGCTGATCGTGCAGGAGCAGCCGGATACGGTGACCCATTTCGGCCAGTTCAACGCCTGGATCGGCAAGGACGCCAAGTTCACCCTGTTCGTCATGAACGCCGGCGGCAAGCTGGTGCGGCAGGAAATCCGCGTCGTCACCAAGGGCGAAGGCTCGGACTTCCAGCTGCGCGGCGTCGACCTTCTGCACGGTGACACGCACACCGACGTCACCATGGTGCTCGACCATGCGGTGCCGCACACCGGTTCGCGCGAGATCATCCGCAACGTCGTCACCGGCAAGGCGCGCGGCGTCTTCCAGGGCCGCATCAACGTGCATCAGGTTGCGCAGAAGACCGACGCCAAGATGGCCTGCAACACGCTGCTCTTGTCCGACGACGGCGAGTTCTCGACCAAGCCGGAGCTGGAGATCTTCGCCGACGACGTCGCCTGCGGCCACGGCGCCACCGTCACCGAGATCGACCACGCGCATCTGTTCTACCTGATGGCGCGCGGCATCGACGAGAAGACCGCGCGCGGCCTGCTGGTGAAGGCCTTCGTCGCCGAGGTGATCGAGGAACTGGAGGACGAGGCGCTGGTCGAGGCGCTGGAAACCAGGCTGGACGGGTGGTTCGCGGAACATGGCTGACCTGCCGGTATCGCTCGATCACAGTGTGATCCACGTTTCCGACTGGGATCGGGCGAAGGCGTTCTATACCAAGGTCATCGGCGCCGAGGCGATCGCGCGCGACGGCGGTGCCTACGCTTTCCGATTGGGCAGCCAGCAGTTGAACTGTCATGGGCCGGGCGTGAAAGCCGAGCCGTTGGCGCGCATCCCGGTCCAGCCCGGAAACAGCGATCTCTGTTTTTGCTGGAACGGCCCGATCGAGGACGCGGTGGAGCATCTGCGCGTCCACGACATCGAGATCGAACTCGGCCCGGTGCCGCGTTTCGGCGGGCAGGGCAAAGGCACCAGCGTCTATTTCCGCGATCCGGACGGATCGCTCATGGAGTTCATCAGCTACCATGGATAAGGCGGTCGAAACCCTTCCTTACGACGTCGAGACGATCCGCCGCGATTTCCCGATTCTCGCGCGCGAAGTGTACGGCAAGCCGCTCGTCTATCTCGACAACGGCGCTTCCGCGCAGAAGCCCCAGGTGGTGCTCGACGCGGTCCAACACGCCTATCGAGAAGAATACGCCAACGTTCATCGCGGCCTGCATTTCCTCTCCAACGCCGCCACTGACGCCTATGAAAAGGCGCGCGAATCGGTGCGCCGTTTCCTCAACGCGCCGAGCGCGGAAAACATCGTCTTCACCTCCAATTCGACGTCGGCCATCAACACGGTGGCTTACGGCTGGGGCATGCCCAACATCGGCGCCGGCGACGAGATCGTCGTGTCGATCCTCGAACACCACTCCAACATCGTGCCGTGGCATTTCATCCGCGAGCGGCAGGGCGCGAAGCTGGTCTGGGTGCCGGTGGACGACCTCGGCGCGCTGCATGTCGAGGATTTCGAGAAAAGCCTGACGGACAAGACCAGGCTCGTCGCCATCACGCATATGTCGAACGCGCTGGGCACGATCACGCCGATCAAGGAAATCTGCCGCATCGCGCATGAGCGCGGCATTCCGGTGCTGGTCGACGGCTCGCAGAGCGCCGTCCATATGCCGATCGACGTGCAGGACCTCGACTGCGACTGGTTCGTCTTCACCGGCCACAAGGTCTACGGCCCGTCCGGCATCGGCGTGCTCTACGGCAAGAAGGAGCGGCTCGAAGGCATGCGGCCCTTCATGGGCGGCGGCGAGATGATCGAGGAGGTGACGGAGGATGTCGTCACCTACAACGAGCCGCCGCATCGCTTCGAGGCCGGCACCCCGCCCATCGTGCAGGCGATCGGGCTGGGCGTCGCGCTGGATTATATGGAAAGCGTCGGCCGCGAGCGCATCGCCGCCCACGAGGCCGACCTGAAAAAATACGCCCACGAGCGGCTGCGCTCGATCAACTCGTTGCGCATCTTCGGCGACGCGCCGGACAAGGGCGCCATCGTCTCCTTCGAACTGCAGGGCATCCACGCGCACGACGTGTCGATGGTCATCGACAGGCAGGGCGTGGCGGTGCGGGCGGGCACCCATTGCGCCCAGCCGCTGTTGAAACGCTTCGGCGTCACCTCCACATGCAGGGCGTCGTTCGGCATGTACAACACCCGCGCCGAGGTCGATGCCCTTGCCGATGCGCTGGAAAAGGCGCGAAAGTTCTTCGGATGACGACCATGGATGATACAACGCTTTCCGAGCAGACGCCGGCCAATGTTCCGGTCACGACTTCGACCATTCCCGCCGATGAACTGGCGCGGCTGACCGACGACATCGTCTCGGCGCTGAAGACCGTCTACGACCCGGAAATCCCGGCCGACATCTACGAACTCGGCCTCGTTTACAAGATCGACATCGAGGACGACCGGTCGGTCAAGATCGACATGACGCTGACCGCGCCCGGCTGCCCGGTCGCCGGCGAGATGCCCGGTTGGGTGGAAAATGCCGTCGGCGCCGTGGAGGGCGTCTCCGGCGTCGAGGTTTCGATGGTGTTCGATCCGCCCTGGACGCCCGACCGCATGTCGGAAGAAGCGCAGATCGCGGTGGGTTGGTATTGAGATATCGAAGGGGCGCCGGGATCGTTGCCGATCCCGGCGCCACTTTTCGCGTGTCGTCAGTTGAGAATCTCGACGATCTCGCGCGTTTCGGGGTCGACCAGGACGTCGTGGCCGTCGACGACCATATAGTCGTAGCGTTTCTCGAAGCCGGGCGCGTCTAGCGGGCTGACCATCACGCTGTCGGGAACGACGGTGCCGACGGCGAGGTTGAAGTCGTCAGGCAGCACGACGTCTGCGGGAGGCTGCTTGACGATGTATTCGCGCACCACGGTCCGTTCTTCGGGTTGCAGCACGACCGTCTGCGCAAAGGCGGCCGAAGCGGTGGTGGCAAGCATGGCGCCTGCGATAAGGAAATTCCGGATCAGCATTTTAGCCTCCATTGATATGACCCGACCCCAATGCCGGGGAAGGGAGGCGGTTCCGCAAAAGTGAAAAGTGTTACGGACGATCACCAAAAGGAATGGCTCTTGCGACGTGGCACAAACTTCACCATTTTAGGCAAGGATTGGTCCGGCAGGCCTTGAACCTGCACAGGATGGAGAATTGAGTATGGGACGCTTCGCCGTCATCAGCATGACCGAGAGGGCCGCGGATCGCGTGCGCGAGATCGTCGCCAGCCGAGACAACGCCCACGGCATCCGCCTTGGCGTCAAGAAAGGCGGCTGCGCCGGCATGGAATACACGGTCGATCTGGTGACTGAGCCTAGCCTCAAGGACGACCACATCGAGCGTGACGGCGCGCATGTCTATGTTGCGCCGGAAGCGGCCCTGTTCCTGCTCGGCACCGAGATGGATTTCGAGGTGACGACGCTGCGCACCGGCTTCACCTTCCGCAACCCGAACCAGTCGTCGGCCTGCGGCTGCGGCGAATCGGTGGAACTGAAACCCGCCGACCTCAAGGCGCTGGCCGAAGCGCGGGCTGCGAACGCGGCTTGACGGATTTGCCATGAGCGCCGAAGCCTACCGATGGCGGTGCTCATGTTGCGGCGAGGAGCAGATCGGCCTGCCCATGGCGATGGGCTTCGAGGGGCCACGTCCGTGGGAATACTTTGACGACGCCAAGCAGGCCGAATCGTTCCTGAACAGCGACTTCTGCAAGATCGTCCGGTTGAATGGCGAAATCGAACGCTATGTTCTTGGCATACTGATTTTGCCCGTGCCGGAGATCGATGCTGAATTCCAGTTCGCCGTTTGGGTATCCGTCTCCGAACGGAGCTGGGATATCTACAGCGCTGGCTATGGCGCCGGTGAATACAAAGCTGAAGGCTGTTTCGGCTTTCTCGCCAACGCGGTCCCCGGTTATGGAGGATCGAGCGGGCTCCACGCAGACGTCTGGTTTCAGCCGGATGGCCTACGGCCCTTGATAGCTTTGCATGATGGCGACCATCCACTGATCTCGGCTCAGAAAGACGGCGTCGATCTTGCGCAGGTAGAACAATGGGCGGCTAGCATACACCGGAATGCCAGCGGTTGATCGACATTACTCCACCCACATGCCCGTCCTGCGGTGCCAATCCGCGATCGATTCCTCTGGATAGACGTCGAACGCCTTGTCGCCGTCGGCGATAGCCGGCTCCACCCAATTCGCCTTATATTTCAGCATCAGGTGCGTGCGCTCCTTCGGTATCGGCAGATCGGTATCGATCGCCGAGGCGAAGGGATGCACCAGCTCCGGCCATGTTGGATCATAGAGCCACAGCGCCGATCCGCATTGCGTGCAGAAATTGCGCTCGCCGGTCGAGGTTTCGCAGACCGGATGCTCGTCGTCCTGGATTTCGGCGCGATAGACGCCAAGGTTTTCCCGGCCTTCGATCGCCAGCGTGTCGCTGACGGCGCCGAGGTTGATGGCGTATCCGCCGCCGCCCTGCTGCTTGCGACAGATCGAGCAGTAGCAGAGCTGGTAGGGCGCGGGCGTGTGGCTCTGGACCTCGAAGCGTACGGCGCCGCAGCGGCAGGAGCCTTTGAGCAGCATGGGCATGGGTGGATCTCCTTGGATTGGGGCACACGATAGCACGGGATCCATCGTCAACTTGTCAGCAACGTTTCGGTTGCCGGCATGACAGCGGCGAAGCCGCGTGAGATGATCGCCCCATGGACGACGAACGCATCCGCGAACTGTTCGACGGGCTGGGGCCTGTCACCATCCGCCGCATGTTCAGCGGCAAGGGCATCTACCACAACGGCGTCATCTTCGCGCTGATCCTGCGTGGCGAGCTGATGCTGAAGGGCGACGGCGAGATCGCCGCCGAGTACGAGGCGGCTGGCGGCCGGCACTGGACCTACCTCAACAAGCGCCACGGCAAGGAGGTCGCCATGCCCTACTGGACCGCGCCCGAAAGCGCGCTGGACGATCCCGACGAGATGACGATGTGGGCGCGCAAAGCCTATCAGGCCGGGCTGCGGAGCGAGAAGTAGGCGCCGTCGCGCGGCATGAAGCGAGGGCAGACGGCGCCTACAGCGCCTTCGCCACCCGTGCCGCGACCCGCGCATTGTTTTCCACCAGCGCGATGTTGGTTTTCAGGCTGCAGCCGCCGGTGAGCTCGAGAATCTTGCCCAGGAGGAACGGCGTCACCGCCTTGCCGACGATCTTCTGCGCCTCGGCAGCCTTCTGCGCCGCCTCGATGTAGCCGGCCATTTCGGCGGCCGGGATTTCATGATCCTGCGGCACCGGGTTGGCGACCAGCATGCCGCCTTCCAGCCCGAGCGCCCGGCGGACATTGAACAGGGCGGCGATCTTTTCCGGCGAATCGAGCACCAGCGGAGCGCGGAACGGCGACTGCCGCGACCAGAAGGCCGGCATCACCTCGCAACCGTTGCCGATCACCGGCACGCCGCGCGTCTCCAGCACCTCCAGCGTCTTTTCGATGTCAAGGATCGCCTTGGCGCCGGCGGAGACGACGATGACGGGCGTGCGCGCCAGTTCGTCGAGGTCGGCCGAGATGTCGAAGCTCTTTTCCGCTCCCTTGTGGACGCCGCCGATGCCGCCGGTGGCGAACACCCTGATGCCGGCAAGCGCGGCGCAAATCATGGTGGCGGCGACCGTGGTGCCGCCGGTGCGCCCTTCGGCCACCGCGAAGGCGAGGTCGGCGCGCGACAGCTTCATGGCGTCGACCGTCATGGCCAGCGATTCGCGCTCGCCGTCCGACAGGCCGATCTTGATACGGCCGTTGACGACCGCGATGGTGGCGGGCACCGCGCCTTCTTGTGTGATGATCTTTTCCACGTCCGCCGCCATCGCGCCGTTGTCCGGATAGGGCATGCCGTGGGTGATGATGGTCGATTCCAGCGCCACCACGGGACGCTTGGCGGCAAGGGCTTCCGCCACCGGCGGGTGGATGTCGAGAAAGGGACGGGCGCTCTCAAGCATGGTGAAATCTCCAGTGGCGGGCACGGCGGCACCGGCTTCGCTTGTCCAGCCTCATGCCATTTCCTGCGGTTCGGGCACAAGGGCCAGCGCTGCGGCAAAGTCCGCCGCCGTGAAATCCGGCACCGCATGCGGGCTTTCGATGGCAAGCAGCGCCGCCGCCGCGCCTTCACGCAGCGCCTTCCGCAAGGCCTGTCCGCCGAGCACGGCCGCGACTGTGGCGCCGGCCAGCGCATCGCCCGCGCCGGTGACGTCGGCGACATGGCGCGGCGCCGGCGGTGCGATGGTGAAGGCGCCTTGCGCGTCGAAGCCGATCAGCGGCCCGTCGCCGGCGCTGACGACGCCACCCTTCAGGCCGACGGCGCGCAACCCGGCCACGAGGTCCGCCGCCGGGGCGTTCTTTTCCAACCCGGTCAGGGCTGCTGCCTCGCGGCGGTTCATGAACAGCAGCGCCAGCCTGTCGAGTACAGGCTTCAGCCGCACCGCCTTGGCCGGCGAGATGGCGATGGCGAAGACCGGCTTGCCGCCGGCCGGCGGCACCAGCCGCTCAAGCGCGGCCTCCGGCAGGTTGGCGTCGAGGAACAGCGCGTCCGCCGTCGCCGCCGCCTCGCGCAGCTTGGCGCGCCGTACCTGCTTGGGGAAGGCGAGGTCGTAGAGCCCCATGTCGGCAAAGCCGACGACCAGTTCGCCCTCGGCGTCGAGGATCGCTGTATAGCTCGGCGTCGTGCGGTCGAGGAAGACGGCCGACAGATCCTCGATGCCGGCGGCCGCGATGGCGCGCGCCACCGTCTCGGCCGCCGCGTCACCGCCGCGCAGAGACGCCAGCGAGCCGGATGCACCGCGCCGCACCGCAGTGCGCAGCGCGTTGAAGACGCCGCCGCCGACATCCTCCCGCATCGTGCCGGGGTTGGAGGCGGCGGCTATATAGGCGCCGCTCACCTGGCCGCGCCGGTCGATATGCGCGCCGCCGGCGGCAAGGATATGCGGTGCGCGCGTCATGCCGGGCGGCCCGTCCATCCGCGCACGCGGCCGAATCGCCCGCCACGTCCAGGAATGCCGCTCGCCGTCGGGTACGAGGATGCGGTCGCCGTGAAGTTGACAAAACAAAAAAAGAACAAAATAGAATTATCCTTTTTTATCAATTGCATATCGGTCTTGTCAAATAAGAACAAAAGCGGTACATATTCACAGGGACGCACCGGCCTGTCCGGCCTTCATTGACGACCAAGGGGTGATGTATCATGGCTCAGAACAGTTTGCGGCTTGTAGAGGACAAATCGGTGGACAAATCAAAGGCGCTGGACGCCGCTCTCTCGCAGATCGAGCGCGCTTTCGGCAAGGGCTCGATCATGCGCCTGGGCGCCAACGAGCAGGTGGTGGAGATCGAGACGGTGCCGACCGGCTCGCTCGGCCTCGATATCGCGCTCGGTGTCGGCGGCCTGCCGCGCGGCCGCATCATCGAGATCTACGGGCCGGAAAGCTCGGGCAAGACGACGCTGGCCCTGCATACGGTGGCCGAGGCGCAGAAGAAGGGCGGCATCTGCGCCTTCGTCGACGCCGAACATGCGCTCGACCCCGTCTACGCCCGCAAGCTCGGCGTCGATCTGGAAAACCTCCTGATCTCGCAACCAGACACCGGCGAGCAGGCGCTGGAGATCTGCGACACGCTGGTGCGCTCCGGAGCCGTCGACGTGCTGGTGGTGGATTCGGTCGCCGCGCTCACGCCGCGCGCCGAGATCGAGGGCGAGATGGGCGACGCGCTGCCGGGCTTGCAGGCCCGCCTGATGAGCCAGGCGCTGCGCAAGCTCACCGCCTCCATCTCGCGCTCCAACACCATGGTCATCTTCATCAACCAGATCCGCATGAAGATCGGCGTCATGTTCGGTTCGCCCGAGACGACCACCGGCGGCAACGCGCTGAAGTTCTACGCCTCGGTGCGCCTCGACATCCGCCGCATCGGCTCGGTCAAGGACCGCGACGAGGTGGTCGGCAACCAGACCCGCGTCAAGGTGGTCAAGAACAAGCTGGCGCCGCCCTTCAAGGTTGTCGAGTTCGACATCATGTATGGCGAGGGCGTGTCGAAGACGGGCGAGCTGATCGACCTCGGCGTCAAGGCCGGCGTGGTGGAAAAGTCCGGCGCCTGGTTCTCCTACAACTCCCAGCGCCTCGGCCAGGGCCGGGAGAACGCAAAACTGTTCCTGCGCGACAATCCCGAGCTTGCCCGTGAGGTCGAACTGGCGCTGCGCCAGAACGCCGGCCTGATCGCGGAAAAATTCCTCGAGAACGGCGGCGAGGGCGATCTGCCCGACGAAGCCGCCGAGATGTAGTCACCGCCTGGCGGGCACGGCTCGGCAACGGTAGTTTAGAAAGTCCGCGTATCTGCGTTTCCAAGCCGCCGGCCATGTGCCGGCGGTTTTGCCGTTTTCCGGCCGCACCCTTTCTGGACAGCGCCATGAGCCGCCGTTAAAAGCAGGGCGTTTCGCCGGGCCGGCCGGCATTTTCCTGCAAGGACAGACGAATGAGTGGCGTCAACGATATCCGGTCGACCTTCCTCGATTATTTCAGGAAGAACGGGCACGAGGTCGTGGCCTCCAGTCCGCTCGTGCCGCGCAACGACCCGACACTGATGTTCACCAATGCCGGCATGGTGCAGTTCAAGAACGTCTTCACCGGGCTGGAGAAGCGTCCCTATTCGCGCGCGACGACGTCGCAGAAATGCGTGCGCGCCGGCGGCAAGCACAACGACCTCGACAATGTCGGCTACACCGCGCGTCATCTCACCTATTTCGAGATGCTCGGCAATTTCTCCTTCGGCGACTACTTTAAGGAACGCGCCATCGAGCTTGCCTGGAACCTGATCACCAAGGATTTCGGCCTACCGAAGGACAAGCTGCTGGTCACCGTCTACCACACCGACGACGAGGCGGCTTCGCTGTGGAAGAAGATCGCCGGTTTTTCCGACGACCGCATCATCCGTATCCCCACCTCGGACAATTTCTGGGCGATGGGCGACACGGGTCCCTGCGGCCCGTGCTCCGAGATTTTCATCGACCGCGGCGAGCACATCTGGGGCGGTCCGCCCGGCAGCCCCGAAGAGGACGGCGACCGCTTCCTGGAATTCTGGAACCTCGTCTTCATGCAGTACGAGCAGGTGACGAAGGACCAGCGCACCGACCTGCCGCGCCCGTCCATCGACACCGGCATGGGGCTGGAGCGCATGGCCTCCATCCTTCAGGGCGTCGAGAGCGTCTTCGAAACGGACCTGTTCCGTCACCTGATCGAGGCGACGGCCTCGGCGCTCGGTCGTGGCCCGGATGCCGAGAACACCGCGTCGTTCCGCGTCATCGCCGACCACCTGCGCTCGTCCGCCTTTCTCATCGCCGACGGGGTTCTGCCGTCCAACGAGGGCAGGGGCTATGTGCTCCGCCGCATCATGCGCCGCGCCATGCGCCACGGCCAGTTGCTGGGCTCGGCCGAGCCACTGATGTTCAAGCTGGTGCCGGCGCTGGTGCGCGAGATGGGCCAGGCCTATCCCGAACTCGTTCGCGGCGAGGCGCTCATCACCGAGACGCTCAAGCTGGAGGAGACGCGTTTCCGCAAGACCTTGGCGCGCGGCCTGACCTTGCTCGAAGACGCAACAAGCGGCCTTGCGGCCGGCGACATGCTGGACGGCGAGACCGCTTTCAAGCTCTACGACACCTACGGCTTCCCGCTGGATCTCACGCAGGACGCACTGCGCCAGCGCTCCATCTCCGTCAACCTCGACGGCTTCAACGACGCCATGCAGCGCCAGCGCGCCGAGGCGCGCGCCAACTGGGCGGGTTCGGGCGAGGCGGCGACTGAGACGATCTGGTTCGCGCTGCGCGAGAAGCTGGGCGCGACGGAGTTCCTCGGCTACGACACCGAGAAGGCCGAGGGTGTCGTGCAGGCGCTGGTCCAGGGCGGCAAGGAGGCGGAAAGCGCGGCCGCCGGTGAAACGGTCGCCGTCGTCGTCAACCAGACGCCGTTCTACGGCGAGTCCGGCGGCCAGATGGGCGATACCGGCACCATCGTTGGCGAAGGCTTTTCCATCGATGTCACCGACACCCAGAAGAAGGCCGACGGCCTGTTCATCCATCTCGGCAAGGTCGTAAAAGGCACGGTGAAGACGGGTGCTGCGGTCGAGCTCGCGGTCGATCATGGCCGCCGCTCGAAGCTGCGCGCCAACCATTCGGCCACGCACCTCATCCACGAGGCGCTGCGCGAGGTGCTGGGTACGCATGTCGCGCAGAAGGGCTCGCTTGTGGCGCCCGACCGCCTGCGCTTCGACATCTCGCACAACAAGGCGATTTCGCATGACGAGATCGAACAGGTCGAGCAGATGGCCAACGAGATTGTCGTCCAGAACGGCCCGGTGACGACACGGCTGATGTCGGTCGACGACGCGCGCGCCGAAGGCGCCATGGCGCTGTTCGGCGAGAAATACGGCGACGAGGTGCGCGTCGTGTCGATGGGCATCGCAACGCACGGTGACAAGGCAAACCGGCCCTATTCGATCGAGCTGTGCGGCGGCACGCATGTTGGTGCCACCGGCGATATCGGCCTTGTGCGCATCCTCTCCGACAGCCCGGTCGCGGCCGGCGTGCGCCGCATCGAGGCGCTGACGGGCGAGGCTGCGCGCCGGCACCTGGACGATCAGGACCGGCTGCTGAAGCAGGTCGCGGCAACGCTGAAGATCGCGCCGGCCGATGTGCCCGCACGCGTCGAGGCGCTGGTGGAAGAACGCCGCAAGCTGGAGAAGGAACTTTCCGAAGCGCGCAGGAAGCTGGCGCTCGGCGGCGATTCTTCTGCCGATGCGCCTGCTGCGAACGAGACGATCGCCGGCGTCGGCTTCCTGGGCAAGGCGGTGTCCGGCGTGTCGCCGAAGGACCTGAAGCCGCTGGCCGATGCCGGCAAGAAATCGCTGGGCTCAGGCGTCGTCGTCTTTGTCGGCGCGGGCGAGGACAACAAGGCGAGTGTGGTGGTCGGCGTCACCGACGACTTGACCGGCCGCTTCAGTGCCGTCGATCTGGTGCGGGTGGCTTCGGTCGCACTTGGCGGGCAGGGCGGCGGTGGCCGGCCCGACATGGCGCAGGCCGGCGGCCCCGATGCCTCGAAGGCGCAAGCCGCCATCGACGCGGTCAAGGTGGCGCTGGCCGGAACCTGAGGTGAGTCGTCCGAAGCGGGACTGGTTCAGATATGGCTCAAGGACGCGGCAGACTGAAGGGTCGCGCCGCGCCCTGGGTCGCCGGCCTATTGCCTGACCGCCGGGCCGATCCTGTCGATGCGGTTCGTCCAGATCGCGCCGTCGAACCGGTCGGGCAGGCCGGCCAGGGCCTCGATATCGTCGACGCCGGATGAAAAGCCGCTGCCGTCATAAGCGCCGAGCAGCACCATCGTGCTGTTTGCCGCCTTGAGCCGCGCCGCCAGCCTGTCGGGAAAACCCCAGACGAAGGGCGCGATGTTGGCGGGCAGCATGAACAGCGTGTCGCGGCAGTCCTGCGGCACATATCCGCTCCAGCCCAGCGCCCAATAGCGCAGCAGGCAGCGTTTCACGCCGTCGGTGTCCAGCACCGGGGCGTCCGGCAGGGCCGCGGCATAGGCGGCCATCGCGGCGCCGCCGCCATAGACGGTTATCAGGTTCCGGCGCTCCGTCGGCAGCGCGCCGACCGCCGCGGCCAGCCGTTTGCCTTCCTCGTCGTCGTTGCTCTTGATGTTGATGAGGAAGCGCCTGTCGGGGAAGGCCGCCAGAACCTCGTCTAGGCTCGGCATCAATCCCACGCCCTTGCCGCGGAATGGGAAGGTTTTGCCGCCGTCGGCGGTGTAGCCGTAGCCTATGTCCAGCGCCTTGAGCGCCGCCAGGTCGTGCTCGCGCGTGACACCGTGGCCGTCGGTCCGGCAGTCCAGCGTCCAGTCATGGAAAACGACGAAATGGCCGTCCGTCGTGGGGTGGATGTCGAACTCGACGACATCGGCGCCGGCATCGAAGGCGGCGCTGAAACCGGCGATGGTGTTCTCGAGATAGGGATGCTCCGGCGCGAAGATCCGTGTCGCCGTGCAGGTCTCACCGGTCAGGCCCTCCCGATGAAAGGTTTGACCGAGGCCGCGATGCGCGATCAGCAGCGGCCTGGCGTCGGAGCGCGTAAACAGCGAGGTGTTGCCAGCCCACAAGGCGGCCGCGGCAAGGCCGAGCGCCAGCAGCACTTTTGTTCGTTTGCGCATGGACGATCCCGAATCGAATCCGCGAGGGGATTCGCTTGTTCCGCCTCCGCGCGGCGAAAACATGACGTACCCTGCGGCTGTCGTCAGCCGGCCTTTTCGGTAGCGGCAAAGCTCGGCCGCGCGCCGATTTTTCCCCACCAGTCTTCGATGGATGGGAAAGCCTTGAGCAAGCCGCGGCCTTCTTCCGTCTTGAGGAAATAGCCGATCACCGGCGCGAGGTGCAGGTCGGCCAGCGTCACCTGCTCTCCGAGCAGCCAGTCTCCGGGTCTCTTCAACGCCGCCAGCGCCTTCAAGGCCGTTTCGGCGACGTGGAGGCCATCGGCGATGCGCGCCTCGTCCGGCGGATTACCTTCCAGCCGCTCGACCGCCACGCCCCAGACCATGGCGCGATAGGCGTAGGAATCGATCAGGCCGACGATCTGGTTCATCACCGCGCGCCCGCGCGTATCGGCGGGTTGCAATGGCGGGCCATCGAACGCCTCGTCGACATAGCGGGTGATGGCGCCGGTCTCGAACAGCCGGAATCCGTCATGCTCGAAGGCCGGGATGCGCCCGAACGGGTGACGCTCCAGATACCAGGCCGGCGGACCGCCTTCGGCGAAGACGTCCACCGGCACAAGGTCGTAGCCGATCCCCTTCTCCTCCAGCGCCATGCGCGCGATGCGCATATAGACGCTGTAGTCGGCGCCGTAGAGGGCGGGGCGGCTCATGGGGCCTTAGGACATCGCCTTCTGCAGGTTCTCGTCCACCTTGTCCAAAAAGCCGGTGGTGGAGAGCCAGGGCTGGTCGGGACCGATCAGCAGCGACAGGTCCTTGGTCATGAAGCCGGACTCGACGGTCTGGATGCAGACCTTCTCCAGCGTCTCGGCGAACTTTTTCAGTTCGGCGTTGTCGTCCAGCTTGGCGCGGTGCGCCAGGCCACGCGTCCAGGCGAAGATCGAGGCGATGGAGTTGGTCGAGGTCTCCTCGCCCTTCTGGTGCTGGCGATAGTGGCGGGTGACGGTGCCGTGCGCGGCCTCCGCCTCGACGGTCTTGCCGTCCGGCGTCATCAGCACCGAGGTCATCAGGCCGAGCGAGCCGAAGCCCTGCGCCACGGTGTCGGACTGCACGTCGCCGTCGTAGTTCTTGCAGGCCCAGACATAGCCGCCCGACCATTTCAGCGAGGAGGCCACCATGTCGTCGATCAGCCGGTGTTCGTACCACAGCTTGCGCGCCTTGAACTCGGCCTCGAATTCCTTCTCGTAGACCTCCTGGAAGATGTCCTTGAAGCGGCCGTCATAGGCTTTCAGGATGGTGTTCTTGGTCGACAGGTAGACCGGGTAGTTACGCAAGAGGCCGTAGTTCAGCGAGGCGCGGGCGAATTCGCGGATCGATTCGTCGAGGTTGTACATGGCCATGGCGACGCCGGCGCCGGGCGCGTCGAACACGTCGTGCTCGATCACCTTGCCGTCCTCGCCGACGAACTTGATCGTCAGCTTGCCCTTGCCGGGGAAGCGGAAGTCGGTCGCCTTGTACTGGTCGCCGAAGGCATGCCGGCCGACGATGATCGGCTTGGTCCAGCCCGGCACCAGGCGCGGCACGTTCTTCATGATGATCGGCTCGCGGAAGATGGTGCCGCCGAGGATGTTGCGGATCGTGCCGTTGGGGCTCTTCCACATCTTCTTGAGCTTGAATTCCTCGACCCGCGCCTCGTCGGGCGTGATGGTCGCGCATTTGACGCCGACGCCGTGCTTCTGGATGGCGTGCGCGGCGTCGATCGTCACCTGGTCGCCGGTGGCGTCGCGGTGCTCGATGCCGAGGTCGTAATAGTCCAGCTTGAGGTCGAGATAGGGGTGGACCAGCTTGTCCTTGATGAGCTGCCAGATGATGCGGGTCATCTCGTCGCCGTCGAGTTCGACGACCGGGTTCGCCACCTTGATCTTCGCCATGGAAAATGTGCCTCGCTGCTGGGATAGGGCCGCGCGCGGGCACGGCCTTGAAAGGATGCGGCCCCTATATCAAAGCGATGTGACGTGCGCAAACGCGACGAAGTGCGAACGCCGCCGTCCCATCCGGCGGCTAGGTAGACAGGCGGAACCGGCCGCTCTCCACGGCTGCGGCGACGGCGGCCAGCGTATCGCCGCGGCTTTGTCCGTCCGTTCGCAGCGCATGCGGCTCCAGCTCTCCGAGATCGGAGAATTGCTGGTGCAGGTCGCCGATCGGTCCCGGATCGCTCAGCGTGTCGCCGCCGCGCTGCCGGCAGCGTTCGATCGCCACCTCCAGCGGTGGCCGAAGCACGACGTAGTGGAGCGGTACAGCCAGCGCCCTGAACGGCGGCAGGAACCATGGGCCGACGATACCGTCGAGGACGACGAAGTAGCCACCCTCGGCATAGGCTTGCGCCGCCTTGGCCAGCACGCCGATCACCACGCCGTTCTGCCTGTCGGCTTCGGGCAGGTAGGGTGCGATCGTACCGTTCTTGATGAAGTGCCAGAAGTCGTCGGTATGGAGGTGCACCTTCGGCGCGCCCGGCTCGGCGGAAAGTGTGCGGGCCGTGGTGGTTTTGCCGGACCCGGGCGGGCCGGTCAGGATGAGGATTTCGCCGCCGTTATCGATCATGCTTTCCCGTAACACGGATCGCGGGCAAAGTGTGACGCTTCATTTCCCGCGCCGGATGTGCCAGTGAAGGTTGGAAAGACATCATCGAACAGCCATGCAAGACACTGAAGACACCACCGCTGCCAGCGGCCCCGCCATCGTGCTGGTCGAGCCGCAGCTTGGCGAGAACATCGGCATGGTCGCCCGCGCCATGGCGAATTTCGGCCTGACCGAGCTTCGGCTGGTCAATCCGCGCGACGGCTGGCCGAGCGAGAAGGCGCGCGCCGCCGCCAGCCGCGCCGATCACGTCATCGACGCCGTGCGCGTTTTCGACGACCTTCCCTCGGCCATCGCCGACCTGAACTTCGTCTTCGCCACCACGGCGCGCCAGCGCGACGGCTTCAAGGAGGTGCGCGGGCCGGTGGAGGCGGGCAGGGCGCTGCGCGCGCGCAGCGCAAGCGGCGAGCGCACCGGCATCCTGTTCGGGCGCGAGCGTTTCGGCCTCAACAACGAGGAGGTCGGGCTGGCCGACGAGATCGTCACCTTCCCGGTCGACCCGACCTTCGCCTCGCTCAACATCGCCCAGGCGGTGCTTTTGATGGCCTATGAGTGGCGTAAGTCCGGCTTCGCCGACGAGACGGAGACGAATTTCGCCGGCCCCGACATGGCGCCCGCCACCAAGGAGCAGCTGCAGGGCCTGTTCGATCATCTGGAGGCGGCGCTCGAGACGCGCGGCTATTTCCGCCCGGCGGCGAAGAAGCCGAAGATGGTGGAAAACCTGCGCGCCGTGCTGACGCGCGCCGGTTTCGCCGAGCCGGAACTGAAGGTGCTGCGCGGCGTCGTCGCCTCGCTCGACTATTTCTCGCCGAAGGAGCCGCGCGGCGCCGGCTATCCCGAGCGCAAGGCGAAAGCCGACCGCGCCGCACATACGGCGCCTGCGGAGGACGACAACGACGCCGGCGAGCTTCCGCCTGCCGGCGGCCGGGGCATGGACAATGACTGAGACGCCGGCGCTGGAGGCTGCGGTGTCCGCGCCGGAAGCCCGGCCGGTGCTGATGTTCGATTCCGGCATCGGCGGGCTGACCGTGCTGCGCGAGGCGCGCGTGCTGATGCCCGACCGCCGTTTCGTCTATGTCGCCGACGACGCCGCCTTTCCTTACGGCGCCTGGGAGGAACCGGCGCTCAAGGTGCATATCCTCACCCTGTTCGCCGGGCTTTTGCAGCGCTATCACCCGGCGATTTCGGTGATCGCCTGCAACACCGCTTCCACGCTGGTCATCGAGGCGCTGCGGGAGGCGTTTCCCGGCCACCCGTTCGTCGGCACCGTGCCTGCCATCAAGCCGGCGGCCGAGCGCACGCGCTCTGGCTTGGTCTCGGTTCTGGCGACGCCGGGCACCGTCAAGCGGCAGTACACGCGCGACCTGATCGGCACCTGGGCGCAGAAATGCCATGTGCGGCTGGTCGGCTCGGACCGGCTGGCGGCACTTGCCGAAACCTACATGCGCGAAGGCTTCGTCGACGAGGCGGCCGTGCGGGCCGAAATCGCCCCCTGCTTCATAGAGCAGGACGGCCGCTTCACCGACATCGTCGTGCTGGCCTGCACGCACTACCCCTTCCTGGTCAACCGCATGCGCAAGACCGCGCCCTGGCCGGTCGACTGGATCGACCCCGCCGAGGCGATCGCGCGTCGCGCGCTGTCGCTGCTGACGGCAGTGGACGGCGAGAGGGCCGGCCCGCGCGGCGAGGAGCCGGACCTTGCCGTCTTCACCTCCGGCCGCACGGACTTCGCCACGCGCCGGCTGATGCAGGGTTTCGGTCTCGGCGTGCCGGAAGCGGCCGGAACATAGGCCGGGCCGTCGCGTTCCTTTCTCCTGAAATTGGAGGAAGGATCATGCCTGCTACATCCAAGGCGCAGCAGAAGGCTGCCGGTGCCGCGCTCTCGGCCAAGCGCGGCGACACCAAGAAGAGCGAGCTCAAAGGCGCATCGAAGGGCATGTACGAATCGATGAGCGAAAAAGAGCTTGAAGACATGGCCTCGACCAAGCGCAAGGGCAAGCCCGAGCATAAGTCGAAGGATTGAAGCGCCGGTCGGGACCTGTCTTCGTCATCCTATGACTTCGCGACGGCCGGAGCCTTTTCCCGGTCCGGCAAACCCGGATCGGGGGCTGCTTCGCCTCTATCCGGCCCTCAGTACCCGACCGTAAAACGCTTGCCGGAATGCTTCGGCGTCTCCGCCTCGTCGAGAACCGCGACGGCGAAGTCCTCCACCGAGATATGGCTCTCGCCCTTGGCGTCGAAGACCGGATTGTCGGTGCCGAGGCGATATTGGCCGGTGCGCTGGCCGGGCGCCAGCGTGATCGCCGGCGAAACGAAAGCCCAGTCCTTCCAGTCGCCCTGTTGCAGCGCCCTCAGTGCATCGCGCGCTGCACGGGCGCCGTCCTTGTAGGCGGCCGGGAATTCGGGCGAATCAACGAGTTGGCTGCCATCCGGCGCATGGAGCGAGCCGGCGCCGCCGATTTCGATCAGTCGCACGCCCGCCGCCTTGGCCGCTGACGCTATGGCCTTCGAGCCGGCGATATGCTTGGCATAGATGTCGGGATCGCCCCAGCCGCCGTTGAAGGCGGAAATGACGATGTCGTGGCCTTTCAGCAGGACGGCGAGCGTCGCGGCGTCGGTGACGTCGGCCTTGACGACGGACACCCCCTTCGTCTCGGCGATCTTGCCAGGATTGCGCACGATGGCGGTGATCGAATGACCGCGGGCGGCGGCTTCCTTGAGCAGCGCGCTGCCGACGAAGCCGGACGCACCGATAAGGGCGATCTTCATGACTGTCTCCTTCTGCCGCTTCCCTGGCGGCGAAATTATAGGTATGATCGATAATCAAGTTACGACAAGTAACCATATAGCCACCTTGCCAGGACACGAAAAGAACGCATGATTTCGTGCCCAGGTTACAGGGAGGGAACCGCATGAACGCCAGGACGGAATCGCAGGCTGCCTCGAATACGCCGCTCCTTCACACCGCGCCCGGTTTCGAGACGGACGGGCGGGGCAACTGTCCGATGCGGGAGGTGCTGGACCGGGTCGGCGACACGTGGAGCCTGCTCGTCGTCATCAACCTGCAGGAGAGGCCGGTGCGCTTCAACGCGCTGCGCCGCGCCATCGAGGGCATTTCCCAGCGCATGCTGACAGTGACCCTGCGCTCGCTGGAGCGCGACGGGCTGGTGGCGCGCACGGTCCGACCCACCACGCCGCCGGAGGTGGAATATGCGTTGACCGGGCTCGGCCACTCGATCGCCGGGCCGATCGGTGCGCTCGGCGCATGGGCTGCCGAGAACCGCGACCATATGCGCGCCGCCCGCGCCGCCTTCGACGCCGCCGCTTGACATGAAACGCCGATCCCTCTAGGGAACCGGCAACGCGCCGGGCCAAAAGCCCGGTCGTGTTGTTTGACGTGTCCCGTGGACATCTCCGCAAAGCGTGCGTGGGTTGTCCTGTCAGGCTTCGAAAACGGAGGCCAGAGGAGGGCGCGTTTCCTTCACCCGGACCATGAGGTTTCGGGTGCACCGTTTTGAAAGGGAATGCGATGAGCAAGCGCGAATCCGCGAAATACAAGATCGACCGCCGTCTCGGCGAAAACATCTGGGGCCGCCCGAAGTCCCCGGTCAACAAGCGTGAATACGGCCCCGGCCAGCACGGCCAGCGCCGCAAGGGCAAGATGTCCGACTTCGGCCTGCAGCTGCGCGCCAAGCAGAAGCTGAAGGGTCACTACGGCGACGTTTCGGAAAAGCAGTTCCGCAAGGTCTACGAAGAGGCCAACCGCCGCAAGGGCGACACCTCCGAGAACCTGATCGGCCTGCTGGAATCGCGCCTCGACGCCGTCGTCTACCGCGCCAAGTTCGTGCCTACGATCTTCGCCGCGCGCCAGTTCATCAACCACGGTCATGTCAACGTCAACGGCCGCCGCACCAACATCGGTTCGTACCGCTGCAAGCCGGGCGACGTCATCGAGGTGCGCGAGAAGTCCAAGCAGCTCGTCATCGTGCTGGAATCGGTCCAGCTCGCCGAGCGCGACGTGCCGGACTACATCGAGGCCGACCACAACAAAATGACTGCCACCTACCAGCGCGTTCCCGGCCTCGCCGACGTGCCGTTCGCCGTCCAGATGGAACCGAACCTGGTGGTCGAGTTCTACTCGCGCTGATTTCATCTGCAGCGAGACATATCGAAGGCCGCCTCCGGGCGGCCTTTTCTTTGCGCGCCTGCTCGGTTAAGCCGTCCCCATAAAGTTTCCGGGCCGACGACCATGAACATCCACGCAGACGCCATAATCGAACCTTCCGAGGCGGACGGCGGTTGCCACCCGCTTTTTCGCGATGCGCCGTCCTCGGTCGAGTTCAACAAGCTGCGCAAGCGGCTGCTGCGCCACGCGCGCCAGGCCGTCGAGGATTTCGCCATGGTCGAGCCGGGCCAGCGCTGGCTCGTGGCGCTGTCGGGCGGCAAGGATTCCTACGGCCTTCTGGCGCTGCTGCTCGAACTGAAATGGCGCGGCCTGCTGCCGGTGGACCTGCTCGCCTGCAACCTGGACCAGGGCCAGCCGAATTTCCCCAAGCATATCCTGCCGGACTACCTGACGGCCAACGGCATCGCCCACCGCATCGAATACCGCGACACCTATTCGATCGTCACCGACAAGCTGCCGGACAACAGCACCTACTGCTCGTTGTGCTCGCGGCTCAGGCGCGGCCATCTCTACCGCATCGCGCGCGAGGAAGGCTGCTCGGCGCTGGTGCTCGGCCACCACCGCGAGGATATCCTCGAAACCTTCTTCATGAACCTGTTCCATGGCGGACGGCTGGCCGCCATGCCGCCTAAGCTCCTCAACGACGAGGGCGACGTGCTGGTGCTGAGGCCGCTTTCCTACTGCGCGGAAGCGGACCTGGAGAAATTCGCAGCCGGCATGCGCTTTCCCATCATCCCTTGCGATCTGTGCGGCTCACAGGACGGCCTTCAGCGCAACGTCATGAAGGCGATGCTGGATGACATCGAAAAGAAGATGCCCGGCCGCAAGGACACCATGATCCGCGCGCTGACCAACGTGCGGCCCTCGCACCTGCTCGACCGCAAGCTGTTCGATTTCGCGGCCCTGGCCAGGGAATCGGACCTGTCTTGACTGCGCGCCGTCTTCCTATTCGCTGAAGCCGCCCGGCGAGACCGGCGGATTGTGCGGCCGGAACAGGCGGCCGCGTTCGGCCACCAGCACAGCTGCCAGCGCGGCGATCGTGACAAGGCAGAAGCTGGCGGCGAGCGGCATGACCGTGCCGTCATAGGCCTGGCCGATGGCCGTGCCCAACACCCCGCCGACGAACGTCTGCATGAAGCCGAGCACCGACGAGGCCGTGCCGGCGATCGCGCCCAGCGGCTCCATGGCCAGGGCGTTGAAGTTGGAGCCCAGCATGGCGAAGGGAACCATCGCGCAGCAGTAGATGATGATGAACAGCCACAGAGGAATCGGCCCGGCCAGCGAAAGCGCCAGCCAGATCAGGCTGATGGCAAGGAAGGACAGCAGCGCGCTGTGCGAGAGCCGGCGCATGCCGATGCGCCCCACCAGGCGGGAATTGGCGAAATTGGAGACCGCGATCACGCCCGCCATGCCGGCGAAGATCAGCGGGAACAATTCGCCCACCCCGTAGAGCCCGACATAGATCTGCTGCGAGGAGGTGATGAAGCCGAACATGGCCGCGAAGATGAACGTGCTGGCCAGCGTGTAGCAGAGCGCGGCACGGTTCGTCAGCACGATGGCGAAGCCCTTGAGAACGGCATCGAGGGTGAACGGGCGGCGGTATTCGGGGTGCAGCGTTTCGGGCAGGCGCAGCCACATCCAGGTCAGTATCGCCAGTGCGCCTATCGCCATGACCACGAAGATGAAATGCCAGCTGGCGAACAGCATGACGAACTGGCCGACGCTGGGCGCCACGATGGGCACCGCCATGAACACCATGAAGATCAGCGACATGACTTCCGCCATGCGCCGGCCCTCGAAGGTGTCGCGCACGATGGAAACGGCGATCACGCGCGTTGCCGCCGCGCCTACGCCCTGCACCACGCGGCAGGCCAAAAGGAGCGCAAAGGTCGGCGCCACTGCCGCCGTCGCTGCCGCGACGATGTAGACGATCAGTCCGGCCACCAGCGGCGGGCGCCTGCCGAAGCGATCCGACAGTGGGCCGAAGAACAGTTGCGCCACGCCGAAGCCGAAGATGTAGGCGGGGATGACATATTGCCTGTGGTTCTCGTTCTCGACGCCGAGCGAAGCGCCGATCTCCTGCAGGCCCGGCAGCATGATGTCGACGGCGAGCGCGTTGACCGCCATCAGCGCCGCGCACAATGCGATGAACTCCCAGCGCGGAATGCGCAGCGCTCCTCGCGTCAGCGTCTCCTCGTGCGGCGCCGGCTTCTGCTGGTCCATGACAAATCCAGTCCCTAAATGAAAATGCGTCGGCAGGCCGACGCATTAGCTCTTGTCGGTCCCGAAAGCCGGAACCGGTGGTGTTTGCCGGGTTAGGGGGCGTGCCCGGCTGTGTGTTCAGGCCGTGCTCTTGGCACTGACGCCCTTTTCCTGGAGGAAGGCCTGCAATTCGCCGGCCTGGAACATTTCGCGGATGATGTCGCAGCCGCCGACGAATTCGCCCTTGACGTAAAGCTGGGGGATGGTCGGCCAGTTGGAATAATCCTTGATGCCCTGGCGCAACTCGTTCGAGGTCAGCACGTTGATGCCTTTGTAGTCGACGCCGACATAGTCGAGGATCTGGACGACCTGGCCGGAAAAACCGCATTGCGGGAAGCCGGGCGTGCCCTTCATGAAGAGCACCACGTTGTTGCCCTTAACTTCGCTGTCGATGTAGTCGTTGATGCCGGTCATGGAGAATCCTTTCGCCTGCGCAAGCAAGGCCATAACATGACAGTCAAATAGCCCCGCAGTCGACCCGAAACAAGCCATTTGCCGGGATGCCCTCGAAATGGCGCAAACAATGACGTGAATTGGACCAGCATCATGCGACCTGTCCCGCGCATCGGACGAACGGCCTCGACGGCGGGCGCATGAGGCCGCGAGTGGTCCTTGCGATCGTGGTCGGCCTGCTCGCCGTCGCTGCCGCAATCTTCATCTTCTGGCCGCGTCCGGCCCCGAAGCCGCCGCTGGTGGTCGGCGAGTTGCCGCCGTTCTGCCGCGACCTGAGCTTCGAGGGCGTCGTCCATGCGGTGTGCGAACTCGACCCGAAGGACTACGCGGTTTTCGTCGCCCGTGCCGATGCGGACGGCAAGCCCTATGGCTCCATCCAGGCGTTCGACAAGGCGGTTGCCGCGAAGGGAGCGCCGGTGCAGCTTGCCATGAACGCAGGCATGTATCACGACGGGCTCGGGCCGGTCGGCTTGTTCGTTGAGGGCGGGCGGCAGGAGACGCCGCTCAATCAGGCTGACGGGGAGGGGAACTTCTTCCTCAAGCCGAACGGCGTGTTTTTCGTGCGCAAGGACGGCAGCGCCGGCGTGATGGAAACCGCCGTCTATGCGGCCGTGCATCCCGGTAGCGACCCGGACATCGTCTACGCCACGCAATCCGGGCCGATGCTGGTGATCGACGGCAAGATCCATCCGCGCTTCGAGCCGGACGGAAAATCGCGCTTCATCCGCAACGGCGCCGGCGTGCGCGCTGACGGAACGGTGGTGCTGGCCATCTCGCGCCAGCCGGTCAGCCTCGGCTCCTTCGCCCGGCTGTTTCGCGACGAGCTTGCCTGCCCGAACGCCCTGTTCCTCGACGGCGCCATCTCGACCCTGTCGGACGGCGACCGCATCCTTGTCGGCGGCAAGGACCCGGTCGGGCCGATATTGGCGGTCAGGAAGAGGTAACACTTCTTTCTTCTCCCCGTTCACGGGGAGAAGGTGGCCCGAAGGGCCGGATGAGGGGCGGAGCCGGCTTGCCGAGGTTGGCGCTGCCCCTCACCCTGCTTCGCTCGCAAGCTCGCTTCGCTTCCCTCTCCCCGTAAACAGGGCGAGGGCAAGGCGCTATTCCGGCACGCTGGTCTGCAAGGCGAGCGCGTGCAGCACGCCGCCCATATTGCCTTTCAGCGCGTCGTAGACCATCTGGTGCTGCTGCACCCGGCTTTTTCCCCGAAAACTCTCGGCCACCACTTCCGCCGCATAGTGGTCGCCGTCGCCGGCGAGGTCGCGGATCGTCACCCGTGCGTCCGGGATGCCCTGTTTGATGAGCCGTTCGATGTCGTGGGCGTCCATGGCCATGGTGCTGTCCTCGTTCAGGTTCCCATGAAGCGAGGAAACCAGGATTCGTGCGCGGTGGTCAATTCGGCCACAGATATGGCACGCGCCTCGCCGAGTTTCAAATCGCGCCCGCCGGTGGAGCCGATCCACGGCGCGAAGATGCCGAGCGCCTTGGCTTCGTTCCAGATTTCGTCGATTTCTTCCTCGTGTGGGTCGAGGGCCAGCGTGACGAGATAGCGCCCCTGATCCTCGCCGAACCAGACCGGGACAGGATCGAGATCGACAAGGCCGGGGATGGTCGCACCGATGCCGGACGCCATCGCCATCTCGGCCAGCGCCACGGCGAGCCCGCCGTCGGAAACGTCGTGGCAGGCGGTAACGATGCCCGATGCGATCAGCTTGCGCACGAAATCGCCGACCTTCTTCTCAAGCGCCAGATCGACCGGCGGGGGAGGGCCGTCGGCACGGCCATGGATGTCGCGCAGGTAGACGGACTGGCCGAGATGCGTGCCCCATTCGGCCGGTGCGCCGACCAGCAGGATCGGCTGGTTTTCGGCGGCGAAGCCGATGCGGGCCATCTTGCCCCAGTCGGCCAGCAGGCCGACGCCGCCGATGGTTGGCGTCGGCAGGATGCCTTGCCCGTTCGTCTCGTTGTAGAGCGAGACGTTGCCCGACACGATCGGGAAGTTGAGCGTACGGCAGGCTTCGCCGATGCCTTCGATGGCCTTGACGAACTGGCCCATGTTCTCGGGCCGTTCGGGGTTGCCGAAGTTCAGGTTGTCGGTGGCGGCGAGCGGCAGGGCGCCCGTGGCGGTCAGGTTGCGCCAGCATTCGGCCACCGCCTGCTTGCCACCCTCATAGGGATCGGCCTCGCAGTAGCGCGGCGTCACGTCCGAGGAGAAGGCCAGCGCCTTGGTCGCATGGCCGTCGACGCGCACCACGCCGGCATCGCCGCCCGGCCGTTGCAGCGAGTTACCCTGGATGAGGGTGTCGTATTGTTCCCACACCCAGCGGCGCGAGGAGAGGTCGTGGCTGGAAAGCAGCTTCAGCAGCGCGTCCGCCACGTCCGCCTGCGGCACGTCGCCGGCTTTCAGCGCCGCCGGCTTCTTCGGCTCGACCCACGGCCGGTCGTATTCCGGCGCCTGGTCGCCGAGGTCCTTGATCGGCAGGTCGGCGACTTCTTCGCCCTGATGCAGGATGCGAAAACGCAGGTCGTCGGTGGTGCGGCCGACGATGGCGAAGTCCAGCCCCCACTTGGTGAAGATCGCCTCGGCTTCCTTTTCCTTCTCAGGCCGCAGCACCATGAGCATGCGCTCCTGGCTTTCCGACAGCATCATCTCGTAGGCGGACATGCGCTCCTCGCGCACCGGCACCTTGTCGAGGTCCAGTTCGATGCCGAGATCGCCCTTGGCGCCCATCTCGACGGCCGAGCAGGTCAGCCCCGCCGCACCCATGTCCTGAATGGCGATGACGGCGCCCGACGCCATCAGTTCGAGGCAGGCTTCCAGCAGGCACTTTTCGGTAAAGGGATCGCCGACCTGCACGGTCGGGCGCTTTTCCTCGATCGAGTCGTCGAATTCGGCCGAGGCCATGGTAGCGCCGCCGACGCCGTCGCGGCCGGTCTTGGCACCGAGATAGACGACCGGCAGGCCGACGCCCTCGGCCTTGGAATAGAAGATGGCGTCGGTCTTCGCGATGCCCGCGGCGAAGGCGTTGACGAGGATGTTGCCGTTGTAGCGGGCGTCGAAATTCACCTCGCCGCCGACCGTCGGCACGCCGAAGGAATTGCCGTAGCCGCCGACGCCGGAGACCACGCCGGCGACCAGATGCCTGGTTTTCGGATGACCCGGATCGCCGAAGCGCAGCGCGTTCATCGCCGCCACGGGCCGCGCGCCCATGGTGAAGACGTCGCGCAATATGCCGCCGACGCCGGTTGCCGCGCCCTGGTAGGGCTCGATGTAGGAGGGGTGGTTGTGGCTCTCCATCTTGAAAATGACGGCCTCGCCGTCGCCGATGTCGACCACGCCGGCGTTCTCGCCCGGCCCCTGGATCACCACTTCGCCCTTGGTCGGCAGCGTGCGCAGCCATTTCTTCGAGGACTTGTAGGAACAGTGCTCGTTCCACATGGCCGAGAAGATGCCGAGTTCGGTGAAGCTCGGCTCGCGGCCGATCAGGTCGAGGATGCGCTGGTATTCGTCGGGCTTCAGCCCGTGCGCGGCAATCAGTTCGGGCGTGATCGTGACGGTGTTGGAAGTGGTCATCGGTGGCGGCGGCTCCGAAAGCGCGTGTCGAGGTCGCTATAGCCGATGCGCCGCGATCTTACACCCCATGAAAGCCGGGGAATCGGCCGAAAATCACAGGCGCGGCGGTTCCGTCAGCCGAAGCTCTCGTAGCCGGCGCGGCCTTCGTCGAGCAGGCGGCGGATCACGCCGATGCCTGCTTCGACCTGTTCCCGCCGATGCGGCTGCGAGATGCCGAAGCGGATGCGGTGGAAGACCTTTTCCGAGCGGCCGGCCTTGAACTCGTCCTCGTCGTCGATGAGCACGCCGTTCTGCCGGGCCGCGTTCTTGAAGGTGCCAGAAAGCCAGGGTTCCGGCAGCGTCAGCCAGACGAAGGGAACCCGCGCGTGGCTGTTGAACCTGAAGCCGGCGAGCCTGCCGCGCACCATGGCCGTGCGCGCCTCGATCTCGGCGAGGATTTGCGTGCGGATTTCGGCGGCGCGGCCTGACAGCACCAGCCGGGAGCACAGTTCCGCCGACAGGAAGGGCAGGCCGCCGGTCAGCATCTTGTGCGCGACGCGGATGCGGTGCCGGTAGGCGGGCGGGCACGACAGCCAGCCGCCGCGCACGCCTGCCGCCACCGATTTCGACAGGCCGCCGGCGACGATGGTCCGTTCGGGCGCATATTCGGCCAGAAGCGGCGTCGTATCGCCTGTCATGGCGCCGTAGAGATCGTCCTCGATCAGAAGCACGTTGTGCTCGCGGGCGATGCGGGCGATCTCCTGCCGCCGCGCCGCCGACAGCGTGGCGAGCGTCGGGTTCTGCATCGTCGGCATCAGGAAGATCATCTTCGGATGCTTCTGCGCGCAGACATGCGCGAAATCCTCCGGGTCGAGGCCTTCGCCGTCGGCCGCGACCAGCGCCACCCGGCGGCCGATAAGCCCGGCGCTGCGGGCGACCTGCGAATAGGTCAGGTGCTCGAAGGCGATGGTGTCGCCGGGTGCGGTCAGCGCCGAGATGGCGGAAATGACGCCGGCATGGGTGCCGAGCGTCGGCACGATCGTATCCGGGGCAGGGCGGAAATCGTTGCGCGCCAGCCAGCGGCTGCCGGCTTCGAACCAGCGTTCGGGGAACTCGCGCGTATAGCTGGAAATCTCGGAAGGATGGTCGGCGGCGATACGTGCCAGCAATTCGCCGACGGCGACGCCCTGGCCGATGTCCGGCGCGGCGGTGCTGTCGAAGCGCAGCTTGTCGGGCGGCGCCTCGAAACCGCGGGTGCCTTCATAGGGCAAGGGCGCCACCTCGGCATCTGGCTGGTCGTCGTCAAGACGCTTCAGGACATAGGTGCCGCGACCGACCTCGCCGCTGACCAGCCCGCGCTCGCGCAGCAACTGGTAGGCGCGCCCCACCGTGCCGACCGTTGCGCCGATATCGTAGGCAAGGTCGCGCTGCGGCGGCAGCTTGAAGCCGGCCGGCATCGTACCCCGGTCTATGCCGGATTCGATACGATCCGCGAGCCGCTGGTAGAGCGGACCGGGACCGGAAAGGTCGGAAAACCAATTTGTCATGGTGACAATTTTCTACATTGCACCGTTTTGAAAGTCAATTCATAGAGATTGTACCCCGGTAGCTTGATCTGTTCAGGTGCAATTATGAAGACAATCGATACAATCATCACGGATTCTGATGGTTTGCGGTTCCTGCCGCCGCGCGCCTCCTTCGTCAGGCGCATCACGGTTGTCATCCGCTCGCTATACGCTTGGCTCGATCATCTCGCGGCTCGCCGGCGCAGCCGCCTCGCGCTGCTTGAAATGACCGACGATCAGCTCAAGGACATCGGCATTTCCCGCGCCGACGCCTATCGAGAGGGTATCCGTCCGCTCTGGGAATGATTGATCGCGGCGCGCTTCAGGCGGCGGTGCCGCAGTCGCCGGAGCCGGTCTGCCAGCGGGCGATGTCGGCGCCGATGCGGCTGCCGAGGGCGCCGTCCATCAGCGGGCCGTAGACGTCGACGCGGCTGGAATTGCCGCTCGCCTGCACCACCAGCAGCGGCTTGCCGCCATAGTGCCTGGCCGGCACCAGCAGGAAGCGCGGCGTGCCGCCGAAATTGTTCAGTTCGTTGGCCATCTGATACGACTTGAAGGCCGGGTCCTTCGAGGCGATCCAGCATTTGTGCGCGGCGATCGCCACCTGCTCCATGGCCCTGAGCGACGCGCTCTTGCCGCCGCCGCCGGACGCGCCGTTGTAGGATTTGGACTGGCAGGCGGCCAGTGCGAGGCCGGACAGGGCGATGAGGGCGCAGGTGGCGGCAAGGCGGATCGTCATGCTCTCATCCGTCGATTCGGGTTCAGCTTGCAGCAGGATTTCAGACTTTTCCGCGCCGCGCCAGCGGCTCGGAAGCCACGGGTCAGGCCGCCAGCCCCAGCGCGCCCTCGAACAGCGCGCGCCCGTCGCTGCCGCCGTGGGCGGCTTCGATCAGGTTTTCCGGATGCGGCATCAGGCCGAGTACGTTGCCCTTGGCCGAGACGATGCCGGCGATGTCGTTGACCGAGCCGTTTGGGTTGGTGCCCTCGGCATAGCGGAACACCACCTGGCCTTCGCCTTCGATGCGCGCCAGCGTTTCGGCGTCGGCGAAATAGTTGCCGTCGTGATGCGCCACCGGGCAGCGGATGACCTGATGCTGCCGGTAGCCGCGGGTGAACGCCGTGTTGGCGTTGGCGACCTGAAGCTTGACCTCGCGGCAGACGAATTTCAGCGAGGCGTTGCGCATCAGCGCGCCGGGCAAAAGGCCGGCCTCGACGAGGATCTGGAAGCCGTTGCACACGCCGACGACCATGACGCCCTTGGCCGCCTTCTCCGCCACCGCGCGCATGACGGGCGAGCGCGCCGCGATCGCCCCGCAGCGCAGGTAGTCGCCGAAGGAGAAGCCGCCGGGAATGGCGATCAGGTCGACGTCGGGGATTTCCGTGTCGGTCTGCCACACGGTCACGGGCGCTGCGCCGGAAATCTTGGTCAGCGCCGCGATCATGTCGCGGTCGCGGTTGAGGCCGGGAAGGAGGACGACGGCGGATTTCATTGCGGCGGCTCGTAGGGTGTCTGGGATTTTTCGGCCAGTTCGCGCAGGTCGAGGCGGTGCTCTATGCGGTCGAGGCGTGAATCAATGCGCTGAAGAACACCGTAAATGTTGGTCATGTCGGTTTGCGCGGAAGCGGAATGGCCGCGCAAAGCCTGTAGTTCCTTCGAATGTTCGATCAGAACCAATTCCACATTGGTCATTCTCGACTGAAGGTTCTTCAGGATTTCGTAGATCAGATCGCCATCGATTTCCGCCATTCTACCCTCCGGTACAACCTCAGGTAATGGCTACACTATAGTTCTCAATCACCGTATTCGCCAGCAGCTTGTCGCACATGGCTTTGAGGTCGGCTTCAGCCTTGGTCTTGTCGGCACCGTCGATTTCGATGTCGAACACCTTGCCTTGCCTGACGGAGCCGACGCCGCCGAAGCCGAGGCCGGTCAGTGCGTGCTCGATCGCCTTGCCCTGCGGGTCGAGGACGCCGTTCTTGAGGGTTACGGTGACACGGGCCTTGATCACGCGGTCTGTCCTCAATGCTTCGTGGTCTTGGGATCGCTGGACGAAACCAGCACAGGGCCGGTCGGGCGCGGCGCCTCGTTCTCGTTCATGATGCCAAGGCGGCGGGCCACTTCCTGGTAGGCCTCCACCAGCCCGCCCATGTCGCGGCGAAAGCGGTCCTTGTCGAGCTTGTCCTGCGTGGCGACGTCCCACAGCCGGCACGAATCCGGCGAGATCTCGTCGGCGACGACGATGCGCATCATGTCGCCCTCGAACAGACGGCCGCATTCGATCTTGAAGTCGACGAGCTGGATGCCGACGCCGAGGAACAGGCCGGAGAGGAAGTCGTTGACGCGGATGGCCAGCGCCATCACGTCGTCGATCTCCTGCGGGCTCGCCCAGCCGAAGGCGGTGATGTGTTCTTCCGACACCATCGGGTCGTCCAGCGCATCGGCCTTGTAGTAGAATTCGATGATCGAGCGCGGTAGCACCGTGCCTTCCTCGATGCCGAGACGCTTGGCCAGCGAACCGGCGGCGACGTTGCGCACCACCACTTCCAGCGGGATGATCTCGACTTCCTTGATCAACTGCTCGCGCATGTTGAGGCGGCGGATGAAATGGGTCGGGATGCCCATGCGGTTGAGATGATTGAAGATGTGCTCGGAGATGCGGTTGTTGAGCACGCCCTTGCCGTCCACCACTTCGTGCTTCTTCTTGTTGAAGGCGGTGGCATCGTCCTTGAAGAACTGGATCAGCGTTCCCGGCTCCGGCCCTTCGTAAAGGATCTTGGCCTTGCCTTCGTAGATGCGGCGGCGTGACTTCATGGGGTGTTTTCTCTGGCTGGAAGGGCAGGCGTCAAGCGACTGGTCCCTTTCTTGCGCGCACGATGCGGCGTGGGAGGTTTCAATCGCGGTCCTACCTCAATCGCAGGCTTTGCTCAATGAGCAATACGGCCAATCAACCGATTTGAAACCGGAATGTCGCGGTGCAGCATGGGAGCTTGCATATTGACCGATCCGCGCCCATTTGGTTTGTGCTCGGCGACGACATATTCACCGGCGATGACTCGCTTTTCCACCGGAGGGAATGCCATGACCAGCATGAAGGACCGCCAGGAAGGCTTCGAGCGCAAGTTCGCGCTCGATGAGGAACAGAAATTCCGGGCAGTGGCCCGCCGCAACAAGGCGCTCGGCCTGTGGGCTGCGGAAAAACTCGGCAAGACCGGCGCTGACGCGGATGCCTATGCCAAGGAAGTGGTCAATTCCGATTTCGAGGAAGCTGGCGACCACGACGTCTTCCGCAAGATCCGCAAGGACTTTGACGCCGCCGGCATCGACCAGTCGGACCACCAGATCCGCCGCACCATGGACGAGTTGATGGCGGCCGCGGCCGAGCAGGTGAAGAACGCCGATTGATCGGACGCTTCTCGTGGACCAATCGACCGCCCGGCTTTCCGGGCGGTTTTTCTTTGCCTTTCGAGGCATTTCCGGCTGAAACTGGATTCAACCAATGAGGATGGACGGATGTCGCTGAGAACGCGCCTGGAGGCTGACGAAACCCTGATTTCCGCATGGTCCGGCGTGCCGGACGCGCTGACGGTGGAGATCGTCGCCAAACAGGGCTTCGACTGTGTTACGCTCGACATGCAGCACGGCGGCCATAACGAGGACAGCGTGCTGCGCTCCATCGCCCCGGTTCTGGCAGCGGACAAGCCGGCGATCGTGCGTATCCCGGTCGGCCGTTTCGACATGGCCAGCCGCGCGCTGGATTTCGGCGCCGAGGCGGTCATCGCCCCGATGATCAATTCGGTCGCCGACGCCAGGGCTTTCGCCGAATCGATGAAGTATCCGCCGCTGGGCGGGCGTTCTTGGGGGCCGACCTACGCCTTTCCGCGGCACGGCAAGGGCGATCACGCCGAGTGGCTGGCGACCAGCAACCAGCGCACACTGGCCTTCGCCATGATCGAGACGCGCGCCGCGCTCGATGCGCTGGACGGCATCCTCGCCACCCCCGGCATCGACGGCATCTTCCTCGGCCCGTCGGACTTCTCCATCGCTTGGACCGGCGGCAGCAAGGTCGATTCGACGCTCGAGGACATGATGGAGACGGTCGGCGCCGTGGCGACGCGGGCGCGCGGGGCCGGCAAGCACTGCGCCATCTACATCATCGACCCGAAGATGGCCGGCCGCGCCGTCAAGATGGGCTACCGGCTGCTGGCCGGATGTTCCGAGCACGCGCTGATCGCGCTCGGCGCCAAGACCTTGATCGGCAACATCAGGGAAGCGATCGGGAAGTAGCGAGTGGCGACAGCGGATAGGGCTATCCCTGCTCGCTACCTTGCAGCTTGCTCATGAACTGCGCGAAGGTCATCGAGCCTTCCGGCCATGGTCCGTGGCCGGATTCGCTGTTGAGGTGGCCGGCCTCGCCGGCGTCGATGAACAGCGAGCCCCAGGCCGAGGCGATGTCTTCGGCGACCTCGAAGGCGCAGTAGGGATCGTTGCGGCTGGCGATGGTGATCGACGGAAAGGGCAGCGGATCGCGCGGATAAGGCCCGAACGTCATCAGGTGGCGCGGCCTGATCTCGGGATTGGCGACATCGGGTGGCGCGACGAAGAAGGCGCCGGCTATCCTGTTGCGGAAATGCGGCAACGCCTGCACGACGCTCGGTACGCCGAGCGAATGCGCCACGATCACCACCGGCTTTTCTGCCTCGTTGACGGCCTTGGCGACCGTCGCCGTCCAGTCCTCGCGCACCGGCTTCGACCACTCCGCCTGCTCGACCCGGCGCGCGGTGGAGAGCTTCGCCTCCCAGCGACTTTGCCAATGATCGGGACCGGAATTGGTGTAGCCTGGTACGATGAGGATATCTGCGTCCTTGACTTTCATGGCCGGCATGTAGCGGGCCGCACCGTGGCGCGCAACCGCGTCGGTCGCTGGGATGCAATCAAAAATGTGAACACGATGTTCGCATTTAGCTATCTTGTGTGAACGATGGCGATGGACGATCTGTAGGGCAAGGAAGCGCCACATCTGGATGCGGCGCGCCACACAAGCGCGGCGACGTGCGCCGCCCAAGGAGTTCATGATGAGCGAATTGCCCTTTGCCGCCACCACGCCGGTCAGCGTCGCCCGTGTCGGCCTGAAGGCCCGCGAGGCCGACAAGCTGGCCGATTTCTATCGCACGATCGTCGGCCTGCAAGAATTGTCGCGCGACGGTGAGACGATCACGCTGGGCTCGCCCGGCCGCCCGCTGCTGGTGCTGGAGCGCGACGCCGCCGCCAAGCCGGACGATCCGCGCGCCGCGGGCCTCTTCCATACGGCTTTCCTTTTGCCCAGCCGCGCCGACCTCGGCCGCTGGATCAACCACGCCATCGCCGACCGTATCCAGATCGACGGCGCCTCCGACCATATCGTTTCCGAGGCGCTCTACCTGACCGATCCGGAAGGCAACGGCATAGAGATCTACACCGACCGGCCACATGAAGGCTGGGTGTGGGAAAACGGCATGGTCAAGATGGCGACCGCGCGCATGGATATTCCCGGTGTCGTCGGCTCGGTGCCGGAAGGCGACGCCGCCTGGCGGGGCATGCCGGAAAACACCGTCGTAGGCCATGTGCATCTGCGCGTCGGCGACCCGCGAGCGGCCGAAAGCTTCTGGAACGAGGCGTACGGCTTCGACACGGTGGCGCGCTACGGCGCGCAGGCGGCCTTCATGTCGTCCGGCGGCTATCATCACCACATCGCCGGCAACACCTGGCAGAGCCCCGGCGCCGGCCGCCGCGATCCCTCCCGCAGCGGTTTGTCGTGGGTCGAGTTGCGGTCTTCACAGGCGTCGGCGCCAAGCGAGAAGCAGGACCCGTGGGGCACGCTTATCCGGTTGGTGCCGGACAAAGCCGTGGCGACGGCTGCCTGAGACCGGTCGTGCCGTCTATTTCCCGACGATGATCGTGCGCGTGTCGTCATGGCTGGCGACAGCGCTGCTGGAATAGTCCTGATAGACGAGAAAGGCGCCAAACAGCAGCGCCGCCGCCGCGAAACCGCGCAGGAACCAGCCGATATGGCCGCGCCAGCCGGAAGGCTCCTGCGTGTGGATCGGCACTTCTTCAGGTTCGGGCATTCGCACCGTCTTCGGCATTGGCGCTCCAGCGAAAATTCGCCATTAAACGCCGATGCGAAGCTGGCGGTTCCGTCTCAAGCCTCTCCGAACACCCGCTTGAAGATCGTATCCACATGCTTGGTGTGGTAGCCGAGGTCGAATTTCTCGCGGATTTCGGCCTCGGGCAGGGCGGCGGTGACGTCCTTGTCGGCCAGCAGTTCTTCCAGGAAATCCTTGCCCTGTTCCCACACTTTCATGGCGTTGCGCTGGACGAGCCGGTAGGCGTCCTCGCGCGACACGCCGGCCTGCGTCAGCGCCAGCAGCACGCGCTGCGAGTGAACAAGCCCACGGAAGCGATTCAAATTCTTCAGCATATTGTCCGGATAGACCAGCAGCTTGTCGACTACGCTGGTGAGCCTGGCCAGCGCGAAATCCAGCGTCACAGTGGCGTCCGGGCCGATCATGCGCTCGACCGACGAGTGCGAGATATCGCGCTCGTGCCATAGTGCGACGTTCTCCATCGCCGGCATGGCGTAGGAGCGCACCATGCGGGCAAGGCCCGTCAGGTTCTCGGTCAGCACCGGGTTGCGCTTGTGCGGCATGGCCGACGAGCCCTTCTGGCCGGGCGAGAAATATTCCTCCGCCTCCAGCACCTCGGTGCGCTGCAAATGGCGGATCTCGATAGCCAGCCGCTCGATGGACGAGGCGATGACGCCGAGCGTGGCGAAGAACATGGCGTGGCGGTCGCGCGGGATCACCTGCGTGGAGACGGGTTCCGGCTTCAGGCCGAGCTTTTTCGCCACATGCTCTTCCACGTAGGGATCGATATTGGCGAAGGTGCCGATGGCGCCGGAAATGGCGCAGGTGGCGATGCCTTCCCGTGCGAACACCAGCCGCTCGCGGGCGCGGGAAAATTCCGCATAGGCTTCCGCCAGCTTGACGCCGAAGGTGGTCGGCTCGGCATGGATGCCGTGGCTGCGGCCGATGGTGATGGTGTCCTTGTGCTCGAAGGCGCGCCGCTTCAGCGCCGCCAGAAGGCCGTCGATGTCGGCGAGCAAGAGGTCGCTGGCGCGGGTGAGTTGCACGGCGAGGCAGGTGTCCAGCACGTCCGACGAGGTCATGCCCTGATGGATGAAGCGTGCGTCCGGCCCGACGAATTCGGCCAGATGCGTGAGGAAGGCGATCACGTCATGCTTGGTGACACGCTCGATCTCGTCGATGCGCTCGACGTCGAAGGTGGCCGCGCCGCCCTTTTCCCAGATGGTCTTGGCCGCTTCCTTCGGGATGACGCCGAGTTCGGCCAGCGCGTCGCAGGCATGCGCCTCGATCTCGAACCAGATGCGGAAGCGCGTTTCCGGCGACCAGATGGCGACCATTTCCGGCCGGGAATAGCGTGGGATCATCGGGCGGTCCTGCCGTGTGTGGGAATTGTCGCCGCCTCCTAACAGAGCCGGGCGGATTCCTCAACGCGCATGGCGGACAAAGCGCAGGCTCATCAGCGCGCCGACGAACAGGGCGGCGAAGCCGACAGGAAAATAGAGCCGCAGGCCGAGCACCGCGAACTGGTAGACCGCGCCCGCCGCCGTATGGACGAACTGGATCGCCCAGAAGCGCGTCAGCGGCTCGGCATGCCATTGCGCGTAGTAGCTGCGGTAGTACAGCGCGAAGAACAGGGCGGTGAAGCCGATCGTCACCGCCGCCAGCGAGACGAAGGCGGCGGCGAAGGCAGGTTCCGCCCGCGCGCCGACGGCGAGCAGCCGGGCGACGTAAAGCGCGACCGGAAAGGCGACCGCCCCACCGCCTGCGAACAGGACGACGAGGGTGCGGATCAGCGCCGGCGTTTCCCAGCGGTCGACGAGCAGGGCCGCAAACGCGCTGGCGCCCATGGCGAGCCCCCACAGCAGCGCGCCGGCAAGCGCTGCCCGCCACGGCGGCAGGGCCAGCGCGAAACGGGCGACAAGCCGCACTCCCGGATGCGGAGAATTTGGGGAGGAAAGGATCGTCACAGGCGGCCGGCCACGGCGATCCAGCGATGATCCGGTCCCTCGAAGCCGTATTGCCTGACCGAGATCAGGACGGCGTAGGCGCTGAGCTTGTCTTTCGAGAATGTCTGCACGCCGCCGATGCGGTAGCCGTTCGGACAGCCCCGGCTTTGCGGGATCGTCTTGTCCTCGTGCAGGACTTTCGTGCGGCCGCCGTCGCTGGCGGCGATGCTGGTCAGCCGGAAGCCGTTGATCGCGCCCTGGCTGTTGCAGGTTTCCATGCCGGGCAGGTTGTTGAGAGCGACTTCCTCCAGCCGGAATTCCAGCGGCGGGTCGATGGCGGGGAAGACCGGTCGCGGGTTGACGACCATGCGGTACGGATCGGCCGAAAGTTCGGTGATCGCGTTGAACCCGGCCGTGAAGCCGCGATTGGCTGCGAGTTCGTCTTCCTTGACGATCGCTTCGCCCTTGGCGCGTGCCTCTTTGCGGGCGTCGGCCAGCGAGGCACTCTCATCGTCCATCCGCACCTTGACCGGCGTGCCCTTCACGAAAGTGTCGGTCGCCGTGTCGATGTAGTAGCGGTTGGCATAGGGAAAGCCGGACCCGTCCTGCACGCCGTATTCCTCGAAGGCGAAGACGCCGCCGTCCTTGGAGAAACCGAGGATTTCCAGTTGCGCGGCATCGCCGGCAAGGGCAGGGGCTGCCGATAGCCCGACAATAGCGGTGGCGAACAGGGCGGGTCGTATTTCCATGGAATCCCTCGCTTTGCCTTCATGATGGCAGGAGGCGGGCGGCCGCGCATCAGAAATATCGCTGCGGAGAAGCATCCAAACGGCCGGTCGGCCGTTTTGCGTTCCTGCCCAAACGGAGAACCGCCATGAACAGCAATATCCGCGAACATATGGAAGTGATCGGCGCCGACGGCGTGCATATCGGCACCGTCGACAGGATGGAGGGCGACCGCATCAAGCTGACCAAGGCCGACAGCGGCATGGGATCGCACAAGGGGCATCACCATTACATTCCGGCGAGCCTCGTGGCTGGCGTCGAGGGCGACAGGGTGCGCCTGTCGGCGAACGCTGATGTTGCCGTGGACGAGTTCGAGGAGGAAGAGGGCGACCCGACGTGAGATCCTGACGCCGAACGGCGGTCAGCCGTGGCGCTGCGACCACGTCGGCATCAGGTCGCCAGGCCGGGGTGTCGCGGCATGAACCCCGCGCGCGATGGCCCTCGCCATCGTTGCGCCGGCGGCGGCATAGAGGTCGATCGCTTCGTCGGGCGAGGGGGCGATGCCGCTGGCCCCCGTCGCCAGCGCAAAGACGAGGTCGCCGTCCATCGGCGTGTGCGCCGGCCACAGCGCCCGCGCGAAGCCGTCATGCGCCGAAATCGCCAGCCGCTTGGCGGCCGCCTTGGTCAGCACCGCGTCGGTGGCGATGACCGCGATGGTGGTGTTGGCCATCTCCTGCCTGATCTTCAGCCGGATGGCGGTGGCGTCCGCCGGTTGCTCGGCCGGCAGGCCCAATCCGCCGAACTCCTCGCCGATCTCGAAGGGCGCGGCCCAGAAATGCCGGCTCGACCCGACCGTTGCCGCCCCCACCGCGTTGACCGCCACGAGCGCGCCGAGGGTGATGCCGCTTTCCAGAACCGTCGAGGCCGAGCCGAGGCCGCCTTTCAGTCCGGCCACCAGCGCGCCGGTTCCTGCGCCCGCGCTGCCCAGCGAAAAGGTGCTGGCGGCGGCTTGCACGGCCGCATGGCCGAGCTCGCGATAGGGCGGATAGCGGCCCCAGTCCTTGTCGCCGCCGTTGATGAGGTCGAACAGGATCGCCGCCGGCACGATGGGGATGTGGTGGCCGCCGACCTCGAAGCCGATGCCCTTTTCCCGCAAGGCCGCCTGCACGCCTGAGGCCGCGTCGAGGCCGAAGGCCGAGCCGCCCGAAAGCACCACGGCGTTGACGGCTTCCACCGTGTTGTGCGGCTCCAAAAGGTCGGTTTCGCGTGTGCCCGGCGCGCCGCCGAGAACCTGCACGGAAGCGACGGCCGGCGTCTCGCACAGCACGGCGGTGACGCCGGATTTCAGCCTGGCGTCCTCGGCGTTGCCGACTTTGAGGCCCGCGACGTCGGTGATGAGGTTCTTCGGCCCGGTGCGGAACATTACTGATTTTCCGGTTGCGGCAACGGCACAAAAGCCCCGCCTTCGAAGCGAAAGGCGCGGTAGGGGTTCTGCGTCAGGTCGCCCTTGGCGTCGAAACGGATCGACCCGATGGCGGTGGCGAAATCCTGGCCGCCAAGCACATCGGCCAAGGGGCGTCCGGCCGCCTGCGCCGCCGCCTTGACGATCTGCGCGGCGGCATAGGTGGGCAGGGCATAGCCTTCCGGGATGACGTCGGCGGCGCTGAAGGCTGCAAGCGTATTCCCATCCGCCACCTGTGCCCATTCGGGTTCGGCGATCATCAGCGTGCCGTCCACATAGGGCACGTCGGACGGTGCAGCGCGCAACGCCTCGCCGCCGGCGATGGTGATGCCGGCGTCCAGCTTGGCCGCGTCGCGCCCGAGAATGGCGACATCGTCGCCGTCGCCGCCGACGAAGACCTGTTCGGCCCCTGCTTTCTTCAGCCGGCCGGCAAGGCCGATCTGGTTGTCCATGTCTGGCCGGTATGTATCAATGAAGACCGGTTTCAGCGCCGCCTGTTCGGCCGCGTTGCGCACCGTCTCGGCCAGTTCGCGGCCGTAGATGGTGCCGTCGTCGACGATGGCGAAAGGCTGCGCGCGCCACAGCCTTGTCAGGATCGCGGCGGCGGCGTTGCGCTCGTCGTCGCCGCGCGGCGCCAGCCGGAACACCGGCCAGCCGGTCTTTTCGCGCCGGTCGGTGAGGCTTTCGGTCCTGACACCGACGGTGATGACCGGAATGCCGGCGTCCTTGAGGATGGGCAGAGCGGCCTCGATCGATTCCGTGCACAGGAAACCGACGACGGCGGCGACCTTTTCGGCCGCGAACTGCCGGGCCGCCGCAGCCCCGCCTTCTGCCGTGCAGGCGTCGTCGGCGGTGCTGACCTGCACCCCCAGCGCCCTGGCGGCGACAGCGGCGCCGGCCTCGACCTGGCGGCCTAGCGGCGCGGACGGTCCCGACAAGGGCGCTGCCACGCCAATGGCAAGTTCCTGCGCGCCGGCAGGACCGCTCCAGGCGAGGGCGGCAGCGACGGCAAGGCTGGCGGCGGTTATGCGCATACCTGTCAGAAAAGCTTCCCTTTGCCGGCTGAGGCCGGTTTTCCGCGCCAGTCGTATAGGCCCGCCCTTGGCTTCGCAACTCGCGAAAAGGCCACAAGCCGCTTTAACGCTTCCTTGCAGCCTATGGTGTTCACTCATACATGCGGCATAGGCCATGCCATCCGGGGTCAGCGTGGCGGTAACAGGCGACGGAATTCAATCGTGTTGAAGATGAACGACATAGGGCCTCAGGCCTATCGCGATGCCATGAGCCATTTTGCCGGCCATGTGCATGTCATCACCACCGATGGCCCCGCCGGCCGGCGCGGCACGACCGTGATCGCCGCCTGTTCGGTGTCGGATTCGCCGCCCATGGTGCTCGCCTGCCTCAACCGCGAGAACCCCCGCAACGAACCCTTCGCCGTCAACGGCCGCTTTGCGCTCAACACGCTGGCGTCCCATCACCACGATCTGGCGGCCGGCTTTTCCGGCCAGACGGGACTGTCGCCCGAAGAGCGTTTCGCGCTGGCCGAGTGGGACGTCATCTCCACCGGCGCGCCGGCGCTGAAGGACGCGCTGGCCGTCTTCGACTGCGAACTGGTCGAGGCCAGGGACATGGCCACCCATCGTGTGCTTTTTGGCAAGGTGACAGGCCTGCGCCTCGGCGATAACCTGCACCCGCTGATCTATCACGACCGCGGCTATCATATCCTGTGACGTGCCCGGCCGCAGGCACGGAGCATAAATGACCGCCCTCAATCCGCGTTCCTTTCCGGGGACGATCGATGAAACGCTCGACCTGCTGACCGGGGCCGACTATGTCGCCGACCGCGCGCTGGCGACGGTGCTTTTCCTGTCGCTGCGCATGCAGCGGCCGCTGTTCCTGGAAGGCGAGGCCGGCGTCGGCAAGACCGAGATCGCCAAGGTGCTGGCTTCGGCGTTGGGGCGCCGGCTCATCCGGTTGCAATGTTACGAGGGGCTGGACGTATCGTCGGCCGTCTACGAGTGGAACTACGCCGCCCAGATGATCGAGATTCGCATGGAGGAGGCGGCGGGCTCGGTCGAGCGCTCGGCCATGGAGAAAAACGTCTTTTCCGAAAAATACCTGATCCGCCGCCCGGTGCTCGACGCGCTGACCGGCAAGACCGGTGCCGCGCCCGTCTTCCTCATCGACGAACTCGACCGTACCGACGAGGCGTTCGAGGCGTATCTTTTGGAAATCCTGTCCGATTTCCAGGTGACCGTGCCGGAGCTGGGCACCATCAGGGCGGAGGAGCCGCCCATCGTCATCATCACCACCAACCGCACGCGCGAGATCCACGACGCGCTGAAGCGCCGCTGCCTTTACCACTGGGTGGATTATCCGGACGCTCAGCGCGAACTGGAGATCGTCGGCCGCAAGGTGCCGGGCGCCAACCGGCGGCTGTCGGCCGAAGTCGTGGCCTTCGTGCAGCGGCTCAGGCAGATCGAACTGTTCAAGGCGCCGGGCGTTGCCGAGACGATCGACTGGGCCGGCGCATTGACCGAACTGGACAAGGTGGCGCTGGACCCCGAGACGGTGTCGGACACGATCGGCGTGCTCCTGAAATACCAGGACGACATCGCCCGCATCGGCCAGGGCGAAGGCAAGCGCATCCTCGACGAGGTGAAGGCCGAACTGGCGGCCGCGGAGTAGGGCGGTGATCGAGGCGCGCGACGACGGCCGCATGGCCGACAACATCGTCTATTTCGCCCGCGCGCTGCGCAAGGCGGGTTTGCGGGTCGGTCCGGCTTCGGTCAAGGACGCCATCGAGGCGGTGCTGGCGGCCGGCATCGGCAGCCGCGACGATTTCTACTGGACGCTGCATTCGGTGCTTGTCTCGCGGCGCGAGGACCACGCGACCTTCGACGAGGCGTTCCGCCTGTTCTGGAAGTCGCGCGAGCTGATCGAGAAGATGTTGGCGATGTTCTCGCCGGTCGCGCCCGACAACCGCGAGAAAGCGAAGCCGCGCGCGGCGGAGCATCGCGTCAGCCGGGCGTTGTTCGAGGGACATGAAAAGAACCAGCCGCTCAGCGAAATCCCCGAGATCGAGATCGACGCTCGCTTCACCGTTTCCGGCAACGAGATGCTGCGCGGCAAGGATTTCGCCCAGATGAGCGCCGAGGAGTTGCTGGACGCACGCCGCGCCATCACCGAGCTGAAGCTGCCGTTCGACCGCGTGGAGACGCGCCGCTTCCGGCCCGACCGCCAAGGCAGCCGCATTGATCCGCGCGCCATGATGCGGGCGGCGAGCCGCACCGGCGGCGGGCTGATCCTGCCGAAATTCCGCTCCCGGCGCGAAGTGCATCCGCCGCTGGTGGTGCTGGCCGACATTTCCGGCTCGATGAGCCAGTACACGCGCATCTTCCTGCATTTCCTGCACGCGCTCGGCGAGAAGCGCCGCCGCGTCCACGCCTTCGTCTTCGGCACGCGGCTGACCAACCTGACGCGCCAGATGCGCCATCGCGATCCCGATCAGGCGCTCGCCGACTGCTCGGCCGCTGTCCAGGACTGGTCCGGCGGCACCCGCATCGGGGAGGCGCTCGGCGAATTCAACCGGCTGTGGTCGCGCCGCGTGCTCGGGCAGGGTGCCGTCGTGCTGCTCATCACCGACGGGCTGGAGCGCGACGACATCGGCAATCTCGCCGAGGAGATGGAGCGGCTGCACAAATCCTGCCGCCGACTGATCTGGCTGAACCCGTTGCTGCGGTTCGACGGTTTCGAGGCGCGCGCCAGGGGGGTCAGGGCCATGCTACCGCATGTCGACGAGTTCCGCCCGGTGCACAATCTCGACGCGCTGGCCGACCTCGTCGCTTCGCTCGACAGCCGCACCGCCGCCCATGTCGATCCGCGCCGCTGGCTGGGGCATCTGGCACAAAAGTCGGGGGTTGCAAGCAGTCGTGTTGCGTAGCCATATATAACGGTACCCGATGCCGAGGGATGCCCGCCATCGAGGATGCAAGGAGGTTCCGTCATGGACAACCCAGCGCAAATCGATGAAGTCCGCGACCCGTTGCAGATCGCGGAAAACTGGGTCGGCGAGGGCAGGGACGTCGCGCTCGCCACGGTGGTCGAGACATGGGGCTCGGCGCCGCGCCCGGTCGGCAGCCATCTGGTCATCGACGCCGAAGGCAATTTCCACGGTTCCGTCTCGGGCGGCTGCGTCGAAGGCGCGGTGGTGACCGAGGCGATGGACGTGCTGGAGAGCCGCAAGCCGCGCATGCTGGAATTCGGTGTCGCCGACGAAACGGCCTGGCAGGTCGGCCTCTCCTGCGGCGGTCGCATCAAGGTCTATGTCGAGCGCCTGGTCTGAGCCATGGACCTTTCCGCGCTGAGGGAGCTGAATGCCGACCGCCGCGCTCGCCGTGCCGCCGTGCTGGTCACCGATCTCGATGACGGCTCCAGCCGTTTGCTCCATGAAAGCGACACGGTCGGCGGCGAGTTGGCCGACGCGCTCCGGCAGGTTTTCCAGACCGGCAGGTCCGGCTCCGTCGAGGTGGACGGGAAGAAGCTCTTCCTCAATGTCCATCTGCCCAGCCCGCGCCTGGTGGTGATCGGCGCCGTTCATATCAGCCAGGCGCTGGCGCCGATGGCGAAGGTCGCCGGGTTCCCCGTCGAGGTCATCGACCCGCGCACCGCCTTTGCCACCGCCGAGCGGTTCCCGGACATCGCGCTCGATGCCGAATGGCCGCAGGACGTGCTCGCCCGCAAACCGCTGGACAGCTACACGGCGCTCGCCGCCGTCACCCATGATCCCAAGATCGACGATTTCGCGCTGAAGGCGGCGCTCGACGCCGGTTGCTTTTATGTCGGCGCACTGGGCAGCCGAAAGACGCACGCCAAGCGCGTCGAGCGCCTGCTGGCGCTGGGCGCCAGCGCCGACGAGATCGGCCGCATCCGTGCGCCGATCGGCATCGACATCGGCGCGGCGAGTCCCGCCGAGATCGCCGTCGCGGTGCTCGCCCAGATCATCCGCGCCTTCCGCACCCGCGGCCTCGAAGCGAAGGATGCCGCGGCGTGAAGTTCGGCCCCGTTCCGCTGGAGGAAGCCGAGGGCGCGATCCTTGCGCATTCCACCGTCGCCGGGCAGGCGCGTTTCAGGAAGGCGCGGCTGCTTTCGGCCGAGGACGTCGCGATCCTGCGCGGTGCCGGCTTCGAGGAGATCATCGTCGCCACGCTGGCACCCGACGACGTCGAGGAAAACGAGGCGGCCACCCGCATCGCGGCGGCGCTCCGCTTTTCCGGCATCGAGGCGCGGCCGGCGGCGACCGGCCGGGTGAATTTACACGCCACACGAACCGGCATCTTCGCCGTGGACAAGCCGCTGGTCGATGCCATCAACCTTGTCGATCCCGATATCACGCTGGCCACCATGCCGGCCTTCGCGCCGATGGTAGAGGGCCAGATGGTGGCGACGATCAAGATCATCCCCTTCGCGGTGCCGGAAGCGACGCTGCAAAAGGTGCTGGCGCTGGCCGCCGAATGCGAGGCGTTCGCCATGCACGCCTACCGGCCGATGCGGGTCGGCGTGGTGCAGACGGTGCTGCCCTCGATCAAGGCCAGCGTGCTGGACAAGACGCTGCGCGTCACCGAAGAGCGGCTGAGCCGCACCGGCAGCACGGTGTCCGGCGAGATTCGCACGCCGCATGCCGCGCCCGAGGTGGCGCAGGCCATCCGCGAACTTGCCGGCGACAGCGACATGGTGCTGGTGTTCGGCGCCTCGGCGATGAGCGATCCCGACGAGGACGTCATCCCGGCGGCGATCCAGTCTTCCGGCGGCACCGTCTTCCGCTCCGGCATGCCGGTCGACCCGGGCAATCTGTTCGTGCTCGGCGAACGCGACGGCAAGCCGGTGCTCGGCGCGCCGGGCTGCGCCCGCAGCGCGCGGCTGAACGGCTTCGACTGGGTGCTGGACCGCATCGTCTCCGGCATCGGCGTGACCAAGGAGGATATCGCGGGCATGGGCGTCGGCGGTCTCCTGATGGAAATCCCCACCCGGCCGCAGCCGCGCGAACCGGCGCCGGCCGCAGCCGCCGGTACGGTAACCGCCGTCGTTCTGGCCGCCGGCCGCTCCAGCCGCATGGGTGGGCCGAACAAACTGATGGCCCTGTTCGACGGCAAGCCGCTGGTGCGCCGCACCGTCGAGCGGGCGCTGGCTTCCAGGGCGAAAAGCGTCATCGTCGTCACCGGCCACCAGGGCGAGCGGGTGAGGGCGGCGCTGGACGGTTTGCCCGTCGCCTTTGCCGACAATCCGGCCTTCGCCGAGGGCCTGTCGACCTCGCTCAAGGCCGGCATCGGCGCGTTGCCGGCCTCCGTCGCCGGCGCGCTGGTGGTGCTGGGCGACATGCCCGGCGTCTCCGCCGCCGACCTCGACCGGCTGATCGAGGCGTTCCACAAGTCGGGCGACCGGGCCGTCGTGCGCGCCGCCCATGAGGGCAAGCGCGGCAATCCCGTGCTTCTGCCGAAGACGTTGTTCGAGGCGGTGACACATCTGGAAGGCGACACCGGCGCCCGCCATCTCGTCGAGAATGGCGGCGTCGAGGTACTGGATATCGACATCGGTGCTGGTGCCGCCATCGACGTCGATACGCGCGAGGCGTTGGAAATCGCCGGCGGCGTGCTTCAGGATTGATCGCCGGCTGTTGACAAGGCCGCGGCGAAGCAAGCAAGCCTGCAAGATGGTTTCGTCGTTTTCGCTCCTCAAAACCCTTCTGGCTGCGTTCGCGCTGTTCGCCCTCGTTGCGCCCGCCTCGGCCCAGACCCTGAAACCTTACAAGGACGACCTGTTCGCCTATCCGGCGCAGCTCGCGTCCGAAAAGGGCGATCTCTACCGCGTGGTCGACTATCGCGAGATGCGCGACATCAACGGCCGTGACGAGGTGCCCGAAAAGCGCGTTCACTCCCAGTACGTCTCGCTCGGCGTCCGCTCGGTCCAGCGCGATCTCGTGCTGAAGACGGATGCCGGATCGATCCGGCATTTCGCCGTCGGCAAGACCGAAGGGGCTTCGATCATCGTGCTTTACCTGCACGGGCAGGGCGGTTCGCGCCGGCAGGGCGTCGACGATTTCACCTTCGGCGGCAACTTCAACCGCATCAAGAACCTGATGGCGGCGAATGGCGGGCTTTACCTGTCGCCGGATTTTTCCGATTTCGGCGACACCGGTGCCGCCCAGGTGGCGGCCCTGATCGGGCACTATGCCGACCAGTCGCCGCAGGCAAAAATCTATGTCGCCTGCGGTTCGATGGGTGGAGCGCTGTGCTGGAAGCTGGCCGGCCGCAAGGACACCGGCGCCCGCGTGAACGGTCTGCTGCTGCTCGGCTCGTTGTGGGACGAGAGCTTTTTCTCAAGCCCCGCCTTCAAGCGCCGCATCCCGGTGTTCTTCGGTCAGGGCAGCAAGGATCCGGTCTTTCCCATCCAGAATCAGGAAGCCTTCTTCCGCTCGATCCTGGCGAAGGCGCCGGGTTATCCCACGCGCTTCGTACGCTTCGAGACGGGCACGCACGGCACGCCGATCCGCATGACCGACTGGCGCGAGACGCTGAACTGGATGTTGTCGCTGGCCAAATAGGCTGCGCTCAAGGCGGCGTGTTGTAGTCCACCACCGTCTCGGGGTTGGCCTCGCCGTCGTAGGAGGCGTCCACGTCGTATTGCACCAGTGCGAACCGGCCGTTGCGGAACAGGTAGGTGCCGGCGGACGAGGCATCGCCCACGCCCCGCCACAGGGCATGCGTCGAGATGGTCCGGGTCGCCTCGTCGTAGGCGGAATTGATCGCCGTGTCCTCGGTCTGGAAGCCGGTGACGGTGATCGAGTCCACCTTGCCCTCGTGGTTGTCGTTCTCGTAGCGGATGTCGAGTTCCGGCACGGCGAACTGCAATTGCCGCACCCCGGTGACAGCGTCGGCCACGTAGTAGACGGCGCTCTCGTTGTAGGCGGCCATGTGGCAATAGAAACGGAACAGCCGCGCCTCGCGGTCCGGCTCTCCCTCCGCCGCGTCCTTGTCCTTGTAGTGGATGGAATAGGCCGCCGGTTCGCTGATCGGCTTGTGCTCCGGCGTTTCCTTGTCGCACTGGTCGCCATAGGCGGCGAGGAACGCCTTCTTGGCCTGTTCCAGTGCGGCGTCCTTCTTCGGCGGCGGCGGGCCGTCGCCGCAGCTCTCCGGTACGGCCTCGTCCAGTGCGGCCGTCGAAGGTTTCAATTCGCCCTTGTCGATATGGATGGGATTGAACGGCGGTTCCTGCTCGGCGTTGACCTGTCTCAGCGTGTAGCAGCCGGCAAAGACCTTTTGTTCGCCGTTCTTGTCCGTCGCGAGGATGGCGACGGGAACGCCGTAGTAGATGGAGCCCGCAGCTCCTTCCTCCGAGACGGTGCCGACCCTGAGTTCGATACTGTCGGTATTCTCGTAGCCCTTGGCGAAGCTGTCGAAATCCTTGGCCGGCTTGACCTCGCCGAAATAGCTCCAGGCGCGGGCATAGTCGTGCCGATCGATGGCGTTGTAGAGCGAGCGCACCACCGCTTCCGGGCTGGAACGGTCGTCCAGATAAGGGCCGTCCGCGGCCATCGCGGCCTGGCCGCAGCAGGCGACGGTGAGGGCCGCCGCGATCAGGGCGTTCTTCATGACGAATCTCCCCTTGTCTGGACGAATGCTAGCACCGAATGCGGCGCTGCCGTGGCGCTTGTGGAATCGCTTGGCGCGGCGTTAGTTCGTCGCGACAACAGCAAGGAGAAATGACGTGCCTATCTCGATGTACGATGCGTCCGTGGCGGTGTTTCAGGCGCGGCTGAAGGCGCTGGGCGGGGTGCTGGCGGCGGGCGAGCAGAACGCGACCGAACGCAAGATCGATCCGTCGGTGTTCCTGAACGCGCGGCTGGCGCCGGATATGTTCACGCTGACAAGGCAGGTGCAGATCGCAACCGACCACGCCAAGGGCGCGCCGTCACGGCTTGCCGGCCGCGAGGTCCCGAAATTCGAGGACAGCGAGGCGAGCTTTGCCGACCTCCAGGCTCGTATCGCAAAGACGCTCGACCATCTGGCGACCTTCTCGGCGGCGGATCTGGAAGGGTCGGAGGAACGGACGATCAACCTGAAGGTCGGCGGGCGCGACATGGCCATGCCCGGTCTGCAATACCTGTTCAACTACGCCACGCCGAACTTCTATTTCCACGTCACCACCGCCTACGACATCCTGCGCCACAACGGAGTGCCCCTCGGCAAGGTGCTGTTCATCCGCGGACATTGAGCGAGCCGCCAAGGCAAGGTGCCCCAAACCTCAGCGCATCGCCATTTCGCAGGCGATGCGCCGGAAGTCGATCGGCTTGAGGGTCGTTCCGGTGCGATCGGAATTGTCGATGGTATTGGCAAGCGCAAGCGTTGCGCGATAGCGCGACTGCTCCGTCGGGCGCGGGCGGGAGAACATCTCGGTCAAGAACCCCATGGTCAGGCTCTCCAGTTGGTCCTCCCGGGACGCATATAGGTGATTCATGACGGATTGTGCAGTGCAGCATTGCCGTGTGCGGCAATTTTTCCGGACCGGGGCTGCGTTGCCCGGCCGTGACTTGCGCATCGGCTAAATTGCCGTCGATCGAGGGCAATCATTTTTAACGCCCCGCCGCTATGGTGGCCGCAAGTTTGCGTGTTTTTTGGGAGGTCGCCATCGCTACCGGAGCCAAGCGGGATTTCGCCTCGCTGCTCGACGACCTTTTCGCCGCCTCCGATGCCGGCGGGGAGGCGGCGGCCGCGCCGTCCATCCCGTTCGACTATCTGGCGGTGGTCGACGAATTGCATTCCGGGCGCATCAGGGTCGCCGGCGAGGCGGTCGCCGCCGAATATCGCGAGGCTGGTGCCGACATGGCGGCCGAGTTCGCGGCCCTGCTCGAGCAGGCGAGGGCAGCGCTCGCCGACGAGCAGTTCCTGCCGCAGGAGGTGCTGCCGCCCATCGACCCAGACGCGATCGCCGCAGAACTCGGCCTCGACGGCTCGACCCCTGCTGCCGATCTCGGCCGCCTGCGCCGCAGCTTCGCCTTCGCCAACCATCCCGACCGGGTGGCGCCGCATCTCAGGCAGCGTGCCATGATCCGCATGCAGGTGGCCAACATGCTGATCGACGAGGCGCAACGCAAGGCCGGCGCCGGACGCTGAACGGCGCTTCTCGTCGCGGGGCTTGGAGATCGCGGCATCCTTTTCTATGCTGATGCCGTCCCGCCGCGCGCCTTCAGTGCCGGCCTTCCATCGGAGTTGCATCATGGAAAAACGCCGCCTTGGGCGCACGGACCTTTTCGTCTCGCGCATCTGCCTTGGTTCGATGACCTGGGGCCAGCAGAACACCGAGGCCGAGGGTCACGCGCAGATGGACCTGGCCTTCGGGCGCGGCGTCAACTTCATCGACACGGCCGAGCTCTATCCCATCCCGCCCAAGGCCGAGACGCAGGGGCGCACCGAAAAGATCATCGGCAGCTGGATGAAGGCCAAAGGCAACCGCGACAAGGTGATCCTCGCTTCCAAGGTCGTCGGCCGCACCGCCAACGAATGGTTCCGCAGCGACCGCCCCTCGACGCTGGTTCGCGCCGATATCGTGGACGCCGTGGAAAAGTCGCTGGCCAAGCTGCAGACCGACTACCTCGACCTCTACCAGATCCATTGGCCTGACCGCGACATTCCGTGGGGCGCCAACCCGACCCGTTTCGGCGCCCCGAGACGGGCGGACGCGGCGGCGGTCACGGCTCCCGAAACGCCCATTGCCGAAACCCTCGCCGTGTTCGACGAACTGGTGAAGGCGGGCAAGATCAGGCATTTCGGCCTGTCGAACGAAAGCTCGTGGGGCGTCATGCGCTTCCTGTTCGAGGCCGAGAAAGGCGTCGGCCCGCGCGTCGCCTCCCTCCAGAACGCCTACAACCTTCTCAACCGAACGTTCGAGGTGAACCTGGCGGAAGTGTGCGAGCGCGAGGAGGTGTCGCTGCTCGCCTATTCGCCGCTGGCGCAGGGCTATCTGACCGGCAAGTACGACCATGGTGCCCGCCCGCAGGGCTCGCGCACGCAGCTTTTCAATCGCGGCCAGCGTTACGAGACGCCGAACGCCGCCGAAGTGCAGCTTGAATACAGCGCGCTGGCGCGCTCCTTCGGGCTGGAGCCGGCGTCGTTCGCCGCCGCCTTCGTGCTCAACCGGCCCTTCCTGACCTCGAGCATCGTCGGCGCGACCACGCTCGGCCAGCTGGAAACCGCGTTGTCGGCCATCGACGTCAAGTGGACCGGGGAGATGCAGACGGCGGTGGACGCCGTGCACCAAAGGGTGGGCAATCCCTGTCCATAAGGGACGGCGAGAGCGTCCGAAACGTCTATGGCACCTTATGCTTCCCGCCGAAGCCGGTGAGGAAGGCGGTCAGGTTGTCACCGAGTTCGTCGCACAGATAGCCGCCTTCCTGCACGATCACGGTCGGCAGGCCGAGCCCGGCGATGGCCTCGCCGATGCGCGAAAAGCCCGGAGTCGAGACCGACAGGCCGCCGAACGGATCGCCCTCGAAGGCATCCAGTCCCAGCGCCACCACAAGCGCTTCCGGCTCGAAGGCGCGGATGCGGCGGAAAGCGGTTTCCAGCGCTTCGAGAAAGGCGGCGTCGGCGGACTTGCGCGGCAGCGGCAGGTTGAGATTGTAGCCGAGGCCCGGCCCTTCGCCGCGCTCGTCGGCGTGCCCCCAAAAGAAGGGATAGAAGCGCACCGGGTCTGCATGGAGCGAGACCGTCAGGACGTCGCCGCGCGCATAGAAGATGCCCTGCGTGCCGTTGCCGTGATGCAGGTCGACGTCGAGGATCGCCACTCGCGCCGCCTGTTTGCGCAGCGCCTGCGCCGCCACCGCCGAATTGTTGACGAAACAGAAGCCGCCGGCGACGTCGGCGAAGGCGTGATGGCCGGGCGGGCGGCAGAGCGCATAGGCGGAAGGTGCGCCACCCATTACGGCTTCGGCGGCTTCCACGGCGCTCCATGCGCTCCACAGCGCGCTGTCCCAGGTCTCGCCAGAGATCGGGCAGGCGGTGTCGGCCATGTGGTAACCGGCCTGGCCGACCGCCGAAGCCGGATAGGCGCCGTTGCGCGCCAGCGGATGGATGTTGGGGATCACCTCCGCCGATGCGCCCTCGATGCGCTGCCAGCGGACGAAGATATGTTCGAGGAAATCGAGATATTCCGGCGTATGCACCGCCGCCACCGGGCCGAGCCCGTGGTTGCGTGGCCTCTCGATCGTGCAGCCGGCAGACTTGGCGCCGGAAATCAACCGCTCGACGCGTTCCGGCTGTTCAGGATTGGGCTGCTGCGCGCCGCTGGACAGGAACATCTTCGGATCATGCCGTTTCTGCTCGGCGGCGTAGAAGGCTTTCATGTGGTCTCCTCGTCATCCTGGTTGCCGGCAAAGGCCGTCAGCGACTCGCCCATGAACTGGTAGACATGGTCGGCGTCCCGCTCCATGCCGATGCGCTGGTAGAAGCGTTGCGCTCTGACGTTGCCGGCATCCACCTGCAATTCGATGTAGCCGCCCCCTTGGTCGCGAACCGCCCGCGCCAGATGCCTGAGCAGCCGTTCGCCGATCCGCAAGCCGCGAAAGTCCTTGTTGACGAAAAGGTCCTGCACATAGGCGCCCGGCTGCCCCCTCCATGTGGAATAGATGGGGAAATACAGGCACATGCCGGCGAAACTTGAATCGATTTCCGCGATCAGCGTGTGGAAACGGGCATGCGGGCCGAAGCCGTCGCGGCGGATGTCGTCCGGCGTGCTCGTCATCTTGTGCAATTCGCCGACCGTCTCGGCGATGCCGACGAGAGCGGCATGGATGTCGTCCACATCGTCCGGCCGGGCAGGGCGGATGGTGAGCCCGGTCAAAACGCCACCCGGTCGCCGCCCTTCAGCGCCAGCATGTCGCGCGCCTCGGCCGGCGTCGCGACTTCCAGCGACAGGCCTTCGATTATGCCGCGGATGCGTTTGACCTGGTCGGCATTGGACTTCGCCAGTCCCCGGCCGTCGTAGAGCGAATCCTCCAGCCCGACGCGCACGTTGCCACCCATCGCCGCCGCCATCGAGATCAGCGGCATCTGCGTCCGGCCGGCGGCGAGCACCGAGAAACGGTAGTCGTCACCGAACAATTTGTCGGCGATGCGCTTCATATGCATGAGGTTTTCCGGATCGGCGCCGATGCCGCCCAAAATGCCGAGCACGAACTGGATGAAGAGCGGGCCGGAAGCCAGCCCCCGGTCGCGGAAATGCGCCAGCGAATAGAGGTGGCCGACGTCGTAGCACTCGAACTCGAAGCGCGTGCCGCAGCCCTTGCCGAGCTTTTCCAGGATCGTCTCCATGTCGGCGAAAGTATTCTTGAAGATGGTGTGGCGCGTGGCCTCAAGCAGCTTCGGTTCCCATTCGTGCTGCCAGTCGCGCGGCCGGTCGAGCATGGGGAACAGGCCGAAATTCATCGAGCCCATGTTGAGCGAGCACATTTCCGGCTGCGCCTGAAGCGGTGCCGCCAGCCGTTCCTCCAGCGTCATCAGCGAGGAGCCGCCGGTGGTGATGTTCACCACCGCGTCCGTCGCCTGCTTGATGCGCGGCAGGAATTGCATGAAGACGGCGGGATCGGCGGTCGGCCGGCCGTTTTCCGGATCGCGGGCGTGCAGATGCAGGATCGAGGCGCCGGCTTCGGCGGCCGCGATGGCGTCCGTCGCGATCTGGTCCGGCGTGACCGGTAGGTGCGGGGACATGGTCGGCGTGTGCACCGAACCTGTGACGGCGCAGGTGATGATGACTTTGCGCGGTGCTGACGCCATTTTCGTCCCTCAGCGGTTGCCTTGGTTAGTGATTGACCGGAAGGTCGAGTTCGGCCGCCAGCGCCTCCAGCGTGTCGCCGAGCAGACCCATGATCTCGCCGATCTCGTCGCGCGTCACGATCAGCGGCGGGGCGACCATGAAGTTGTCGCTTTCCGGGCCGCCCTTCACGCGGCGCGAATAGACGATCAGCCCGCGCTCGAAGGCAAGGTCGATCAGGCGCACATTGGCGTTCAGTTCGCGCGGCAGCGGCACCTTGGCGACAGGGTCGGCATAGAGTTCGGCACCGGTGAGCAGGCCCTTGCCGCGCACGTCGGCGACGAAGGGGAAGCGGGCGGACAGCCCTTCCAGTTCGGCTTTCAGGACTTCGCCCATCGCCGCGGCGTTGTCGATCAGGCCGAGTCGGTCCGTCTCGGCCAGAACCGCGCGGCCGGCGGCGCAGGCCACCGGGTTGGCGCCATAGGTATGGCCGTGCAGGAAGCCGCCCATGGCGAGCACCGGGCCGACGATGCGCTCGCTGGCTGACAGCGCGCCGAGCGGCGCATAGCCCGAGGACAGGCCCTTGGACAGCGAGACGATATCCGGCTTGCAATTCCAGTGGTCGCCGCCGAGGAAGGCGCCGGTGCGGCCGATGCCGGTCATCACCTCGTCGTGGATGAGCAGGATGCCGTATTTGTCGCAGATCTCGCGGATGCGGGCGAAATAGCTGTCGGGCGGCACCAGCGCCGCTGTCGCGGCACCGCCGATCGGCTCCATGATGAAGGCCAGCACGCTTTCCGGCCCCTCGGCGAGGATCTTTTCCTCCAGCATGTCGGCATAGCGCAGGCCGCGCTGTTCCAGAGAAAGGTTGTCGCAGTCGCGGTGGACCATCGGCGCCGGAATCAGCGGCATCGCGTGACCCATAGCCTCGAAGGCAGGCGTCAGCACGGCGTCGCCGGTGACGCCGAGCGAGCCGATGGTGATGCCGTGATAGGACGGCATGCGGCCGATGATCTTCCAGCGGTTCGGCTGGCCGGTGGCCACCGCCCATTGCCGCGCCAGTTTGAGGCAGGCTTCCACCGCCTCAGAGCCGCCGGAGACGAAATAGATGCGGTCCAGCCCGGGCAGGCGCGCGGCAAGATCGCGCGCGAGGTCCAGCGCCGGCTGGTTCTCGAAATGGATCGTATAGGCGAAGGAGACGCGATCCATCTGCCGCTTCATGGCGTCGATGACCGTGCGGTTGCCGTGGCCGATGTTGACGTTCACCGCGCCCGACGAGCCGTCGATATAGCGCTTGCCGGTTGCGTCCCACATGTAGATCCCGTCCGCTCGGTCGATCAGCGGGCGCGGGGCGCGGGTGAAATGGAAAAGGTTGGGCTTGGTCTGGACGTTCATTCGATCCTCGTTCACGAGCGGCCGAGATAACGGTCGAGCACGTTCTTCGTCACCTGCTCCACCATGGCGTCGCGCCGAAGCAGCCCCGCCACCCATTCGCAAGTGCCGGCGTGGAAGACTTCGCCCTTGCCGCGCTTGAAATTGACGATCATGCCGTTGGAGTAGCGCACTTTCTCAAGGTTCTCGTCGCTCGCCTCGCCATAGAGCATTTCGGCGATGAAGCGGCCGTCCTCGTCGCCGAAGAACTGATCTTCGGGTGCCACGTGGTCGCCTTCCTCGACCTGGCTCGCCATGCCGAGCGCAAGGATTTGCAGGCCTTCCGGCGCACCGCTATCGGCGCTCGGGTAGGGGCGGCCGTGGCGTATGTCGTAGGCGAGCCCGTCGACCTCGTAGCCGTAAATGTGGCTCTCGGCGCCGAGCAGGTCGCCGTAGTACAGGCCCGTATCCTTGAACGCCCAGTGTTCCGGCCGGTAGATCGGGAAACCGCGCGTGCCACGCGGCGCGCAACCGCCCCAGCCGGCATAGACGCCGTTCGAGGAATTCAGCCCGAAGGTCTTGCAGCCCGGTCGGCCGATTTCCGGCGCTTCCCATGAATTGGTCGCGCGCGTCACGTCGCCGGCGCGATAGGCGGGGTCTTCGGCCCGCGCCCGGTACTTGTAGCAGACCTGTTTGCGGCCATCGTCTTCCAGTCGCGTCTGCCACATGAAGTTGCCGGCGAAGCGTGCCGCATGCCCGCCCTGCTCGACGAAGGCGTCGACGGCGTCGCGCATCTCCCATGTCCAGTATTCGTCGTGGCCGACGAAGACAGCGCAGTCGTAGTCGAGCAGGATTTCCGGCGTGAAGTGGAGGTCGTGCTGGCTGGCGAGGTCGACCTGGTAGCCGGCGCGTTCGGCGAAGCGGAAGAAATGGCTGTCGTAGCTGGCCCAGCCGGCAGAGGCGTATTTCTTGGAATGGCCGGTAGCGTAGGCCCATTCCATGTGCGGATAACGCGGCACGGTACCGGGCGGCATCGCCACTTCGAGCGGCACGCGCGGCGCTTGCGGCGGCAGGGTAACGAAGCCGCGGCACCATGGGCGCTGCGTCGACACGACCGGCGAATATTGATTGCGCTCCGGCCCGGTGATGCCCTCGTAGTGGTTCGATCCGCCCCATGTGTTGTAGGCGAGCCAGGTGCCGGTTGCCGCAACTTGCAGGATGCGACCCTGCTTGCGGCCCTGCGTCGGCAGGACGATCAGGATATGATGGCAGCGGATCGGATCGCCGTCGCGGCTTTGCGCCGTCAGCGTCAGGCGATAGCCGCCCGACGGCCAGTCCGTGCCGACCTTGAACTCGAAACTCGTCTCCCAGCAGCAGCCCACGATCGAGCAGTCTTCCGGCGTGTCCTGCCAGCGCGCGGTGATGCCGCTTTGCTCGAAGACTTTCGTCTCGCTGGCGCCGTCGCGCACGATATCGAGCGTGAATCGCGACGCGGTCGAACTGACCAGCAGCCGCACCGTCTCGCCGGGCCGGTAGGAGAAGCGGTCGCTGTAGCACCAGATCTCGCCGCGTGCGCCGTCCATGCCCGGCCGCTCGTAATAGTGGCTGCGCACGGCCAGCCGCCGCTGCTCGTGCGTCAACCCGAAATCCGGAAATTCTGTCGGCAGGCCGGTCATGGCGATCCTGAAATGATGCGCCGTCATTTCGGCCAAGCGCGGGCCGGGCGTCAAGCAGACCCATCGGGCCAGTGTGCGGGCTTCGGTTGGCCGGACCACGGCAAGCCGCTATATGTGACGGCCACGCTGCTAGGGAGGCACGATGCTGCGGGTCCAGAAGGTCAGAATAGTCGACATCTACGTGCCGACGGCACGCCGCAAGCTGCTGCATCCGGAAACGGTGCGCGCGCTGGCCGAAGACATTCTGGAAAACGGCCTGAAGATGCCGATCCAGGTGCGTCAGGACGACAAGCGTTTTGTCCTGGTCGAAGGCCAGCATCGGCTGGAAGCGATGAAGTGGCTCGGCGAGGAGGCGATCGACGCCTACCTCGTCCAGGCCAAACGGCATTGAATCGGTTTTCCAGCACTTTCCTGTAAAATGCTGGGATTGCGGCATCGTCCCCGCGTGAAGATTTTCGCCGGTCGATGTCGGTTTTTGCCCGGGGCAGTCGTCCTTGAGGCGATTGCGATAGTCAAACCGATGCGAGGACAACCCGATGACCACCAAGATCGATATCGCCCCTTCCTCCGACCGCGAACTGGTGCTCGCTCGCATCATCGATGCGCCGCGTGCCAGCATCTGGCGCTGCTGGACGGAGCCTGAACTCGTCACCCAATGGTTCGTGCCGAAACCCTGGAGCGTGCCGCGCGCCGAGATGGACGTGCGCCCCGGCGGCTCTTCCCTGATCGTCATGGCCGACCCGGATGGCAACGAGTATCCCAATCCCGGTGTCTATCTGGACGTCGTGCCAAAAGAGAAACTCGTTTTCACCGATGCGTTCACGTCGGCCTGGCAGCCGTCCGGCAAGCCGTTCATGGTCGGCATCGTCACCCTTGAGGATGCGGGCGAAGGGCGCGCGCGCTATGTCGCGACCGCTCGGCACTGGACGGTCGAGGACCGCGAGCAGCACGAGAGGATGGGTTTCCACGAGGGCTGGGGCATCTGCGCCGAGCAGCTGGAGGCGCTCGCGAAAAGCCTGTCCTGAGCGCTTCGCGTCCCTTCGCGGCTGCAAAAAAGTGCGCGGTAGCGAAGGGCGACGGTGCTGCACTGCAGCACATTTTTCTTGTCTTTGCCGCAAGATAGCCGCCAAACGATCATTGGCGTGTCACGATGGTCTTCCTATCTAAGGGGCGAGGCGGGCCGACGAGGAGTCTATTCATGACCGAGGGCGCAAGAACCCTGGACGAGTTGCTGGACGATCCGACGATCCAGCTTGTGATGGCGCGTGACGGCTGGCAGGCGGACGACGTCCGGCTCCTGCTGGAACAGGCGCGCGACCGTGCTGCCGAGCGCGAGCTGATTCCGCCGGCGCATGTCATCAAGACCTGCCTGATGCAGCGCCTGTGCCTCTAGCGCGCAGGCTCCCGGCCTTGTGATCGGCCGGGACGAACCGCCGCTTCCATGCGGCCGCCGGCGTTTGCCGGCATTTCCATACCATCCGGGATCTCTGATGCGGCACGCCTTGCCGGCGTGACGGCCGCGTGCCGCATCGCGCTTCCCGGTTGTGGCTGGACGGCATCGCGGACAATTTTTCGGGCATTTATGGTTTGTTGGTAATTTCTCGTTAGCAATTGCCTTGGCGCCGCCCGCGAATGGGTGTCGTTCGATCTGTTTTGTTGTGCGTACAGGTTCGATATGCGTCTGCCGGGCTTCGCTGCCGTCCTTTTCGCTTGCCTTGCCGCCGGCTGCACCTCCAGCCGCGGCATCGAGGATATCGTGCCGGGTCCGTCGATGGAGACCACCAGCGCGATTTCGCGTCCGGCCGCACCCGTGCGGGCGGTCGAGCCCAAGGCCGAGGTCGCCTCGGTCGAGAGCCGGACCGTTGCCGACGCCGCCTTCTCCATGCCCGAGATGGGCGCCGACGTGGAGCCCGACGCGCTGGTCGGCGACACTCCCCAGCCGGTGAGCCTTGCCGCCGTCATGCCCGCCCCCAGGCCATCCGTGCGCGCCGCCGACCAGGCGAAGCCGGCGGTGGATCACCGCATCCGCGAGCGCCGCTTCCGTGACGCCAAGCCGATCAACTTCGGTCGCCATTCGCCGAAGAAGCTGGCCGTCCACGGCGTCGACGTCTCGCGCTGGCAGGGCGATATCGACTGGTCGAAGCTGCGCGAGCAGGGCGCCAACTTCGCCTATATCAAGGCGACCGACGGCGGCGACCACATCGACCCGATGTTCCGCCGCAACTGGAAGGGCGCAGGCGAGGCGGGCCTGGCGCGGGGCGCCTATCATTTCTTCTACTGGTGCCGCACGGCGGGTGAGCAGGCCGACTGGTTCATCCGCAACGTGCCGAAGGCGCGCGGTGCGCTGCCACCGGTCATAGATGTCGAATGGAACCACCAGTCCTCCTGCAAGCGCAGGCCCTCGCGCGCCACGGTGCTGGAGAAGATGCAGGTCTTCATGGACAAGCTCGAAGCCCACTACGGCCAACGCCCGGTCATCTATACGTCGCCGGACTTCTATGCCGACAACCTGAGGGGCGCTTTCCCGAACCATCCGTTCTGGCTGCGCTCGGTGGCCCAGCACCCTTCCAAGGTCTATCCCGGCCGCGACTGGCTGTTCTGGCAGTATTCCGGCTCCGGCCTGTCGCACGGGGTGAGCGGCCGCATCGACCTCAACGTCTTCAACGGCACCGAATCCCAATGGCGCGCTTGGCGCGGCGGCCGTTCGATCATGGCCGACGCCCAGTAGTCGGGTTTCCGCAAGCCAGCCGGTTCGCTCCTCTCAGGCGGCGTGGCCGAACAGCCTCTGGACTCCGGACACGAAGGCTGCGCGGCGCCGCGACCACCAGGCCCGCCGCCTCAGGCTTATGGCGAGCCGCGCTCCCGTCATCGCGCCGTTGTAGTGGCAGTCGCAGAGCAAGCGGTGTGCGGCGCCCTCGCTCAGGCCGAAGAAATCCATGATGTCGCCGAGGCTGTCGCCGGCAAGGCCGGCCCGGCGCAGCGACTCGTCGGCAAAGGCGACGGCGAGCGGGGTGTTGTCGCGGCGATAGGCCCGCAACTCCGCGCGCTGCAGGTATTCCAGCCGGTATAGCGCGCTCAGCGGGCCGGCATGGCGCTCCAGCGCGGTGGCCCACAGGTCCAGGCGCGCGCCAAAATCCTTTGCCGCGGGCTTGTCGATCATCGGTATCAGTTCGGCGGTCGAGATGATCTCGTCGGGGATCTGGTGTTTCATCGCAATCTCCTCTCGTATGAGATCAATACAAAGGTAGCGCTCCGGCGGGCGGCGACAGGGGGGGCGCAAGGTTTTTTTCGGGCGCGGTCCAGGTCTGGCGCTTAGAGTCTGGCGGTTCGGCCTGGCGAGACGACGCAGGCGACCGGCGCGGCCGCGCTGGACCAGTCGATTGGCGGCAACCCGACGTGGCGAAGAGCGCCGACGCCACCTATCTGCCCAGTGGAAACCCTTCCGTCACACGCTGGAGAAAGCGCACGATGACCGATACCTCCTACACGCCGCCGAAAGTCTGGACTTGGGAAAAGGGCAACGGCGGCACCTTCGCCAACATCAACCGCCCGGTCGCCGGCCCCACGCATGAGAAGGTGCTGCCCGTCGGCAAGCATCCCTTCCAGCTCTATTCGCTGGGCACGCCGAACGGCCAGAAGGTCACCATCATGTTCGAGGAGCTTCTGGCTGCCGGCCACAGGCAAGCGGAATACGACGCCTGGCTGATCCAGATCGGCGACGGCGACCAGTTCGGTTCCGGCTTCGTCGAGGTCAACCCGAACTCGAAGATCCCGGCGCTGCTTGACCGCAGCGGACCGACGCCGATCCGCGTCTTCGAATCCGGCGCAATCCTGATGCATCTGGCGGAAAAATTCGGCGCCTTCCTGCCGACTTCGCAGCCGGCCCGCGCCGAGACGCTGTCGTGGCTGTTCTGGCAGATGGGCTCCGCCCCGTTCCTCGGCGGCGGCTTCGGCCATTTCTATGCCTACGCGCCGGAGAAGATCAAATACGCCATCGACCGCTATGCCATGGAAACCAAGCGCCAGCTCGACGTGCTCGACCGGCGCCTCGCCGACAACGAATTCATCGCGGGCGGCGAATACACCATCGCCGACATGGCGATCTGGCCCTGGTACGGCGGCCTGGTGAAGGGCTGGCAGTACGGCGATTCGGCGACGTTCCTGTCCACCCACGAGTACAAAAACGTCAATCGCTGGGCCGACCAGATTTTCGCCCGGCCTGCGGTGACGCGCGGCCGCAAGGTCAATCGCACCTCCGGCGATCCGTCGAGCCAGCTTCGCGAGCGCCACGACGCTTCCGATTTCGACACCAGGACGCAGGACAAGGTGGCGGCGGAGTAGCGCCGTCTTTCCCTCCCCCTCGAGGGGAGGGTGGCCGGGCGAAGCCCGGTCGGGAGGGGTTACCTCAACCGCTCCGACGTTATCGCTATAAAGCCCTCGCTCTACGGCCGGCGACCCCTCCCGGCCGCTACGCGGCCACCCTCCCCTCAAGGGGGAGGGGGAAGTCGGCGAGTTTCTTCGTTGCCACGCCCGGATTTTCATCCGTCTGGCCATTGTCAAAGAACTGACCTCATTGAATTGAGGTCGGGAAGCGGGCGCGGTTGCCGTGCCTGCTTAAGTTAAAGTATGGCGCGGCTTCCCGCGCCCGCCGGCGATTTCTGTTCCCGTCCGTTCCGCTTCACCGCAGCTCACGGTGCCGGCATTGGCGCCGACACCGGCCGATGGCTTGCAGCGCTCGTCCAGCGCACACGGGCCGTAATACCCGTAGGGGAACCCTTGGACGGAACCTCCCCGGGCGGTTGCTTACGTTGAACAACCACCGGAGGCGCCGGCTCCCCGCCACGCAATCACCGTCATGACCGGTGTTCCCGCGCGGGAAGCTGGGGGTGAGTATGGGGGAGGTGGAAAGGGCGGGGATAAGTTTCGGAAAAGATTTTTTTCAGACGTTCCGTCGCGGTCACGCCTAGCACGGTTCCTGCTCTCGAAATGTCGGCTCTCGGTTAGCCCGTTCGTCTATGGGAAGAGGGGGCACGCGTCCGGCCGAGAAACACGAGAGGAGACGTCATGCCGCGCTATCTGGTCGCCATCCACCACCTCGACGACTACGACCCGTCCACTGAAGACGAAGCGATGCACCGAGCAATCGACGCGCTCAACGACGAAATGGTGGCCGCCGGGGCTCGGCTTTTCGTTGGCGGCCTGCATTCGGCGAGTGCAGCGAAGTCGCTGCAGGCCGGCCTGGATGGCGAAGTGCACGTCACCGACGGGCCGCACCTGAAGACCGGCGAGCATGTCGGTGGTTTCTGGGTGTTGGAAGCCTCCGACCTTGACGAAGCGTTGGAATGGGGCCGCAAGGCGGTGAAAGCGTGCCGCGCGCCTGTCGAAGTACGGCAGTTTCATTGAAACCATTCCCGTTCACGGGGGCGCGCCTTCAGTCGGTCGATGAGGAACTGACGATATTCGCAGACCTCCCGGGCCGATCCAGATCCCAAATCCGGGAAATATAGCCGCGCATTTCGTCAGCGGTCGCGCCGCCCCGGAATTCCGCAAGGCGTATCGCCTTGGCTTCCAATTCCTGTCTAGCGAGCGTGTTGCCCGGGTCGCCCTTCGGTTCGTCAGCGCGAGAGGTGAGTTTGCGGCCATCGACCGTGGCAACGCTTACTTTTCCGACCCACCGCTTCGGATAGAGGGAGTCGACCTCGGGGTCGAACTCCATACGCACCTTGGAGCGGAAATCGGCGACGTCGGCGGAGGCCAGGGCATGGCGTTCGAACGCATCGAGGTCGGCAATCCCATGGACCGCGATGAGCCCCAGAACGGTGCCCATGGAGAACTTGGCCTGATGGACGGTTTGCGGAATGTCCACTGCGCCGAGGACGTCGATGGCTCCCTGGTGCACATGGGCCACGACCTCCGCGATGTCACCGTGTCCAAGTCCCTCGCGTCGCATGAGGAGCTGAAGGGCGTCGGCGGCGGGATGGGTGTGACGGCAGGAAGCGTGCCACTTGAACGATGTCTCCTCCGTGGCCCAGCGGCTGCCAAGTCCGTCCGTGAGGCGGGCCGGATCGGCGTCGGTCGACATGCCCGCCGCCATGCCCTTTTTTCCCTCGAGAATCCGGCCGGCGCCCTTGAAGCCGTCGCGAGCCAGATAAGCCGCCGCCAGGCCGTTGGCCGCCGCCCGCGCGGTATGAAGCTGCTTGGAATCAGCCGCGTCGCGCAGGAATTCCCAGAGGCCGGCGGCCTGGGTACCCGCGGACCCGAGCGCATGGTTCAGGCGGACGGCATCCAGCCCTACCAATTTGCCGACGGCGGCAGCCGCCGCCACCGTTCCGGCCGTCCCCGTCGTGTGGAATATCTCGTAGTGCGAGCGGCCCAGGAACTCTCCGACGCGGATGCCGATTTCATACCCTGCGATACAGGCTGTCAGTGCGTCTTGCCCCGTCTTTTTCTCGGCCTCTGCTACCGCCAGAACAGCCGGAAAGATCACGGTTGCCGGGTGAAAGACGGAACCGTTGTGGACGTCGTCCTGCTCCACCGCGTGAGAGGCGGCCGCGTTGACCATCGCCGCGAAATACGGGCTCGTGCGCCGGCGTGTCGGGAGGACGACGCTCGGGCCGTCGGCCGGCCCCATCGCCCGTGCGAAGTTTTCGATGATCTCGACCTGCGGAGCGCCTTTGCCGGCGAGGGCGGAGCCCAGCCAATCGATCATCAGCCCCTTCGCGAAATGGACTACGCGCGGAGGAATCCGCCGGATGTCGAGTTCAGCGACAAATGAGCAAAGCCTGGCCGTCGGCCAGTCAAGCGTCTCTGAACTCATCGGCGTTCCTCCTGTGCAAGCTTACGCCAAACCAGCCCGGTCCAATATCCGTCTCGCGCGTTCGGCGACCGGCCTGTCGACCATTTCGCCTTTCACCTGGACTGCGCCGCCGTTGCTCGCCGCCGCGACGATCTCCTGGGCCCAGGCGATTTCCTTCTCGCTCGGACGGAAGGCGCGCCCGATCGGCTCGATCTGCTTCGGGTGGATCGCCATCTTGCCGCCGAATCCCATCTTCGCCGCGTGGCGCGCGTCGTCTTCCGTGACGTCGGGGCTGCCGAGGTCAGCGGTTACGCCGTCGATCGGAGGCACGCGATCGGCCGCGCGCGAACGCCAGACGATCTCGCTGCGTGCCGCCAGCAGAGTCGTTCGGTCGTGCGCGCAGCCGAGGTCGAGCGCGAAGTCGATCGAGCCGAAGGCGACGGCGACGACACCGGGCGCGGTCAGGATGTCCGGCAGGTTTGCGAGCCCCGCGGCGCTCTCGACCAGGGCGACGACGGCGACGTCGCGTCCGATGCGTCTAGCCATGCCGGCGATGTCGTCGGGGCGCTCCGCCTTGGGCAGCATGACGGAGAGGTCGCCCAGGTCGCGCACGGCGTCGATGTCCGCCGCGTGCCATGGCGTGCCGATCGCGTTGACGCGCACGACGATCCGGGATTTCAGGGCAGCCGCATGGGCGACGACCGCTTCCCGGGCCTGATCCTTGTCGGTGGGAGCTACGGCATCCTCGAGGTCGAGGATGACCGTGTCGGAGCCGCTGCCATCGGCCTTTGCGAATCTTTCCGGACGCGATCCCGGCACGAAAAGCGGCGCGACGGGCGTGACGAAGCTCACCATTGCGCCGTGGCCTTCACCGTCACCTGTCCGTCCGAGGAGCGCACCTCCATGTCCATTTCGTCTTTCCCATGGAGCGTCCCGCCGAGGAGCAAGGCCTGCGGGCCGGTCGCCGGACGCACCCCGCGAAACGAGAACCGGCGCGGCGCGCGGCCGGCGATCACGGCGGCGAAGTTCATGAGCAGGGTCGCCTGGAGCGGGCCGTGGATGACGAGCCCGGAATAGTGCTCGACGCCGTTGGCGTAGGGCGCATCATAGTGGATGCGATGCCCGTTGAACGTCAGCGCGGAGTAACGGAAAAGCAGCACCGGATCGACATCGACCGTCTGCTCGTGCGGCGAGGTCGAGCTAGGACCGGCCGGTTGGGCGGGGGCCGGCACGCCCGTCTCCGGCTCGCGATAGACGATGATCTGATCCTCTTCGATCACCGGACCGGCGACGTTCGCGATCTCATGGCGCACCGTGACGAAAGCGAGCCTGCCGGAGCGGCCCTGTTTTTCCTCGATCGTCCGCACCGTCGAGCGGCGGCGGATGGTGTCGCCGCTGCGTATCGGCGCCAGGAACCGGACGTCGCTGCCGGCCCACATGCGGCGCGGAAGCGGCACTGGCGGCAGGAATCCGCCTTTGGCCGGGTGCCCGTCCGGACCCAGTTCGCGCGCGTCCGCGATGTCGGGGGTCAGGCACCAGTGCAGGCCGGGAGGAGCCTCGTCGAGCCGCGCCACATGCGCTCCGAGTGTGGCTTCGAAGCTGGCGACGACACGCGGGGTGACGACGTCCTCGGCCTCCCACGACCGTCCGATCCATTCCTGCAACACGACATTTTCCGTTCCCAAGGCTCCGACTCCGTTTCAGGCCCCGAATTCCGCCCGAACGCGATCGGTGTCGGCCCCGAGCGCCGGGACCGTCGGCGGAGCCTTGAACGCCGCGGATCTCACCGAGGGCTTCGGGACCGTGACCGTCTTGCCGCCGGGCAACGCGACCTCGATCCGGCGCAACGCTTTGTGCATCGGAATGTCGCGCACTTCGCTGACCCGTCCCCAGGCGTTCTGGGCGGCATCGAGCAGGCGGATTGCCTCCGCGCTGTCGAGAGAGGCGAAGATCGGCTCGATCTCGGCGTCGAGCGCCACACGGTTGGCGACGCGCAGGGGATTGGTCGCGAAGCGCGCGTCCTCGACCAGATCGGGCCGTTTCAGCACCGCCCGGCAGAAGCGCTTCCATTCGCTGGGTTGCTGGATGGCGACGACCACCGCCACGTCGTCGCGGCATGTATAGGGGCGGTAGGGATAGATGGAAGCGTGCGCCAGCCCGTAGCGGCCCGTCTCCCGTCCGGCATGCTCGTAGTGCAGCAGCGGCACCGCCATCCAGTCGGCCATGCCGTCGAACATGGCTATTTCGATCGTCCGGCCCCGCCCGGTTTTCTCGCGGGCGAGCAGAGCCTCGAGGATCGCGGCGTGGGCGTTCATCCCGGTGGCGATGTCGGCGGCAGAGACGCCGATCTTGCTCGGCGTGTCCGGCGTTCCGGTGACGGCGCATATGCCGCTTTCCGCCTGCACCAGCATGTCGTAGGCACGCATGGCCGCATAGTCCGTGTCCTGCCCGTAACCGACGATGCCGACCGCGATCAGCCGTGGATATTTCTTCGCGATCGCCTCGGCCGAGAGGCCGAGCCTGTCGATGGCGCCGGGCGCGAGGTTCTGGACGAGGACGTCGGCCTTTCCGACCATGCGGTGAAGGAGCGCTAGGTCGGCCTCGGACTTGAGATCGAGCGCGGCGCTCTCCTTGCCGCGATTGAGCCAGACGAAATAGGCCGACATGCCCTCGACGGTGGAATCATAGTGCCGCGCCGTCTCGCCTTCAGGGCGTTCTATCTTGATCACCCGGGCGCCTGCGTCGGCGAGCCGCACCGTGCAAAGCGGAGCGGCGACCGCCTGTTCGATCGAGACGACCAGCAGGCCGTCGAGTGGGCCGGCGAGGTCAGACATTGCGCTGGACCCCGGAGCGGGCGAGCACGCCCGGCTTCAGCCGCTCGTTCTTGCCGTAATCTTCCGCGGGGTGGAAGAACAGCCGTGGCGTCTCGTCGATTTCCGCGAGCCGCTTCCGGTAGGCGTCCAGATAGGCCTTGCGGCCATCGTCGCCGACACGGCCGGGCATGTAGGCGACGAAGGGTGGCAGCACGTCGAAGCCCGCATAGCGCAGCAGGCCGTTATGGACAGGCCACAGGACCGTGAGGATATCGCCGTCGATGCCGTCTGGCGCATAGGTGTCTGCCGACGTGCCCGTGGTGGCCGCGACCATGGCGAGTTTCCCCTTGAACATGCCCGTGTCGTACTTGCGGCCCGGCAGATACGCGAAGCCACGGGCGAAGACGCGGTCGGCCCAACCCTTGAGCATCGCGGGCATGCCGAACCACCAGACCGGGAACTGGAAGATCACCAGGTCGGCGCGCTTCAGCTTTTCCATTTCGGCCGCGATGTCGGGCGCTGTCCTTCCGCTTTCGTAGGCCGCCGTCTGTTCCCTTTGGAGACTGAAGAACTCCGGATTCGTCGGCTCGCCCGTGAGGTCGTCCTGTCCGGCCACGGGGTTGAAGCCCATAGCGTAGAGGTCGCTGACGACGACCTCGTGACCCGCGGCCGCGAGCGTCTCGACGGCGAGGTCCTTCATGGCGCCGTTGAAGGACTTGGGTTCCGGATGGGCGTAGACGATGAGGACGTTCAAGGCGGCGTCTCCTAGTACGAGCGCGGCAGGCCGAGCACGTGCTCGGCGAGGTAGGAGAGGATGAGGTTGGTGGATATCGGCGCGACCTGGTAGAGGCGGGTCTCGCGGAACTTGCGCTCGACGTCGTATTCCTCCGCGAAGCCGAAGCCGCCATGCGTCTGGATGCAGACGTTCGCCGCTTCGTTCGAGGCATCGGCCGCCAGCATCTTGGCCATGTTGGCCTCGGCGCCGGGGTTTTTGCCCGCCTCGTAGAGCGCAAGAGCCTCGCGCACCATCAGCTCGGCGGCGCGCATGTTGGCGTAGGCCCGGGCGATGGGGAACTGGATGCCCTGGTTCTGGCCGATCGCGCGGCCGAACACATGCCTGTCCTTTGCGTAGCTGCTGGCCTTGTCGATGAACCACTTGGCGTCGCCGACGCATTCGGAGGCGATCAGGATGCGCTCCGCGTTCATGCCCGAGAGGATATAGCGGAACCCTTTGCCCTCCTCGCCGATGAGGTTTTCGGCCGGTACCCGAAGGTCGTCGAAGAAGACTTCCGTGGTCGCGTGGTTCATCATGGTCCGGATCGGCCTGATCGTCAGTCCGTTGCCGATGGCTTCCCGCATCTCGACCAGAAGGACGGAAAGCCCGTCCGTCTTCTTCATTCCCTCGCGGAGGGGCGTGGTGCGGGCCAGGAGAAGCATCAGGTCGGAGTGCTCGGCGCGGCTCGTCCAGATCTTTTGGCCCTTGACCACGTAGTGGTCGCCGTCGAGGCGCGCCACGGTCTTCAGCGCCCCCGTATCGGTGCCGCTGGTGGGCTCGGTGACGCCGAAGGCCTGCAGCCGCAATTCTCCCGTCGCGATCTTCGGCAGGTAGCGCCGCTTCTGCTCTTCGGAGCCGTGCCGCAACACCGTGCCCATCGTATACATCTGCGCGTGGCAGGCGCCGCCGTTGCAGCCCGCTCGCTGGATCTCTTCCAGCACTGCCGCTGCTGCCGAAAGCGGCAGGCCGGAACCGCCGTATTCCTCCGGGATCAGGATCGACAGCCAGCCGGCCTCGGTCAGCGCGTCGACGAACTCCTTCGGATAGGACATGTCCCTGTCGAGCGCGCGCCAATACTCGCCGGGGAAGCGCGTGCAGAGCCTGACGACTGCTTCGCGTATGTCTGAATAGGCATCGACCATCCGGTTCACCTCGATAGGCTCTCATCTGCGAGAGAAACCCCGTGCTACTCCCGTCCGGCCATATCGACAATGATAGTCTTGCAAGATCAGCTATGCCGTAATTTTATGAATCGGAGTTTCCAGCTGACGCTTCTTGCTCCTGGAGTATGCGGCCCGACCAAATTCCTTTTTCAACCATCGTGGCCACCGTCGTGGCAATGGCGTTGCCAGCGAAACGGGCGAGCCGTGGCGTGGGGCGGTCTGAGGGAAACGACATGATCAACCGACGCACGGGTACCGGATTGACAAGCGGCGCCGCTTCGAGGCGCCTGGTTCTGAGCTCTTCGTGGATGGGGGCGAGCGGCAGGATGGTGACGCCGTGTCCGTTTCGCACCAGCGACTTCAAAGTCGAATAGCTGTCGGCCTCGACCTTTACGCTTAATGGAATGCGCACCTCCTCGGCGTAGCGATCGACGAGCGTCCGCAGTCCGTGGCCTCGGCTCGGCAGAAGCAGTCGATGGTTCGCAAGCTGGGCGAATTCGACGGATCGATCGAGCGACAGTCCCAATCCCGGCGGTCCGATCAGGAAGAGCGTTTCCTCCAGCAGCGGCCGAGTTCGCAGGGCGCGAGCCAACTTGGGATCGTAGAGGATCGCCGCATCCAGGTCGCCGCGATGCATCCAGTCCAGCAGATAGCCGGTATAGGCGCTGACGATGCGCAACGTGGCATCGGGATGCGCGTCGCGGAAGGCCGAAACAAGCGGCTCGGAAAGGATATCGGAGGCGGTCGGTGGCATGCCGATCGACACATGGCCGCGCAGCGGCGCGTTTTCATCCGAAACGACGGCGCGGATCTCGTCGAGTTCAGCCATGACACGCAAGGCGTGACGCAGCACGTCCTGCCCTTCCTCGGTGGCGATCATGCCCCGGCCATGTCGGCTGAAAAGTCGTACGCCCAGTTCCTGTTCCAGCAGCCTGATCTGTCGGCTCAGCGCCGGTTGGGCGACGTGCAAGCGGTCGGCCGCCTTGGAGAGACTGCCAAGTTCGGCGACGTGGATCAGTGTGCGGAGCTGTGAAACGTCCATTGCCATACAATATCGTTATATCTGATCGTAAAAAAGGGTCGATGTTAAAGCATCTCGATAAGGCTAAGGATGGGCATCTTTGGCATATCAGGGAGGCGAGCGTTGAGCGCCGCTGAAATAATCTCCGCACGATCGGGGCCAATGGCTCGCGATCTCGCCGCCGAATGGCCTGCGGCCCTCTATGAGACGCTGAAGGCGGCCGGGGTCAGCCACATGTCCTATGTACCCGATGCAGGGCATTCGACGCTTATCCGCCTGTTCAGCGAGGACGCCGATGTCGTCACGAATGTGCTGACGACCGAAGAAGAGGGCGTCGCGATCGCTACTGGGGCTTGGCTTGGCGGCAAGCGCAGCGTCCTCCTCATGCAGTCCTCGGGCGCTGGCAACTGCATCAACATGCTGTCCTTGCCGGTACAGGCACGCTGCCCGCTCCTGATGCTGGTTACGATGCGCGGCGAATGGGCCGAGTTCAATCCTTGGCAAGTGCCGATGGGGCAGGCGACGGAAGCCGCCCTGAAGGCTGTCGGCATTATGGTGTTTCGCGCGGAAACCGGGCTTGACCTGGTCGAGACGGTCGAGCAGGCGGCAACGATGGCATACGAGGCCGACCAGCAGGTCGCCGTGCTGATCGGGCAGCGCCTGCTCGGCAAGAAGAAGTGGTGAATGTCATGACCGTGCACACGATGGATCGCCGCGCGGCGGTAAAGGCATTGCTGGATGCGCGCGACGGCGCGCTTGTCGTCACGGGGCTCGGCTCGCCGAGCTACGACGTGCATGCGGCAGGCGACCGTGACGACAATTACTACCTCTGGGGCGCGATGGGGGCTGCGGCGCTCACCGGATTGGGCCTTGCGCAGGCACAGCCCGAAAAGCGCGTCATGGTCATCACCGGCGACGGCGAGCAACTGATGGCCTTCGGCGCGCTCGCGACCATCTCGGTCGCCAGGCCGAAGAACCTCGACGTGATCGTTCTCGACAACCAGCATTTCGGCGAGACGGGCATGCAGCAAAGCCACACGGGCAGGGGGATAGCATTGGACAAGGTCGCGCAGGCCGCAGGGTTTGTCGACACGGCGGAACTGCGCACGCTGGATGAGGTCGGCGAACTCGCCACACGTCTGAAGGCGCCGGCGACGGGACCTCGCCTGTTCGTGCTCAAGATCAAGGCGGAGAACCTGCCGCGCTCCCTTCCGCCGCGCGATGCGACGTTCATCAAGAACCGCTTTCGCTCCTGTCTCGGCCTTGCGACCTGTTGAGGACGAAATGACGGATCTTGTGCGCTTTCAGAACACCGTCGCCGGAGAGCTTCAGCCGGTCGCCGCGACATTCGAATCCTTCGACCCCTTTACGGGCAAGCCTTGGGCCGCGATCCCGCTCGGCGGCAGCAGCGAGGTCGACGCTGCGGTGGCGGCGGCGAAGTCCGCCTTCCGGTCGCCCGAATGGGCCGGGTTGACGGCCAGCGCGCGCGGCAAGCTGCTGGCCCGCGTAGCGGACCTTATCGCGGAGAATGCCGACCGCATCGCGGCGATCGAGACCCGTGACAACGGCAAGCTGATCACCGAGATGGCGGCGCAGTTGCGCTACATCCCGGAATGGTTCCGGTATTTCGGCGGTCTGGCCGACAAGATAGAGGGAGCGGTGCTGCCCATCGACAAGGCGGGCATGTTCGCCTTCACCCGGCACGAGCCGCTGGGCGTGATCGCGGCGATCGTGCCGTGGAATTCGCCGTTGCTCCTCCTGACCTGGAAACTGGCGCCGTTGCTGGCGGCCGGCAACACAGTGGTCATCAAGCCGTCCGAACATACGTCCGCCTCGACCCTGGAGTTCGTGAAACTCTTCGCTCAAGCAGGCTTCCCGCCCGGGGTGGTCAACACGGTGACCGGCATGCCGCTGGACGTGGGCGCTCCACTCGTTTCGCATCCGGACGTCGCCAAGATCGCGTTCACGGGGGGCGAGCCGGGTGGCCTTGCCGTCTATCGTGCCGCGGCCGAAGGGCTGAAGACGGTCACGCTCGAACTCGGCGGCAAGTCGGCCAACATCGTCTTCGACGACGCGAATATCGAGAGCGCGGTCAACGGCGCGATTTCCGGCATCTTCGCCGCCAGTGGCCAGACCTGCATCGCGGGTTCGCGGCTTCTCGTGCATCGCAAGGTGCATGACCGGGTCGTGGACGGAGTGGTGAAGCTGGCAGCGAGCGCCCGCATCGGCAATCCGGCGCTTGCTGAAACGCAGGTTGGCCCGATTACAACGCAGGCGCAGAAGGAGAAAGTCCTGTCCTATATCGACGTTGCCCGCGGCGAGGGTGCCGAATGCGTTCTTGGCGGCGGCAAGCCTGCTGCACCCGATCTGGCACAGGGGTGGTTCGTCGAGCCCTCCATCTTCACGGGTGTCAGCAATTCGATGCGCATCGCGCGGGAAGAGGTGTTCGGTCCGATCCTTTCGGTCATTCCCTTCGATAGCGAGGAAGAAGCCTTCGCCATCGCCAACGACAGCCCCTACGGACTGGCGGCGGGGCTGTGGACGATGGACATGGGCCGCGCCTTGCGGGGCGCGCAGGCGATGGAGGCCGGCACGGTCTGGATCAACAGCTATCGCGCCGTCTCCTACATGGCGCCGTTCGGCGGCTACAAGAGAAGCGGCATCGGCCGCGAGAGCGGCCAGGAGGCGATCAGCGCCTATCTCCAGACCAAGACGGTATGGATCGATACGGTCGGCAAGACGGCCAATCCGTTTGTCATTCGATAGGCCAGGCAGGAGTTTGGAAAATGAAGCTTGAAGGCAGGATCGCGGTCATCACCGGGGCGGCGCAGGGCATAGGGCGCGCCTGCGCGGAGCGCTTCCTGGCCGAGGGAGCCAAGGTGGTGATCGGCGATGTGAACGAAACCCGATTGCTGGAGACGGCCCGCGAGATCGGCCCGTCCGAGCGGGTCCTGGCCGTCGTCACGGATGTCGGCAAGAAAGAGCAGGTGGATGCGCTGGTCGCAAAAGCCGTCGAACGCTTCGGCAGGCTGGACGTCATGGTCAACAATGCCGGCATCTGCCCGATCGTCCCGTTCCTCGACGTGACTGAGGAGACCTATGACAAGGTCCTGGCCGTCAACCTCAGGGGAGCATTCTTCGGCACGCAGGCCGCAGGCCGTCAGATGATTGCGCAGGGCAAAGGCGGGGTCATCATCAACATGTCCTCGATCAATTCAGGGCTCGCCAACCCCAACGTCGCGCCATACGCGATCTCCAAGGGCGGAATGAACCAGGTGACCGGCACCGCCGCCGTCGCCTTCGCGCCGCACGGAATACGGGTGGCCGGCGTCGGCCCCGGAACGATCATGAGCGAGATGGTTGCGGGCGATTTCCTCAACAGCGCGGGGCATCAGGCGATCATGATGCGCACGCCGATGGGGCGCTACGGCCAGCCGGAGGAAATTGCCGCGGTCGTGGCCTTCCTCGCCAGCGACGACGCCTCCTACATCACCGGCGAGACGATCTATCCGGACGGCGGCCGCCGCGTCCTCAACTACGTCATGCCTTCGCAGGAGAAATAGTCGTGAATCCGATCTTCCAGAAACTCCATCACATCTGCATCGTCGTTCACGACATCGACAAGGCGCAGGACTACTACGAATCCATCGGCATCGGGCCTTGGGAAGCCTATCCGCCTTTGGCGGAGTATGAAGATCTTGAGGTGCCAAGCCCCAAGGGCTTCATGGCTATGCAATATCGGATCTGCAATCTGCCGAACATTCAGTTGCAGCTTTGCCAGCCGAGCCACGATCCGTCGCCGCAGCGCATCCACCTGGACAGCAAGGGCGAAGGCGTTTTCCATCTCGGCTTCGAGGTGCCCGATGCGGATGCCGCGGAAACCGAAGCCAGGCGCAGCGGCATGCCCGTGAAGATGCGCGGACGCCGACAAAACCGTACGGGCTTCACCTACTACGACACCGCCGACAAGGCGGGCGTCATCCTGCTCACGCGGGCAACCAACCTGCCTGGAAAATGACCCTGACTGGCAAAGGCCGGGAACAGCGATGAAATCGCGACCCACCGTTCTGTTCCTGCCCGGTCTGTTGTGCGACGCCACTTTGTGGTCGAGCCAGATCGAGGGACTGCGTGACATTGCTGAAATCCGCGTGGCGGACCTGACGCAGGACGACAGCATCGCCGCGATGGCACGACGTGCCGTCGCGGTAGCAGGCGAGGGCCGCTTCGTCGTGGTGGCGCTGTCGATGGGTGGCTATGTCGCCTTCGAACTGCTGCGGATCGTGTCGGAACGGATCGCCGGCGTTGCACTGCTCGACACCGCGGCCACGCCCGACACGCCGGAGCGCGCGGCCGAGCGCAGGGCCGGCATCGCCAGCCTGGCGGCGGGCCGCTTCGCCGGCGTGACGTCGCGGCTGCTGCCGAAGCTCGTCCACCGCGACCGGGCCGATGGACCGCTGGGGGCGGCGGTGAAGGCGATGGCACTAAGGGTCGGCGGCGAGGCTTATCAGCGCCAGCAGAGGGCCATTCTCGGCCGGCCGGATTCTCGGCCGGTGCTGCAGGAGGTCCGCGCGCCGACGCTGGTCGCTGTCGGCGCTCAGGACGTTTTGACGCCACCGGCGGAGGCGCACGTCATCCGCGACGGGATTGCGGGTGCCCGTTACCACGTCTTTTCGGGCTGCGGCCATCTTCCTCCGCTGGAACTTCCGGGAGAGACCACCGCATTGCTGCGCAACTGGCTTGTCGGGAGCATTCTTCCGCGATGATCCGTCAGGTGTCGCGCAATTCCTGCAGTCGCTCGACCAGGAATTTGCCGGCCGTGATGATGTGCATCTCCAGCAGGCTGACGGCGCGCAGCGTGTCTTTCGCCTCGCACAGGTCGATAAGCTGCCAGTGGTCGCGGTCCGACTGCACCTGGATTTCGGTGAGCATCACCACCATACGGGTGTAGCGCTCGAGCTGCTGATAGATGCGGTTCACCATCTCGATCGTCGTCCGGCGACCGGACGGGGCGTAAAGGGCCGCGTGGAAATTCCAGTTCAGGAGGTTCGAGGTTTCTCCTGCCTTGCCCTCTTCCTGATGACGCCTGGCATGTTCGCGGCAGGTCTCGATGTCGGCCTCGGTCATGCGCGGGATGGCCAGCGCGAGCAGCCATGTCTCGATGCGCGCCCGCAGCTCGTAGAGCTCAAGGATCTCGTCCAGCGAGATGGAGGAGACGATAGCCCCCTTGTGGGAGACCAGAGTGACGAAGCCTTCGGAATGAAGTTGATGTAACGCCTCGCGTACCGGGATTCGGCTGACGCCGAACTCGCTGGCAAGGTGCTCCTGTCGCAGTTGGAGGCCGGCTTCGTAGTCGCCGGACAGTATCTTCTGCCGGATGGCGTCGGCAACCTGCGTCGAAATGGTCTTTTTCTGTACGAGCATATGTCAGCCTGGAGACGGTTGCATCGCAAAGGCGCGCTGCTGAGGCGTGTTCGAAAGACAAGCGCACGCATAGCACCGCACTCGGTGAATTGTCACTCTGACGCGACAGGCCGATGGGGCCGTCTGTGTCGTATTAATAAACATGTTCTTCGATTGGCCTGTTTTCGCCGATGCGTTCGTAGCGGAATGCGGACAGGTCTATGGAACGATATTCGCCGTAGGCGATCAGGTCGCTGACGCCCGAGCCTGTCGCCGCGGAATGCATCATGCCGTGTCCGCTGAATCCCGTCGCCAGCACGAGGTTGGATATCTCAGGGTGCCGCCCGATGATGCCGCTATGGTCGAACGTGTTCATTTCATAGAGCCCCGCCCAGGCTCGCAGCATCCGCAACTCCTCGAAGCCTGGAACGCGGTGGGCCAGCGCCGGCCAGATGAATTCGTCGAACAGATCGTAGTCGACATCGAGGCCGAAATCGTCGGGCGCGTTTTCCCGCAGGGGAGGGACGCCACAAAGGAATAGCTTGCCCTCCGGCCGTAGCCAGAGGCCGCTCGTGTCGAAGACGAAAGGGCAGTTCTCGACCTTTGCGGGCGATTCGAAGACGAAGACGCATCGCTTGCTCGGCACGACCGGCAGGTCCACTCCCGCCATGCGGGCGATGCTCCCGCTCCACGGTCCGGCCGCATTGACCACTGTGCCGGCGGAAAGCCGTTCGCCGTTGTCGAGAACGATCTCCGAGATTCGGCCACCGGAGCTCATGGTCATGCCTGTAACTGTCGCGGCGCGATATTCGACCCCTTGAGCCCGCGCCTTGCGGCGAAACGCCTGCAGCAGGCCCGGGCCGTCGAACCAGCCTTCGCTGCGGAGGCCGTGGGACGCCAGAGCCAGATCTTCGGTGTTGAGCCAGGGGAAGCGTCGGGCCAGTTCGGCCTGCTCCATCAACTCGACTTCGACACCCATACCGCGTTGTACGCCGTTCTTGGCCCGTTGCGCTTCGGCCCGTTCCGGTGTCGCCAGGACGAGATATCCCGGCTCATGCAGTCCGATGTCGGCGAGTTCGTCGCCGATGGCGAGCCGGGTGGGGACCTCGCGCAGGAAATCGATGCTGAATTGCGACATGGCTATGTTGGGTGGGGTCCCGAACTGCTGCCGGATGGCGCTGGTCGACAGGGAAGACGAAGACGCGGTGTAATATGGGTCGCGCTCGATGACGGCGATGCGTCCATCGAAGTCGGCATTGGCGGACAGGAAGTAGGCGATCGAACTGCCGACGACGCCGCCGCCGATGATCACCACGTCGTAACTGCTTCCCATTCTGATCAGATCCTGTCTTGTCTGCGATGCTGGTGGCGTGAGATTGGATAATTTCAGGTCGCGTCTATGGTTGCCGCTCTCAGGAATAGCCTGATTTTCCGCTTGGAAAAAGAGGTTTGACGAAGAAATGCGAATACATTATCCAATCCTCACTTGATTTCGTCCATCCGAAAAGATTGGACCAGACACGCCAAGGAATATGTCATGGGCCTCATCGCTTCCCGTCTCGACGTCATCAAGCCGAGTCCCAGCATGGCGATCAGCGCGCAGGCCATCGAAATGCGCGCGGCCGGCATCGACGTCATCTCGCTCAGCGCGGGCGAGCCGGATTTTCCGACGCCGCCGCATATTGTCGAGGCGGCCTATGAGGCGATGCGCAAGGGCGAGACGCGCTACACCGCGGTGGACGGAACCGCCGCGCTGAAGAAGGCGATTGTCGGCAAGTTCAGGCGCGAGAACGGTATCGATTATCGGGCCTCGGAAATATCCGTCGCCGGCGGCGCCAAGCAGATCATCTGCAACGCCCTGCTGGCAACGCTCGCTCCGGGCGACGAGGTGATCGTTCCGGCGCCCTGCTGGGTTTCCTACACTGACATCGTGCGGCTGGGCGAAGGCACGCCTGTCGTCGTCCCTTGCCCCGAAGCGGACGGTTTCAAGCTGACGCCGCACGCCTTGCGGAGCGCCATCACCGAACAGACGAAATGGCTGATCCTCAATACGCCCTCGAACCCGACGGGCGCTGTCTATAGCCGTGAAGAGCTGGAGGGCCTCGCCGCCGTGCTGCTCGACCATCCGCGGGTGCATGTGCTGACCGACGACATCTACGAGCATATCCTGTTCGACGGGCGGACATTTCACACCATCGCCGCCGTCGAACCCCGGTTGAAGGAACGGACGCTGACCGTCAACGGCGTTTCCAAGGCATACGCCATGACTGGCTGGCGTATCGGCTATGCAGGCGGGCCGGAGGCGCTGATCCGCGCTATGGCCACTGTCCAAAGCCAGAGCACGTCCAACCCCTGCTCCATTTCCCAGGCGGCGACCATTGCCGCATTGGAAGGCCCGCAGGAGTTCTTGCGTCCCAGAGCACAGGAATTCCAGGCTCGCCGCGACCGCGCGCTCAAGTTGCTGCGGGCGGTGCCAGGGCTAACCTGCCGCACTCCCGAAGGTGCGTTCTACCTATATCCGGACTGCTCGGGCCTCATCGGACGCCGTCGGCCGGACGGCGCACAGATCCGCAACGACGACGATGTCGCGCGCTACCTGCTCGATCATGCGCGGGTTGCTGTCGTGCAGGGCGCCGCCTACGATCTATCGCCGTATTTCCGCATCTCCATAGCCGCGTCGATGGACCAGATCGAAGGGGCGATCGGGCGCATCGCCGAAGCGGTCGAGGCGCTCAGGTAGGCAGGAATGGACCTGGATTTCATCGAAAAGCTGATCAGGGTCGTCTCGCGCTCGCCTATCGCGGAGCTGGAGATCGAGCGCGACGGGATGCGCGTGCGCATATGCAGGCAAGCGGCCGTCCCGACCCTGCGAACTGCAGCGACTCAGGAGAACGTCGCCGCCCAACCCGTCACCGTTGCGGATTTCGCGCCGCGACCGTCAGGGCCAGTGCGGCATGAGATTCGCGCGCCGCTGACAGGCGTGTTCTACCGCGCCGCCACTGAAGGCGCGCCGCCACTCGTTTCCGTGGGCGACGTTGTGGAGGAGGGGCAGAAGATCGGCATGCTCGAAGCCATGAAGACCTTCAACGTCGTGGAGGTCGACCGAGCGGGCAGGATCGTCGAAATTCCCGTCGAGAACGCCGCATCGGTCCAGTCGGGCGACGTGTTGTTCGTCCTCGAAGACTCCGGCAGGGACTGATGTTCGACACGGTCCTCATCGCCAACCGAGGCGAGATCGCGTTGCGCATCCTTCGCGCCTGCCGCGATCTCGGCCTCGAAACGGTGGCCGCCCATTCGGAGCCGGATGTCGGCCTTCGCCATGTCGCGCTTGCCGACAGGGCGATCTGCATCGGGCCGGCGCCCTCTGCGCAAAGCTATCTGAACATCGGCGAGATCGTCGCGGCGGCGCGGCTGACCGGGGCGGGCGCAATTCACCCCGGCTACGGCTTCCTGGCCGAAAGCGCGGTCTTTGCTGAGGCCGTCGAACAGGCCGGTCTCACCTTCATCGGCCCGTCCTCGGCAGCGATCCGGCTGATGGGCGACAAGGTTTCCGCCAAGCGAGCGATGATCGCGGCCGGCGTGCCCTGCGTGCCCGGTTCGGAAGGCGCGCTGCCGCCGGACGACGAGGCAGTGCGGACCATGGCCAAAGCGGTCGGCTATCCGGTCATCGTCAAGGCCGCTGGCGGCGGCGGCGGGCGCGGCATGCGCATCGTGCGCGTGGAAAGCGGGCTGGTCGAGGCCGTATCGCTGGCGCGGGAGGAAGCAGGGCGCGCCTTCGGCAACCCCGAGGTCTATCTGGAAAAGTTTCTCGAACATCCGCGTCATGTCGAGATCCAGGTGCTGGCCGACCGACATGGCAACGCGGTGTGGCTCGGCGAGCGCGACTGCTCCATGCAGCGCCGCCACCAGAAGATCATCGAGGAGGCGCCAGCACCCGGCATCTCTCGTGAGGCGATCACGGAAATCGGCGATCTGTGCGCGCAGGCATGCCTCTCCATCGGCTACGTCGGTGCCGGCACGTTCGAGTTCCTCTACGAGGACGGACGCTTCTATTTCATCGAGATGAACACCCGCGTGCAGGTGGAGCATCCCGTCACCGAGCTGGTCACTGGCGTCGATATCGTGCGCGAGCAGATATTGATCGCCCAGGGCGAGAAGCTTTCCTTCGCCCAGAAGGACATCCGCGTCCGCGGCCATGCCGTAGAGTGCCGCATCAATGCCGAGAATCCGTTCAGCTTCCGGCCGCATCCGGGCAGGGTCGAGCGTTGGACGCCGCCGGGCGGTCCCGGCATCCGCGTCGATTCTCACCTCTACAGCGGCTACATCGTCCCGCCGCATTACGATTCGCTGGTGGCCAAGCTGCTGGCTTATGGCGCCACGCGCGAGGAGGCGGTGCGGCGCATGAGCGGGGCTTTGGCCGAGATGGAGGTGACCGGCATCGCCACCAATGCGCCACTCCACCGCATCCTGATGGATGAGCCTGGCTTCGCGGCGGGCGGATTCGACATCCATCATCTCGAGCGCCTGATAGAAGGCGGGCTGCTGGAGGCACGAGGCGGCGATGACGCTTGAAGAGATCGAAAGGCTGGCCACGCTTTGCGCCGACAGCGGCATCGGCGAGATCGAGCTTGCGGAAACTGGATTCTCGCTACGCCTGCGTATGGCGCCAGCCGTTGTCGAAACTCCAGGGTCTCCGTCTGAGGTACCTAAGGCCGAAGATCCGTTCAAAGGAGTCAGGGCGCCGGGTGTCGGCATGTTCCGCCTCTGCCATCCCGCCACCGGCCGTCCGGTCGCGGAGCCCGGCAGCGCGGTTCGCAAGGGCGAGACGGTTGGCGTGCTTCAGGACGGACCGTGCCTGAAGGCCGTGACGGCCCCAGCGGACGGCGTGCTGGGCGCGGCGCTGGCCGAGGACGGCGCGGTGGTGGGGTACGGGACGCCGCTTTACGCCCTGCTATGACGGCAACTGCCGAATGTTCGGGATTTTGAGGAGGACGCCATGAAGGACCACGCACTGTACGTCGACATCAATTCCGACATGGGTGAGGGCTTCGGCGCCTATCGGCTTGGCGACGACGCGGCGATTCTCGACATCGTCAGTTCCGCCAACGTCGCCTGCGGTTTCCACGGCGGCGATCCGGAGATCATGGCCGACACTTTCACGATGGCGCGCGAGAAGGGCGTCGCCGTTGGCGCGCATCCGAGCTTCGCCGACCTTTGGGGGTTCGGCCGCCGCGTCATCCCGCACTCCGCCGGCGAGATCGAAAGGCTGGTCGCCTACCAGATCGGAGCCGCGCAGGCGCTGTCCGCCTATGCCGGTCATCCGATCCGCTACGTCAAGGCGCATGGCGCGCTGGGTAACCTCACGCAGACCGACCGCAGCGTCGCGGAAGCCGTTACGCGTGCCATCAAGGCGGTCGACCCGAGCCTGATGTGCCTGGCCATCGCGCTCGGCCACCAGGACAGGTTCGCGCGCGAGGCGGGGCTGACGGTAAAGTCCGAGATTTTCGCCGACCGCGCCTATACCGAGGAAGGGTTTCTCGTCTCGCGCAAACTGGAGGGCGCCGTCATCCACGATGCCGCCAGGGCAGCCGAGCGTGTCGTGCGCATGGTCAGGCAGGGCGCCATCGAGACGGTCTCGGGCAAGCTCATCAAGACGCCGATCGATTCCATCTGCGTCCATAGCGACACCCCTTCCGCCGTGGCGATCGCAGCGCGCGTGCGCGCCGAGTTGGAGGAAAACGGCGTGGCGATCAGGGCATTCAGCGAGACCCACTGATCGCGAAACGGTTCACGCGTCGTCCTGCCGCGACACCAGCATGGGCCAAGTGTCGGAAAGCCGGTAGCCGGACGGAAACGGGTCGGCAGGGTCGAGCATGTGATGCTGCGTACCGGTGATCCATGCCCGCCCTGATACGGTCGGAATGATCGCGGGGGCGGCCACCGACGGTGCATTCCTGCTCGATGGTGCAGTCGAACCGCGTGTCGATGACAGACCGGTCGACAAAACGCTCACCCGCCTTCATCTGTCCACGGGCATGAAGAAGGGCCATGCGGGCCGAGCAGCCGGTCCCGGTTGGCGAGCGGTCGAGCTTGCCGGGCGCGCAGACCACCGTGCTCTTTCCGGTCAGCACGCCGTCCACGATCTCGATCGGGTTCGTGAACTGGCAGAAGGAGATGTGGTCAAATTGCGCAAGGTCTCGTCTTTGGCGATGAAGCGCGACTGCTCCCAGATCGTCTTGCCCGGAGGTGGCTTTACCCCGCCGACGATGACGTCGCCAACCTCACCCTCGGCGTGGCAACCGACGATTATCGCTTTGCGCGTCCATCGAGCGCCTTGATCGCCTGTTTGATGGTCGAGATGACGCGCTCCCGTTCGTCATCCACCAGCGGCAGGCGCGGAGGACGGGTCCATTCGGGCGCGCCATAGACCAGATGCTCGGCGAGCTTGATGTACTGGACCAGCTTAACGTGCGTATCGAGATGGAAGGACGGCGTCAGGATGCGGTAAAGGGCGCGCGCTTCTGGATAGCGGTTCTGTGCGCAGAGGCTGAATAGTTCGGCGCATTCGGCAGGCCAGACATTGGCCATGCCGGAGACCCAGCCGGTGACACCGAGCGCGGAGCTTTCCACGATCAGATCGTCGACCCCGCAGAAGATGCTGAAGCGGTCGCCGTGGGCGATCCTGATGTCGGTGACGCGGCGAATGTCGCCGGACTCTTCCTTGACGCAGACGATCTCCGGCATGTCGGCGAGTTCCCGCAGCACATCAACGGTTACGTCGACACCGTATGCGATCGGATTGTTGTAGATCATGATTGGGAGGGCGGAGGCGCGCGCAATGCCCTTGTACCATTCGGCCGTCTCCCTTGCATCCGTCTTGTAGCCGAGACTCGGGAATACCATCAGCCCTTGTGCGCCGTAGCTCTCGTAGAGCTTCGCATTCGCCTGGGCGTTGTCGAGCGTGACTTCCGCGAGGCCGGAGAGGACAGGCACGCGTCCGGCCACGACCTCGACCGCGCCGCGGATGATTGCCTCGCGTTCGCCGGGCGTCATCGAGGCGTTTTCGCCCAGCATCGGCAGGACGACCAGTCCTGAGACACCGCTCGCCACCAGCCGGTCTATGCTGTCGGCCGTCGCCTGCTGGTCTACCTTCCCGTCCCGGGTAAGCTTGGTCGTTACCGCCGGAAACAGTCCCGTCCATCTTGTCATCTGTTCGTTCCCTCTCGCTGCGCGTTTCCCAAGGGCCAATTTTGCTCCGAATGTCAGAACCAGACGTCGGCGAGACGATGTCCGCGCGGGTAAGGGTCCGTTGGATCGAGGCCGTACTGGCCGATGCTGGTGATCCAGGCCTGCCCGGCGATGGTGACGACCACGGCATCCAGACCGCCGACGCGCGCGTCGGCGATGACGCGGGAATCGAAATGCGTGCCGATGATCGATTTGTTACGGAACAATTCGCCTTTGGCGATCTGGCCTTTGGCCGACATCACGGCAAGCCGCCCGGTCGTGCCGGTTCCGGTCGGCGAGCGGTCGAGCCGTCCATGAAGGCAGACCGTGCCGTTGATGCTTTCGACACGGCCGTCGATCCGCTCGAGCGGGCCTTCGAAGATCACGTTGGACACGTCGCGGATCTTCGGGTTCCCGGGATGCACGACCTCAAGCTGCTCGTTCACCGCCTTCTTGATACGTTGGCCCATCAGCGACATCTGGTGCGCTTCGTCAGGCGTAACGGCGAAACCCAGCGCACGAGCGTTCACATGGGCGAACGTCATGCCGCCATAGGATGTGTCGACGGTGACCGTGCCCAGCCCTTCGACTTCGACCGGTGTGTCGAGATGGAGCGCGAAGGCCGGCACGTTGGTGAACTCGACCTGCTTGACCTTTCCGTTCTCGCAAGCGCAGCGCACCTCGATCATTCCGGCCGGAGCCTCCATCCGCAGCCGCGTCTCCGGCTCCTGCATGGGCAGCATGCCCGTTTCCAGCGCCACGGTGGCGACGCAGATGGTGTTCGATCCCGACATCGGCGGATATTCGGTGCTTTCCAGGATCACGTAGCCAAGGTCGGCCGTGGGGTCGCAGGGCGGCAGGATGATGTTGGCGTTGACATAGGGGGCGCCGCGCGGCTCGAAGAGCACAAGTCCCCGGATATCGTCCATGTGACGCTCGAGGTACTCTTTCTTTTCGAACATGGTGCTGCCCGGCACGTCCATGACGCCGCCAGTGATGACATTGCCGACTTCGCCCTCGGCATGGCAGCCGACGACGGTGAAGGTTCTAGACCACCTCATTCTCTCCTCCTTGCATAACCAGGGTCAAACGGCTTCGGGCACCGCCTCCGGCCTGACCTTCCCGGCCTTGATCGTGCGCACGGCACCCTCGATGCGGTAGATGCCGTGCGATTTGCAGCCGTCGCGCTCCGCCGCGACGATGACGCGCGCGATCGCGCCTGTCTGCGTGGCGTTGAGCCCCGCTTTGCGGAAGATCGTTTCCACCCGCTCCTGCAATGCGGCAACGCTGATAACTGCGGTGTCGGCCATCCCTGTCTGCCTCCTCCAAGATCGGCTCAACCCGGTCGTCGCGTCGGGTTCAGCGCCGTGGCGAACGAATCAAGCCATCGACGTTGCGCGCCGAGTGCCTCGGTGGCCTCTTCGCCCGACACGAGGGTGAAGCGCAGCCTTGCACCGACCGGCGCTTGCGCCAGGCGCCAGAGATCGGCCTCGATGACGGTGGCGATCTTCGGATAGCCGCCACAGGTGTTGGCCTCGGTCAGCTGGATGATCGGTTGCCCCGACGACGGTACCTGCACGGTCCCGGGAACGATGCCGTGAGACAGCAACTCCAGCGGGGAGACGAGCGACAGGGTTTCGCCGGAAAGGCGATACCCCATGCGGTTGGCGTCGTTTGTGACGGTCCATTCGGCTTCGATGAAGGCGCTCTGTGCTTGCGGTGTGAAGGCATCGAACTCGGCTCCCGGCAGCACCCGCAGATTCGTGCGGCCATTGGCGGCGGGACGCCGTTCGTCAACGGCCGCGCCGATCCCTCCTGTCGGCAGGAGGCACTGTGCCGGGTTCAGAGCAAGGCGGTCGCCGCGCGACAGGCCGCCTCCGTTCAGCCCGCCGAAGCCGCCCTTCACGTCGGTCGCGCGCGAGCCGATGACGACCGGAACGTCGAGGCCGCCCGCAAAGGCCAGGTAGGAGCGTGCGCCGGCACGCGGCGCCTCGACGGCCAGCGTCTCTCCGGCGTGGATCGGCATCGCCCACCAGGATGGGTAGGGCCTGTCACCGACGGTGACGCGGCAATCGGCCCCGGTGACGGCGATCGCGGTGTCGACATGAGCGCGCAGCCGGAAAGGATGGAGCGCTACTTCGACGCCCGCGGCCGTTGCGTCGTTGCCGAGCATGAGGTTTGCGACGGCCAGCGCCTGGCCATCCATGGCGCCGCCATGGCTGACGCCCAGCGCCAGGCGGCCGGGGCGACCGAGGTCCTGCACCGTGTTGGGCAGGCCGGTTGTCAGAATCTCGATCATGCTTCCATGCTCGCAATGTCGAACCGGATCGTGTCTCCGGGCCTGAGCAGCACCGGCGTCTCGCCGCCGGGGTCGAACAGCTTCACTTCGGTATGGCCGATGATGTGCCAGCCTGACGGCGCCGTCATCGGCATGATGCCGGCCTGCGCGCCGCCGATGATGACGGCGCCCTCGACCACCTTGAGGCGCGGCGTGCCGCGGCGCGCCCAGGCGAGTTTCGGGTCCAGGCCCGACAGGTAGGGAAAGCCCGGCATCGCGCCGACGGCGGCGACCGTATACGTCGCAGTCGAATGGCGCCTGACGGCTTCCTCGACCGTCATGCCGCAGTGGACGGCCCATCCTGCGAGGTCCTCGCCGCCCGCGCCGCCATAGGCGACCGGAATGTTGTGCTGGCGGCCGACGAGCCCCGTGGCATCGGCCTCCGTCCATAGAGAGGTCAATTGCGAGCCGATGTCGGTCGCAGCCAAGGCAAGCGGATCGAAAAGGACGAGCAGGTTGTTCATGCCAGGAACCGTCTCGCGCACGCCCTCCAGTTCAAGGGCCGCCTTTGCGACCGCCCAGACCCGGTGCTGGACGAGGTCGCTGAAGGCACCTTGCGCGGCGTCGAGCAGCAGCGCGCCCGATCCGGCAAGGCTGATACGCGGCGCAGCGACGGGCATTGGAGTCATTCCTCGACCGGCACGGTGTAGTTCAGGATCAGGCGGCCGCCGTCCGGATAGATGGTTTGGCCCACGATGTAGGATGCGTCCTCGCTAGCCAGGAACGAAGCCACGCTTGCGACCTCATGCGGCTCGCCGAGACGACGGGCGGGCGTCCGGGAAAGGATCATGCGACGCTGCTCCTCGGTCGCCATGACCGAGCGCAAGTTCAACTCGGTCATGATGGTGCCGGGCCCGATGGCGTTGACCCGGATACCATGCTCGATCAGGCCTACCGCCATGACGGCCGTAAGCTGCTTCATCCCGCCTTTCGAGACGGCGTAGCCGACGGAATGAGGATTGGCCAGGATGGCGTTGATTGAAGACATGTTGATGATCGAACCGCCGTGTCCCTGCGCAATCATCTGCCTTGCGGCCGACTGGCCGAGGAGGAATGCGGATTTCAGGTTGACGGTGAGGATGTTGTCAAATTCTTCCTCCGGGAAGTCCACGAACTTCGCCAGATGTATGATGCCGGCGTTGGCGATCAGGATGTCGAGTTTTCCGAATGTTTCTACGGTCGCCGCAACGATTTCGTCCGCCATCGATCTGGTGACCCGAAGAAGATCGCCGACCCAATAGGCGGCATTGCCGCCCAATCGCGCGGCAACGGCCTTCACCTTTTCTTCCTGCACGTCGACCAGCATGACTTTGGCACCATCGGCGTGAAAGCGCTCGGCGCATGCGAGGCCCAGCCCTTGAGCCGCCCCGGTGATCATGACGACTTTTCCCTCGTGCTTCACGTCGAACGTCCTTTCAGGTTTGTCTTCAGTATGGATATGGTATCCAAACTAGAACGCTGAGCATCGATTGCGCAAGTCGTGGTTCGCTTATGCGTGTGCGAAAAATCAGCTGGAACGTGGGTGAATCTTGCTTCAGCTGCCTCGCGGCAGGAGTTTCAGCCGCTGCTCTCGATTTTTGCGCTTGCGTAGTTGGATAATATATTCATAACTTAGCGCATGGAGAGTAGGCCATGACAGACGCGGCACGAGCAAACGAACTGATCGAGGCTTTTCGCGCCTTCGGCACGCCCTTGATCAGCGACAACCTGGAACGCGTCCCCGGCGCGGTCGGGCTGCGTCCGTTCCATAAATTCGCGGATATCATGGCCGGAAGGGCCCTGACCGTAAGGACGCGCGCGGGCGACAATCAGTTCATTCATCGCGCACTGGACCTGATCAATCCGGGCGATGTCATCGTGGTGGACGGCGGCGGTTACGAGGGCCGCGCCCTGATCGGGGAGATCATGACCAGCGTCGCCGCATCCCGCGGCGCGGCAGGTATCGTCATCGACGGCGCCATTCGCGACTCGGGCGCGATCGGAAAGAAGGCTTTTCCGTGCTTCGCCCGGTCGGCCGTTCATCTGGGGCCTTACAAGGACGGGCCTGGCGCGATCAACGTGCCGGTCTGCGTCGGCGGGATGGTGGTTCATCCCGGCGATATCGTGGTCGGCGACGAAGACGGTGTCGTGGCCTTTCCGGTCGAGGGTGCCGCTGAACTGCTTGCTTCGGTCGAGGCACAAGAGGCGCGAGAAGCCGACATCATGCTCAGCATCCGGGAGGGACGCTACCGGGGCGCTTATGCCAGGTAAGGCTGCCAGATCGATCGGCTGACAGGGCCTACGGTCGGTTGCCGTCCTGCGACGGCCTCCAGGTCGGAATCAACGGGGGTATCGTCCCGGGAGCAAAGATGAAACCGCAGCCGGACGTCAGGCTGCTCAACAGGGGAAGAATGGAGGTTCTTATGGTAGCAATGATCAGGAGGCTTGCTTGTGCCACGGCTCTCGCCGGCGTGGCCTTGACCTCGGCGGCATCGGCCGCAGACGTCAAGCTGGGTATCATCGCGCCCATGACTGGCCAGCTGGCCAGCGAGGGGCAGGATATGGAAAACGCGATCAAGCTGGCGATCGGCGCCGTCAACGAGAAGGGCGGCGTCAACGGCGACACCCTTACCACCGTGACGGCAGATGACGCCTGCGACCCGCAGCAAGGCGTGACGGCGGCGAGCAAGCTCGTCTCGGAGGGCGTGACCGCGATCCTGGGCGGCTACTGTTCGGGCGCGGTGCTGCCGACGTTGAAGATCTATGGTGACGCCGGCATTCCCTTCATCATCATTGGGGCCAATTCGACCAAACTCGTCGATGCCAATCCCGGCAACGCCTTCATGATCAATTCGACGGGCGATATGCAGGCAGTCACGGCGATCGAGCTGTTCCAGAAGAACGGCTACAAGAAGATTGCCGTCATCGACGAAGGCGACGCCTATTCCTCGGACTTGGCCAAACTCACCGCGGAAGCTTTCAAGAAGGCAGGCGGAGAGGTGGTCGACAGGGAAACCACGACCGCCGGCGAACAGGACTACTCGGCGGTGGTGACCAAGATCAAGTCGAGCGGCGCGGAAGCCGTCTTCTGGACCGCTTACCACGCCGGTGGAGCCCTGCTGACAAAGCAGTTGCGCCAGGCCGGCTTCCAGGGCGGCATCGTGCTGGGCGACGGCAACAATTCGCCTGAGTATTTGCAGATCGCGGGCTCGGCGGGTGAGGGCGCCTATCTGCTGTCGCCGCCCACCGTCGACTTGTTGTCGGGCGCGGCAGACTTCAAGGACAAGTACAAGGCCGCCTACGGGCGCGACGCAGGCGCCTATGCGGCGCTCTCCGACGACGCCGGCAACCTGATCGCCGACGCGATCGGGCGGGCGAAGTCGACAGACCATAAGGCGATCATCGAAGCGCTCGCGTCGAGCGACTACAAGGGCTTGGCCGGCGAGATCAAATTCACCGACAAGCATACGCTCCAGACGTCCAACTTCCGCCCGGTCGTGGCCAAGGGCGGCAAGTGGGTCGCTGACGAGTAGCGACTGTAGGGTCGCGAGGGAACGGCGATGCCGTCCCTCGCGTCACCGAAGTTCGGCACCCGCCGCTTCTCCAATTCCGTTGCCTTTGGATTCCCATGACGTTCGACCTCGTCATTCAGCAACTTGTCAACGGCCTCATCGTGGGGTCGTTCTACGCCTTGATCGCGCTCGGCTACAGCATGGTCTTCGGCGTCATCAAGCTCCTGAACTTCGCGCACGGCGACATCTACATGACGGGCGCTTTCGCCGGCCTCGTCGTTTTCTCCACGGTCGGCGTATGGCTGGGTAACGGTTGGCTCGCCGTCGTGTGCGCCCTGTTGGCTTCAATGTTGGCCGTGGGGCTGCTCGGTGTGATCATCGAGCGCTTCGCCTACCGACCGATGCGCAACGCACCGCGTCTTTCCATCCTCATCACCGCGCTCGGAGCCTCCATGGTGTTGAACGGCGGCGCGCTCGCACTCACGGGAGGGCGGCACTTCGCGTTCAACACCGATCTGGGCTATTCCGGCATCGACATCTCCGCCGTCCACATCACCTATACGCAGATGATCCTCGTCGCGGCCGCCATCGTTCTGATGACCGGCATGCAGACCTTCATATCGCGCACGATGTACGGCAAGGCCATGCGCGCCGTGTCGATCGACATGGGGGCAAGCCGCCTCATGGGCATCGACGTCGACCGGGTTATCGCGCTGACGTTCTTCATGGGCTCGGCGCTCGCAGCCGGGGGCGGGGTGATGGCGGGCGCCTACTATGGAAGCGTCCATTTCTTCATGGGTTTCATCATGGGGCTGAAAGCCTTCACCGCGGCGGTGATCGGTGGCATCGGCAGCGTGCCCGGCGCCATGCTTGGCGGCTTGCTGCTCGGCTTGCTGGAATCGTTCGGATCGTCGCTGCCTTTCATCGGGTCGGAGTGGCGCGATGTCTTCGTCTTCGGCGCGCTGATCCTGTTCCTGGTGTTCAAGCCGACTGGAATCCTCGGCCGCTCAGTGGTGGAGCGCGTTTGATGTCGGACGAAGCGAAAGACGTGCCCGCGCCGGGCGTGCCTGTCGAACACATGCTGGCCATGGCGCCCGCGTCCTCGATAAGCCGTCCAGTCATTGCGATGGGCGTGGCAGTGTTTCTCTGCGCACTGGCGCTGCCGCAATTCTCCAACGCGTACGTGCTCGAGGTCGGCACCAACGTTCTGCTTTACGTCGTGTTGTGCCTCGGTCTGAACGTCGTCGTCGGCTACGCCGGGCTGCTGGATCTCGGCTACGCGGCCTTCTTCGCCGTAGGCGCATACACGACAGGCATCCTGACGGCGGAGTTCGGATTCAACTTCTGGCTCACCATACCCATCGCCATGGTGGCCGCCTGTATTGCCGGCATCATCATCGGCACGCCGACGCTGAGGCTTCGCAGCGACTACCTGGCGATCGTGACGCTGGGGTTCGGCGAGATCGTGCGCATCATCGCCCGCAATCTCGACATTACCGGAGGCGCCAGCGGTCTCATAGGCATCGAACGCCCCGAAATATTCGGGTTCCGCCTGTTTCAGGTGCAACACTTCTACTACGCCTTCCTGGCGCTTGCGCTGGTCACCGTCTTCGTGTGCCTGAGCGTCGAGCGCTCACGCATCGGCAGGGCGTGGCTCTACGTCCGTTACGACGAGGACGCCGCCGCAGGCATCGGCATCAACCGGGTTTCGGTGAAGCTGCAGGCCTACATGATGGGAGCGGTGATCGCCTCGGTGGCTGGGTGTCTCTATGCAGCCAAGATGACTGCGATCTCGCCGGAGAGCTTTACCTTCGCCCAGTCGCTCATCATCCTGCTCGGGGTGGTCCTGGGAGGTATGGGCCGGATTCCGGGGGTTGTCCTCGGTGCCATTCTGGTCGCTCTGCTTCCCGAGGTTCTGCGCGGTGTCGGCACCTATCGTCCGCTGGTGACGGCGCTCGCGCTCCTCGCGGTCATGCTGTTCAGGCCGACGGGCCTGTGGCCGGACAGGCGGGTTTGACCATGGCCCTGCTGGAGATCAAGGACCTGCACCTCAGTTTTGGAGGACTGAAGGTTCTCCAGGATATTTCCTTCTCCGTGGAAAAGGGCGCGATCAACAGCCTCATCGGGCCGAACGGAGCGGGAAAGACATCCCTGTTCAACTGCCTGACCGGCTTCTACAAGCCGAAGGGCGGCTCGATCACGCTGTCCGGACGCCCCATCGCAGGACTACCCCCGCATCGCATCACCGCGCTGGGTCTCGCACGCACCTTCCAGAATATCCGGCTGTTCAAGGAAATGTCGGTACTCGAGAACGTGATGTCGGGTCAGCACTGCCGCACCCGGCACGGCATCGTGTCGGCGATCCTGCATCTGCCGTCACAGCGCCGGGAGGAAGAAGAAATCCGGTCCGTGGGCATGCGCTGGCTTGATTTCGTCGGCATAGGCAAGCATGCCTCCCGTCTCGCCGGCGGTCTCGCTTACGGCGACCAGCGGCGGCTGGAACTGGCCCGTGCCCTGGCCTCGATCCCTGAAATCATCCTGCTGGACGAGCCCGCAGCCGGCCTGAACGAAAAGGAGAAGCTCGATCTCGTGCATCTGATACGCAGGATTCGTGACGAGACCGGCGTGACCGTGCTGCTGATCGAGCATGATATGGGCCTTGTCATGCAGGTCTCCGAAAACATCGTGGTATTCGATCACGGCCAGAAGATCGCAGACGGCTCCCCTGCGGCGGTGCGCGCCGATCCGAAGGTCATCGAAGCCTATCTGGGCACGGAGGAGTAGGATGGGTTCCGACATCGTCCTGTCTGCCGACAACGTCGTCACGCGCTACGGTAGCGTACAGGCTCTCCACGGTGTCAGTCTGTCGGTCAGGCGCGGGCAGGTGGTGGCACTTCTGGGGGCGAACGGCGCGGGCAAAAGCACCACCTTGCGGACCCTTTCGGGCCTGGTGCCGGCAGCGTCCGGGACTGTCAGTTTCCTGGGCGAGGACATCACCAGGACCGCGGCGCACCGCCTGCCGCACAAGGGGCTCGTCCATGTTCCGGAAGGGCGCCGCATCTTCGGCGAGATGACGATCCGGGAAAATCTCGACCTGGGCTCCTTCACGCTCAAGGACGATGTGGAGCGTCGGCGCCGCATGGGGCATGTCTTCGAAATCTTCCCGATCCTGGAGCGCCGCCAGCACGGCGATGCGCGGAACCTGTCGGGCGGAGAGCAACAGATGCTGGCGATCGGACGCGCCTTGATGGCCGAGCCGAAAGTCCTTCTGCTCGACGAGCCGTCGATGGGGCTGGCGCCGCAGATGATCCGCGAGGTCATGAACATCGTCCAGCGGCTGAACCGGGAGGGCGTCACCGTCCTGCTGGTTGAGCAGAACAGCAAGGTCGCGCTGAAGTTCGCAGACTATGCCTACGTGCTGGAGGCTGGCCGCATCGTCCTCGAAGGTCCTGGAAACGAACTGGCAAACGACGACGCCGTCATCAGCGCCTATCTCGGCAACGCCTAGCTCGCCGATACAGGCGCTTTCCGCGCACGGGCGACATCGAACGCGAGAGCATGGAATTCGACGTTGTGATTGTCGGCGCGGGGCCTGCGAGCCTTGCGGCGGCGATCCTCTTAATGGACCACGTCTACACGCTGGCGGGCCGCCGCAGTCATGGTTCTCACAGGAGCCATAGGTCGTCGAGGGCTGTTCCTTCCGTTCGCCGACTTACAGGGCTCCATTTACTTTATCTCCGCTGTACAGCGCGCCGTTGAATTCGGCTCCGACCTGGCGGGCCCGTGGCGTCGGATCCGGCTCCGCCTAAGGCGCTTCCTGGAAACGCCGATCGGTTCCGAGGGGATTGTTCTCGAAGTGCAATTCGTGACGTTGGCTTTCGGATACTGCAACAGCGAGCTCTTCGGAAAATTTAGCCTGGAGATGAGGGAAGGCCTCCAGCCTTCCTCAGCGGATAATTCGCAGCAGCGGCTCCTTTTCGACGGCCTTGGAAACGAAATCCATCACGGCGCGGATGGCGGGGTTCTTGCGCAAATCGCGATGAACCACGAGCCAGACGTCGCGGGCATAATAAGGCACGTTCTCGTAAATCCGCACGAGGTCGGGATCCTTGTCTCCCAGAAGGCAGGGCAAGCCCGCGACACCCACCTTCGCTCGGACCGCGACAAGGTGTTCGCTGGAATGAGTCAGTTCGCACGCTACCGGGCGCCCGTTGGCGATCCCGAGAAGCCACGCTTGCTGGGACATGTCACTGTAGCTTTGATCCCACGCTATGAACTGCCAGTCATCAGGCCGCGCCAGATGGGGATAGGAGCGATGCGCATAGAGCCCGAAAGCCATCGTCCCGAGTTTCCTCATCACGCTGCCCGCTTCTTCGGAACGGGCAAATCGCACGGCGACGTCGGCCTCGCGACGGCTGAGCGATACGCGCTGTCCCTGTGCCGAGAGCGAAAGCCGGATGTCAGGATATTCCGAGCGGAAGTCGGGCAGCCGTTCAGCCAGGAGATGCGTGACCAGAACCGGCGGTGCGCTAAGCATGACCCGACCGACAAGCGGAGCGTGGGCGGCTCTGGCCATCCGCGCGATACCCTGAGCTCCGGCGTCCATCTCAACGGCGCGCTCGAATACCTGTTTGCCGATCCCGGTCAGCCGGCAGGATCGTGGCAGGCGATCAATCAGGCGGACGTCCAGGTCAGCCTCGAGCCTGGCAAGCCTGCGACTGACCGTGGCATGATCCACCTTCAGGCTGCGGGCGGCACCTGACAGCGTCCCGCTTCGTGCCACCGCCAGGAAATGCCGGATATCTTCCCAATCGATCATCTGTGCGAATTCTCAAGGATCGCTCGCATATATACCGAATTTCCGCAGGTAAGAAGCGAGAGTATTTTCATCGGCGGATGAGCGGTGCCGGCGACCACAGCGTCGGTCCTGCAATACGCAAATCACATTGAGGAAAACGAACGTCATGGCGGAAGAACGCATCGGGGTAGGCATTGTCGGTCTGCAACCCGGCAGGAGCTGGGCCGCGCGGGCTCATATTCCCGCGTTACGCGCTTTGTCTGAAACCTTCGAAATTGTCGGAGTTGCAAATACGCACAAGGCCAGCGCCGAGGCCGCCGCTCGCGAAACAGGACTCTCGCGGGCGTTCACCGATGTTGCCGAACTGCTTGCAGCGCCCGAGATCGACATCGTGACCGTCGCGGTCAAGGTGCCACCTCATTTCGAGATCGTCAAAGCGGCGACCGAGGCAGGCAAACACGTCTACTGCGAGTGGCCGCTTGGCAGAAACCTCGCTGAAGCGGAGGAGATGGCAGCGCTGGCCCGATCCAGGGGTGTCCTTGCCGTGGTTGGCACTCAAGCCCCCTTCGCCCCTGAAATAGCGTATCTGCGTCAACTGATAGCGGACGGGTTCGTCGGCAAGGTGCTGTCGACCACTCTGGTCGGTCGGGGCGGCGCAGCCCTGGGCGGCGGCACCATTCCAGATGAGAGGACGTATGGATATCTTCTCGATCGCGCTAACGGCGCAACGATGTTGACGATCCCGGTCGGGCACACATTGGCAGCGCTCAGGAGCGTCTTCGGCGATATCGCGGAAGTCTCGGCCGTATTGGCCACACGACGACCAACCGCGCATGCCGCCGATAGCGGCGAGGTGTTGCCGGTGACGGCCCCGGACCAGGTGCTGGTCAGCGGTGTGTTCGCCAGCGGCGTCCCTGTCTCCATTCATTATCGTGGTGGGTCGTCGCGGGACGGACAGGGCCTGTTATGGGAAATCCATGGCACGGAGGGCGACATCCGAATTTCGGGTTCCTCCGGCCATACACAGATGGTCCGGCTTTCCCTTTCAGGCGCACATGGAGACGAAAAAACATTCCGACCGCTGGAGGTCCCGGCGTCATACCCTTCCGGCTGGCCCGAGGGCACGGAGCCTGGGAACGTCGCCCGCGTCTATGCCGCAATGGCCCGGGATCTGCGCGAGGGCACGCGCACGGCGCCCAGCTTTGAGGATGCCGTGGCTGTGCATCGGGTCATCACGGCAATCGAGAGATCGGCAGAAAGCGGAAAGCGCACCGCGCCATGATTCTGGCCAACAAGGCTAATGCTGACCCGGATATAGCTGGCGGCGACATGCATTGGTCGCGGCCGCCAAACCCATGGCGTGGACGATCATCACAGAATGGGACATCGTTTCAGCGCCGGGGCAGACAGTCTTACAATCCCCGGTTCCATGAACTCGTCTGTAATGAGGCCCACGGCGTTATGCCGTGAGCCTCAGGCCCGTTAGGCGGCGTCATTCTGCCTGCGCGGCAGAACCCAGCCTGGGCGTGCGAAGTGGCAGGTGTAGCCGTTCGGGATGCGTTCGAGATAGTCCTGGTGTTCGGGTTCCGCTTCCCAGAAATCGCCGACCGGTTCGACTTCGGTGACGACTTTGCCGGGCCACAGTCCCGAAGCATCGACATCCGCGATCGTATCCAGCGCGACGGCCTTCTGCTCGTCGCTGGTGAAGTAGATCGCCGAGCGGTAGCTGGTGCCAAGGTCGTTGCCCTGACGGTTCAACGTCGTCGGATCGTGAATCTGGAAGAAGAACTCCAGTAGCCGGCGATAGGTTGTCTTCGCAGGATCGAAAATGATCTCGATCGCCTCGGCATGGGTGCCATGATTGCGGTAGGTCGCATTCGGCACATCGCCGCCCGTGTAGCCGACACGGGTGGAGACCACGCCGGGCAGCTTACGGATCAGGTCCTGCATGCCCCAGAAACAGCCTCCGGCCAGAACAGCGCGTTCGTTCGTCATCGGATATCCTCCACCTGGTTGAGATAGTCTGCGTAACCCTGGCTTTCCATCTCGTCACGCGGCACGAAGCGCAGCGAGGCCGAATTGATGCAATAGCGCAGGCCACCGCGATCGGCGGGTCCGTCCGGGAAAACGTGGCCGAGATGGCTGTCACCATGGGTCGAGCGCACTTCGGTGCGGATCATGCCGTAGCTGTCGTCGCTCAACTCATTCACGTTCGCCGGCTCGATCGGCTTGGTGAAGCTCGGCCACCCGCAGCCGGACTCGAACTTGTCCGATGATGCGAAAAGCGGCTCGCCCGAGACGATATCGACGTAGATGCCGGGCTCCTTGTTATGGAGAAGCGCGCCGGTTCCCGGACGCTCGGTCGCGCCCTGCTGCGTTACCCGATATTCCTCGGGCGACAGGCTTGCGATCGCGGCTTCTGTCTTCCTGTATGCTGCCATGAAGTCCTCCTTGGAATTCCTGCCATGGAAGATGGATATCCGACCCGAATCTGTCCAATACGCCGCGACTATAGTTTCGATGTGCCGCGGACATGCCTGCGGTATTCATGGCCACACATGCCGCTCGATCAGGGCCCGGAACTGCCGCAGCGCCGCTGCTGTTCCCGAGCCCGAGATCGACTGGAACGCGACCGTGCGCGACAGGTCAAGCGTGTCGACCGGGCGCAGGGTGAGGCCGCCCACGATCGCCGAACGCTCGGGCAGCATGCAAACGCCGGCGCCCTCCGCCACGGCCTGTTGGATCAGATCCTCCCGTTCGGACCGCAGTCTTGGGACCATGATGATCGCGCGTTCGCGCAAGTGATTTTGGACCCGCGAGCGGAATTCACATTGAAGCCGGTCGAGATAGGGTTGCTCCGACAGTTCGGTCAGCGAAACCGAAGCCTGGTTTGCCAGGCCGTGTCCTTGGGCCATCGCCAGCAGAAGGCGCTCGCTGAACATTTTTATGGTAGCGATCTTGTTGTTTACGGCCATCGGGTCGGTGCAGAAGCAGCCATCGATCTGGCCACCGAGCAGGCGCTCCAGTCCCTCGTCGCGGGTTATCGGCTGGAGAACCAGTTCCAGCATCGGCATCTGTTGCAGGGCGTGCGCAACGAAGCCGGTAATCAGCCCCGGCGCGATGGTGTTGACGATGCCTAGCGTCAAGGTCTCCCGGCGACCGCGAACCCGGTTGAGGGAGATTGCGCGAACCCGCTGCTCACTGTCTGCTATCGCGGCAAATTCGGATCGTATGTCGCGGCCGAGCGCCGTCAGTCGACTGTCCTTGCCGTCGCGATAGACCAGCGTTCCGCCCAGTTCCTGTTCAAGCCGCTGGATCGCGCGGGTGAGCGTGGGCTGGGATACCCCATTGCGCATGGCCGCTTCGGTGAAATTGAGGGTGTCCGCCAAGTCCAGGAAATATCTGATCTGGTTGAGTTCCACTATCGTCCTCTTCGCCTTTCCCACGGCGCTTGCAGGCCGCGCAAGCCTACGAATGCTGCAATTACCGGGCCGCATGGAAACTATACATGCCAGCTATTGGCAATTTTTGCCCGGCGCTGCGACGATCAAGGCCAGCAAGAACGCCGTCCGACAGCGAGGCATAAGACGTCGGACGGCCTGTTCATACAAGCTGCATTTCCACCGAACAAACAGCAGAGGAGACAGATCCGATGAAAGCAATCGTGGTAGCGGATCAGGCTGCGGGAATGGCGGGAATGAAGCTGGTGGATCGGCCTGAACCGCAGGCCGCGATCAACGATGTCGTCGTTCAGGTTCATGCGGCAGGATTCGTCAACACCGAGTTGGAGTGGCCCTCGACCTGGGCGGACCGCGCCTTCCGTGACCGCACCCCCTCAATTCCAGGCCACGAGTTGGCCGGCGTCGTCACCGCGCTTGGGTATGGCACGACGGGACTGTCAATCGGCCAGCGGGTGTTCGGCCTCGCGGACTGGCATCGCGACGGCACGCTCGCCGAGTATGTCGCCATGGAGGCTCGCAACCTCGCCCCGTTGCCTGGCGACGTCGATTTCACGGTGGGCGCAAGCCTGCCGATCTCAGGTCTGACGGCATGGCAGGGCCTGTTCCAGCACGGCCGCCTTCAGGCGGGACAGAGCGTGCTTGCCCATGGCGCAGCCGGTGCAGTCGGGTCGATGGTGACGCAGGTTGCGCGGGAGGCGGGGGCCTATGTCATCGGCACCGGACGCGCTGCCGACCGGCAGAAGGTACTCGACTTCGGCGCGAACGAATTCGTCGACCTGGGGAACGACAGGTTGGAAGATGTCGGCGGTGTCGATCTGGTGTTCGATGTCATCGGTGGCGACATCCAGAAGCGGTCGGCGGCCCTGATCCGCGCGGGCGGTACGCTCGTAACGGTCGTCGCACCGACGGAGGTCCGGCCCGCCGACGGCCTGACGATCGACTTCGTCGTCGAGGCAGATCGCGCACAGCTTGCAGAGATCGTGCAGCGGGTTCGGGACGGACGGTTGCGGACGAACATCGGCAAAATCTCACCCCTCGACGATGCCGTCGTCACCTTCAATTCGACCGAGCGGCGTGCGGGCAAGACGGTTATCCGGGTTCACCCCTAAAGACTCGGCGAGAATCGAGATATTCGCGGCAGTTGCATCCTCCCGGCGGGTTGATCTCCGCGTGTATTGCCCGGAAGGGATTCCTTTGAGGATACGCCGTGCGGCACTCATGTCCGTTAGAACCGTCCTATCGGTCGCAGAACGGCAGTCTTCCCGTGACTAGATGCCAGTAGCCGCCAGACTGTTTTCGGCCCCACTCGGGATGAGAATTGGCCAACACGAAGAGCACGTCTCCTATGGCGGTGGGAAACGGAACGGCAGATTCAGGGCGGTTGCGTTGAGAAACCTGTCCGTGGGCTCGTAAAAACCTTAACGCCTGCGCGCCATGAGTGTCGGTTGGCGACAAAATCTGCTTGGGACAGACCTTAAGTATCCCTCGGGACAAAGTTGCGCACTCTGGGACAAACCTTAGGTGCGCAACTGTAACGGCACCCTAGGATTGTCTCTGGCCCGTTAGTGAATCATTGAAAACATTGAGTTTTTCAAAAAAAATGCGACTTGCGTTGGCTCTGGCGGTAGCAGAGTGGTGTCTCCACGATTCCCCAAATCCAGGAGCATGAAAAAGGGCCGGGAGTTCAATTCTCCCAGCCCTTGGCTATTGGATGAAATTTGACTGGATCGCTATGAACCGGTGGGATCGCAAGTGGCGATTTCACGACATGGCAAGAATGGTTCGACTTCCTGCCGACGATACATCACGCCGCGGCGCACGCCGATTTTGACGGCTGGTTCCACACCCCGCTCACGCATCTTGGACATGGCGCATCTTGCTGAACCGATCTCCAGGCGGCCTACCAGTTCCTTGAGACCCATAAAGTTCTTCGTGAAGTCTTTCAGATCGGCCTCGCTGATGAGCCTTGCTTCGCGTGATCCAGCATACTCCCGGAAAGGCATCGACGGAATATGGCCCTGCGCAATCAAGTAGTGGGCAGAATCGATGGATACTCCGATCCTGCTTGCCGCTTCTCTGGCGGTGAAACCCGGTAAAGGCGATCTGGACAACTTGCTTTTGATTTCAGCAGGATCGACACGAACGCTGAGAATTCCACGTGAACTGGGATCGATTGCAACGCGATCCAATGAGCCTGACTGGAGCAGTCGAATGATGTCGGCATGTCCACATACGCAGAATTTCACGGCTTGCGACAACGACACGAGATCGGGGCCTGGCTCTCCTCTTTCATAGAGGATGCTGTTCATGAACTCATCCAGCCCTTCCTGGGAGTACGACGAACGGGTGTCATGGTTCCCAACAATGATCGGCCGTAGCAGTCCGGCTTTCCGGATGGCGGCCCACTGAGGAATGTTCAAGCCCAGGTACTGCCTCGCACGCTGACCACTAATCTCCTTCTCCAAATTGGTGATGAGGTCGTGTGCATCGGCTGCATTGAACAGGACGCGGGAATCGTGAAACGAAATGGTCTCCGGAGCGATCTTTCCAGCTTGCATGAGCACCTTTCTGAGGCGCTTCACATGAACATGATATTCCTTGGACGCGCTCCACAGGGAGTGCCAGATCCTTTCTTCCACCGAACCGAAGAATTGGTCTCCGGGGCCTAGTGGAAGGTGATGGACAGCATGTTCGCGGACGAAATATCGCAGCCCCATTGCATCTTCGTTGGAATAACTGTCCTGCAGCCATGAGAACAGCGCGCCCCCTAAACCCCTGGCGCCGACGAATGCGCGATCGGATAAGTCGGAATAGAGACCGGCCAAGAAGGTTTCCAAGCCGTGATGTGCGATGGGAAAGCCAGCAGAGCCGGCATCTACTCGTTCGGTGAGGGTCAGCGTCTTGAAAGCGCGCTCTTTTCCAAAAAGCAGGTTGGATCCTACCAATTCCGCCAGTCGAGCCGAGATGTACAGCGGGAATCGGTCCAGGGTACCAGGCTCAGCCGGGCGGTCAGATAACCTGTCATGGAGAAAGTTTTCGAGTGGCGAGGGTCCCACCTCGACCACTTTTTCCAAGGCATCTTTAACCCACCTGCGTCGGTGCTGGAAAGCTAGCGGAAGTGAGGAAAAGGACGGTAGGGCATCCCGGTCCTGCTGCAGCAGAATCCGATGAACCGGACATGTAAGGACTGATGGCATCGCCCAGACGCTTCGGGCCCAGGGTCTCGCAGCAGGCCTGAGAGCGGTACTGTGTTTGAAGTCGTCAAGAAGACAAGCCGGGCAGTAGCGTGGATGCAAGCGGTCGATTTTTCGCCGTGCGATCTTCTCCGAGCGAATCCAAAGCCCATCCTTCTTCACGACGGCTCCATGCCGAATTTGATCCACCGTAGTTCCCGAAACGACCGCCAGCCGGACGAGGGCGGTAGGCTCGCCGATTTCAAGATCCCGGATGATGATCTTCATGTCATTGGCGAACTCCGTCGCGCTGACACCGTTCGTCAAGGCGAGCCGCGCGGCATAGCTCTCAGGCAGCTCACCGGGATGCAGTGCAAGGGTTCGGGCAAGCCTGCTCATCGTTTCCTGCCTCCGTTCCCATTGAGGCGCTTCTCTTCCTCTTCGTGTTTCTGGATGTAATCGTAGACCGCATTGCCGGGCTTGATATCCTTCCAGACAGCTGCGGCAAAGATGTTCTGGTCCGGGAGGCACCCCGTGGCTTGCCTGTAAAAGGCAACGAAATCTTCCATTTTAACGGTTTCACGGCCTTGGCGAAGCGCGGTGAAAATCGCCTCGCGGACGAACATGATCGCGGTGCCCCAAGCACCGGAGGATGCTTGCAGCAGACGGTTCGCGAACTCTTCGGTGTCGATTCCCTCGCCGGGAACCATTTCCGCATGCCTGGTGATGACACCGGCGATCATGGTGACGATCTTCCGGGTATCCGGTCCGACCCTCAGGGGATCGAAGCGAACCTTGGTCGTCCGATCGTCGAGCTGACGTTTGTCATATCTGACGAACTGCGCCAGTTCGCCGACTCCTGCAAAGATGCACATAAGGGGCCAGCGTTCGAGTTGCAGTAGGTTCTTCACAAGGTCGGTGATGTCGGTTTTCGTGGTGAATCCGGCGGTCCGCATCAGGTGCTGCATCTCGTCGACGAAAAGCCACAGGGCTTCTCTTTCCTCCAACTGCTCGAGGAAAAAGCTCCATGTCTGGGTTTCGCTCCTCTGGCCGCTGACGATCGGGTATCCGAGGGAAGCGAGTCCGGTTTCGGCGAAGAATCGGATAGTCAGAGGCTTCGGAGCCTTTATCGAAACCAGTGGCTTGATGAGGCCGCCTTCGCCGTCGCAATAAGAGTCCAGCCCCTTTGCCTTCCCTAGGATGCGACTAATGGCGGTGGATTTGCCCGATCCTGCTTCGCCAATGACCAGCAATCCGCGCTTCCTGCAGGCCTTTACGGACACCGGATCGTCCGGATCGAAAGCCATCTGGTTTTCGCGCATCGCATCGAACTGTTCAGACAGCAATTTGTCGTAGGGATTCGTCACATATCCCCGGTTGATCTGCCTGATCCGGTCGAGCCGGATCAGTGTGTCTTTAGGCTGGGCCTCCCTCATGCGGTCGAGGGACGTAGTTCTCGTTGCGATGTAAGTCATGGCCATCCCCTCAATCAAAACCGATTTCGTCGTCGGTGCTGTCGTCGTAGCTGACTGGCCCGTTGTCCTCGGCCTGAATCTCGCTGGCATGGTCACAATCAGAGATCTGCTTCTCCTCGTCTTTCAGGGTGTACCTGTCCCAATCCAGTGTCGGCGCGGGGTCGTCGACATATCCTGGGGGATCCGCGTAGACCGTGCTGTCGGTGATCTTGGTCTTCGTGAGATCAAGGATTCGGTTCGGCTTGTGGATGGGGCTGCGGTCGCTTGCACGGATGCTGAAACCGAACCGTTCGCGGTCGAGCCTGTCGAGACGCACCGCTTCGGTGGTACGGTCCGAAAGGGGGTTCACCATCTTGTCGGCGGTGATACCGAGGTCGCGCAGGGCGGCGGCGGCATCTGCAACGTAGTCCCAATGGAGTGCAGAACGGTCGGCGAACTGACCCTCATACTCGCGCATCGCATGCTCGACCTCGTAGACCGTCATGCCTGACGGGATCGGATGCTCGGGCAGGAGCGGCATCCAAGTTTTGCCGTTCCAGAAAGAGATGCAGCATAGGTCATAGATGTCGACCGAGATGGTGACTTCTTCGCCGAAGAGGTCCTGGATCTCACGGGAATTGAACTGGAATCCCATGAAGCGGATGCCGAGCTTCGTGACGGTACGTCGAAATTTGATCCCGAAAATCGCGCGCATCTCGTCGCGTCCTGGCGGAGGCTGGACCTTGTATCGCCTGGTCAGGCGCATCCAGCAGTCATGGGGAGTCTCTCCGCCGAGGCCTGAGTGTGGAGTATGGTGATACTCGTCGACGAGATACCGGAAGAGCCCCTTTGCCACCGAGTCCGCCATGAGACTGGCTTGCGTCCTTGGATCGGCGTCGCCTTTCTCGACCACGTTGGAGAACGTCCGACCGGAAAACCAGTGCAGGGATTGAGACGAAAACGTCCGGAAACTGCGCTCGAGATGGGCCCTGGCCTGCGGTGTCCCTGCCTTGGGAAGGAGAAGCTCCCCACCCGAGTCGGTCACAGCGTTGAAGAATTCCTGACTTCGGAACGACGCCCCGTTATCCGGGAGAACTGTTTCTGCTCTGCCGGTGTAGACATAGGAACTGCCTGCGCCGAGATAGGCCGCCATCCCCGACTTGTCGCTCAGGGCGAGATGCAACGCTTCCACGGCAGTCGCGCCGCACGGTGCTCGCGCATGCACCTTGAACGCCAGAACGCAGCGAGTCGCCGTATCCATGGCGACAGTCACCCAGAGGCGAGCCACCTCGACTAGCTTCTTCTGCATGACCGAAAGCCGCTCCCACAAGCGGAGTTCGATCAGGAGCGTCATCAGGTCCATCTTCCACTCGTCGAACTCGACGCGTTCGAGCGGACGGAAAAGGCCGAAGCCACCGGAGCCGGTGCCGTGCTTGGCGAGCGCGGCTTTCTCACCGTCGCGATGCACGCTCACCCAGAATTTGTCGAGGGCGTCGATACCCTTCTCGAAGGTTTTGCGGCTGACGGGAACGAGAACTGATAGTTTCTGTCGCTCAAGGCCGCGGTTTACCCTCTTGATGACGCCCTCATACCGCTTCAAGAGGTTCGCCTTGCTCGGTCGCTTGGGAGAGGCGAACTCTCGCTGCAGTTTAACGCGGATCCTGTACTCCAGAGGATCGATAACCTTCCTGCGCGTGCGGGAACCCCAGTAGAGGCGCGCGAAGGCTGCCGGATCGCGGGTGTCCTCGTAGCGCAGCCAGTCTCGCGAGAACTGCCGGGGGGAGGGTGGCTTGCCAGAAAATCGCAGTTCGGAGCCGCGGCGTGCTCCTTCGTTGTGGATTTCGACGATTTCCTTCTGCATCTTCGGCAGAAGCCATGTGAGGCAGCGCTTGCCTCGGTTGATCGGGCGGTCCGATTCCCCTCTCTCGTCCTCGCCGAGATGCATCTCGAAGGACTGGCAGAGCAGGTATGTGAACATCACGCGGTCCTGCTCCTTGGGCGCGAGATCGCCGATATTGAAGTCGCGGTCGATGTTGCGGAGCACAGCGCGGCGCCTTCCGTAGAAGCCGTTATCAATGGCGATGCTGCCGTCGTTGAATTTCACGTAGAAGTCTGCGTGGCTGACATGGAGCAACTCACCCAAGCCGACATTCGGCTGGAAGGTGTGGACGTCGATGTCGGACTCCATCAGGCGGTAGTCGCGGCCATCAATCTTATAGAGAGCCTCTGTGCTCAGGCGCCAGAAAGGCACCGGAATTTCGCGACGCGGTACAAGATGGTTCATGGTGGTTTTCCTAGTTCGTGGGAATTTTCAGCCAGGATCGGTCGATGATTTCGCCAGGCTCAGCGGCGAGGATCATTCCGTCGTCGATGAGCGCCCAGACGGCCATCTCCCGCCGCCACACGTCGGCGGCTCCCTGGAGCAAATGGAACAGACGGAAGCGCGATCCCAAAGTTTCGAGGACGGCAATGGCTTCAGCCATGTCGGCCTGGTCCCGGTAGCGCCGGGATTCCCGGAGCCGATGGGCACTACGGGCATCCTCGTTCGAGACGTCGGCTTCGGTCAGGATGATCGCATGATGGGCGTACCGTCGTATCTCCAGCTGCACGTTGATCAGCCGGATAATCTCCCGGAGCGACGGAGAGCCACGTCCGTCCGGGCGATCGACCCGGCTCAGGGGCTTGACGGCGACGGCTTCGACGAAGCCGTTTGCGTACTTGGCACAGTAGTCGAAGACGTGGTGACGGAGCGTGCCGTGCCCGTCGATGTACGCCACCCTTGGCCATTGATCGCGAAGATTGACGAGATCGCGCCGGCCGAGAAGCGTATCGCGGACGTTGCGCTCGCCGAGACTTTCAGCGGTGATCGTCCGGTTGAATTCAGGAACAACCGCATGCGAGCGATAGGAAGTGTCGGAGTTCTTTGCAGGGCTCCTCAATCCGGTTGAGCGTCGCGGAGGGGTAAACGGCCTGGGGGCGACCGGGCTTTCAGTCCAAGGCGAAGTCGCCTATCGAGCATTCAGGGTTGTCACCTGCTTCCCTTGAGTGCTTGTCCGAAGGTAGTTCGCGATAGGACATCGTTTCTGGCACGTGATACGGATGCACGGTGCCTGCGCGGCGGTCGAGAATATATTCCAGAAATAGACGCTGTCTGTTCATGCCAGTCCCCTGTGAGCCGTGTAGCGTTCGCTGTCAGGGGTAGTCGGAAGCCGGATTTCGCCCGGCGTACACACGCCGGGAGTTATATCCTCGCTTCGCGGCTGCCCCGCGTCGCTATCGGTATGTGTCGATTGGTCATATCGCCTTATCCAGTCGTCTTACGGAAGCGTGGCCGTTCGTGATGCCTTTTTAGAGAAAGCCTATGAGTTCGGACGTCAACGGGAAAAATTAGATCCGAATGAACTATGGTTAATCGTCTCAATCGATGGGGTTTCGCGGTAGCGTTCAGCAGTGGCGTCCCGCTGATCGTCGGCCAAGGATTCGACTACCACGCGGTTGAATTCTTGCGAACCTTTGCTGCTCAACGGGTCTGCAGGATTCGATATCCGACCGTGTTCAAGAATTCATTCGGAGCTTGGAAGACTAGCCAGGAGGCGCTTTCGACCCACTTTCTTATTAAGCCGAACGGCACCGACGGAGATGTCCTGACGCTTATGAATATGAGAGCAGCCGAGGGCGCCGACGAAAAATCCGGACGAACTCTGGGCAAGAGGCGCCGGAAGTCCCCCTCGTTTGGATCCAGAGTGGTCCCTGGCTAGTCCGAGTCAAGAGCCTTCCCTAACTGAGGCCCGCACATCGACGTCGATCTGGAAGCACATAGGTCCAGTGAGCGAAATCCAGGGCTGATGAACCGCTCAACTAAGTCGGGGCCATCTCTGTCGCGCGAATAGCCTGGACGAATGCATTCGCGGTTCTCATGTGTTCGATGCCTGTGCGAACGACCAGGTAAACGGCGATGTTTTCGCACAAGCGCGAAGGCATGACGGGCTTGAAGTCCGTGGCAATGGAAAGCGCTTCCACGAAATGCTGGGGAAGCAGGCCGATATAGGCTCCGGAAAGGACCAGCATCGCGACTAGATCGGCGCTGTTGCAGGTGGCGCTGTGCGAAAGGTGCTTATAGAAGGGCAGCATTCTCGAATTTGCCCTGCCGGCGAAAGCATGGCTGCGCAACTCCGCAAGCGTGTAGCTGTCCGGTTGGCGGTCGAACAGAGCATGTCCTCGAGCGCAGTAGACATAGTTGCGCTCGACGAAAAGGCGTTCATAGACGAGAGTACTCAACTTTCGTCGCGATATGACGATACCGATATCCAATGTCGCGTCGTTGACGCGCCTTTCGATCTCGTTGGGTGAGAGAATGCTGAGGTTCAAATGCACACGGGACTGGCTCCTGGCAAATGCGGACAGGGCCGCGGTCACCCGGCGCGAAGGATCGGACCACAGCATGTCGACCATGCCGATGTTCAGTTCCCCGACGACTTCGGTATGAATCTCGTTTACGCGAGCGCGAAAGCCGTCGGTCGCCAGCAGAAGGGCCTGAGCCGCATCGTGGAACTTCTCTCCTTCGCCCGTCAGCGCGAAGCCGGCCCGCCCCCGTGTGCAGAGCCGGATGCCCATGCGCGTCTCAAGACTGGTGATGTCCCTGCTAATCGCGGAGAGGCTGATTTGAAGTTCGGCTTCCGCCGAACTGAAACCCTTGTTCCTCACCACGGCGCAGAAGACCCGCAACGACCGTAGGTCCGCATCCGACAACCGGCCCGTGAACGGGCTGGTAATCTCCCTCTTCATTTTCATTTTATGAAAGCTTCGTTCCCTGAATTGTCATGTAAGGGCAGGCGAAACTATCCTAGCCTCCTTTCCGTGAGAAGTCGTTCGGCCTTTGGCGGCTTATGATGCCGGGCCCAGGCGGACAGGGAGGAAGACATGCGTTCTGTGATTGCATTGGCTGTGTGCGCCTGGTTGGGCGCGTCGGCTGCGCAGGCGGCGGACAAGCTGATCATTGGCACGGAAGCCGGATTTGCGCCGTTCGCCTTCGTGGACAGTTCCGGTCAGGTCGTCGGCCTGGAAATCGACATGGGAAACGCGATCTGCAAGCGTGCCGATCTTGAGTGCGAGTGGAACAATGTTCCCTGGGACGGGCTCTTCACCGGACTCGATGCGGGCAAGTTCGATGCTGTCATAGCCGGGGTGACTATTACCGAAGAACGGAAGAAGCGCCTGGATTTTTCCGAGCCTTATTTTACCGATGCATTCTCCGTCGTAGCGCCGAAAGGGTCGGGGCTTGTCGCCTCTCACGAGGGGTTGAAGAACATGGTGGTGGGGACGCTGACGGGTACGGCCGTCTCCGGTTTCATGAAGGAACATTGGGCGGACGTCGAGCGCCGCGACTATCCGTCCTGGGACGAGGCCTGGGTCGACCTGACGGCGGGTCGCGTCGATGCGATCCTCGGCTACAAGTCGCAGATGGTGACTACCTATCTTTCCAAGCCCGAAAACTCTGCAAAATATGAGATCGTCGGTGACCTCGACGATCCCGATTTTCCTCCGCCTCAGTTCGGCATCGCGTTCAGCAAGGACAACCATCCGTATATGTCCAAAATCGACGAGGCTCTTGCTTCCCTGAAGGCGGACAAGACATTGGACGGCATCATTGAAAAGTATTTGTCGGGCCAAAAGTGATTCAGGAAGGTCGGCGATGTGCCCGCTCCGATCGGATCGGGCCATAGGCTGCTGATACGGTTGGCTCGGAGTCGCAGATCAGCAGGGACGCAGCGCGCCGACCATTCCGCCGACGACTTCCAGGAAGACAAGATGAATTTCCCGGCCATTATGGGATACGGCCCGTTTCTGCTCCTGGGCCTCGTCTATACGATCGCCGTCTCGGTCGCCGCCGCGTTGCTCGGGCTGGCGTTCGGCATCCTGGGTTGCGCCGGCCGACTTTCGGGCAACCGCTTCTGGCACAGGCTCGTCTCGGCCTATGTCGTTGTTTTCCAGAGCCTGCCGGAACTGCTGGTCGTGCTCGTCGTCTATTTTAGTGGCGATACCCTACTCAAGAGCATCACCGGCCAGGGCCGCATAGGTATCAGTCCCTTTCTTGCGGGAACCTTTGCCTTGGCGTTGGCCATGGGCGCTTATGCCACCGACATTCTCCGAAGCGCCTATCTCCAGGTTCCCCATGGGCTGCGCGAGGCGTCGGATGCCTTGGGGTTGAAGAGATGGCAAAGCCTGTTTCTGGTCGACGCGCCGCAGGTTTTCAGGCTGGCCCTGCCGCCGCTCGGCAACCTCTTTCTCGTGGTCCAGAAGAACTCAGCTCTCGTCTCGGTCATCGGGCTGTCCGAAATCCTGAGGCAGGCGCAGGTTGCCGCAGGTGCCACCCATGATCCTCTTAGCTTCTACTTGGCCGCCGGTGTCCTTTATCTACTGCTGGCGGCGGCAACGATGCTGACCCAGCATAACATAGAAAGCCACCTAGCACGCGGTATGGAAAGCCGACGATGAACCGGCAGGTCTTCTTCTCCAGGGATGTCTGGCTCACCATTGCGTCCGGCGTCCCGGTCACGATCCAGTTGGTCCTGTGGTCCGCCGCTGCAGGCATCATGCTGGGGCTTCCGCTCGCCCTGGCCCGCCTTTCGCCGAACGGCTTCCTGCGCCTGCCAGCCGTTTTCTACATCTTTGTCTTCCGCGGCGTTCCGGCTCTCGTGCTGCTCTACGTCCTCTATTATGGACTCGCGCAAATCGACTGGATCAGGACCAGCTTCCTCTGGCGTCCGCTTTTGCGCCATGCCTATTGGTGCGCCGTGATCGCATTCTGCCTGCAGGCGGCCGCCTATGGCGCGGAGGTCATCCGCGGGGCGATCCTGGCCATTCCTCGCGGCGAGATCGAAGCCGCGCGGGCATTGGGAATGACCCGGCTCCACACAGCGCGACGCATCGCGCTGCCCCATGCGATCCGCGCGGCGCTGGGCCCTTACGGCAACGAGTTGATCCTGTCCGTCAAGGCCACCGCCACGGCGAGCCTCGTCGGCGTTTTCGATATCCTCGGGCGGGCGACCCAGATACGCCGGGATATCCTCGATCCGCTGACGCCCCTCATCGTCGCCGGCGTTCTCTACTTCGTCATCGTCCTGACCGCCCGGGGGGTTATCGCGACGGTCGAGAACCGCCTGAACCGGGACGTGCGCCGCAAACCCCACACCAAGCATCCAGCGTGACGGAGTTCCATATGGAAACCTCGACCGATAGTCAGGCAAGGCAAGCCTGGAAAGAAGTCCGGGCGTCAATTGAGGCCAAGTTCGCCGAAATGTGGCGACAACCGGAACTCCCGGGAATGGAATACCGCTCGTCCAAATGCCTTGCGGACTGGCTGGAGCAGGCCGACTTCGATGTCCAGCGGGAGCCCGAGGGGATCACGACGGCGTTCGTGGCCAGGCGCAGGCTCGGCCCGGGCGGCAGCAGGATCGCCGTTCTCGCAGAATTCGACGCGCTGCCGGGCCTGGACAATGCCGCGGATTTCACGCGCAAGCCGACTGGAACGGCTGCGGGGCACGGGTGCGGCCACAATCACATCGGTCCGGCGAACAGCGGCGCCGCGATCGCCGCGGCAAATGCAGCGGCCGCGCTCGGGCTGAAGGGCGAGATCGCTGTCATCGGCTGTCCGGCTGAAGAAATCCTCTGGGGCAAAGTGGCATTGCTGCAAAAAGGCTTGCTCGATGGGTTTGATGCCGTCCTGACCTCCCATGGAGACTATCAGAACGGCGCCTTGTCCAGGCCCTGCGTATCGGTGGTTTCGGGGGAATTTGTCTTCAATGGCGCGACGGGCCATGCTGGCAAGGCAGCGTCCGCGAGCGCGCTGGACGCAGCGGAGCTCGCCGTCCAGATGCTGGACAAGATGAGGGCATCGAGTTTTTCCGATGTGGCGGTCCGCCACGTGTTGCGGCGCGCGGGGATCATGCCCGGCATCACGCCGGACGAGACGAGGGTATGGATCACCGCGCGGTCCCTGGACTTCGATCGCACCCGTCAGGTGTATGCCGATATTGCCGGCATCATGGAGAGTGCGGCGTCTTCGGCCGGCATCCGCTTTAGGCATCAGTTCATATCCGAATGCCGCGGATATCTGCCCAACGACACGCTGGGACATTGTCTTTACGCGGCCTTGCAGGTGGTCGGCGCGCCCGACTGGTCGGAGGACGACCTGCGATGGATGCGCAATCTGGCGGCCAGTTGCGGCGCCGATGACATGCTTCTCGACAGGAAGCTGGCCTTCTATGACCAAGGCGTCGACTATTATGGCCAGGACGATGGCGAGATAAGCTGGCGCATTCCGCTGGGGAGGGTGAACTGGGCCTATCCACAGGCGGTGCCCATCCATCATTGGGCCTGGACGGCTCTCTCCGGCCATCGGGCATCGAGCGCCGGCCCCCTGATGGCCTCCGAGGCCTTGACGATCGCGGCGCTTCGCCTCCTTGCCGAACCTGGCATCGCTGCCGCTGCTCGCGCGGAACTGGAGCGGCGCACGGGAGGAAAACGGATCGATTCCGCGCGGCTCGGAGCATGGAAGACCATGACCCGGCATCCGGAGAGTTTCTGGGATGGAAGCTGGATTGAGTAACCGATGGGCCCACGAGACCGGCGGCGCACCAGAATGATCGACACCACGGCAGAGACCAGCTTAGGGCAACCGCTCGTTCGCGTGAGAAATATCAGGAAGAACTTCGGTTCATTTACGGCTCTGAAGGGCGTTGATCTCGATGCTCGCGAGGGTGAGGTGATCTGCATACTGGGTGGCTCCGGATCGGGCAAATCCACTTTGCTGCGCTGCATAAACATGTTGGAGATTCCGGACGACGGGCAGGTGTGGATAGGAGGGGAGGCCATCGACCTCGTGCGTTCCCGAAGCGGAAAGCTCCGCCCCAGGAGCGAGAGGCAGCTTAACGCGGTGCGCAGCCGCATAGGCATGGTGTTCCAGAGCTTCAACCTCTGGAGGTACCTGTCGGTGATGGAGAACCTGATCGAAGCGCCGATGCATGTGCTGGGACTTTCCCGCGCCGAGGCCTCGGAACGGGCCGAGCAGCTTTTGACCCGCGTCCGCCTCGCAGACAAGCGGCACGAGTACCCGGATTTCCTGTCCGGCGGTCAAAAGCAACGTATCGCCATTGCCAGGGCGCTGGCGATGAACCCGATGGCTATTTTGCTGGATGAGCCCACCTCCGCATTGGATCCCGAAATGATCTCGGAGGTGCTGGACGTCATGGCGGAGCTTGCGCAGGACGGGATGACGATGCTCTGCGTCACGCATGAGATGGGCTTTGCGCGCAAGGTTGCGGATCGCGTGATCTTCATGGATCACGGCAACGTCGTTGAGGATTCTCTGCCTGGTGACTTCTTCGACAACCCGAAGCACGACCGTACGAAGGTCTTTCTGAGCCAGGTTCTCGGCCATTGAGTGGTGGCTAGGTTTGTCTGTCAGTTAGCGACGTTTGCTTGAAGGATGTGTCCGCGTGGTCCGTTTCTCACGGAGAAGTCATTTGGACCGCCGGAATCACTTGGCAATTGATGACAGAGGGATCGTTCAGCGCTCATACCCTGCTATGTTCCATTTGTTGAAACCCAAGAGACGCGCCACGCCAGCTCGGTCAGCGCTGAAACATGGTGGCAGGCTCTATTCCAAATAGCTGTTGACGTCGTGATCGTTGTTCACTATTCGTTCTTTCCGTGATGAAAACTGCTGCGCACCTCATACGCTGACCGTTTCGAGCCCGCACTCCGCGAGCATATCCGAACGAGTCAGTAGGTGCAGTAGTGACCAGCCTCTCATACCAGACGAACGACGTTCTCGAAGCAGTACTCTGCCGCGCGCAGTCGAACGCATTTTTGCCACGGGGAACCGTCCGGTGTCAGGGGGCGCCCGCCTTCCGTACGCAACTGGCGCGAGATCTCGGCTGCCTTCTAGACGTCGATGACGAAGTCGACGCTTGGTCGTGCCTTCCAGCCACTCTCGGCTCGGGGGAGGGCGCGCATATTCCGGATTTCCTCATCAAGCGCGGCCGCCGACACACGCTCGTCGACGCCGGCCTTGGGCCAGACCATCCGTGGCTCGACAGTGCGGCCAAGGAATGTGGCTGCGACTATCAAGCGTGGCCAACCCCCGCCATTCGGGAGGGGGCCCGGCTTTCCAATGCCAAGGATTTGCTGAGATACGCCCGATGGGAGTGCCCTTTGGGCGACCGAATTCGGCTACTGGGCGCGCTGGATGAGGCCGGTACCCTATCCGTAGGGGAATGCCTCGCCGCCTTCCGTGAAACCCGTCCGATAGCGGGGCTGGCGTCCTTGGCCCTGCGTCGCTTTGTAGAAATCGAACTCGACGAGGCGAGGATAGGCCCGGAAACGGCCGTTCGCCGCCGCCGGGACTGACCCATTCGGCCGGGAGCCGCAAATTACCGTGAACCACCGCTTTCACCGGATATCGTCATGAAGAACATGTCGCCCCGCTTGCGTGCCAAGCTCATCTCCAGACCTTCGCGCTTTCTCGCATATTGCGGTTTAATGCGCGCCTTACGAGGACAACGCACCTTCCGGCAGGGCGGGCCTGGCGTCTTCGTATTTGTCGTCCCTCAGGAAGACAGCGTCGAATTTTATGAGGATGCCTGCAGGTTTCCGGCCTTTGGGGAGAGCCTCGGCGGAAGGTTCAGCGCAAACCACGAAGGTACTGATATTGTGGCCTTGAAGCCGGCGCACGGCAAACTGGCCACACCGTACGACCTCGTCGATGCGTCCGTAACGAAGGATCGCCTGCTGGTGGTGACCACGTCGCGCGAGCTTCTGTCGGAGGGCTTCGATAGGTTCGCTGATGCGGTTCTGGACATCGATCCGCCGAACCCTCTTCACGTCCTTGCGGCGGCAAGGGTTTGCTACGGCACGCAAATGGCCGCGAGCCAAGCGGAAGCGATCGCTGCCGCGCCGCTCAAGGCAATTTCTGCGGCTTGGCGAAAAGGTCGCTCGTTCGACCGGGTCCTTGAGATGCTCAACGTTGCAACAAACCCGAAAACGGTCGGCTCCGTCTTCGATACGGCGCAGCCCTACCTCGATGATCTCTCCGGGTTGGGTGAGGCGGCCGAATGGGGCAGGGAACTGGCGATCGACATCATGGACTGGAAAGCGGGTAGTATTGGATGGGCTGATGTCGATAGGGGCATTCTGCTTTCGGGACCGCCAGGATGCGGGAAGACCATGTTCGCCAAGGCATTGGCTCGGACATGCGGCGTCCACCTGGTTGTCGGATCCCTGGCCCAATGGCAAGCACAAGGCCATCTAGGCAATCTTTTGAAAGCGATGAGAGGGTCCTTCGACGAGGCGAAGAGGAACGCTCCTTCGATCCTGTTTATCGATGAGATTGATTCTGTGGGAGACCGAACCCAGTTCCGCGGCGACAATGCCGGATACAGTCGGGAAGTGGTGAATGGTCTGTTAGAATGCATGGACGGCGCGGCGGGTAGGGAAGGTGTCGTTGTCGTCGGGGCGACGAACTTCCCAGACATGATCGACATGGCGGTCAGACGACCTGGCCGTTTGGACAGGCACATCAGGATCCCCTTGCCGGATGCCGCGGCGCGCAAAGACATCCTTCGTTTTCATCTCGGAGGGAAACTTGAGGATAGCGAACGGGCGCTGATTGCCGCTCGGACGGAAGGCTGGACCGGCGCCCGCCTTGAACAACTGGTCCGTGACGCGCGTCGTCTTGCAAGGCGCGCCAGACGGGATATCACTCACGGCGATCTGCAGTTGCAACTCCCTAAGCTTGTTATCGTGCCTGACGCCGTGTTGCGACGCGCCGCAATTCATGAAGCGGGACACGCGGTGGTTGGCCTTGAACTGGACATTGGAGAGCTGGTCTACGTGGAAATCAAAGACAGCTTTGATCCATCCGGCAGCGCCGGACAATGGGCTGGCGGGGCCAAGTTCGACCGCCCTTTCTTATCCGAACGGACCAGGCGGCAATTCCTCGACCTGATTGCAGCGGGACTTGCCGGATTGGCTGCAGAAGAAGTCATGCTGGGGCAGAAAGCTGCGGGTGCTGGTGGACGGAGGGGATCCGACCTTCATGAAGCGACAATGCTGGCGCTCCAGTTCGAGGCTTCATACGGGCTGGGGAGCGGGCTGACGTACCTTTCGGGTGCTGGTGATCAGGAATTACTCGTCACACTGCACATGGATGGTGGTCTCAGGAAGCGTGTGGAAGGAGTTCTTGCCGCTGAATTCGAACGCGCCAAGGCGATTATCGAGGTCAAGCAAGCGAAGCTGGCCAAAATCGCTAATGAATTATTCGTGAGGAAGAAGTTGATGGCTGATGAAGTACGTGTGCTTGTTTATGCCGACAATTCAATTTTTAAGGATGTCGCGAATCCATATCCATCGGAGAACGTAAATAATGAAAATGTATAGAAAAGTCTTTCAAATACTTAAACATCCTAAAACGTAAGCCACTGTCACTATTACTTCATCTCATCCAATTGGAGGGCATACTGATGGACAGCTCTGATAATTTGCATGTTGCCATGCACAAGCCAACCTTATCGCCGAAGGGGCGCGCCACAGCCTCGAAGAGGCAGCGGAAGGGCCACGAAGCTCGTTCGGCGAAGAAGAATGGGCAGCCAATCGACTACGACGGCCTCGGGATTCCGAAGTCGGCCGTGCCGTCGTTCGAAGAGACTCGGGAGATGTTTGCGATGCTGGGCCGCAAGAAGACCGATGAGGTTTTCGTCTGTGGGGAGATGCTTGCGAACGTGCGTGGCCAGTCACCTAGCCAGAAGGTGTTCGAGCACTGGTCTAAACAAGCGTGCAGGTTGACTAGGCGAGGGGCCGGCAACTACATCGCGGTTCACAACAATCTGCGCGCGCATCGGCAGGCTTTGGTCGAGTGCAGCATGCCCGCGGCAGCGATGTACACATTGGCGACCGCCGATCAGGAAATCGTCGTTTCCGTAGTTGCGGGCCTTAAGGAGGGTAAGCGACCGACTGCTAGTGAGCTTAGGGCGCTCATTTCCGGTGAGAGTGGCATCACCCAGCTCGACGCAGCCGACACCGCCGGTGCTCAGGGACTAAAAGCGCTGGCTCGTGCGAAGATCCGAAACGCGGTGCCAATTCTCATTGAGCGGCTCATGGGAATGCTTGAAGATATCGAGGTCGCTCTTAAACCCCATGTCGAAGGCAAGAAGGTTGCCAAGGGAGCGCTCGTCGCAAAATTGGAGCATCCAGCACGTCGGGCACGCAGCGAGCTGCAGAGCCTTGCACTCTTTGTCGAACCGAATTCACAGAGCAGCGAAACTTGGAGGGTCCACCCTGCAAGATTTCCGTCCGAGAGCCCGTGGGCGATGGTTGATCAGGTTCTCTTCAAACTTGGTGGCCGTGAGGATTGGCCTGACGTCGATGATCTAGGCGCTTGGCTTTTCAACGACGTCGCGCCAACGATTAGATTTGCCATTGGGGTAAAGCGCTCACGGGATGCCTCGCTAGGCTGAGACCTATACGTGCACCTCAACATGGAAACGTGCCCATCCGTGAGAGGGAGGGCTTTGGCTTCACTCCCTATTTTTCGGTAGGATGCTCCATTCGAGCAATGCGGGATCGAAAAGCCCCGGTAGTGGGAAATAACGATCAATCCGCAAAAAATCCTTGATATTGATCGTGGCGACGACGGCACGATGAACGATGGCGGAAGCCGCGATCGCAAGATCTTGTTTTATCTTGTCGGCTTTGGCTTGGGGTGATTGCGTCCATAGGTCCTTGAGGCTGGGGACAAGTGTCATTTGAGCATAGAGTTTTGAGGTGTCCGCATCCATGGGGAGGAACGATATATTCGATACGAAAAGACAGTCGAGCCAGGATTGCAACTCTAAGGATCTCGCGGCGTCCCGTTCTTGGAGCATCACAATACCTCGTTGAATTTCGATGACGCAGCCAAACGGCACTGCGAGTGAGGATCCCATTTCTGTCATCCAGCGGACTACGTTGGTTTGCGGCTTTTTGCGGATGAGTTGGCTCACGACGTTCGTGTCCAGAACATGCATTCTACGGTTTGGGCTCAACGGTCTTTCCTGCTTTCCGGTTGCTGTATGGTGAGGACGTTATGCGCGAGTCACCGGCAAAACGTTAAGCGGGGTGTCTCCGAGCAAAATTGAAGGATTCAGCGTGGGTAAGAGCCCCCGGAGTGGGAGAAAACTGAGGACTCGCGGTATTTCAAACCGAATGCTTCGTCGATCGTTGATGCATCCAGAAGTTCACCAAACTCGTCGATGCCGCTGAAAGTCTTGGCCGTAGAAGACCGTCAACTGCAATCGGACCTTCCAATTGCGTTGGTAGACAGGCACCAATCGCGCCAGGCAAAGGAATTGCTTCTGAGCGGGGGCGTGTATAGGCGGCTGGAAAGCGAACGAGCACTGACGGGCCGGCGCCTTTGGTTTCGGGAAATGTTTTCCTGACGAGACAGCTGCAGTTGGGCTCCATGTGCCGACTCGTCATGCTCGGTGTATGTACAGCGGCGCGGCATGAAATCTGATCGGCTATAGAAGATCGGTCATTGGCAGAAGAGCCAATCCGTCAAGACGCTGCGGCCCAAGCTTAACAGGCAGTCTTTGTGCATGCTGGACTGGCGAGTTACCGCAGTCGAAGGAAGGAGGCTCCTGTCGTTTCCGGAGAACCAGCTTCTGTCAGCCGCGTTGTCTCGACAGGCGATCCCCGCTTATGGAGAAAACCATGGACTGGAACCGCGTCGAAGGAAACTGGAAGCACTTGAAGGGCAACATCAAAGAGCAGTGGGGGCAAGCTCACGGACGACGACCTTGATCAGATTGCGGGCAAGCGTGACCAGTTGGAGGGCAAAATCCAGGAGCGATACGGCATCGAAAAGGACCGCGTGCGTCAGGATGTCGATGACTGGTACAGCCGACAGACCTGGTGACCGTCCCCAAATTACAATGCCCGCTCCGGTCAGGCGGGGCGGGCACTTTTTTGCTCCATGGAGCAAAGGTCGGCACCGCTAGTTTAATGCTGTCCAAATGGAAACCCGACTATTCCCCGTCTTTTCAGCCATATCGGCCTTTGCGGATTCCTTGACCGGTTCGCCTAGGGAAACGTCTGAATCACCACTCTGCCCACGGCGCCTGTCCCGCCCGCTGCGTCGAAGGCGCCTCCACCTCCGCCTCCGCCGCCAGGCGCAAGTCCCGGTGCTCCAGCACGTGCCGATGCGCCACCAGCCCCTCCATCTCCGCCGTCGACGCCGCCGGCCTTGCCGCCTTTCCCTCCAGCCGAAAGGCCGGAACCACCATTTCCGCCGCTTTTAATGGTATCGCCGACAGACTGGAATTGTGAGCCACCCGACGATTGTTTGGCGCCTTTCGCAAGTGCAATCACGCTGTTGCCTGCCTTAACCGAGCTATCCTGTTGGGGACCACCGACCGTTATGCTGTATGTTGGCTCCGTTCCGCGGAATTCCTTCAAGACGTAGGCACCGCCACCACCGCCATTGCCGGCCCTTGAATAGTCTCCAGCACCGCCGTTTCCCCCGCCCCCCCATGCTTCCGCGACGAGGTTCGGGCACGCATCCGGAGGAGAATAGTTGAATGTTCCGGCTGTCGAGAAAACGGTCGGCAACCCGCAATCGATGGCGACTTGCACGTTGAGATTTACTGTAACGGTCTGATTTGCTCTGTCGGCTACGGTGAACGACAGCACCCACTGCCCGGTCTGCGTCGGAGCGCCGGTGAGGTGACCGTCAACAAGGTCGAGGCCGGGGACTCTGTTCGAATTGGCATAGCTGACCGTCAGATCCCCAAAGCCGCCCGCCAGATCAAGCAGATGGTCAGCCGTTGTGTAGGCGACCCCCACGGTGAGGGTCTTTGTGCTCTCTCCGAGCAGGATCGGAACCGGGTGAACGCGAATTGTCGCGTCGGTCGAAGCTGTCTCTCCGTTGGCGTCCGATACTGTAAAAGTGTAGAAATGGTCCCCTGGCGCGGTTTCCACGAAAGGCGCCAAGTCGAGTTCGATGGCGCCGAGGATCGAATTTTGATCGTATCCACCGCAAAATGTCGGGGTATTCCCGAACATTATTCCGTCCAGTTTGCCAAGTCCGGTTCCGACTGAGGACATGCCGGAGATCCAGTTGCGGAATATCTCCCGAAGCGGCTTGCTGCCCGATACGTCAATATCGCAATCCGAAACAAAATCGACATACTTGAATTTCTGCTGTGTCGGCGTCGTATAGACTGGTTGGCGGGAAATCGAGAAGACACCAGCTGCCCCGCTGTGACCATCGTTGAACAAGCACAAAGAATCTCCAGGGGTCAGGCCGCACTGCGTCCCGAAGGCATGGGTGAATGTGTTAGGCTGAAAATTCTCCATTCGATAATAAGTAACCGGCGTGGAAGCGCTGTCGCCTCTGGCGGAAATCGTATAAGGCGGCTGGCCTCCGCTTACGAGCAAGCCGAATAGGGTTGTATCCCTTTCCCAGAGGAAAGGAGTGACATTAGGATTTCCTGGCGCTCCGCCTATCGATTCAGACTGGCTGTTCAGCCCACGCCCCATCATCACCCCGCCAACTCGGAGCGGACCCGGATCGAATTCATCGGCATCTCCGGGCGCCGAAATCTCAACCTCAAAAGATTTGGTGTCTTGCCGCCCCTCCGCATCTGAGGCCAGGATCGTGACGGTCGTAGGGGGTGTTTCTGCCACCTCCACGCCCGGCGTCTGCCGAAGAACGGCGATGCCTGGATCGGAACTGATGATTGAAAGCCAGTCTGGCGCATTCAGCAAAGCCCAAGTGATCGAGTTCTGGTCGCCTCCCTCAGCACCCACAGCCACACCGGACGATGGAAATGGTTCTCCCGCCGTGAACTCGATGCCGTCTGGCTCTTTATCGATAGTGAGGGGAGCACGGAGAGTTCGGAAAACTGTGTCCGTTGTGCCGATGACGGACCCGTCCCTGACAGCTTCGACCGCAATCGAATACACAGTATCCGCCGGAGCATTTGGAACGCCTGAGACTAGGCCGCTGGTAGGACTAATGGATAGCCCGGGCATGACGGACGTTGCCGCAGCACGATACGATACGCCGTTATTTGCGCCCTCTGCAGTCAAACCGATTGATACGGATTGACCAACGGTCAGCGCGAGGGGAGATTGAAGGGATAGCTCTATCTTGGTCGGATCATGCTGCTCACCACGAGTGCCGTCCGTGTTCATCAGGAGAGGCTCGCGCTTCGGCCAATACACATAGGTTCGTTCTCGGGACATTGCGACGCTGCTCGAAAGACAGGTGGCGGCAGTGAAAAAAGCGATTGCAATGCGTGTCGCTCTGAAACGTTTTTTCATGATCGGCCACTCCCCAATTGTCTCTCCCGAAGACGATGGTCGATCGGCTTTTGGCGTAGCACAAGGATCTTTTTAGAGAAAAATCGACAGAGTGAATGAGTAAGCGCGTTAATTCTACAATATAAATTTATATACCCAAAAATATGTTGACGATGGGCTGGAAAATAAGGCTTCTGTTTGGATTGGATGGATGCCTTTTGAACGCGTTTTATCTGAGGGCGGGCGATCTCTCAGCTATTAGTCATTGTCTAAGTCCGGCTGATTCCTGTGGAAGTTCGTGAACCATGGCGCTTGGACATACCGTGTTGGCAATCTCGCACATATGCGGATGGTGGGTGAAATAGATCACCCGTCCGACGGCGGCCATCTGTGCGAAAAGCCGAAAGGCTTTCTCCGCGCGGAAATTGTCGAACGTCTCCATGATGTCGTCGGCGAGAAAAGGGACGGGCGGACGCGACGCCGCGAACTCATGGTAGCCGGCAACGCGGAGCGCCAGGTAAAGCTGGAATCGCGTTCCCTTCGAAAGCACTGACGCGGATCTTCGACCTGCCGTCAGCGCCAACAGCGACGAGCATTTCGGCGTCCTTGTCGGGCTGGGTCGTCAGCCCAGTGTAGGCGCTGCGGCTTATCGTGCTGAATGCTTCCGACGCCCGGGCCATCATCGAGCTGCGCTGCTTGTCCCGATAGATCCGAAGAGCCTGTTCGGCAGCGGCGACGCCGATGCGCAATTTCAGATAGCGAGCCGCCTTCTCTTCGATCTCTAGCAGGAGAGTCCGGCGACGCTCCTCGATCCGGGCCACGACGTCGTCGTCTCCGATCGCGCTGAGGGCGTCGATGGCCTTGCTATACTCCGTGAACAGCTCACGGCTGCGCTGGTCCTGATCATTGAAACGGCCCTTGAGTTCGGCGAGTTCGGCCTCAAGGGCTACCCTGTCGAGGTCTGCCAATGAGTTCTCGGCTTGCCGCATATGATAAAGACACGAATTCCTGCGGCATCAAGGCGGCGAACCTGCTCGGCCAGAAACCGCACGGTCTTCATGGACGTCTGCTCGCCATCGTAGAGATCGCCGGCCAATACCAACGCGTCGACCTGCTCGCGAAGGCAAAGATCAACGATCCTCACGAACGCCTGGCGAGTAGCGTTTCCGATTAACTCGGCGAGTTCTGGGTTCCGCATCGCCAGCGACCTGAGCGGCGAATCCAGATGGATGTCGGCTGCATGTACAAATCGATACGCTACTGACACGGCCTCCGTTCTGCCCGGCTGCGGATGGTTCCCTCGGGGGATTCTACGCTCGCACACCTAATAGGGCAGGGTGTCAGTCCTTGTCACGCCTCGCAGAAAACGGGACCGTCAGCCGAATAGAGCCTGTGGCGTTGGAAATGTAACGGGTTTTGCGTTACGAAAAGTGCGGACGGAAGAGTTAGTGGATAGAGCAGGATATCCTCATCATAACGGAAAAAGTAGGCGTTGCGAAAATGATGCGGCCTGGGATTTTCGGTTCTTCGACATGCTATCCAATTAGGAAGAGCCTTACCTGATGAAGCCAAGAGCTCGCATGTGAATTAATGCGGCCTGCCTAGAAACTGCACGATTCCGACTACGAACGCCTATCGCCGTTAGTGCCGTTTGTGTTCATCTCAGAGAAGAGGAGCAACCTTAACTGCTCGCTTGCGGCCTCGATATCGCGAGCCACCGCAGCATCCGTCAGAGACTGATGGCCGCTGAAGTCGGAATATGGACGACCGTGGCTTGCTGCCGCATACCATGCACATTGATCGTAGACCGTATCCAGATATTCCCTGACCCTTCTTAACCGCGAGGCCGATATCAAGGCTTGATGGAAGCGTTTGTGGGCCATCATTGCTTCAGGACAGCGGCGTGCGTGCCCGGAGACAGCGACCAAGTCCTGAAGGCCAGCGGTGACCGAGCGCTCCCATTCCTCATCGCCGTTCATGATCGAGTCCCGGAGCGCAACGCCCTCCAACAGGAAGCGAGTGTGCATCAAGTCCGCAAGATCATCTGGGCTCTGTTCGGCAACGCGAAAGAAGTTGTCATCGTCCGTCACCAATCGGCTGGCCAGAAGTCGTGGGATACCTTCCAGCATCTCCCCAATGGAAAACAGACCCGATGCAGATAGATCAGACGCTTGGATTTCTGCTCCAGGCTTCAGATTTCCTGTTATAATTTCACTTACAACGAACTGAGAAGCTAGGCGGGCCTGCCTGTGCTCGCTTTCTTTGTCGTCAAAGGCTTCAATTTCCACAGCCACACCAACAGTTGGGGCAAGACCCCGGTGCCCAAAGGGCCTCACGATGTTTCATGGCAAGACTTTGCCTTGTGCTATCGTCAGAGACATTGATGTTGGTCGAATAATGGCAATCCACGCAGCTGTTGCTAATGAAATTACTCGAATTTTAGACACACTGTAAGTGTCAGATTGGGCTGAAACCTAACCGGAAATCAAGCCATCTCTTTTCCAGGCGAAATCGAAAGAGAGGGCGGTTGGTTGTTTGTCCGGTTGGAATATAAACGTGCGCTGCGCTCGGTTGACGGGAGCCGCCGCTGTTCGCCCAATCAGCGTGATGCATTCAAGTATCAGTGCATGCCGCGCAACTGTTTCACTTCCTCATGCAACATTGGCTCGATCAGGGCAGAGGCCTTCTCGCGGACCACGCGCTGGGAAGATTCGCGATGCGAAAGCGCAGGTGATGCCGGCTAGTCAGCGACGACATTGGTGCTCGACTATGCGTCTACTTATTTGGCGAACGGTAACCGATCCCATCAAGCTGCCGGAGCCGGTCGGCACCAGGACCGTGGTGGCTCTCATCCGACTTCTGTCCTTTGCAACGACCGGTCTTCTTCTTCCTTAACCCGCTGAATCGTCTTGCGGCTGACGCCGTAACGCTCGGCCAGGCGGATGGGCTTGGCGCCGCGCTTGAGGCCGCTACGGATTTCCTCCCGCTGTTCGTGAGTTAACAGCGGAGGCCTTCCGATCGAACGTCCATTCGACTGGGCTACTTTCATCCCCGCTCTGGTGCGCTCGCTGATCAACGCATGCTCGAACTCGGCCATCGCCCCCATCAGATGGAAGACGAGCCGGCCGCCCGACGAGCTTGTGTCGATGGTCTCCGTCAATGAGCAGAAATGGACGGATCTTTTCTCGAGTTGGCCAATCGTCTGGATCAGGTGGCCCAAAGAACGTCCGAGGCGGTCAAGACGCCATACGACGAGCGTATCGCCCTTGCCGAGTGCAGCGAAAGCCTTCTCCAAGCCCGGGCGAATGGCAACGGTCCCTGAAATGCCGGCGTCTTGAAAAATTTTTCCGCAACCGGCGCGTTTCAACGCATCCAGCTGAAGCTCGAGATTCTGTTCGTCCGTGGAGACCCGCGCGTAGCCGATCAGCATCCTTCTCTAGGGATGGACAGCAATGGACGCACGCCCTTCCCACGTAACCGGATTAACCCTGTTCCACCTTGCAATTCGCTACGCGCCACCGCCCTTAACCTCTTCTTTACCCCAACCATTTTGACGCCGCGTGGCGGAGTATCGAGATTTCTGGCATGATTTCAATCGCTTTTTTTACGACGGGATCATCAATCGGGAGTCTTCTTCCGTAAGGGCAGTCGAACAAGGGGATTAAAACGCAATTATTCCAACGCCATATTGGCGTGCGGCTTTCGATTTAATTTTTTGTCGTCTGGTTAATTTCTGTTACACTTCAGATCGTGACCGATGGGAGGGCCATATGGAGAATGGCGTGCTCTCATTGTATTAAGCCGAGCAAGGGACGCGAAATCATACAGGAGCATTCCTGCTGCACTGCGTGATTCAGCAATCAGGTAGGCCCTTGTAATGGCGGTTCCTCCATGGCGATAAACCCGGAGGCGAAAGACACGACGGTTTCGGGCGCGGGGCAAGCGGCAAAACAGATCCTTGACGAGATCATCTCGGGCGATCTGAAAGCCGGTGGCCGGCTTTATATCCGTGACCTCATGATGAGGACGGGTCTTGGGCCAACCCCTTTGCGTGAGGGCATGAGCCGGCTGGTGGCCAGCGGTCTCGTCAAAGCGATCGATCAGCGAGGTTTTATGGTGACCCGCATCGAACGCCCCGACGTGGACGACTATACGAACTACCGGCTGTTGCACGAGCAGGAGGCAATCCGTCAATCGATCGAGCTTGGCGATACTGAGTGGGAAAACTCGATCTCGGAAGCCCTCGATGAAATGGAACGCTATGAAAGCCGGCCGCGCGAGCGGCGGCGGGAATCCCTCGGCCGCTATTCCGACGCGCACAAGAATTTCCATCTCGCGCTCGTTTCTGCCTGTGATTCCCCGCGTCTGAAGTCGAACATCGACCTGCTTCTCGACCAGGAAAAATTCTATTGTCACAATCTGGTCGCGGCTGATGAGCCGCTGGCCGATCTTGCACGGCTTCATCCGATAAGCGAACACCAGGCCCTGGCCGCGGCCGCGCTCTCGAGAAACAGCGAAGCGGCCGTCCGGTTGCTGGAAGAGCAGCAGTGGAGACTTGCCGCGGAATTGCGGTCGCGGCTTCCGAAACAGGGTTGATCCTTGCGGGCCGACAACTTCGTGGTTTTCCGCGCAGATAAAACGTCAGGACGAAGCCGGGGAACGGCCAGCCAACAACCAGCCTTTCGAAAACGACTCTAGAGATCACGAAAAGCTTTCGGAGAATAGCAGGGTCGAGAGCCTGTCCGTTCGACGAGCGGGATCAGACGCGACCGCACTGGACAATGCTTCGAGCCTAGCAATCGGGTCTGCGTGCCAGACCGCGACCATCCTCCAATTCCCGAAAATGGATTAGTACCGGCCGCTGGCTTTGCCTGCATACCCTTGAGACGATGGTCAGCAACCTGGACACGATGGAGCGATGGTCGCAGATCTCCTGGATTCCACAGCTGCAACGGCTTGTTTCCCCAGGACAATTCGGTCGTATCGTGCCATCGGGACAGCCGCATTTCGGCCAGCGAGAACAATCGAAGACTATGCCCTGGTCGATGCAGCGTTCACACCGAAACTCGTTCATGAATAGCGCCCCCCAAAAGCGACAGGCGGCCGCCCAGCCAACTGTCGGTGATCGCGGTCATAATTTGTGGTGACAGTCGAAACTATCGGCGGCGAAGGCCATCGAAGACGAAAGCGGCAGGGCTACTGACGCGGCGGCAAATTTCAAGACGCTGATCTCCGGGCCGACGTTTGTGATCGGGGAGTTCAGAAGCCATCATGTGGGATGACCGCCGTGGTCTTTAGGCGGGAGCCCTGGACATAACCATGTTTCCATGGGGCCACGGCCTCCCCGACCAGCAACGGTACAGGAGTCAAAGGCACCCTCCTTTAGCCGCCCCAAGGAGAGTGTCCATGCACAACACGGGCATAGCCCGCCACACGAAGGGGTTCTGACGCCCCAGCCCCTATTGCGAAAGAAGCCAACCGGAGAATTAGCCGAAATCGTGGCGAACGGCAAGTTCCCGATGGCGCCGTCCGCTCAAGTAGATCCTGGCTTTGTCTAATGCCGTGCTGGCTTATGCGGGAGCAGCCCGCGGCCGAATTCCTGGCAGTGCGATCGCCACGACCACGTTGCGTGATAAAGTAAAGACTATACCCGGCATGGAAGCGGTCGTTGATCCGCAGATATTAGATAAAGTTCGCGTCTGGCGAATATGGCATCGGGGTGAGCGATATTTCCACATTGCAACTTATCTTCTCTTGTAGCATGGTTGAAGCAAGGTCAGCTGGCCGGGTGCGGGACCTGGCTTCAATTGCGATCCAGACGAAGGGCGGTTCGACGGATCCCTTATTGGAGGGAGACGATGATCCGTGTGCCTGGCTCCCGGCTTGTTGGAGCGGAAGGTCTGTCACGGCAGCGCAGCGGAGGGCCGCTCGCGGCTGAAATCTGCTGCGGCGCGGCTGGCCTCGTGGCTTTCCTATGCGGCGCTTCCTTCAATTCGTTCGAGGCTTTGGCGGCGATCCCGCTTAATCTGACACCCGCGCTAGAGGCTACGGTCGAACCTGCCGATGACGCCGGCGGATTCGTTTCGTTCGCTTTCCTCCAATCGGCGGAATTGCCCTCGACAGCCTTCTCAGGCGGACCCCTGAACGCACCGGACAAGACGACCGAGCCGGACGGCGGGGAAGCGACAGGATTATGCTCGAACTGCGCTGATCGGCTACCGCCGGACAGTCGAGCTCCATTCGTTTCGTCGGCCCTTGGCGGCGAGATGAATGGAGGCGACTACGCCTGGCTGGCGGCAATGTCGGCCGCTTCCCCATACTATGGGCCGCACAGCGACAGCCGATTGCTCGCTGTTCTGTCCGATGGCGGCGGCCCGCCCACTTGGGTGGTTCTAGCTGACGATCGCGGCGTCTACGGCGTCGCAAGGCCCGGCCCGCATCTGAGCGATCCGCGATGGCGCAGTCCTGGCTGGCATGATGAGTCAGGCCTACGCCGCGTCATCGCTAGATACGTGGGCAACTGAACGCCGTGCTGCATGCTTCGGCGTGCCCGCCCCATTGGAAAAGCTCTTTCGCAAACAAACGGAGATTATGAATGACCGGAACACCTGACGGGACAAACTCGGATATCAAAGAAAAGGCCGCCAACAGCGCGATCCCTTCGATCGTCGCCGATATCGTTTCGGCCTATGTGTCCAACAATTCCGTGCCGGTAGCCGATCTCCCGACGCTGATCTCGGATGTCAACGCGGCGCTTCTGCGCCTGACCACTGTCGAAACTGAACCGTTGGCGGAGCCGCTCAAGCCTGCTGTTCCAGTCAAGCGTTCACTCCACTCCGATCACATCGTATGTCTTGAAGACGGGCTGAAGTTCAAGTCGCTCAGACGTCACCTATTGACCCATCACCGAATGTCGCCGGATGAATACCGCGAGAAATGGGGCCTGCCGTCGGACTATCCGATGGTTGCTCCAGACTATTCCGACGCTCGCTCGGCCTTGGCCAAAAAGATGGGCCTTGGGCGCAAGAAGGGACAGACGGTGAGAGCGCGAGCGAAGAAGGTGCCTGTGAAACGCGCCGTGTGACGGGACCGCAGGCGCAATCATACGAATCGCCCGCGTTTGGCGTCGGCTTATGCCGATAGGAATACAATCGCCTCGGTTCCTGGGGCAGACGGGAGTTTGAACCGAACCCTTCCGCTCCAACCTCTGCCTCAGTCAGTCAACGAGTGCGACCCGCACTTCGCGTAGCGGATCGTCCGTGCACGTGGTCGACACGGTCGCCCCCTCGATGACCTGGATCTCTTTGCCGACCAGCTTCAGGCAGTCCATTCCCACAAGGTTCATTCCGATAAGGTCTCCGTCACCGGAGAGCTTTACCGGGCCGAAGGGGAAATAGACGCCACCCGCGACACCCGTATTATGGGCGCCACCGCTCATGAGCATTCCTCCGGTACTGTCAGCTGATTGAGGACCTACGATCGCCAGTCCGGCTGTAGAGCCCGCGGTGGGCGCCGTGATACGTGTGCCGTCATATCCCGCAAGCATACAAAAGGCACGGCCTTGGCAAGCCCAGTTGGATGACAATCGATCCCCGCCGAGCGCGATCGTGACGTCGAGGCCACGCAGGCCGGTAACGGATCCGCCACATGCGGCGGTCCCGCCGCCGTTCTCACCGAAAGCCAGATAATCGGTTACAGCCCACAGGCCGGCTCCCAGGATGACCGCGCCAGACAATGACATGCTTCCCCGTACGTGATGCTCGCCGGACGGGAGCATCACGCATCCGCCACCGTCGGTGCGGATATTGCCGCCAACGTCAAAAACATTCTGCCCGGTCCCGCTGTCGATAGACAGTTGCGAACTGCCGGCCGTGTAAATGGCATTGCCGCCCGAGCCGGGTCCTATCCAGAAATTGCCCGCTCCAAAGCTTGCGGACGATCCGCCTTGTGCGTTGATTCCGGCGGCTATCTGGTAATTGCCTGGGCCGAAGGTAGCTGCTCCGCCGCCCCCGACATTAACAGACTGGATGCGATAGGTGTTAGTCGCAGGGCCGTCCGGATTGAAGCGAAGCCGAGCACCGCCGCCTACCGTCATCGAGCCAAAATCATACGGCGCGGCTCGTGAAGGGCAGGTGACCAGCCATTGACCGCCGCCTTCCGAAGCAGCTGTGCATTTTCCGACCGGCGGGTTGGCCGACCAGTCGAAGGTCACGTTGCTGCCGCTGACCTGCGGCGGGTTCGACAGCGCCCGGGCCTCACTCAGAGCAGCCGTTACGGCGCCTATCTGTGGGCTGTCCGCAAAGGGATCCAGCACATCGCCGTGCTGGACGTCGGACGCGGAACCGTCTTCCTTCATAAGCCCATAATCAGGATAGGGAGGCGAGGTGCCGTAGACAAAACCATCGGTCTCCAGCTTTGTACCGTTCGGCATCTGTCCCGAGGCCGCCGACCCGACGCGACAGTCCTTGGCATGCACGTCGACGCCGCCGCTCAGATAGATGCCTGCGCCAGCCGGATCGAGAGCGAGCAGGCAGGTCGACTGGCGCGTGCGCAATTCCGTTGTCGCGTCGGCGCCTATGCGAAGCTCGTCACCGAGCCCGATGACCGGCGCGATGACAAGCTTCCGCGTATTGCGGACCGTGACCCTGATCGCCTTGTTGTCCGGATCCCGGGGAGAATCGACAAGGTCGACCGTAACAAGTCCAGGGTCCGTGTTGTTGAGCCGTGCTACCTGAAGCGCCTGCTTCTGCGCCTTCGTGAAGTCGCCCGTCTTGGCATAGAGTGAGGCGCCCGCGAACGACGACAGATCAGCAACCCGCTGATATTCGACCCGGTTGAGTTGGGCCGCGGCCATCTCCACCGTCAAGGCCAGTATGCCGAATAGGACAGGAATCAGGAGTGTCGTGAGAATGAGGACAACGCCGTCTTCGTCACGCCTGAACGACGTTATCCGCCTGGACGCGGTCAGCGGTTTCCTTTTCCGTGGCATCACGGGAGAAATTCTTTTTCAAAATCTGTTACCGCACAGTCGCACAAGACAGCCGCGAACAAGAGCTGTCAAGCGTCTTTCGCGCCCATAGTGCCGGCCGGAGAGCGCAGCTTGATCTCGGTCGGATCGCGGGCGCATTGGAACGCGCTTCATTAAAATTTTCATGTCCGTTTCCACCTGATCTCAACCGAACCATGGTCTGATCGTTCATGGCTCACCGGGGCGGAGGCAGCCGACCGAAACCCGTACCCTGGGAGCCCCCTCCATGTCCTCACAACATGGCGCCCGTTCGCGTGCCGATTCCTTTCTCGAAATGCTTCGCCGGCACGTTCATCATTTGCTGGACAACGATACCAACTATGACCAGATGCTCATTTCGACGCGGGACGAAGCTCGTCGAACGTTACCTGCTATTTCAAAGGAAGACGGTGAACGCATCGCGGACTTCATTATCGAGCAGGTCTGTGAGGACCGTCTCACCCGCAAGCGGACACAGCAGCACAAGAGCCAGGAATGTAAGGTTCTTGCATTTTCCCAGCGGTCGGTTGCGAGCGCCGGGTGAATTCGATTGACCCGGTCACAGGTGAGTCCCACACCGTCACGCTGGGGCCTGATGAAACCCGCTCTCCAGGGTTGCAGTAACGATCTGGGCGCGTGAACTTCGACGATCGTGATACGATGGGCACACATTTCGTAGCCTGGCGTCACGAGTCGTTCCCTGCCGTTACATTCGCTCGCCATTCCCACTCTTGGCTAACACGCCCGACTGCTGAATTATCACCCGGCGAGTTGGGATTCGTTTGAAGCCGGGGCGGCGCTCTCAGACCAACTTCACTGGATTAGGGAGGCAGGCAATTCCTGTCATCGGTCTGATCCGATTGTCTTCGGACCTTCCGGGAGGAGGGTTCGTGCCGCTCCGCTACGCCATCGCCGCACCTTCGGCGTAGCCGGAACGGTAGCGGCAGGGCGTGTCCTCGTGCGCCCTGCCGCCATGCGTTTCAATCAACCGGGTAGAGGCCTTCAGGCGGTAACGCTGTCTTCAATATTATAGGGAGGGCTGCACTGAGCTGGAGCGAGCTGTCATTGAATCGCAAGCGGGGCAAGGAACCGGACACCGATATTTTGGACACTGACGATCGGCAGGGGCAGGCCGGCGTCAGCGAGTTTCTGGCGCAAGCGCCGCAATGCAGCGTCAAGCGCCCGGCTCTCCGGCGCAGGCGCGTCATAACCAAGCGTCTCGGCGAGGGAGGCCCGCGCGATCGGAGCGCCGTCCGAGCGGACGAATTGCTCGATCAGCATAACCTCACGGCCCGAAAGCACGACCGACTTGCCACCGGGTGCGGTCAGGCGATGCGCGGCCGGATCGAGGCACCATGGCGCGGACGGCCTGTCCCGTGCGGCTTGAGGGGCGTCGTGCATGCGGCGGATGAGATTGCGGATGGCGAGCCTGAGCTCTTCGCCATCCACCGGCTTGACCATATAGAGGTCGGCCCCATCGGCGTAACCTTGGATCCGGTCGTTCTGGCCCGTGCGTGCGGTCAGCATGATGATGCCGGGAGGCATCGCGTTCTTCATGAGCGATCCAGCCAGGATAAAGCCAGTCGTGTCCGGCAGGTTCACGTCGAGAATCGCGACGTCGAACGGACCCTCCTGCAGCTGATCGCGGAATGAAGCGCCGCTGCCCGCCTCGGCGACCGATATGCCGCTCAGCCGCAGATACTCGGCCAGACCTTCACGCAATTCGTCGTCATCCTCGACGAGAATGACTCGCGGTCGCGCACCTTGCGTATCGCGCATGGAAACCATCATAAACGCATTCTGTTGTCCGGATTGTAGCTGGGCGATCGCTGCCCAGGTGTCGCCGGGGGACTCTTAACCGACACCGCAAGTGATGCAAGTAATGACGAAGTATGAACTTCACGGCGCACGGATCGATAAGGCCGATCAACGCGTGCGAACAAGACCGGCTTGGAAAAGAATCCGGTTGAGCCATTTCTGGTGGGCTTTGTTCGTCGCCGCCGCGATCACGGCCTTGTGGCAACTCCCTGGCCTATTGCTCACCGGGAACCAAGCCGACGAAGGCTCGTCGAAAACCGCTCCCGTGGTCCACATCGATTTTCTGCGCGATCCGACCAGGAAGCTGATGCTGGAGGATATCCTGGAGAAAGGAGATCAGGCGCGATTCTCTCCGACCTCCTCCAGCAGCATCAATCTCGGATATACGCGCGACGCCGCGTGGCTGCGCATTACCATCGCAAGCAACGGCGACCGGGATATCCTTCTTTCGCTGACGCCGAATTTCGTCGATCTGGTCGACATCTATGTCGGAAATTCCGGTTCGCGGATGTCCGTAAGAAACTTTACCCATATCGCCGCAGGCGATCATCGCCCGGTTCCCGCGGACACCTTGTCAGGGCTTGCCGACGTGGTGCCGCTGAAGCTCGCGGCTGGCCGAACGACGGTGGTCTATATCAGGGCGGCTTCGATCAATTCCTCGCTTACGCTTACAGCGTCGCTCTATCCGTCGAGTGATTATCCCGTTCGCACAACCATCCTGAATGTCGCGGTCGGCATATGGTTTGGGGGAATGGCGGTATTGCTCGTCATCCAGCTGGTGTTTTTTCACTTCGACCGGAAACCCTATTATGCGCTGCTCGCCTTTGGGACGTTCATGGCAATGCTCGTCTATACGGGAACGCTGGGAATCTCGCGCCTTTTCCTGTTTCCGGAGGGTGGAAGCGGCAATGACGTCTTCACCGCCGTCAACAGCTGGTTCGGCCTGACCGCGAGCACGCTGGCCGCCGCCAGCATCCTGGAACTTCCGCGTACCGCCCCGTGGATCAACCGCATCTTCCAGGCTGGCGCGGCGATCGGGATCGTCGGCGTCGGCTTTGGCTTTGCGGAAAAGAACCTGGTGTTTGCCGATTTTGCCGGCGCTACGATCATCGTGCTGGCCGTCCTCGGGGCATTCCAGGGGCTGCGCACCGCCGGGGATGTGCCCGGGGGACGCATGCGGGCGACCGCCTTCTGCATATTGCTGCTCGGATTGATCGCAACGATCGCGCAACGCAGCGGTGTCGGGCACCTGCCTAACTGGGTCGCCCAAGGCTATGCGCTGAGCGCGCTCATCCAGACCATTCTGCTCACAGGCGCTCTAGCCGTCAGATTGAGGGCCGCCGAAGCTTTGAACCGCATCATGCAGGACGAGGCTCTGGCGGTCGCGCGTGAAGCGGAGAAGAGGGCGAACAGGCTCGTCGAGGAAAGAACGCGCGAACTCGCGACGGCCAAGCAGGTGGCGGAGGAATCGCTCCGCGCGGAGCTGGCCTCGCAGGAGCAGCAGGTGCGCTTCATGGAGGTCATCAGCCATCAGTATCGTACGCCGCTGGCCGCCATCCGGTCCTATGTCGACAATATCGGCCTCAGCCTGCCCAGGGAAGACGAAGCCAACCGACGTCGCCTGGAGCGGGTCAAGCGCGGCATCGTGCGCCTCGTCGAGGTGCTCGAGGTCAATCTCTCGCGCAGCCGCATGCAGGGGCCGTCCTTCCAGCCTGAACTGGTTCGTATACCGCTTGCCGAAATCGTCAAATCGGCAGGAGCGCGAGGGCGCGATCTTCTTCAGCACCCGATTGCCGTCAATATAACGCCAGAGGCGGGACGCGCGAAGGTTCGCGCGGATCGAGACATGCTTGGCATCGCCATCATCAACCTTCTCGAGAATGCCGTGAAGTTCTCGGCGGCAATCGGAGAGAAATCATCTGTGGTGCTGAGCTGCGCAATCGCCGACGGCTGTGCCGCCATCGCTGTCGCCGACAGGGGCATCGGCATTCCAGCCGAGGAGATCGAGGCGATACTGGGCCGTTTCGTGCGGGGCTCGAATGCAGCATCCATTGATGGAAGCGGCACGGGTCTTTCATTGGTGTCCCGGATAGCCGCATTGCATGGAGGCGCCGTCGAGATAGAAAGCGACCCCAGAGATCGGACCGTTGTCCGGCTGACACTACCGATCGATTCGGCCGGTTGAGTCTGAGAGCGAGCGCAGAAAGCCGATTTTGTCGCTCGCTGCCGGCCAGGATGAAATCCGTCCGCGACGAATCGACAATCCGTGTTGCCTTGACGACACGCATTCCGTTCCCTGGCGTTCCCTGACGTTCCGTAACGTTCCTTTCGCGGGTTCGCTGGCCCCTTGGCCTATGGGAACAATCGATAGAGTATCGCGCCAGCAAGCAGGGGTGGAGATCGAAGCCGGGGCGGCTGCGGGAACAACCATCTCAGACAGATCCGGTCTGGCGACCATTCCCTTCGGGAAAAGCCAGGATGGCAGGCAGCTCGATGCAAGGGGTTTCATCGATACGCCGTCCAGTTCGGTAAAGCCACACAGAAGTGCCGGCGGATACGGATCTGCTTGTTGCAAGTCCTCGGTCGGGGGGCAGGTCTGCTCATCACGTGCGAACGCCGCATGACAGGAAGCACGTGACGAGTGGGCATCGGCAGGGCGCAGAAATGCGTCCTGCCACCATCGGGCCCCGGCTCGACCAAACTGAAATCAGGCAAGCTGAAAACAGGGCGTGACGGTCTGGTTTTCCCGCGGGCGAACCAGCCCGCTCTACTGGTTCAATTCCTTCTCCACGACGCCGCGCAGGACGACTGGATCCATATCGGCTTCCGGACTGATGCGTGCGATCTCGGCGGCCACTTTCGCCCAGTGCAGGAATTCGGCTCTGTTCTTGCGGGCGCGCGCCCTTGCGGCTCGCCGCTGGGCCTCATAGTAGGCGTTTGCCTCCTCCAGCAACGCCAGGCGGCGAGCGTCGTCCTGCCATCGCTGGCGGATGCGGCGGCGATGTTCGATGAACCGCGTAATCAGCCGGCGCATCTTTGCTCCATTCGGCACATCTTGGCACCTGAACGAGTGGCGATCAGGCCTCGGTTCGGCAATGCCTGTCAAGGCTATTCGCCGGCTCTTCTGAGCATGCGGTCCATGCCACCGTCTCCTGCATCGAAACTGTCAAAAGACGCCACGGCCGTCACGATCCTGAGGACCAGGTCACCGTTCTCGCCCGTCGTATCGATCTTCTCGCACAGGGACCTGAACCCCACCCTGCGTCGGGACAGCTCCCACAGGATGTCAGCGAGGTCCGTCAGCGATCGTCCGAGGCGGTCGAGACGCCAGACGATCACAAGATCCCCGGACCTGACTTCACGCAGCATCGCGTCAAGCGCCGGCCTCTCAGGCCGGTTTTTCTCGGCCGCCATTGCCTGCCATATCTCCCGAAATCCTTCCCGCTCAACGAAAAGAAGCGTGCAGCCCGCGTCCTTGAGCCTTCGCTCCTGCTCGATCAGGTTGCGATGGAGCGGAGATGACCGGACATAACCGACTATCCTGGTGGCGCACGCCATACCCGTAGCCTCCCATTATGTTTCAAGCCCGTTTCCTTTCAATGGTTCCCCAAAACCCGCAGGATATCGCGACCGATTCCCGGGGCGTGCGGTAAATTCCCGTTATTTTCGTGGAACGCGTCCGCCATTGCTACGAAACCGGCCCTGATCCTTCCACTAATCCGTTGAGGGGAGCGGCAGGCCTCTCGCGATGCCTGAGGCGTGTGGTCTCCACGATCAGGATCGCAAGCGAACGAGGCGCGACGGGAGAAAAGGAAATGTTGTTCCTGATTGCCTTCCGCTGCGTGCGAAGCACGGGATGGAAATTCATGATTATCGGCTATGCCAGGGTTTCGACGGATGAACAGAACCTTTCCCTCCAGATACAGGCGCTGGAGCGGGCGGGGTGCGAACGCATTTTCAAGGACAAGGGGACCTCGGGGCGGGTTTCCAAACGGCCGGGGCTGGGCTCGTGCCTGCGTGCGCTCGCCGCAGGCGACATACTCGTCGTGTAGCGCCTCGACCGCCTCTGCCGCTCCCTTCCGCATCTCATCGACACGATGGGGCAGCTCGATGACCGCAATATCCATTTCCGCTCCCTGACGGAATACTTCGACACGACCACGCCGGGCGGGCGGCTCCTGTTCCACATGATGGCGGCGATCGCCGAGCTCGAGCGCCACCTGATCAGCGAGCGGACGAAGGCCGGAATGCGCGCCGCCCGTTCGATGGGCAAATCCGTCGGCCGGCCGGCGTGGACAGCCGGGGAACAGATGCCCGAGATCCTGAGCCTTCGCGAGGAGGACGCCTCCCTGCAGGAGATAGCCGAGCTGTACGAAACCACTTCCACCACCATAGCTCGAACCTTGAAACGAGCCGAACGGGCCACGGACGTGCGGTCTCCGGAGACAAATGATCCGGAGAGCGGCGACATCGTGGATTGACGGGATTCTACCGCCGGAAGTTGCGAGCGAGCCGCATTGGCTTCCGTCTCGTGAACGTTGGCAGCGGATGTTGGTACGCGCAGGTCGAATCGAAGACCTGCTCCCGTGCGTAGCTCTGGTGTCATCCCGTCCTGCCTGCTAACCGGTTCCGTCAAGATGCGCCCGTGCGTCCGCCACGATTCGGCGGATCGTGCATTGGTGCACGTTATAGTGTTCGGCGACGTCAACGAATCGCTTGCCCTCGTCGATCACCGCCCGGGCCGCCGCTTCTCGCTGGGCCTCCGTCAGCGCGCGCGGCCGCCCCATGTGATTCCCTTTCAGCCGCGCCGCCTCCATGCCGGCGACCGTTCTTTCGCTGATCAGGTGGCGTTCGAACTCGGCGAGCGCCGCCATCATGTGGAAGACGAGACGGCCTCCGGCCGAGCTGGTGTCGATCTTTTCTGTAAGCGATTGAAATTCAATGTTCTCCAGGGAAAACGAATCGAGCAGGTCGACCAGGTGAAGCAGCGATCGGCCAAGCCGGTCGAGGCGCCAAACCACGAGCATATCGCCCGGTTTCAGGGCATCTAGGGCCGCGTTCAGGCCGTCTCTTTCCGCCAGCGCGCCCGACACTCCCTCGTCTCGATAGATCCGGCTACAGCCCGCGGCCTTGAGCGCGTTGACCTGTAGATCTAGGCTCTGTTCTACTGTGGAGACGCGAGCGTAACCTATCTTTCTCATTGATGTTCATCTGTCTTTCTTTGCGCACCGTCGGTTGGGAAGCTGTTAACCCTTCAAACAAAGCGCGATTCGGAGGGTTGACATAAGGCTCCCTTTTGACATAGCTGGGTCTCGGCAATAGCAGCAACAGGAATATGGCTATTTTTTGGGGGGTTAGCGGGGTCGGCATGTGACGTAAGTGCCTGAAAAGGCGGGTGGCCAAAAGGGAACCCTTTTGCGCACCTAGGTTTCAGGTGAAGGCAACATCGAGGTCGTTTTTGACTTGATCGTTGCCTGAGAAAGCCGCCTCTCTTCCAACCGCAGCAAGTACATCGCGTCCATACGACTATGTCGTTGGAATCGGCGCTGCGGCTACCGTCTCCCAAAAGTTCTCCGTTCCGGTTGCCGAAAATTGCGGGCATTGGGCGGGGAAATTGCAATGGGCGAAGCGGGGGCCGTAGCGGCGGCAAGGTGCGAACGCACCGTGACTGGTACCGAAAACGGCGGAAATATCATCAGATTCCCGGGGGATACGGACAAGGGCTTCCGTCTGCTCCTGCGGCTGATCGGCGACCTAGTCGGAGATGCCGAGGGTCTGCGCGACCGTGTCGGTGAGATCGGGTTCGCGGGGAACACGATGTTCGTCGACGATTACGCCCGCGTGTTTACGGGCGAGAGTGTCAAGGACATGCATTTCGCCCTCGACATGAAGGAGGGCCAGAAAGTCCTCCTGATCGCCGACAAGCTTCCCATCATGGCGCGCTTCGTCGTCGGCTACCTGATCCGGCGGCATGAAGCCGATCCCGAACTGGCGTCGTTCCTGTGATGCGACTCGCCAAGTTCATTTCCATGATCACTCCGGTGCTGGGCCGTCGGAAGAACGAGTTGCTTCGGGAAGGCGGCTCGTTGGGCGCTATCGTGTCCCGGCGGGAGCAACGTGACGACGCCGGCGGGAGGCTTTTTGGGGGAAGCGGGACCGCGGTCGCCTGGCGACCGTTCGGTCATGCGCGGGTCATCCCGCCGCACATTCCAGCGGCAAGCGCCCGGCACAACCACGGTACGGTTTTCATTTTCGATTGCGACGGCGATCTGCGTCGCGATCCCGATCGGCGCGGAACGCGCGGCGCGAACGTCGTGCCTTTCCGGTCGCCTGTGTTCCTGGAGAGAAGACCATGAAGCACCCATACCGCGCGGCGGCGGCAGGGTTGGCCTGTTTGTTGATCTGGGCCGCCCCTTCATTCGCCAATGGCTGGTACGAAAGCCGCCCCTGGCAGTTCGATACCTCGGCCGACAAGGCCAACAAATCGGCCGTCCTCGACATGATCGAACGAAAAAAGGGCGGCTATTACGACGGCTTCTCGACCACGATCAATAACAACAACTACAGCAACACGAATATCGGCACGCAGATCAACTGCAACAATGTGGCTGACGCCGTCGGCAACCAGGCAACGAACAGCCAGGTCGCCAACTCGCCGAACGTCAACAATTCCTCCGGCGTCGATTCCTCGGCCACGGGCAATCAGTCCGACAGTTCCATCGACGGTCAGGGCACCGGCCATGGCCATGGGCAGAGCGGTGTCAGCAACGACCAGGACAATTCCGGCGACATCTCCTCGGGCGTGACGGGCTCCGACAGCACCTCGAGCAGCGGGCCGATCAATACCGGTCCGAGCAACCAGGACCTCGGCAACAACCAGGATAACAGCGGCAACCAGCACGCCAGCATCAACGACAGCACGGCCTGCGACATGACGGGCAGCACAACGAACGGCAATGTCAAGTCGAACATTGCCGGACCGCTGAATTGAGGTCCGCCATGTCATGTCATCAGATTTCTTCGACACAATCGGAAGACTGCGTGGGTTCGGGTTCGAGCGTGCTCGTCGCCTATCTCCTGATGGCGCTGAGCGGCGCGACAGTCGGAATCCTGCTCGGGGGGCACATCAGCGCCTCGATCGCATTGTTTTCGGGGCTGGTCGCCGGCTGTGTCATTGGCTGGTTTGGGGGCTGGTTTGCGCGGGGGGCAGTCCGATGAGCCGGCGCGTCGCCCTCAGGATCGGTCTGGTAGCGGCAGTGCCTGCGCTCCTTGCCGGCTGCGTCACGTCGATCGACAACATCAGCACTGTCCGCAACGGCAAGAAGGAAGCGCCGATCATCTATTCGGCGCCGGTGCGCAGCAATGTCACGCCTATGAGCGAGCCGCTGCGCTGCTACGCCAGGAAGCTCAGGTCCTCAGGCAGGAAACCGCTTGGCATCGCGGTCGGCGACGTCAAGGACTACACCGGCAAGCAAGGGCAGGACGAGGGCTTCGCCATCACCCAAGGCGGAGCGCTTATGGCCTATTCGGCGCTCGGCAAGCTCGGCGACGCCGTCCGGCTACACGAGCGCTTCGACACCCGCATCGCGGAGGCCGAACTGGTTTATATGGACCATCGCCAGCTCGGCGACGGCGGCACTCATTCGATCGACGATCCCAACAATGCCGGCCAGAAGGCGAACGTGCCGTGGAAGCCGTATTTCGGCGGCACCATCCGGCAGTCCGATTACTTCATCGTCGGCGGTATTACCGAGCTCAACTACAATATCCAGTCCGGCGGCGCCGAGATCGCCGTCAACCAGGTCGGACCGAAGGCGCGCGTCTACACAATGAACGTCGCCGTCGACCTGCGGATCGTCGGCTCGCAGAGCCTCATGGTCTACGATACCGTCAGCGTGCAAAAGCAGGTCACCGGCTACGAGGTCGGTGTCGGCGTCTTCCGCTTCTTCGGAAGCAATCTGTTCGACATCAATGTCGGCGCCAAGAACGCCGAGCCGCTTCAGCTCGGCGTGCGTACGGCCATCGAGGCCGGCGTGCTGCAGTTGGTTGCTTCCGTTGCCGACGTTGACCCGACGACGTGCATTCCGCCCGAGCTCGGTCCCATCAAATGGGACGGCGCCAACGCGGCCGCGGTTCGTGCCGAAGCCTCCGAAACCACTTCCAGCATCAGCCTGCCTGACCCTGCGAAGCCGGGCAGCGGTGCTCCCGCCTCTTCGACGTCCCTGTCCATGAAGGCCTCCTATGCGCCTGAAGAAGAGGCGGGAGCGACGGTCGCCATGGACGATCGTTTCGGCCATCTGGATGCCTCGGCCAGGCTCGATGCCGGCACCATCCTGGATCTTTCCCCGGCGGATCTGGAGAAGCGGTCGCAAGCCGCCGACGGCGGGGAGTTCGCCGTCCAGTTCTCCGGTTCAGGCAAGGAACTCGACGGCATGTCGCAGGCGACGATCGGCCAGGTCGCCGATCTCGTGAAGGGCGGCCGTCACGTGAATCTTACCGTCAGCGGACGTTCGGACAGGGGTCTCTCGGGGCAGGAGCGCGCAGCGCTCGAGAGGGACCGCATCCGCACCGTCGTGGCCGAGCTTTTGCGCCACGGCATTTCGAAGGCGCAGGCAAGCCTCCTTTGGCAATCCTCGCCGAAACAGGCGCAGCTCAACCAGGCAACAATGGGCGACAGCGGCGCGGGCCTCCATGAAATCGCGAGGATCCGTGTCGGATGAGCGAGCTGCGTAAGCCCCGAATTTCCCTCGACCGAGGTCAGCACCGACCTCTGCCCTGGGCTCATCCCGGAACGTCTCCGGGATCATGCGAATGACCGAGCCTTCGACCGAGGCGGTCCAAACAATCACTGAGAGGAATAAACCAAATGTCGATTAAGAATACGACGAAGAACAAGCTGCTGGCGGGTGTCGGAACGACCGTGCTTGCAACGTTGATTGCCGGTGGAGCGTATGCCGCCGGAGTTACGATCCCAGACATGGCAACTGCTACGGCGGTTGGGCACAAGACTGCCGAGGCGGTGGTCACAAACATGCTCGACGATATCGACGCACCCGGTGATATTGGTGCCTCGGTCGAAAACGCAAACGGCAAGCTGGGCGTAACCGGGGTTCAGACCGGAACGACCAACACTGTTACTGACAACACCATCAACGCAGGCGCCACGGCAAATAATTTCAGCAACGCCATCGCCCTGTCTCTGATCGAAGACGATGACGCGGACGGTAATTACGGTCTGGCTGCCTTGGGTGTGGCCGTAAATGAGGGTGTGGTCACATCGCATGTCGACGCCGGCTCCCTCTCGATCGACCTGACCGGGTTCGCGAGCGGCACAGCGGTCAACAGCGACAATACCATCCGCGCGCGGTCGACAGTCAATTCGGGCTCGACCAAGATCGCCGGGACAATCCCGAACGGCTATGAGTCCGCTACCGAGGGACACTCGGGAATGGATTTTTCGCTGGGTTCCACCGACATCCACACGGCTGAAGCCAGCATCGTGGCAAGCTCAGTGCAGTTGAACAGCGCCACTGATCACTTAGCATCTGTTGACGGTAACGAGATCGGGCTGTCGCTGACGTCGGACTTGGATAACGACGTCAATTCCTCCCCCACGCTCGACCGGAATACGATCGATGCGGCCATGACCGTTAACAGTGCGGCCAGCACTATCGACCTGCAAAGGCAGGATGATGACGAAATCAGCGCTCCGGCGTTTCAAGGCTCGGCAGCGGTTACCAATCTCCAATCCAACCTGAACGGCTCGGCGAGTGCCTCGAACAGCAATTCGTCCATCGCAGCTGTCGTGACGGGCACCGGAGTCGATGCGCTAAATAAACTCAACGGCGGTCTTTCCGTTCAGGACAACACCATTTCGAGTTCCGTGGCAGGAAACCAGTCGATCGGCGCAGACGGAGCGGGCAACAGCATTTTGATCGGCGACCAGCTTGCGATCCAAGGCCCTGGAACGACCAGCCCCGGTGTACCCGGATCGGCCGTAGCCTACGACGCCGGCGGAACGGCGGCGGATTCGACCGCCGATCTGATCATCCTCAACAGCCAGGGCAATTCCGGAAGCGCTCCTGATGCAAGGCTCGCCATCTCCAGCACCACCGAAGACGGCACTGTCGGCGCGATGGTGGACTCGCTCGTGGGCGGCTCGGTGACGCTCGTCGGCAATGTCGTGACTTCGCAGGGTGTCGGAAACAGTGCATCGAGTGCAGTGCAGAGTGGCGAGGGCGCTTCGCAGTTCGACGCCACCGTCGCGCTGCTCAACCAGCAGATCAACTACAACGCCGACATCTCGGCGGCGACGAGCGATACGGCCGTGACGGCGATCATCGGCAGCGCTACCGGTGGCGCCACCAGCGAAAGCACGGTCACGGTATCGGGTAATCGCAGCGCGGCGAGGGCCTACGGCAACGATGTAAGCCAGACGATAGCACTGGAGGCCAACAGCCTGAACGATGCACCTGCGCTGACTTCCCTGACCGGCGGCACAACCGGTGCGACAAACGACGGGAATGCGTCGGCCACCGGCGCGATGACCATCGCAAGCCTGCAATCGATCTATAATGGAGATGTGAACGCGCTGAACCAGAATTCGGTGATCGGCCTCGATGCCGATACGCGGATCGCCACCCCCGGTGACGTGATCGGGTCCAGCTCGCTGTCGACGAACGCCAATACGCAGGAAGCGGTGGCGCTTGGAAGCAGCGCCTCCAACGGCATCTCGCTTACTGGCAACACGGTCGGCGGCGGAGCGGGAATCGTCAGCGTCCAGATCGGCGATGAAGATTCGGCAGTAATGTCCACCCTCACGGGCGCGCAGGTCGGCCTGATCGCAGGCACCCACACGGAGGACAGCACACTTTCCGTCATGGGTAACCTTCAGCGCGCCATCGCCTACGGTACGACGGGCACCAACACGCTGGCCGTCGAATCCAATGGCGTCAACGTGGCCTCCGCCGGCGAAGGTGGCGCTGGAACCTACAATACGGTTGGTGATCCGTTCCACTCCAGCTCGAGCCAGCCGACGGTCGAAGCCTCGTTCGGTGTCCTGAACGACCAGTCAACCCAGGGGCCGGTGACGGCAGCCGCAGACGGGGTTATCGGGCTCAGTGTCGAAGGCGACGTTAGCAGCAGTTCGAGCGCTAATGACGGCAACGCCCTCGTGGCGGCGGCCTATGGCAACGACGCGGCGAACGGCATCTCGCTCGACGCGGGCACGCTGACAAGCACCGGTTTCGCTTCCGTGGCGCACGTGGGCAACGCGCAGGCCGCTTTCGGCAATGCCGCGGTTTCCGCGACCGCATTCGGCGGGAATGTCGTGACCACAGACATCGAGGACAATATCCTTGGTTCGACGGTATCGACCTCGACGAACCAGGTCCAGGCTCTGGCCTCGGGCAGCCAGGTGTCGAATAACCTCGCCGTGTCCGGCAATACGCTCGACACGTCCGGTACCGCGGCGGCAGGCCTGTCGCTGGCCGGCGGCGAGTTGAGCGGCACCACTTCGTTCGGCGTGACGAACGCGCAGGCTGGCGCCGGCTCGGTCGCGGCTTCGCTGCTGGACGGGGGTCCAGACACCGCGACGTCATCCGCCAGTGTGCTGACCAGGATCGGCGGCGACGACAGGACGATCGAGGGTGCCGCTATCGCCTCGAACAACAACAGCCTGTCCGCTCAGGCCACGAGCAATTCCGCCGACAATGCACTAGGCATCCAGGCAAATGGCGTTGCCACCTCCAGCGGCGTGACGAACTTCCAGGTCACGGATGCTGATGTTTCGTCGCATATAGGCATTCCTGGTACCCCGGGGACAGCGTTCATTCCGGCCGACAATTTCGGGATCTCTGTCACAGCAATAGATCCGGCAGATGAAACCAATGGTCTGCAAGGTACCTTCTCAGGCGGGAACATGACGCTGACTGGCGGTACATTGTCGTTCCCCACAGCGAGCCTTTCGGCGGATCAGATCGCATATTTGACAACCCATGGCTGGAATTCGGATGGAGCCACCATCAGCGGCTCGGCCACGTTGTTGGGAACGATCTCTTCTGCGGATTTCACGACGCTCTTGGGCGGCGGAACGGTTGATCTCAGTTATGCCATTCCTGCCATCCCTGCTTCCGACGGCGTTCCGAACAACGGCGGCGTCACCATCGTCGCGGAAGGCGGCTCCCTTGCCAACTCCACCCTGTCGGTGGACGGCAACAAGGTCAACGGTGCCGTGACCGGTAACAGCGCCGTCAACGCGCTGTCGGTGGACGCGGCAACGATCGCCGGTGCCAACGGCCTGACCGGTTCTGTTTCGCAGGCCGACACGAGCATCACCACTTCGGCCGACCATTCGCTGCTCAACCAGCAGTCGGTCGGTGATGGGATGCTCGAAAGCAGCGTTGCCGGTTCCTTTGGCATCGCGACGGCAGAGGACGCCGCCATCACCGGCTCAAGCCTCAGCGTGTCCGGTAACAGCCAGCGCGCCACCTCCGTGGCCAACACGGCGTCGAGCACGCTGAGCCTGACAGGCAATGACATCTCAGCCGGTTCGGCTCTGATCTCGGGGCAGGGAAGCGAGGCGAGTGTTGCCGCAGGTTCCAACGTGGAGATATTCGCTCCGGCTGCGGTATCTGCGTCCAGCGTCGACATCTCGAGCAATGCCAATACCGCTCTCAGCGTGATCAACGATGCGACCAACACCTCGACGATCTTGGCGACCAACATCGCCACGCTGGATTCGTCCCTGGGTATTGGCGAGGTCGGCAATGCGGTCCTCGACGTGGACGCCAAGTCCGCCGCAGGCGACCATGTGCTGCAGAACATGCAGGGTGCTTCCACCAGTGTGGAAAGCACCGCGATCACGTCACTCTACAATGTGGATCGCGCCGCAGCGGCCACGTCGGGCCTCGTGAACAGCAGCTTCGCCATGGACGGTAATACGACCTATGCGGAGGCTTCAGCCAACCGCGCTGCCAACACGATGACGCTCAACGGCAGTGCCTCGCAAGGGGCAAGCGGTGGTGTATTCAATCTGCAAACGAGCGATGCGACCGCCACCGCCAACGCGACTACCAATGCGGGGCTCACGCTTGCAGGTGACACGGCTATCGCCGCGCTGTCCAACAGCACGGTTTCGCTGGATAGCAACAGCACCACCGCGTTGGCCCGCGGCAATACCGCCACCAACGTGCTGAATTCGGTCGCGGGCGCCAATTATGGCACCTCGGTCGATGCCGCTGGAATCGGGTTCGCGACGGTTGGCAGCTCTGTGCATGCCACATCGGCGGTTCTCAATGCCCAGGACAATAGCGGCGCGGTCACTGCGAGCAGTGTGGGTGCGACCTACGTGGTCGCGCTCAACGCGGCCGACGTCGGAAACCCTGCCGTTACCAACAGCAGTGTTTCGGTGAGCGGTAACAGCGTTGCGGCTCAAGCCTTCGGCAACAATGCGGTCAACAAGATCTCATTGACGGGCCTGAACACGGGAACGTCCACCGCAGCCCTGGGCAGCGTGCAGACAAACTCCGGTGCGATCACCGCTTCTGTGGTCGGGGCGAATATCGGGGTGGCGTCGTTGGGCACGGCGGGAGGCTCGTCCTTCAGCGTCGGCAGCAACACGATCAGCGCGAATGCGGTCGGCAACAGCGTGAGCAACACCATCGGCCGCAAGTAAGAAACGGCCTCTTCCACCGGCTCGCCCCCGCCCGGGCGGGCCGGCACTGGAAGGGAGCGGCGGTCGCTCAGCCCCATAGCCCAATACCCGGGCGGCTGCCGTTCCCTTCCGCATTTTCAGCATTGGACAGATCATGGCACTCCTTCGCCAACCACACCGGTCAGCCGGAACATATGCCCGCATGCTTGCCCTGAGCGCCGCCATCGGCGTCGGCGCATTGCACGGCCCGGCGGTTGCCGCGACAGCGTCAGGTGCCTTCGCCGTCCGCGGAATCGGCGCGCAAAGCTGCAAGAACATCACCGCGGTTGCGACGGGCAAAAAGGCGGATGAACTGGTTCAGCTGAGCTCGGCCTGGGTCGCCGGCTATCTTAGCCAGTACAATCGTGCCACTTCGAATACTTACGAAGCCATTCCCATCGTCGACAATGTCGTCCTGGGCAAGCTCGCCATCAATATCTGCCGCTCGAATCCCGACACGCTGTTCGAAGCGATCGCGGCAAGTCTCGTCACCTCTTTCTCGCGTGGCGCGCTTTCGGAAGAAAGTCCGATCGTCGAAATCAAGTCCGACAAGAGCAAGGCCCTGGTGCGCCGCGCTGTTTTCCGCCTGGTCCAGCAGGAGCTGATCAAGGGCGGGTTCCTGCCGGCGGGAAGCGCCGACGGCGACTACGGCCCGGCCACCCGCGCCGCCTTGTCGAAGTTCCAGGAAGTGCGCGGCATCACGCTGACCGGCGTTCCCGATCCCCAAACACTCGTTCACCTCTTCGCCATGGGCGAGAAGGCCAAGGGCGCCGGCAAGAACTGACGGCAGCCCTGTCACCAATAGAGAGAAAGTATCAAGCGATGTCGAAGGACCTCATCAGCACAGTCACAACCGGTACGGTCCAGGAACTGCTGCGGGAAGCCGGGCTGGAAGCCAGGCTGGCGGGCACGAAGGAACAGCCGCAGGTCGTCAGCACTCTCGCCGGCATCAACTTCAACGTCCGTTTCGGCACGCCCATGAAAGACGGGAGCGGCTGGACGGATTTCACGTTCTCGGCGCCGTTCACCGTCGATCAGGAGGTCTCGCCGGTGATCGGCGCCTTCTGGAACCGCAGAAACCGTTTCGCGCGAGTCTATCGTACGCATGACCAGCTGTTGCTGGACATGGACGTCATTGTCGCCGGTGGAGTCACCCGGCCTCATGTCAAATACCTGATCGCCGTCTGGGCAGACGTGGCTCAACTCTTCGTCAGGCACCTTCGTGCCGATCATGCCGTGCTTGCCCGCTACAAAGCGGCAGGAGGCAAGGCCAGCGCGGCCGCGCCGAAAACAGCCGCACCGGCGGCGGCAGGAGCGGCCAGCGATGCGGCGCGTCAGCGTCCGGCGGCAAGCGTCGCGCGCGGCAATGGAAAATCCGATGGGCTTGGGGAGAAGGCGCATGCGTCCGGCTCCAGCTGAAAGGACAACGGGGTTGTCGAAGGTCGCGCCCGCCCGCGCGCCTTCGACGCCGGGGGACCCGCACCCCTCGAAGCAGGCTGGAGTGGATTTGTACCGAGTACCCCCGGCCTGCGTTTCACCATACCGCCGCTCCCCGCGTCGCGTGAAAACGACACGCGCGACTGGTCGGACCTGCTTCCCGACGACTTCTATGACGACCGGTCTGGGGGCGATCGCGTCTTGGATAGTCGGGACAGGGACGTTCCCAACGGGAGCGTGGCTATGACCGCGCGCGAGCAGATCCATCCTGTCCTGGTGAGCCGTCCGCCTCGCTTTCTGGTCGGTTCCGCGATGGCTGCCGTGGCCCTGGCCGCGGTCGCGTTCGGCTATTATGTGCTCGCCGTCGGCGAAAGCGTGGTCGGCGCTACCGAGGCCGTCGCGCAGACACCGCTAGCGGACCCGCGCAGCGAGCGGTTCGCCGCCAATGACGGCGCGAAGGCGCCGGCCGGCAAGCAGGAATTGCACAACACGATATCCAGGCAGGCGGCCGAGTGGGGCGCGGGCACGTGCCTTGCGCAGATCGGGCAGGTGTCGGACTTCCTCACCACCGGCCAGAGCTACGCGGCGCTCTCACGCAAGGGACCGGCAAGCGCCGACGAAAGCATGTTCTCGGCGACGATCGCGGGTGCTGACAAGAACGGGCTGGCGAGCGTTTCGAGCTTCGTCTCGGCGCCCGTCGCCGGCGGCAAGTGCAATTCCACCTACCAGACAGTAGTGGCGTTTCCGGACAGCTGCGCGGAAGTCCGCGAGGCACGCTTTCAGAGCTTCGCCAGCAAAGTCGAACTGGGCAAGGCCGCCGAGAGCTGGACCGACGGCAAGGGAGCCTATCTCCACATGCTGACGGTCGGCGACCGCGGCTGCGTGGTCGTCAAGACCGAGATGGTCTTCTGACATGAACAAGGCGCGATCCATTTTGGGGACCGATGGCGCGCTCTTGAGGGGAGGAGTGTCCCCAACCGGCTGGATTCGCGAGGCCAGCCGCCACTTGGCGCGGCGAATCCAGCCAACGGCCGGCGTGGCAAGGACGATGTCCGCCACGCCGGCCCCTGGACTGGAAAGCCGGGGAATGGGGAGGGAAGGGGTGCTTACGGGATCGACTCGGCTTCGCGGGGGAGGGCGCAGATGACGCCATCCACCTTCACCATGGCATTCCAGCCGATCGTCGACGTGAACGACGGCTGGCGACCCTTCGCCTACGAGGCTCTGCTGCGTGGAACCGACGGGGAATCCGCCGGGGCGATCCTGGCCGGCATCCCGACCGACGACGTGCTGGCTTTCGACGCGGCCTGCCGCAAGAAAGCGCTGGAGCTCGCCCGGTTTCTCGGTCTGCGCTGCCGCCTCAGCCTTAATGTCACCGCCGAAGCTGTCGGTAATTACCGGCACGGGCTCCACGCGACGCTGCACGCGGCACGTGAACTTGGTTTTCCGTCCCAGCAGCTCGTGTTCGAGATCACCGAACAGGCGCCGATCGCCGATGTCCAGAAGCTTTCGCGCTGGATGGCGGCGGCGCGCAATCGCGGCATCACGGTGGCGCTCGACGACTTCGGGGCAGGGCACGCCAATATCGGAACGCTGCTGCGCCTGCGTCCGCACATCGTCAAGCTGGACATGGAATTGGTCCGGGGCGTCGATGCGGATCGCTCCCGCCAGGCTTTGGTCAAGGGGATCGCCGCGGCCTGTGAGGGATTCGGAAGCCTCGTCATCGCCGAGGGGGTCGAGACGGAGCAGGAGTTCCGCAAGCTGCACGAACTCGGCATCAGCCTGATGCAGGGCTTCTTCATCGCGCGGCCGGCAATCTCGTCGCTTCCCGAGACATTCTCGCCACTTTCGGCGTCCGCCCGATTGAGGATGACGCGAGGCGACGCGCGCCCCAACGACCGCGCAATGGGGAGAGTGCTTCATGGATAATGGCAAGAAGCGCCTCTCCATCAATCCGCCTGGCGAGATCGATCCGTCGGATCCTGAGTACCTGCGTCAGTGCGGCTTTGCCCTGGAGCCGTCCATCCATCGGCTGATCGAGATCGCGGTCGAAGCTGGCTGGGTGCGCGAAGACGTCGTCGCGGCGATGCTTGTCGAAACCGGGCGTCACCTGGAATGCAACAGGGTCGCCTTCGGCACGCTCGACGATGCCTGCAGTGAAGACCGCTTCCTCGAACCGAATTCCGCCGGACAGGGGAGGCTTCACTGATGCTGCCGCGGCCTGCGTCTTCGCGTGAGATACACGCAACCCTCATCTCTTTCGGCGCAATCCGCCGCATCATGCGTCGAAAGGGTAGCGGAAGCGGGGCACCCCCCTTTCCTTCCGCGACATCGGGGCCCTCCTCGATGGAAGCCGGACCTGGCCCCCTCGTGCCGCTCAAGGTCCGGCTTCGCCTCCGGCGCGCCCGCCTGCTCCTGATTGCGGGTGCGCCGGATGGCGGCTCTCCCGTCCACGGCATTCGGCCCGGCTTCGCGTCTGGTTCGTGGAGGAGCGTGCCATGAGAACCAGATCAGGGGACAACGCGCCCGAAACCGCGAACCTGCAGGAACAGATGATCGGACTGGTCCCGATCGTGGACATCGCAGCTGGAGGGATTGTCCACGCCTGCGAGGCGGTCATGACGGGCGCGTCCGGAGGCAACACACAGTATTCCCCGGACAATGCCGCTTACCTTAAGGCCGCCATGTCGTTCGCCCGCTTCGTCGGGCTCGACAGCCTGCTGGCCGTGAAGCTCGACGTCACCGCGATGGACGAGCCGGCCCGTCTGCTGGAGGAGATGAACGAGTTCGCGCAGGAACTGCGGTGGCCGGTCGACAGACTGATGCTCGAGGTCTCCGGCGTGCCGCATGGCGACGCCTCATGCTTCGAACAGGCGATTGCGGCGGCGCGTTCGCGGGGAGCCGCCGTGGCGCTGGGCGGGTTTTCCCTCGACGAAACGAGCTTTAGCCGCCTAATCGACTGGCGGCCCGACTACATCAAGCTGCATGGCGATTTCGTTCGCTCGATAGGCAAGGACCGCCTGCGCCAGGAGTTGACGCTCGGCCTGTCGCGCGCCTGCCGCTCCTTCGGCGGCCGCATCATCGTCTCCGAAGTCGCGTCGGCGCGCCAATGCGAGGCGGTCACACGGCTCGGTGCCGAGCTTATCCAGGGTCCCATCTTCACAAGCTTCAATCCCGCCGACGGCAGCGCCGTCGTCTCCCCAGACCAGCTGTCCATGCACCATCAGAACGGGAGCATCCATTGAGCCAGCCGCAAGCCATGAACGAAGCGGGAAGCGCTCCTTCGCGATCGTCCGAAGGCAAGGTCTCGTTGTTCCTCGCCAATCTGATGAAGCGTGAAAAGGAGCATCCTCCTGTTGCGCGGAGCACGCTGCCGTCCACCGATCACCTTTCGGGCACGCTCGCGGAACTCCGCGACGCCGCGCTCCAGGTCCACCACGACTTCCATAGTTCCACCGCAGACCTTGAGGGCCGGATAGCACGGCTGTCCGCGCATCTGTCGACGCTGCTGCCCGTGGTCACGACCCTTCACAAGGCTCATGGACAGGCGGCATCCAGGAATGCCGTGCTGGAAAGCGAGAACGCGGCGCTTGCAAAGCAGTTCGCCGAGATCCGGGACGATCTGGCCGATCACAAGCAAAAGCTTTCCGATGCGACCGGGCAGGTCGACACGTTGGTGGAAGAGCGTGAGAGGCTGAAGGGCGAGGCGGAACGCCACGAAAGGAATGCGACCGAACTCGGCCGGGCGAAGGAAACGCTGGAATTCAACCTGGAAACGGCGCTGCAGCGCACGCATGAACTCGATCGCCGCCTTGTCGAAATTGAGGACGAGAAGGTCAAGCTGACCGGCGACTATCTCGATGCGAAGCGCACAGTAGCGCGGCTGACCAACGATGTCGGCGAAGCCCGGCTCGCGCTCGAAGCGCGCGGCGGCGCCTATGACGAGACCCGCAAGCGCCTGGAAGACGAACAGGCGTCGGGCACCCGCGCCAGGTCCGAGTTGACGCGAACGAAAAACGACATCCAGGCGATTCGAGCCCAGATCGGCCATCTGGAAAAGGAAGGCGCGGCCGCGCGTGCCCGGTACGAAAGCCAGATCGAGCAGATGGCTGCCGTGAACGCGGGGCTCGAGCGGGACCGTGATGCGGTCCGCGCGCGGCTTGCCGTCGTCGAAAAGATCACCGGCTCACAGAGGCGAAAGCTGGAACGGGCGCAGGAGCATATCGGCTACCTGCAGACCGTCATGCGGCGCCTGATCGGCGAAGGCAAATCCGAAGCGGTGAGTGAACTCGATCTCACGTTCGACGTCGAAGGCGGCGAGCAGGAGAGCAACGCAAGCGGCGAGGCCATCGGGTCCGCTGACGCGCAGCAACAGTCATCGAGTGAAGAAGAAGGCGTCATCCGCCTGCCGGCCCGTAGGCGCCGGTAAGCAACAGATTCTGAAAACAGTTTTTGCAATCGCGCGGGCGTCTGTCGCGCAAGGTTTATCAAGAGGTGGGAAATGACCATTAAGACATCACGTAGAAATTTGACCGCGGCTAGCGCTGATGAAGCTGCCGCTCCCCATGCGATGCCGGATCAGGCAGGCAAGGGCGTACTGGCCCGCCGTCATCTTTACATGAGTGCTGCGGCGCTGGCTTTGATGGTAGCCGGCGGGGCGGGCGGTATTCAACCAGTGGCGGCAGCGGGCATCAAGAACACGACGCCGACCCACCTTAATGTCACGGATCTGGGCACGCTGCTTAACAATATTCCGCGCAACGCCAGTGGCGGCGATGTTGTCGCGACGGGCTCGGATTCCGCCGGCGTCGATGTCCAGGTACGACAGCAGCTTGGCCAGCAGCTCCCGTTCGTAGGGTGGGTGGATCTTGGCGACCCCTTCGATTCTGTAGGTGATATCGACATCAACGTCGAAGACGTGGACGCGCAATATCACGGGCAAAAAGGTATAAACGCAACCAATGCGTCAGGTAATATCAACATTGGTGCCAACGACATTGTAAGCGATGCCATCGGCGTCAACGCTCAGGTAAAAGGGTTCCCTGGGATAACGATCCTGGGCAACACGATCGGGGCCATCCCCGGCATCGGCAATATTTCCATCGGTGTGGGTGATGTCACTTCTGCCAATGGTGGCGCCATCAACGCAGAGACAGGTTTTGGCACCATCGACATCACAGCCGGTAATGTCTCCGCCGGTGCCGGCGCCGGCGTCAACGCCACCACTCAATTCAACACCGGCATCGATTTTGGAAATTTCGATCTCGATTCCGCGTTGGCCACAGCATTCTCGGGAGACGGCATTTCGATCGATGTCGGCAACGTTGATAGCACCGGAACCGGCATTAATGCCGTGATCTCTGGCGTTTCGGGTGTTCCGCTCATCGGTGATGTGCCCGGTCTCGGCAGCATCGAGATTTCGGCGGGCGACGTGACCTCGACCGGTGACGGCATCGACGGGCAACCGGACGGCATCAATGCCGTGACCGGCCTCGGCACGGTGCGCGTGCAGGCGGGGAATATCGTCGCCGACGCCGGCATGGGCGTGAATGCGACGACCAATATCGGTATTTCCCTGTCCGGTCTTACGGGCGGCACGGACGGCTTCGATCTCGGCGGATTGCTCACCAGTGGGGTGAACGTCGAGGTCGGCAACGTCAGCAGCCAGGACACAGGCATCAATGCCGAAATCACCGGTCTGTCCGGCGTTCCTGTTCTTGGTGATCTTCCCGGCATCGGCAGCGTCAGTGTCGCGGCTGGTGACGTGACTTCGTCTAACGGTACCGGCGTCAACGCCACGACCGGGCTTGGTCTCGTGACAGTCTCGGCAGGCAATATCGAAGCCGGTGCGGACGGCGTCTATGCCGAGACCGGTTTGGGCGCGGCCATCGTGACGGTAGGCGATGTCGATGCCGGCGGCGACGGCATCAGTGCCAAGGTCACGGGCGGGAACTTCGGCGACTTGTCCTCCGTCATTGGTTCGGTTCCTGGAGGCGACCTCCTCGATTCCGGCGTCGGCGTCGCCTTCGTCAGCGCCAACGACGTGACCGCGGACCTTGGCGGCGGTATCAACGCCGAGGTTGGCCTCGGCGCTGCAGGCGTGATCGCACATGATGTCGAAAGCGCCGGCATCGGCATCAATGCGAGTGCAAGCACGGGACTGGCCTTTGCTTACGCCAACGATGTGTCGACGACGGACGAGGAAGCGCACGGCATCAATGTCGAGGCCGGCGGGGTCGCCGTCGGGATCGCCACCGGTGATGTGTCCACCGAGGGAGACGACGCCTACGGCGTCCGCGTCGTGGCGAACCCGCTGGGCGATCTCGGGCCGGTCGGCGACCTGATCGACGGCCTAGGCGACCTGCCGGATGGTATCGGCGACGCACTCGGAAGCCTTGCCGGCGACGCACTTTCCGCCGTGTCCAACGGCGTCGCGATTGCCGGGGTGAACAACGTCACGACCGAGGGCAATAGGGCCGTCGGTGTCAGCGCCGAGGCCCTCGACGGTATTGCCGGCGTCATTGCTACCGGAGACGTCGTGACGACAGGCGAAGCTTCCGACGGCATCCATGCCTCGGGCGGCCAGTTTGCAGGGGTGATCGCCAACAACGTATCGGCAACGGGCGGCGGCCTGCAGGGGGGCGGCGAAGGCTCTCATGGCATCGTCGCCGAAGCGTCGGCCGGTTCCGCGCTCGTGGTTGCAAATTCCGTGATCTCCAATGCCGCCGGCATCACCGCAAGCGCGGATAATGGCTTCGTCGGGGTCGCGGCTTCGTCGGTCGAAACACGGGGAGACGACAATGCCACCGGCATCGACGCCTCCATTCTTGAAGGGGACGCCTATGTCGCGGCAGGCTCCGTCACGACGGTCGGCGACAACTCGGAGGGTATCCACGCCGAAACCCAGGACGGTTCCACCTATGTCGTCGCCGGAGACGTGACCACCTCGGGCACGCGCAGCACCGGCATCGTCAACCTGGCGAACGGAACGTCCGTCACGCTGTTCAACAACGTCCTTACGACCGGCAATCTGTCGCCAGGCGTTATCGCGCTCGATCCAGGCAGCGACGTGTTCGTCGCCGGCCAGAGCGTCGTTACCGAAGGCAACCTGTCTCCAGCCATTGTTGCGAGTTCGGATGTGGGAGACGTGACGGTCCTCGTGGACCAGACTTCCACGCTGGGCAACGGTTCCTCCAGCATTCTCGCCCAATCGAGTGACGCCGACGTGTTCATTGGAGCCGGATCCGTCGCCACCCACGGCCGGTACGCGGATGCTGTAACCGCCGGGGCCGGCGGCGATGCCACGGTTGTGGCCGGTACAGTGTCGACAAGCGGCCGTTCAGCGGACGGCGTCAATGTCGCCGCCGGCAATAATGCCCTCGTTATCGCCGACTCCGTCTCGACATCGGGTCGGAACGCGGACGCAGTGACGGTCGGAGCCGCTGGTGACGCCACTATTGTTGCTCAGTCGGTATCGACGGAAGGCAACTATGCGGACGGCGTCAATGTCGGCGCCGCCGATGATGCGGTGGTTGTCTCCGACTCCGTCTCTACGTCGGGCCGGAACGCGGACGCGGTGACCGTCGGGGCTGGCGGCGATGCCACTGTCGTGGCTCATGCCGTAACGACGACGGGCCGGAACGCGGCCGGCATCGATGTTGGCGCCGCCGATGATGCAGTCGTGGTTGCCGGCACCGTCTCGACATCCGGTCGCGGCGCTGATGCGGTGACGGTCGGTGCCGGGGACGATGCGACCGTTGTCGCCCAGTCGGTATCGACAGCGGGCAATTACTCCGCCGGCATCGATGTCTCTGCCGGTGACGACGCTGTTGTCGTGGCCGATACGGTCTCAACCCTCGGCCGGAGCGCCGATGCAGTGACCGCGTTCGCCGGTGACGATGTCACTGTGGTTGCCAATTCGGTCACGACCGAAGGCGCATTGTCCGACGGCATCTTTGCGAGTGCCGGTGGCGATGTACGCGTGATCGCGCAGACCGTCTCTACGCTGGGCTGGAATGCGGACGCGGTAACCGCGCATGCCGACGGCGACGCTACGGTGGTGGCTCGCTCAGTGTCGACGGGCGGCGACTTCGCCGCTGGCATCGACGTCATCGCGGGTGACGATGCGGTCGTGGTGGCCGATACGGTCTCGACGCTCGGCCGGAGCGCCGATGCCCTGACGGTTCATGCCGGGGACGATGCAAGGGTCGTGGCAAACACCGTCTCGACCGAAGGCAACTATGCCGACGGCATCGACGTTGCCGCCCGTGACAATGCTGTCGTTGTCGCCGACACGGTCTCGACGCTCGGCCGCAATGCCGACGCGGTGACCGTCCGTGCAGGCGATGACGCCACGGTCGTGGCTCACAACGTCTCGACCCAAGGCAATAATGCCGACGGCGTCGACGTCGCCGCTCGTGGCGATGCTGTCGTGGTTGCCGATACGGTCTCGACGCTCGGCCGTGATGCCGACGCCGTGACGGTTCGCGCTGGCGACGATGCATCGGTGGTGACGCAGGACGTCTCGACAAAGGGTCGCAACGCGGATGCCGTGACGGTTCGCGCGAGTGGCGATGCAAGGGTCGTCGCGCATTCGGTAACGACAGAAGGCGCATTCTCCGCCGGTATCGACGTCAGGGCGATCGACGGCGATACGACGGTTGTTGCGCTGGGATCGGTCGACACTTCCGGATACGGCTCGCACGGTATCGACGCCTTTAGCGAGAACGGCCGCACAAGGGTGGTCGCCGCTTCAGACGTCACCGGCGGTTCCGGCAACAACGGTGCCGGCGTAAGCTTCGGCGGCGGCGCGGGCGCGCTGCTGTTCAACAACGGCTCGATCGCCTCCCTCAATGACCGGGCCATTGTCAACGATGGGTCGGACTCGACTGTCTGGAATAGGGGTGACATCACCGGTTTCGTCGATATGGGCGCTGGTGACGATACTGTCAGGAACACCCAATACGGACGGTTCATCGCTCGCGGCGACAGCGATTTCGGCGCCGGCGAGGATTCCTTCGTCAACGCCGGCCTAGTGACGCTCGCTCCGCGCGCGGCGCCGGCCTCCGTGACGATTGCCGGTCTCGAGACGTTCGACAACAGCCCGGGCGGCGTCATCTCGCTGCAGGACGGCCAGGTGAACGATCTGCTGAGGCTGAGCGACTCCAACTATATCGGCGGAGGCGTTCTGGCATTCGACGCGGCACTGAAAGGCGGCGGCACGGCCGACGAATTCCATGTCGGCGGCGATGCTTCGGGCACGACCGTGCTCGCGGTCAACGATATCGATGCCGGCCCAGGCGACTACAATCCGGACGGCGTGCTGTTTGCACGGGTCGGCGGCTCCAGCGATGCCGCCAACTTCACGACGAACGGCGGCATCGACAAGGGATTGTTCCGCTACGACGCCTATATGAAACCAGGGTCGGAAACATCGGACGGTTCGAACGAATGGTATCTGGCCTCGACGTTCGATCGGGAAGCTTTTGAATTCCCGATTATCGCCGCCGGCGCACAGAACCTGTGGCATGCCTCCACCGGGACATGGCTGGACCGGACCGCCGATCTCCGTTCCGTCTACGGCGATACCTCCGGCATCGTCGATCTCAAGGACGAAGGAGCCTTCGACACCGCCGGGGCAAAGGTCACGCCGGGTGCGTGGATGAAGCTGCTCGGCGGCACCGAGAAACGTGATATCTCTAATGTCGCTGGGACTCCCGGCGGGATGGGCGGTCCCTCGCATGTCTATGACGACGTGTTCCACCAGCAGTATCTGGGCTTCATGGCGGGCATCGACGGCGGAAAGGATTCCGTCACGGCAAGCGGCCAGCACCAGACCTGGCTGTTCGGTGTGATGGCCGGCTATGTCGGTTCGAACCTCGACTTCGACAAATCGAACACCGATGTCGACTATCGGGCCGGATCCATCGGCGCCTATGCCACATACCTGAACGGAGGCTTCTTCGCCGACGCCGCGGTCAAGGCCGATTTCGGCACGATCGATTACAACAGCAACCTCGGCGGTGGCTTCCAGGACGACTTCAAGAGCGACTACAGATCGGTCGGCGTGGTCGTCGACACCGGGTATCGCTTTACCGGAAGCTCAGCCTGGTTCATCGAGCCGAAGGCAACGCTCGCCTATGTCCATACCAGCTACGACGACGCTACCGTCCTGGGCACTGGTGTCGACATGCGTAATGTGGAAAGCCTGCGTGGCCGTCTCGGCGCTCGCGTCGGAACGCATCTCGACTATCACGGCAATATCGTGGAGCCGTGGGTCGAAGCCAGCGCCTGGCATGAGTTCAAGGGCGACTACAAGGCCAATTTCATCAGCAACGGCTATGTGGCGCCGGTCGGCTACGATCTGGGCGGCACGTTCGGCGAAGTGGCCGGCGGCCTGACCTTCATCAGCACCGAGACCGGCTGGAGCAGCTTCGCCAAGGGCGCGGTGCAGTTCGGGTCCGACGATCAGCTCGGCTTCAGCGGCAACCTCGGTATCCGCAAGGCCTGGTAAGTCCCGGCTCGCAGGGAAGGCCGCCATGGCGGCCTTCCCTGCAAGTTTCTCAAATGAAAGTGCAGGAAGGATGGGGTCGCTTTCGCCCGCGAAGAGGGAAACGGAGATTCTGTTCGTCGACGACGACCGGGGCTTCATTGCTCAGACCACGGCGGCGCTTTCCCTGTTCGGATACAGATGCTTCGAAGCGCGCAGGGCCGAAGACGCCCTGCGCCTGTTCGAGAAAGAGCGGCGCATCCGCATCGTGCTGACGTCGCAACGCCTGCCAGGCATGAGCGGGCTCGAGCTCATCAAGAAACTCAACGCATGGTCCGGCGACCGGAAAGTCGCCGCCATGCTGCTCGTGGAATCGGCGTCGTTCGACGATGCGGTCACCGCCTTGCGATACGGTGCATCGGATCTGCTGCAGAAGCCCTTGTCCGTTCAGGAGATCAGGCTTTCGCTGCGTAGTCTCGAGACGCGCCTGTTCGAGCCGAAGATCGGTAAGCCGGTGGAACGCTCCCCTGATCGCCAGTCGACATTGCGGCATCTCGTCCTGGCACGCAATGAAAGGGTCGGTCAGGAAGAGGCCGCCGAAATCAGCGATATCGCCTGGCACATGCTTCTGGAGGCCGCGCTTGCGGAGGAACGGTCGCAAGCCCTGTCGATCATCAATCTATGCATGTCAACGGGCTCGACCGTGAACACCGCGTTGCGTCATCTGCGCGGTCTGGTCAAGCTTGGATTCGTAGCCCGCACACCGGACCGTGACGACAAGCGAACCACTTTCGTGCATTTGACTCCGGGCGGACAGAAACTCGTAGACGATTTCCTTGAAAGATACGCGCGAAGGTGCCGGATAGAGGCGACGAGCGTCATACGAGCGAAAGACCGACCTTCAGAGCTGGCTTTCGCTGCCGCCGACTTTCCAGCCTGACAAGCCTCACCGGGGCATGACCTTGATCACCCTGGCGACGATCGGAAGCATCACGACGATAAGGATCACGGGAAAGACGCAGGCGCCGAGCGGCGCCAGCATCTTCACGGGCAAGGCGTTGGCGCGTTCCTCCGCCATGACCATGCGCCGGCTGCGCATCTCGTCGCTGTAGACACGTAGCGCCTGGATCATGCTGGTCCCGAGTTCCTCGGACTGCTGGAAGAGGACGGCGAGCGTGCGCGCTTCGGGCAGGCCGGTGCGGCGCGCAAGGTTGTGCAGCGCCTCGCGCATCGGGCGCCCGGCTCGCATTTCCAGGTTCATGACCTCCAGGTGTAGCCCCAACTCGGGCGAACTGACGCTGAGATCCCGGGCGACCCTGTTGGCCGCAGCTTCCAGGCTGAGCCCGGCATCGGCGCAGACAATCATCATGTCCATGAAGTCCGGAAAGGACCGCCGATAGGCGACCTGGTTACGCTTGGCGCGACGGCTGAGATAGATCCCCGGAAGGACCAGGAAAAGGCACGATGCAAGTGCTGCTAAACCAAAATCCGCCACCGGCGGCAACGAGGTGAGCGCCACCAGAAGCGCGAAGCACAGGACGAAAGCGGCGCCGATCAGACCGTATTTGATGGCGTAGTAATAACTCGCGGCCTGCTTGCCGTAGAATCCAGCCTGCTGAAGCTTCTGTTCCAGCGAGTCCTGCTGCCGGTTCTGGGCAGTCTCGTAGTAGAGATTGACGCGGCTGGGCTGCCTGCTCTTCTCCTGCCTGGTTCGCTCGGCCTTCTCGGCCGTGAGCTTGCGCTGGATGGCCCGGTCGGACCGATAGGCCGGGCGCAGGAAGAGAATGACGAAGAAAACGATCGATACGGTCGCCAGGAAGACGATGCCCATCAGCACCCATTCATTGGAAAGGAGGAGGGCCGTGAACTCTTCCATCGCTCAGATCTCGAAATTGACCATGCGGTACATGACGTAATCGCCGATAGCCATCAGTACGAGCGCGGCGCCGATGCCGTAGCGTACCATCGGACTGTCGGCGACGGATGTGTAATAGTCCGGAGCCATCAGCGAAATGACGCCGGCAAGAAGGAAAGGGAAGACCGAAAGCACGATCGCCGACATGCGTCCTTCTCCGGACAGCGCCCTTATCTTGGAACGAAGCATCGCGCGGTCGCGGATGACTTTGGAGAGGTTGCCCAGGATATCGGAAAGGTTCCCGCCGGTCGTGGCCTGGATCGAGATCGCGATGACGAGTAGGCGAAGATCCTCCAGACCGACGCGATTCATCATGTTGGTCACGGCCTCGGCGAGCGGAAGCCCGTAGGTCATCTCGTCGGAGACCATGCCGAATTCCGTGCCGATCGGATCCGACATCTCGCGGGCTACCAGCGCGATTGCGACGGGGGTCGGATGCCCAGCCCTCAGCGAGCGAACCACAACGTCGAGGCATTCGGGCAATTGCTGTGCGAAGGCCTTCCGCCGTCGCGAACGCCTGAACTTCAGGAAAAGAAGCGGAATGGATGGTGCGAAAGCCATGAAAACCAGGATCGGGACGACCAGCGATCTGGATGCCCAGAATAGCAGCCCGGCGAACACGGCGCTGATGAGAAGACCTGCCGTCACCAGACTCGCAGGGCGCCCGGTATAGCCCGACTGGACATAGAGGCTGCTGAACCATTCGGAGAAATAGCGGTAGTTGCCGAACTGATCGAGGCCACGCTCTTTGCGTAGTTCCTGAAGCAGAAGATCGCCCGCTTTCTGGGTTTCGGCCTTCTTCAGGCGCCTGTTGATGGCTTCCTTGCGTTCGGACCTGGCCCGCGCGCGCACGAAAAGAATCTCGAGGAACAGTATGCCAAGGAAGGCAGCGACAAAGGCTCCGAAGTAAGGCAGAAGCTCGGCGGTCTGGAAATCCATGGCAGCCTTCACAGCGGATGGGACGGATCGAAATAATCCTGTCGAACGGTCAGGCCGATGGCAGCGACGTCGTCGAGAAAGCGCGGACGAATGCCGGTCGCATAAAAATTCCCGATAATGCTTCCGTCATCGGTTACGCCTTCCTTCACGAAACGGAATATCTCCTGCATCTGCACGACATCGCCCTCGATGCCGGTGATCTCGCTGATGCTGGTGACGCGCCGGCTGCCGTCGGATAGACGTTGCGCCTGGACGATGATCTGGATAGCCGCCGAGATTTGGCCCCGGATCGAGGTTTGTGACATGGGCAGGCCCGCCATGCCGATCATCTGCTCCAGCCGTGATATGGCCTCTCGCGGGGAATTGGCATGGATTGTGGCCATCGATCCTTCGTGACCGGTGTTCATGGCCTGCAGCATGTCGAAGGCTTCCTCGCCACGAACCTCGCCAAGAATGACGCGGTCGGGCCGCATGCGCAGCGCATTCTTGACCAGTTCACGCTGCCTGATCTCGCCCTTGCCTTCGGTGTTGGGAGGGCGGGTTTCCATGCGGCCGACATGGGGCTGCTGGAGCTGAAGCTCGGCGGCATCCTCGATGGTTAAGAGGCGCTCGTATTCGGGAATGTAGTTGGACAACGCGTTGAGCAGCGTCGTCTTGCCCGATCCGGTGCCCCCGGAAATAATGATCGACTTCCGGCCTTTCACTGCCGCGGCCAGCAGGTCGATCATCGGCCGCCTGACGGAATTGAAGTCGATCAGGCGTTCGGCTGAGATGGGCTTCTTGGAGAATTTTCGGATTGAGACCAGCGGCCCGTCGACGGCTATGGGGCGGATGGCGACATTGACCCGCGATCCGTCTGCCAACCTGGCGTCCGCCATCGGATAGGATTCGTCGACCCGCCGGCCGACGGCGGTGACGATCTTGTTGATGACGCGCAGCAGGTGTTCCTCGTCCTTGAAGCGCACGTCGGAAAGCTGGAGGCGGCCGGCCTTTTCGACATAGACCATCTCATGCGTGTTGATGAGGATGTCCGAAACGCCGTCGTCTTGAAGCAACGGCTCCAACGGCCCCAACCCCAGCATCTCGTCGGCCACTTCCACGACCAGCTTGTCGAGTTCCCGCGCATTGAGCGGATAGGACTGTTCGCGGATGAAGTTCTTCACGATATCGCGGATCTGCGTCGTCAGATCCTCGCGCGACAATTGCTCGATCAAGGCGAGATTGATGGCGTTCAGCAGGAACTGGTGTAGCGACACCTTGATCGCGATGTAGCGGTCTCGTGCCTTCTCACTTTCGGAGGCCTGCCTTGTCGCGGGCTTCACCGAAACGGAGGGTGAGTTCTCCATTGGATAGCCACCGTCCTGCCCAACCGGGCTGGATTCAGGCACGCGTTTCGATCGACTGAAACGTCCCAGCATCGTGGCGGACAAGAAGCTCCCCGGTCGGACTCCTCCCTCAAAGAGGGCCTGCTCCTGTTTAGCCGATCGGCTGACCGAGTTAATTGCCAAAGCGGTACCAATAGGCGGCAATTACTACCAGAATGGTACCAATTTCGATTCCGCCCCAGTGACGCCGCCCATATCGTCTACGTGACGATACCTCCCGCAAATGATTCACCATCAACGGAGTGTCGTTGAACTTTGGTGCGCAAATTGGAGGGGGTCATGACCCTAATTGCAAAACTCGGTGCTCGTCTTGCCAGGGAAGAAGAAGGCGCCGCGCTTGTGGAATATACGGTTCTCCTGGGAATTCTGGTGGTAGCAGTCATCGCCGTGATCGCAACTGTCGGTCTCTGGATAGGTGGGCAATGGGATGGTCTGAACACAGGTCTTACCGGTGAAGGGTCTGACCCTAGAGCAACCGGCGGCTAATCTGGTTTGTCGTGAGGTTAGGTCTTGTTGTGATGGCATTGGTAGCCATCGTGTTTGGTGTTGCGGCCATGTTCGGCCTCAGGTCATGGCTGGCGGCGCAACACACTGTTGCCGCCAGCCGTGCGCCTGTTTCCAAGATCGTCATTGCGGCCGGCCCGATCGCCTTCGGCGAGAAACTCGACCGCACGAACCTCAGGGAAATCGACTGGCCGGGCGAAACGCGGCCGGCCGGTTCTTTCACGACGATCGACAGCCTTTTCAAGGACGGCGAGAAGACTGTCGATCGATACGCCAAACTTCCGCTGGTCGAAAACGAGCCGGTGCTCGAATCGCGGATTACCGGGCCGAACCAGAAGGCAACTCTTTCCACAATGCTGAAGCCCGGTCACAAGGCGGTCGCGATCCGTGTCAACGACATCAACGGCGTGGCGGGCTTCGTGCTGCCGGGTGACCGGGTCGATATCTTCCTGACGCGCGAGGAGGGCTCCAGGGTTGCCGGCAAAACGAGCTTCGTTGACGTGCTGCTCCAGGAAATCAAGGTGCTTGCGGTCGACCAGCGCGCCAGCCAGGAGACGGACAAGCCCGTCGTCGCCAGGGCCGTCACCGTCGACGTGACCACGGAGCAGGCGCAGATCCTGGCGCTCGCGGCTGACGCCGGCCGCTTGTCGCTGGCGCTGCGTAGCGCCTCGGGGGCGGACGATCCTGTCCCGCCACGCCGGATATCGCTGGCCGATCTCTCTGGAGTCGACTCGGTCGAGAAAGAACCCGCTCCGGCAATTCCGGCACCGCCACCTGCGGTTCCAGCGCCGGTACAGGCCCTGCCGGCCCCCCCCGCCGCCAATCCCGGCCCAAGGCGGGTAAGTGTCGGCGTGATTCGCAATAATGTCCGGACGAGCTATGACGTTCTGGCGCTTCAATAGGCTTTCGCTCCAGTCATACGGCCATCGGCAATCGATACGAACCTCGTTTTTTCGTCGATGGCTTGTCGTCGGCTGCGTTACCTTGAGCGCGGTTCTCACCGGAATGACGCTTCCGGCCACGGCACGTGACACCATCACCGTGGACCTTCGCCAGGCACGATCGATCACGGTCGCGGTCGGGCAGTCCATGAACGTGCAGACAACGGAAGCGGTCGCCGACCTTGCTGTCGGAAATCCCGAAATCGCCGACGTCACGCCGTTGACGGATCACTCCTTCTATATCCAGGGCAAGGCGTTCGGCCGCACCAATATCGTCGCCTACGATTCCAGGCGGCAGGTGATCGGTGTTCTCGATGTCGAGGCGACTGTGGATCTCGATGACCTCCGGCAAGCTTTGCGACAGAGCGTTCCGGAAGCACAAATCGCCATTAGTTCCGTCAATGGTCAGCTCAGGCTCTTCGGAGCCGCGCCGAACGCATCAGCGGCTGGCAAGGCGGTTGAACTCGCGAGACAATACGGTTCGCCGAACGTGATCGATTCCATCCGCATCACCTCTTCCCAGCAGGTGATGCTCGAAGTCCGTTTCCTCGAAGCGCGGCATACCGCCGGACGCGATCTGGGGGTCAGTATCCGAACAGGTTCGAAGACGACCCATAGCCTCACCGGCGCGTTCCAGTATCCACCAGAGGATGATGCCAACGACAGCGGCGTAATCGGCTTCAACGGGAGCCTCCCAGGTGGGACCCCGTTTGGGACGGTTCTCTCTCGTGTCTTGAACGCAGGCGTTTCGGTCGATGTCCTTATTCAAGCACTCGAGAGCCGAAATCTCGCGCGCACGCTTGCCGAACCCAACCTCGTCGCCCTCTCGGGCGAGACAGCAAGTTTCCTGGCGGGCGGCGAAGTGCCGATCCCGACCTCACAGGGCGATGGCCAGATATCGGTCGACTACAAGGAATACGGCATCAGGCTGAACTTCACGCCGGTCGTCCTTGACCAGGGGCTGATCAATCTGACGCTGGAACCGGAAGTCAGCCAGGTCGATCTCGGAACGACCGTGCAGGCAAACGGAATTTCCGTGCCCGGGTTCATGACGCGCCGCGCCAGCACGACGGTCGAGCTTAGGGACGGACAGAGCTTCGCCATTGCCGGGCTGCTGCAATCCACCAACAGCAGACGGCAGACCCAGCTTCCCTGGGTAGGGCAGATTCCGATACTGGGCGCGTTGTTCCGCTCGTCCTCGTTCCAGCGGGACGAGACAGATCTGGTCATCATCGTCACGCCGCATCTGGTGAAGCCGGCGTCGCCGGCACAGCGCCTGGCGACGCCGGGTGATAATTCCAGGCTCAGCAACGACGCGGAGTTCTTCCTGTTCGGCTTGCAGGAAGTGGGACCGAATGCGGTGCGCCGCTATATCAGCAATGCCAGGAACCTCGGTCCGCACGGGTACATCCTCTCGCCGGAAGGAAAATCCAGGTGAGTGTGCGCCAAAACGGGATGCTGCATCGGCGAACTGATGTCCGGCGCCGGACATCAGCCGGCACGCTTTCGGCCAGCTTGATCCTGGCGGCCGTAGCCGCACTTTGCGGGTGCCAGGATTATTATTCGACCGCGCCGAGGGTGGGTCTATATGACTACGACATCCATCGCTTCAACAGGTTGACGCAGGAGGCTGAACCAGGATCGCCCAATCGCTGGCGAACCTTCATAGCCGCAGACGGTAGGCGCGGCGTTGCTGTCTATGAAAAGTACCGCTCCGGTTCCGGAAAGGCTTCGTCAAGCCAGGGTGGGCAGCAGTCTAGTGGCACGAGTTTCCCAGGTCAGGCCAGCAATGGCGCGTCACGATAAGAAGATATTGCCGCTGCGGGCGTGCGGCACGCAGCCTCTTCTGAGCGGTCGCACCATGGCAGATCGCCTGTCCGGCATCCGAGTCCGGATATTTGCGGGCGCACAAGAGGGCGTCGCCCTCGTCGAGTTCACGCTGGTCCTGCCGATACTGGTGCTGCTGCTTGCAATGGCGGTAGATTTCGGCGCCGTTCTCCATACCAGGTTCCGGCTCAACGCCGCGGTGTCGGCCGGAGCGAACTACGCGCTTGTCCGCGGTGAAGAAGCAGCCGGGTCCGGAGCGTGGGCTCTTGCTCACGAGATCGTCGCACTTGTCGCCGACAACCAGGGCGCAGGTTGGGCAGACGCTGAAAGCCTCGTCAACGACGGGCCTCATGCGGTGCGTAATGGGCAGGGAACCGTCGAAACAGGCAGTGCCGATCACGTTCGAGATTGCTACTGTCTCACCGGAAATGCTTCCTCTCCCGTGTGGGGCGGAACGGTCACCTGCGGCGACGAATGTCCCTCCGGTGGCTATGCTGGCCGTTTCGTCCTCATCGAAGCGAGCCGCGCGTTTAGTCCTGTATTCAGCAACTACGGGATGGTCTCCGACGGCCGCCTGACGATCCAGGCGATCGTGCAAATACAATGACAGGATCGCCATACCTTGTGACCCAGCCCCCGGTCGACACTGCTTCTACGATGCCGCACTTACGATGGCCGATCCTTCTCGCTGCCAGCGAAGGGGGCGCCGTGTTGGTGGAATTCACCATCGTCCTGATCCCGTTGATCCTGCTCACCTTCGGTACCGTCGAGTACGGTCGCATTTCATGGATTCGCGAGCAGATGAACGACGTTGCGATCACCGTGGCCCGGTGCATGGGAGTGCTTCAGGCAGCTTGTTCCGATGGTGGTCTGTACAGTGAGGAAAAAACGGCTGCTCTGGTTACTTCAATGGCCAGAGCTCGTTCGGTTCCGCTCGCCGCCGACAATATCGAACTAAATCGTGGGACGAGTTGCGGAGGTGCTGCCGGCCTGTCCGAAGTGCGTATCGATTTTTCCTTCGTTTCGGCTGTCCCGGTGGTCATGACGTTGCTCTCGGGCGGCTTGCCGCTCAGCGCCAAGGCCTGTTTCCCGAACCAGGAAGCCGGGAACTGACATGGCCGGGAATAAGACTTCCAAGCATACCGCCGAGGCTGGCGCTGGCCGGATCCTCATTTATTCCAATGACGCGGCCTTCGCGAAAAGCGCCACCTCGACATTCGCCGCCGTCCCTCACTACCAGGTCCTCCAGCACACTCTGGAGGAGGCTCTTTTCGATCTGGATGGCAAAAGCGCCGATCTCATCGTCGTGGATGTCGGCGGCGGCGCTGCTCTTGGCGACGATCGCCTGCGCGCGCTGCGCGTGGCCAACCGCAATACGCCTCTGGTGGTTATCTCGGACCCGTTGCCGGCCGAACGTGTGCGCGAAGTGGTGCAGCTCAAGGCGGATGATTGGCTTGTCCGCCCCCTTGCGAACAACGCGCTCCTTGAAACGGCGGCGTCGCAACTGGGGGGAAGCAGGGCAATGCGCTGCGAGATATTCGGCGTAATCGGTGCGATCGGAAATCCCGGGGCCACGACCGTGGCAATCGCGCTTGCCGACGCGCTCAACCAGGAAACCAGACCGTCGACATCGGAACTTTGCCTGATCGATCTCGATTTCGCGTCCGGCGCCTGCGGCGCCTATCTGGATGTCGCCAACGAGTTCGACTTCGACACCATTTTCACTGCACCGGAGCGGATCGACCTGGAACTGCTTGAACTCATCTGCCACCGTCACTCGACGGGATTCGACCTGCTTTCGGTACGCCGCCCCGACTTCCTGCTTTCTTCCCGCCAAGACAATTTCGTCCTCCAACTGCTCGACGTCGCTTCCTATAGATACAAGCGCATTGTCCTCGATCTGCCGTCCTATCCCACTACTTGGACTGCGGCGCTGATTGCCGAGTTGGACCGACTGGTCGTCGTGACGGAAACCACCATTCCCGCCATCAAGTCGGCCAAGCAGCGTTTCGATGAAGCCGCCTCCATTCGCCAGACAGACAAGGGCATTTCCGTCCTGGCAAATCGGGAAAAGCGACGGTTCCTCTCGCGGGAGCTTACCCGGTCGGATGTCGTGGAGGGGCTTAGCCGGGACGATGTGGACTTTCTTCCAGACGATAGGGCGCTGATTACGGAAGCGCTCAATCGCGGCGTCCTTCCCGCCCAGGCGCGGGCTTCCGCACCCTTCAACAAGCGGATCAAGCAGTTCGTCCGGAAATTGCGCGGTGAGGAAAAGGCATGAGCGGCACCAAGTATAGTCGTATGCCATCGTTGCGGCCGCAGACACGACCGGAGGATAGCGGAAGACATTCCGCCGGGACGGTCGGCGGTCTTATCGCGATGTTTCTGGTTTCGTGCCTGCTGTCCGCTTGTGTCACCAGCGCGCCGGATGTCGATCCGGTGGGGTCGAGCTATGAACGCATTGAGGTGCCGCCCGCCGCTGGTGATCCCGTCGTTCCGGCCAGGCAGGCGTTCGCGACAGGAAACTACGCCCATGCCGCTCGCTATTTCGAACAGGCGCTGGAGCGGGATCCGGAGCGGAAGGACGCCTTGCTGGGCGTGGCCGCCTCCTACGACCAGATCGGGCGCTTCGATCTTTCCGATCCCGTCTATGAAAAAGCGTCCGTCATCATGCCCGGTGACCCCGCGCTGTACAACAACATGGGCTATTCCCATCTGCTGCGTGGCGATCTCCAAAATGCGCAGGCATATTTCGTGCAAGCCGCAAAATCGACGCCTGGGAATCCCACGATAAACGGCAATCGCCGTCTGTTGGTCGAAGTCGCCCGGAACGTTCCATTCCAGGCGCCCATCGCGCAATGAATGTCTTCGGACTGGTTTTCTTCGTTGAAATGACGGTCGTGCTTGGCGCGATAGCGTGGCAGGACTATTCCCGTCTCAAAATCCCCAACGAGCTGACGTTGTTGACGCTTGGCGTCGTCATCACGTTCTGGGCGTGCGGTGTAGTACCAATCGGAGTGCTGGATGTGGGCTTTGCGCTGGCCCTTTTTTTCATGTCGATCATTTTCTGGCTGGCTGGCAAGGTCGGGGCAGGCGATGTTAAGCTTCTCGGAGTTACTGCGTTGCCCGTCGGTATAGCCGGAGGCATGCCATTCGCCATCAGCCTGTGTGCACTCGCATTGACGACGGCCGGCAGCTATCGCTGGATCATGATATTTGGCTATCGGTATCCCCGGCTTTGGCGGTGGGCCGAACTGGCCGAACGCAAGCAGGTTCCTTACGGGGTGTTGATTTCGCTGGCGACCGTCGTCAGCCTCCTGGCGCGCTTCCGGAGCGACCTCTATTGAGCAATGCTTCGGCAGGAGGCCTGCCAAGACTCACGATCTTGAATGTTGTCTGAGTCAACTATTTTGTTTGTTGATTCAGACAACATCGCGTAGGTTGCCATGATGACACGCACCGGCCTTCATCCCGACGTCGTCATCCTAAGAGCCTTCAACCGGACCTATACCCGCCAGTTCGGCTTTCTGAGCGCTCATCTGGACAATAGCCCCTTTACGCTCACCGAAGCGCGTATCCTTTATGAGATCGCCACCCGGGAAAATCCGACCGCCGCTGACATCATGCGCACACTCGATCTGGACCGGGGACAGGTCAGCAGGACACTGCAGCGGTTTGCCGGGCGAGGGCTTGTCGAGACATGGCAGCCTGCCGAAGGGGGACGCCGGCGTCCGGTTTCACTTATGGCCGCCGGACGCAAGGCATTTTCGTCACTCGAACGCGACACCAACAAGGCTATCGGCTCTCTTCTCAATGCGCTGCATACCGATAGTCGATCGGAATTGATTTCTTCCGCCAGCAACATCACGCGGATTTTCGAAGGAACGCGAGGCACGCACCTGCTGCTACGTGATTTGAAACCCGGCGACGCCGGATGGATTACTTATCGGCAGGCCGTCCTCTATGCGGAAGAATATGGCTGGAACGCCGAATATGAAGCCTTGGTCGGCCGTATTCTTTCGGATTTCGTTCAGTCGTTCGATCTGGACCATGACGCCGGATGGGTCGCCGAGAGCGACGGCAAGATCGTCGGCTCGGTCTTTCTGGTGCGCGGCGACCAGCCGAAGATCGGGAAACTCAGATTGCTCTATGTCGAGCCGAGCGCGCGAGGGGCGGGGGTCGGCGCCAGGCTGGTGGACGCTTGTATCGAGCGGGCAAAGGCCGTCGGTGACGAAAGACTGACGCTCTGGACGAATAGCGTCCTGGCCGCGGCCCGGCGGATCTATGAACGGGCAGGATTCAGGCTTGTCGACGAGGCGCCGCATCATTCCTTCGGCAAGGATCTCATCGGTCAGACCTGGGATCTGGACCTGACGCGTATGCCGGTCGAAAACCGGATGACCCTCTAAAAGGCGGCTCTCGCCAGAAGCTGTGTGATCCGTTCAATCCATGGGTTGCAGAGGCGTCCGCTCGCGTTTAAGTGGACCTTCTTTGTCTTCTTTTGGGTGGGGCTCGATGAAAGGCATTTTCCTGGCCGCGCTTGGCGTCGTCTTGTCGTGCACGCAATCTATGGCCGGCGATCTGAAGTTCACCGACCGGCAGCGGATGAGCTATAGCTTCAACGGCATCGACGGCCATCTTTATATAGACGGCGCTTTCAAGGACAATCCCAAGAGCCTGGTTTCAATCATTCTGGGATGCTCGGAGGACAAGGCAACCGCAGGCGTGTCTTTTGAAAACCTGGAGCCGGCCCAGCTCGAAGAGCAGGATCAGGCAGGTCTCTCTACCCTTTCGATCGGCGAGGTCTCATTCGAAGTCCCGGCGCTGGCCTCCGGGAACCAATCTCTCCTCTACGGCAGTCAAGTCGGATCGATGATCGGTCCCATCATAAAGCAGATTTATGACCGCGGAGAAGTGGCTCCCCGCATTGAGGTAAAGCGTAACGACGGGTCGAGGCGCTATGTGATCGCTCTGACCGGACCATATGTCGATAGCGTGTTCGTTTCAAAGGACAAAGCCGCCTTCCTCGACCGCGAAAAGATTAGGGAGCAGGTGGGGCAATTTTACCAGCTTTGCTCGATATGGTGGCGCCAATGAGGCTCACCAATATGCTCCGGACGCAATGCTGCCGTTTCAGGCATGGTGCACAGGTTGACGCGCGGTTCGCTACATTGACTGGAGCATTTTGCAGGCGGACGGAATGGGCTGGTGCGGTGCCGGAAGAGAATGGAACTTCTGAAATATCGTCAGGACAAAGGCCATTTCATCATGGTCGGTACCGCTGATGATATTTCCCTTGGCCGTCAGGGGCTCATCTATCTGGACATCCCAGATGAACCAGCGATCAACTGGGGCCATAAGTAAGCTAAAGCGGCTCTCCTGCACTGTTGCTCTTTTCATCTGAAGCTCCTCAAGACTTTCTGCCTACAATAATGGCCGCTAATATCTTCGGCATCGCTCAGCACCGCGCTCCAGCAAAACGGCCGAAGTCGCTTCCATGAACTATTGAATGCGATTGAGCTTGGTAGGTCAATTTGGACGCGTGGCGCAATGAACGCCGGTGTATGGGTGGGGAGGCCTGATCCCACCGCAAGCGGCGCGGCGCGGCTTTTGACAAAAAGCGCCGCTAAGAGCCTCCGGGAGAACCCTGCCGCCCAGATCGCAACGAATCCCGAAACTGGGATTTCGACGATCACTCTGGGCGACAGGACGTTTCAGACGACGTTTTCGGAGCGATGATCCCTATAAGCATCATCGAGTGCGATCTGATTATGACTTTCCCGGGGGGCGATCCGGCCGAGCTAGGTCGAGTGACGCCGTCTCGCCGTCACGGCAGGACGAGGCCCGCTGCTTCAAACGACAGTAGCTTTTGGGTGGTGTCGGTGCTCGGTCAAGGCAGCCGGGCGTACATCCAAGCTTGAGCAAATCGGCTCCAAAGGTGAACTAAACAGGTTGTCGCAGCCTTCCGGACGGGCCGGGCACGGAAGGTGAGTGCACAACGGCCTACGCTGAGGTGGATTGAAACGCCTCAAACCGTCGACATCGACCTTAATGCAATGTTGATTCTTCAGAACGCGCGACGCATGATTGCGCCGGGTGGGAAATGGCTGAACTATTTAATATTTCTGGCTTCGACTTCGTGGTGGAGATCCCGCCGCAATTCGAGGAATATGTGGATTCAGCGTTGCTGCGTCTCCAAGTAGCTCATCCTGTTTGCCGTTTATCAAGATCAGGTAAAACGATAACAGTTCAATCGTCGAAGGGCCTTTCTGAGGTCGAGCTTCGTAAGGCCATCCTCCACACGATCTATCGCGAGAAAATCTACGCGGAAACTCTGGGCATGCGCCAGGCACTCGTCGAGGCGGTAACCGCGCGATGAAGGTCTGGCCACTGAAGTTCCGAGAGATGTCGGACGGCTCGATGCTGTTCGCCGACGACGCCGGAGGGTTCTTCAAAGCAGGCGAGGGCTTTCTGGATCGGTACGCCACCGATAACTTATCCGCTGCCGACAGGATGTTCCTCAAGGAAGGAAGCCATGGCTTCGAGCGGGAGCACGATCTTCCGTGGACGTCCTTCGCCTATAGATGGACGCGGCGGCAGTCCAGACCACGAAAAATGAACTACGTGATCCTCGTGCCAACACTCCGGTGCAATCTGGCTTGCGGATACTGTCAGGTCTCTCGCGCGCCGGAGAAGGCTCGGGGGTTCGACTGGTCGGACGAGACCTTGGGAGGAGTCCTTTCGTTTCTGAACGGCTTGGAAGGGCCGGATATCAAGATTGAATTCCAGGGTGGCGAGCCACTGTTGCGCGTCGATCTGCTGGAAGCCGTTCGCGACTTCTGCCGGGAAAAGTTTTCCCAATCCCAATTCGTCGTCTGCACCAATCTACAGAGACTGGATGCGCGGGCCTGGGCGTTCCTGGATGCCGACGACACGTTCATCAGTACCTCGCTCGACGGCGACCGTCAGACTCATGAGCGCCAGCGCACCCACGACGGCGCCGTTACCGACGCTTTCTTCCGAAACCTCGGGGCTGCCGTCGCCCGCTATTCGGAAGGAAAGATCTCAGCTCTGCCCACCGTGGACGTCGCCAACCCGCCGAATTTCGATGTGCTGCTCGACAGTTACGAACGGTACGGTATCCGATCCGTCTACTTGCGTCCAATAAACCACCAAGGATTTGCGAGAAAACTCCATCAAGGCGACGAGATTCTTGCGCGCTGGAACCGCCTCCATTCGGAATTCATCGACTTGCTGATCGCCCGCAACCACCGGACAGGGCGCTTCATGGAGGAGTACTACTTCAGCCAATGCCTGAAGCGTGTCCTGCGCTTTGACGCCGATAATCACGTCGACATACGGAACCCGAATTTCTTCGCGGCGGACTATGTCGTCATAGACCACGACGGGCTTTTTTATCCGACGGACGAAGCGCGGATGCTGTCGAGGATCGGGCGTATCGATCTCAGCATCGGCGACGTTGCGACGGGAATCGACCGGGCCAAGGTCGATGTCCTCAACTCAGGAGCGTTCAACCACTTCGATCCGGATTGCATCCACTGCGCCTACCAGCCGTTTTGCGGAACCGACGTGGTCGACGACATTTCCCGGTACGGCAGGGTCGACATCCCACGGCCGGACACATGGTTTTGCGGTCGGCATCTGGCGCTTTTCGACAAGGTCTTCGAGGTTCTCTACCGCAAGGACGAGCCAGCGCGTGCCTCGCTGGCGGCTTGGCTCGGCGTTGTCGCTTGGGACGATGGCATGGCGCCTGTGCACTCATGATACCGTTGCGCGTCAAGGTGGAGGCGAATGCTGAACAGCCCTTCGTCGTTCGGCTTCGCTCCTTCGAGGCTAACGGCCGGCAGCGAGAGCCAGAGCAATTGAATCCTTTCGAGGTGTCGTTGGAGCGAGCCGATCCGGAAGGTGCCGACTACACGGGCGAGGGCGGTCCGATACGAGTCCTTGGGATCGATCCCTCCGAACTCGACGGTGACGTCTTGCTGGTGAACCCGCGGCGAGGAACCGCCGATCGCCTCATTCGCAGCACCTCGTCGCACAACACCTTCTTGGTGACTGAGCGATGCGACCAGGTCTGTGTCATGTGCTCGCAGCCGCCAAAGAAGCACCATGTCGACCTGTTCCCGTATTTCGAGACCGCAGCGCTGCTGGCGCCCGAAGGCGCGACGATCGGCATCTCGGGTGGGGAGCCGACGCTGTTCAAAGAGCAGCTTTTCGCCTTTCTGAAGCGCGTGCTGGCTGCGCGTCCCGATCTTTCCTTCCACATCCTGACCAACGGCCAGCATTTCGAAGAGGATGACTGGCAAACAATGGCTGGCCTCGACCAATCACGGATCGTCTGGGGCGTCCCGCTCTATTCGCACGATCCGGCGATACACGACCAGGTGGTCGGCAAGCCGGGTGCGCAGGAAAAGCTCCTGGAGAACCTCGCTTTCCTGTGCCGCGTAGGCGCCGCCATCGAGCTGCGCACCGTGCTGATGCAGCCCAACGCACCAGGGCTGCCCGGGCTTGCCAGGTTCATCACGACGATGCTTCCGTTCGTCCAGACATGGGCGATCATGCAGACCGAGAACATCGGCTACGGTCGGATGAACTGGAAAACACTATTCTACGACAGTTCCCAAGGATTCGACGTGGTCGGGCGTGCCATCGATTTCGTGAGGAGCCGCGGGATCGATGCCCGACTCTATAATTTTCCCCTCTGCACGGTGCCTGAAGCCTATCGCCGCTTGGCTCCCGCCACGATTTCGGACTGGAAGCGTGCGTACCGGGAAGAATGCGAAGGATGCTCGTTGAAGGCCGAATGCGGGGGATTCTTCGAGTGGCATCCACGTGATCATGGCTACGGCAGATTGGGGGCTGTCCAATGAAGAAGCGGCTTTTCGCGATACCGTCTCTGCTCGCGGCAGGATTCTTGCCAGTCAACGCGCAGGCTTATCCTGTGAAACCAACGCTGGGCGGCGATCACGGCAAAGCGCAATCCCTGTTCGACATCTTCACAATGGATCACGTCTACACGTTGGCGGGGCATCGCAGCCACAGCTCACACCGGAGCCATAGCTCGCATTCGAGCCATCGCTCTTCTACGGGCGGCTATTCGCTTCCTTCGTCAACCTACAGGGCGCCGTCGACATCATCGCCCTTGTATAGCGCACCGTCGAATTCGGCGCCGACCTATCAGGCTCCCGTGGCGCCGAATCCCGCTCCCTTGAAGGTGCTCCCCGGAAACACGGATCGATTCAAGGAGATTGTCCTCGAAGTGCAGTTCGCGATGCTGGCATTCGGATACTACAATGGCGAGTTGGACGGGAAATTCAGCCCGGAGATGAGGGGAGGGCTCCAGCGGCTACAGACCGACTACGGTCTGAAGGTGACAGGAACAATCACGCCGGAGACGCTAGATGCGTTGAGGATTGAGGCGCGGTAGTTGTCGACACATGCACCTCAGAAGATGCGTATTACCGTCTCTAGGCGACATCGTGGTCGCGTCCCATCTGACCGACAAGTGTAGATGGATGCGATGACGACGGAATTGCTGGACATCCCTGCAAATGCCGGTCGCCTGCTTCTGGAGCGAGGTGGGACATTTCTATGCCCCCTTTTGAAGGCAAACGACTTCGCCAGATACTGCACCGAGCGCGAGCATCCCATCACGCCCGAGCGCCTGCTTGCCTTTGAACGACTTCGGTTATTCTTCCCGATCTTCAGAATCGCTGCGCCGGCAGGCAAACGGATTCAACTGCATCTGCCACTTCGGGACGACACACCCTTTCGTGATGGGGCCGTAGTCGACACAGCGAGTCGGCCCGAGTACCCCGTGCCGGACGATATCCACAGCAGCGGGGAAGCCTACTATTCGATCTTCCAGATTTCGTCACTGACCTTTGTCCTTTCGCAATTCACAGCCAAAGTCTCCCTTGAAGGCTTCCTCGACGAGGTGAAACCAGAGGCGCAATGGACGTCGATAGGCCAGCAGTTAGGCGATGTGGTACGAGCAGGAGTCGATCAAGCGCGTAGGCACGCCTATCGACCTGCCGTTGATCTGCTCTGTCAGTTCATTTCGGATCGCTACTACCCGCTTGTGCGCGGTAATCAGCGCAGTATCCAGTTCACTGAGGGGGGCTTCGTATTCGACGAATGGACTGTCCGCAACGCCCGTTCCTGGAGGTGGCACGAGTACGCCAGAAACTGGAGCCCTTGCGATGCAGAGACAGCCTTTGCCTTGACCCCGGCTAAACTACGTCACGCCTATGAAGGCTTGGCCATGCTGCAGTCGCGCGAAGATCCGATTGCTTCATGGCACCAACTCGTTCAGTTCATTGCTGTCGCCGAGCGCGACCGACTGAAGGGCGCGGCGCTTTGCGCCGAGACCATGCGCTATGGAGCGTTGATGCTGCGCCGACTGTACAAGGACCTCTATGGCGAAGACCTTCGCGTTCCCAACGAGGTCCACGGCACGGTGATCACGCACATTCCGGAACTCTCGGTACGCGACGATCCGCTGCGTTACCTCGAGTACGTGGTCAACCGCTATGATCTCAACCCGCGACCCAAGCTGACCTTGTTCGTGGAAGGTCCAAGCGAAGAGATCGCCGTCCGGCACATCTTTGAGCACTACTTCGGCACGAACGCGGGCGTGCACGGCATCGAGATCATAGTGCTCGGTGGTGTCGATACGGCCACCGGCGGCAAGCAGGACCGCTACCGTGCCATCCTACGCCTCGTCGACTATCTCCATCATCACCAGACTTTCGCCTTCGTCGTCCTCGATACCGAAGGCACGGCCGAGCAACTCAAGCGCAGCACCAGAGAAGCGCTCTCGACCCTGCATCCCGGGCGCTATGCAACACGGCCCGATTATGTCCATCTCTGGCGTGTTTCCTTCGAGTTCGACAATTTTTCGAATACCGAGATTGCCTGTGCTCTCACCGCCATTTCGGGCGGTGGCGCGCGGTTCCGCAGTGTCGATATCGCGGTCTGCCGAAAGGACAAGGTACCCGGAGCTGCGCTCAAGAAGCTTTACACAAGTCGGCTGGGGTACAAGCCCGACAAGCTTGCGCTCGCGCGGATTCTCGTCGAGGCGATGCTGTCTCCGACCAGCCGACGTAACGCAGCCAAGCGACCCATCGTGAAAGTGCTGGAGCGCATAACACGACTAGCCGCTTTCAACCCATTCCCTACCATGCAACAGTCCTGGGAATACAACCAGCGATCAAACTATCTCGGCAAACGGCGCGGCAAAAAGGTGCCTCTCAGGGATCTCGAAGGCTGAGGCGTTGGCTGTAGCACAAGCGCGCCCTTGAAATCCTCAAGGGTAAACTCACCTGCAATATAGCGGCGGTGAAGTCGTCGCACCGCTGCGAAGCGCTTGGACGAAGCATCCGGTTCATCACCTTCCGCTTTGCGCCGCCAATTCGGTCGTTCCTAAGCAGACTGGTCGCTCTCGAAACCTGCCGTTCATTCACCTGCCAGGCATCCCGATCGAACAACATAGCCCGTTTGAGACCATGTCGACACTGGCGCAGGATGACTTGGGTGCCCAGATGAGAAACTAAGAAGCCGCTTGAAGCCCGTCACGCCCATCGGTGGCGTGATGCCATCCCATCCGAAAATCCTCGGGAAAAGCCTGAGTTACCTGTGGAGACACCCTGTTACCGCATTTACATTTCCCACCATGGAGCAAGGCTACATAGAACGCAATCTACAACTCGGCGACACGATCATCTCCGAGGAAGATTTGCTGTCGAAATACGAAATCGTCCTTGTCCTGGCCGAGCCCGGCGCCGGGAAATCCGAACTTCTCCGCAGCCTCGCAGCCCGAACCGGCACCGCGCCAATCCGGGCGAGTTTGTTTAGGCACCGCGAAACTCCGGCGGGCGGCCATGCACTCGTGATCGATGCCCTCGACGAACTCGCAAAGATCGATCAATCCGCCATCGATCAGGTAATCGAGAAAGCCCGGGCGACAGGTGCCAGCCGCGTTGTCATGGCCTCACGGTCGAGCGAATGGGACACCCAGCGAACGCACCTTCTCAAGGAAGCCTTCGGAATAGAACCTGCCGTCATCCGGCTACAGTCATTCACACGAGAAGAGCAAAGAGCACTTTTCGAGCAGCACGTTCCGGGAGAGAACTTTGCCCGTTTTAGTGAGGAAGTCGAGCGGTTCGAGTTGTCGCCGCTATTGGGCAACCCGCAGTTCCTGAAGCTGTTCGCAGATGCCTATGTCAGGCGTGGAAGACAGCTGGTCTCGAAACGGCAAATCTTTGTGGACGCGATCGAGAAGCTCGCATCCGAGTCCAACTCGTCGGAATGGCAAAGAAGCCGCCCACCCATCGAAAGCATCGTCGCCATCGCCGAGGAACTCTTTGCGAAGACGATGCTCGCTGGAGCCAGCGGACTCTCCGTCGCAGACAGCGGCGATCGGGATTTCCCCTACCTGTTTTCGCTCAGCGCGGCAGACACAGGCACGGTAAGTCTCGCGCTCAATACACGCCTCTTCAAACCCACAAACGAATTGAGCAACCACGAGCCGGTGCACCGGATCGTCGCCGAGTACTGCGCCGCCCGATATCTAGTCCGTCGCGCAGAGGATAAGGCCGACAATCTCATGCTCAGCCGCGTCTTGTCGGTCGTTGCTCCCAGCAATGTGGTCCGTGACGAACTTCGCGGACTGCTTGGTTGGATGGCGTCGCTCGGCAATCCGCAGACACAGGAAGCCTGCATAAGGATCGACCCCTATGCGGTGTTGGCCAACGGGGACCCGTCGCAGCTTTCTTCCTCCTCCAAACGCTTTTTGCTGAAGGCGCTTCAGGAACTGTCCGAAGTCGACCCGTATTTTCGGCGAAGTGACGCGTGGCGTCGTTTCAGCGTGGCCGGACTGCTTACCCCGGAAATCGCGGATGATGTTCGGACGGCGCTGTCGGGGAGCGGAACTTCATCGGATCTTCGCAACCTCCTTCTGGAATTGCTGGACGGATCGCCGATTGCATCGCAATTGGCCGATACCCTTCGCGATATCGTTCTTGATACGAGCATGGACGTATACACCCGCATCAGGGCGCAGCGCATCCTGGTTGGTTTTGAATCCTATAACCACACTTCGTTGACCGACGCGCTGGTGAAAAAAGGTGATTCCGCCTCGCTGCGCATTGCTGTCGAAAGCGTGGAGATACACTGGAAGTTGATTGAGCTGCCGACGATCATCGCCCTCCTGAGAGCGGTCGGCAAAAAGACATCCAAGCGAGCGCACGAGGACAGCGAGTCCCGGTTCAACCTGCGCTTTCAGACGAAGCAGATGATAGCCGGATTTGATCTGGCGACCACGATCGCGCTGCTCGATGACCTGACGAGCGATCTGCAATGCACATGCGGCAAGTCACGATCCTACGAATGCGAGTGCCGACCTGGTCCGAGCAGGATCGTCGGATCGCTGCTTGATCGATATTTCGAATTGGCTGATGGCCCCTACGATCCTCAGCGCATCTGGCGTTGGACGCAGCACCTCATCTTTCCCGATCATCAGTCGCCCGAGAATGGCACTGCGATCAAGCGCCTCCAGGAAGAGGACGGGCTGCGACGCACCATCTATCTTCTCGCGTTGGCCGAACTCCCCGACAAGCAAGCGGTTTGGGAGGCGCGCACGCGCTTTTTGAGCAGCGACAGACATGCCGGACTCCGGATGAAATCCGAAGACCTGTTTGCGATCACGTCGGAAGCATTTGCGACCGGAAATCTGGCTCTCTGGGCTGGATTCTACGCAAGCTACAATGTCTGGTCGGAAAACAAGGGACCCGATCCACTTAGGGCTCATCTGCGCAAACACGCACGCAGCGATCCACGATTCTCAAGAATCTGGGCGGACCTTGAGAGATGGTCACGCAAGCATCGTTCGGATCAGCAATATCGGTGGTCCCGTCGGCAGCGTCGCTGGCAACTTCGGGAAAGCGCCGCAAAAGAAAACAGGGCCAACTTCTTCCGCGAAAACAGAGCGCGCATCGAAGCGGGGCTGCATTGGGGCGCGCTCCATGACATCGCCAGGTGCTATCTGATCGAACCGGACAAGCTGGCAGAGTTTCTGGATGACGTCGCAACTGCCGATATCGCGCTGTGCAACGCGTTTGCGCTATTGGCCCCCTATACGCCGACCCTGGCAAAGCTCAGCGCAGTGACGTGCATGCTCCATGCGGCATGTCTGGCGACCTTCCGCAAAGAGCGGACTCTGGAGCACGTCGATCGCGATGTGCTCAGAGCGGTCAAAACCGATGTAGGTGGTTATCAGGGCTATCGCGAGAACGAAGGCGATGCGTTCGAGGTTGAGATCGACCGCCTGATATTCTCAAGCGACGCCGATGCCGAGGCGTTTGCGCGCGCCTTCATCGAGCCGCAATTATCGCACGCGGCGAATGTCACCGCGGATGTTGGCTGGCTGAACTACAAGGCGGCATTCAAGAAGCTCAGAGCGCATCTGCCGCTTGAATGGCTGACAAGGTTCCCGTCCATGCCGCACCATGCGCGTGATACGCTATTCAATCTCGCAGCCGAACATGGCGACCGGGCTACCCTCAACGCGCTTATTTCGTTGCGATGTGAAGAGGTTCAGTCAGAGTCTCGCGATGAGAACGGCGGACGACATGGACCCAGCGCGTTCTGGCTGCTTCGTGGCTTCTTTTTCCTCTCTGATCCTCCTCAATCAATCTGGGCGCATCTCAGGAGCGACCCTAGCGTCCTTCTATCCATCGAGCACTTTGCCGGACGAACGTCACGCGACGACTATCGCGGTTGGCCGACACTCTGCGCGAATAAGGTATTTGCCATCCTCGATATCTTCATCGGTGCTTGGCCCAAAGTGTACTTGCCGAGCAACTGGGGTTCTCACTCGCCGGACGGGGAGAGGGCGTACCGCTTTCTTACGGAAGTGATCTACACCATAAACCGCGACGAGCCGCAAAATGCGATTGCCGCGCTCGACGGCATTCTGGCTGATCCAAGATTCTCGGATTTTCACGCAGAGGCGAAAAGCCTCAAGGCTGCCGCCTTGCGCAAGAAAGCGCTTCAGGCATTTGAACCGCCTTCGGCCGCCACAGTGAATGAGTTGCTCAATCACAATCGGATCGCCAGCGTCGAGGACCTTCGAACCGTCCTCGTGCAGGACTTTTCTGACTACCAGACATGGCTTCGTCACGCGGAAACCAACCCGCTTTCCGTGTTTCATCCCGGAGGAAAGCGGCTCGATGAGAACGGCTGCCGCGATCGTATCGTTGACCACCTCACTGCCCAGATGCGTGCGCGCAATCTGTCAGTGGTGATCGAGCAGTATTTCGCGGATTCAAACAGATGCGACATTACGGCGGCTGCGATGATCGATGGAGCGCGGCGCTTGCTCGTTGTAGAGGTCAAAGGTCAGTGGCATCGCGAACTCTTCAACGCTGCGTCGGCGCAATTGCATGAGCGCTACAGCAGCCATCCCGATGCCGCACAACAGGGCATCTATCTCGTGCTGTGGTTTGGGCCTGGGGTATCCTTGGCGGGTCGTCAGACGCACGAAGTGACATCACCGGCTGAACTGAAGGACATGATCGAGCAGAGAATTTCGCCCGACATCCGAGGTCTGATCGATGTGGTCGTGCTCGACCTTTCACTAAAATTAGGGGATTAATTGTGCTGGCCCGCTGATACAAACGCGGGGAGGACGATGCTACATCCCCAGCACGATATTCGCCCCTGAGCGCGAATAGCATGATCGCTCCAGCAACGGAAACGGCGCACTTACTCGCGAGACCATCCGGCAGTTGCGAACCTTTGACAATCTTTCGCTGGCGAGAAGGATGCTGTGATTCAAGCAGCATCTTGATAGCGACGGCAGGTTTCAGCTTCCTTCATCGAATCAGTCATTCATGAGATGGTGAAAGGTGCCGCACACATGCTCGAAGATATCTCGTGAAGCTGATTTTCAAATATTTCTCAGAGAGCAACCTCGCTCATGTTTTCACGCGCGACGACCATGTCGGCATCAAGTGCTCACTTCCGCAGGAATATAATGACCCATATGAGCTCTTCCTCGGAATTGACCTCGATCAAGGATCCGAACTGTTGGCGACTTATCACGAGATCGTCCAAGAAGTCCCCTCGCAGCTAACCACCTGCTTCTCGAAGTCGCCGGTGGTGGCTCCCATGTGGGCTCATTACGCGGACAATCACAGAGGCTTCGTGATCGGATTTGATGTCGCCCTGTTCCAAGATGCATTCAAGCACTTATTGGTGAGAGAAATCTCGTACCTTGAGCGTCCAAGCGAAGACCTTGTTCGGTTCACCGAGATGGCCGCGCACCGCAAAAAGCCTAGAGATGCTATGCGGCTGCAGGAGGCCGTGAGCTATCACAGCTATTTCTCGAAATACGTGGAATGGAGCTACGAGCAGGAGGTTCGAGCAGTTAATTTCGAGGGCTATGTCGAGGAGGTCGACGGCCACAACATACTCTATGTGCCTAAGCAATGTATCGCAGCCGTTGTTGCTGGTGCGAAATCCACCGACAATACGAAAGCCGCCTTGAGCGCTACAGCGACCGAACTAGAGGCGGATTTCTACTACGCAAAGATAGGCCGCAGTTTTCCGAAGCCTTATCTTGTTGCCTCTGACGGCACGGCAAGCGTGTTCAACGAGGGGGAGATCTGCGCACCCGAAGCGAAGTGCGAAGAATGCTCCGAGCCAATCAAGTCGAATCGAGAGCGTTGCGCATGGTGTTCGATCGATGATGCCGATCGAATGAATGCCGCCACTAGCAATCCATTCAGAATCTTGGATCACTTCGGGCTTCTTGAGGAATACTTCAAAAATTATCCGCGGCGACCGCGCGTCCCGTACGAGTAGGCTCCTCTTGCTCGACTTAGAACTGACAATTTGGGCCTCTGAGAGAGTTAACTCCGGGCGGGCGACGATGCTATTGCTGGAAGCAGATCGATATCGGGTGCGGAAATGGGCGCTCGGGAAGCCCGACTTGCCACGTGGTCAATGGTATTTTTCAGACATTCCATACCGCGAATTGAGCGTCCGCAATGAGGTCTTTTGCTCAACGTCGGCTTTCTCAGCTGCTCAGCCAGAACCGGACGGTTAGATCACTGCCCCGTCACTATCTCTACATTGGCCATGTCGGCCAATGGGAGAAGTGTTATGGGTATCTCACAGTATGACCCGGCCGCCAAAGGGCGGCCTGCTTGGAATGCCGGTAAGCAGGTCGGCGCTAAAAGAGCGCTCAAGGTCAAGCAAATCTGGCTAATTCGGTTTTTCCTGGATCGCGAAGGCCGGATGCGTGACCGGGCGCTGTTCGACCTTGCGATCGACAGCAAGCTTCGCGGTTGCGACCTTGTGAAAATGAAGATCGGTTCACTTGTATCGGGCCCGGCGATACGGAATCGATCAATGGTGATCCAGCAGAAGACTGGCCGACCTGTTCAGTTCGAGATAACCGCAGATACGCGAGCAAAGCCTACTTGCATGGCTCGAACGCCGCGGTGGCAGTGTCGACGATTTTGCCTTTCCAAGCCGAGTTGATCCGGATGGACACCTAAGCACCCGACAATACGCACGATTGGTCGACGAATGGGTAACGGCGGTCGGATTGCGACCAGAGGAGTATGGAACGCATTCCTTTCGTCGGACAAAGGCAGCCCTGATCTACAAGGCGACCGGGAATCTTCGAGCCATTCAGATCCTGCTTGGCCACACCAAGATTGAAAACACTGTTCGATACCTGGGAGTCGACATCGATGATGCGCTGACCCTGGCCGAGACAACCGATATCTGAGCTTAGCGGCTCCGCCAGAAATGGCGGAGCCGCGTTCCGAAACGCGCCCCTTTCCGGTCCTTCCGGTAGCTTGGCGATCACCTGAAAGCAGACCTGGCTTCTGGGAGCTGAAGTCAACGACCAACCAATGGTCCGTGTTGTTTACAAAGAATCAGAATACTGAATTGTCGTATGCACAAGATTCCGGGCGATGTATTTTCAACGCAGCAGATGCTGGCCGACTTGGTCAGATCACAGGCGGAGCATCTCGGGGCGAACTTTCGACCCTATGATGTGAGGGCAAGCATCGCCGCTGTTGGTGGACTGCTGACAGTGCCAGCGCTTCAGGCGAATGCGGTCAGGCTTGAAGCTACCGCGCATCTCATAGTGGCCAACGCCTTTGGAAAGAAGAAGCCTAACAAGCAGGACGCCGCGCGCTGGTTCAAGCGGGTAGGGCAGGCCTTCGCTCGGATGGAAGATGCGGCCGAAGACGTGTTCGTCGCGCGCGTGCATATGGAAGGGCGCAATTACCGCGTCCTTGAGGGGCTGGCAGAGGCAAACGGCCATTACTTGCAGCATATGCTGACCGCCGTTGAAAATATGCCCGACCACAGTGTCTACGGCGCGCTCAAACAATCTTGTCGCGGGATGCTTGCGCTTTCCGACGTTATATGTGCCCGCGCGGGGCTAGATGCCTTTTGGCTTGGCGGCGAATATGGCTTCGATGCGCTGCCCGTAGATGACCTGCCCACACTCAAAACCTTAGCCGAACGAGTGACCTTTTCAGATGACGACCTAGCAAACGCCGGTATCAGCCGCCGTGCGCTGGGTAGGTTTTGCTTGCCGCCGACGGAGCGAGACGTGGGCATCGGTGGGTATGGTGATAGCGCGCTGGAGCGGCAGCCCCTCATCGACTTTCACGATGAAATCGTCGTGGCTCTGCCATCCGCCATGGCGACGGCCATACGCCGCGCGGTGATCGAAACCTGTTTGGACAGCGGGGCCGAATTTGCCCTGCAAACCGGCCTGCTGATGGCTCAGACCGACGAAATCTCATTGAACCCGGCCATTTCGCGCGTTGATATTCCGCCCACCGAAATGAAGCGGGATTCCAACGTGGTTCCTTCCGAGCCTGTGGAATTTCAGCCTGGCCTCTGGTTCCAGCTCATCCTGCTCACCGACGATTTCACGGACTTCTGGGAGACGGGCTTCAGTCGCCCCGGCCCGTCAGATAAGGCCAATGCAGAGCTTCAACAGGCGATTGATGCGGCCGCCAGCGACATCAAAGCGCGTCCCGGCTTCAAGCTCGGCTTTTCGCTGATCGTCCTTTGCGGTTTCGGCCGAGGACAATTGGTGGAGTTTACCCGCCCCGGCTATTGGTTGGCAGAAGGCATTAGTAGCTACGACCTCGAAGTGCTGGGGTGGCGACATGACTTCACCATTGCAGAACTGCTGAAGTTCCTTATCGCCGAAGGCACGGCCGCTCACATGGGCTTTCCACTCATGGCGATCAACGGGCTTCTGGCCCGTATCGCCTTTGCTTACGACAACAACGGCCATGTTGTACCGCACGAGGCGATGCCGGACGGGAGTGAGGCGCTACGCTCATGATTCCCACCAACACGCATTTGCGGCTCCGCGCCGAGCACCATGCGCGCTTCGACAAACATGCCGTGCGGTACGATGCAGGCAATGTGCTCGTGGTTCGCCGTAAAGACGGTGGGAAGCGTTCGCCGGACAACAAGCAGCGTATCTATGTGTCGCTTCAGGACGCCCGAATGCTTCGCTATCGCGGCGTGTGGAGGTCAGGCAACCGAACTTGGTGGATCGAAACCGTACCGCAAAAGGAACCGTCGTACCTCTATCCCGTCTTTGAAATGCAGATGGTGTGGATGGAGCGGCTTGCGCCCATACTCGCGCACCACTTTCCCGTTCTGCCAGAGGTGCTGACATGGAAGCTCGTCACTCCTGCATGGCCCGTCATCCGATCAGAGGACATCAAAGCGCCCCCCATTGAGGAATTGAAGGCGGCCATCAGCGCTTCCTGCGACCACGATACGTTTGTCGTTACCACGGAAATCGGCGCGCCGTTTTACCTTGGCCTCTCGCGCCCCGACAATGTTTCTGAGGTCACCTTACTGGAAGCCTTCCTAGCGCAGGTGATTACATTGGTGGAGGGAACGGATGTCGATATAGCGGCGCTTTTGCGCGAGATCGTTCCCTCGCCGGAAGCACGGCAGCTTCATGCGTTCGCGCCGCAAGACTTCCGCGATCATGTGCGGGAATCGGTGCCGGACAAAGTCGTCGAAATAAGCCGGTTTGACGACGCGGCCCAGCGTTTGGGACTCGGTTGGCACGGTTTGCGCCGGCCGGGTGGAACGGTTCACGGCCGTGATGAATGTACAACGGTTCTCAATGCGATCACTACCGCAGCCGAAGAGATGTTCTCTGCGCATCTGAGGCAGTTCGAGCGACATGCTTTGGTTCGCCGTGTCGTGGAAAACCATGAAGCATCCATTATCGACAAGTCCCGTTGGGAGCGCACCTCGGGAGCCGTCCTCGATCTTTCCGCCAATCCCCAGGAATCCCGCGAAGAAGTCTATAAGAGCATACTTAAGGCGAACGCCACCGGCTATGCGAGCCGTGTAGTACTAGAAGCGGCGCTGTGCGAATGCCCGGTCGGTACCGGGTTCGAGGTCGCAGATTTCGACCTGTCCAACCTCATGGCGCTGGCGATGATGATCCATCACCTCGGCGGCTACTCCGACGCCATCCGCTATGAAGGCATGCGACCGGAAGTCCGCATCTCACCAGCGGGCGAAGTGCAGATCGACGTTTCATTCTTTGATACCATCGTGACGCCGGTTGGCGAGTCCTTCGTGAGCGGACAAATCGACCGAAGCCGTCGAGACTATTCCGAGCTGTTGCAGGATCCCGAACCGCTCACCGAAGAACAGGCCAGCAAGACGGACACGCGCTTTTCTGCGGCTTGGGAAGCGGAAATGGGCGTCTCGCTGAGGGACTTCCGTGTCGCGCTTGAGGCGTTGGAAAATCGCCTGTTCTTGACCGGTCGGGCATGGGAAAAGTTGCCAAGACCAGCGCTGCTCCAATACCTCTCCGAGCATGTCGATTCAGGAGAGCAGTTTGTTTCGTCGCTGGAACTGTTGCCGCGCGATGGCTGGAAGAACATCCCGTCGCCATACTCGGATCAGGATCGTCAGCCTTGGCGGTTCCGGCGGCGATTGTCTGTTGCACGGCGTCCTATCCTGAGGCTGGATTCATCCCTTGAATCCGATGTGATGATCGTTCCCGGCATGATCCGGGACGCTTTTCGGATTCTGCTCCACAACTTCTACTACGGCCAATATGACCTAAGCGCGCTGGCGTCGAAGGAGATGCGGGACTGGCGCGAACATATTGTTGCGAAGGAAGCGGCAGAGTTTGAGGAACGGGTCGTCACGCGTTTGCAGGAGTTGGGATGGCAGGCAAGACGTGGCGCAACGTTCTCGCATGTTCTTGGCCGGAAGCTCACGCCAGATCCCGGCGATATCGATGTGCTGGCATGGCACCCGGACGGACGCGTCATGCTGCTCGAATGCAAAGACCTCCAGTTCGCCAAGACGTCGAGCGAAATTGCCAAGCAGCTTTATAAGTTTCGTGGCAAGACAGATGAGAAGGGGAGGCCGGACCTGCTGGGCAAGCACCTCAACCGCATGGAACTGGCGAAGCAACACGCCACTGCGTTTCAGACACACCTCAAGCTAAACAACGTGCAGATTGACGGTGCTCTGGTTTTTGCAAACACGGTTCCGATGAGCTTTGCGGCTGAGCGCATAGGCCATGCCGTAACGCTGCTGACCTATGACCAGCTAGAGTGGTTTGTGGGTCGCCTAGAATCCTAAGCGCAGGCTAACCCAATCTTACGTCAAACGATGGAAGAGCTGAGCGAAATGCTGCAAGCGCCATATTTCGGGTCTCGTCCAATGCATCTGCCGCGCCTTTATCCACCATAAAAGTTGGACAATCAGGCTGACCACAGCCGCATGGCCTGATGCTCTTGTCCCGAAGACCAGCAACAAACACACGGCGGAGTTGATCCACGAGTTGCGCCGCCTGCACTACATCTGCCTTGGTTTTGGGATCTCTTAGGTTATGCAGCGAGGGAATGCGACGGATCGTGTCGCCCTCGCGTGTACGCCAGATACCGGTGTTGAGTGCAGCAATCGTATCCTCTATAGCCGCCAGGAAAGCGGGGAGCGAGCTTTCCTGCTGGAAGTGCGTTCGAAAAGCCGGGCGGTCGAAAACGGCAGCCATTTGCCTCAGAGCTTCCTGGTCGGTCAAACCGGGAAAGTCACTAGCAAAATCGCGAAGGTCTTCGGGACGATCCGGAAATACCTCGCCGTCGCAAAAGCGCCGCAGCAGATCTTCTCCGACAAGACGCAGATGTTCCTCAAACTCGACACCTGACCAGATCGTCAGATGCTCAATGCCAAGGCTGCTGGCTGCTGCCGCCACCCCATCGCGCTGTGAAGCCGATACCGCCCCCCGCACAACGAACTTGAAGGCTTTCAGACCCTGTGGTGACGCGGCCACCGCGCCCGTCATGTCTGTTTTTGCTTTCGCTTGGGTGAGTGTCGCCCTGTTTGCGCATTGAACAATCGCCCGCGTCCGACTCCCATCATCGAGCAGGTAGTTTCCGACGATGTCCCGGCCACTGTCACCGCCTGTTTGCCCGTACCAAGCCAGATCGGTCCAGCCGGCGCGAACGTGATATGCGAATACAAGGCGCTCGAATTCCGTGCCGCCAAAGTCTTCGAAGTGGATACGCTGAACGAGGCTGGAAACTCTTGGCATGGCGTCCTACCCGGTCTTTGATCGGACGACGATCAGGCTCAGCCGCCTGTCTGTTGCAAACCGCTCTGCCCGGTCCATTGTCTCCTTGATCAGCCAATCGAAAGGACCCGCCCCGCCGGAATCGCCCTCGGCGCTGTCGTAAAAATAGCCTTTTTCGGTGCCGCTGATGTCGCGGTGGACCACTACAGCGACATGACGCTCGTCGGGAGCTGGTTGGCCGGGCCGCAGATAGATAACATTGGTCATTGTCAGTCTCTCAAATTCGTGGACCAAAGCAAGTTAGCCGGTCGACCAGATCATGGGCCATCTTCCCCTCAAGTATAACCTCGATTCGGTTTCGCCAAATGCTATTGAGTTGATAGTGAGGTAGACCGCAAACGCCGCTCGGATCAGGTAAACGCCTTCAGGGCGCTTTCATCATCGCCGGAGGGCCGCCAGGCTTCAGCTCGCAAGCCGTTCCTTCCGAAGTCGCCCAGGTCATCAATCGGCAATAGCTCACGCAATTCCTCCACGGCAGCGCACGCTACATGTTTGCCGACGACGACTTCATCCCCGGCGACCTCGAATGGGCGGGCTTCGCCTTCGACAAGAAGACCATCCACGGCTTTTGCTACCGGAAGGTGCCCGGACACCGGCGCCAGGATCACCCCTGGGCTTCTGCTTGGGCGCCGTTACCCTGCGCGCGATCGACTAAGTCCACCAGTTTCCATCCTTGCTCCTCGGCCGCTCCAACGAATGCCGCTGAGTGCGACTTGCGAACAGCGAGCGCGAGCAGCTCACGCGGGCGCGTCACGCCAACAAAAACATTGGTCGCCGCCGTCAACGCAACCCCAACGAATGGCTGGTTTGCAACGCCGAAGGCACGCGGAAGCACTGTGCTCAAATCGATGCACTGATCCTCCGCTGCGACGCCTTTCCAAACTTCGCTTTCGACCACGAGAATGCCGTCCACGCTCTTTCCCTTCACCGAATGAATCGAGCCAAGCCTCAAAATCACGTCGCCGATTTGAACTTGCTTCGTCGATCGCCGCTCCGGATCAGCGACATCGGCCTTCTCTTCGGCAACGAATGCGCAGAGATCGGCGATAGTCTGTTCAGCTCCGTCAGGGAGCTGTCCGAAATGCGGAAAGAGCAGCTCAAGGAAAGCCAGCCATGCGGCTTCTTCCCAGGCAGCATCCCCTACAAGAATGTGATCTCGCAATAACCGACGGACCGCCCGCGGGGCGCCAAGGTCGCGGAGCGCAAGCGCGCCCCAAACATTCTGCGTGGTAATCGGCCGATCATTTGCTGCCCACAGCCCGTAAGCGCGCGCGACGCCCGCAATGCCGGTAGCCAACATGTCGGCGACCTCCGCAGGCTGTCTTGCGGCAGCATACTGCACAGCCGCTTTCTGGAGTTGCCGACAGAAGAGATTGGCTTTCGCCCGTGCCCCACTCTCACTGCGATAGGCAGGGTGGTAATCGACAAGGCTCTTGGGCTGCCAAGCAGCCTTCTTTTTCGGCAGGTTATGACGAGAGGCGACCGCCCATACATCGCGTGCGCCACATTCAGAACCCCAGAGCGCCGCGACTTCCTCAGCGAATGCTCCGAGCACACCAGCTATCGTTGCCTCATCGAAAAGGAACATCACCCGGACCCCCGGCTTCCCGCCCAAGCCGACGATTGTCTGCGCCTGGCGGGCAGTAAGCTGGCTTGCGAACCCAGCGATCTCTCCACCGAAACGCCGGCTTGAATCGAGCGGGATGCAACCTGCGCCGGGTTGCCAGTAGGCTGGGTCGGCAGCATCGTCTTCATACAAGGTCTGATTGCTGTCACCGAGACGCTGGAAAGCAGCATCGTCGTGTTTGAAGATGTGCTCCAATAGCCGGAGCTGATCGCCGTTGGTGTCCTGAGCTTCATCCAAGATGACCAGCGGAAAGCGGTCGCGCAGTCGCTCTGCAAGTGAAGGGTTTTCGCGGACCGCTCGCCACGCCAGAGCTGTCATATCGGCGTAGCGGTAGAGACCGCTCTTAATCATCGAGGCCTTCAGCTTCGCCAGTGCCTTGCCGCATTTCGTATCAGCCCCGTGCTGACCTTTTTGGCGGTGCACCACGACACTTTCAGGCTCATTGCCCCCGTGGTCAAAGGCGGGATCAAGAGTCAGTCTGCGTACCCACTTTTCGACGGTCGCGCTGGCCTTCGTGGCTTGGTTCTTCAAAGCCCAGTATAATGGGTAGCGCCGCAATGCCTCAGCCTCAAAGGCATCGTCGTCAACTTGACGAAGGTTCCAGCCCAGTCCGCGCAGATAGGGAAGCGCCAGAAACTGGTTGATGAACGCCGTGACGGTGCCCGTGAAATGCGGATAGGCCATCAGCCGCGCCGCTGTCGGATGAGAAGCGATCAAATCCTCGACTTCAGTCCGGGCGGCGTTGGTGTGCGAGATCACGCACACCCCACGCCTACGCGTCGACCAATTGCGTGAGAGAAGGGCGAGTTTCGCCGCAAGCAACATCGTCTTCCCGTTGCCTGGGGCGGCCTGAACGTCGCAAGCGGTGGCTTTCGCGAGAAAATCTGTTTGGCTCGGATCGGTGAAATCGCACCCGCCAAGCTCCTCGCCTAGCTCGGCGAGCAGTTGCGGGGTAAGGGGCAAGATCTCGAACATCCGCGCTACGCCTCTTGCGCCGCTGCACCGCCGTGGCCGGCGACGCCAACGTCCTCATCGTCATCGGTCGGATCGTTCGGAAAGTCGGGCGCGCCAGGAACATAAGCACCCGTCACATAGTCGATGGCGCGCATCAGATAGGGTGGAAGGCGCTCACGCATCTGCTCCGGGGTGTCAGGGCGCTTTCGCAAAATGGCGGCGAGCTGTTCGGCCACTTCGGCCTTCGAAGCCTCTTTGTCGTGCACCGGCTGGTAGATCTTTACGGCGATTTCTGTCGCGGACAGACCGGCCTCCACCCACCCGGCATAGGTTTCATTCGCCTTCGTCACGATGTTGGCGAGCCGAACGGGATTGCGGCTGGTGGTCTTGGCAAGCTGGACGGCCTGATGGACGCTCTGCGCCAGCTCCGTCTGGAGTGCGAGATCGAATTCCAGCGTCCAGCTATCCGCGATGAACGCGTCGACAGGGTCGCCGATGTCGCGCTTCAACGTCTTCAGCCGAGCTGCGATGTTCTCCGGCGTCAACTCGTTCTCGGTCTTCCTCTCGCCGACGAGAGCCTTGGCCTCTTGAGGTGGTATGTCTCTATCCGGGATCAGAGCCACGGGAACGGGAATCGCAGACCCCGCCTTGCGTTGCAGGATTCGACTATATCGGAAGAGACCTCGGTGTCCGACGTTTACGATCGACACGCCGTGGCTGCTCAACGGGCAACCAAGCTTCTCCGCGATCGCTGGAAGGAGAAGATGCTCACCGTCGCCTTCCACAACAATCAGGGCGCGCGCGAAGAACAGGTTGGCTTTCGTGGCGTCGAGAAAACGCCGCAAAAATTCATAGTCGTCCACGCCGAGGCGGGTGTGAGCGGCGCCCAGCGGGAATGCGCGATGATCAACGATCATCGTCATGGTCTCAAGCTCGGCCCCCGCCGCCAACTGTGGGCTATGGGTGGTTAGCAGGACCTGGACCTGCTGGCGGGTTTCGCCCTTCGCGGTGTCAGGCTTGGCCGCCCGTGCAGCGAGCACCTCCATGAACAAGGTTTGATGCTGAGGATGGAGATGGGCCTCCGGCTCCTCGATCAGCAGGAATGGCACCTGATCGGGATGCGACTGAAGCAAAAGAAGCTCAGCGGCCATGAACAGCAGGTTGTTGTAGCCAAGCCCACGTTGCACGCGCTCGGTGCCGACCTTGGCGTTTAGGTAGAGCTCGAACCGTTCCAAAATCTGATCGAAAGATCCAGCCGCGCCGAGATCAAGAGTCGCAACCAAGCGGTCGTCGACAAACGACAGCTTGTCGAGAAAGTCGCTGTTCACGCTACTCGCCACGCCGCCAACGGCGGGATTGCCACGAACGGCCACATCGGCGGCGGTCAATGTGTCGTGAAGCGTCGCCGCGCCACCTAGCGCGGCTGGTTTGCTCTGCTCGCCCATCGTCGGCATCGCGCCGAGAATGCGCGAAAGGCGTGATCGGCGACCAGCTCGCATCTCGCGCTCAGCATCCCGGAGCGGCTTGAGATAAGTCGCCTTCAGATATTCGCGCAGCTCGCCATCGAGTGGCAGACCTTCCCCTTCGGCACCCGCCCTGTGCTGGCTGGATATGACGCTGCCACCACCAGGCGAAATACGTCGCGCGCCGCGCATACACACATGGAGGCGGAGTTTGCCCTTCTCGTTGGTGCACCATTCAAGGAACCGGGCTTCTTCATCGGCGCTCAGATCATCGAAGGTGCAGCGCACGACAAAGTCGCATCCACGCGTACCGTCTTCCGCGACGTGAAAGTCGTGCTCGTCCGGACGAATATAGTCGTCACCGCGTGTCCAAAGAACGTAACGCGCGGCGTCGATGATTGCGCTTTTTCCAGCATCATTGGGCCCGACCAAGATGTTGAGGCCCGAGGAGAGCTGAAGCTTCAACGGCCGGGTGGCGCCAAAGCACCGAAACCCCCTCGCATAAATTTCCGAAATGAACATCAGTCCGCCCCCGCGACTCGCCGTCGATTGCTTCCCCGACACAGTACTAAGAACAGCTTGTAGCATTGCAAATGCCAAGACCAGAGAGCTGCCTCATCTCGTCCGGTGTACGTCCATGCTTGTCGCCGTCATCCGTCGGGCTGTGCAACTCCTAGTAAGCCGCGTCGCTCCAGGTTAGGGCTTGATCGTGTTATTTGCCCGGAATGACCATTGTCAGAGCCGACAGGGCATGCCTGATCACATAATCAGAATCGATGTCGCTGTCGTCCATAGTGTCGAGCGGATCCTTGTCCGCGTGCTTCAGGAAATTGTAAGGCTTCACGATGCCGTCGAGGAAGCCGCGCTGGCCTTCAGCGCTCAAGTTGATGACGAGGTCGGCTGCCTGCATCACCTCGCCCGCTTCGATGCCGCCGATGACCTTGTCAACGACGGCGTCCATCTCGGCATTGGTCGGGAGATCGACACGCTCGCCCTTCAAACGCGCCGAAGCGATCGTGAAAGCGCCGATCTTGAGCACCTGCTCGACATACTCGTCGCCGGCCTTCTTGATCAGCTCGCGCAACACGTTCAGCGCAGACGCCGCGACGATGTGGATCGCCAACGGATCCTCCCCACGCTCCGCCATGATGACCGTGCTGACCACCACGCGCTCGGCTGTAGTTGCCTTGTCGATTTCAGCCATATCTCCCCCCTTTCGATATCCCCCTACAAAAGCGGTGCGCCCTGATCTAGCAGGTCCGACATGACGTCGACGCGCGGCCGGGGGCGCTGCAATGCCAAGTCCACGATTCCGGCGGCGACGCTGCGGGCCAGGCTTCTCGCCAACACGCGCTGCGGGGTCGATATCTTCTGCAGCCCACCCCGGCCGTGGACGAACTGGCTGCGCAATTCGAACAGGTCCTTATAAGCCTGCACGCTCGGCTTATCGTTCAGGAGTGCGCCGATGCGAGCTGCAACCCGGTTTGTCGCCTTCATGCCCTTATGCGGGTCCAGCTTCGGTCGCATAAACGTCTTGTAATCCATCTCCAGGCCAACCGCCGCTTCGATCGCGGTCATGTGGGCCATGACCTCGTCGATGCCGTCCGACAGGAAAGCCCGCACCAGAAAATGCGCGATCGGTGTCTCGAATAGGGGGGTTGCGCGGGCAGTCTCGAGGTCTCGCCAAGCCTGATCGGTCACCAACGCGAGCCCCCGCTTGGCGTTGTCGCTCAGCGGAAGCTCAGTCGCCCGCTCAAGCTCGAGCTCTTCTCCGTCGTCGTCGACGATCCACGGTTCGAGCGTAAGGCTGTCCGCGCTCGGCGGGGTCGCCGGCCGGATGAACAGGTCCTCGTCCACCGTGTGAATCCAGGGCAGCCGGAAGCCGCGCCAGTCGACCTCCGGCATCGTCGACCAGTCTTCCCACGGGGCGAGGATCAAGTAGAAGAGCGAAGCCTCAACTGCCGGCGGAAATCGCCCAAGGTGCGGGTCGATCTCCCCGAAGTCGCGGTTCATCGCCATATACATCCACGGCGACGCGCGCTTCTCCGGCTGAGGGTCGAGGGCAATCTCTTCCTCGACGACCAGCCACTGAAATTGCGCAAGCCGCCGAGTATCGAGCGCCTCGTTGGGCATGGTCCGCTCAATCCGTGGGGCATCGAAAAGAGCGGCCAACTCGTCGGCGCTGAATTGCGCAACCCGCGACTGCCCGAACGTCATGACCGGCAGATCGTCGGCAAGATCCAGCGGGCATAGGTGACGGCGCACCGACGTCTTGCGGCGGCAAGCCTCATCGAGAGCGTTCGCCGCAACGACAGGATCAAGCGCCAGATGAGTCTTCCCTGCCGGCAGATGGCACGGGAGCCCAAGCGATCGCAGAGCGGTGCTGAGCGCGAACACGGGCTTGTCGATGCCATACTCCGCCGCGCAGTGCTCGCTCAGAGCGGTAAAGCGCGGCGCTCTCAGGAGGTTCTTGGGCCCCGGCCGGGGGATGCGCCAGAGATCCTCGACCACGGCGATCATGGCGGCGTTCGCGCCCATCAGTCGGCCTCGCTGCGCGCCTGCGGAAACCAGGTGCGCTCCGCCCGCTGCTTGACCAGATGGGCTTCGAGGTTCTCGTGCTTCCGCTCGATGCTCTCATTGTAGATATATTCGGCATCCCGCCAGAACGCGGCGATCGCGGTGACGAACTCGCGCAGGACGGCGACCGGGATCTCCATCGAGCCTGCAGGCGGCGGCGCTGGCCCTACCTGCGGCTCGCCAAGGCCGGGCGGCATGGGCGGGATCACAGGCCACAGGTCGGGTCGGCGCCGATGCAATTCCATCGCCGAGTCCCCGTCACCGTGGCGGCACGCATTACCGAGGTGCTGGAGGATATCGAGGAGCGGGAAGCTCGGAAACTCGTCCAAATTGATGCCCCGCAACCTTTGGAACCACTTTTGCAGATCTTGCCAATTGGCCTTGTCGATCTTGCCGGCGATGGGTTCGGCTGGGCGTAGTTCTTTCGCGCAACCGCGCAGATAGCTGCGAAGCTGCCGTTCCCAGATAGACTGGATCGACAAGCCGAAGGCCAAGGTCGCCTCACTCTTCATCGCTTCCATGTCGGCCTGAGCGAATTGATGGCCTGGCCAGTCGCTCGCCCCCAGTTCCGCGATCTTTGCGTCGAGCATCGCGAGCGCCGGCACGATCACGTCATCCAGGTAGGAGTGGATGGTCAGGTCGTGCTTGCTCGTCAGGACGTCGGCGAAGCAGTTCTTCCAGCGAAACGTGGTCACGCCGGCGCTCCCTCGGCGATGTAATCGCGATAAGCGTAGTTGATCAGGTCGCGAACGAGCTCAAGGAGGCCGGCGAACGGGTCGCCGTGGGCGAGTGTGTTCCGCCGCTCGGCAAGGGTCGGGTGAACGTCGTGGACGAGCTGTACGATCGCCGCCCCACCGCAGCGCTCGACCATGTGTATATCGCCGTCGGTCAGCCCATCGGCTGTCACCATATGCTTGAGGAGTGCCGCGAAGCCGCGTCTTCTCTTCGAAAGCTCCCCGCCGTAGCGGTCCACCACAGCCAGTTCGAGCGCGATCAGCGCCGCCAGCTCGCCGGCCTTGATTAGGCTGAAGTCGATCCAGCCCAACAGGTAGAGCGTCTGCGCCCGGGCGAATTTTCGCTGGGTAGTCTCCGGGATTCGCCGGTAGATCCCTAGCCCGGCGATGAAGCCCCTCCAGGCGTCCGGGCGGTCGAAATGCAGGAATGCTTCGGCGTTGCCCATCGCCGGCCAGACCAGGGTCAGGGGTTCGTCACGGTCCTCCAATGTGATGTGGGCAAACGTGCTCATTACGGAGCCGCGCTATGGGACGAAACAGTGAGCGCGATGATGCGCGAGGTACGCCCCATGGCGTGCGTCGAGTCCGGAAATCATCGCGCCTCGGACGATGCCCAATCGGTCGAGATTATCCTGGCTCAGCGTGTTGGAGATGAGCAGTGTTCCTTTGTCCTCGAAGGAAATGAGACCTCGATCGAACAATGCATCGACATGCACTGCGAGCAAAAGTCCGTTGAAGGGGTCGAGCCGCTCAGCGTTCGTGGAGCTTCGCCACGGCTTGATGTGGGAGGCACGCAAGAGCGGAAGGTGGTCAACGCCAGCCAGCGGACACGTCCCGTTCCAGGCGACGACGAGGGCGTGCCGAAAGTCGCCTTGACCGATCCTCGCGGCTTGCAAGCGCTCCTTCTCAGTGAGCGGGTCCTCGGCAGGCGCCACCACCCTGACTGAGCCGTCGTCAGTATCGAGGCGACTTGCGTCCTCCAATAACGCGATCGTAGCGGCCAGATTGCTATCGGAGACGCCGAGAGCAAACCCGTGACGGCCGACGGTCGTGCGATGTGGTGCGATGTATTCCGGAAATCCCCGAAGATGCGCGTTCACATAGCTCCGAGGTGGCTCGACGATGTCGACGCCTAGAGCCCGAAGACTATCCGCCACGTCGAGGAAGCCGGGGTGAACGACCAGGGGCCGAGTAGCAGTTTCCCGCTTCACGTAAACGACGAGATCGCCGCGTCGCATCTGCACTACCTTGCCGGTGCGATTGCGCTCTTCGAAACCCAACGTCTCCAGCGCATCGACAAGATCCGCATCATGAATAGGAAGGCCAGTCTGCCGCACGAGCGTCGAGGGGACCACCGGGAGGGTCAGCCCCTCAGCTTTGCGTTTCCAGGTTCGGACATTGGTATCCGGCCAGTCAACGCGGAGTTTCCCAATCTGCTCGGACAGTTCGCTCCGGAGGCGCGTGGAAAATCGGTCGACGGGCTTTCCTTCACCGGGCTGGTCCCCGCGATACGGACAGGTCCAATCGGCCACTCCCGTATGCAAATACTTCGCATCGAAAAGCCCGACAAAGAGTGTTTCGCCCGGAACCGGCGAGACGAACGACGCCCATATCCTTCGGTTGCGAAAGATAGGGCGGTTCTCCTTCTGGGTATCCTGGTAGAGGATGAAACCCTCCGGGTCATCGCGCCAAAGATTCGCGATGCTCGCCGCAGAGGCGCCACGTTTGGGCGTGTGATGGCGGAGAAGCGTGACCTCCTTTGGAACAATGCCTCGTTCCAAAAGCAGATCGTTGAAAGTGGCGCTCATCGCGGAACTCCATTCCGACAAAGTGGCCAAATCGTGCGTCGCTGGCCACCGGCGAGCATCGAGTATTACGAGCCTGGTAGGTCGGAAAACAAGCGAATATTGTGGCTCCGACCCGAAGGAAACGCCAAACTGCTTTCCGCCGAGCTTCTTACGGGAAGGCGTCCGCTTTAGCTCCTGATAGGAACGAAAGCTGGCAGACCGCTGACGGCCCCAACTCCGCCGGAAACCATTTCTGGCGGCGTCGATGCCGACTATGTGGCGATATGGGTTGCAAGAGGAACGCCCCATGCATCGGAGGGCGGAAGCCGCCGTTCCCCAATCACGTTGGTCGATGATATCGGTATTCAAACCGACACCCTCATGGCAGCATCGCGTTGTGCGCCGTTACCCATTTGATCAGAAGCACTTACTATAGTGCGGAGACCCAACATGCTCGAAATCCAGAAAGGACAGCGTCTCAGCGCTGCCGCTCAGCGTCTCCTGAACTATGTCGAGCAACATCCAAATGCTGTGCTGGTGAGTTCCGCGCTCGACCTGGCCGCCAAGATCGAGTCATCCGACGCAACCGTCATCCGGGCTATCCAGTCGCTCGGCTTTGACGGTCTGCCCCACCTCAAGACTGCGATTGCGGAGAAGCTTGACCAGGGCGTTCGTACGCCGGTCGAAAAGGTGGGTGTGACGCTCAGCCATCTCTCTCAAGAGCGTGGCCGCACCCCTTTTGAACTTGTCATCGAGGCCTATGCCCGGATGCTCGGCAGGCTTTCCAGGATTTCGGTGTCGGAGCAACTGGAAGCTGCCGTGCGGCTTTTGAACGATGCGGATCGCATCGGGCTTTACGGCGGGGGGCCGCCAAGTCGCCTTGCACAGCAGACCGCGACACACTTGACGCGCATCGGCCGATCGAGCTTCGTTCTGGAGGATACAGGCCACGCTTTTGCGGACCAGGTGATGGGGCTCCGGTCCGGCGACGCCGTCATTCTTATCGCATACGGAACGGCGCTCAAGGAGGCCTTGCTCATAAAGGCCGAGCTTCAGCGCGTTGGCGGGCAACTCATCGTTATCACCGATAATCCGGGCGGCCGATTGGCCAAGGGCGCGCCGGTCGTTTTGGAAGTGCCTCGAACCGAGGTCGGCAACATGATGCTCTATGGGACGATCCTTCTGACGCTCGAGACTATCGTTCTGTCGCTCACGAAGCAGGATCCCGAGCGCAGTCTGGCGGCGGCAAGCCGCTTGCGTGACCTTCGCAATGAATTGCAGCGCGATACCTGAGGGGAAAGGGTACATACCGTAATCAGTACTACGATAACGCCCAGGGTCTATTCGGTCGGCATCATAAAACGTACCGCTATTCGCGAATTTAGCGATGGAGGCTCCAACTTTAACTTGATTAGAAAAGTCATGAATGGTAGCTGACACTACGTCAGATGGTGACCCGGCCTCGGGCTGGCACGTTTCGAGCAAACATCCGCTGCACGGAACCGGCGTCCCACTCCTGACATAGGGATCAAGTCACGGTTCAGGAGCCTTCCATGATTTCCAGAAGAGCGGTTCTCACCGCATCTGTCGCGCTCGGCGTCGCGGCCGCGTCGCGCCAACCCGCATGGGCGCAGCAGGAACGGATCCTTCAGATCACCTCGCCGCGCGAGATCACCAGTCTCGATCTGGGCGATACCAGCTATCATTTCCGAAGGCTGCGGGTCGCCGAGACCTTGGTGACGATAGACCCCGAAGGCAAGCTCGTGCCGGAACTCGCCGAGAGTTGGTCTATCAGCGATGACGGGCTGGCCTGGACGTTCGTCATTCGCAAGGGCGTCCGGTTCCATGACGGATCGCCCCTGACGCCCGAAGTGGTTCGCGCCGCCATCGAGCTCATGCGCAAGGCAAACACCAATTCCGAACTGGTGTCGAAACTGCCGATCTCGGCTGTTAGCGTCGAGGGTCAGGCGGTGGTCGTTACCCTCGAGCGGCCGTTCAGCCTCGTAGCGGACTTTTTCACGGATGGTCCTGCCGTCATCCTGGCGTCGTCCTCGTTCGCCGAGGACGGCGCCGTAAAGCAGATCGTCGGCACCGGGCCGTACCGGGTCGCCAATATCGAGAGCAAGACATCGGTCGATCTTGAGGCGTTTCCCGACTATTGGGGCAAGCCGGCGAACATTTCCAAGGTTCACTTCACCGGCGCCACTTCGTCGGACACGATCGCCAATCTTGCGGAATCCGGGCAGGCGGATCTCGTCCTCGGTCTCCCGCAAGTCCTGCGCGATCGGGTCGAGGGAAGCGGGGGGGGCCGCATAAAGAACGTTCAGACAGGGCGCATTCTGGGACCGATATACAATGCGGGAGATATGCGCTTTGACGACCCTGCTGAGCGCCGGGCGATTTCCCTCGCGTTTGATCGCAAGGGGATCGCCACCGCCCTGTTCAAGAATCCCAAGGCTGCCGCCAACCAGCTCTTCTCTCCGGCGTTCCCCGGCTGGTTCGATCCTGACCTGCCGCAAGCCGAGCGCAACGTCGAGGAGGCCAAGCGGCTGTTGGCCGGGGCAGGATGGACGCCGGGGGCCGACGGTATCCTGACCCGGGACGGAACGCGGTTCTCGTTCACGATGGTCGTCGGGAAGCAGCCCGAAGTGAAATCCCTGGCGGAGGCGATCCAGGCGCAGCTCGCCGAAGTCGGCATCGAGGTCAAGCTGGAGAACGGCAGCCAGGGACAGGTCCTCGAGTCCGTTGCCAATGGCAGCTTTCTCTTCGGCTTGACACGTCGCAACTATGGCGCGGTGCCGGACCCTGTGGCCACCCTGATCCTGGATTATGCCGGAGAAAACGGGGAGACGTCGCCATGGAGCGGCGTCAACTATCACAACCCCGATATGGAAAACGCCCTCAACGAGTATCTCGCCGCCAGGACGCAGGATGAAACCGCTGCGGCTCACAAGAAGATCAGCGCCCTCGTCAACAGCGGCGATCTGCCGGTCGTGCCCTTGGTCTGGTACGACTACAACGTCTCGATTTCCAATCGGATCAATTATGACAGCGTGCCGGTCGATGCCCTGGAAGTGAGTTTCTGGATCGATCGCGTCAAATGGGCTGACTGAGTTCGATGCCCGCTCGCGGCGTCGTAGATGCTATCATCGGCCATCTGCTGGCGGCGGCGGGGGTGGCCATAGCGGTCGCCACCCTGGCCTTCGTCGCGGTCCAGACGGCGCCCGGCGATGTCGCGTTTCGCATCGCGGAGGCACATTACGGCGAGCGCATCTCCCTGCAGACGGTGGAGCAGGCGCGAAAGGCAACGGGGCTGGATCAGCCGATCATCGTGCAATACGGGCGATGGGTCGCCTCGGCGTTGACCGGCCGATTGGGGCGGTCGATGATCAGTGGCCGCGAGGTTGTTCCGGAAGTGTGGCGCAGCTTCCGCACCACGCTGAGCGTCGCGGTTGTCGGCGTCGGCCTGGCCCTCGTTGCCAGCATGGTCATAGGCTTTGCGGCCGGCATGCGGCGGGACAGCATTGTCGATCGGGCCTTTCTCGTCGTTTCGGCGGTCCTGTCGTCGGTGCCGTCGTTTCTGCTCGGGATCATCCTCATCACGATCTTCGCCATCGGCCTGCGTTGGCTGCCGGTGGCGGGCAACAATCTGCCAGGATACGCCATACTCCCCTCGTTCACGCTCGCCCTGGCGCTGCTGCCGGATCTTTCGCGCGTCGCCCGCAACGCCGTTGTCCGGACGATGCAGGACTTTTATCCGACCTACGGACGGATCAAGGGGCAGAGCTGGCCGCGGATCATCTTCGCTCATGCGCTGCGGCCGACGCTGGTTCCGGTGATCGCCTATTTCGGACCGTTGGTGGCGCACACCATCGGCGGGCTGGTGGTCATCGACGTGCTGTTCAATCTCGACGGGCTGGGAACGCAACTGATCGACAGCGTGCTCGCTGCCGACATTCCCATGGCCATGGGAGCGGGGCTGCTCATCGGCATCTCCGTGGTGGCAGTCAACGGCATCAGCGACATCGCCGTGCGACTGCTCGATCCGCGGCTGTTCGCGGCGAGCGCGCACCCATGACGCTGCTCTCAGCCCATCGATCCGCCATGGCCCGCCCGCATTTGCCGCCCTTCCCAATCCTGCTTTTCGGCATCCTGCCGCTGTCCGCAATGCTGCTCATGGCCGTGTTCGGGCCGCTTTTGTTGACGGTCGATCCCAACCATCAGGTCCTCAATGCGGCCTATGCGCCGCCGTCGGCCGAGTACTTTCTCGGTGCCGACAATCTCGGGAGGTCGGTTGCCGCGCGGGTGGTTGCCGGGACCCGCATCTCGCTTGGAATTGCCGTTGCCGGCGTCATCGCTTCGCTGGCCACCGGCCTTGTGCTCGGGTTTTTGGCCGCATTTCACGCCGGCTGGACCCGGCACGTCATCATGCGGCTATCCGACGTGATCATTGCCTGCCCGAGTCTGTTGTTCGTCATCCTGGTCTCGGGGCTGCTGGGCGGCGGCATCGGGCCGATCCTCTTCGGCCTGTGGATGTCGCAATGGCCGGGCTTCGCCCGCCTTGCCGCTGCCATTGCGGCGCGTGAGCTGGCTGCCGATCATGTCGAGGCCTCGCGCCTGCTCGGCTTCGGTCCAGGCTATATATTCCGCACGCATGTCCTGCCGGCGATCACACCATATCTTGCCTCCCTCGGCGCCCTTACGGTCGGCGCCAACGTCCTGACCATTTCGTCGGTCGGATTTCTCGGTCTCGGCCTTCGACCGCCGGATGCCGAATGGGGCGCGATGATCGCCGGGACGATGACTTTCTTTCGCACCTATCCTCACATGGTGCTGGCGCCGGCCGCGGCCATTTTGATCTGCACGCTCTCGGCCACGCTGATCGGTGAATATTACAGCGCGCGCCGCCAGGGGATCGAGGAGGTCGTTTAGGTGAGCGCCCTTGCCATCGAAAAACTGACGATCGCAACGCCTGATCGTGTCATCGTCGAAAATGTTTCGCTCAGCGTCGTCGCCGGCGAGATCCTGGCCGTTCTCGGCGAGACCGGCAGCGGCAAGAGCCTGATCGCCAGCGCCGTCATGGGCCTCATGCCGAGCGGCGTTTCCGTTTCCGGCCGCATCGTCGTGAACGGCCGCCCCTATGACGCGGCCGACCGCAATGCGCTCCGGTCACTCTGGGCGAAAGATCTCTTCCTGCTGCCGCAGGAGCCGCTCAACGCGCTCGCCCCCTTGCTGAGCGCAAAATCCCAGGTCGGCGAGAAGATCGCTCCGCCGCGACGTTCGGACGAAGCCGCCGAGGCGCTTTCGGCAATGCAACTCGAACCCGAACATCATCGCAAACGCCCCTTCGAATTGTCCGGCGGCATGGCCCAGCGGGTGATGGCGGCGATCGCCTCGGTGACAAGCGCCGGCATCATCCTCGCGGATGAACCGACCAAGGGCCTCGACGCGGACCGGCGTGCGATCGTGGCTCAGGTGTTCGACGCGCTGCGCCGGAACGGTCGTGCGATTCTCCTGATCACGCACGATATCGCGCTCGTGCGAGAACTGGCCGACCATATCGCCTTTCTCGATGAGAGGACGATCCTGGAATCCGGCCCCGCGGCCACGATCCTGCACGGGCCCCGAACGGACTATGCGCGCCGTTACATAGCGAGCGACCCAGCGACGTGGGAGCGTCGTCCCTACGAGCGATCGCACACGCCGAAAGTGATCGAGGCGGATCATCTGCGCATCGGTTTTGGTAGCAAAGTCCTTGCCGACGATCTCAATTTCCACTGCCATGCCGGACATATTTCGGCTCTGTTGGGCAAGAGCGGTATCGGCAAGACGACCTTGGGCCGTACCTTGCTCGGCTTGACCTCTCCCCTTCGCGGCAAAATTCGCCGGCCCAGTGCCGAGCACGGCAAGCTCGTTCAAAAGCTCCATCAGGATCCGACCCGGGTGTTCGCGCCCTGGCAGTCCCTCGGGCGCAGCCTTGAAGACCTGCGCCGCCTGCCTGACGGCGACCGAAACCTCGGTGAGGTCGCCGGACTGATGCAGCGTTTTGGCCTGAGAGCCGACCTGCTGAATCGTCGGCCGCATCAGATCAGCGGCGGAGAAGCGCAACGTCTGGCGCTCGTTCGCCTGCTGGCGATGAGGCCGAAAATGCTGATCGCCGACGAGCCGACCTCGCGCCTCGATCCCCCGGTGCAAGAGCAGGTCATCCGCTATCTGCGCAGGGTCGCCGACGAGGATGAACTCGCCATACTGCTCATCACCCATGATCGGGACCTAGCCGCTGCCATAGCCGACCGCCGCATGATGATGGTCGCGGACGACCATTCCTCGGCACGATTGCTCGACATCACGCGATCGGGCGGCGAGACGTCGCATCCAGATACGTAGTCGACACTACATAGCTCTTATCATATAAATAGAATCGTAGCGTTAGCTACGATTCCCAGGATCACGACCGCTGGACCTGAATATGCATTTTGACGCACAATTGTGGAAGGCAACCAAGGGATTTCGGGCGCGCATAGCCGCAGCGATCGGGCTGGGGTTCCTTTCGCTCGCGCTCGGAATAGCCAGGTTCGTCATCCTCGGCTGGCTGATCGCGCGCCTCTTCGAAGGCACTCCGATGATCAGCCTTCTGGGCGCGGTCGGGCTGCTCCTGACGGTCATCCTGTTGCGCATGGGCTTGGAATACTGGCGCGCCATGGTTGCGCACGGCACGGCCGCACGTATCCAGGACCGGTTGCGGCTCAGGCTCTATGACCAGATCGTGCGGCTGGGACCGGCCTGGCTCGCCGAACGCCGTACCGGCAGCATTGCGCTGTCGACCATCGACGGCGTCGAGCAGTTGCAGACCTTCTTCGGCCAGTTCCTGCCGCAGCTTGCCATCGCGCTGCTCGCGCCGATCCTGCTGTTCGTCATCCTCTCCTTCTGGGACGTTCCCGTCGCCGCCGTGATCTCGGTTGCCGCTATCCTCGCCTTGGTTCTTCCCGTCGTCCTCAAGCGCATCGGGGAGGAATCCACCATGCGGCGCGTGCGATCCTTCAAGGCCTTCGGCGCGGATTTCCTCGATGCGGTGCAGGGGCTGCCGACGCTCAAGTCGTTCGGGCAGGGTGCGGCCTTCGGCGAGCGGCTGGCGCGCAAGGCGCATCAGCTCGCCGAAAGCACCCTGTTCGTGCTCCAGGCCAGCCTGATGAGCCGCGCCCTCACCGACCTTGCCATTGCGGGCGGCGCTGCCGTTGCAATCGCGCTGGGAGCCTGGCGGGTCAGTCATGGCGAGATGAGCATAGAGGCGCTGCTGATCGTGCTCATGGCCGGGACCGAGGTGTTCCGGCCACTGCGCGACCTACGTTCATTGCTCCATAAGGGCATGGTGGCCAATGCCGCCGCCGTCGGCATCAAGGCATTGCTGGAGGCAACACCCCCCCGACCCCTCCGGCAGACCGAGGAGACACCCACGCTCCAGCCGTCGATCGGATTTGAGGACGTTTGCTTCAGCTATTCCGAAGAGCGCGGAGAGGCGCTCAAGGGCATCTCGTTCGAGGTGAGAGCCGGCGAGCGCGTCGGCATCGTCGGATATAGCGGCTCGGGCAAGTCGACCATCGTCAAGCTGCTGCTGCGATTCTACGATCCCGACGCCGGCACCATCCGTATCGGCGGCCAGGACGTGACGACGCTTTCGGCCGATCATATCCGCGACCAGATCGCCGTCGTGCAGCAGGACACATACCTGTTTTTCGGCACTGTCGAGGACAATATCCGCATGGCGCGGCCCGGCGCCACCATCGAGGAGGTCAGGGCGGCGGCGCGGGCGGCGAACGCCCATGCCTTCATCGCCAGGCTGCCCCAGGGTTATCGCACGCTCATCGGCGAGCGCGGCCTGCACCTTTCCGGCGGCCAGCGTCAGCGCATCGCCATAGCAAGGGCGGTACTGCGCGATGCGCCGGTCCTGATCCTCGACGAGGCCCTGTCCTCGGTCGACGCCGAGAACGAAAGCATCATCCAGGCGGCTCTCGACGATCTCGCCAGGACGCGCACGACCATCGTCCTCGCGCATCGCCTGTCGAGCGTGATCGATGCCGACCGCATCATCGTGGTGGCCGGCGGACGCATCGTCGATAGCGGCTCACATGCCGAATTGATCGGCCGGGACGGCCCCTACCGGCAATTGATGGCCGACCAGATTGAACTGCGGGAGGGCGATCCCGTGCTCGACTTCGCGGCCGCCGCCGCTCCGACCGAAGACGCCACTGACGTCACGCCGGCTTCAGCGGCCACGCTTGAGCCGACGGAGGGCGAGAAGATCGCCGCCGCCCTCACTCCATTCCAGACGATCGCGACCCTGTTCAGCCTGATCGCACCCTGGCGGCGGCAGTTGATCCTTACGGTCAGTTCGGGCGTGGGGCGCGTCTATGCGTTGATCGGCGTCAGCACGTTCAGCGCGCTGACGGTGGCGGCCATCAAATCGGGCGCACCCTACGGGACTTATCTGATCTGGATGGCCGTCCTGGTTCCGGTTGTCGCCTTCCTGCAATGGAACGAGTCCTGGCGGTCGCACGACATGGCCTATCGCCTGCTCGCTCAGATGCGGGTCGATCTCTACAAGGCGCTGGAGAAACTCGCGCCCGCCTATCTCCTCAGGCGGCGCTCGGGCGATCTCGTCTCGCTCGGCACCCAGGACGTCGAGACCGTCGAATATTTCTTCGCTCATGTCGTGGCACCAGCGATGGTGGCGCTGCTGGTGCCGCTGACGGTGCTTGTCGCCCTGGCATTCCTAGCTTGGCCGACGGCGCTCGTCCTGCTGCCATTCCTCGCCTATGCCGCGCTGGCGCCGGTGTTCCAACGGCGCAAGGTCGATAGGCTCGGCGGCCGCGCCCGCTCGGAACTGGGCGGGCTCAATGCCTTTGTGGTCGATACTGTTCAGGGGTTGGGCGAGCTTATCGCCTTTCGTGCGATCGCAATGCGCCGGCAAGCCTTCCAGGACCTGATCGTCAACTATCAGCGCACGCGTATCGCTCTCAATGCCGACCTGTCATTCCAGACCGCCAAACAGGAAGCGGTGTCCGCCCTCGGCTCGGCGTCGGTGCTGGTCGGCGCGGCCTTGCTGATCCATACGCAAGTCTTCGAGCCGGGCTTCCTGCCGCTTGTCGCGCTGTTGGCTTCGGCGGCCTTCGTTCCGGTTTCCGAACTTGCCCAGGCGGCAAGGCAACTCGCCGACTCGATCGCCTCCACGCGGCGCGTTCATGCCGTTCACGTCGAGCCTGTTCCTGTCGTTGACGGTCCAGATCTGTTGTCGGCGACCATGGGCGGCTCGGCGCTCGAATTCGCCGATGTGACTTTTTCCTACGATAAGGCGCGCGCGCCAGTGCTCAAGGGCATCGATTTCGCGGTTCCGGCCGGCGCCCGGATCGCATTGGTCGGTTCATCGGGGGCGGGGAAGACGACGATTGCAAATCTGTTGCTGCGCTTCTGGGACCCACAGCATGGCCGCATAGCCATTAACGGTTTCGACTTGCGCGACATCACCCTGGACAGCCTGCGCGAGCATATCGCGCTCGTCGCGCAGGATACGCATCTGTTCAACGCCAGCCTAGGCGACAACATCCTGCTCGCACGCCCTGACGCTTCGGCAGAGGACTTGCAACGTGCCATCGAACGCGCCGCTCTGGGAGAGTTCGTTGCATCGCTTCCGACCGGTCTCGACACCAATGTCGGAGAACGCGGCGTTCAGCTCTCCGGCGGGCAGCGCCAGCGCATCGCCATCGCCCGGGCTTTCCTCAAGAACGCGCCGATCCTGATCCTCGACGAGGCGACATCGCATCTCGACGCAGCAAGCGAGGCGCATGTCCGCAAGGCCCTCGACGAGCTGATGGTCGACAGGACGACGATCGTGATCGCCCACCGCCTTTCGACGATCCGCTCTTCGGACGAAATCCTGGTGATGCGGGACGGGCATATCGTCGAACGGGGAACGCACAGGGACCTCATCAGCCTTGGCGGCTTCTACGCCGAGCTGGTCGGCCACCAATCGGTCGGACCGGCACGCGTGCGACCCCAAGCCGCCGCGGTGGCATAGATGGTTTGGAGAGGGGCCTAGATACGGTCGGAGACGGCGCAATCGATGCAACGCCATGCTCTCGTCATATCGCTTCTGGCGCTGACCCAGATCGCTGGCTGGGGCATGGTTGGCATCCTTCCGGTGTTGGCCGGGGAAATTGCCGGGCAGTTCGGAGTGGAGTTGTCCACGATCTTCCTGGGAAGCTCGGTGATGTTCGTCACGATGGGCCTCACATCGCCATGGGTTGGTCGGGCGTTCCGGAGATTCGGGGCGCGGCAGGTGATGGCTGCGGGGGCAGTCCTGATTGGCGTTGGATTGTGCATCGTCGCTCTGGCTCCCACGGTACCAGTGTTTCTCTTTGCGTGGGCCTTGGTCGGCGCGGCGGGATCGATGTTCCTGACGACTTCGGCCTTTGCCTACATCGCGGAGTATTCCAGTGACCGGGCACGTGGCTTGATCGGAACGCTGATGCTCGCCACGGGGCTTGCCGGCGGCGTGTTCTTCCCCCTTACGGCGTTGCTCGATCATTGGGCAGGTTGGCGGACGACCACCCTGGTCTACGCGGCCACCATGTCGCTGCTGGTCTGTCCGCTCGTTCGTCTTGCGCTGCCGGCGCCCCGGACCGTGTCGACAGCCATGCCTAAAGAGGGAGGGAACGGGGGAAAGGGACGGGTCTTCGGGTTGATCGCGGTGGCGATCGCATTGAATGGTTTCGTGACCTTCGGGGTTCAGGCCGTCGGAATCGAACTCTTTCGGGCGCTGGGTGCCGATCTTGCAAAAGCGGTTGCGATCGCATCGCTCGTAAGTGCCGCCAAGGTCGGAGGGCGCATCATCGACCTCCTCGGCGGGAGCAGGTGGGATGCGCTTTCGACCGCAATGATTTCGGGAGCGATGATTCCGTTGGGGTTGGCTGCGGTCTGGAGCGGTGGGGCCAGTCTCCCGGCGGTGGGAGGATATCTCGCGCTGTTCGGGATCGGTAGTGGCGCCTTTGCCGTTGCTCGAGCGACCATGCCGCTCGTCTTCTACAGCAAGACAGATTATGCGGTCGTGCTATCGGCCACCGCCTTGCCGTTGAACCTGGTGAATGCGTTGGCCGCTCCCGTTCTGGCGAGCTTGCTGACGCGGGCAGGCCCGCAGGTCGTTCTAGGAACACTAGCGGGAACGAGTATCGCGGCGCTCTTTGCACTACTCTATCTGGCTCGATTGAGAACCAGGTCAGCCGCATACCTGCCCTGATGAACTTGGTGCCCGCCGGTTCCAGCGAACCTGATCCTAGTTACCCCGAAAGTGCCCAGATAGGGCGCGCCTGACCCCGTTGGCGCTATGAAACTTGAAAAGTGGATATTCGGCTTCGGCGGGATGGGGAAGGCACCCGTCTCCTTCCTGGAGCGACGCTAAATATCTTGTCCCACTCTGGAAATCCGAGCTTCGAAACGACCGGCCCGGCTTAGACTCCACTCACGCCGAGAATCGGTCGCTGGATGTACGGCAGCATTTGGACAGCGACCGAGAAAGCGAAACGACCACAAAGAGTCCGCCTGCAGAACGGCAGCTTATCGCAAATCCCAGCCGGAACCCGCCAGGCCGCTAATGGCTCCAATTGAGACATTTTGGGACATCGTTCCCACTGCGCACTAGGGTCTCGTTTGCCCTTTGACCCTTCGCTTTTCGAGGCTGTCCCTGATAACTGAGATTTCCCTTTCAAGATGGTGCCCTTCATAGACGAGTGACGTCTCGTGACGGACATATCGGCCGTTCCGATCGGCGCTCAGCCAGTTGAACGAGCCAATGCACAGCAGGCGGTCGTCGACCGTCACGATCTTGCTGTGCAGTCGGTGAATCGGGACAAGGCCCACCCCTATCTCGCTGAGCACGCTATGGGCCTTCTCGAATTGCGTGGCCTTTTCTGCACGGTCCCGGCCGCGAACGTCGTTCCACTCGTAATCGACATAGATCCGAATCTGGACGCCGCGTTGGCTCGCTTGCCTGAGGCCTTGGAGAATTCCGGCCTGTTCCATCGTCGGCACCAGAATCCACGGGCTGGTGATATGGATCTGTCCAGCTTCGCCGTTCAGGACGGTCTGCAGGAACGTGTCGTGCTCCTCTGCATCCCGCAGCATGTTGATCCGGCTCTCGCGGCCGACAAGATCGGCGCGCTGCTGGACATCGAATTCAAGCGCGTTGGCCGGATCGCGGAACAGAAACGACGCCAGCAGGGCGCGAGGTGAGCCAGAGCGGACGGAGGAGAAGACGTCCATGTCTCCGAAGACGAGGAAGCTATCCTTGGCGCGCGAGACGGCCACGTTCAGCATGCTGGGCGAGTCGTCGATGAAGGATCCGTCCGCATGTTTCGAGTAGACTGACGAGAAGATGACCAAAGGCCGTTCGGCGCCCTGAAGCGAATGGACTGTACCGATCGTCAGAACAGGGTCATCGTCCCCTTCCTTATCCACCCGTATGCCGTTTTTGCGGCAGGCATTTTTGATCGCCCGTACCTGACTGCCGAAGGGGGTGATGACGCCGGTGAGGCTTTCCAACGGAAGGTGATAATGCCGTTCCAAACGCTCCCGGTTGGCTGCTAGCCAGGCCGCAACCGTCTGCGCTTCCAGCAGGTTGTTGCGGCTGCCACCGGCCAGCACGCAAAGGCCGTCAACATGCAGATAGGAAAGTGGTCGCAGCGGTCCGTCGGTATCGGCCGGGCCGCGTTTCGGCTGAAGGTTTCCTTTGTAGCAGAGGTCGTTGCAGAAGGCGATGATCTCATCGTAGCAGCGCCTGTGCTCGAAGAGATAGAGACCGCGTTCGAGGTCAGCATGCGGATGGTAGCGACCGACTGCTTGCGCGATCCGCATGACGCTCCCGTCTGACGATGTCACGCCGAGCGCGGCGATGCGGCTATGGTCGGTCTCGTCGTGGCCGATTGGAAGAATACCGTTCTCAGTCAGATTGCCGATATCGACCATCCGGGGGATGGAAGAAATCGGCTCGATCTGTCGGGTATCGCCGATCACCAGCGCCTTCTTCGCCAAAGCGAACGAGGCGCCCGCCGTCTCCGGCAACGCCTGTCCCGCCTCGTCGACGATGAGCAGATCGATGAAATCGTAGAGATAGTCGTCGATGTATTTGCCTTTAGCATATCCTGTTACGACCATCTTGTCCGGGAGCGTCGCGAAGGTCGCTACCGCGCAAGGCGTCAGCATCATGCGCCGCCGCCAGCGCGGCACGACGGTCGTCCTGCCCGTCTTTTTGCTGTCCGCCTCAATCGTCGGCAAGGCCTTGCTCATGTCGAGCAGCCAGCGTCCCTCCCAGTAGTGTGTCGCGAGCAGGAATAGCCTGAACCGGACAGTGGCGTCGGCGCGCCGGTCGCATTCGATGACGTCGTCCGCCTGCTCGTCGCTGCAGTCGAGCTGGCGCACCGCCTCGCCCCAAGTGTCGCGCGCCCGCTTGAAGGCGGCCAGCAGTTGCGCGGAGCGCTCCGCTTCCAGTTCGAGACGCTTCAGCTCCTCGCCGCTCTCCTTCGTTCGCCGGCGGAGCACCGTGTCCATCTCCTCAATCCGCGATAGCTCCGTCACGGGTCCAGCCGCTCCCTGCGCGCGCAGAAAGAGCCGCGCTCTCAATGCGCGTCGAGCGGCGACCGGCGGCAGGAACCTGAACAGCGAAAGCAAAATCGGCTCGCCGACGAGATATTGTTCCCATTGTCCGACCAGTTGGCTCGCGGCGGCATGATCGCGCGCGGCTCTGTCCCGCCGCCGCTGCCGCTCGGCATGGGTCGCCTCCGGATCGGGGCCTAGCGCGCCCATGGCGTTCCTTGCCAGCGAAAGCGCCGCCTGCGCAGCATCCGTCGCGGCCAGTTTGCCCACCTCGGTACGAATCAGGTCTTGCAGGGCGGAAACAATGCGCCTGACGTCCGGACCACGTAGACTAGGAAAGGCGCAACGGGCGGCGGCAAGATAGGCGCGCTCTGCGTCCTGCACGTAGGCCGGCGTTTCGAGTTTCTGAAAGAAGCTCTCGGTCTGGTAGTCCCTTGAAGCTTTTGCTTCGCGGCTCTGCGAGGGAAGGAACAGGCCGAAGCTGTTGATGCCTGGCAGCCAACGGCCTGCAAAAGGCCCTTCGCCCTCGGCGAAATCCTTGCCGAAGGCGTCGATAATGTTGGTGACCGCCTGATTGTTGGTCGACGCCGCGATGATGACGGGCGGGTCCCCACTACCAAGTGCCGCTTTTGCCCATTCCCCGGCAATCGCGGATAGCAGCATGGTCGTCTTGCCTGTTCCGGGCGGCCCGTTCACCGCAAGGATTTCACCGTTTCCAGCCACGGCCAGATGCGTAAGCACATCGCGCTGGTGATCGGCGAGCGCGAAGCGGTCGCTGCAATGCCCCAGCCTCTTCGCAAATTCGGTCTCGGCTGGCAGACATGGGACCGGATCGCGAACCCGTCCCGATGCGTAAGTCTTCAGGAGGGCGGAAGGCGGCCTTTTTTTCGCGAGGATGTGATCGTAAAGACTGAGAATGTTCTTGATCGTGTGCGAGACCTCTTGGGCCTCTTCGATCAGGCCGTGATCGGTCGATTCGTACTCCGCGTCGCCCTGTGGCCACCCGCCGGCGACCTCGCGCAGCAGGCGCTGGCAATGCTGGCGGTAGGCCTGCCATAGCGAAGCCTTTCCGGCATCTTGGCCCGCTGCGGAAAAAGGCGATGTCGTCAGGAAGGTATCCAGGTTGTCCACGACGCCGATCGAAAACGCGCCTTCGGGCAGAGGCTCTAGCAGATCCCGAGCGATCACGGTGCGCTTCGGGCGGAGCCACCCATCTCTCGACAGTTCGGCTTCGGTGACGATCGGTGCGACATATTGCGGAAGGCCGTCGTCGCGGTCGGCTCCATGCGAGTACCTGCGCGCGACGAGCATCGGCCAGAGCCTCACCGTGATCGCTTGAACCGAAGCGGGCTTGGGATCGAATAAGCGTGCCAGCGTCCCGTTCGCTACGCGGCCCTGCGCGCGTTCGGACTCCGACAGGCGGATCAGCTTTGCGAGGTGTTCTTTCTTGAACCGTCCCTTGCCGAGGGCGCTATCGGCGAGGCTCGCGCGCCAATATCGGACGAGGGGCTCCCAATCCTCAGCCATCGAAACCAGCCTTCCGCAGTTCATTCCAAATGCGACATTGCCCTATTTGCTGGCGTAAGGCTGGCTTCACAGACGACCGTAGTCCGAAACGAGCATACTGTTTGACACGTCCGACGATGAGCCCATCCTGTATACCGTTCAGCAGGAAAGCCTTGCAAGGATCCATTGATGGCTTCGTAGCCTTGAAGGCATCGCCCCCAAGCGGTGGCTACAATGCTGAAACTGAGAGAGGCTTGGATAGCCGGAACATGAATCCGATCGCCACTAAGCCGCCTCCCACACTTGATTGAGAATCCGCGCCGCAAGCGCCGCCTTGTCCTGCGGCAGGAACCGGCCGTAGTGCTTGGCGACCATCTCCGGCGTGTCCTGGATGGCGTAGCTCGCCTGCTCATAGGAGCCGGTCTTCTTCAGGATGTGAGTCGCCAGCACGTCGCGGATGTTATGCGGCCCATGCGGCAGAAGGCCCTCAATGACTCCGCGTCCGGTGTAGGGATTGTAGACACCGTAGCGCTGGACGATCAGCCGCCATGCCTCGAAGAACGTGTTCTGGTCATAGGCCGCCGACTTACTGGTGACCTTCACGGTCTTGATGAAGAAGGTGCCTGGGTCGGAAGCGCTCTTGAGAAGACGGGCGCGATGCCGTTCGACGTAGGTGTCGATATATCGGTAGAGATCGCCGATGTCCGGCAGAACCAGTCGGAACGGCTTGTCGCCGAAGTAGGAGGAGTTCGCGTTCTTGAAGGCGACCGAAGGTATGAACACCTCCCAGCCATGATCCCGTTCGCTCCAGCGTAGCTCCCCGACCTTCATGTCCGCCAACTGTCTCTCGGAGGTTGGCAGCTTCCCTCGCGGACAAATGAGCAGTTGCCGGAGGTTCTTCTGCCGCAGCCCGGTGTGGAGACCGAACCGGATGAGGAGGAACGAACGCACAGCCTCGGCCGCGGCCGAGGGATATCGTCGCTCGTCCGGCATCGTTCGAATGATCTCGTCTGCGATCTTCCGGTATTCGCCGACCGGGCTTTCCGCCTCAAGTATGGGCATGATCGGTTCGAACGGGTCGCGATGCACCTTGGCGACCCGCTGGATTTCCTTCACGCGTCCGGTGCAGTGTTTGTGGCAGATGTCGCAGGCTTCGTCCCATTTAGCCCGGGCCGCGGCGATCTGGTCTTCCGAAACAAGGCCGGGAACCGGGGCAAGGTGCTCGCTAAGTTCGGTGCTGCCTGAGCCAGCCTGTCTCGACACGCGTCAACGCCAGCGCGACCCGAAGCATGTCGACCTCCCAGGCGGTATAGAAGCCGCGACGCCGCTCGCGCCAACGTAGATACCAGTCCCAGACGGACGGAAAAATCAGCATGGCGAAGGTGAGCGACGCCACCGGTATTCCGAGGCCGCCGACCGCGCTCTTCGGGGGAGCCGCCAGCGCACCGAACAGGAGCCCGAAATGCTCGACCTTCTGTGCGGCGGTTTCTTCTCCCCAGACGCCCACACGCTGATATCCGAAGGCGGTAAGCGTCGTGGTCTTGAAGTCGAGAAGCTGGGCCATCTCCCTCCACAACCGCTCCGGAGCGTCGATTGCCGTATTCCCTGGACATCGAACGATGCCGTCGCGATGTCGGCCTTATCCTTAAGTTGCGCTCGGTGCCCCGTTTCCCGCTTTCCTTGCGTTTCGCCGACCGGGATCCGACGAAGCGGATGACGGCATCCAGCCCTGGACCGAGAATGCCGCTCGCACGTACGAGGGACTCGACGGCGACGCCGCATTCCTGTGCGATCTCTGGCCAATCCGGTCGGCCTCCGCATCTCGGAGGCAGCTGGCGGTTGGAGATCAGTGAATGAAGATAGACACGAAGCCGTTCCAGTTCCCGAGGAGGGAGCATCTCGGCGACTCGCTGTCGGAGGAATCGATCGATCATGCGGGGAAACGAGGCCCGCCCGGCGCTTCTGGTCATTGTCGTCTCGTCAGAAAACAACGACCCCGTGCCGCTGCCGGCCAGCATCCGTAGCCGGTGATGACTTCGGCGTCACCGGCCAATATCGCTGTTCCAGAAGCCTGTGGATAAGCTGCTCCCGAATAAGAAAGCCCGGGCCAGATTCATTGGCCCGGGCTTCTCGAACTAAATGTGAGCAGACTTCGTATGTCGAATGAGCAGTCTACCTTGACGCTGAGCGAGATTCAGTGACGCGGTCAGGGAGGGAGGGGAATCTACGGCCAACCGCCAGTTCGTCGACCAACCGCAGATATCGTCAATCTCGCCGGCTCCCTTCCTCATCCCCCTCGTTAGGCGGTCTGACCTCCCACGTTTATGAGGCCCGGCTTAATCGCGCCCAAAGACAGACCTTAAGTCGCACTGGAGCCCAACTGCTTCCTCTAGGGACAAAATCAGGTCGCATTTTCAGCAACCAGCTCCGTCTTTCCTCAGCTGCACCCGCTCGTGCTGCCGCAGGTATCGCACTTCTCGCAGGTCCCGTTCCGCACCATCGTGAAGTTGTGGCACTCGGAGCATTCGTTGCCGGTGTAACCCTGCATCAGCGACTGTTGCCGGCGGGTGGCGGCGAGTGTCTTGGCGGCAGCGGCGTCGGCTTCGGCCTTGTCGGTGAACAGCGCCGTGGTGGCGGACGGCTCGTTGCTTTCGAACAGGTCTGGCGGGCTGTCTTCCTCGATCTCCTCGGCCAGTTCCTTCGCCCGCTCCTCGTAGTCGCGCTTGAAGGCGAGAGCGTCTTCCGCCGCCGGCTTCAGCGCCAGCACGTTGGAGCCGGAGAACGCCGCCGTGGGCGCCGCGCGGGCAGGGGTGGCGGTCCCGGAGGGACTCGAACCCCCGCCGAAGCCCTTCGGCTCGCCGGTGGCGCCCGACACCAGCTTCACCGGCGAGGCACCGCGATAGAGGCCGCGCGAGAACGGCGTCGCCTTGCCTTCCGAAATGCCGCGGCCAAGCGCTGTCTTGTCGAGGTCCGACTGGTCGACATGGGCGAGGTCGTTGCGGCTGAGATACGAAACGGCGAGCTCGCGGAACACGTAGTCGAGGATCGACGTAGCGTTCTTGATCGCGTCGTTGCCGATGACCATGCCGGCCGGCTCGAACTTGGTGAAGGTGAAGGCCTCGACATATTCCTCCAGCGGCACGCCGTATTGCAGGCCGAGTGAGATGGCGATGGCGAAGTTGTTCATCATGGCGCGGAAGGCCGCACCTTCCTTGTGCATGTCGATGAAGATCTCGCCCAGCCGCCCGTCGTCGAACTCGCCGGTGCGCAGATACACCTTATGCCCGCCGATGACGGCCTTCTGGGTATAGCCCTTGCGGCGGTTCGGCAGCTTCTCGCGGTCGCGGTAGAGCCGCTCGACGATGCGCTCGACGATCTTCTCCGTCACCTGCACCGCCTTGGCGGCGGCCGGTGCCGCGACCAGCGTCTCCAGCGCCTCGTCCTCCTCGTCATCCTCGTCGGCGATCAGCGAGGCGTTGAGCGGCTGCGACAGCTTGGAGCCGTCGCGGTAGAGTGCGTTGGCCTTCAGCGCCAGCTTCCAGGACAGCATGTAGGCGTTCTTGGCGTCCTCGACGGTCGCCTCGTTCGGCATGTTGATGGTCTTGGAAATGGCGCCCGAGATGAAGGGCTGCGCCGCCGCCATCATGCGGATGTGGCTCTCGACCGAAAGGTAGCGCTTGCCGATCTTGCCGCAGGGGTTGGCACAGTCGAACACCGGATAGTGCTCGGCCTTCAGGAAGGGCGCGCCTTCCAGCGTCATCGCGCCGCAGACATGGATGTTGGCGGCCTCGATCTCCTTGCGGGTGAAGCCGAGCGCCGGCAGCATCTCGAAGGAGAAGTCGTTGAGCTGCTCGTCGGTGAAGCCGAGCGTCGTCTTCACCCAGTCGGCGCCGAGCGTCCACTGGTTGAACACGAACTTGATGTCGAAGGCCGACTTCAGCGCCGCGTTGAGAGCCGCGATCTTCTCGTCGGTGAAGCCCTTGGCCTTGAGCGTCGAGGGGTTGATGGCGGGCGCCTGGTTCAGGTTGCCGTGGCCGACGGCATAGGCGTCGATCTCGGCGATCTGGCTCTCCGAATAGCCCAGCGTGCGCAGCGCCTCCGGCACCGCGGCGTTGATGATCTTGAAGTAGCCGCCGCCGGCCAGCTTCTTGAACTTCACCAGCGCGAAGTCGGGCTCGATGCCGGTGGTGTCGCAGTCCATAACCAGGCCGATGGTGCCGGTCGGCGCGATCACCGTCGCCTGCGCGTTGCGGTAGCCGTGCTCCTCGCCGAGCTCGATGGCGCGGTCCCAGGCGGCCTTGGCGTGCTCGCCGAGTTCAGCCTGCTTCAGGTCGGCATGGACGAGCGGCACCGGGTCGACCGACAGCTTCTCGTAGCCGGCCTTGTCGCCATAGGCGGCGCGGCGGTGGTTGCGCATGACGCGCAGCATGTTCGTGGCGTTGCGGTCATAGTCCGGGAAGGCGCCAAGCTCGGAAGCCATCTCGGCCGAGGTGGCATAGGCGGTGCCGGTCATGATGGCGGTGAGCGCGGCGCAGATGGCGCGGCCCTCGTCCGAATCGTAGGGGATGCCGGAGGTCATCAGCAGCCCGCCGATGTTGGCGTAGCCGAGGCCGAGTGTGCGGTAGTCGTAGGAAAGCTTGGCGATCTCCTTCGACGGGAACTGCGCCATCATGACGGAGACTTCCAGCACCATGGTCCACAGCCGCACCGAATGCTCGTAGGCGGCGATGTCGAACGTGCCGTCGGCCTTGCGGTAGGGCAGAAGGTTGATAGAGGCGAGGTTGCAGGCCGTGTCGTCGAGGAACATGTATTCCGAGCACGGGTTGGAGGCGCGGATGGCGCCGGCCGCCGCACAAGTGTGCCAGTCGTTCATCGTCGTGTTGAAGTGCAGGCCCGGATCGGCGGAAGCCCAGGCGGCGTAGCCGATCTTCTCCCACAGCTCGCGCGCCGGGATTTCCTTGTGCACCTTGCCGTCGATGCGGCGGATCAGCTTCCACGCCTCGTCCTTCTCAACGGCGCGCAGGAAGTCGTCCTTCAGCGAGACGGAGTTGTTCGAGTTTTGGCCGGAAACCGTGAGGTAGGCTTCCGAATCCCAGTCGGTGTCGTAGGTCGAGAACTGGATGGTGGTGTAGCCCTGGCGCGCGAACTGGATGACGCGCTGGACGTAGTTCTCCGGCACGGCGTCCTTCTTGGCCGCCTTGATGGCGCGCTTCAGCGCGGTGTTGATGGCCGGGTCGAAGCAGTCGTCGTCGCTGCCTTCGCAGTTGACGCAGGCCTTCATGATGGCGTCGAGGTGCTTCTTGACGATCTTGGACCCGGTGACGAGAGCGGCGACCTTCTGCTCCTCCTTCACCTTCCAGTCGATGAAGGCTTCGATGTCGGGATGGTCGGCGTCGACGATGACCATCTTGGCGGCGCGGCGCGTCGTGCCGCCCGATTTGATGGCGCCGGCGGCGCGGTCGCCGATCTTCAGGAAGCTCATCAGGCCGGACGACTTGCCGCCGCCCGAAAGCCGCTCGCCTTCGCCGCGCAGGTGCGAGAAGTTGGAGCCGGTGCCGGAGCCGTACTTGAACAGGCGCGCTTCACGCACCCACAGGTCCATGATGCCGCCCTCGTTGACGAGGTCGTCGCCGACGGACTGGATGAAACAGGCATGCGGCTGCGGATGCTCGTAGGCCGACTTCGACTTGGTCAGCTTGCCGGTAAAGGGATCGACGTAGAAATGGCCCTGGCCGGGGCCGTCGATGCCATAGGCCCAGTGGAGGCCGGTGTTGAACCACTGCGGCGAGTTCGGCGCCACGCGCTGGGTGGCGAGCATGTAGGCAAGCTCGTCGCGGAAGGCCAGCGCGTCGTCCTCGGACTTGAAGTAGCCGCCCTTCCAGCCCCAGTAGGTCCAGGTGCCGGACAGCCGGTCGAACACCTGCCGCGCGTCGCGCTCCGAACCGTAGCGCTCAGCCTCGGGCAGCTTGGCAAGCTCGGCCTCGTCGGCCACGGAGCGCCACAGGAAGGAGGGAACGTCGTTCTCCTCGATCTTCTTGAGGCGGGCCGGAACGCCGGCCTTGCGGAAATACTTCTGCGCCAGGATGTCGGCGGCGACCTGGGAAAACTGCGCCGGCACGTCGATGTCGTCGAGGCGGAACACCACCGAACCGTCGGGATTCTTGATCTCCGACAGGGCCTTGCGGAATTCGATCTCCGCATAGGGAGATTGACCCGCCTTGGTGAAGTGCCGCTCGATGCGCATCGTCGTTGTGTCCCTTTGACTATATATAGCGCTTTTTGCGGTGGATTTCCCGTCTTCCGTACCGCAAGGCGCAGGTCCGCCGTTCGCCGGATGCGCCAAGGCCCATCCGACCCTCCATTCGTGCCGGTTCCCGTGCCCTGGCCGTTCGGCGTTTCATCGCCTTTGCGGGGCAGGGCGAGGACCCGGCGGGTCCTTCAAAACTGAAAACTGTGCCCGACGCCATGTCGAAGCCGACTTACTTTATATGGTGTCGAACCTACCCGCAAACACTAAATATAGTGTTAACAGACAATTTATTCCAGTCCGACAATCCTCCCTTTTTGCTGTCGCCAAGGCACGAAATCCCCACGCTCTCGCCGGCCTCGTGAACGGGCGAAAATGCGGGAAAACGCACTGAAATCTGGAAAAAAGACCGGGCTCTGAACTTTCCGGTCGCGTCCTCAACAAGGGCGCATGACCTATAAAAGGCGACTCGCCCCGGCTCGTCAAGGAGTCGTTTTTATCGAATTTGTGACCCCAACATATTGTGTGTCACGCATGTGGATAACGGGGATGGAATCTGCCTGCCGCGTCCGCCGGCGGATGGGGCCGGTTCTATGCCGCGAACGTGGTTGGATCGGCCGAGAATCGCGCGATGATCCGGCCGAGATCCGGCTCCTTGACCATGCCGGCCGCTTCTGGGGCGTCCACCCAGCGCCGCTCGCGCTCGTGGCGTTCCTTCCACTTGTCGGCCATCGCGTCGACCTTGAGCGGAAACACCAGCACCTCGCACGGCACTTCTTCGCCCGAGGCCAGTCCCTTGGCGTAGAAATAGCGCCCGGCCTCGATGTGGGAAATGGTGCCGGTCAGGCCGGCTTCCTCGACCGCCTCTCGGGCGGCGGCCTCACTGAGCGGCTCGCGCGCTTCCGGCCAGCCTTTCGGCAGCACCCAGCGCCCGGTGTCGCGGCTGGTGATCAGCAGGATCTCGACGCCTTTTCCATTCATGCGCCAGGGCAGGGCGGCGACCTGGAGCCGGCACGGGACCGAACCGAACAGTTTGCGCACCCGCTCGGCCATCTGGCTTTGCTCTGCTGGCTGACTGTATGTCTGAGGTTCCCGCATGCGAGCTGCCCAGCCCGGAAAATGATTTGCCGTCTTACGAATCGTAGCCGCAATTATATGCAGAGAAAGTAAAAAATTGCACGAATCGCAGGCTTTTCGCAGCATAGGCGACAACCGTCGCGCTTTTGCGACAGTTCCGTGACGCGGCGGGGGTGTATTGAGGATTTAGCCGGCGTGATCGTCGGCGATCGGCTTCTGGTAGGTGAAGCCCATGTCCCACGGGAAGTAGATCCAGGTATCCTGGCTGACCTCAGTGACGAAGGTGTCGACCAGCGGCCGGCCTTTCGGCTTGGCGTAGACGGTGGCGAAATGCGCCTTCGGCAGCATGGCGCGCACCACGCCGGCGGTCTTGCCGGTGTCGGTCAGGTCGTCGATGATGAGCACGCCCGCGCCTTCGTCAGCCAGAAGGGCAGGGGTGATCTCCTTCAGCACCTGCATCTGCCCCTGGCTGGTGTAGTCGTGATAGGAGGCGACCGAGACGGTCTCGATGACGCGGATGCCGAGTTCGCGCGAGATGATGGCCGCCGGCACCAGCCCACCACGGGTGATGCACACGATGGCCTTCCACTGGCCGTTCTGGCCCGCCAGCCGCCACGCCAGCGCACGCGCGTCGCGGTGGAACTGGTCCCAGGAAACGGGAAAGGCCTTTTCAGGAAGGGACATCGCTCGGCACTCCCGCGCGGACACGCGCGATCAGGTTGGGAATGCGGGCGGAATTAGCCGGAAAGGCAAGCGTTTGGCAAGGTGGCCGCTCGGCGAAGCGACGGCTTCGCGCGCAGTTTTCCACTGCGGCGATGCCGGCTTGTGCTTCGCCTCCCGCGCTTGCCCCACGGATCGCTCTGGCTCTTGCATCGCCAGCCGTTGCGGTTTACCCCGCAGGGCGCCAATTCAGGACGGTTTTCTCATGCTCGACATCAAATGGATTCGCGACAATCCGCAGGCTCTGGCCGACGCGCTGGCCAAGCGCCCGTCCTATGCTGCGTCGGCGCAGTCCACCGTCGACGACGTGCTCGCCAAGGACGAGGCGCGCCGCGCGCATCTGGGCGAACTCCAGGCCAAGCAGGAGCGCCGTAACGCCGCCTCGAAGGAGATTGGCAATGCCATGCGCGACAAGAACATGGAGCTCGCCGAGACGCTGAAGGGCGAGGTCAACGAGATCAAGGCCTTCATCCAGAACGGCGAGGCGCGCGAGCGCGAACTGGACAAGGCGCTGAACGACGCGCTCTCCGTGCTGCCCAACATGCCGCTGGACGACGTGCCGCTCGGCGCCGACGAGCATGACAATATCGAGGTGCGCCGCTTCGGCGAGGAGCTGATCGCCCAGCGCCAGCCGCGCATGGGCAACAAGCCGAAGGAGCATTTCGAGATCGGCGAGCGGCTGGGCATGATGGATTTCGAGCGCGCCGCGAAGCTTTCCGGCTCGCGCTTCACCGTGCTGTCCGGCAAGCTGGCGCGGCTGGAACGCGCGCTCGGCCAGTTCATGCTCGACACCCACACCACCGAGCACGGCTATACGGAAGTGCAGCCGCCGCTGATGGTGCGCGAGGAGGCGCTTTACGGCACCGGGCAGTTGCCGAAGTTCGAGGAAGACCTGTTCTTCACGCCGCACGGCGAAAGCCGGCTCGGCCTCATCCCCACCGCCGAGGTGCCGCTCACCAACCTCGTGCGCGAGGAAATCACCGCGCACGACAAGCTTCCGCTGCGCTATACGGCGCTCACGCCGTGCTTCCGTTCCGAGGCCGGCTCGGCCGGACGCGACACGCGCGGCATGCTGCGCCAGCATCAGTTCTATAAGGTCGAACTCGTCTCGATTACCGATCAGGAAAGCTCGCTCGCCGAGCACGAGCGCATGACCGAATGCGCCGAGGCGGTGCTGAAGAAGCTGGAACTGCCGTTCCGCACGGTGGCGCTGTGCACCGGCGACATGGGTTTCGGTGCGCAGAAGACCTATGACATCGAGGTCTGGCTGCCAGGCCAGAACAGCTATCGCGAGATATCGTCCTGCTCTGTCTGCGGCGATTTCCAGGCGCGCCGCATGAACGCCCGCTACAAGGACAGGGACGGCAACGGCAACCTCTTCGTCCATACGCTGAACGGCTCCGGCACCGCCGTCGGCCGCGCGTTGATCGCCGTCATGGAAAATTACCAGAACGAGGACGGCAGCGTAACCATTCCTGAAGCGCTGCGTCCTTACATGGGCGGTCTGGAAAAGATCGAAAAGAACTGATGCGTATTCTGCTCACGAACGACGACGGCATCTATGCCGAGGGTTTGGCCTCATTGGAGCGCGTCGCGCGCCAGCTTTCCGACGACGTCTGGGTGGTGGCGCCGGAAATGGACCAGTCGGGCTATGCCCATTCGCTGTCGCTGTCCGAGCCGCTGCGGTTGCGAAGGATCAGCGAGCGCCACTACGCCGTGCGCGGCACGCCGACCGATTGCGTCATCATGGGCGCGAAGAAGGTCCTGCCCGGCATGCCGGACCTGATCCTGTCGGGAATCAATTCGGGCGCCAACCTTGCCGACGACGTGACCTATTCGGGCACGGTGGCGGGTGCCATGGAAGGCGCGCTGCTCGGCATCCGCTCCATCGCCGTCAGCCAGGCCTACACCTATGTCGGCGAAGACCGGCATGTTCCTTACGAGACGGCCGAGGCGCTGGCGCCGGCGCTGCTCGACAGGCTTGTTTCGACGCCGCTGCCGGACGGCGTGCTGCTCAACGTCAACTTCCCCAACATCGCGCCGGAAAAGGTCGCCGGCACCGTCGTCACCTCGCAGGGGCGGCTGATCCACAGCCTGTGGCTGGACGAGCGCCGCGACGGCCGCGGCATTCCCTATTACTGGATGCGCTTCGGCCGCGAGCCGGCCGAGAGCAAGGCCGGTTCCGATCTGGAGGCGCTACGCAACGGCTTTGTCTCGGTGACGCCGCTGCATCTCGACCTTACCGCCTACGAAGTGAAGGACCGCTTGGCCAAGGCGCTCTCATGAACCAGGGAACCACGATCGAGGATCGGGAGGGATTTGCCGCGTTGCTTCTGCGGCTGCGCGGCAAGGGCAGCGTGCCCAAGGCGCTGATCGCCGCCTTCGAGGCGACGCCGCGGCGCGGCTTCCTCGACGGGCTCTACCATTCGATCGCCTGGAGCGACCGCATGCTGCCGATCGAGTGCGGCGAGGCGATGGAGGGCGCCGACCTGCAGGCGGCGGTGATCGCCGCGCTGGCGCTGGAGCCGGGCAACCGCGTGCTGGAGATCGGCACCGGCTCTGGGTTTACCGCCGCCGTGATGGCGAGGCTGGCCGGGCGCGTGGTGACCATCGACCGCTACAAGACGCTGGTCGAACAGGCGAGGCAGCGCTTCGAGGCGCTGGGCATCGCCAATGTCGTCGCCCGCCAGGCCGACGGCACCAACGGCTTGCCGAACGAAGGGCCGTTCGACCGCATCGTCGCCTGGGCGGCGTTCGATAGCCTGCCGCGCTTCCTGCTCGACCAGCTTTCCAGCGGCGGCACGGTGATCGCGCCGATCGGCCCGGAGGAGGGCGAGCAGGTGGTGGCCAAGCTGACCAAGGTCGGATCGCGCTTCGAGCGCGAGGACATCGGCATCGTGCGGCTGCAGCCGATCCTGCCCGGCGTCGCCGCCGTGATCTGACCGAACGGCCGCCGCCGCGATCCGGACAAAACTTTTAAGAAAATTTCGCTCGATTCCGGGCGTTTAACCGACCGGTAACATTAACGCGCTTTAATCATGCCCAGTCTGTACCGGGTATGCGGGTAAAGTGCGATGCGTTTCAGTGTCTTGAGGGTGAATGGACGCAATCTGGCGCGCGGCTGTGCCGTTCTGATGGTCGCCGGCGCGGTTTCGGGTTGCAGTTCGCAGGTGGCGCGTTTCAGCGACGGTCTCGATCCCGTCGCCACGGCCTCGACCCCCAACCAGCGCGCCATCATCGACAAGCAGCCGGCCGCCCAGCCCTATCCGGGCGATACCATTGCCGCCGCGCCCGTAGACGGCAGCTATTCCCAGTCGGTCAGCCGGTCCAGCATCCAGCCCGTCCAGGTCCAGACGCTGCCGCCGGTCGCCGAGACCGCTCCGGCAGCCGCCAGGCAGGTCAAGACCGCCGCGACGCAGAAGCTCGATAACACCGTCACCGGCACGGTCGCTCCCGCCAACACGCTGAAGCTGCCCGGCAAGGCCGAGGCGGCGAAGGTGGCCATCGAAGACGGCGAGCCGAAGGGCTGGTCGCGTGCCGGCGGCACCCAGATCACCGTCCGGGATGGCGAAACGGTCTACAACCTGTCGCGCCGCTATGGCGTGCCGGCCAACATCATCATGAAGACCAATGGCCTTGCGACGGCCGACGGCCTGCAGGCCGGCCAGAAGCTGGTTATCCCGACCTATGTCTACTCGGCCAAGGCACCGGTTTCCGCTCCCGACAACAATCCGAAGGTGGCGGACGCCAAGTCCTCCAGGGGGGTGAAATCCGATATTCCGGCCGAGAAGCTGCCGGTGCCGGTCAGCGCCCCGACCAAGGTCGCGGTGCTGCCGCAGCAGCCGAAGGTCAAGGACGGCAAGGCGCCGGCCCAGCTCGACGCCTCGGCCGCCTCCGACACCAAGGCGAAACCCGTCAAGACGGCCGCCGCCGGCACCTATACGGTGCAGCAGGGCGACACGCTGTCGGCGATCGCCCGCAAGACCGGCGTCGGCGTCACCGCCCTGAAGCAGGCGAACGGCATGAACGACGGCCTGATCCGCATCGGTCAGACCTTGAAGCTGCCGGCCGCGGGCGCTGCCGCAACGACGGTCGCCGCCGCCGCACCCGCCAAGGTCGACCCGGTCAAGACAGGTTCCACGCCGCCGCCTGCCGAGGCGACGCCCAGCGAGAAGGTTGCCGCCTATACGCCGCCTAAGCAGGCCGCCAAGGTCATCAAGCAGGCAGAGAGCGAGGACGTCGACGCGCCTGATTCGACCGGCATCGGCAAGATGCGCTGGCCGGTCCGCGGCCGCGTCATCTCCGCCTTCGGTTCCGGCAAGGACGGCATCGATATCGCCGTGCCGGAAGGAACGCCGATCAAGGCAGCCGAGAACGGCGTCGTCATCTATGCCGGCGACGGCCTGAAGGAATTCGGCAACACGGTGCTGGTGCGCCACGACGACGGCCTCGTCACCGTCTACGGCCACGCCTCGTCGCTCGAGGTCAAGCGCGGCCAGAAGGTCAAGCGCGGTCAGGAGATCGCTCAGTCGGGCATGAGCGGCGACGCCAAATCGCCGCAGTTGCACTTCGAGGTGCGCAAGAACTCGGCGCCGGTCGATCCCCGCACCCTGCTGGAATAGAACAACAACAACCGTTGCGCAGCGCCTGACCTCCAGTCCGCTGCGCAGGCTTCGCCCGCCCTGCAAGGGGCGGGCCTTTTCACTTGGTCGGCGGTGGAAAGGGCAGGGCGCTCTCAGCCCTGCAGCGCCTTGCCCAGGCGACCGGCTAGGTCCTGCGTGAACTGCCAGGCGACGCGGCCGGAGCGGCTGCCGCGCGTCGTCGCCCATTCCAGCGCCTCGGCGCGCAGCGCATCCGCATCGATTTCCAGCCCGTAATGCCGGACGTAGCCCGATACCATGTCGAGATAATCGTCCTGCGAGCATTTGTGGAAGCCGAGCCACAGGCCGAAGCGGTCCGACAGCGACACTTTCTCCTCGACTGCCTCGGACGGGTTGATCGCGGTGGAGCGCTCGTTGTCGATCATGTCGCGCGGCAGAAGGTGACGGCGGTTGGAGGTGGCGTAGAAGATGACGTTCTGCGGCCGTCCCTCGACGCCGCCTTCAAGGGCGGCCTTCAGCGACTTGTAGGACGTGTCGTCATGGTCGAACGACAGGTCGTCGCAAAACAGGATGAAGCGGAACGGCGCCGCCTTCAGGATCGCCATCAGCTTCGGCAGCGTGTCGATGTCCTCGCGGTGGATCTCGATCAGCTTGAGCGGCGCCCCGTGTCTGCCCGAGGCGTTGATGGCCGCGTGCGCCGCCTTGACCAGCGAGGATTTGCCCATGCCGCGCGCGCCCCACAAAAGCACGTTGTTGGCCGCGTAGCCGGCGGCGAAGCGCTCCGTGTTGTCGACGAGGATGTCGCGGACGTGGTCGACGCCGCGGATCAGGTCGATGTCGACCCGGTTCACCCGCTTGACCGGTTCGAGAAAGCCCGTCTCGGCCTGCCAGACGAAGCAATCGGCCGCTTTGAGATCGGATGTCGGAGGCGAGGGCGGTGCCAGCCGCTCGACGGCGTGAATCAGCCGGTCGAGCTTTTCGGACAGCGCTTCAAGGCTTTTGTCTGACATCGTGCCACCCTCGTTCCGCATCCGCGGACAGTCCCTTCATCCGGATATGTACCGTACCGTACGGTTCTGTCACGGTGTCGCCGGTTTGGCAAGGGCGCTTGCAATCGGCGGGCAAACCCTCCACAAGCGTGCGGTAACACGCCGTAGACCGGTTGCAATAGACGCTTTACCGACTATATTCCGGCCAAATTTTCGGCCGGTAGCGGCTTTCCCTCGCAGGAGTTTTCGATGTTTGTCACACCGGCATACGCCCAGGGCGTCGGCGCCTCGCCTGATGTCTTCATCAGCATTCTGCCGTTCGTCCTCATCTTTGTCATCATGTACTTCCTCATCATCCGGCCGCAGCGCACGCAGATGAAGAAGCGCGGCGAGATGCTGGCGGCGATCCGTCGCGGCGATACGGTCGTCACCGGCGGCGGTCTCGTCGGCAAGGTGACCAAGGTGGTCGACGACAACGAACTGGAAGTCGACATCGGCGGCGTCAAGGTGACGGCGCTGCGTTCCACCATCGCCGATGTGCGCGTCAAGGGCGAGCCGGTGGCGAACCAGAACGCCAAGAAATAACCGCAATATAGGCGGATCGCGCTCGGCGCGGCTGAACGGACACACGTATGCTTTATTTTTCGCGCTGGAAGACGATCGGGGTCTGGGCAGTGGTCCTGCTCGGCTTGCTGTTCGCCGCCCCGAATCTCTTTTCCCAGTCGGTGCTCGACAAGCTGCCGGACTGGCTGCCGAAGAAGCAGATGACGCTGGGCCTCGACCTCCAGGGCGGCTCGCACATCCTGCTCAAGATCGACCAGAACGACCTCGTCAAGGACCGGCTGAACACCAGTCGTGACGAGATTCGCTCGCTCCTGCGCGACGCCAAGATCGGCTATACCGGCCTGTCCGGCTCGGGCAAGGTCGTGCAGGTGCGCATTCGCGACGCCGGCCAGGTCGAAGCCGCCAAGGAAGCGCTGAAATCGCTCACCGCGCCGGTTTCGTCCGGCCTGTTCACCGGCGGTTCCGTCACGGAAATGACGATGGACGAGCCGGAACCCGGCCTGCTGCGCTTCACCATGACGGATGCCGGCATCCAGTACCGCACCTCGACGGCGCTGGCGCAGTCGATCGAAGTGGTCGGCCGTCGCGTCAACGAACTCGGCACCACCGAGCCGATCGTGCAGCGGCAGGGCAACGACCGCATCCTGGTCCAGGTGCCCGGCCTGCAGGACCCGAAGCGCCTGAAGGACATTCTCGGCCAGACCGCCAAGCTGACCTTCCAGATGGTCGACCAGTCGATGCCGGTGCAGGACGCCATCAACGGCCGCCCGCCGGCAGGCTCGACGGTCATGTATTCCAAGGACGATCCGCCGGTTCCCTATCTTATCGAGAACCGCGTGATCGTCTCCGGCGAGAACCTCGTCGACGCGCAGGCGACGTTCGATTCGCGCACCAACGAGCCCGTCGTCTCCTTCCGCTTCGACGGCAAGGGCGCGACGCGCTTCGGCCAGGCGACGCAGCAGAACGTCGGCAAGCTGTTCGCCATCATCCTCGACAACCACGTCATTTCGGCGCCGCAGATTCGCGAGCCGATCCTCGGCGGCACCGGCCAGATTTCCGGCAACTTCACCCCGCAGAGCGCCAACGACCTCGCCGTGCTGCTGCGTGCCGGCGCGTTGCCGGCGACGCTGACCGTCATCGAGGAACGCACCGTCGGCCCCGGCCTCGGCCAGGATTCGATCCAGGCCGGCAAGATGTCGGCCATCGTTGGGTCGGTTCTCGTCGTCGCCTTCATGGTCGGCGCCTACGGCTTCCTCGGCTGGCTCGCCAACCTGGCGCTGTTGGCGAACGTCGCCATGATCGTCGCCGTCCTGTCGCTGGTCGGCGCCACGCTCACGCTTCCGGGCATCGCCGGCATCGTGCTGACCATGGGTATGGCGGTCGATTCGAACGTGCTGATCTACGAACGCATCCGCGAGGAGCGACGGGACGGCCGCTCCGTTCTTCAGGCCTTCGATCTTGGTTTCCAGCGGGCGCTGGCGACCATCCTCGATTCCAACATCACCACGCTGATCGCCGCGGCGGTTCTGTTCTTCCTCGGCTCCGGGCCGGTCCGCGGCTTCGCCGTGACGCTGGCCGTCGGCATTATCACCACCATCTTCACCGCCTTCACCCTGACCCGCTGGTTGTCGGCCGAGTGGCTGCGCCGCCGCCGCCCGAAGGAAGTGCCGAAGGGCTATTTCCGGCTGGTGCCGGAAGTCACCAGCATTCCCTTCATGCGTGTGCGCCTGCAGGTGTTCATCGTCTCCATCCTGCTGTGCGTCGCGTCGGTCGGGCTTTTGGCGACCAAGGGGCTGAATTTCGGCATCGACTTCACCGGCGGCACGCTGATCGAAGTGCGGGCGAAGTCCGGCACCGCCGATGTCGGCGACATCCGCCAGCGGCTGTCGGCGGCCGGAGTCGGAGAAACACAGGTCCAGGGCTTCGGCGACAAGAGCGATGCGCTGATCCGCATCGGCGCCGTCACCGACACCGGCCAGGGCGAGGGCGACGCCATCGTCAAGAAGGCGCAGGACAGCCTGACTTCCGACTACGATATCCGCCGCACCGAGCTGGTCGGGCCTACGGTTTCCGGTGAGCTTGCCTGGGCCGCGATCATCGGCGTGCTGGCCGCCATGGGCGGCATCCTGATCTATGTCTGGGTGCGGTTCGAATGGCAGTTCGCCATCGGCTCCATCGTGGCGACGGTCAACGACATCATATTGACGCTTGGATTCCTCGTGGTCACGCAATTGCAGTTCGACCTGTCGACGGTGGCGGCAATCCTCACCATCGTCGGCTATTCGCTCAACGATACGGTCGTCATCTATGACCGCGTGCGCGAGAACCTGAGGCGGTTCAAAAAGATGCCGCTCGGGCAGCTGCTCGACCTGTCGGACAACGAGATGCTGGCGCGCACGACGATGACGTCGGTGACGACCTTCCTGGCGCTGCTGTCGCTGTTCCTGCTCGGCGGCGAGGTCATCCGCTCCTTCGTCGCCTCCATGCTGTTCGGCGTCTTCATCGGCACCTTCTCGTCGATCTTCATCGCGGCGCCGGTGCTGATTCTGTTCCATCTCAGGCCGACGACGCAGAAGGAGATGATCGAGCAGGAGCGCGCGGCGCATCAACTGCCGGCCAAGTGATGGCCGGCAGCGGCATCGTCATCCGCGCGGCCCACTATCCGGGCCGTGCGCCGATCGAGGCCTACGGCAACGGCGGCTTCCGCTTCGCGGACATGTCGCATCGCGGCTCGCTGCTGTGCCTGCCTTCCGGCATCCATGGCTGGCAGCCGGCCGATCCTGTCGCTTTGAAGGCCGCCGACTTCGACAAGGTCGTCGCCGAAGCCGAAGGGATAGAAATCCTGCTGGTCGGCACCGGTGAGGAGATCCGGCCGCTGTCGAAGGAATTGCGCGCCGCCTTGAAGGAGGCGGGTATCGCCGCCGATCCGATGTCCACCGGTGCCGCCGTGCGCACCTACAACGTCCTTCTGGCCGAAGACCGCGCGGTTGCCGCCGCCTTCGTCGCCGTCGACTGACATGGTCGCGAACGGCAATCCGATGGTCGAGGCGGTGCGAGCCGGCGATCCCGACCGTTATCTCTCGGCCCTTTACGCGCCTGCCGACAAACGCGAGGCGCTGTTTGCGCTCTACGCCTTCAATGCCGAGATCGCCGGTGTGCGCGACCGCATCCGCGAGGCGCTGCCGGGCGAGGTGCGGCTGCAATGGTGGCGCGACGTCATCGCGGCCGACGGCGAGGAGGCCGGCGCCGGCCATCCGTTGGCCGAGGCGCTGCGGCGGACGATTGGCGCATACGATCTGCCGAAGCAGGCTTTCGACAACTATCTCGAAGCGCGCATCTTCGACCTCTATGACGACCCGATGCCGTCGCGCACGGACCTCGAAGGCTATTGCGGCGAGACGGCTTCGGCGCTGATCCAGCTGGCCGCGCTGGTTCTCGATCCGGCGGCGGCGCCGGCTGCCGCGGAGCTTGCCGGCCATGCCGGCTGCGCGCAGGCGGTCACCGGTTTGCTGCAGCTTTTGCCGCTGCACCGGTCTCGGGGGCAATGCTACATTCCCGCCGATATCCTGGCGTCCGTCGGCTCCTCGCCGCAGGAATTCCTCACCGGCGACGGCGGTCCGAACGCCGGTCATGCGCTCGCGGCGATGATCGCGTTGGCACGCGACCATCTCGCCGCCTTCGAGCGGGGTGCCGGCGCTTTGCCAGAGAGCTTGCGGCCGGCCTTCCTGCCGCTGGCGCTGACGCGTGCCAATCTCGACCGGATCGAACGGGCGGGCGTATCGGTTCTGCGGCAAAGCCCGCGCCTGCCTCACTGGCGCCGGCACTGGCTGTTGTTTCGCCGCGCCACGCGCGGCTGGTGAGGCGGATTATTCGGCCGCCGTCGCTTGCCGCTCCAGCCCCAGCCAGGCACGGCAGTCGGCCAGCGCGCGCGCCGTCATCGCCTTCTTCTTGGCGATGGCCTTGTCCTTGCCGCGGAAGCGGCCCTCGAAGCCCTCCGGCTTGAGCTTCGTGCCGGCTGCGAGCAGCGGGAACAGGCCGAAATTGACGTTCATCGGCTGGAAGGAGCGTTTGCCCGGCTCGTCGTCGGAAACGATATGGCCGCCGGTGATGTGGCCGAGCAGGGCGCCGAAAGCGGTCGTCGCCGGCGGCGCGGCCAGCGGCCGTCCGAGCCGCGCGGCGGCGGCGAAACGTCCCGCCAGCAGTCCGATGGCGGCGCTTTCGACATAGCCCTCGCAGCCGGTGATCTGCCCGGCGAAGCGCAGGCCGGGCCGCGACTTCAGTTGCAGCGTGCCGTCGAGCAGGGTGGGGGAGTTGATGTAGGTGTTGCGGTGCAGGCCGCCGAGGCGCGCGAACTCGGCGTTCTCCAGCCCCGGAATGGTGCGGAAGACGCGCACCTGCTCGCCGTGCTTCAGCTTGGTCTGGAAACCGACCATGTTGTAGAGCGTGCCCAGCGCATTGTCCTGGCGAAGCTGCACGACGGCATAGGGTTTCGTCGCCGGGTCGTGGGCGTTGGTCAGCCCCATCGGCTTCATCGGGCCGTGGCGCAGCGTTTCCACGCCGCGCTCTGCCATCACCTCGACCGGCAGGCAGCCGTCGAAATAGGGCGTGCCTTCCCACTGCTTGAACTCGGTCTTGCCGCCCTCCAGCAGCGCTCGCACGAAGGCCTCGTACTGCTCGCGGTTCATCGGGCAGTTGATGTAGTCCTTGCCGGTGCCGCCGGGGCCGACCTTGTCGTAGCGCGACTGGAACCAGCAGGTGTCCATGTCGATCGTCTCGAAATGGACGATGGGCGCGATGGCGTCGAAGAAGGCCAGTGCATCGGCTCCGGTCTCCGTGCGGATCGCCTCGGCCAGCGACGGCGCGGTCAGCGGGCCGGTGGCGACGATGGCCTGGTCCCATTCCGCCGGCGGCAGGCCGGTGACCTCCTCGCGCACGATGCTGACCAGCGGATGCGATTCGAGCCGGGCGGTGACGGCGGCCGAGAAGCCGTCGCGGTCGACCGCCAGCGCGCCGCCCGCCGGCACCTGGTGTGCGTCGCCGCAGGCCATCACCAGCGAGTTGCCGAGCCGCATTTCGGCATGCAGCAGGCCGACCGCGTTGGTCTCGGCGTCGTCGGAGCGGAAGGAGTTGGAGCAGACCAGTTCGGCCAGCCCCTCGGTCTTGTGCGCGTCGGTGCCGCGCACCGGGCGCATTTCGTGCAGGATGACGGGCACGCCGGCTTGCGCCGCCTGCCATGCGGCTTCCGAGCCTGCCAGCCCGCCGCCGACGATATGGATGGGATCGATGCTCATGGAGCGGGAGATAGTCTGTTGCCGCCGCCGATGCAATCGCGCGGCGCGTTGGGCCGACAGCGGAATGTGCGTGGAGGGCCCTAAAACGACAACACCCGCCGGGGGAGGAGGTCCGGCGGGTGTCGTTTTGCTGGTCGGCCTCAGGGAGGAGGAAGAGACCGACCTATTCGTCATCGCCGGGGAGGAGGTCGGCTTTGACGAAATTCCTTTCGCCTTTTGAAAGGGGGCGAAACCCTTTTCCGGTAACAACGCCCGCCGGGGGAGGAGGTCCGGCGGGCGCCGTTTCGGTGGCCAACCTCCGGGAGGAGGATGAAGGTTGGCCGTATTCGTCATCGCCGGGGAGGAGGTCGGCTTTGACGAAATTCCTTTCGCCTTTTGAAAGGGGGCGAAACCCTTTTCCGGTAACAACGCCCGCCGGGGGAGGAGGTCCGGCGGGCGCCGTTTCGGTGACCAACCTCCGGGAGGAGGATGAAGGTTGGTCGTATTCGCCGGGGTCGGGGAGGAGGTCGACCCTGACGAAATTCCTTAGGCTATCGCCTTGCGGGCGATGGTCCTGATCTCGTCACGCAGGATGCCGAGATCATGAAGCTGGCGGTTCGACAGGCGATCCAGTTCGGTCACCGTGTCGCGATAAGCGCGCCAGTTACGGTAATTGCGGATCAGGTTCATCGTTCGTCTCTCAGGTAACTGCCGGGATCGTCGAGGATCCGGTAGATCAGGCGGCCTTGCGGGCCACGAAAGGGATGTCGCCGCGGCTGATGCCCAGGTCGCTCAGTTCACGGTTGCTCAGGCGGCTCAGCTCGGACACGGTGTCCCGGTAGCGGCGCCAGTTGCGGTAGTTGCGGATCAGGTTCATGGTACTAACTCGTTTCGTCTTTGGTTCGGATTGGTTCGTCTCTTTGTGTGGCCTGAAGATAGGTGCGCCCATATCGATTTAAAAGCGCCATTGGTGCATGGCAGCAATGCGTTTTGTGCAATGCAATATGGCTACCCTTTCGCGCTTTCGTCACAAAGAAACCCGAATCGGAAAGTGGCGTCGCGTCAACGATTTACACCCGTCCTCTGGTAATTCGACTAAATTTATAGGAAAGACCTCATGGCCAGCTATTCGACCAGGGTCAGGCAGGACATCGCGCGCTGGGCACAAAACGGGCTGATCGACGCCGCGACGGCCGATGCGCTGGCAAGGGACGTCGAGGCGAACGATCGCCGCTCCCTCAGCTTCGGCTCCATCCTGGCGATGATGGCAGCACTTCTGTTCGGCGCCGCGATCCTCATCTTCGTCGCCGCCAATTGGGAAGCCATTCCGCGGCTGGCGCGGGTGGTTGCGCTGTTCGCCGTCATCCTTGCCGGCTATGTCGGCGGCGCGGTGGTCAAGACGCGCGGCCATCCGGCCATCGGCGAGGCGCTGTGGATCGTCGCTGCGGCGGCGTTCGGCGGCGCCATCGCGCTCGTCGGGCAGATGTACCATCTCACCGGCGACGAATCGTCGGCAGTGCTGACGTGGTGCGCCGGCACCGCGCTTGCCGCCGTCATGCTGCGCTCCAGCCCGCTGACGGTGGCGGCTGTGGGCATTGCCGTCGGCTGGCTGGTGATGACCCTGCTGGGCGGCTTCCGGCTGTTCGGCCAGACGGATTTCCCGCATCTCTATGTGGGAATGGCGGTCGTCCTGTTCCTGTTGTCCTACTGGACGCTGAGCCGGCCGGCGCGTCATCTCATCCTGTTGTCGCTCATCCTGTACGCGGCGCTGTTCGCCGCCGACCACGACATGCTTCAGGTGGCGGTGGCCCTCGTCGTCGTCTCGGCGGTGCTGTTCGCGGCGGCCGTGGCGGCGCCGGGACCGGTCGAGCGGATCGTCCAGCTCGGCGGCAGGCTGCCGCTGCATGCGCTGATCGGCTTCCTGACCGGAATGGCGATGATCCAGTTCACCGTGGCCGACGACGGCGAGGCCAATGCGAACTTCGCGATCGCTTCGGCTGTCGCGCTGGCGGGCATCGCGGCGGCCATCGTGCTCGCCGGGCGCGAGAGCCGGGGCCTGCGCTGGGTCGCCTATCTCGGCTTCGCCTTCGAACTGGTCATCATCTATCTGGTCACCATGCAGACGATGCTCGGCACCGCCGGCTTCTTCCTCGTCGCCGCCGTGATCCTCGCCGTGCTGGCCTTCGTCATCGTTCGCATCGAGAAACGCTGGGCCGCGCCGGCCTTGCAGGGAGGTTGACCATGACCGGGCGCAAACTCGTCGTCTCCGCGCTCGGTCTGGCGCTGCTCCAGATCGGCTTCCTCGGCTGGATCGTCGCCGGGCGCGCCGCCATCCTGCGCAACGGGCAGGAAGTGCTGCTCAAGGTCGAGCCGGTCGATCCGCGCGACCTGCTGCGCGGCGACTACATCTATCTGAGCTACGATATCTCGCGCCTTCCGGTGTCGCTGATCGCCAACATCCCCGCCGGCCAGACGACCAGCGACGACGGGCCGGTAACGGTGCGACTCGGCAAGGACGCCGACGGCTACTGGCGCGCGAAATCGGCCTGGCTCGGCAAGGCGCCGGATGCGGCTGCCGACGGCGAGGTGGACATCGCGGGCCACCTTTCCTCCGGCTGGAACCTCACCGCGGACACGACGCTGTCGGCCGACTACGGCATCGAGCGCTTCTACCTGCCGGAAGGCGAGGGGCTGGCGATCGAGAAGGACATGCGGGTGCGTCCCTTCGGCGTGCGTGTCGCCGTGGCGAAGAACGGCAAGGCGCAGATCAAGGCACTGATGGACGGCGACACGATGCTGTTCGAGGAACCGCTCTACTGAACGCGGAATGGAGCTTGCGGCACGGCCCCGGCGGGGCCGGTCGGCTTACTGCTGCTGACCGGCACCAATCTCGGCGCCTTCGGCGTCGACCTGCGCCCGACGGTCGCGTCGGACGAGACGTGGCACGGCGCATCAGATAGTTTTACTGAACCTTGCCAGTGCCACAAACCAATGCAATCGTCCCTGCGGGTCGGGTCAGGGCGGTTCGGGCTTGCGGTTTGCGCTTGTCATCTTCGCGGTGCTTTTTGCGACGGCGGCGCACGCCGACCGCAAGGTTGCGCTTGTGCTTGCCTCGGATGATTACAAGGCGATCCGGCCGCTGAAGAACGCCGTCAACGACGGCCGCGTCATCCAGGATGCGTTGGAGAAGCTGGGCTTCGAAGTCTTCTCCGAGACCAATCGCGACCTGCGCCGCATGCGCCGGGCGCTGGAGGATTTCCGCGAGGACGGCAAGGATGCCGATGTCGCGCTGGTCTATTTCTCCGGCCACGGCGTCGAACTCTCCGGCGAGAATCGTCTGCTGCCGGTCGATGCCGATGCCTCCTCGCTGGAGCAACTGAAGGACACCACGCTGCCTCTCGAAGAAGTGCGCGAGGCGGTGGTCGAGACCGGCAAGGTCGGGCTGATCATCCTCGACGCCTGCCGCAACGATCCTTTCGGCTCGCTGGCCGCCGACGGCAGTCGGGGCGCCGCGGCGCTGGCGCCGCAGGTCGAACAGGACGTGAAGCCCGGTCTCGGCCGCATGGGCAAGGCCGAGAACGTGCTGTTCGCCTTCGCCGCCTCGCCGGGCGAGACTGCATCCGACGGCGCCGGTGCGAACTCGCCCTTCACCACCGCGCTGTCGAAATATGTCGGCACCGACGGGCTGGAATTCCGCTCGGTGCTGACGCTGGTGCAGCAGGAGGTTTACGACGTCACGCGCGGCAAGCAGCTTCCTTATGTCGAGAGCGGGTTGCCGAGACTGTTCTTCGCCACTGCCGACAGCAACGCGCTTCCCGAGCGCGAGCGGCTGCTGCTGGCAATGGCTGACGTCACGCCCGACCTGCGCGAAGAGGTCGAACGGCTGGCCGCCGAAAAGGATATCCCGCTGGCCCCGCTCTACGGCGCCTTGCTCGCCGCCGACCTCGAGACGCTCCCGGTCGAGGACCGGCAAGGCAAGCTCGCCGAGGCGGCAAACGCTTTCATCAAGGCGCGGGAAGATCTCAAGTCGCTTGCGGCCAACGATCCCGAGGTCGAGCGCCTGCGCAAGGAGGCCGAAACGCAGATGGGCCTCGGCGCCTTCGCGAAGGCGCGCGCCCTGCTTTCTGACGCCGCCGCCATCGACGCCGGCTCATCCGACGCGCTCGCCGGCAAGCTGGTGGCGCGGCGGGTTTCGGAAGCGGCGTCCATGGAGGCGTCTGCGGGCGTGGCGCTGGCGCAACTCGACTATCCCGTCGCCATCGATGCCTATGAGAGGGCGGCCGCCCTGCACCGCAGGATCGAGGGCGAGACCGTCCCGGACCGCGATCGCAGGGCGCGCGTCTGGCTGCTGGCCAGCCTTGGCGACCTGCATGTGCGACTTGGTTCCACCGGCAGGGCGCTGGACGCTTTCCGCAGGATGGAGGCCGCCGCGAAACTTCGCCTGGCCGACAGCCCGGGCAACGACGACGCCATCCGCGACCTCAGCATTTCCATGCTGCGCGTCAGCGACATGCTGCAATCGCAGGGCGACATCGCCGGCGCGCTGGCGCTGCTGGAAGAGAACCTGTCGATGCGCTCAAAGCAGCGCCAGCGCATGGACGGCAACGCTGACTGGCTGACCGGCGTCGGCAATATCACCGAGCGCATCGGCGACATCCACCGTCAGAAACAGAATCTCGATGGCGCGCTGAAATACTACGAGGCGACGCTGATGTTTCGCCGCTGGCTGGTCGAGCACTACGCGCGCTATGTCGAGAACCGCGAAGGGCTTGTCGCCATTCTGGGCCGCATGGCCTCCGTGCGCTACGACAAGGGCGACTTCATCGGCGCGGAGGCGGTCGGCAAGGAACGGTTGGATGTGGCGCGCCGATTGATCGCCGATTTCCCGGACCGGCTGGAATCGCGGTTCCGGCTGTTCGACACCTTGCTGTCGCTGGCCGATGCCCGGCTGCCACAGGCTAGGGCGGATGAGGCGCGGCCACTCTATGAGGAAGTCGTCGCCGGCGCGCGGGCGCTGGTCGAAAAGGACCCCAGGCTTGCCCGGGCGCAGAACTACCTCGCCCAAGGTCTCAAGGGGCTCGGCTGGACGCACAACCGCGTCGAAGACAGGCCGGCCCGGCTGGCGACGTTCGGCGAGGCCTTGACCGTCATGGACAGGTTGACGGCGCAGGACCCCGACAACGTGCGATGGCGACTCTATCGGGCGCGCATCCAGAGCGACATCGGCAGCACCTACTACAATGCCGGCAACTATCGGCAAGCCATACGGGTTCTGGAGGAAAGCCTGACCAGCCTGCGCGTGCTTGCCGCAAGCCGGGCCGCCGACCGCGATGTGCGCCTGACGCTGATGTATACGCTGCTCGACCTCGGCAGGTCGCAACGCCTGCTTGACGAGAACGAGAATGCGGCGCGCTCCTATGCAGAAGCCGCCGGCATCGGCCGCGGCCTCGACCTCGTCCACTCGACCGACGCCGCCCTGCGCGGCAATTTCAGCGCCGCGCTCTACAATCTCGGCGTGCTGTATCAGACGCTGGGGCGCAACGGCGAAGCCGTCGGGGCTTTCACCGAAAAGCTGGCGATCGTCGTTGCCGAAGCCGGGGACGGAGGCGGCGCCGAACGGCAGCGGGAAATGCTCGACCTGCACGTGCAGATCGCCAGGCTCTCCGACGATCCGAGGTCGCATCTGGAAGCGGCGATCGCCATCGCCGAGGCCTTGGACAAGGACGGCGGACTCGGCACCTACGACCCCAAGCCGGCCGAGCTCCGCGAATGGCTCGCACGGGTCCAGTAGCATCAAGCCGCAGAAATCCGCAGCATAGGACGGCTTCGGATTGTCGTGAAGAAGCTGGTGCCCCCGGCAGGGATCGAACCCGCGACCTTCGGTTTACAAAACCGCTGTCAGCAAATTTCAGAATAGATCAGTCGAAATCGGAGCGTATCGGAAATCTCTTTATTTACTCGTGATTAGATGAAATGTACCCTACATCTCAGAACATCGAGGAACGGTCCGTATCGCATTTTTCTGTTCCCCCTATGATACCCTGAGGGGTGAATGCGATGCCCGCTATTGATCTGACGGACGTGTTAGTCAAGACATGGCCCCCTAGCGACAAGCGGCAGGAAATCGCTGACAAGAAAGAAGGGGGACTTTATCTTTTAGTGCAGCCGAGCGGCGCGAAGTCGTGGGCAGTCCGTTATCGTTTCGGCGGACGCTTGCGGAAGCTTACAATCGGCCCCTACCCACGGTGGAGTCTTAAGAAAGCCCGTGAAGAAGCACGAGAAGTGCAATTGCGTCGGACTAACCCCTTAAAACCTGAGGACCCCCGTGCTGTGCAGGAGGAAGCACGGCGGAAGACACGTGAAGCCACTGGTGAACTGGATTTGTTCCGTTCCGTAGTTGAGCGCTATTTGCGGGTTTATGCCTCGAAACGCCGCAATTATCCCGAGAAGGCTCGGCTTTTGGGGCTGCGCATCGATTCGAAGGACAAGAGTCGATGGCAGATTGTCAAAGGTCGGGCCGTGGACCTTTGGGGCAAGAATCGTATCCACAGCATCACTCGGCGAGACGTGCGGGAGCATTTGGACAAATTAGCAGAGACAGCGCCTATCGGCGCAAATCGGACGTTTTCGGAGTTACGCACTTTCTTTAATTGGTGCGTCCAGAAAGACCTTATTGCTACTTCTCCTTTGCAGGGTATGGCGCAACCTTCCGAAGAGCACGGCAGCCGCATCCGGGCTTTGCTCCGGCGCAGCGACATACCCGACAGCACAGACGACGAGTTGCGGTGGCTATGGTGGGCATGCGAGCGATATGACCGGCGTGAGCCAAACGAAGGGCAAAAAGGACACGGCAGGAAGTATCGCGGTCCTTTCGGCCCTTTTGTGCAGTTCCTTGTCCTTACGGGGCAGCGTCGAAATGAAGTTGCTGCGATGACATGGGCGGAAATTGACAGTGAGGCTCGACAATGGACGATCCCCGGCGCACGAGCAAAGAACGGCAAGCCTAATTTGGTTCCGCTATCCGATAGTGCGCTGATCGTTTTGGATAGCGTGCCGCGCATCTCCGGCCCGGCAGACTACGTGTTCACAACTGACGGTGAGCATCCTATCAGTGGATTCAGCCGAATGAAAAATCGGATCGATAAGTTGATGGAAGAGATCGCCTCAAAAGAGCGGCCGGGTGCGGATATTCCCGAATGGAGGTTGCATGATCTGCGACGCACCGTGGCTGTGGGGATGCAACGACTCGGTGTGAAATTGGAGGTTACCGAGAAGGTGCTAAACCACACTTCTGGCACCTTCGGCGGCATCGTAGGCGTCTATAACGTCTACGACTACGCCAAAGAGAAGCAAGCGGCACTACTGGAATGGGGGCGTTTTGTGACGAAGCTCGTCAGTGCCAATCCCCCTGACAATATTATTTCTCTGCGTGCCCAGTAAGATAGCCCGTAAGCGGCGGCTGCGCCCCACCCGCGTTCAGCTTGCCGGCTTGAAGTTCCAGGGCAGCAGGTCGTCGATCTTCGCCTGTGGGTGGCCGGCTGCCACGGCTTCGAGGGTTGCTTTGAGGTAGGCGAA